>Ga0160496_1000013_pt1 | contig 465239 bp, 417 predicted proteins | sample DIDPMG_2_FD_108231 | JGI IMG/M metagenome (GOLD analysis project Ga0160496, IMG submission 108231) | Enriched soil microbial communities from UW Madison campus, WI, USA - DID2937_E24_FP MG | ecosystem: Environmental > Terrestrial > Soil > Grasslands | place: USA: Madison, Wisconsin | collected...
CACGCCATACGGCGAGATCGGGTCGGCGTCGATCGGCGAATTTGCGATCGGCGAAGGTGAGCCGTCAACGCGCACCGTCAGACGAGGGATTCTTATCCGCGTCGACGTCGACCCTCCCGCCGTTTCTGCGGGGAAGGCTGTCTTTTCACCCGTCGCCAACATCAACGTTTCATCGAGACCCGCCGAGGTCGACAGCCGTCTGCGGCGCATTCGCGTCTACGCGATCGCAAGTTAAGGAGAAAGCATGTCCCACAAGGTCAATCTGGTTCGCGTCTTCACCGCCGCGACCGGCACGTCCACGCCGATCACGCTGGGCGCGGCCTATTCGCAACTGTTCATGACGCCGGCGGAAGCGGGCGCGATGGACGGCCGGGTCTACACATATCTGATCGTCGACGGAAACGACTGGGAAATGGGGCGAGGTGCCTACACCGCTAGCGGTACGTCGCTGGCGCGCACAACGATTATCGCGTCTCGCATCTCCGGCACGCTGGGCACCTCGCGCATTACCCTGACCGGCACGGCTCAGGTGCGATTCATCGAAGCGGCCGAAGACATGGACGGTGTGCGCGGGACGCGGGCCGTAACGGGCACGTCTGACGTGCTTGCCAATAGCGATCAGGGCTACGTGGTCACCTACAACAACAGCGGTGCGATCGCGGTCTCATTGGCGCAAGCCGGCGCGTCGAATCTGTTCCTGGGCGGCTGGGCGACGATGGTTCAGAACATCGGGGCCGGCACGGTCACGATCACGCCAGCCACGAGTACGATCAATGGAAACGCCACCCTGGCACTGGCATCGGGGATGGGGGCATTTATCTGGTCGGACGGCACGAACTACCGGGCATACTTCATTCCCGCCAGTAAGCCGCTCTTGGCCAAGGACAATCTTTTCGGGATCACCGACACGGAGGTGGCGCAGGGCAATCTTGGTGCGTCGACGGTCGGCAAGGGGTTGTTTACCGCTGCGAGCGCAGCCGCCGCGCGCGGCACGCTCGGTGCCGGGACCGTAGGCGGCGCGCTTTTCACTTCAGCGGCAGCGGCCGATGCTCATACCGCTATGCGGCAATCTGTCCGGGTCCTAACCGGGACGGACACGATCGTGGCCTCGGACATCGGCAAGACGCTCATATTCAATGGCACCAGCGCGTTCACGGTCGCGCTCACGGCGGCCGCCACATTGGGCAATGGCTTCTGGTGCCGGTTCAAGAACGTCAATTCGGGATTGGTTACGATCGACCCGAACTCCAGCGAGACGATTGACGGTCTGGCAACCACGATCGTGCCGAAGTTTGACTCTGGCATGCTGGTCTGTGACGGCACTTCGTTTCAAACGCTGGAACGTCCCGTGGTTGTTCTTTTGGACGGAGCTAGTGTCTCCAACGTCGCAAGCGTAACGATGGGGCTGCCGTCAGGATTCGATAGGTTTGAACTAAGCTTTTCGGATGTTGAAGTAGGAACCGCAAATTCTGATGTTCTCGGGACCATTTCGACTGACGGAGGGTCGACATACGCATCGAGTGGCTACCAGTACGGCGGTGTGTACGGTTCTGCCGCCGCAGCAACAGGCGCTGCCGACTATAGCTCTAGTGGCTCCGTGGCGGCATTCCGGCTTGTGCCTTCGACTGGAAACGGCACCAGTCAAGGTGCTTCTGGAATTATCGATCTGTACGCGCCGACAAACAATGCGCATTACCATCGCTTGAACTGGCGATCATCGTTCCGAACGAATAGCGGGACTGAGCTATATCACGCGGACGGCGGTGTTTATGCCGGTACGACGGCGTGGACGAATTTCAAGCTCGCTGCGTCGGCAGGAAACATTTATATGCGCTGGCACCTGCGCGGATACAGAGGTTTTGTCTGATCAGTTCGCCGAGATTGACGTCGAAAGTGCTCTTACAAAGAGTGGGGTCAATTCTAACGCCCCCTTCAGATTTAAGTGGTGGATGTCACGATACAGAAAGATGCCGTCTTTCGCGACCATGCAGCGCCCTGATGGGCAGAGGAAGTCAGCGGGATGGATAATGGTCGCTCCGCTGGACGCAGCAGCCGCCATGGCGGACTCAGTGGGGAGCGTAAAGGCGTCAACGTCGGATTTATCCTCCCCGCACAGGTATCCAGCATTGGCTTGTGCCGAGTGCCTGACAAAGCAGTTCAACGGAAAGAACGGGTATTCCGGGATTTGATCAATGATCATGACGCGATGGCCGCGCTCCCTGAGCATCTTCACGGTCGAGCGCATGTGTTCGACGATATTCCTCTGCGTTGATGCAACGGTCAGCGCTGGTGACGCTTCGGCAGTTGCGAAGAATGGAGCGTCGATTCCTGGCGCCGTGGTTTTCAGGTAAAGGCTCCATCGCGCGGCAATGATGATCAGTCGATTGGTCGGGAGGCCGTCGATGTATTGGAGGACATCTGAGCGATAAGAGTCGCAGCCGGGGACGGGGCGGCCTCCTGAAATCTGGTTGATACCCCAAATCGGCGCGCATCCGCCGCCGCGTGTAATCTGAATACCAGTAAGGCCCGTTGTTTCTCCAGCGCGATCAAGCGCGGGGGCGAAATGGTCGCCGTGGGAGTCGCCAATCAGGATGAAATCAGGGACTTCGGACGTTTTTGCGCCGATCAGGCACTCGTCAGATGTATTGATCGGGCTAGGCTTATTGCGGTGGCAGTTCTTCTCGAATGGATTACGAGACGCGATGTCGAGCATTGCTTCGCGAGCCTTCGGCGAAACAGAGTCGAGGGTAGCACTCGAGAGGCCGACAAGCGCGACAAACACGGTTGCGGTCAGTCCCACGCCGGCGGACATCAACGCCCGCCGCACGGACACGTTGCGATGGCGAACAGGCTGTTCGACGTAGGCCCAAGAAATCGATGAGATAGCGAGAGCGGCAACCACTGTCGCGGCGGACTCAAAGGGGGTTAGGCTCCGTTCTGCGTAGTATCTCGCAAACGCTAGCAGCGGCCAGTGCCAGAGATACAGAGAATAGGAGATCAACCCTATGCGCCGGAGCGGCTCAAGCGCGAGTAGCCGCGCCGCGAATGTTTGGGGGCCAGCATTGATAAGGGTGACAGCCGCAGCGATGGCCGGAATGGCCCACACGCCAGGTACATCGCTACGGCTGTCCAAAAGTGCTCCACTGGCGATGACGATGAGAACGGACAGAATTGACAGCGCCGCCGCGGCCGTTCGCGATAACTTTATAGGCCTCACGGCAATGAGCGCCCCGGCCAGCAATTCCCATGCGCGCGTGATCGGGAAGAAGAACGCTGCGCTGCGATCTGCCGTCATCAGATATTGGGCAATACAGAGGGAAATGGCTCCCGAGACGATAATCGTTAGAACCTGACGACTGGATCGTGCTTTAAATAGAAGATGAAAGCAGATTAGCGGCCAGACTAAGTAAAATTGCTCTTCAACCGCCAATGACCACGTATGGAGAAGAGGTTTTTCGATTGCAGGACCATCGAAGTACCCGGACAAACTGTAGAAATAGAAGTTTGAGCCGAATAGCGCCGAGGAAAGGGTAGTGCGGCTCAGTTCGGTGAAGTCGACAGGTAGCATCAGGACACGGCCGGCGATTAGGCAGGCCACGTACATGACTAGCAGCGCTGGGAGAATTCTCTTTGCTCGACCGCTATAGAACGCGGCGATTGAAGCCGCCCCAGACTGGTGGTCGTGCAGCAGCTTCGACGTGATCAGGTAACCAGAGATCACGAAGAACACATCAACACCGATATAACCGCCGCCGAACCCCAATTCGGCATGGAACATCACGACTAGAATGACGGCGATAGCGCGAAGGCCATCGATGTCGGGTCGATATGACGATTTAGGCGCGGAAACCTGCATGCGCCGACGTAGCACAACCGGCCATGCAGGGTGAAGAGTTTAGCGGAACCGCCATCGCTCGATCCCGGCCGAAACGATAAAGATCACGGCCGCGGCGGCAATCAACACTTCAAACACTTCTATCACGTCGGGACTCCCTGATCGGGCTTCATTTAGCCGGCTTAGTCGGACCGCGCGCCCCCCGTTTGGGGTAGGCGGCCCGCCTTCGAACACCTCGAATCCACCCCACCTCCCATCCAGAGGACGAGAACCTATGGCCGATGGCATTCGCCTATCGCAGGCAACGATGCGCGCTGTTTTCCCCGGTGCGCCGGATACGATTATCAACGCTTTCGTTGAAAAGCAGGGCGTGTTGTCAACCGTTGGGTTGAATAAAACCCGTCAGCGGCTGGCCTACTGCTTCGCCAATCTGCACGCCGAAACAGGCGGGTTCACGATCAAGAACCTGACGGAGAACATCAACTACACCGATGCACGCATGGCGGCTGTTTGGCCGAACCGCTTTGCGAGCGCTGCGGCGGTGCGCGCCAAGTACGGTACAGCGCCAGGCTGGCAGCAAAAGGCCTTCGACGACATCTACGGCAACCGGATGGACAATCGTCCCGGCACGTCGGACGGTTCGCGCTTCATCGGCCGCGGTGGGCCGCAGATCACTGGCAGGGATGGCTACGCCGAGGTCGGCAAGCGGATCGGCGTGGATCTGGTGTCGGCACCGGACCTCGCCAGCAACCATGCTTTGCAGCCTGACATTGCCGCCGCGTTCTGGGACTGGAAAGCCATGAACAAATACGCCGACGCCAGCAACTTCATCGGCTGCGTCAAGGCGTGGAACGGCGGGACCAATGGCCTGACCGAGCGGCAAGCCCAACTGGCGCGTATCACGAAGGTCTTGCAGGGTGCGGAGTGGGGAGCGGTGGCCGCGCCACCCCGGCACGAAACGCCAACTGCGCCGGTCACGCCCGGTCCTGAACCGGGCATAGCGCCGCCCATTACCGGGTCTGACCCGGCAATCAAACTGCCGTCCGCTTGGACGGCTTTTTTCATGGCCTTGGCCAAACTGTTGAAAGGGGGCTGATATGGCACCATTCATCCGTATCGCCCTCCGGTATCTGGCGGGCTATCTCATCGCCCGTGGCTGGCTCGCTCAGGACGATACCGGGATCTTCGACGACCCTGATCTCGTGGCTGCCATCAGCTACGGCGGGGCCGCGCTGTGCGCGCTGATCGGTGAAGGCTGGTACGCGCTGGCAAAGAAGTGGGGCTGGACGAAATGACGGCCGTTCTCTCATGGCTGGCGTCCTTCCTGTCCGGCCCAATCGTCGGTGCCGTGATCGACGGATACAAGGCCAAGCTGGCGGCTGGTAATGACAAGGACCGCATTGCTGCTGATCTTGCCGCGCGTGAATTGGACGTGCAACGCGCCGAGATAGAGGCGCAGAACGCGCTTCGCATCGCCCAGATCGGGAAGTGGTACGAGCCTGAGAAAATCATCGGCTATTCGGTCGCGTTCACGGTCGCCAAGGTGCTTGTGTGGGATATCTGCCTTGGGTGGGGGACGACACCAGAGCCAAGAGGGTGGATCGCGAACGTCACACTGACAGTCATCGCGTTCTACTTCGGCAAGCGCACGTTCGAGAACGTCGCAAAGATCATCAAGAAATAGGGGCGGCGGGTCGATGGCAATTGACTGGACTATCTCGTTCGGCAGTCTGATCCAACTCGGCGGAATGCTGATCGGTGGCCTTGCCGTTCTCATCACGCTCCGCAACACCGTTACCGGGCTCAAGGAAGATGTTACCAGCATCCAGTACGAGCTTCGTCAGATGGCGGGCATCCTGACCAAGATGGCGGTGGCGGAAACCCGCCTTGATAACGCCGACACGCGCATCGCCCGGATCGAGGCTGATATCCGCGATCTGCGGAAAGGCGTCGGCTGGGTGAGGGGCCATCAAGGCATCGATGGCGAGTACGTGGAATAAACAGAACCGCCGCTGGCTGGCTGGCTAACGGCGACCCCGGCCGGCTTGGACGATGAGACCTAGTGCAGGTTTCGATCCCGGCAACCCATGATGCTCTCCCAAGCTAAAAGAACGATGAATGAGCCTCATCCAACCCCTCGGCGCCATCCTCATCCTATGGGGCGCGTGGCTGATGCTGATAGGCGTCAGGAATTGGTGGACGTTGGGGGTGTTGGTGGCGGGGACGGTGTTGCTAGGCGTCTGGCTTTTTCATATCCAGATACCTCGAATGTCCATATGCTCCGCGCCATTGCAATTATCATCGCAGGAGATACCGGCATGTTTAAGAATGGAATAGTTGCTGTTGCTGGCGCCGCCCTGGTACTGGGCAGTTTTTTGATTATCACCGACGCTTCCGCAGCGGGGCGAGGTGGTCACGGTGCGACGCACGCGCCCGCTGTAAGGGCAGACGGTCAAATCCAGAGGCCTACTGCGCCTCGGACCGGTGCATCCCACTATACTACGCCTAGCACCAACGGCGGAAATTTCGGTATGAGCGGTCCCTACATCGGCACGAAATTTATCGGAAACCAGTAGCCGATCTGCTCCGTGCAATCGGCCCGCCCGTCAGCTTAACCGCTGGCGGGCTTTTTGCTGTTCCGGCCGGCCTATCCCTTGGTAGTCATACCGGCCGGGCGGCGCTTTGCCGGTCGAGGGTCTCAATCAGTGCCTCAACGCAAGATAGCGCTTTATAGATGCCGTTCTTGGTCTCAACGTCACCGGACGCTGCGATCAGTCGTCCGGCTTCTTCAAGGCTCAGCTTAGCGGTACGCAAGCATATAGACGCTCTCGCGAACTTGTCTGGCATTTTGTGCCCCCATCTCTCTATCCTAGCCCCGGGTCGTGCCGCCACGTGTTCGATCAAACCTCGGCAGAATGCCTGGGCCATGTAATATATAATCTCTTTGGACTCTCTATTTGGGAAATGGTTATTATTTATAGGCTTATCGCTCGTTTGGAGTTTCGCGATGGCCCATCGAACCTCGAAAGAACTTGCCGAACAGATGTCCGGGAAGCGGTCCCGCGATCGGCTGGCGCATCACGACGGCTACGACCGCGAGACTTTCATTCAGTCTCGAGATGAAGCCCGCAAGACGGCGAGAGCGTTCCTCGAACGTTGGCCGGCAGCCGCCTACTTGTCGGCGGTCGAATCCTGGCGCGAATTACCTGGTGGAGATATCGAATTTACGATGAAGCGACTGAAAAGCGCGGACTAAGAGTTGGTTGCTTGACCATGAGGTGGATTTCCTATGACAGAGCGCCGCGAATTATATCGAAGCCCCAACGGCGATTCCTGGTACTTAGGCCGTGAGCCGACGAATGGTCATGCCTTTATCATTCATCAACCTAATTCGCCGTCTGGGGGAAGGCTCTCCCATATTGAGCTTGGCGAGTTCCTCCGTCACTCCGAAGGCCCCGAACAACAGGCGCTGCTCCGGTTGATAGGCACACTCGTTGAGGTGCCGCCATATGCTTGAGTTAGTTGTCGGTACCTGGCAACGTGGTGAGAACATGAACGAGCGACAAATTATTCCATCGCTCCACGAACGATCGATCGAGTTCGCTGCAGACGGACGCGCTCAAGCGAGGCGTCTCCGGGCGGACCGCTGAGAGAATCGCTCCTAGATAGAACTCGGGCAGTCGAAACCAACATTGAGGCAGAGGCCGGCGCCGATCAGCAGATCTGGTCACTGAGGTTTAGGCACAAATAAGGTTTCGCGATTGTCAGGAGGAGCCGAATGGGCGCTAACATCCAACACTTGAGCCCGGTCGCCGAAAGGTGGCCGGGCTTTTCCTTTCTGGAACCGAGGAAGATGTCACCAGAACCAGTACGAGCTACGCCGAATGGCGAGCATCTTGACAGGATGGCCGTTGCCGAAACTCGGCTCGACATTGCGCGGATCGAAGCCGATATCCGCGATCTGCGGAAAGGCGTGGGCTGGTCAAAGGCCGTCATGGCGTTGATGGCGAGTACGTCGAATAGGCGCTGGGTGAAATCAATGGGTGCTGAAACGCCGCCCCAGCGAAACAGACTAGCACGGTCTCGTCCGGCCAAGTGAGAAATTACCGAAGGGTTCGTACTGGCCGGCAGGGCTCGGCGGCGAACAGCCGCGACATTCCGCCATAACCCAGTTGGGTTAATCTATGGACGGATGAAGTTCTGCCTTGGCCGCTTTCATTTCACGGACCGATGCCTTCAAGCGTTCGATAGTCAGGACGTCGAACGGCTCAGCTATAAAGCGCCGAAACTTCTGGATTCGCCGATCAAGGTCGGCGCACAATTCGCACATGGCCACTCCGCTGGAACAGAGATGGGAGCCCAAGATGCTCTCAGGTCAAAGTATCAGAAACGTCGGCTCGTTCCTAATTCCGCAAAATTATTCGCTTGGCCTCGAGAACTTCCCCGAAAGCAATAAGCGCCTCCATCTCTTCCGCGTGCCTGTCGGCAGCTTGTGAGCGCGTCCGCTAACGAGCTGGATCATCGGAACTTTGCTGGGCTCTACATCGGTGGCGCGCATAGCAACAGAACTTCGCTCGGCGTATACTGACTGAATGAAATTTCGGATCAAACTCCGGCACCGAAGTATTCCGCCAAACCCTTGGAAGTGGGAGATTTACGGTGACCGTCTAATTACCGCGTCGCACGAAAGCTACGCCTCGCAATCAGCGGCTCATAGAGCGGCTCGGCCAGTTCTAAAACGCCTTATCGAAGAGCAAACCAAAACCGCAAAATGAAACGCTGGGCACCCGCCTTGAATAAAAGGCCGAGCAGCGACCCGACACACGCTCGCTTCCACAAGGTACTGAGCATGCATGCCGGGCCGCGCTACCGGGTCGCTCTATAGCGCCAACTCGGCACTGGCACCGTAGAGCTATTTGTAGACTTCACAAGGAGAATCCCTGAGCCGAGCCTTTTCCCCGGGACGTCGGCGAGGACATGGTCCAGCGCCTGATCAATTATAGCTCTCGTCACGTTGGGATCCTTAGCTCAGATGCCGAGAGCCACGAGTTGATTTCAATTGCTAAATCCACTTCGTTGGCTTTAGCAAGTAAGGCATCTTGCCTGGGGCCCGGCTGAGTTTGATGGGCGGCAGCACGAATGCCAGCAGCTGATTGCGATAGTCGCTCGTTCAACGGAGCACGCGTGCGCGTGATAGAATGACGCATTGGGTTTCCTGTCTAAAGCGCGCCGGAGCCTGCGCTCTGAGAATGTGTGAATGCGGTCGGGGCGCGGCGATGGTGGACCGTGCGCCTATTTTGGACAGATAGCCATCATATCCTTTTCACCTTCAGGTGTCTTCGAGGTCCGGCCAAACGACCGACGATGGCGTCATCAGCTTCAACTGTCTAAAACACCTGATTACAAGACCTTGCAATTGAGCGGGGAGAGCACTTTTTGCTTTCTAACTATATTTTATCTTTTACTGCTCTCGTGTTGTGATTGATAGGGGCCGCACCACTTCTACGGAGTACTTAGAAATCAGTTCTAGGTTCGTTTCCGGAAAGGAAACATCATGTCCGATACACCGAACGTCTCCCGTGAAGCCCCGAAGACCGCTCCTCCGGCTGAGACAAAGCCCGCCGTTCAAAACAACGAAAGCGATAGCAAATCCTCGCCAGCTACTCCGAAGCAGAAATAGCTCGTTCTCGTTCGGAAAGAAGGGAGCCCGGCATGTGCCGGGTTTCTTCTCCCGGGAGGTCGCCATGTCGCTTCAGTCACCATTCCGCCTTCGAGATTGGCTCGTTCCACCGATTGTTGTTCCGCTGTTTCTGGGCCTGGTTATTCTCGGCGCCGTCCTCCTGCGTTGACAACGGCGTTTGCTGCCGAATTAACTAGGTTAATCCGGAATCCGGGCGCATGATGCATTTGTCGCCGCACTGCCTTTGGCCACTATCGGAGATGAGAGCGCACGTGCTCCCGCCTGTTCCAGGATAGGGAGAATTGTAATGCTACACAGCATCGACAACGCAAGATCATCGCTCAATGAGCGGCTGGCGCAATCGGCCGCCCGCATCCGTGCCTCCGCCGATCAGCTCGAACCTGGCCGAAAACGCGATGCGCTGATCATCAAGGCATGTGAAGCGGATTTCGCGATCGAAATCAACACATGGCTATCTGCTTCAGAACTCAGGTCTCCAACCTGATTGGACCTCACCATGGCAATCAGATCCCGTCACGACTCCGTGGTTTTCCAGCACGACTTCCACATTGAGGGCATCAACCGAACTCTGCCGCCCGGAGCATATGACGTTGTTACCGACGAGGAAGAAATCGAAGGGCTTTCGTTTCTTGCATATCGTCGGGTAGCAACGTCTTTCAGGGTCACTGGCCCAACCAGGGAGCGAGTGACAACAGAGTCCTTTAGCATTGATCCGGACGATCTCAAGGAAGCTCTGCGATTGGACGCTGCTTCCTAGCTTTGCACTCAGTTGTCGATTCGCTGGAGATCGTCGAGCACGATCTTTCTTCGCAATAGCTTCCCTTTACGGGCGAGTGAATGGAAGAAGTCGATTATGCGGAGCCAGCGAAGAACAACCGCGATCGCGAATGCGGAGAAGATCGCGCCTTATCCGCGCGGGGGATTCGGCATATATGCCTTCGTCGCGACATCGACATTCGCTGTAGCGCTATTCTTCCTTGGTCGTTTTTACGACGTGTCCATAGTTGAACATCCACTGCTCGTCGCAGTTGGCGGCGGACTCATAGCTTGCTCGTCGGGAGCGCTGCGCTTGTTGCGGATCAAGCGCAACAGGGCTGCTTATAAAGTTGAATGGGAAAAGGCGGGGGCAGAAAAGGATTGATCGTGGTTTGCCACCATGAAGCGAGCCCTGGTGGTTCACCGCCGATAAGGACGCCGGACGTTAGCGAACTGCTGACGGTCGGACGGTCCCGCGCCGCGTCAATCTCGCGTTCGTCCTCGCCGCGCCAACTCATGATTTAAAGTTCGGCGAGATCATCCGGCACGTTGCCAAATTTCCGCAACACCACGGCGTCGGAAAACTCACCGACATCTGGATCGCCGCTGCGACTGAATGCGACCGCGCCGATGACGCCTGCTTGTTTCGACAAAGATTCCGCACGACGTATCGCTGCGGAAGAGCTTTGACACTCGACCGGTTCGCCCGTCACCCGTTCTCCCGTATCATCTTGCAGAAACTGCAAGGCGACGTAGTAGGTCAGCTCTGCCATCGGTCTCTACCTATCCGTTAAGGGGATCGAGGCGACCATACCTCATCCCGCGCAGATAACCTTGCGATACTTTCGCCTCTAACGGGTGCTGCAAAACTCATTCGCGAGGATCAGCGTTGGACGGCTTCATCTTCAGGTTTTTGTTCGGGCAGGGGGGACATCAGCACAATTCCCGCTTGACGGGGTGGGATAGCGTTCCTGGTCGGTTCTCGTGGAGTCAATTGTCCTGTTGGGTGTTAATTCGTCTGAAGTTCAAATTTTGAACAATTCGCAGGCATGATCATTGTCCCGTCATCGCCGCCACAATCCCGGCAGTTATCGGCGACTGAGAGTGCTCGTACTCCCGCTCCAATGGCCATCAACCGCGCCACCGCCAACGAGAAACGGTCCTTCTACGATCGCGAGGATTGGACCGAGGAGATGGGGTGGGTGTGAAGGTGGTTGCGGAGCGCGGATTAGCCCCAACAACGGCGGTCGGGCTGTGAATATCCGGGTTGAATCTGATTGCAGTGATGACAGCCCTTGATTGCGGGCTGCGCATCCCTAGATACCGCTAATGTCTTGACCGCATGGTCCGGACATAGAGCGGCCCGGAGCGGTGGTTGCACACCGTCCGGGCCAGAACCCAACCTAGCGGCAGGGCATTATGATCGATCACATGCAGGTTAAATGGGAGTTTACCCCCATCTGTCAAGTGGTCCGTTGGTCCCTGCTGCGTCACGATCGAGAAGGATATGTGTCGTGAGCACAGATGAACAGGATCAAACGAAGCGTCGTTCGCTATCGCAGAAATTGAAGGACGGCGCTGCAGCGGCCGTTAATTTGGTCAAGGGCATCGTTCAATTTGATGTACTTGCAAGCTTCCGACCTGGTGATGGGAGCGAAATTAACTTCCCGGTTGACCTAGAGAGCGAGACGGTTTGGGCGACTTATGATCAAATGGCCGTTCTATTCGGGACGCAGCCGCCCAACATCATAAAGCACGTCGCTAATATCTATGCCGAAGGAGAAGTTGCCAAGGAGGGAACTACTTCCAAAATGGAAGTAGTTCGTCTCGAGGGTGGACGACAAGTCAAACGCTCGGTTGACCACTTTAATCTCGATGTAATTCTGGCCGTCGGCTATAGGGTCAGCGGGAAGAAGGCCGCAGAGTTTCGCAAGTGGGCCTCTTCCATTCTAAAGGGGTACATCCAAGAAGGCTACGCGCTCAACGGGAAGCGCCTCAATGCGGATCCGGCAGCGCTACTCAAGTTGGCCCAGGAAGTCCGCGCCATTCGGACATCCGAGAAAAATCTATACACTCAGGTTCGCGAGGCCTTCGTTCAGTGCTCAATCGACTACGATAAGGATGACCCTGCAGCCCGGACGTTTTTCGCCACCAGCCAAGACACTTTCCATTTTGCTGCATCCGAGCAGACGGCCATTCAGATCATCATGTCTAGGGCGGATGCTAAAAAACCCAACATGGGATTAGTTGCTCTTGGCAATCGAAGTCCGACTGCGGCCGATGTGACCGTGGCAAAGAACTACTGTTCTCCGGACGAGCTTCGAAAGATGGAGCTTATCGGTGAAGCTTGGTTGCTCTATGCGGAAGGTATGGCCTTGCAGGGCAAGCAGGTCTCTATGGCGCGTCTGCTCGAAAAACTGAGGAGCCTTGTGCAGCAGTACGAATTTCCAGTCTTTCCCGGATACAGTGGATCTGGACCACGTCGCCTCGATGCTGACAAGTTCGCAAAAGCGCAGCTTGAATTGTTTAAGAAGCAAGGTCGACAAATAACCAAGCGATCTGCATAATCGACGCTAGAAACCCCGCTCCGGCGGGGTTTCTATTTCTACTCCATGTCGCGATGACCCGGCGATGTCGCACCATCTGCATTGCTTACGCCAGATCATTTGCTATGCGCTTAAGCTTTCGAACTGCGTCGTCAAGTTCGTTGAGAGCTTTGCGATCGTCGTCTGCCTTTATCGCTCTTTCCACGTCGTCTAATTCGTTTCGAATCACGCGTCGTATCTCGTCAGCAGCAGCGCGTGCATCCATAGGGGCCTCCCCGACAGATTGACAATTGATGATAGCTGGATCGATTCAGCGACACTCGGGCAACGCCAAGAGATTGTCGTTGTAATATCCATCCGCGTGGGTCCGAACGTATTTGCCGTTAGGGCCATCCACGACGCCGACGTCTGCGCGCTTGCCGTTGACCATCGTGTAGAAGGTGTTGGTGCCGCTCTCGATGGATCGGATGACCTCTGAGCGAGGCCACTTCCAGCCTGCTCCACCTAAGTGGGTGATGCCCTCATGCGGATCATTGCGCGGCTGCTTATTGATGCAAGCAACTTGAACGTCGGCCATCCCTGAAATTCCTTTGTTGTATGTATGCGGAATTTCAACCGGAGCGTTCAAGAGAGTCAATCGCAGATAGCTTAGCCTTTCGCCCTATACGCCTCGATATCCTGGGATCAGTTACTTCCGGCTCTTGCCAAGTTCTATGAGCTGACTTTCCCGCAGTGATTAGCGGGAATAGTGGGACTCCAGCAAACATACTTCTTCCCCATGTGGCTCTTCCATTTCAGGCTGATGCTGGTCCGATCTCTTTGTTCGGAGCCGGCTATGGCAATACCGACTAATGAATGCGGTCACGATCCTGCCCTCCGCCTGTTAGATGTTCTCGGAAGGCCGTATTGTCGTGCTTGTCGCGTAGAGAATAACCGAAAGCGTCGCGAACTGGCCTATGCTGCTCTCAAACTCAGAGCGGAAACCAAAACTCATTGCTTAAAGGGACACCCGCTTTCTGGGGATAATCTGCGAATTTCGAAGGGGCGGAAGGAGTGTAGAACCTGTTTGCGAGCTTGGTGGCGACGAAGTCGGTTGGGTGGCCCGCCCGTCGGACGTGAGGTAGTCGAGCGAGTATTGGAGGCTCTTTACCATGGAAAGACGATAAACAACATCGCAGGAAAACGCGGCATCAAGTATGTCGGCGGGCGAATAATCCGCTCAGAGCGCCTGCTGAGGTTTTGCGCAGATCAACCCAAACTCGGGCGACGCATCCTGGACCTTGCTGAACAGAATAAAAAAGCGGTCATGCTTCAGATCAACAGCCGTCGTCGGCTGGTGGCAGCTCAGTGCCTTCTCAAGAACAATGGAAAGGATGGTTGGGAAGCAATCATGGCTGCGACGATCAGGCTTCCTGACTTTTTGAGATCCGATGTCCAGGCCGCCATGTTTTTGGCTATGGCAGAAGGAAAGCTAAGGCCAAGCGATGCAGCCTCTCGCGTCCGAGAGTTTGTCACTCAGCACAACCGCATGTTCACGCAGTACGTTCCCGGCACTTCGAACGCTGGGAAAATGCTGTCGCTGGACCAGCCAGTCTATGAGGATGGCATGATGACACGGGCCGATACCGTTACGCGGGGGCTGTGGGAGGACTCTTAGACTTAGCTTGAGCACCAGCGAATCTGTAACGAAGAAATTCGCCTCAGAGTAGGGACCTGTGTAGGCGAGGATTTGCCCGACGTCCCCCGTTACATCCCCACTTCTGCAACGAAGAAATTAGGAAATGTAACGACTAATTCGGGGTGGGTCGTGGGCGTCGCGGATACGCAAAAAGCCCCTCGGGGAGGGGTGATTTCGTTAGAGATTCGAGGTATGGTGCTCACTGGGTTTGATCACCCGGACCAGTGATACCGATCGCATTCCCTGGCAGGAATTGCCCGAACGCCTGGCAGCGTTGGGCGGCGATCGCATGAGCCTTTTTGGCTCGACGGACGCGCTTGGCGGCGCGGCTCCGACCGGCGGAATATGGCCGGGGGCGAGCGTGCTGTCCAGAGGGCAACCCTTAAAAGCGTCTCGACCAGTCTCACTGGCTGGTGATCAACCCCCGGCTGCTCCGTCTGTCACGGAGCGCGGCTTTGATCAGCCGAAACCAGTGAGAACTACCCCATGCAAACCACCACAGAACAGCCAGCGCGAGTCGCTGGTGAGATTTCCCGTCAACTCGCCACCCAAGAGCGGCGGGCGGCAAAGGCGCGTCAGCGAGTCCGAAAACTGCGGCAAATCGCATCTGCCGAAATTGAACGCCTGATCGCGTTCATGGACGAGACTGACGGCTACACGACCACAGAGTTAGAGGAAGGCCACGACGCTGAGCCTAGCCTTGGCTTTCAGGCCGGCGATATCTTCGTCGGTCGCGGCTGCGAAAGCGGCGGATCGTGGCACGACGACCGCGAGGTTGAGGACGAGCACGACGAGCCATCGTTAGCAGCTCCTGAGAACCAAGTTACCGCACCCTATGGCTGTTTGCTCAAGCAACGGGATAGCAGCGGCGACCAATCCCGGTGGGCTTCGGGGGAGTGCGATGATCGCGAAGGCGATGGATGCGCCGATGACCGGGAGGGCGACGAACTCGAACACGGCGGCGACGAGCACGATGGCTGCGAGCCCGACGAGGATCGGGAGCCGTCGCTTGGATGGCCGGAAGCCTATGGCTGCGGTGGCGCCGGCATGGGTTCGTCGGACGACAAAGAGGAAGGCCCCGGCGCCGACGTCGCTGTGGCTCAAAAGCGCGGACGCGCGAGCAATCCCGGCGTGGAGGTTTACCCCTGCTATAGCGACAGCATGAAAATCACCGGCCTGACGGCCCAGCAAAAGCAGGCGCTGGGAACGGAATGGGTGCGCCGATGAAAGAGGCAATCGTCGTTCTCAACGCGGTAACGCCCGGCTTGGATAACCTTGCCAACTTGCTCAATCTGCTCACGGACCTCACCCTTGATTTAGGGAGCAGCGCCGATGATGGGAGAGGACCGGAGGACCGCGTCCACGCGTTGGCCGGGGCTTGTCTTTCCTCCGTCAACGAGATCGTCGCTGATTTGGTAAGGCTGTCAGAACAGGCCGAGCCTGAACTGCCATCCGTCGTTTTGGACGATGCTCTCCTTGCCGCCTATCGAGAGGCAACGCCGGCCGGTAAAACCGCAGTAATGCGGACCATGCGGCTAATATCCGAGCAAGAGGACATAGCCAAGGCCGCAACCATCCGCGCCGAGACGGCCGAAAAGGAGTTGCGTTCAACGACGCAACGGCTGGATTCGGCAGATCGTGAGATTGCTTTCCTGCGGAGCGTCGTCGAATTGAGGGACGGCGAAATCGCCAACCTCAAGGCTGAGAAGGCTGCATGAGCCGGCTTCTCGACTACGGCCTCGCCATTGCCGTCATCGCGTTCATTGCCGCTGTGATGATGATGGGCGCGATTGACGGGAAGGGGTGGTAAAGCCGGGTTAGTAGACAACCCGGCTTTTGGGCGGTGCTGGATTCGGCATCGCCCTTTTTCTTGGCGGGGCTGGAAGCCGTTCATAACAAAAGCCGTGCATGTTAGGTCGTCGGTTCGTCTTTCTGCGCGGGTTTTGCAAATCCAAATCGGCGCTTTTCAGGCGGATTTTCAAGATTATGCAACTTCGCCTCCAATTTTGATCGACCGTCATCGATGCTAACGAGGCGATTGAGTACCGACGATACACCGCGAACGAAGGTGACGCACTGTTCGTAATTGGCCAGTGTCGCAAAATACTTGCCGTCGAAGAGCTTAACTTCGATGCCAAACCCGGTCTTGGTGCGAATTGAACCTACTTTTTCGCCCGTCCTTACATTGATGACATCACGCCACTCATGGGATCGGCCGTCGAACCCCTCGAACGTCAATTCAAACATAGCGGAGCCTCCCGTCTCGGTTAACCGGCAAACATCGTTTCTAGCGTGGCCTAAATGTACTCCAAGAGGATCGGATTGATCTGTAACCCATCGCTAGCCGCCGACGGACACCGCCGGCAGCCCGAGGTGTAAGGGTGGGGACGCGCCGCTTTTCCGGCACCGAAAATGGCACCCAATTGCCTAAAAACAGCTGTCACCAATCGGCACAGGATGGTTCCGAAGCATCCAATAATGCCAACAAAACAGGACGCTTTGGGATTGGGCGCAACTAGCGGAAACAAGCGCGTTCGTTTTTCAAGACCGGTGCCTTAAACCACTCGGCCACCCTTCCGGCTCAGCAATGTCAGGCACTTACCGAAAGGTGTCTTCAAACGCAAGACGAACGTGGACCCAAGTTGGACCCAATCACTATTTCAGAGTTCCGGTGGAGAGCTCCCCGATAATCGCGGCTGCACATCATCAGCCATGCAGGTGCGTTTTGCCCAAGACCTCAGTAGCACCGAAGAGGCGTGCCCGCGAAGCGTCACGACTGGCACTGGTCTCCGGATTCGAGCAACATGGCTTCATGTGTGCCTCACAGTCATGGAGATAGGCAGGTGAAGCGCAGCAACTGGATCCGGCATAGAAACTTCTTTGTGGTGTTGTTCGGAGCCCGCAAGCACATCGTCGGAATTGCCTCGTCGGATGGCTTGCCCTGTCCGCAATTACCAAACGTGACGAACGACACCCTTGCCGGCATAGGAGTCGGTAACGCTGGAAAATTCCCCTTCAAACGTGATCCCAGCCGACCAGCCGCTGAGCCATCTCACTTCCACGGAAGCACTCGTCAAAACCGAATCCTTCGCCTGGGCTGCGCCATTGACGACGAACGAAGTGGTTGGCAGAGCTTGGAAAGTCGCAGATGTCGAACGATCCGGATCGTAGTTATGTGCCCAAGCGACACGGGTCCTGAAGGTCAAGAGACCATCCTGAAGCGCAAATGATTTATCGCTTCGCAATCCAAGTTCCGAGCGCGGATCGGTAATGCTTTTTGGCGCATAGTTGAGCGCAAACATCCCCACTCCTTTCGCCTGCTCCTTATAGCCCGGCAATGCGAAAATGGTAGATTGGGCGGCAGCGTACGGCGCCAGCGCTAGTCCATCCAATAGCGGTATCGTGAAACGATACCCGCTCTCAATTCGACCGGAATATGCATTTGCGCCGAATTCGGCTCGGAGTGGGTCGTCACCGGTGGCAGTGAACACTCTGCTGGTGGTGATATTCTGCCAGCCGTAGGCGAATGCCGCAGTGACGTAAGCCGCGCCGACTGAATGGCGGACGAACCCGCCTGCTTGGAACATATGCGAACGTCCCGTTCCCAACGCATTCGCAACAGAAAAATTCGTTTCGCCACCAGCTATCGCAAAACCAGCGACCGTGTCAGGCGAGAACCAATAGTCAGCTCCGACCGCGCTTCCATATATGCGACTAGTAGTAGCGCTTGAACCAATGGATGTATTCCCATCGGTCGTCTGCGAACCTCCGAATCCGGCTGCCCATATGTTCCAACGCGGGTCATAGACGCGAGCCGGCGGAGCCTTGCGATATATCGCGGCATAAGCATCGCGTTCTTTCTGAGATCTCACGTATGCGTTCAGGGTCGGCCGCTCATCGGTCAGACTCAGAGCGCTCTGGCTTAGTTCGGCATCGTTCCGTCCGGCGGCGAAGGGATCAGCTAATAGACCCATGAACAGATTCATCGCGTCGAAAGTCGTTTGCTGCGAGCCGGTCGACAGTTCTCCAGCCGACATTGTCAATCCCGCCGGGGTCAGTGAACCAAATGATGCCGGAATACTTCCGGTCGTGTTGAAAAAATTCGTGAGGGCATTGGCCACTGCGCGCTGATTATCATTCAAACCGCCGTTATAATCAGGACCGAACTTTAGCGCGAGATTTAGGAAAACATGTGTAGCGTCGTAGCTTAGTCCAGACTGAAAATTCTGTGGTAGATTGGAGGCAATATAGTTCCCGAACGTACCGTTTACGCCGCCAGTAGCAGTCACAATGGTATAATGTTTCGCAACGTAGCTACTCGGGTCAAAAGTCGCCCTGACGATAGCGCCACCCAATGTGGCCGTTCCCGAGACGTTGACCTGCGAAGCCTGTGTCGGAGAGACTTCGATAAGATAACTCGAAGCAGCACTAAATGTCAGGCTGCCATTGACATTCAGCGTGGCGACCGCGTTTCCCGGAGCCAGCCTACCGCCGCTCACGACAGTGTCGCCGACCATACCGTTGCCACTTAGAATTCCGCCGGCATTAATCGTAGTGAGTGCCGATGAAGAAATCGATCCGTCAATATTAAGCTGACCACTATCTACGAGCGTAGCCCCGGTGTAAGTGTTGACACCTGTGAGTGACAAAGTGCTCGCACCAACCTTTTGCAGCGAGCTGTTTGCGTCTCCCGAGATTGTACCTGCATAAGTCGTCGAGAGGTTGTTCGCTCCCACCGACAACCGCTTGTTGCCGAGGAGCACTCTACCTACGCCTTCAATGGATCCAATCGACATCCCCGGCGAAGTCACACCGACACTGAGCGTGCTGCTACCAACAATATCCTCAACTCCGATATAGCGAGCCGAGCTGCCGGTGCTATGCATCCCGAAGGCAACGTTTCCATAGATGGTAGAATTGCCCGCTGTACTGTTATCGAAAAAACTTAGGTTGTTAAACGAGCTAGCATTTATAAGAGCTTTCCCGGCGGTGCTATTGTTCAAGAAATAAATGAATCCATCACCCGATATCGTGCTGTTTTGCGCAGTACTCGAATCTCGAAATACCAATTTCGTCCGAAAATCCGGTCTAATTTCTGATGAGCCCGCCGAGCTACTATTACTAAATATAACGCTGGCTTGATTGACGATCGAGATGCTGGAATTTGCGGCAGTACTTGAGCCCGCGAAAGTCAGCATTCCCGCTGGACCGCCGCCGCCGGTAACAAAAAACATTGGTCTCGCCGCCGCCGCATCGTTGACGACGCCAAGTCCAGTGATCTTAAGCTCTTGAGGAGTGAAGGTTGACCCGATTTGGAATGTGTAGCTTGGTGCGTTTGCAAGAAAGTGCATCGTATCGATTGATGTATCGATACCAATTCCGCCCGAATCCGTAAATGTGATCGGAAATCTTGCACCGGACGAACCAAATGTAGCAGTGCCGGTCGGTACGATGGCGGGCGTCCAGTTCGCAGTGGCGTGCCATTGTGGGTCGTCTGCCGTGCCTCCCGCCCAGGTGGCGTCTTGCGCACGAACTGACGCAGTTCCAATGACGACCAGCAGCATCAAGCAGATCGCAAAATTGCGCAATTGACACCCCCCTATCTGGACATCTTTTTGTTCCATAAAGGATTCTTCGCAAAGGTTCCCGGACGATTGACCGGACGATTGAAATGTCTTGAATATGAAGTGAGATGATGCCCGACTTTCGGAGATCATTGCAGTCAGAGGAAGCTAAATTGTTCACTCTGTGCTGCTAAAGTCACACTTTTCCATACGCTTAAAGAACTGAAGACAGAGATCATTGCCTGCTGTGTCATGAAGAATGAGGCAACGGACGAGCTCACGTGCGGTGGATGCATTGCGATCCAAAACCTTGTATGCCGCTCCCCCTGCCGAAGGTATGAGGGGAGACCGCGAGCCCTAACGCTTTGGCCAGGTTTTTCGCTTCGGATGAGATTGAAGGAGCGGCGATCAATGTTACGATCACGCGCGGCGAGCAGGTAAGCCTTGTTTGCTGCAACGCTTTGCTGCCGGAAAGGAGCCGTTCCGGGAGGGTTCGATGGGAGCGCGTTTTATCGTATTGATCATAGCGATTTGTGCGTTGTTTTCTGCGCGGTTTGTGGCGGCGAGAGCCGAGCCGGCTCAGCAGGAACTCAAGCTCGTGACCCCGCCGCTCAGCATGTACAGGAAGCAAGTACGGCCGCCCGCAGAGTCGTTGCCTGTGCCCGCCGGATTTACCCGGGATCAAATCCTGCACGGAGATCGTGTCTTTCACGGCGAGGCCGCCAACGGGCAATGCAGCGTCTGTCACGGTATCGACGGGAAGGGGACTACAAACGGAAATGACCTGACTGCCGGCATGTTCATTTGGAGCGATGGTAGCGTGAAAGAGCTGAAGCGGTCCGTTCTGCATAATATGGCGATCGCTCCCGGCAGGGATGGCGACCTGGAACTGGCGGATGTCGATGCGGTCGCGGCCTACATCTGGGCTATCAGCCGTCAGGAGCCGGCCAGGTAACCCTTCGTGCGACCATCTCGAATGGCGGGTGGCAACCAATGGTTTACCACGTCAAGCGCGCTACCCAATTTCCGCCTTGATCGGATTGCGGTATATTAACTTCGCTCTCGTAGAGGGAGCGAGTTGGGGAATTGGGGTGCCAAGCTAGAAGTAGGGTTTGGGCCATCTGAATGGTATTTTGGGGCACATGGGGATTCGCTGTTCTGCCAGGGTGATCGGAACCACGCGCGCTGTCGTCGCCGTCGGATCCTGCCTGTTGCTCGCCAATTGCGTTTCCTCGGGCAAATTCAGCCGGGTCGATCCGAAGTACGGCGTTTCCAGCAGCCCGCGCGTCGTTGCGTTCGGCCAGTCAGTACCGAAGGGCGGTGGCACCTATCGGGTCGGCAAACCGTACACCGTCGGCGGCCGGGTCTATGTCCCGCACGAAGACCCGGATTATCGCGAAGAGGGGATGGCGTCGTGGTATGGCGATGCCTTCCATGGGCGCCTGACCGCGAATGGCGAAATCTTCGATATGGACACACTGACCGCCGCGCATCGAACCATGCCGATCCCGAGCTACGCGCGCGTCACCAATCTCAGCAACGGCAAATCGCTGATCGTTCGCGTCAACGATCGCGGGCCGTACCACGGCAACCGCATTATTGACGTTTCCAACAAAGCCGCGCACCTGCTGGATTTCAAAGGACGCGGCATCGCCCGCGTTCGTGTTGAATATGTCGGCCGTGCGCCGCTCGAAGGCTCGGACGATCGCCAACTGGTCGCGACGCTCCGAACCGGCGAGCCCGCGCCGTCACCGTCGGGCGTTCGGGTCGCTTCGGCCCGTCCGTTCGTTCCGGAGATGTCGCGTTCCACGACGGTCGTGCGCGGCAACGTGCCGATGCCGGAGGAGCGGCCGTATAGCCTCGGCAGCACGGTTGCCGACGCCAATTCGATCAACGCAACGTCGGAAATGTCATCGTCGCGTGTGGCTCGGATCGATCGTGCGCCGCTCGAAAATCCACGTGCTGTCAGCTACGGCGGACGCAGCCATGTCGCCGCGAACCGCGTTGTTGATGCCTATGCGCCGGTTGAGCATCAGGAAAGCCCTCGAGAGATTTTATCCGGGCGCGGGCTTTATTAGAGGCGGCGTCCCGTTACCTCGGACAGAAACGCGATCAGTGCAGCGTTGACCTCGGCCGGGCACTCCTGCTGAATCCAGTGACCGGCGCCTTCGATCAGCAATTTTTTCGTGAGATTAGGCAACACGCGCTCCATGTCGTGAACGCGCTTGGCACCGATCAATCCCTTGATAACGGAATCCTCGCTCCCGGCGATGAACAGAGCTGGCTGGTGAATCTCTGCGCCGTGCCACGGAGCCGTCAGGTCCCAGTTCCGGTCAATGTTGCGATACCAGTTCAGGCCGCCGCGAAATCCGGATGCACGATAGGCGGCGATGAACTTGGCCAACTCTGTCTCGGTGATCCACTCCGGCAATTTTCGCGAGATGGACGGATCGCCAAGAAAGCCCTTGCCGTCTTCCACGAACAGGGATGCCTCGGGATCCGTGAACCCACGCGCGAACACGGCACGCATGGTGAAGGCGACGTCGCGTTCGAATTCGGCTTCCGCAACGCCAGGAGTTTGAAAATACTGCCAGTAGAAATTTTCGATGCCGTTGCTGCGCAGCGTCTCGATCGGGCGGCCGCGCCCGCGCAATGGCGGTGGCACACTTAAGCCTGCGACGGCCGTGAAGATATCAGGTCGGAACAAGGCGGCGTGCCAGGCCACCGGCGCGCCCCAGTCGTGCCCGATGATAACGGCACTCTTTTCGCCCAGCGCCTCGACCAGCGCCACCATGTCGCCGGTGAGATCGAAGATGCTGTAGGCGTCGATATCGGCGGGCGCGCCGGTTCGCCCGAAGCCGCGCATGTCCGGCGCGGCGACGCGATAGCCGGCGGCGGCAAGCGGCGCCATCTGGTGCCGCCACGAATAGGACAGCTCCGGCCATCCATGACAGAGCAGAACCAGTGGTCCCTGGCCCTGTTCGCGCACAAACATCTCGATTCCATTGATGCTGAGGGTTTTGGTTGAGGACATCGCGTGCGGCCTTGGCGGGAGAGAGCGGGAGGACGGGTGGAACGATACGGACGATAGCGCCGCCTCGCAACCAGGCGCTCCCGCAGTCATTTTCTACCATCTGTTGTTCCGGCAAAACCGCGCTGGTAGACTTAAGCGATCAGGACATGCGGCATGCGGAACAAACGATTCCATCTCTCTCGAACGCGGAAATTCAGGCCTTGGCGGTGGTCGATGGCCGGCCTCATTGCGTGCGGCCTGGCGTTCGCGACGGTGGCCTATGCGGCCAACAACAGCGTGCAGGGTGCAAAGAAGGACGAAGGGTTCAACACCGACGCGCCGACGGCGATTCTGATCGAGGCCAATAGCGGCAGCGTCTTGTTCGAGAAGAACGCCGATGACCTCCGTGCGCCGTCCAGCATGATGAAGCTGATGACCGTCGAGGTGGTGTTTCACGCCATCAAACAGGGCGAACTGAAACTGACCGATGAATTCAAGGTCAGCGAAAACGCCTGGCGCAAAGGCGGTGCGCCGGCCGGTGGATCGACGATGTTCGCGGCGATCCACAGCAGCGTGCCAGTCGACGATCTGCTGCACGGCGCGATCATCCAGAGCGGCAACGACTCCTGCATGGTGCTGGCGGAAGGCATCGCCGGCGGCGAGAAGGCGTTTGCCGAGATCATGACAAAGCGGGCGCGCGGACTCGGATTGACACGATCAACGTTCGGCAACTCCACCGGGCTGCCCGACCCTGACAACAAGATGACAGTGCGTGAACTGTCGCAGCTCGCGCGCCATCTCATTCAGACTTACCCCGAGTTCTACAAGCTGTTCGGCCAGCAGGAATTCACCTGGAACAAGATCCGGCAGCAGAACCGCAATCCGCTGCTGAAATCGCTGGAAGGCGCCGACGGACTAAAGACCGGCTACACCAAGGAAGGTGGCTACGGCATGGTCGGCTCGGCCGTGCAGAACGGTACGCGTCTGATCGTCGCCATCAACGGCCTTGAGGACAAGGACGATCGCGCCGCCGAGGCCAAGAAACTTTTGGAATGGGGGTTCCGCAACTTCGAAACCCGCACCCTGTTTGCGGCCAAGGCACCGGTGGGATCTGCCAAAGTGTTCGGCGGCACGCAACGATGGGTACGTGTCGCGACCACGGAGCCGGTTCGTGTCATGGTGCAGAAGAATGGTAACGACAAGCTGCTGGCGCGGATCGTCTACGCCGGCCCCGTCCGTGCACCGGTCGAAGCCGGGCAGCGCATCGGCACTATCAAGGTATGGCGTGGTGCGAACGTCGCGGTCGAGGAACCGCTCTATGCTCTCGATGCGGTTGGAACCGGCACCACCATGCAACGCGCTTTCGACGGCGCCAGCGAGTTGATGATCGGAATGTTCCGCGCAGGTATCGAGAAGCTGTGATGGCGGCGGAAACCAGTGCGGCGAAGACCGCGACACGCGGCCGGTTCATTACTTTCGAAGGCGGTGAGGGATCCGGTAAATCCACCCAGATCAAGTTGCTCGCGGAGCGGCTCGATGCGGAGGGGCTACGCGTCATCGTCACGCGCGAACCGGGCGGCTCGCCCGGTGCAGAGATCATTCGTCATGTTCTCTTGTCGGGCGTTGGAAAGATGCTTGGCTCAGAGGCTGAGACGTTGCTGTTCATTGCCGCGCGTGACGACCATGTCCGCAACGTGATCGAACCGGCGCTCGCGCAAAACGTTTGGGTGCTCTGCGATCGTTTCGGGGATTCGACGCGGGTCTATCAGGGGCATGCGGGAAAGGTCGATTTGCGGGTGCTCGATGCCATGGAGCGCGTCACCATCGGATCGTTGAAGCCAGATCTGACTTTCATCCTTGACGTTCCCGTGGAAGTCGGGATGCAGCGCGCCGCCAAACGCCGTGGTGCCGATACACCCGATCGTTTTGAAGGGGAGAATATCGACTTCCATCGCAAATTGCGTGAGGGCTACCGCGCGATCGCGGCCCGCGAACCGGAGCGTTGTGTTGTTATCGATGCCACCGAACCGCGTGAGCATGTGACCGATGCCATATGGTTGGCATTGCATCAGCGTCAGCTGCTTGCGAAACCGGCGGAGGCACAACGGTCATGAGCGCCCGGGCAACGGAAACAGCCATCGAGCGCCGCGAACCGCGCGTGACTACGGCGCTGTTCGGTCATCGCGAGGCCGAGCAAACACTGCTTGATGCCTATCGGAGCGGCCGCATTCCCCATGCCTGGATGATCGGCGGCGCGCAGGGGATCGGCAAGGCGACGCTGGCTTACAGGATGGCCCGTTTCGTGCTGGCGCATCGCGATCCGGCAGCGCCGGAAGTGCAGGAGGCTTCTTCGCTTCACGTCGATGAATCTCATCCGGTAGCGCGGCAAGTGGCATCCGGCGCGCACGGTGGATTGTTGACCCTGCAACGCGGCCTCAACGAAAAGGGCGTATTGCGAAATTTCATCACCGTGGACGATACGCGTCGGACGATCGAATTTTTCGGCTCGACAGCGGCGGTCGATGGCTGGCGCGTGTGCATTGTCGACACGGTTGACGAATTCAACGCCAATGCCGCCAACGCGCTGCTGAAGATTTTGGAGGAGCCGCCGCGCCGCTCGATCCTCCTGCTGCTCAGTCACGCGCCGGGCAAGGTGTTGCCGACCATCCAGTCGCGATGTCGCAGGCTGGCGCTGCGGCCATTAACGCCGCCGGATGTCGCGGCGGCTGTAGCTGTAGCGACAGGAGGGGGGGCCGACGCGCCTGCTGTGATGGAGGCTGCCGCGGTCTCCGAGGGTAGCGTCGGACGGGCGCTCAACCTCATGGGCGGTAACGCCCTCAAACTGCACCAGCGGACGGCCGAACTGCTCGATGCATTGCCTCGTGTCGACCAGCGCCAACTGCACGCCCTTGGCGATGCGCTCGGCGGTAGCGACCGGACCACACTTGCGGCCTTTACCGACAGCGTCGACCGCTGGGTGACGGGCAGGTTGCGCGGTGATGTGACCAACGCCGATCTGGCCCAACTTGCGCGCTTGGCGGAGGTATGGGAGAAGATCAGCCGCGCCGCGCGCGATGTCGAATCCTTCAACCTCGATCGAAAGCCGCTGGTTTTTTCGGTATTCGATCAACTGTCGGAGGCGATGCGCTGATACCGCGTTCCCGGCAACCGCATCCTCTCAAGCATTTGAAAATTGCAGCAAATGGCGTCACAGTCCGAAGCATCCCGTCCGCGTTACTTCCTTACGACGCCGATCTTCTATCCCAACGGCGAGCCGCATATCGGCCATGCCTATACCGCGATGGCCTCGGATGCGATCGCTCGTTTTCACCGCCTCGACGGCTACGACGTCCGCTTCATGACCGGCACCGACGAGCACGGCCTGAAGATGCAGCAGACGGCCATCGCCGAGGGCCTCACGCCGCTGCAATTGGCGGATCGCAATTCGGCGCGCTTTCGCGAGATGATGGCTGCGCTCGACATTTCCTACGACGACTACATCCGCACCACGGAGCCGCGCCATGAGCGCTCGTGTCAGGCGCTGTGGCAGGCGATCGAGCAGAACGGCGACATCTATCTCGACAAGTATGCCGGCTGGTATTCGGTCCGTCAGGAAGCCTACTTTGCTGAGGATGAAACCACCGTCGGCCCCGATGGCGTGCGCCGCGAACCGCTCGGCTCGCCGGTGGAATGGACCGAAGAGGAAACCTACTTCTTCCGGCTGTCCGCCTATCAGGACAAGCTGCTTGATCTCTACAAGCGCGTACCGGATTTCGTGCTGCCGCGCGAACGGCTGAACGAGGTCGCGAGTTTCGTGCGCGGCGGATTGCAGGATCTGTCGATCTCCCGCACCACATTCGACTGGGGTATTCACGTCCCTGGCGCGCCGAAGCATGTGATGTATGTCTGGATCGATGCGCTGACCAACTACATCACCGGCGTCGGTTATCCTGATGTCGACAGCGATTTGTTCAAACGATACTGGCCCGCCAACCTGCATGTTATCGGTAAAGACATCGTGCGTTTCCATGCGGTGTATTGGCCGGCGTTCCTGATGGCGGCCGGCGTCGAGGTGCCGCATCGCGTGTTCAGCCACGGCTTTCTTTTGAACCGCGGCGAGAAAATGTCGAAGTCGGTCGGCAACGTCGTCAGTCCGTTCGATTTCGCCAAGCAGTACGGCGTCGATCAGATCCGATACTTCTTTCTGCGTGAAGTCTCATTCGGGCAGGACGGCAGCTATAATCACGAAGCGATCGTCGCACGTATCAATGCCGACCTTGCCAACGACCTCGGCAACCTGGCGCAGCGTTCGCTGACCATGATCGCGAAACAATGCGCCGGCGTACTGCCGGAGCCGGGCGCCTTCAGCGACAACGACAAGGCGATCCTCACGCAGGCCGACGGCATGGTCGCGCTGGCGCGCACCGCGATGCAGACGGAGCAGATTCATCATTATCTGAGCGCGGTGTGGGCTGTCGTCGCCGAAGCCAACCGTTACTTCGCGGGCGAAGCGCCGTGGGCATTGGCCAAGACCGATCCGGCGCGCCAGCGCACCGTGCTTTATGTCACCGCCGAAGTGCTGCGCCAGATCGCGATCCTCGCGCAGCCGGTGATGCCGTCCTCTGCCGCAAAACTGCTCGACATTCTCGGCGTATCGGCGGATGCGCGTGATTTTAGCCACCTCGGCGGTACGACACGCATTGCACCCGGTACGGCGCTGCCGCCGCCCGCGCCGATCTTCCCGCGCTATGTCGAACCGAAAGACGAGTAGGCCGTTACTGAAGATGCTGGTCGATAGTCACTGCCACCTCGATTTTCCCGACTTCGCCGAAGAACTCGACGCCGTCGTCGCACGCGCCGAAGCCGCGGGCGTCGGCCGCATGGTGACGATCTCAACGCGGGTGAAGGAGCAGGCGAAGCTGCGCGCAATCGCGGAGCGGTTTCCGAACGTCTATTGTTCGGTCGGCACGCATCCGCATCATGCCGATGAGGAAGACGGTATTGCGCCGGACGAATTGATCGCGCTGACGCAGCATCCGAAAGTCGTCGCTCTGGGTGAGGCCGGGCTCGATAATTTCTACGACAACGGTTCGCCCGAAGCGCAAGAGCGTGGCTTTCGCGCGCATATCGCTGCGGCGCGCGCCACCGGCTTGCCGCTGGTGATCCACACCCGCGAAGCGGATGAAGCCTGCGGCCGCATCCTCGACGACGAAATGGCGAAGGGACAATTCCGTGCGGTGTTGCATTGCTATACCGGCGGCCGCGAGCTGGCGATGAAGGCGATTGATCTCGGACTGTCGATTTCGTTCACCGGCATTATCACTTTCAAGAAGTCGCAAGCCTTACGCGATCTCGCCGCCGAACTGCCGGCTGACCGCATCATGGTCGAAACCGACTCGCCCTATCTCGCGCCCGGCAAGCATCGTGGCAAGCGCAATGAGCCCGCCTATGTGGTTGACGTCGCAAAAGTCCTGGCGGAAGCGCGCGGCGTTTCGCCTGACGAGATCGCGCGACAGACGACGGAAAACTTCTTTCGTATGTTCAGCAAAGTACCGGCGCCAACCGCATGACGACCACGCTCACCATTCTTGGCTGCGGTTCGTCCGCCGGTGTGCCGCGCCCGGCGCTGGGGTGGGGCGCGTGCGATCCATCCAATCCGAAGAACCGCCGCCGCCGCTGTTCGATGATGGCGGAGCGGCACTCGGAGCAGGGCGTCACTCGCGTGGTGATCGATACCTCGCCGGATCTGCGCGAGCAGTTGATCGACGCCGACGTCGATCACATCGACGCGGTGTTCCTGACACACGAACATGCCGACCAGACTCACGGCATCGACGATCTGCGTTCAGTCGTGCTGCATCAGCGCCGCCGCATTCCGGTCTACCTGAACCAGTCGACCAGCAAGGATATCCTGTCGCGCTTCTCCTATTGCTTTATCTCGCCGCCGGGCAGCGACTATCCGCCGATCCTCGACAATCGCGCGATCGAAGCCGGCGAAAGCCGTACCATCGACGGCAAAGGCGGACCGTTGATGCTGACAGCCTTTCTGGTCCAGCACGGCAACATCCCGGCGCTCGGTTATCGGATCGGCGACGCCGCTTATACGCCGGACTTGCACGATATTCCGGAAGAAAGCTGGCCTGCGCTCGAGGGGCTCGATCTATGGATCGTCGATGGCCTGCGTTACGCGCAGCACCCGAGCCATTTCAGCGTGCGCGACGCATTGACGTGGATCGATCGCTTCAAGCCGAAGCGCGCCGTCATCACCAACATGCACGCCGACCTCGACTACGAGGTGATGAGGAAGGAACTGCCGCCCGGTGTGATCCCCGCTTACGACGGGATGCGACTAACGCTAAGTTCCGACTAAGCCGAAATTCTTTGGCTCTATCCGTCATGGCCGGGCTTGTCCCGACCATCCACGTCTTGAATCGATCAGCACGCCCGGAAGAACGTGGATGCCCGGCACAAGGCCGGGCATGACGGCGGAGAGGGCATTCTTCAGCGATAATTGAAGAACCGGACGGTTCTTCAATTCGGCCGTTTACGCAGAAATTGCCTTCGCCGAATTCACCTGATTGCGCAGCATGAACTTCTGGATCTTGCCAGTCGAGGTTTTCGGGATCACGCCGAATATCACCGCCTTCGGTGTTTTGAATCCCGGCATCTGCTCACGGCAGAAGGCGATGATATCCGCCTCCGTTGCGGTTGCGCCGTCCTTCAATTCGACGAAAGCGCAGGGCACTTCGCCCCACTTCGGATCGGGCTTGGCGACGACGGCGGCGAACAGCACTGCCGGGTGCTTGTAGAGCACGTCCTCGACCTCGACCGACGATACGTTCTCGCCGCCGGAGATGATGATGTCCTTGGAACGGTCCTTGATGATAACGTAGCCGTCATGATCGAGCACGCCGAGATCGCCGGTGTGAAACCAGCCGCCCTCGAAGGCTTCCTTGGTCGCTGCCTCGTTTTTAAGGTAACCCTTCATCACCACGTTACCGCGGAACATCACCTCGCCGATGGTTTCGCCGTCGCGTGGCACTTCGCGCATGGTTTCAGGGTCGAGCACCGTGACCGCTTCCTGAAGCGGGTAAGCGACGCCCTGGCGGCGCTTGAGTTGCGCCCGTTGGTCGGCCGGCAGGTCGTCCCAGCCGGGTTGCTCGGCGCAGACTGACGCCGGGCCGTAAACCTCGGTCAGACCGTAGACGTGAACCAGCTTGATGCCGATGTTCTCGGCACCCGCCAGCACCGCGACCGGCGGCGCGGCGCCTGCGATCAGGCCAACCACCGGCCGGTCGCCGGGTTTCGGCTTGGGCGCGCCCGGGGCGTTGATCAGCGTGTTGTAGACAATCGGCGCGCCGCACATGTGAGTGACGCCGTGCTTCGGAATCAGTTCGAAAATCTTCGCCGGATCGACCTTGCGCAGGCAGACATTGACGCCGGCTGCCGCTGCGATGGTCCATGGGAAGCACCAGCCGTTGCAGTGAAACATCGGCAGCGTCCAGAGATAGGAGGGATGCTGCCCGAGATTGCCGGCGAGGATATTGCTGACGGCGTTGAGATACGCGCCGCGATGATGTGTCACCACGCCTTTCGGATTGCCGGTGGTGCCCGAGGTGTAGCCGAGCGCGATGGCCTCCCATTCGTCCTGCGGCGTCACCGGGACGAAGTTCGGATCGCCCGCCGCAGCCACGGCCTCGTACTCGATTTCGCCGATGCGGCGGCCGCCCTCGAAGGCGGCATCATCGACGTCGATGACGAACGGCTTCGGTCCCTTCATGAGGGACAGGGCCTCGGCAATGACGTCGGCGAACTCCGGATCGACGAAGATCACCTTGGCGCCACCATGGTCGAGCTGGAATGCGATTGCGGACGCATCGAGCCGGATGTTGAGCGCGTTGAGCACGCCGCCGGTCATCGGCACGGCGAAATGCGCTTCGTTCATCGCTGGAATGTTCGGCAGCATCGCAGCAACAGTGTCACCCCGTCCGATCCCGCGTGCACTCAGGAACGACGCAATCCGGCGGCAGCGCTCCAGCGTTTGCGACCAGGTGAAGGAGCGCTCCTCATAGACGGCGCTGAGGTGGTTCGGATAAACCGCGGCGGTTCTGAACAGGAAGCTGAGCGGCGACAGCGGTACGAAATTGGCAGCGTTTTTATCGAGACCGATGTTATAGGGGCTGCTGTTGTCTTTCATGAAAATCACCACTCAATCAAAATCTTATGACAACTATCCAATCTAATTCATGAGAAGACGCGAATCTTTCGATGAATTGATTGAAGCTGTTGCTATAAGGCTTTGCAGTTACTCATTTTATGAAACCGATCGATATCCACGGAATGGCCGCAACTACGATCAGTCCGATCAGTAGCGCCAGCATGTAGCCGAGGATGGGTTTGACACCCTCGGCAGGATCGACGCGCCCGACCGCGCAAGCGGCATAATAGCCTACGCCGAATGGCGGTGCGAACAATCCGATTCCCATCGCGAGGATTACGATCATCGCATAATGGACTTCGTGAACGCCGACCGCCTGGGCAATCGGGAATAGCAATGGCCCGAACAGCACGATCGCCGGAATACCTTCCAGCACGCTGCCGAGCACCATGAAGGCGATGATCGACACCGCGATGAAGGTGGCCGAACCGCCGGGCAGGCCAGTCATGGCCGCTGCCAGCGAGCGCGAAAAGCCGGATTGCGTCAGCCCCCACGCCATGCCGGTCGCGGTGCCGATGATAAACAGGATGGCGCCCGACAGGCTTGCCGTCTCGATCAGCATCGGGCGCAGACGCCGCCAATCGAACTGCCGATAGATGACGAGGCCGATCACCACGGCATAGACGATACCGATTGTCGACACTTCGGTCGCGGTTGCGACGCCTTCGACCACCGCGGCGCGGATTACGAACGGCAGCGCCAATGCGGGCAGGGCGACGACAAAGCTGCGGAGGATTTCCGGCAGGCCGACTTTCTGGACATGCCCGAGGTCCTCGTGGCGATACCGCCACCACACCAGCGCTGACAGCGTCACCGCAAGCACCGCGCCGGGTAGCATGCCGCCCGTGAACAACGCCGCGATCGATACGCCGGTGACGGAACCGATGGTAATCAGCACGAGGCTCGGCGGGATGGTTTCGGTCTGCGCGCCGGTCGCCGAGAGCAGGGCGACGAGATCGCCTGGCTTGGCACCGCGAGCCTTCATTTCGGGAAACAGCACCGGCGCCACCGCCGCCATGTCGGCCGCCTTCGAGCCGGAAATACCGGACACCAGATACATCGCGCCGATCAGCACATAATGCAGGCCGCCACGAACATGGCCGAGCAGGTTGGCAAGGAAGCCGACCATGGCGCGCGCCATGCCCGTCATTTCGATCAGTAGCCCGAGGAAGACGAACAGCGGCACTGCCAGCAGGATGAGATGGCTCATGCCCTCGTCCATCCGACCGACCAGCACCATCAGCGGCGTATGCGTCGTCAGCGCCAGATAGCCGAGCACTGACAGGCCGAACGCGAATGCAATGGGCACGCCCGCCAGCACACAGGAGCCTGCCACCAGCACGAAAAAGATGATCAGGTTCAGGTTGCCGAGTTGCCGCAGCCACGGCTGAAGCAGCCACAGCACAGCAATCATGATCGCCACCGTGACCATCGCGGCCAGTAGCACACGAATATTGCGAATGCGCGCCAGTTGGAGCAGGGCGAATATCGCCATCAAACCGATGCCGACCGGCAGCGCGGCAGCGCGCCAGCTATTGGAGATTTCCAGCGCCGGCGTGGTGATGAAGCTTTCCTCGTAGGCATATTCCCACGATGGCAGCGCGATCAGCGCCAGGAATGCCAGCGCCGAGCAGATCGCCACGGTTTCGAGATAGGCCCGCATTTTTGGTTGCGATCCCGCGACCAGCGCCGTCATCCGCATATGCTCGGAGCGTCGGAGCGCGACCACGGCGCCAAGCATCGCGAGCCAGAGAAACAGGATCGATGCCAGTTCGTCCGACCAGATCAGCGGGCTGTGAAAGACGTAACGCGACACCACGCCGGCGAACAGGATGATGATTTCGACCACCACCAGCAGCGCGGTCGGAATCTCCACCAACAGCCCGAGCCAACGATCGAGCGTGCCCAACACCGAACGGCGCGGAGGTGTGAGAGCCCCCGCGCCGACCGGCAGTTCCGATGTTTCCGTGTGCACCGTCGCGATCCGTTAGGCGGCGGCTTAAGCGAGCTTGCCGACCGACTTTTCCAGCAACTCCCACGCCTGATCGCCGTACTTGCCTTTCCACTCGGCGTAGAACTTGGCATCCCGCAGCTTCTGGCGGAACGGCGCCACGTCGGGTTGGTTGAAGATCAGGCCCTTGCCCTTCAATTCCTCCATCACCGTGGCGTTGAGCTTCTCGGTGTCGGCGCGCTCTTTGACCGCTGCGGCGTTGATGTTCTTGGCGACGATGTCGCGCACGTCTGCCGGCAGCTTTTCCCATGCCCGGCGGTTGGCCAGATACCAGAATCCGTCCCACATGTGATTGGTCAGCGAGCAGTACTTCTGCACTTCGTAGAGCTTCGCGGTCGAAATCAGGGCGAGGGGGTTCTCCTGCCCTTCGACGATCTTGGTTTGCAGCGCCGAGTAGACTTCACTGAAATTGATCGAGGCCGGCGAAGCGTCGAACGCCTTGAACATCGAGGTCCATAGTGGCGACACGGGCACGCGGATCTTGAAGCCCTTGAAATCATCCGGGCCGTTGATCGGCTTGGTGGACGACGTGGTCTGGCGGAAGCCGTTATCCCAGATCTTGTCCATCACGATCAGATTGGCTTTGTTGATCTGGCCGCGCACATAGGCGCCGAGATCACCGTCCATGGCCTTCCAGACCGTGGCGTAGTCCGGGAACGCAAAGCCGATGCCGTTGATCGAGGCCGCCGGCACCAGCGTCGACAGGATCAGACCCGATAGCGTGAAAAACTCGACGCCGCCGGAGCGGATCTGGCTCAGCATGTCGGTGTCGGAACCGAGCTGATTATTCGGGAAGATTTGCAGATCGAAGCGGCCGTTGGTCTCGGTCTTGATTGCTGCCGACATTTCCTTGGCGCGAACGTTCAGCGGATGCGAGTCCGGCAGGTTGTTGGCGAACTTGTAGGTGAATTCGGCTTGCTGGGCCCGCGCAACCAGCGGCGCACCAAGGCTGCCCATGACACCAGCCGCAGCAGAAGCCTTCAACAAAGTCCGACGTGAAAAACGCATCGATCGTCTCCCTGATCTTTTTCTTGCAATGCCAATTGTTGCGAAACAACGTTGAGCGCCGGTCACCCGGACAGTGGGTTTATTCGTCACCATCCCACGGTGATCCGGTCAAGCGTTTTTAGGCCGGCGATGCGCGGCGACGTCATCGGAGCGGTGCCGGACCGAGCGGAATGCGCGACCGCCGGAAGCAACGGATGGCGCGGCTGTTGCGAACAATTCGATCTAACATCCTGAAATTTATTTAGCTTTTATATTCCATAATATACCTTATGCGAATTATGGGTACGGCGTTCCTGGCTGAGCCCGGCACGGCAAAGCCATCTTGAACTTGCGTCGCTCTCTCAATGTCAGGCCGAACAACATCGCTCGATCTGCCCTCGCTCATCGGCCTTCATTCCATAGACAGGCACGCTCGATCGTGCGCTGGCGTTGCCAGATCGCGTGGACGATGATGGAAATCGTATCCGCGAACTTTCAAACCGCGACCTCGCCGACACGACGCTCACAAGGCGCGACTGGACATCGGAGAACAACAATGACTGACCGCGATCAGACCGGCCCGACCCACGATGCGCCATATCGCGGCATTCGCGTGCTCGATTTCGGTCAAGGCATCGCCTCGCCCTATTGCGGCGCGCTGCTGGCCGCTCACGGCGCCGATGTCATCAAGGTCGAGCCGCCCGAGGGCGACTGGTCGCGGCGGCTCGGCACCACCTACGGCCGCCACACGGCCATCTCGTCGGTGTTCAATCGCGGCAAGCGCAGCCTGTGCCTCGACCTCAAAGCAGCCGAGGGCCGCGCCGTGGCCCAGCGGCTAGCTGCCGAGAGCGATATCTTCATCGAGGGCTTTCGGCCCGGTGTCGCGGCGCGCCTTGGGCTCGGCTACGAGGAGTTGAGCCGCGCCAATCCGCGACTGATCTATCTGTCGGTCAGCGGATTCGGGCAGGTGGGTCCCTCTTCCGTTCGGCCCTGCTCCGACTCCGTCGCGCAAGCTTTTTCCGGCCTCGTCTCGATCAATCGCGGCGACGATGGCATTCCTCACCGTGTCGGCACGCCGATCTCCGATGTCGCGACCGGTGCCTACGCATTCCAGGCCATCGGCGCCGCGCTGTTTGCCCGCGCGAATGTCGGCACCGGGCGCTGGATCGACATCAGCCTGACGCAAACCACGGCCGCTTTGCTAGGCCACAAGTTCGCGGAGTTTATGTTGGAAGGCGGCGCACCGCGCGCGCTCAACGTGCCGGCGGGTACGTATCGCTCCAAGGACGGCTGGTTGATGGTGACGCTGGTGAACGAGCCGCAATACCAACGGCTATGCGCGGCGCTTGGCCGCGACGATCTCGCAACCGACCCGAGGTTTGCCAACTTCGCCAAGCGATCAGATGCCGCCGATGTCTTGATCGCTGAAGTCCGCGCGACTTTGCTGACGAAGACGACGAGCGAATGGCTGGCGGCTTTGCACGCCGCGGATATTATCGCCGAACGCATCCTCGATCCCGGCGAATGGCTGGCCGATCCGCACGTGGCGGCAATTCATGGCGCCGTGAAGATCGAGACCCCCGGCGTCGGTTCGGTTTACGCCGCACGGACGCCAGGTGCGGTCGGTCTGACGGAAGATACCCAGTCGCCCTCGCCCGATCTCGGCCAGCACAGCCGCGAGGTGTTGCGCGACAACGGTTACGCCGAGGCGGAGATCGACACGCTGTGCAAGGCCGGAGCGGTGATCAATGCGTAATGGCGTCTGTCCGTCCATATGACCAGCGTTGAACTGACAGGCTTAACCGTGGCCACAAACCGCATCGGAGCGTCGGCGCCAGTTCGGGAAAATTACGTATATGACGGGTGCAAATAGCCTATTTTGAACGATTTCTGGACACGATTTATATTTTTCTTCGTATTGGATGACGCTTTTTCACGCGGCGATAACCACCGGCAGATTTAGTTGTAATCCCCTCGCCGCAGCCACCAAAAGATTTAATCTCTCGCGCTAGCCTTGCCGACGCGCCTCAGAAGAGGTCGATTGCAAGGGTTCGAATTTCCATGACGTTCGACACTGGCGACCGGGGAAGTATTCCCAAATCCGATCATGCAGGAGCGGTTCGATCATGACAGCCGTGATCGGCTGCATGATCTACCAGCACAATCCATGGCTCCTGTTGGCAGCAGTAGTGGTGTGTATCATCAGTTCGTGGGGCGTCATTCGGCTATTCAGTCGCGCGACGACACGGGAAAATATTCAGAAAATCGTCTGGCATTTCCTGACGGCTATTCTTGCGGGATCCGCGATCTGGTCGACCCACTTCATTGCCTTGATCGGCTTCGATTCCGGTGTGCCGTTTGAGTTCGATCCGGCCTTCACCACCATATCGCTGCTGGTTGCCATGGTCGGAGCGGCGTGCGGCTTCGTCATTGCGGCAAGTGGCTGGTTTCGGCTGGCACCGTTGATCGGCGGCGGCATTGTCGGCTTGGCCGTCAGCGCGATGCACTATGCCGGGATGATAGCCTATCGCGTGCAAGGCATCGTTTCGTGGAATGAAGGCTATGTGGTGGCCTCGATCGCTTGCGCGGTTCTATTCTCCGCCGCTGCATTTCATGTCGCGATGCGTCGCGAAGCCTCGAATTATTCCGAAGGTTGGGCCGCTGCGCTGCTGGTGCTGGCCATCCTTACGTTGCACCTGACTGGCATGACCGCGTTTCGCGTCGCGCCGCTACTGATCGAAGCTCGTTATTCCAATCCGGCCGCGCTGCAAGCCCTGGGCTTTGCGGTTGCCGGTGTTGCCGTATTGATCGGTTGCGCCGGCCTCGCCGGTTATCTTATCGACGAAGGGGTTCGCGCTGAATCCTACAAGCAATTGCAGCAGATGGCGCTGCACGACAGTCTCACCGGATTGCCCAACCGGCGGAGTTTCAATGAGCGGCTTGATCACGAGATTGAGTTCGCCAAGATGACCGGCGGCAAAGTCGCGCTCGTTGAAATTGATCTCGATCGGTTCAAGGAGATCAACGATCTGCGCGGTCACGCAGCCGGCGACGAAGTTCTCAGAAACATCGCAGAGCGGATGATGCGCGCTCTGAAGGAAAGCGATTTCGTCGCGCGCCTGGGAGGCGATGAATTTGCGGCCTTTCATCGAACGTCCACGCCGGCCGACCTGATCGATTTCCTCTCCCGTATCGAGACGGTATTGTCGCAAGTGATCAAGATCGATGGCTATGAGTTCATGCCGGGCGCGAGCATCGGCGTCGCTGTCTATCCCGACAATGCGGTCGACAAAGTCACACTGGTCAACAATGCCGATCTTGCGATGTATCGGGCCAAAGCGGACGTTTCGCAAGCGATCTGCTTCTATGAACCATCGATGGATGAAATTGTCCGCGCGCGCCGCAGTCTTGCCAACGAAATGCGCGAGGCAATGCTTCGCGATCAGCTCGCCGTCTACTATCAGGTGCAGACCTCGGTTTCGACCGGCGAAATCGTCGGTTATGAAGCATTGTTGCGTTGGGAGCATCCGGAGCGAGGCTTCATCCCCCCGTCAGAATTCATTTCGATCGCCGAGGAGAATGGATTGATCATCCAGCTCGGCGAATGGGTCTTGCGAACCGCATGCCGCGATGCCGCATCGTGGGCCCCTCCGTACAAGGTCTCAGTGAACGTTTCGCCGGTGCAGTTCGCTCATGTCGATCTACACAAGGTCATTATGGAAGCCCTGTTGACGAGCGGCCTACCCGCCGATCGGCTCGAACTGGAGCTGACAGAAACCACGATCTTCGCCAACAAGGAACGATCGCTGCACATCCTCCGCCAGATCAAGGCGCTCGGCGTGAAGGTCGCGTTGGACGATTTCGGCACGGGATATTCGTCGCTGGATACGTTGCGTTCGTTCCCGTTCGACAAGATCAAGCTCGATCGCTCCTTCATCATCGAAGTCGAATCCAACCTGCAAGCCAAGGCCATCATTCGTGCGGTGCTCGCTTTGGGCCAGAGCCTTGCGATTCCGGTATTGGCTGAAGGTATCGAGACGGAAGGACAACTCGAATTGCTCAAGCACGAGGGCTGTAACGAAGTTCAGGGCTACCTGTTGGGACGCCCTGCACCGCTCCACCGGATCGTTGCCAGCGGACAACTCGCGCTGTGCGACAAAGCCCTTCAACGCGACGGAATGTCGAGCGTGCAAGTCAATGCGTCGCGAGAGAACGAGAAAGTTGCGCGATTTGCGTGAGGCCGCTCGCGCGCCGTCTTGATGGCGGCAACGTTAATGCCGGCTTGGCGACGATGATTTAATAGATCGCCCAGACGCCGGGCGTCACCAGTTCGAGCAGGTGGTTATCGGGATCGCGGAAATAAATGCTGTGACCGCCGCGCGGCCAAGCGGTGCGCGCCTCGATGGCGATGCCCTGCTCCGCGAGCCGTGTTTCCCATGCCTGCAACTCGTCGGACGTGACCGAGAATGCGATGTGCAACGGACCGTGTCCGTCATGCGGCGGGATGGTGCCGCCCGGCAAATGCACGGTTTCCAGTGTTGCGCCACGCTTGAACAGCAACAGGACGCTGCGGCCGCCGACATTGAACGCCGCGAACCGCGCATCCTCGTTTAGCGTCGTGAGGTCAAGACTATCCCGATAGAACGCGATGGCGCGCGGCAGATCATCGACGTAAAGCGCGGTTTCGATGACGCCGGCGAGTTTCGGCATCGCGGCACCGCCTCACCACATGTTCAGAACGAGGCGGGCTTCGTCGCTCATGCGCTCAGGCGTCCAGGCCGGCTCCCAAACGATGCTGACGTTGACGATGCCGATGCCGGCGACGCTGGCGACGGCGTTCTCCACCATGGTCGGCAGTTCGGCGGCGGCCGGGCAATTCGGCGTCGTCAAGGTCATCTCGATATCGACGGCGCGATCGTCCTTGATATCTACCTTGTAGATCAGACCCAGTTCGTAAATATCGGCCGGAATTTCGGGGTCGAACACCGTCTTCAGCGCGGCAACGATTTCGATGCCAAGCCGTTCGGTTTCTTCGGCCGGCAGCGCGGATATGGTCTGCACGTTGGCAGCGGCGGTCGCGGTCTTGGTGTCAGCAGTATCCGTCATGAGAACAAATCCCGCGCCTTGAGCAGCGCTTCCGCCAGATGATCGACTTCGGCGCGCGTATTATACAGGCCAAATGACGCCCGGCACGTGGCCGTGACGTTGAAACGTTCCAAAAGCGGCATCACGCAGTGGGTCCCGGCCCGCACTGCAACCCCAGCCCGATCAATCACCGTCGCAACATCGTGGGGATGCGCGCCCCTGAGTTCGAACGAGATCACCGGCCCCTTGTTCTCGGCGGTACCGATGATGCGCAGCGAATTGATTTCGCGCAGGCGATCCTGCGCATAGATCAGAAGATCATGCTCGTGCGCCGCGATGCGCGCCTTGCCGATCGAATTGACGTAATCGATGGCGGCGCCGAGGCCGATGGCCTCGACGATCGCTGGCGTGCCGGCCTCGAACTTGTGCGGTGGATCGCCGTACGTCACGAAATCGCGCCCGACCTCGCGGATCATTTCACCGCCGCCGTTATAGGGGCGCATGGCAACCAGGTGATCGTACTTGGCGTACAGCACTCCGATTCCAGTCGGCCCGTAAACCTTGTGGCCGGTGAAGACGTAGAAGTCGCAGTCGATGTCCTGCACGTCGATGTCGAGATGCACCGCGCCCTGGCTGCCGTCCACCAGCACCGGAACGCCGTGGGCGTGCGAGATACGCGTCACTTCCTTGACCGGCACAATGGTGCCGAGCGCGTTCGACATCTGAGTGATGGCGACAATTTTGGTCCTCGGCGTCAGCAGCTTCTCGAATTCGTCGATCAGGAAGTTACCTTCGTCATCGACCGGCGCCCACTTGATCACCGCGCCGTGACGCTCGCGCAGGAAATGCCACGGCACGATATTGGAGTGATGCTCCATGATCGAGAGGACGATCTCGTCGCGGGCCTTGATGTTGGGCTCACCCCACGACGACGCCACGAGGTTCAGCGCTTCGGTCGCGTTGCGGGTGAAAATGATTTCCTCATTGCGCCGTGCGTTGAGAAAAGCCGCAGCTCTTGCGCGACCGCCCTCATAGGCCTCGGTCGCGGCGTTGGCGAGGTAATGCAGGCCGCGATGCACGTTGGCGTATTCGGAGCGATAGGCCTGCGTCATGCGATCGAGCACGGCGTTCGGCTTCTGTGCCGAGGCGGCGTTGTCGAGATAGACCAGCGGTTTGCCGTAGACCTGCATCGCCAATGCCGGGAAATCTTCCCGCACTCGCTCTACGTCATAGGTCCCGTTTGCGACGGCAGGATGTGTCATTTGCTTCTCTTCCTGTCATCCTTCGCGGCTCGCTTTCGCTCGCACCTCAGGATGACACTATCAACTCGTTCGCCGTCCTCCTGAGGTGCCCGGCCAAAGGCCGAGCCTCGAAAGATGCGATGTCTCAACCCCGCGCTGCGAGCCAGCGTTCGGCCGTGGCGATAGCGACGTCGCGCAATGCTTCATCGGCGATTGATTCCATCGCCTCGCCGACAAATGCCTGGATCAACAGCGCCTGCGCTTCCTTTTCCGGTAAGCCACGCGCGCGGAGATAGAACAAGAGGCTATCGTCGAGTGCGCCGGTCGTGGCGCCGTGGCCGCACTGAACGTCGTCGGCGAAAATTTCCAGCTCCGGCTTGTTATCGGCCTCGGCCTCGTCGGACAGAAGCAGCGCGCGTGTCATCATCCGCGCGTCGGTCTTTTGCGCATCGGGATGCACGTTGATGCGGCCCTGGAATACCGAGTGCGCTTGGTCGTCGACCACCGCGCGGAATACTTCGTTGCTGGTGCAATGTGGGACCGCGTGGTCGAGCACCAGCGTGTTGTCGGCGTGTTGCCGGCCGTTCAGCAGGCTGACGCCGTTAACATCCGCATGCGCGTTCTGGCCGCCGAAGCGAAGGAAAGCCTGATAGCGACAGACCGCGCCGCCGCTGGTGAGATTGAACGCACGATACTGCGTCCGCTCTCCGAGCGTGACGATGGCGGTCGCGATATTGGCCGCATCGCGCGCGTCCTCGACCAGGCGAATGTGCTGAACGTCAGCACCATCGCCTGCCCATAGCACCACGGAATCGTGCGCCTGATAGGTGGCTGCGCCGTCGGCGGCGACAAAGCTCTCGATCAGCGTAACGTGCGCGCCGTTCGCGATCTTCACCAGCGAGCGCGTGAACGCGGCGGTCTTCGATTGCGTGGAGACATGAACGATGTGGATCGGCTTGCTGGGTGCGGCATTCTCCGTGACATCGATCACGACACCGTCGGTTGCCATCGCAGCGTTCAGCGAGATCATCGCGTCGGAAGCGACGCTGGTGAGCAGCAGATCGGCGCGCGCGGCGATGTCTGCATTCTGTAGCATCGCGCGCAACGTCTGCACGGTCACGCCGGTTTCGCTTGCTGTGTCGGACAGCTCCGGTGCGAACGCGCCATCCACCAGCACCAACCGATGCGCGCCGCTCACATCGAGCGTCGCCAGCGTCGTCTTGGCGCGCTCGAGCGCGGCCTGATCCGGGGTGGCCGCTAGCGGCGCGATCTCACGCAACAGCACGCGCAGGTCGGTGTATTTCCACTCCTCGACCCGGCGGTGCGGCAAACCCTTTTGAATGAAATCGTCGAAAGCGGCCTGGCGCACTTCGGCGACAGGTCCCTTGCCCGGAAGACGGTCGCGCGCGACGGTGAAAACGTCGCTCGCTGCCCCGTCCATCGTTGGCTTAACCAGTGCAAGATTCATGATCGATCCCGTCAGGCCGCCTGATCTTCGAACTGCGCGTAACCCGACTCTTCGAGTTCAAGCGCCAGTTCCTTGCCGCCGCTTTTCACAACCCTGCCCTTCGACATCACGTGCACGAAATCCGGCACGATGTAGTTCAGCAGTCGCTGGTAGTGGGTGATGACCACCATGGCGCGCTCGCTCGATCCCAGGGCGTTGACGCCGTCGGCGGCAATCCGCAGTGCGTCGATGTCGAGGCCGGAGTCCATCTCGTCGAGAATGCACAGGCTCGGCTCGAACAGCGCCATCTGCAATACTTCGTTGCGCTTCTTCTCGCCGCCGGAAAAGCCGACGTTGACACCGCGCCGCAGCATCTCCTGCGGAATGTTCAGCGAGGCTGCGACTTCGCGCACCTTCTTGAGGAAGTCTGGCGTCGAATACTCGCTCTCGCCGCGTGCCTTGCGCTGCGCGTTGAGCGCGGTGCGCAGGAAGGTCATGGTGGCGACGCCGGGAATCTCGACCGGGTACTGGAAGGCCAGGAAAACGCCCTTGGCGGCGCGCTCGTCCGGGTCCATCTCCAGCAGGTCTTCACCCTTGAACAGGATCTCGCCGCCGGTCACTTCGTAACCCGGCTTGCCGGCGACGACGTGGCTGAGCGTCGATTTGCCGGAGCCGTTCGGCCCCATGATGGCGTGAACCTCGCCCTTGTTCACCGTGAGCGACAACCCGTGAAGGATTTCCCGCTCCTCGACGCGAACCTGCAAATTCCGGACTTCAAGCAACGCTGACATTGTATTTCCTTTATCCGTCATCCTGAGGTGCGAGCGGCATCGGACCGCGAGCCTCGAAGGATGCTCCATCGTTTGACTGTCATCCTTCGCGGCCTGCTGCGGTGCAGGTCTCGATGGACGACGAGGGCTAGCCCACGCTGCCTTCCAGCGAGATCGAGATCAGTTTCTGCGCTTCGACCGCGAATTCCATCGGCAGTTGTTGCAGCACGTCGCGCACGAAGCCGTTGACGACGAGGCCGACCGCCTCCTCCTGCGACAGCCCGCGCTGCACGCAATAGAACAGCACGTCCTCCGAAATCTTGGAGGTCGTTGCTTCGTGTTCGAACAGTGCCGAGGAATTCTTCGCCTCCACGTAAGGCACGGTGTGCGCGCCGCACTTGTCGCCGATCAGAAGCGAGTCGCAGGCTGTGAAGTTGCGTGCGCCCGTCGCCTTGCGATGTGCGCTGACCAGACCGCGATAGGTGTTCTGCGATTTGCCGGCGGCGATGCCCTTGGAGATGATCCGGCTCGTCGTGTTCTTGCCGAGGTGGATCATCTTGGTGCCGGAATCGACCTGCTGATAGCCGTTCGAAATGGCGATCGAATAGAACTCGCCGCGCGAGTTGTCGCCGCGCAGGATACAGCTCGGATATTTCCAGGTGATGGCCGAGCCAGTCTCCACCTGAGTCCACGATATCTTCGAATTCTTGCCACGGCAGTCGCCGCGCTTGGTGACGAAGTTGTAGACGCCGCCCTTGCCTTCCGAGTTGCCCGGGTACCAATTCTGCACCGTCGAGTACTTGATCTCGGCATCGTCCAGCGCGATCAGCTCGACCACGGCCGCGTGCAACTGGTTCTCGTCGCGTTGCGGCGCGGTGCAGCCTTCGAGATAGCTGACGTAGGAACCCTTGTCGGCGATGATCAGCGTGCGCTCGAATTGGCCGGTGTTGCGCTCGTTGATGCGGAAGTAGGTCGACAGTTCCATCGGGCAGCGCACGCCCGGCGGCACGTAGACGAACGAGCCGTCGGAGAACACCGCCGAGTTGAGCGTCGCGAAGAAATTGTCCGTGGTCGGCACCACCGTGCCGAGATACTTCTTCACCAGATCGGGATGCTCGCGCAGCGCGTGAGAGATCGGCATGAAGATCACGCCGGCCTTCTTCAATTCGGCTTGGAACGTGGTCGCGACCGACACCGAGTCGAACACGGCGTCCACCGCCACCCTGCGCGGTGCTTCGCCATCGGTCTCACCCTCGGGGCGAACAACGCCGGCGAGGATTTCCTGCTCGCGCAGTGGAATGCCGAGCTTCTCGTAGGTCTTCAGAATTTCGGGATCAACCTCGTCGAGCGAGGCCAGCGCCTTCTTCTGCTTCGGCGCTGAATAATAATAGAGATCCTGATAGTCGATCTTCGGATAATCGACGCGCGCCCAGGTCGGCTCCTGCATGGTCAGCCAGCGGCGATAGGCCTCCAGCCGCCATTCCAGCATCCATTCCGGCTCGTCTTTCTTGGCCGAAATGAAGCGGACAATGTCTTCGGAGAGCCCCTTGGGGGCCTTGTCGGATTCGATGATCGTCTCGAATCCATAGCGATACTGATCGACGTCGATACGGCGGACCCGTTCGACCGTCTCTAGTTCAGCCGGCATTCCAAACCTCCGCTCGCGGTTTCAAGGACCGCGGTGGACTACATCAGCACTGGTGAAGAGATGTCGTGGTATAGCCCGGGTTCCGGGCGCAAACCAGTGCACTTTTCAGTGTGTTTCCGATGAAACCACGTCGCTTAGAATCGTTCAAGCACTGTTTCATCGTTCTTTCTAACTAAGGTCCCGGCGAGCTTTCGCCAAGCCTCCAACGCACGATCGATGTCATTTTCTGTTGTTTCCCACCCGAGGCTGATGCGGATACCGCCGCGCGCCAGGGCCGCGCCGACCTGCATGGCTTCTAACACATGCGAGGGTTGCACTTTGCCGGATGAACACGCCGAGCCTGACGAGACGGCAATCCCCTCAAGATCGAACCCAATGACCGCCGTTTCGGCATGAAGGCCGGGTGCCGTGAACAAAGTCGTATTAGGGAGCCGGGGAGCATCTTCGGCGAAGATGATCGTCGAGCGGACGATCTGCTTCAGTCCGGCTTCAAGCCTCCGCCGCAGTACATCGGAATGTCCACAAAACCGTTCACGATTAGTCGCGGCAACTTTGGCGGCAGCAGCGAAACCGGCAATGCCCGGAAGGTTTTCGGTGCCAGCCCGGCGGTTTTTCTCCTGCCCACCTCCCGTCACTGCCGGTTCCAATCCGCGCAGCTCTTCCGCGACCAACAGGGCTCCGATACCTTTCGGGCCGCCGATCTTGTGTGCAGAAATCGATAGAAGATCGATCTGCAATCCTTTGAAATCGATATCTATCTTTCCAAATGCCGGAACCGCATCGACATGCAGCACGCCGTTTCGCGCCCGAACCAATTCGGCAACGTCGGCGATCGGCTGGATAACACCGGTTTCGTTATTGGCCAGCATGACCGAGACCAACGCCGGCGGCCTGTCAACCAACAGCCGGTCCAGTTGCCCGAGGTCGATGACCCCCGAACGATCCACCCGAGCGGTTTCAATGCAAGCTTTCGTACACCGGCCGCCGGACAGCACCGAGGCATGCTCGATCGCCGAAACGACGAGACGTTCGACCGGCGGCGTTCCTGTCCGGTGGAGGCCCGGCGTAAGCGCCAACACATTGGCTTCGGTCGCGCCGGAAGTGAAGACCACGGCTTCCGGCTCCGCGCCCAGGCTGGCGGCGATGGCGGCGCGGGCGTCCTGCAAAATCCTGCGCGCCCGCCGGCCCTCGCCGTGGACCGACGACGGATTGCCGTACACATCAAGCGCCGCCATGACTGCGTCCCGTGCCTCGGGGCGAAGCGGAGTTGTTGCGTTCCAGTCGAGGTAGACGCGTTGGGTCATCGGATCAATCGGTTCCCTAAGGCGATGGAGCGTCGCCGCGTAAGCCTATTCTAAAGCATGTTGCGGCCGACATTGCGGCCAATCTTGCATGGTTGATGCCGTTCCGGCGCGTGATCGCGCTCAATATGCTTGCTTTTTGCCCCTTGCCCTATGTTAGAACGCCATCGCCCGAATGCCGGCGCTCGCGTTGCCTGTCCGCCCGGATGGTACGTCCCGCGTATTTTGTCGGCGGCGATTTGCGTGTCCGGTAGCGGCCGCGCATCCATGAATACGAAGGAACACGGATGCCCGAAGTTATTTTCACCGGTCCCGCCGGCCGTCTCGAAGGCCGCTATCATCCGGCGAAACAGAAGAACGCGCCGATCGCGATGGTGCTGCATCCGCACCCGCAATTCCACGGCACGATGAATCATCAGATCATCTATCAGTGCTACTACGCCTTCGTGCATCGCGGCTTTTCGGTGCTGCGCTTCAACTTCCGCGGCGTCGGCCGCAGTCAGGGCTCGTTCGATCACGGCACCGGCGAACTGTCGGACGCAGCGTCGGCGCTGGATTGGGCGCAAACCATCAATCCGGAAGCCCGCGCCTGTTGGGTCACCGGATTCTCGTTCGGGGCCTGGATCGGGATGCAGCTCTTGATGCGGCGTCCGGAAGTCGAAGGCTTCATCTCCATCGCACCGCCCGCCAACCTGTACGATTTCTCGTTCCTGGCGCCCTGCCCATCGTCAGGTCTGATCGTCCATGGCGAGAAGGATGCCGTGGTGCCGTCGAAAGACGTCAACGCGCTGGTCGACAAGCTCAAGTCGCAGAAGGGCATCGTGATCGACCATCAGGTCATCCCGGGCGCTAACCACTTCTTCGACGGCAAGCTGGAGCCGCTGATGGAATCTGTGACCAGCTATCTCGACATGCGGCTCGCCAACATCCGGTGAACCGACCGCGACCCCTCAAGGCTGCGCCATGAGGCCGCCGGTCATCGGCATCGGTACGCCGGTGGTCGCAGGATAGCTCAGCGGCAACCCTTTGAGACCCCGCGCAGCCAGATAGCCGAATGCCTGCGCCTCGATGGCGTCCGATGACCAGCCGAGTTGATCACCGGTCTCCACCGTCGCGGGCGCGAGGCGTTCCCTGAGCATCCGCAGCAGCGTCAGGTTGCGCGCGCCACCGCCGACCACGATCCAGCTTCGCGGCGGCTTCGGCAGCAACGGCACGATGGCCGCGATGCTGGCAGCGGTGAAGGCGGTCAACGTCGCCGCACCGTCCGCGGCATCGGAACTCTCCAGGCGAAGCGTCGCGAAGTCGTTGCGATCCAGTGATTTCGGCGGCGGTTTGGCAAGGAACGGATGGCTCAGACTAGCGGCCAACCATGTCTGGTCGACGGTCCCTTGCGCCGCCAGCCGCCCCTCACAATCAAACGGCTTGCCAAGCGCGCGAAGCACAAAATCATCCAGCAGGGCATTCCCCGGGCCGGTATCGCAGGCGATCAGGACGTCGGTGCCGTCGATGTAGGTGATGTTAGACACCCCGCCGATATTGACCAGCACCACCGGCCCCTCGCGGTCCAGCGATTGCGCCAGCGCCCGGTGATAGACCGGCACCAGCGGCGCGCCCTGCCCGCCGGCGGCAACGTCTGCGGCGCGGAAATCGTGCATCACTGGGATATGGATCGCCTTGGCGAGCGCCGCTGCGTCGCCGATCTGCACTGTCAGCCGCCGTTCGGGCCGATGCAGTACGGTCTGGCCGTGGAACCCGACGATATCGATGTCTTCGCGTGCGAGGCCGTGCTGGGCCGTAAATGCGGCGATGGCCTCGGCATGAGCGATGGTCACCACCCGCTCGGCTTCGGCAAGGATTCCGGGCCGAGCATCGCGATCCGCCATGGCGGGCGCTTCCGCGAGGGCCTGACGCAGGACGGCGCGTTCGCTTTCCGCATAAGGCCGGTAACCGGACGGCCCAAACCCTGCGATCCGCTTGCCGTCTGTCTCAATCAACGCGACATCGACCCCGTCCAGCGAGGTCCCACTCATCATGCCGATCGCCCGCAACATCATCGCCGCGTCACTTTCGGAAGTCTCGGGCGAGGACGCCCAACTTGTCTCGGACAGCCGCATCTTATAATGCCACATCATCCCTGGCTCCGGCAGCCCGCCGGCCGCTCCTCGCGCGACAATGGCGCGAAAGAGTCAAAGAAGACTGACCTGAGTTTCAGACCCATGACGGCATTTAAATCGGATTTTCTCAACCTGCTCCAGCAGCGCGGCTTCATCCACCAGATTTCCGACCCGGAAAGCCTTGATGCTATTGCCGCCAAGGGCGAGGCCGTCGCCTATGTCGGATACGATTGCACGGCGCCGTCGCTGCACGTCGGGCATCTGCTGTCGATCATGATGCTGCATTGGCTGCAACAGACCGGCAATAAGCCGATCGCGCTGATGGGTGGCGGCACCACGCGGGTCGGCGATCCGTCCGGCCGCGACGAAACTCGCAAGTTGCTGACCTACGATCAGATCAACGACAACAAGGAATCCATCAAAGGCACCTTCGCGAAGTTCATCACTTTCGGCGACGGCAAGAGCGACGCGGTGATGGCCGACAATGCCGAATGGCTCGCCAAGCTCAACTACATCGAGATGCTGCGCGATGTCGGACGCCACTTCTCGATCAATCGCATGCTGACGATGGATTCGGTGCGGATGCGGCTCGAGCGCGAGCAGGAGCTGTCATTCATCGAATTCAACTACATGATCCTGCAATCCTACGATTACGTCGAACTGGCAAAGCGCTACGGCTGCAATTTGCAAATGGGCGGCTCCGACCAGTGGGGCAACATCGTCAACGGCATCGATCTCGGCCGCCGCATGGGCACGCACCAACTGCACGCCCTCACCTGCCCGCTGCTGACCACGGCCTCCGGTGCCAAGATGGGCAAGACCGCGGCCGGCGCGGTGTGGCTCAACGCCGACATGCTGAGCCCCTACGACTACTGGCAGTACTGGCGCAACACCGAGGATGCCGACGTCGAACGTTTCCTCAAGCTGTTCACCACCTTGCCGTTGGATGAGGTCGCACGCCTTGCCGCTTTGCAGGGCCAGGAGATCAACGAGGCCAAGAAGGTGCTGGCGACCGAGGCCACGGCGCTGATGCATGGTCGTGCGCAGGCTGAGGCTGCATCCGAAACGGCGCGGAAAACCTTCGAGGAAGGCGCCATCGCCAGTGATCTGCCGACGATCGAGATCACCGCGGCCGAACTGGACGAGGGCATCGGCGTGTTGGGTGCGTTCGTGCGTGCTGGGCTCGTCGCCTCCAACGGCGAAGCGCGGCGGCAGATCAAGAGTGGCGGCTTGCGGGTCAACGACGCGGCAGTGAGCGACGACAAGGTGATTCTGACCAGCGCCAATTTGACCCCGGACGGCGTGATCAAGCTGTCGATGGGCAAGAAGCGCCACGTCCTGCTCAAGATCGCATAGGCCTATTCGCAGAACGACGTTGTCCTCCATGGGCGAAATGCGCTCCATGGAGGACCATGGCCGCTGAACAGTCTTTCGCCCATCCCGACATCACCCCCTTTAAACCGACGCGCGCTGCGTGGGCCGTTCTCGGCCTCTGCTTCGCCCTGGCGTTGCTGGGGCGCGGCATGGGCGAAACCTTCACGGTCTTCCTGCTGCCTATCTCAAACGACTTCGGCTGGGCGCGCGCCGACGTCATTTCGATCTACGCACTGGCGTCGCTGTCGATGGGTCTATCGTCGCCGTTCGTCGGGCGGCTGTTCGACTTCTCCGGTCCTCGTGCCGTCTACGGTCTCGGCCTGCTGCTGCTTGGTGCGGGCGTGTCGCTCGCGGCGTTCGCCAATACACTGTGGCAATTGCAGGCCTGCATGGGCATTGCCGTCGGGCTCGGCATGGCCTGCCTTGGCAATGTCCCGAGTTCGTTGCTGCTGGGACGCTGGTTCGGCAATCGGCTGCCGACCGCGATGGCGATCGTCTATTCGGCCAATGGCGCCGGCGTGCTGACACTGGTGCCGCTGTCGCAAGTGCTGATCGATCATTTCGAATGGCGCAACAGCTATCATCTGCTGGGCAGCGTCCTGCTTGTTTTGTTGATCCCGCTTCTGCTGTTGCCGTGGCGGCGCATTGCCAAGCAAACCGCGCGCATCTCGGGCGAAGCATCGGTCAAGGTGGTCGCGGCACCAGCGACGACCATCAACGAGATCGAATGGACTTTGTTGAGCGCGATGCGCCATCACGCGTTCTGGGCGTTGTTCAGCACATTCTTCTTCACGGCGATCGGCGTCTACACCATCGGCGTCCAGGTCGTCGCTTATCTGATCGAGTCCGGATTCCCACCGCTGCAAGCTGCCTCCGCGTGGGGTTTGAGCGGCGTCGTGCTGGTAATCGGAATGCTGACGGTCAGTTGGCTCGATACACTGATCGGTCGCCGCCGCGCGATTTTGTTCAGTTACGGGCTGACGACGATCGGCATCGTCTGCCTGTGGCTGCTCAGCCGCTTTCCGAATCTGTGGCTGCTCGGCGGCTTTCTGGTCTGCTTCGGCAGCACCATCGGATCGCGCGGCCCGCTGATCACGGCGGCTGCGATCAATATCTTTCACGGCAAGCGCGTCGGGACGATCTTCGGCACCATCTCGATCGGAAGTGGTTTGGGGTCAGCGCTCGGCGCGTTGGTCGGCGGCCTGATCCACGACTGGAGTCACAGCTACGATTTGGTCATCGCCTTCGCGCTGGTGAATGTGCTGCTCGGCATGATTCCGTTCCTGACGGTGCGGGCGCTGCGCGAATAGTCGTGCGCGATAATGCTGATAGCCAGCGCTCAGTTACTGGGCGGGCGGAAGTTCGGTTGGATTGTAGTTCTGCTGTCGCCCGGTGTTGAACTCGAACACCTTGCGCAGCACGCCCGGCGCCATTGCCGAAATCGGATTGACGCGAAGGTCGGGCTTGCCGGGCGAGCCGACGACTTCATAGGTGACGCCGATCAGGCCCTCGTTGCTGCCCCCGAGCAGCATCCCGAACAACGGGATCTGTCCGAACATGTTGTTGAGGCCATAGAGCGGAACGAAGGTCCCGCTCATCCGCACCTGATTGGCCTGATAATCGATGCTGCCTTCCATGGTCGCGCCGATGGTCGGCCCCTTCACGACGCCTTCGCGAATGGTCAGCTTTCCGGCGTTGCGAGTGAATTCAGCGCGCAGCCGCGAGAAGGCGACGCCGGAGCGTCCGCCACCGGCGGGCAGTCCTGCCACCTCGTCGAGTTTCGCCTCGCCCTTGATGGCGAAGTTGCGAACGTTCACCAGGCCTTCCTTCGCCCGCGGCTCGACCGTCGGCGGCTCCATCGCGAGTTGAAGCTGACCGCCCATCATCTTGGCGTAGGTGTCAGTGAAGCGGAAGAACGCGCCGGCGTCGTTGGTTTCAACGAAGATTACTTCGCGGCCCTGTGTGGGACGGCGCAGATCGCCGGTCAGCGGCGTATCGCGCCCGAGCTTGCCCTTGAGCGTAAACGTGCGGATAGCGCCATCCCTCCGCGACATTTTCAGATCGACGCCACGCACCGCCTCGCCATAGAAACCGGCCACCGCACCCAGCTTGAGATCGACGTCGAAATCGATGCTCTTGGTTTTGCTCTTGGCATCGGTGTCCTTGCCGGAGATCGCCGATTTGATGAATTGACGACCATCGAACACGTCACCGCGCATCACGACCTTGATGGTTCCATCGTTGGCACGCTCGGCCCGGAGCGAAGCCTTGTCGCCTTCGGACGGCGAGTAAGTCGGGAAATTGGCGTTTATCAGATTGTCGTTCTGGTCGACTTCGAGCGAGCCCTTGATCGACACGCCTCCGCCGTCGATGACGATATCCTCAAGCCGCGTCGATTGCGGTTTCTGCACGACGTTGAAAGTCGCGTGAGCGCCCTTCCCGGAAGGTTTGGTCCACCCCGGCAGCAGATTGTCGAGTTTTAGCGGCGTGAGATCGGCGTCGATGGCGATCTTGCTGTCCGAACTGCCGATCCGTCCCGCGAGTTTCACGCCGACCGGACCGGTTGCACCCGGGCCGAGGTCGAAGCCGAGCCGGGCGCGGCTGGCATCGTCGAGCGTCGCTTGCATTTTGACGTCGGCATCGCCGTTGCCCAGTTTGCGATAGTCGAGGGACGCCGGCTGACCGTTGATTCGCACGTCGCCCTTGACCTGATAACCCTGATTGTTGGCGACGATCTTCATCGTCGAGGCTTCAAGTTTCTGGTTCATCACCAGACGATCGGCGGAAAATCCGGTAACGTCGGCGGTGATCGAATACGTGGTGTCAGCCTTGGTCAGTTCGCGCTTGATCGGAAGGCCGAGCGCGACCTGCGCGGTCACCGTTCCCTTGGCGGTGTTCGGATCGATCGGCGTATTGCTGAATTCGCTGAGGCGGTCGGACGAAAGGATTTCCGCGACTGCCGCGACCGGACCATCTAGCTTGAAGCGGACCCGCGCCGGCGCCGGCTTCGGCGCCATGTCCGGCACCTCGAAGACGGCATCGGAGACGTTCAGCTTCCGACCCCCGTTGGTATCGATGCTCCCCTGCCCGATAGTCACCGTGGCGGTTCGCCCGGTCACGCGTGCACGCAGGTCGGCGTTGTGGATCGACGGCAGTTCATCAACCGGATGCAGCGTGACGTTATTGGCGACGATATTGACCGAAAGACCATCCTCGGGAATCGGCGGACCGGCACGCGACAGATTGAAGAGCGGCGAGTTGACGCCGATATCAATACGCTGCAACGAACCCGCACCGATCCGCTCGGTGACCCACTCGCGCACTTCGGGGACGATGATGATCGGCCACATCCGCTTCAGCGCAGTGGCCGACATCGGCGTTCCGGCAAATCCCAGCGTCAGGCGCGGTTCGCCGGAATAATCCAGCGTGCCGGTGCCCGCGACGCCGATTTCGCCATTGCTGATGCTGGCCTGGTTCAGCAGTATCTTTTTATGCGTGGTATCGAACCGCATGCCGATGGCGATGCGGTTGAAGATCAACGGTGGTTCGTTGTTGACGCCGGCCAGCACGATGGTGCCGCCGCTGAAACCAAGCTGCCAGTCCGGCACCACATCGCCCGGCGGTTCCAGATGCGCCAGCAGGGTCACGCGGTTGGCACCCGAGACGATCTTGAACGGCGCCAGCAACACGCGGCGGCCGGCATCCCACTCGACACTCGCCTCGATCTGGTCGACGGCCATCGGATAGTCCGGCGTGTCGTGATCGATGACGGTCCCCTTGCCTGCCTCCAGCTTGCCCCGGAAATAGGTCGGCAGCCCGTCGCGCCCGATCTCGCCGCGCAACTCTCCCGTGAGGGGAAGATCGGCGCTGTAGTTCAAATCCTTCACCCGCAGCGCCAGCAAGATATTTTGCGTCGAAACCTTGTTGGCGCGAATATCGACCGATCGTACGCCGTTGCTCGGCGCGCCGATCTCGACGCGAAGCGACCACGCGTGCGCGCCTTCCTCACCTAAGCTCAATGCGACACCGCCGGCGCTTGGGCGCCGCAGGCTGAGGCTGATGTTCTCGAAATTCCAGCGGTTGCCGCGCTGCTCATCGTCGACGATGAGGCGACCGTTCTTCAAGCCGATCTCGTTGAGGTTCTGACCATCCAGTCCGGTCATGCTCAGGCCGTCGAGCCAGTCAAGCCCGGCCAGGAGCCCATTGCCGCCGACGGAGTTCGCTCCGGGCGTCGCAACCGGCGCGTCGCTCGGTGTCAGCGATGGCCCGGCAGATTGATCCGACGACGTTGGAGAACCGCCGTTCGACGCTGATGGTCCGACCGGCTTGGCCGTGCCGGCTGCAATGGGGCGGGCATTGTCGCCGGTGGACACCGTGACTTCGCCGTCGGGCGTGATCCGCACCGCAAGAACGGCATCGACCAGTTTCAAACTCTCGGCGCGCAGCCGCCCCATCAGCAGCGCCATGCCCGACAGCCGCACTTCCGCTTTCGGCGCACTGGCGATGATGGCGTGGTCGCGATCGCGCACCACGATGTCCCGAATGCGGACAGCCACACGGATGCGCCCGGCCCGTTCGATCTGCGTGCCCCCGATCTCAACGGTGTTACCCGGCCCGATATTGTCCTCGATGGCCGTGATCAACCACGGCGTTGCGATGTCGAGGCTGATGGGGCCGGCGCCGAGACGCCACCACAATCCGCCGAAAGCGATCACAAACACGACGACAAGCGCGAGACTGGTGATGAGAAGGCGTCGCAGCCAATGCGCGCTCCTCAGCCAACGGCCAAACACCATGAAGCGACCACCGATGCCGGAAAGGCTCGATCCGCGACGTCCCAGTAGGCGATCGGCTCGGTGCCGCGCGGCGTCGTCGTGACGCGGATCCCAATCGGCGTCATCCCAATCCGATAGCGCATCATCGGCACGGGAATTCAGCGCCGGGGGCGGTGGTTTCCGAGCCATTGCCTCTCGGTGCTGATGTTGACGACGGGCTTGCTCGCCGAGGGGCGTTCGCGCGGGGTTGCGTGACGAACGCTGATGCGGCGGCATCAATGCCAATCCTCGTTGAACCTGTTAGAATCCATGCGTGCCATGCGCATGAAGCGCCAGACGGTGTAATCGAATCCCAGTAACCATATCGCGGGGCAGGCCCGTTTGCCCAGCAACAAGGACGTGGTTGGGATGATTCCGCTGCCCTGTCGTATCGTGCTGCCCAATGGACCTGTCGAAAGCGACGAAAGGAAGGCGTATGTCCAAGAAAACGCATAAGAAAGCCTCCAAACCCAAGGTCGGAGTCAAGGCCGGGGTGAAGGCAAAGGCATCCGCCAAGAAGACCGCCAGTGCCGCCTCGAAAGCCGGCGCCAAGACGAAATCGAAATCCGGCTCATCCCCGGTCGGCGCGCGCAAGGCGACATCCGTCAAAGGGGCGAGGAAAGCGGCATCCAGCACCGGCGGCTCCTCGAGCAAGGCAAAGGGGCCGGCAAAGAAGGCCATCGCGAAGGCTCCGGCCGCTTCCAAATCGCGTACCGCGATTCGCGTGACTCCGAAGCCGATGTCCCCCGAACCCGCGCGCCAGGACGCAAAGGCTGAACAGGCCGGCAAGGGATTGACGGTCGGAAGCAAAGTCCCGGCGTTTCAACTGCCCCGCGATGGCGGCGCGACCGTGTCGCTCGATTCGTTCGCGGGCGGAAAGCTGGTGTTGTTCTTCTACCCGCGCGCCAGCACGCCCGGTTGCACCAAGGAAGCGATGGATTTTTCCCGGTTGTCAGGCGCCTTCGCGGCCCTCGACACTGACGTCGTCGGCGTTTCCGCCGATCCGCAACGTGCGCAGGAGACCTTCCGCGACAAGCACGATCTGACCGTGCCGCTGCTGTCCGACGAAGCGCATACGGTGCTGGAGGCGTTCGGTGTATGGGGCGATAAATCCTTATATGGCAAAATCTTCCAGGGAATTATTCGCACAACGGTTCTGATCGGGCCAGACGGACGCGTGATCAACATCTGGCGCAATGTCAAAGTCGACGGCCACGCCGACGCGGTGTTGAGTTACGTCGAAAATCTGTAATGGCATTTTCTCAAAATTAACCATGAGGAGGTCAAATCGGCATCAGTGTAAGGCCTAGCCGGCGAGTGTTCCGGTGGTGCGGGAGTACTGATGTCCAATCGTTCGAGCCACTATCCGGAACATTCGCACCCTCACCAGCCGCACCGCCATGGACACGCACCGACACGCCGCCCTGCGGCGCCAGCCACAGCCGTTCGTCAGCGTGCTCGTCCATCGAGCGCCTATGTCATTGCTCACGCTGGAAAGCAGATCCGCATCGGGCCCGTGATCGTCTGGATCGTCATCGGCACGGTCACCGCACTGGGCGCATGGTCGGCGGCGACAGCAACCTATTTCACCTTCCGGGACGACGTACTGACCCGCCTGCTCGCCCGTCAGGCTGAGATGCAATATTCCTATGAAGATCGTATCGCCGAGCTGCGCGCCCGGATCGACCGCACCACCAGCCGTCAATTGCTGGATCAGGAGCAGTTCGAACAGAAGCTCGACCAGATCATCCAGCGGCAGGCTGCGCTTGACCAGCGCACCGCCGCGCTCGGATCACTTCCTGACAATTCCGCGACGGGATCGGTCAAGCCGGCGGCGCGCAGTCTCACCGAAAGGCTGTTCGGAAAATCGAAGCCCGCGCCGTTGCCGGAGAACGCTGCAACGCCCGGCCGCCAGTCCAGCCTGATGTCGCGGTCCGGCGCCAAGTTGGCGAAAGGCACCAACGTCAACGACACCATCGCGGGCCTACAGGCGTCGCTGGATCGTGTCGAACAGCGTCAGATGGCGATGCTGACTTCGGCGGAGACGAGCTACGACACGAGGATTCGGCGAATGAAGGGATTGGTTTCCGATCTCGGCCTGAGCCTGGCACGGCTTGAGGTTCACACGCCGCGCAAAGGCGTCGGCGGTCCTTACGTGCCGGTGAAGCTGAATGGTCACGGGGGTGCGTTCGAGCAGCAACTCTCCCGTGTCAGCATTTCACGCGCGCAGCTCGACCAGTTGTCGAGGACGCTCGCGCAGGTCCCCTACCGGACGCCGGTGCTGGGTGAAATCGAATTGTCTTCAGGCTTTGGCGTTCGCACCGATCCGTTCCTCGGCCGTCCGGCGATGCATACCGGCCTCGACTTCCGCGCTTCGACCGGCGATCCGGTTCGCGCCACCGCAAACGGCCGCGTGGTTTCTGCCGGATGGGCGGGAGGCTATGGCCGCATGGTCGAGATCGATCACGGCAACGGATTGTCGACCCGCTACGGTCACATGTCGCGCATCAACGTCAAGGTCGGTGAGCAGATCCATATCGGGCAGATCGTCGGCGAAGTGGGTTCGACCGGACGCTCAACGGGCCCGCATCTGCACTACGAAACCCGCATCGATGGCGAAGCGGTGGACCCGCAACGCTTCCTGCGTGCCGGCGCGCGCTACGCGGCCGCACGCTGACGCGGCGGTCTGGCGATATCGATCCTACTGTTGTAGACCGCCGGTTCTCGCGATAGCCAGTCGGTAATCTGCACGGAGACTTTCTGCTTGAACGCGCTGCCCCGCCGCATCGGACCGACCTTCCCCCGGCTTGCCGATGCGGCCTTTTACGTCACGCGCGCGATCAGCAGCCGCGTGATGGCGCGGGCCGGATTTCACGGCATCGATAGCAATTATGCGCGCGCGACGATTGCGACGATCACGCGACGTCTTCGCAATGGTGAGACGGTTTATATCGCCGGCCTTGCATCATCGGGAACCCATAACACCGGCGTCGCACTGGTCGAAGTTACGCAAGCTAATGGACCGCGCCTCATCGTCAACAACGAAGAGGAACGCTTCTCCGGGAACAAGCACACCTCCGAATTTCCGCATCGCTCGCTCGATGCGATGGCCGCGACGTTGCGCGCGATGGGACACGATATCTGCGACATCGCTGCGTTCGTGACAACCTGGGATTATCCGACGCTGTTCGGCACGATGATGCGAACCGCGATCGAGGAAGCGCCGGGCAGCCTCAAGCTGTTGTCCTATTCCGACGCCATTGGTGTCGATCGTCGCCGCCTCGACCAGATGCGGCGCACGCCGCGGATTCTGGCCAAGCAATTCGGCCTTGCGCAGCCGCCGCAATTGATCCTGGCGCCGCATCATCTCAATCATGCGTGGTTTCCCTACGCTGTCTCGCCGTTCTCTGGCGGCAGTGATCCCGTCGCCATCGGCGTGTTCGACGGCACCGGCGATCGCGGCTCGATTTCGTCGTTCGTGGCGCAGGGCGATGACATCCGGGAAATCGCCTGCAACGAAAGCGTGTTCGATTCGCTTGGCGCGTTTTACAGCGTGATCTCCTCGACACAGGGCGGCTGGACGTGGCTTTCCAGCGAGGGGCGCTACATGGGTGCGGCGGCGTGGGGCGACATGAACCGCGCCACCAACCGCTATTATGCGCGATTGAAGGACGTGCTCGACCTCGGCGTGGACGGCACGATCAAGCTCAACCGCGCAATGGCGAACTGGTATCGCGACCCATTCGACAATCCTTACAAGCAACCGCTGACCGACATTCTCGGTCCGCCACTGCGGCCGGATCAATTATGGAATCCGGACGCCGTGTTGCGCGTCGAGGACATCCAGCACCGGCCCGATACGCAGGATCGCCTCGACAAGGCGGCAGCGACGCAGATGGTGTTTGAGGACGCGTTGATCCACGCCGTCGATCATCTGCTGCGCGTCACCGGCACGAATAAACTCATCCTGTCGGGCGGCGTCGCACTGAACGCCTTGGCCAGCATGCGGCTGCTCGAACACTTCGATGAAGCATGGTTTGTCAAAGCGCAGCAGCGCAAGGCGCGCCTGCATCTGTGGGTGCCGCCGATGCCGAGCGATCCCGGCGTACCGATCGGCGCGGCGTGGTGGCTCGCCCATCTTGCCGGCGCACCGCGCGGCACGCCAGAAACCCACGCGTTCTACTGTGGCACTGCACCAACCGGTGATGACATTGCGAGCGCCCTCGCCGCTGCCCCAGACATTGCCTCGGAAACCATCGGCACCATCGCGACACCGAACGGACGCGACGCTATCGCCGATCTGATGGCTTATTGCGTCGCCAGCGGCGGCATCGTCGCGCTCTATCAAGGGCCGGGAGAAACGGGCCCCCGTGCGCTCGGGCATCGCTCGATTTTTGCCAATCCGTGCGATCCGGATACGCGCGAACGCCTTAATGCGCGCGTGAAATATCGCGAGAAGATTCGCCCGCTCGCACCGATGGCGACGCTCGAAGCCGCGCAGCAGTTTTTCGAACTGCATGAGGGGGCGTCGGACGGCAATTACAACGCCTACAACTACATGGTGCTGACGGCGCATTCGAAGCCTGCGGCCGTCGAAAAAATTCCATCGGTCGTGCATGCCGATGGCACCGGCCGTATTCAGATCGTACGCGAGGACGACGATCCCCTTACCTACGCTTACTTGAAGGCGCTCGGCCGCCGTATCGGCGTTGAGGTCTCGGTGAACACCTCGTTCAATGTCGCAGGCCCAATCGCGCAAACGCCGGAACAGGCCGTGGAAACCCTGCGCCGCTCCAAGGGGCTCGACGCAGTATTCATGGTGGCGGATGACGGCACGGTGCGCGCCGCGTGGCACGGCGGCGAGCGCGACAGCGGTCGTTTTACCGGCTGGCTTGCGACGTGGCGAAGCGCGACAGCAAGCGCCCGTCCATGATCAGCAATCCGCTGGCGATGATCAGTGCGCCGACGATCTCGCGCGGCGTGACGACTTCGCCGAGCACCACATAGCCGAGCGCAATTGCCGTCACCGGCACCAGCAGCGTCACTAGCATGACGTTACCGGGACCGGAGCCGCGAATGATCTGGAAGAACAGGATGTAAGCCAGCGATGTCGACAGCGCCGCCAATCCGACCAGCGCCAGCACAGTCGTGGCCTGCGGCATCGGCAGTTGCCAGGGACGATCGATCGCCATCGACAGCACGAACATCATGACGCTCGAGCAGATCAGTTGGAAAGTTGCCGCCGCCAGCGGCTCGACGCCTTGCATCTCGCGCTTGGCCCATAGTGCCGAAAATCCGAACACGACAGTTGCGCCGAGACAGAGCAGGATACCGAAGCTCTGTTGCGTATCGACATGCAGATCGACGCCGCGCAGAACGATAACGCCGAACAGGCCTAGCAGCACGCCCGCCACGCGGCGCGCGATCAGCCGCTCCTCGCCGAACGCCGCCAGTACCAGAACGGTGAACACGGGCGTCATGGCATTGATCACCGATGCGAGACCGCTGGCGATCATGGTCTGTCCGCTCACCAGCAGGGAGAACGGCAGCACGTTGTTGAGCAGCGCCATCACGATGAACGGCCGCCAGCCGGCCAACGTGGTCGGCACCGGAATCCGGTAGATGCGGATCAGCGGCAGCAACAGCAACGCTGCAAGTCCGACGCGAACGAACACGATGGTCAGCGGCGGCAACTCCTTCACCGCAACGCCTGCGAAGAAGAACGACCCGCCCCATAGCACTGATAGGCAAAGAAGCCGCACCCAGTCGCCGGAGGTGATGCTGAGATCCGCCGATGGCGCGGCCGTTCTGATTTCGATCGACATGGCTTCCGCTTCGGTCCTGTGCTCGCTGCCGCGCCGATGGAATCCATCGTGTCGCCAGTCTGTGCGGAGGACGTAACGCGAATGGCGAGCCATCACCACCCGTTTTCAGGACAAGGCAGCGATGCTGTCGAACGCTGTTGTCAGTCGGTGGGGATGGGCTTGATCAGATCGATCAATCGGCCTTCGTCATCGTCCGGTATTTCAGCGGTTGCCCGCGCGTAGATGTCCAGCGCTGCCCGCGCAACCGCGAGATCGAGGCCGAGATTCTCCGCCAGCGCCAGTGCGTAGCTCGCATCCTTGTGGCGCAGCGCGGCGGTGAACGAGGCTCCGGCAAAATCCCGTGCGACCATGCGTGCGGAGTGCCGCACCACTTGCGGGCTCGCAACGGCGCCGCTGGCGAGTGATTGCTGGACCAATTGCATATCGAGTCCGGCCTGCTCCGCGATGCGAAGTCCCTCGGCAAGGCTCGCGATCTGCACCGCGCCCATCAGGTTGTTGATCAACTTGAATACCGTGCCCGTGCCGACCGCACCGAAATGCCGGAGGGTCGTTCCCAGCGGTGCGAGGAACGGTCGCGCGGCATCGAGATCGCTCGCGTCCGCACCGACCAACAACGTCAGCTTTCCCGACGCAGCAGCGTCAGGCAGACCCGTCACTGGGCAATCGATGTAGCGCAGTCCTCGCGTCGTCAGATCGCGCGCCATATCCATGGTGTGGTGATGCGACACAGTCGAGCATTCGATCGCGAACGCACCTTTGCGCGCTGTTTCAGCGATGCCGTCCTTGCCGCTCCACACCGCGCACGACGCTGCATCGTCCGCAACCATTGTGACGATGGCGTCAGCATGGCGTGCCGCGTCGGCCGGAGATGCGGCCCAGCGTGCGCCGCGTGCGATCAGATCGTCGGCTTTGGTACGGCTGCGATTCCAGACGGCGAGCGTGAAGCCGCTATCGAGATAGCGGCCCGCCATGCCGTGTCCCATCCGGCCCAGACCGATGAATGCGACATGCGGCATGACGAATTCCTTTTAGATTAATCGACGTCGTCGATCGCTCCCGGCGTGGTGCCGAAGGCGCGTTGCGCCAGGGTCGCAGCCATGAATTCGTCGAGGTCGCCGTCGAGCACGCCGGCTGTGTCGGAAGTCTGAACGCCGGTGCGCAGGTCCTTCACCATCTGATACGGCTGCAATACGTAGGAGCGGATTTGATGGCCCCAGCCGATATCGGTCTTGGCGGCCTGATCGGCGGCGGCCTGCTCTTCGCGCTTCTTCAACTCGATTTCATAAAGCCGTGCGCGCAGCATGTCCCACGCCTGCGCCCGGTTCTTGTGCTGCGAACGCCCAGCCTGACAAACCACGGCGACGCCGGTGGGAATATGTGTCAGCCGCACCGCGGACTCGGTCTTATTGACGTGCTGGCCTCCCGCGCCGCCGGAGCGCATCGTATCGGTGCGCACGTCGGATTCCTTGATGTCGATCTTGATGCTGTCGTCGACAACCGGGAAAATCGCGACGCTGGAAAACGAGGTGTGCCGCCGCGCGTTGGAATCGAACGGCGAGATGCGCACCAGCCGATGCACGCCGCCTTCGGTCTTCAGCCAGCCATAGGCGTTATGCCCACTGATCTGAATCGTCGCCGATTTGATGCCGGCTTCTTCGCCCTGCGTTTCTTCGAGATATTCGATCTTGAAACCGTGCTTCTCGGCCCAGCGCGTATACATGCGCAGCAGCATCGACGCCCAGTCCTGGCTTTCGGTGCCGCCCGCGCCGGCATGAACTTCAAGATATGTGTCGAAGCGATCCGCCTCGCCCGAGAGCAAGGCCTCAAGTTCGCGTCGTGCCACTTCCTTCTTCAGGTGCTTCAGCGCGGTCTCGGCTTCGGCGACGATTCCCTCGTCGCCCTCGGATTCGCCAAGCGCGATCATCTCGACGTTGTCGTCGAGTTCGCGTTCGACCTTGCCGATGCCGCTCAGCGCATCCTCCAGCGAGGTACGCTCCTGCATCAGTTTCTGTGCTTTTTGGGGATCGTCCCAGAGCTTGGGGTCTTCGGCGAGCTGGTTCAGCTCAGCCAGTCTTGCCGTCGATGTATCGACGTCAAAGATGCCTCCTCAGCAGCCCGACCGACTGCTTGATCTCTTCGACAAGTCTTTCGATTTCCGCGCGCATGATCTTTCCGGTCGCGAAGCGTGTCCGCAAAATGACGATGTGGCCGGGATGTAGCGACGAACGCCGCCAAACGCAATCAGTAAAGCCCGCCGGTGCCGGGACGGATAATCGCGCGATCGGCATCGGGCGATACGCCGACAGCGTGACCGTCCGCATCCGCGACGCCGATGATCGAATAGTTGTCGGGCGGCGCGGTGCCGGGCTTGAAGGCTTCGAGAATGGTGCGGCCACCATCGCCGGGGCCGGCGCGCATGCCGGTCTTGGCGTCGACGCGAATGAGCTTGATGCCGGCCGGCACCTTGAACGGCACCGCAGGCTTGCCCGCGAGCGCCAGTTTCAGGAAGTCCTTGGCGATCGGCGCGGCGAGATGGCCGCCCGTTGCGCCACGGCCAAGATTGCGCGGCTTATCGTAGCCGACGTAGATGCCGACCACGAGATCCGGCGAGAAGCCGACGAACCACGCGTCCTTCTCGTCGTTGGTGGTGCCAGTCTTGCCGGCGATCGGCTTGCCGACTTCGCGCACCACGGTCGCGGTGCCGTGCTGCACCACGCCTTCCATCATCGACGTGATCTGGTAGGCGGTCATCGGATCGAGCACCTGCTCGCGACGGTCGACCAGTTGCGGCTCGGGCTGGTTTTTCCAGCCGCCCGGCGCATCGCAGCCGCGGCATTCGCGCTGGTCGTGCTTGAAGATGGTGTGGCCGTAGCGATCCTGAATGCGGTCGATCAGCGTCGCCTTGATTCGTTTGCCGCCGTTGGCGAACATCGAATAGGCGGTGACCATGCGCATCACCGTGGTTTCGCCGGCGCCGAGCGCGTAAGACAGATAGTTCGGCAATTCATCATAGACACCGAAGCGCTTGGAGTATTCGCCGATCAGCGGCATGCCGATATCCTGCGCCAGCCGTACCGTCACGGTGTTCAGCGAGCGCTGCAACGCGTTGCGCAGCGTGGTCGGGCCATAGTACTTGCCGGTCGAATAGTTCTCCGGCCGCCACACGCCGCCGCCCTGCCCCTGATCGATTTCGATCGGCGCGTCCACCACCACGGTCGACGGCGTATAGCCGTTATCGAGCGCCGACGAATACACCAGCGGCTTGAACGACGAGCCCGGCTGCCGATAAGCCTGCGTCGCGCGGTTGAACTGGCTTTGATCGAACGAGAAGCCTCCGACCATCGCCAGCACACGGCCGGTCCATGGATCCATCACCACCATCGCACCGGACACTTCGGGCAATTGCCGCAATCGATACTGTCCCTCGACGACGTGGCCCTCCTTGTCGAGCAAGGGATCGGCGTAGATGACGTCGCCGGGCGACAGCACCTGCGACACCTTGGTCGGCGTCTTGAAGCGCGTCGGGCCGGACGCGGCTTTCGCCCATTTCACACCGTCGAGCGTGATGATGCCGGTCTGCCGGCCTTTGCTGACTGCGCCGCCGAGTTCGCGTCCCGGCTGGAAACCAATCCGCGCCGACTGATCGCTGGTCTCGAGCACGACGGCCATCCGCCACGGCGTGATGTCCGACAGCGATTTGACGTCGGCGAGTTTCACGCCCCAGTCACCTGAGATGTCGAGCTTGCTCACGGGCCCGCGCCAGCCCTGGGCCTCGTCGTAGTTGACCAGCCCCTTCACCATGGTCTTGCGCGCCTCGACCTGCAATTTCGGATCGAGCGATGTGCGCACCGACAGGCCGCCTTCATAGAGTTTCTTTTCGCCGTAGCGCTCGAACAGATCGCGACGCACGTCTTCAGCGAAATATTCGCCGGCGAAGGTGTGCGAACCGTTGGCGCGGCTGGTCACCACCAGCGGCGATTTGCGGGCAGCGTCCGCGTCGGCCTGCTTGATCCAGCCGTTTTCCAGCAGGCGATCGATCACGTAGTTGCGGCGCTCGATGGCGCGGTCACGATTCTTGACCGGATGCAGCGTGGACGGCGCCTTCGGCAGCGCCGCGAGATAAGCGGCTTCCGCGACGGTCAGTTCGTTCACCGACTTGTCGAAATAGACCAGCGAGGCGGCGGCGATACCGTAAGCGCCGAGCCCGAGATAGATCTCGTTGAGATACAGTTCGAGAATCTTGTCCTTCGAGTAAGCGCGCTCGATGCGCATCGCCAGCAAGGCTTCCTTGATCTTGCGCGCGAACGACACTTCGTTGGTCAAAAGGAAATTCTTGGCAACCTGCTGGGTGATGGTGGACGCGCCCTGCGGCCGCCGGTTCGAGCCGTAATTCTGGACGTAGAGCAGAGCGGCGCGCGCCATGCCGGAATAGTCGATGCCGCCGTGCTCGTAGAAATTCTTGTCTTCCGCCGCGAGGAACGCGTTGATCACCAGTTTGGGAACAGCCTGGATCGGCAGATAGAGACGCCGCTCCTTGGAATATTCCGCGAGCAGCGAGCCGTCGGAGGCATGAACCCGGGTCATCACCGGCGGTTCATAATTCTGCAACTGGGAATAGTCCGGTAGATCCTTGGAGAAATGCCAGATCAGGCCGGCGACAGCGGCCACGCCAACCAGGAACACGATGGTACCGGCGGCAAACAGGAACCCCATAAACCGGAACAGCAGACGCATTCTCGACGATCCGTTTTGACCCTGTCCCGCCGATGGTTTCGACGAGTTCCTGGCTCACATTGGCTGGTGGCGCGCAGGGATGAACGCTACCCCCGCCTCCATCGACTCAATCAATCCATCCTGATCGATTCTGTCGCACCTGTGTCCGGCTTCTATAGAGCCGAGGCTGTGTCCAAACTAGGGCTCGCCTCAAGTCGCGGATTGTTTTTTTGCGGCCTGGCACCATTCCCATGCCCCGGCGCAGAAGCGACGGCGGCCAGAACACTAATTCTTGTTCGCCCCGACCGAAACGATCCGCTTGTCCAGAAAGGCATCGATCGCCTGCGCCACGGCGGCTACCGAGCGAGAGCGCCAGCTCTCGGAGGTCAGGAGCTTGAGATCGTCCTTGTTGGAGACGTAGCCTAGTTCAATCAGCGCCGATGGCACATCAGGCGCCTTCAAGACCTTGAAGCCGGCCGATTTGAGCGGATGCTTGTGCATCCGCACCGTATTCTTCATTTCGCCCATCAGGGCATGAGCGAAACGGCTGGAGAAGGTCCGCGTCTCGCGCTGGGCAAGATCGATCAGAATGTCGGCTACCTCGGTCGGTTCCTCGGTGAGGTTGACGCCGCCGATGGCGTCCGCCTTGTTTTCAAGTTCAGCGAGCCGCTCCGCCTCGGCGTCGGACGCCTTATCCGACAGCGTATAGATCGTGGCTCCCTGCGCATCACCCTCGCGGCGCGGTAGAGCGTCAGCATGAATCGAAACGAACAGCGCCGCATTCTGGGCGCGGGCGACCTTCACCCGATCGCCAAGCGGAATGAATGTGTCATCGTCGCGGGTCAAAACCACGCGATATTTCCCGCTCTCGGCGATGCGATCGCGCAACGCCAGGCCGAATGCCAGCACGATGGCCTTCTCGGTTTCGCCGCTCGCTGCTTGCGTGCCGTTGTCGATGCCGCCATGGCCCGGATCGATCACCACGACCGGCCGCGTATCCACCCGTTCCGCGCTTTGTCCGGCATCGGCAATTACGGTCGCCGGCGGATTGCCGGGAGGCGGCTCTGCGGCGGTTTCCTTGGCCAGCGATTTGACGAACGCCGCCCGGTCCGTTGCCGCTAGTTCCACGATCAGGCGCGGCGGCTGGCCATTGGCGGCATCGAGCACATAGGCTTTCTCGATTCTGGCGGGACCTGCGAGATCGAATACCAGCCGCGACCCGCCCGGCATCACCAGTCCGTAGCGGAATGCCTTGATGAGGCCGCGCCCGTTCTGCCCGACATTGTTGGGGAGCTTGAACGTCACCTGCGGAATGTCGACGACGACACGATCGGGATTGCCCAGCACGAAGGCGCGCAGGTCGATTTTGCGATCGAGATCGAGCACGAATCGGGTCTGCTTGCTGTCGCCCGCCACACGAACACCGGATGCGATCGGGAACGGTTCCGCAGCCACAGGTTGTGGCGCGCCCGCGTCGCCCGCGGCGAACGACGTCGTTACGTCACACACGAGAGCGATGCCCGCGAGTAGCGCGACGCCCCAAAGGACGCCCCATGACAAGTATCGATTCGCGCGGCCCGCCAACGTTTCCCTAGCCTCCGAGCTGCCTCAGATATCGCAATAGGACGGCACGGTTAATCCAGACTTAATGCGGTGTTACCGATTTTTTCCGGCTGTTGCGGAGACGTGACGCTTCCCTTGCATGGGGCCGATAATCGACGTATGTAACGAGAGTTGACGGTATAAACTCCCGGTTGTGTCGCGTTCAACCTCCCGGAGCAGCGCCGGATCACCTCTAACAACCCATTCCGGGCCATGAGGGTTTCCAGCGTCATTTGCCGCCTCGTCCCACGGTCAGCGCAGTGCGCGGCTGTTGCGGAACGGCGGTCAGTCCGAGCGGAGCCGGTCCCGGCGTTCTTTATCCAGGGGCAGGTCTTTGACACAACATGATCGGTTATCGTGGTCGCAAGACTGCAATATGCGATAGCTGACAGACGCTCCGGCGTCGTGTCGGCCCGTCAGCGCCAACAAGGCGGCGCCATTGTGCCGCCAACCTGTTTAAGACGGGCCGACGCTTGATGCGCCAGACTGTAACTCCGGCCGAATTTTCCGCGACGACCTCGCCGACGCGACGCATGAGCGACGCGCGACGCATGGCGTTCGCCTCGGTTCCGGGACAGCGCAGCGGTTTTCGCTTCGGCCTTCCCCTCACCCCCGAATCAGGTGGACCGTCGCGCTTCCCGGCTGCGCCCATTGTGCCTGCCGCCCCGCGCGTCCTCCGCCGCCAAGAGCTTTCTCATGCCAAACAAGATGTTGATCGATGCGACCCACCCGGAAGAGACCCGGGTGGTCGTGGTTCGCGGCAACCGAGTTGAAGAATTCGATTTCGAGTCCGCGCAACGCAAGCAACTTCGCGGAAATATCTATCTCGCAAAGGTCACCCGGGTTGAGCCGTCGTTGCAAGCGGCGTTCATCGAATATGGCGGCAACCGCCACGGCTTCCTGGCCTTCAGCGAAATCCATCCCGACTACTATCAAATTCCGGTCGCCGACCGTCAGGCCCTGATCGAGGCCGACGAACGCGCGCATCGCGAAGCCGAGGAAGAAACCGAGCATCGCTCGTCGCGCCGCCGCTCGCGCCATCGCAACTCGCGCCGCCGCTCCAGCGGCGAGCGGGTGCAGAGCGAAGTGATCGAGATCACCGACGGCGAGCATCCGGCCGAGATCGTGGATCACGCCGCGGCTGCCGGGGAAACCGGCGAGGCTCCGCTCGTTACGTCGGGCGATGCCGAGCATGTTGCTGTCGGCACAGATCATACCGATGAGCATCACGAGGTTGCTTCGGATCAGCCTCATATCGCCGAAGCCGATCACGCTGCGTCGGGCGAAAGCCACGTCGAGGCGCCCCAGCCGTTTGAAGCCCCGGCGCCGGATGCACCCGCCATGCCGGTGTTCGAGGCACAGCCGGAAGCGGCCCCTGCCCTGACCTCTTACGATCCCGCCGCGCACGCGGAGGCTATTCCGTCCGAGGATGCGGCTTCCGCCGAGCATGCCGACGTCGTTGCATTTCATGACGATCAGACCGCGCATCACGACGAGGCCGAGCATCGTGACGATGCGCCGCATGCCGACGTCCACCACGACGACACGCATCTCGACCATGATGATGCGGATCACGACGACGAGGATGACGGCGACGACGAAGCTGAAGAAGAGGTTGTGGAATCGGTTGGCGGCGACGACGCGCTGGAGGAAATGCCGGAGCGCACTTTCCGTCCGCGCCGTCAGTACAAGATTCAGGAGGTCATCAAACGCCGGCAGGTGATGCTGGTGCAGGTGGTCAAGGAGGAGCGCGGCAACAAGGGCGCGGCGCTCACCACCTACCTGTCGCTGGCGGGTCGTTACGCGGTGCTGATGCCCAACACCGCGCGCGGCGGCGGCATCAGCCGCAAGATCACCTCGGCGCAGGACCGGTCGCGGCTGAAGGAAGTGGTGCAGGATCTCGACGTGCCGGAAGGCATGGGCATCATCCTGCGCACCGCCGGCGCGGCGCGCACCAAGCCGGAAATCAAGCGCGATTTCGAATACCTGATCCGGATGTGGGAAACCGTCCGCGACACCACGCTGCGCTCGCAGGCACCGACGCTGGTTTACGAGGAAGGCTCGCTGATCAAGCGCTCGCTGCGCGATCTCTTCAACAAGGAGATCGACGAAATCCAGGTCGCGGGCGATGCCGGTTACCGCGAAGCGCGCGACTTCATGAAGATGCTGATGCCCTCCAGCGTCCGTGCCGTGAAGCCGTATCGCGACGGCCAACCGCTGTTCTCGCGCATGGGCGTCGAAAGCCAGCTCGACGTGATGTTCACGCCGATCGTGCAACTGCGATCGGGCGGCTATCTCGTCATCAACCAGACCGAGGCGCTGGTTTCCATCGACGTCAACTCCGGCCGTTCGACCCGCGAGCATCACATCGAGGACACCGCGCTCAAGACCAATCTCGAAGCCGCCGAGGAAGTTGCGCGGCAATTGCGCCTGCGCGATCTCGCCGGCCTCATCGTCATCGACTTCATCGACATGGACGAGCGCCGCAACAACCGCGCCGTCGAACGCAAGCTCAGCGACTGCCTGCGGCAGGATCGCGCCCGCATTCAGGTCGGCCGCATCTCGCATTTCGGCCTGCTGGAAATGTCGCGCCAGCGCATCCGCGCCAGCGTGCTGGAAAGCTCGACCGAGCCCTGTCCGCATTGCGGCGGCAGCGGCCATATCCGCTCGGTCTCCTCAGTGGCGCTGCAAGTGCTGCGCAATCTCGAGGAAATCCTGATGAAGGGCGCGACGCACAACCTCACGGTGCGTACCCGCAACGACGTCGCGCTCTATGTGCTGAACCACAAGCGCGCCCATCTGCGCGATCTCGAAACCAGCTTCAAGGTGACGCTGTCGGTCCTCGCCGATCAGACCTTGGGCGGTCAGCAGGCATTTGTCATCGATCGCGGCGAACAGGTGCATACGCTGGAAGCCGCCAAGGCCCTGCTCGCGGCGCAAGCCGCCGCCGCACCGGCGATCATGGATGATGCCTTCGATGACGACGACGCGTTCGACGTAGAGGCTGAAGTCGAGACCGAGGAAACCGAAGGCCTGACCGACGAGCAGGCGTCGGGCGAAGGCAGCGATGCGAGCGACGGTGAGTCCTCTGGCGATGGTCAGCGTCGCCGCCGCCGCCGCCGGCGGCGTGGCCGCGACAACCGCGATCAGGAGAGCGCGCAGAACGATAACGAGGCCGTCGTGTCGGCTCTCGACGTCGACGATGCCGCGCAAGTCGCGGAGATGGTCGGCGATCGCGGCGAAGATGCCGATGACGACCGCGAAGCCACCTCGCAGGAGGAGCAAGGCGAAGGTGGTGAACGTCGTCCGCGCCGTCGTGGCCGCCGTGGTGGTCGCCGCCGTCGTGGTGGAGGCGAGGAAGGTTTGGCTGCGTCCATCACCGATGAACTCGCCCCCCCGTCCGCACCGGAAGTTACCGAAGCTGTCGCCGACTTCGATGGCGGCACGCCTTCCGATGCCGCACCGATGCATCACGCGAACGACGCCGAAACCGATCAGCCGACGCCTGTGGTGGCCGAGGGTTCCACGCCGGCAGAGGACACGACGCCGGAGCACGAATCCGTTGTGTCGGAATCTGCTGCAGACGCCGAGAAATCGAGACGCCGCCGCTCGACGGTGCGCGAGAAGGTCAGCTTCGCGTCGAGCGATGCACCCGCCGCTCCCGTCACCGCGGAAGTCCCGCAAGCCGCTCCGATCGCGGTTGAGGAGCCGATGGCGTCACCCGCCCCTGCTCCGGAATCGGCCGTGGAAACTCCCGACGCACCTGCGCCGCGTCGTGCCGGCTGGTGGTCCCGCCGCTTCGGCGGCGGTAACTGACAAGTTCACGATCGCTGCGAAGCTATCCGAAGTGTCATTGCCGGGCTTGACCCGGCAATCCATCCTCTCAAAAGAAATGGATGCGCGGATCAAGTCCGCGCATGACGTTGGACGATTCTGTAAGCCGCTTCAGCGTTTCAGCCAGCGCGTAATCCGTGCAACGGCCTCGTGCATATCATCCGCTGATTGCGCGTAGCAGAAGCGCACGAATTGGCGGCCGTGGACCGGATCGAAATCGACGCCGGGGGTCGCTGCGACGTGCGCGTGCTCCAGCATCCGCTTGGCGAAATCAAAACTGTCATCGGTGAACTTCGACACATCGGCGTAGAGATAGAACGCGCCGTCGGCCGGCAGGAATTCGCTCAAGCCGGCATGCGGCAATCCCTCGATCAAGATGCGGCGGTTCTCCTCGTAGCCGTGCTTGATCGCTTCCATTTCCTCGCGACCGTCGAATGCCGCTTCGGCTGCGATCTGCGATAGCGTCGGCACCGAGATCGACAAGTTCTGCTGCAAGCGTTCGATGGGCCGCACCAGGGTTTCCGGCACCACCATCCAGCCGACGCGCCAGCCGGTCATGCAGAAGTATTTCGAGAACGAATTGATCGCCAGCGCGTCCGGCGACAGTTCGGCGGCGGTCACCGCAGGAAACGCATAGTCGAGACCGTGATAGATCTCGTCGGAGATGAAACGGATGCCGGCGCTGTCCGCCGCTGCGATCAGCCCGGTCAATGCCTCACGCGACATCATGGTGCCGGTCGGGTTCGCCGGGCTGCCGACCAGCACGCCCTTCAACGGCGTCTTGCGGTGAGCTGCGAGCAGCATTTCGCCGGTCAAGGCATGGCGGGTGTCGCTGTGGGTCTCGATCAGCACCGGTTCACAGCCAAGCGCGGTCAGAATATGCCGGTACGGCGGATAGCCGGGAACCGTGACGGCGACGCGATCCCCCGGTTCGAACATCGCGAGGAACGCCAGGATGAAGCCGCCGGACGAGCCGGTGGTGACGACGATCCGCGCCGGATCGACCTCGCAGCCATAGGTGTCGCGATAGTGGCGCGCGATCCGCGCCCGCAGCGACGGGATGCCGAGCGCGGAGGTATAATCGATCCGCCCGTCGTCGAGCGCGGCCTTGGCGGCGGCGAGAGCCGTTTTCGGCGCCGATGCAGATGGTTGCCCGACTTCCATATGAATGACATGACCACCTTTGGCCTCGATCGCGGCGGCGGCGGCCATCACGTCCATCACCATGAACGGTGGAACGTTGCTGCGGCCGGATGCCGCCAGTATCGCCTTCGCTCTCTCGGTTACCATCGTATCGGACATCTGCTATCTGACCTGCGTTCCGGATTACGCCGAACGCGGCTCCGCGCCGCCGTCTCGCCGTATTCCAAGGTTTGGTAGGGCATATATGGAATCCGACCATCGGCCAATGACGAAACCTGCAGCTACACCTGCCATCGCCGCCTCGCGCAGCCGCGCCTTTTTCAGAGCCGCCGTGGTGACGCTGAGCGTCGTGCTCGCGGCTGCGCCGATGGTTGCCCGCGCGCAGGAAAATCAGGGCAACAAGGGCCCGCGCCTGCTGCGCGACAGCGAGATCGAGCAACTGCTGCGCGACTACACCCGGCCGATCCTGCGCGCCGCCGGGCTCGAGAAACAGAACATTCAGGTCGCGATCATCAACGACCCCAGCTTCAACGCTTTCGTCGCCGATGGCCGTCGCATTTTCGTGAACTACGGCGCGCTGATGAAATCAAAGACGCCGAACCAACTGATCGGCGTGCTGGCGCACGAGACAGGCCACCTCGCCGGCGGGCATCTTTCCAAGCTGCGGACGCAACTGGCGCACGCACAGACGCAGATGATCGTGGCGATGCTGCTCGGCGTCGGCGCCATGGTTGCGGGCTCGGGCCGCAACAACGGCGCGAGCAACGCCGGCATGGCGGCAATCAGCGCGCCTCAGGAAATGATCCGCCGCAATCTGCTGTCGTACCAGCGTCAGCAAGAGGAAAACGCCGATCGCGCCGGCGTGCGTTTCCTCACCGCCACCCACCAATCCGCCAAGGGCATGTACGAAACTTTCCAGCGCTTCACCAACGAGAGCCTGTTCGCCTCGCGCGGTGCCGATCCTTATCTGCAATCGCATCCGATGCCGGCGGACCGCGTCGCCGCGCTGGCGGCGCTGGCGAAAAGCAGCCCGTATTGGGACAAGACCGACGATCCTGCGTTGCAGGCGCGGCACGACATGATGCGGGCGAAGACCTCGGGTTTCATGGAACGCCCGGAAACGGTGTATCGGCGCTACCCGCTGTCGGATACCAGCCTGCCCGCGCGCTACGCCCGCGCCATCTCGACCTACCTGCACGGCGATCCGCGCTCGGCCCAGACCCAGATCGACGGCCTGATCAGGGAACAGCCCAACAATCCCTATTTCCACGAATTGCGCGGGCAAGCATTGCTTGAAGGCGGCAAGCCGAACGAGGCAATCGCGCCGCTGCGCAAGGCCGTGCAACTGTCGCGTCAGGCCCCGCTCATCCAGATGTTACTGGGGCAGGCGCTGGTTGCCACCAACAATAAAGCCTATTCTGCAGAGGCAATCTCGATTCTGCGGTCCGCGCTGATCCGGGAGCCGGAGGCCGCGCAAGGGTACGCGCAACTCGCGATGGCCTATGGCCAGAAAGGCGAATATGCGGAAGCCGATCTCGCCTCGGCGCAGGCAGCCTCTTTGCGCGGCGACACCAAGACGGCGCGGGGGCTTGCTGCGCGCGCCAAGACCCGTTTCGCCGTTGGCACGCCCGGTTGGGTGAGAGCCGACGATATCGTCAGCGCCAAACCGATGCCCGGTGAAAAGCGCGACTAATTCCACGTTACTCCGACACGTTTGTCAGAAGGATCAATTCATGTCGTTCCGTCGTCCCCTCGCCTCTACCCTGCTCGCGCTCGCTCTGTGCGGCGCGCCGCTCGCCGCCTCCGCGCAGTCGTTCACCGAACCGCAGCGCGGCGAGATCGAGAGCATCGTCAAGAATTACCTGCTGACGCATCCGGAAATTCTCGAAGAAGTGTCGGCCGAACTCGGCAAGCGGCAGGCCAAGGCGGAAGCGGAGAAGCATGCGGCTGCCGTCGCCAGCAACGCGCAGACGATCTTCAATTCGCCACGCGGCGTTACGCTCGGCAACCGCAACGGCGACGTCAATCTGGTCGAGTTCTTCGATTACAATTGCGGCTACTGCAAGCACGCGATGGCCGACATGCTGGCGTTGATGAAGGCCGATCCGAAGCTGCGCATCGTACTGAAGGAATTCCCGGTGCTTGGGCCGGGCTCGGTGGAAGCGGCGCAGGTCGCGGTCGCGGTGCGGATGCAGGATCCAGACGGCAAGAAGTATCTCGACTTCCATCAGAAGCTGCTCGGCGGGCGCGGGCAGGCCGACAAGGCGCGCGCGATGGCGGCGGCCAAGGAGGCTGGCCTCGATATGGCGAAGATCGAGAAGGACATGAACAGCCCCGAGGTCCGCGCCACGCTTGAGGAAAACTTCAAGCTCGCGGAGTCGATGGGCATGAACGGCACGCCCAGCTATGTCGTCGGCAAGCAGGTCGTGGTCGGCGCGGTCGGCCTCGACGCCCTCAAGGAGAAGGTTGCGCAAGCCCGTTGCGGCAAGGCCGCCTGCTGACGGGCGACCACGCCCACGACCTTACGCCCAAAGGACCTGAGTCGGACTTTCACGCGCCGACTCAGTGCCTTGGGGATACGACACGGGCGCGTCCGCACGACACCGAATATCCATCCCTTGCACCGGGAAAAGTTGCTTTTCCTTAGCTAAATGAATGATTTGGGGGGATTCCTCGAGGCTTGACCCTTCCCCTCGCGGTTCTGGTTACCTATAAACGCCGGGGAAAGGTGTGCAGATCCGCCCGCCTTCGGATCGCCGTGGATCAAGGATGGCAAGAACAGTTTACGTGCTCAACGGCCCGAACCTGAACCTGCTCGGGACCCGTGAACCGGAGACCTACGGCCAGGCCCGGCTCGCCGATGTCGAACGGCTGTGCACTGAAACAGCAGCGCACTACGGCCTTGAGGCCGATTGCCGTCAGTCAAATTCCGAAGGCGAGTTGATCGACTTCATTCATGAGGCCCACAACAAACAGGCGGCGGGCATTGTGCTCAACGCCGGCGGTTACTCCCACACCTCGATTGCGCTTCACGACGCGCTGACGGCGGTGAAAATCCCAACCGTTGAGGTCCACGTCAGCAACATCTATGCTCGCGAGGATTTTCGTCACCATTCGTTCATCGCCAGGGCGGCGTTCGCGACCTTGTGCGGTTTCGGCATCGACGGCTACCGGCTCGCCATCAGCGGCCTCGCAGCCAAGATCGGCGCCACGGCGAAAGCGTGACATATCCTCTATCCCAGTCAGCTCGAAATTTCGGAACACAGCATGGCCCGCCAGCCTGAAGATTCAGCCTCATCGAAATCCGCGACCAGCGACAGCGAATTGATCCGCGAGCTTGCGACCTTGCTCGATGAGACCAACCTGACCGAGATCGAGATCGAACGCTCAGGCATGCGCGTGCGCGTGGCGCGCAACGTCAGCATTGCCGCCGCCGTCCCGGCGGTTGCGCAGGTGGCCGCCTCGGCGAGCGTCGCTGCTGCTGCTCCGGCCGCCGGCTCCGATATCAGCAAGCATCCCGGCGTGGTCCCCTCGCCGATGGTCGGCACCGCGTACTGGGCCTCCGAACCCGGCGCCAAGCCGTTCATCGACGTCGGCTCCAAGGTCAAGGTCGGCGACACGCTGATGATCATCGAAGCGATGAAGACGATGAACCAGATCCCGTCGCCGAAGGCCGGCACCGTGACGCAGATTCTCGTCGAAGACGGCCAGCCGGTCGAGTTCGGCGAGCCGCTCGTCATCATCGAATAACAGCCAACACATCGAAGCTCGCCGTTTTGCCCACGCGCCTCGCTGCATACTGATTAGGACGCCATGTTCGACAAGATCCTGATTGCCAATCGCGGTGAGATTGCCTTGCGCGTGCTGCGCGCCTGCAAGGAGCTGGGTATTGCCACCGTCGCGGTGCACTCGACCGCCGACGCCGAAGCGATGCATGTCCGCCTTGCTGATGAGAGCGTGTGCATCGGCCCGCCACCGTCGAAGGACAGCTATCTCAATATTCCAAACCTTTTGGCCGCTTGCGAGATCACCGGCGCCGATGCTGTGCATCCTGGTTACGGCTTCCTCTCCGAGAACGCGCGCTTCGCTGAAATTCTCGCCGAGCACAATCTCGGCTTCATCGGCCCCAAGGCCGAACACATCCGTTTGATGGGCGACAAGATCGAGGCCAAGCGCACCGCCAAACGTCTCGGCATTCCCGTGGTGCCTGGCTCCGACGGTGCGATCGATGACGTCGACGAAGCGATGAAAGTCGCCAAGACGATCGGCTTTCCGGTGCTGGTGAAGGCGGCGGCCGGCGGTGGCGGGCGCGGCATGAAAGTGGCGCAGACCGCCGACGATCTGGCGCTGGCGATCTCGACTGCCGGCAACGAGGCCAAGTCGGCTTTCGGCGACGCATCGGTTTATCTCGAAAAGTATTTGCAGAAGCCGCGGCACATCGAAATCCAGGTGCTGGGCGACGGACGCGGCGGCGCGATCCATCTTGGCGAGCGCGACTGCTCCTTGCAGCGGCGCCATCAGAAGATCTGGGAAGAAGGCCCCTCGCCGGTGCTGACAGCGGAGGCGCGCGCCAGGATCGGCGAGACCTGTGCGAAGGCGATGCGCGAGATGAAGTATCTCGGTGTCGGTACCGTCGAATTTCTCTACGAGGATGGCGAGTTCTATTTCATCGAAATGAACACCCGTATTCAGGTCGAGCATCCGGTGACCGAAGCGATCACCGGCATTGATCTCGTGCTCGAACAAATCCGTGTCGCCAACGGCGGAGACCTGCCGGCGACGCAGGATCAGATCACGATCAGCGGTCACGCCATCGAATGCCGCATCAATGCCGAGAACCCGGAGACATTTCGTCCCTCGCCCGGCAAGATCCAGCGCTATCATCCGCCGGGCGGCCTCGGTGTCCGGATCGATTCCGCCGTGTATCAGGGCTACACCATCCCGCCGTATTACGACTCGCTGGTGGGCAAGCTGATCGTTCACGGCAAGACCCGCGCCGAGTGCCTGATGCGCTTGCGCCGCGCGCTCGACGAGATCGTGGTGGACGGCATCGAAACCACGCTGCCGCTGTTTCGAGCGCTGGTCCGCGATCACGATATCATCGACGGCGATTACCACATCCACTGGCTGGAGCAGTACCTCTCCGGCGTGGATCGCGACAAGTAATCGGCCGATGTGCCGTTCGGAACTTATGTTTCGGTGGCATGGAACCAAACTGTCCCTCGCGCCTTATCCTTTTTCGCGTAGAAGGATTCGGACGGGGCTTGGATTTTGCGATCTCAACACACGTCGATTTTCCCCAACACGACGAGTTGCAAGTGACGGCTAGCGCGGCGCGCCGGCGCGAGTTGATTCAAGTGCTGCTGCTGACGGCAGGTTTTCTCGTGCTTGTCGCGATCAGCGCCGCCTCGATCGTGTTCGTCGACCGGGCGCGAGACGACAGTTCGCTGGTCGTCCACACCGTGGAGGTCGAAAATCAGATCGCTGCCGTTTTGCTCGATCTGCGCCGTGCGGAGAGCGCCGGGCGTGGTTACTTGCTAACCTCGGAGCCGCGTTTCCTGGCCCAGCATGATACCGCACTGGCCAACATCCACGCCAATATCCGTCGGCTTCGTGAACTGACGCTCGACAACCCGGTGCAGACCCGCAACAGCGACGCCCTGCAAGCCGCTGTCGAAACGCGCCTGAACGAATTCCGCGAAACCATTGCGTCTGCCGAACGCAAGGACCAGCAAGGCGGCATCGCCCAGCTTCGCGCAGCGACGGCCGAGGATACCGTCAAGCGCATCACCGAAATCAGCAACGCAATGCGGCGTGAGGAAGATCGCCTGTTCGCGACGCGCACCGTTTCCGCCGACCGCAGCCAGCAATGGGCCTCGACGGTGACCATCGCCGGGTCTGGCCTCGTGGTCGCGCTGGCTGCGCTGTCGATCTTTCTGGTGCGGCGTTCGTCGCGCGCCCGCGACGACGCCGAGGCGCAACTGCGCGACAGCAATCTCAACCTCGAGAACACGGTGACTGAGCGCACCGCCGATCTGCGCGAAGCCAACGAGGAAGTTCAACGCTTCGCCTATATCGTCAGTCACGATCTGCGCTCGCCACTGGTCAACATCATGGGCTTCACCAGCGAACTCGAGGAATTGCGCGGCGACATTTTCAAGCGTATCGCATCGTTGAGCCATCCGGCCCCGCTCCCGCAGCCGAGCGACGTTGAGGCGGCCACGGCCGGTCTCACTGAACAGGACGCGAAACTATCCGACGACTTCAACGAGGCGCTGGGTTTCATTAAATCCTCCATCGGCAAGATGGACCGCCTGATCTCGGCGATCCTGCATCTCACACGCGAAGGACGGCGTGAATTTCAGCCTGTGCCGATCGATCTGCGCGAACTGGTCGAAGGCATCGTCGCTACCGTTGCGCATCAGGCCGCCGAGGCTGATGCGCAAATCCGCGTACAGCCGCTACCGACGATTGTCAGCGACCGTCTGGCGCTTGAGCAGATATTTTCAAACTTAATCGACAATGCGCTAAAATATCTACGAACCGGCGTCGCCGGTGACATCGCTATCAGCGGAGAGACAAAACTCGGCTTCGCCATCATCGAGGTAACCGACAACGGGCGCGGCATCGACGCCAAGGATCATCAGCGAATTTTCGACCTGTTCAGGCGTGCCGGCCCGCAGGATCGGCCTGGTCAAGGTATCGGGCTCGCCCATGTACGCGCACTGGTCCGGCGGCTCGGCGGAACCTTGTCGGTGTCGTCCGAGCTTGACGCCGGCAGTACATTTACTGTCACGTTGCCCGTCAAATGGGCGCTTGGAAGACAAGGCAAGACAGCATGAGCAAACCCGTCACCATCATCATGATCGAAGACGACGAGGGCCATGCGCGCTTGATCGAACGCAACATCCGCCGCTCCGGCGTCAATAACGACATCAGACCGTTCACCAACGGTACAGATGCCGTTCGTTACCTGTTCGGAACCGACGGATCGGGATTGGCGCATAAGGACGAAGCACTGTTGATATTGCTCGATCTCAATCTCCCGGACATGTCCGGTATCGATATACTTCGGCGTGTGAAGGAGAACGTACATTTGAAGGCAACGCCCGTCGTCGTCCTGACCACGACCGACGATGCCCAGGAAATCAAGCGTTGCTATGATCTCGGTTGCAATGTCTACATAACCAAGCCCGTCAATTACGAGAGTTTCGCCAACGCCATTCGTCAACTCGGATTGTTCTTCTCGGTCATTCAGGTTCCGCAAGCTGAGACATGAGCATCGATAAGCCCTGCCTTCTGTATATCGACGACGATGACGCGCTTGCGCGGCTGGTCGATCGCGGCCTGTCGCGCTTAGGATTTGACGTCGTCCATGCCGGCAGCGGCGACGACGGCATTGCGCGCATCAAGGCCGGTGGCATCGACGTGGTGGCGCTGGACCAGTACATGCCCGGCGCCGACGGGTTGGAAACACTGGAGCGTATCCTCGCCCTTCCTGGTCCACCGCCGGTGGTGTTCGTTACCGCGTCGCAGGACAGCCAGATCGCCGTTACCGCGCTCAAGGCCGGCGCGGACGACTATCTGGTAAAGGATCTGCATGGCGATTTCATTTCGCTACTGCATGTCGCCATCGAAAGCGCGATGCGGCAGGCACAAATTCGCAAGGCACGCGACGACGCCGAAGCCGAAGTCCACGCCTCGCGCGACCGCTACGCGGCGCTGGCGGCGGAGCGCGAGGTGCTGCTGCGCGAAGTCAATCATCGCGTCGGCAACAGCTTGCAGATCATCGCGTCGCTACTGCACCTGCAAGCCAATTCCAGCGACGACGACGACGTCAAGGCAGCACTGAGCAACGCCATGGGGCGGGTCGCGGCGGTAGCGCAGGTGCATCGCCGCCTCTACACCTCGCACGACCTCAACAGCGTGCTGCTGAACCAGTATCTCGAGGCCTTGCTGGAGGACCTGCGACGCTCGGCCGAGGGCAACCGGATGTCGCGCCTGACGCTGACGGCGGAATCGATCGAGATCGATCCGGACCGTGCGGTCGCCATCGGCATCATCGTCAACGAATTGGTGATGAACGCGGTGAAATACGCCTATCCGGACAGCCCGGGGCCGATCCATGTGCAGTTGGTCGGCAGCGGCGACGAATTGCAATTGTCGGTCGCCGATGACGGCGTCGGCCTCAACGTCAAAACCGACCCCCGCTCGACCGGCATGGGACAACGCATCGTCAACGCCATGGCCTCGAAGCTCAACGCATCCGCCGAGCGCGATCCCGCGCATGCCGGCACGCGGATCGTGCTGCGATTTCAGCGTCACAACGAGATCACCATCACAAAAGGCGTGTCCGCGGCGGATTAGAATTTCAGATGTAGTCTGCTAGTCTAGCTGCATGGCGACGCGCGACTCCACCTCCTCTGAAATCACCCCGGAAGTTCTATTGCGCGCTTACGCCTGCGGCATCTTTCCGATGGCGGAGAGCGCCGACGATCCGTCGCTGTTCTGGGTCGAGCCCGAGCGGCGCGGCATCATCCCGCTCGACAGATTTCACATCGCGTCGCGGCTGTCGCGCACCGTGCGCGCCGATGCTTTCACCGTTACCGTCGATCGCGCATTCAAGGCGGTGATCGCCGGCTGCGCCGAACCGCAGGCGCAACGCGATGACACCTGGATTAACCCACGCATCCGCGATCTCTATGTCGGGCTGTACGAGCTAGGTCATTGCCACAGCGTCGAGGTGTGGGACTGCGACGATCTGGTCGGCGGGCTTTACGGCGTTAGCCTCGGCGCGGCGTTCTTCGGCGAAAGCATGTTTCACCGCGCGCGCGATGCCTCCAAGGTGGCGCTGGTGCATCTGGTGGCGCGGCTGATCGCCGGCGGTTACGTGCTGCTCGACACCCAGTTCGTGACGCCGCACCTGAAAACCTTCGGCGCGCTCGAAATTCCGCGCACGACCTACCTCGCACGGCTCGATGCCGCATTGAAGCGTACGGCAGATTTCGCGCATCTGCCGATCGATCGCCCGATCGCCGGCGCCGAGGCGCTTGCAATCATCGCAGCGGTTACACCCGAGCGGTCGCGATAGATCGGCGTCCGAACTCTACCGCTGGAACGGCGGCAGGGGTGCCGGCGGCGGCGGTACCGATGGTGGCGGCGGACGTCGCCTCTGTTCGCGCGGCGGTCGTTTCTGCTGCGTCGGCGCGGGCTTCGGCGCGGCAGCGTCGGGCTGTGCCGCCACCACGGTGTTTTCCGGTCCCTTACAGTCGGTCAGCCAGATGTCGTAGATCGGATGCTCGACGCCGTGCAGGCCGGGGCTCGCCGCGAACATCCAGCCGGAGAAGATCCGCTTCACCTCGCCCTGCAAGGTGATCTCGTCGACCTCGACGAAGGCGTCGGTGTTGGCCGCCTCGGTCGCCGGCCGCGTATAGCAGGCGTCGGTCTTCACCCGCAGCGCGCCGAACTGCACCGTCTCGCCGATATCGGCATCAAAACTGATGATGCGGCCGGTGATCTTGTCGAGGCCCGCGAAGGTCGCCTTCTTGTTGACGATCTTCTGCGCCGGCGGCTCGGTGACGACCTCGTCGCCCGGCTGCAAGGTCGCCGGCGCGGGAGGCGCGTTAGCGGTCCGCGGCGCCGCCTTTTGCCCGGCGGGCGGATTCGGTGCGGCGGCAGGCGGTGCGATAGCTACGCCCGGCTGTTGTCCTTGCGGCGCAGCGGCCGAACCCGGCGGCGGCTGTAACGGTTGCGACTGGACCCGGCCCGGTGGCGGGACACCCTGCCCCGGCGGTGGCGGACGTGTCGGCGTCGGCAGCAGCCGGCCGCGCGGCAGGTCAGGCACCTCCTCGTCATCGTCCGAAGGATAGCCGCCTTGTGGCACGCTGCCCGGCGGGCGCGGCGCGGGATCGGAGAAAATGTTGCCAAGCTGCGCATACGCCGGCGGCGTCGGCGCGACCCACAGGGCGGCAGCAAGAGCTGCCAGGCTGACTATGCTCGTGGTGCGAAACATCTCTTGCGGCTTCAGTGGGCGAATCGGGCTCGCGACATTCTATCGGGTATTCCGCCGCTCGCAGGGCCTCCGGTTAACACGCTGAATGAGGCGGGGAAAGGGCGGATGGTCGCCTGCCCACGGCGCAGAACGGGCCTGTTCCGTGCCGGCTGGCCTAGCCCGGATAAAGCTGAGATAGTTCAGCAACGGCCCTCGTCGCCCGACGGAAACAGGCCGCCCCCACAGCCGGAACACCGGCGCCGCACGGACTACCTGGGAAGGACACGCCGCAAATGGCCGACGATCTGCGCCTCGATGGAAAGGTTGCCCTCATCACCGGGGCCGCCGGTGAAATCGGAACCGCGACCATGCAATTGCTCGCCAAAAGGGGCGCTCGCATTATCGCAGTCGATCGTAACGAGGCGCAGTTGCAGCGCGCGGTGGCGATGCTCCCCACTGAGACGGGCGCCCTCGCCATCACCGCGGACGTCACCCGCGAAGACGATGTCGCCGCTTACGTCCGTCGTGCCGTCGAGGCCGCCGGCACCATCGACGTGTTTTTCAACAATGCGGGTATCGAGGGCGCGGTCGCGCCGATCCAGGACTACACTCTCGAAAACTTCCACCGCGTGCTGGACGTCAATGTCGTCGGCGTCTTCCTCGGCATCAAGCATATCCTGCCGATCATGCTGAAGGCCGACAGCGGCAGTATCGTCAACACCGCCTCGATCGCCGGCCTGATCGGATCGCCGCACATCGCGGTCTACAGCGCCAGCAAGCACGCCGTGATCGGCCTGACCAAGAGCGTGGCGATGGAATGCTCGACGACGCGCGTGCGGGTCAATTGCGTCTGTCCGGGCCTGATCCAGAGCCGGATGCTGTCCGCCATCTTCGAGGGGCGCAACCCGAACGCCCGCGCCGATTCCGAGAAAGTCCTCGCCCGGATTCCAGCGCACCGGCTCGGCCTTCCCGCCGAGGTGGCCCAGACCGTCGCCTTCCTGGCCTCCGACGCCGCAAGCTACATCAGCGGGTCAGCATATACCGTTGATGGTGGTCGAACAGCAGGTTAGCTCTGTCTTCTCATGTTTCACTTCGCCTGATTTACATTCTCGAACGAGGACTTTCGAATGCCCGTAACGCTCGATCAGGATGCCGCCGCCGTTTTGAAGGCTTTTCGCGACGCCGGCCGCCCGCCTTACGAAACGCTGACGCCGCCGGAAGCGCGCGAGCTTTATCTGAAAGGCTGCGAGGCCGCGCGTCCCGAAACGCCGGAACTGGCATCGGTGAAGCCGCTCGATGCCACCGGTCCCCACGGCGCTATTCCGATGCGGGTGTATCGACCCAAGACCTTGCGCGAAAGCAACGGACGTGCGCCCTGCCTCGTCTTCTATCACGGCGGCGGATGGGTGATCGGCGATCTCGACTCTCATGACGCAGTCTGCCGCACCCTCGCCCACGAAGGTCAGTTGCTGGTGATCGCGGTGGACTACCGGCTCAGTCCCGAGCACAAGTTCCCGACCGCCGTGGACGATGCCATCGCGGCCGCGCAATGGATTGCGGCGAACGCCGACAGCCTCGGCATCGACCCGGCCCGACTGATGGTCGGCGGCGACAGCGCCGGCGGCAACCTCTCGGCCGTGGTGGCGCTGAACGCGCGCGAACACGGACCGACGATCGCGGGTCAAGTGCTGATCTATCCGGCGACCGACTTCCGCATGTCGCATCCCTCGCATAGCGAGCCGGAGACCAGTTGCCTGCTCACCCACTCGGTGATCCGCTGGTTCCGCGACCAGTATTTCAACACCCTCGCCGACGGCGACGGCTGGCGGGCCTCACCCGCGCGCGCGGAAACCCTCAAGAGCCTGCCGCCGGCCTATGTGCTGACCGCCGGCGCCGATCCGCTGCGCGACGAAGGCGACGAATACGCCGCGCGCCTGAAGGACGCAGGTGTCGCCGTGAAGCACGTCACCTATCCGGGACAGTTTCACGGCTTCATCACCATGGGCAAGCTGTTGCCGAAAGCTGGCGTCGCGCTCACCGATATCGCCGCGTGGCTGCGGGCGCTGAACTAAAACTCACGCCGCGCGGGCGGCCCGTCGCAGCGCTTGCGGCGGCTGCCCGAAGGCGCGGATGAAAGCGCGGCGCATGCGTTCGGGATCGCCGAAGCCGGTCGATTGCGCCACGCGCTCGATCGCCTCGCTACCGGATTGTACGGCCTGCCGCGCCACTTCGATGCGCAGCCGCTCGATGGCCTTTGATGGCGTCATCCCCGTCTCTGCGACAAACGCGCGGGCAAAATGCCGCGAACTCATGCCGGCCTCATCAGCCAGACATTCAACCGTCAGCGGTTGATCGAGATGCGCGCGCGCCCAGCCGAGCAGTTCGGCGAAACGCCCGGTCGGCGCCTTCAACTCGATCAGTGACGAGAACTGCGATTGCCCGCCGGCGCGGCGATGATAGACGACGAGTTGCCGCGCGGTCGCCCGCGCCGCGTCGTCACCGAAATCCTCGGCCACCAGCGCCAGCGCGAGATCGATCCCGGCGGTGATGCCCGCCGACGTCCAGATGTCACCATCGCGCACGAAAATCCGGTCCGGCTCCAGCTTCACATTCGGATAGCGTGTCCGGAAATGGCTGGTACGCCGCCAATGCGTGGTCGCGCGGCGGCCTTCCAGCAGACCAGCTTCCGCCAGCAGATAAGCACCCGAGCAGACACTCGCGACCCGGCAGCCACGCCGCGCGGCCGCGCGAATGAATGACAATGTCGGCTTGCTCCTGATCGCGGCATCGACGCCGATGCCACCTGCGATGAGCAGCGTGTGTGCGTCCGCAGCAGCTCTCAGGGAGCGTGCCACCAGCGACACGCCGGACGAACTTCGGACCTCGCCTGGCGTTGCACTGACGATCTTGATGGGCGTCGGCATCCGCGCGATCCGCACCGCATGTTCGAATACCGAAATCGGCCCGGCTGCATCGAGAAGCTGGAAATCCGGAAACACAAGAATGGCGATCATTTTGGCCTCGTGCAAATATTCCGCACATGTCAGTAAACGAGGGAAATATGCCATTTCGGACGCAGCCTGACCATGACAGATTTGACCTCACGATCCGTCGCAGTGCTTATGAGGAGAACGCCATGCAGCAACCCATCAACATCGGCTTCCTGCTGTTTCCGAAGGTCACGCAACTCGACTTCACCGGCCCGCTTCAGGTGCTGTCGCGCCTGCCCGGCGCGCAGATCCATCTGGTCTGGAAGCGGATCGAACCGGTGCCGAGCGATACGGTGCTCACGCTTCAGCCGACCGTCACATTCGCCGATTGTCCGCAGCTCGACGTCATCTGCGTGCCCGGCGGGTTCGGCACCGACGACCTCGTTGACGATCAGGAGACGCTAGATTTCCTGCGCCGTCAGGCGGCGGGTGCGAAGTATGTCACGTCGGTCTGCACCGGCGCGCTGGTGCTCGGTGCAGCCGGTCTGCTGCAGGGCTATCGCGCCACCACCTACTGGGCGGCGGTCGACAATCTCGCGGCATTCGGCGCGACACCGGTACGCACGCGCGTCTGCGTCGACCGCAACCGCATCACCGGCGGCGGTGTCACCGCCGGCATCGATTTCGGACTGACGGTTGCCTCGGTGCTGTCGGACCAGAAGACGGCGGAATCGATCCAGCTTGTGCTGGAGTACAATCCGCAGCCGCCGTTCAACGCCGGATCGCCCGATACCGCGCCGGCGGATGTCCTTGCCGGCTTGAAGGAAAAGATGGCGCCATCGGTCGCGCGCCGGCGCGAATCGTCGCAGCGCGCGGCAGCGCGTCTCGGGCTGTCGAAACAGTCCTCGGCGGCGGAATAAAGCGAACGGACGTGAAAGGCCGCGAGCTTACTGCCCCGGCGTCCAGGCCTGATAGTCGCCGGTCGCCTTGGGACGGCGGCCGCTTGCCATGGTTGATCCCGTCGGCCGGTACGCCATCGGCGTGCCGGTCAGGTTCGGCTGATGCGGCTTCTGCCATTCGCGCGGCTGGTAGTTTTCCTTGGTCGGCGGCACGTCGACGGTGTGATGCAGCCAGCCGTGCCAATCCGGTCCGACGCGCGATGCTTCGGCATAACCATTGTAGACCACCCAGCGCCGCTCGAAGCCAAGCGTCGGATCGATCTTGCCGCCACGGGTGCGATAGTAGCGGTTGCCTTCGGCATCCTCGCCGACCAGCTCGCCGAATCGCCAGGTCCACAACTGGGTCCCGAACGTCTGGCTATTCCACCACGTAAAGACCTTGAGCATAAATTGCTTCATTGCCGCATCCGTCTCGTCTTGCACCGCTTGATGCCACGCGGTTGATGCCACCTCGCCGCCGGAATGTCCAGTTCGCCGCAGGGTCGTTCACCTTTCCGGGAAAAGCCTGGATCGTCGCCAATTTGGCGCATTTCGTTCATCGACGGTACATCGGTTCCCGTTCAGCCTGCCCTATCAGAACGGGAACAAAACCGGGTACCTCCGGTTGAGCATGAGAGTGCAAATGGAGAGCGTTATGAAACTCAAGATCATTGGCGCAGTAGCGGCCCTTGCCGTCGCAATGCCGCTTACGACGACCACGCCGAGCATGGCGCAGTCCGGCGCATATGGTGGCGGCGCGATCGGCGGAGGTGGCGGCGGCGGCGGTGGTGGCCATGCCGGAGGCGGTGGTGGCGGAGGTGGCGGTGCGGCCATCGGCGGCGGCGGTAGAGGCGGCGGCACGTTCGGCAGCGTTTACGGCGGCGGCAGAGGCGGCGGCGGTCACATCGGCGGTGGCGGCCGTCCGGGCGGCGGCTCAGGTTGGCACGGTGGCGGCCGACCCGGTGGAGGCTGGCATGGCGGCGGACGTCCGGGTGGCTGGCACGGCGGCCATCATCATCGTCGCCACGGCGGATTCTGGCCGGGCTTCGGCACCGGCGTAATCATCGGCGGCGCGCTTGGCGCACCGTACGGCTATTACGGCTATGGTCCGGGATATTACGATGACGACTATTACGTCGACGCGCCCGCCGTGACGGTCGACCCTGGCTCCGTTGCCTACTGTAAGCAACGTTTCAAGTCATACGACGTCCGGACCGGGACCTATCTCGGTTACGACGGACAGCGTCATCCCTGCCCGTAACGTCTGCGGCGGTTAGCCGCGACGCGGTTTGATCGAGGGGCGATCCCGCAAGGGGTCGCCCTTTCGCATGCGAGTCAGTCAGAAATCTTCAGGAGCGCAGCGCCATCCCGACGCCGCCGAGTGTGATCACCAGCGCGCCGATCTCGCGCAGGCCCAGCGGCTCGTGCAGCATCATCGCCGATGCCAGCACGCCGACCACCGGCACCAGCAGCGAGCCGATCGACGCGGTGGCCGCCGGCAATCGCGCCAGCGCCGCGAACCAACACAGGTAACACAGGCAGAACTGGATCAGCGTCATGTAGACGAGCGAGGCCCAGCCGACGCCGGACAAAGCCGCGACATCGGGCCGTTCGAGAACAAGGCCGGCGATCACCACGGGGACCGAGCCGAGCCATAACTGCCACGCCGCCAGTGACACCGGCGGCATCGCGAGCGGAAAGTGCTTGGTCAGCACCGTGCCCAACGCGACGCAAATCGTCCCGAGGAAGACGAAGGCGATGCCGGGCCATTTGTCGAGACTGGCATCGATGCCGTTGCCGCCAATCAACACCGCGATGCCGCCCATCGCGACGCAGAGCCAGAGCAGGCGCTTGATCGTCAGACGCTCGCCGAGAATCGGCCATGCCAGCAACGCCGCCCACAGCGGCAGCGATATCGTGAGAATGGCCGCTTCGCCGGCGTTGAGCCACAATAGCGCCAGCCCCATGCAGGCGACCCACGACGTGATGGTCAGGATCGACACCAGCAGCAACCGCAACCATAAATGACGCGGCACGCTGAGCCGCTGACCGCTCCACAGTGCGGCGACCGCGAGCGCCAGCGCGCCCGCCGCCGCCGACAGTCCGCGCGACGACAGCGGCGGCCATTCCTGAAGCAGATGCTTCATGACCGGGAAATTGATGCCCCAGCCGACGGCGGTTGCGACCAGCAGCGCGATGCCGGCCGACGACAGCCCTGTATTGGCGGATGACGAGCGGGTCTCGGTCATGCGCACAACATCCCATGGATCCGTGAGAAAGCCACCTCACCCGACCGTCTGGTTTGGCTGCGGGGTCAGGATCGTGTCGCCAGAAGCACGCCCGACAGTGTCAGCACCAGCGCGGCGATCTGGATCGGGCCGATCGGCTCGTGCAGCGCGATCGCCGAAGCGACGACGCCGAACACCGGCACCGCCATGGTGCCGATCGCCGCCACCGACGCCGGCAGGCGCTCGAGCGCGGCGAACCACGCCACATAGGCCACGCAGAACTGAATGACAGTGCTGTAGGCCAGCGCCCACCAGCCCACCGTCGTCACCGCGCCGAGATCGGCGGTTTCGATCGCGAGGCCGACCAGACCGACCGGCAGGCAGCCAACCCCGATCTGCCACGTGGCGGAGGCCATCGGCGGCAGCGTCAGCGGCCACTTCTTCGACAGCACGGCGCCGAGCGCGAAGGCCATCGACCCGCCGAGGACCATGGCGAAACCGCCGAGCTTCGCCGATGTGACATGGACGCCGTCGCCGCCGAGCAGGATCGTCAGCCCGCCGAACGCGACCACGAGGGCCAGCAGCCGCAGCAACGTCGGCCGCTCGCCGAGAATCGGCCACGCCAACAGCGACGCCCACACCGGCATCATGTAGGCGACCATCGACGCCTCACCCGCCGGCAGCCACAACAGCGCGACTCCCATCAGCGCCATCCAACAGGTGACGTTAAGGAAGGCATAGAGGCACAGCCGCGGCCACATCTCGACCGGGACGCGCAAGCTTTGTCCGCGGGCCAGCACCACGGCCGCGAGCAGCAGCGCGCCGGCGATGCCGGTAACGCCGCGCAGGATCAGCGGCGGCATCTCGCTCAACAGAAATTTTGTGCAGGGCCAGTTCAGACCCCAGCCGATCGAGGTGGTGGCCAGGAAGAACAAACCTGCTGGCGTGATTCGCGACGCCGGGAATGCAGTCGATGAGGCTGTCATGAAGAGTCAAAAACCGGATGAGTCGCTCGCACCATGCCTGCTCTTGAGGCATCCGACCATCGCCAAACCCGCATGATGGGTAGGTGCGCGGTGGCACCACGCGAGTCGCCGGAACGCAACCCCATCCGGACAAAAAATACTTCGCCTGTGAACAGCGGGATCAGCGTGCGTGAGGAGCCGCGCCGCAAAGTTTTTTGCCTTTCGATTCCATGAGGACTCACCGATACTTGACCGCGATCAAGGGTGCTTGATGCCCCCTGGTTATCCCCTCTTTCCACCATATTTAGTGTTTCGTTGACGAATGAACACTAATCCTTGACGGACCCAAGGGAGTTGCCTTAACTTTTAATTCGCTCGGCGCGAATGTGTTTGTGTCACGCCGGGTCTCCCTCAGGGTTCCAGATCGGACACTCCGTTCACCGGCCACGGTGGCGGGGCAACGAGGGTGTTTGCCTTCGGACAAGGCATTCGGGGACGACGAAAACGAGCCGAAATGGCTCAAATCGCAGTGTGGGGCGTTAGAGCATTATCGGTCGCGGGGTTACCCTCCGCCCGCTCATGCTCCTGAGGACAAGACGGCCGGGATTACCGGTCAGGCTGCGGACCGAAAAGGTTCGCGAGGTTTCATCGCCGGCTTCGCCTCGACGCGATTCCGGTTTCAAAACGGGGCACGACAAGAATGCAGATCGAGCGACGCTATACCAAGGATGGTCAGTCTCCCTACGCGGACACCCAGTTTCGATTGACCACCAGCGAGATCCGCAACCCGGACGGGTCGGTGGTGTTCCGGCTCGACAATGTCGAGGTGCCGGAGTTCTGGTCGCAGGTCGCTTCCGACGTTCTCGCGCAGAAGTATTTCCGCAAGGCCGGCGTCGCTGCTCGTCTGAAGAAGGTCGAGGAAGAGACCGTGCCGTCGTGGCTGTGGCGCTCGGTGCCCGACACCGAGGCGCTGGCTGCGCTGCCCGAGGCCGAACGCTTCATCGGCGAAACCTCGTCGAAGCAGGTGTTCGATCGCCTCGCCGGCTGCTGGACCTATTGGGGTTGGAAAGGCGGTTACTTCACCAGCGAAGACGACGCCCGCGCCTTCCATGACGAACTGCGCTACATGCTGGCGCAGCAGATGGTCGCGCCGAACTCGCCGCAGTGGTTCAACACCGGACTTCATTGGGCCTACGGCATCGACGGTCCCGGCCAGGGCCATTACTACGTCGACTTCAAGACCGGCAAGATGGTCAAGTCGAAGTCGGCTTATGAGCATCCGCAGCCACACGCCTGCTTCATCCAGGGCATCGAGGACGACCTCGTCAACGAGGGCGGCATCATGGACCTGTGGGTGCGCGAGGCGCGCCTGTTCAAATACGGCTCCGGCACCGGCTCCAACTTCTCGCGGTTGCGCGGCGAAGGCGAACGCCTCTCCGGCGGCGGCCGCTCGAGCGGCCTGATGAGCTTCCTCAAGATCGGCGACCGCGCGGCGGGCGCGATCAAATCGGGCGGCACCACGCGCCGCGCTGCCAAGATGGTGGTGGTCGATGCCGATCATCCGGACATCGAGACCTACATCGACTGGAAGGTGCGCGAGGAGCAGAAGGTCGCCGCTCTCGTCACCGGCTCCAAGATCAACCAGAAGCACCTCAAGGCGGTGATGCGCGCCTGCGTCAACTGCGAGGGCTCGGGCGACGATTGCTTCGTGCCGGAGAAGAACCCGGCGCTGCGCCGCGAGATCAAGCTCGCCCGCCGCGCGCTGGTGCCGGACAACTACATCAAGCGCGTCATCCAGTTCGCCAAGCAAGGCTACAAGGATATCGACTTCCCGATCTACGACACCGATTGGGATAGCGAGGCCTACCTCACCGTCTCCGGCCAGAACTCCAACAACTCGGTATCGCTGAAGGACGATTTCCTGCGCGCGGTGGAGACCGACGGCGACTGGAATCTGATCGGCCGCACCACCGGCAAGGTGACGAAGACGCTGAAGGCGCGCGACCTGTGGGAGAAGATCGGCCACGCGGCATGGGCTTCCGCCGATCCCGGCCTGCACTTCAACACCACGATGAACGACTGGCACACCTGCAAGGCGTCCGGCGACATCCGCGCGTCCAATCCGTGCTCGGAATACATGTTCCTCGACGACACGGCGTGCAATCTGGCGTCCGCTAACCTCTTGACGTTCTACAGCACCACGACGCGCCAGTTCGACACCCACGCCTACGAGCACCTGTGCCGCTTGTGGACCGTGGTGCTCGAAATCTCGGTGATGATGGCGCAGTTCCCGTCGAAGCAGATCGCGGAATTGTCCTACGAATTCCGTACGCTCGGCCTCGGCTTCGCCAATATCGGCGGCCTGCTGATGACGATGGGTCTGTCCTATGACTCGAACGAAGGCCGCGCGCTGTGCGGTGCGCTGACCGCGGTGATGACCGGCGTGTCCTATGCGACCTCGGCGGAAATGGCCAAGGAGCTGGGCCCCTTCCCCGGCTACAAGAAGAACGCCAATCACATGCTGCGCGTGATCCGCAATCACCGCCGCGCCGCGCATGGCGAATCCCGCGGCTATGAATCGCTCGCGGTCAATCCGGTGCCGCTCGATCACGCCTCCTGCCCGCAGGCCGACATCGTCGAGCGTGCGAAGCTGGCGTGGGACAATGCGCTCAGCCTCGGCGAACAGCACGGCTATCGCAACGCGCAGACCACGGTGGTGGCGCCGACCGGCACCATCGGCCTCGTCATGGATTGCGACACCACCGGCATCGAGCCCGACTTCGCGCTGGTGAAGTTCAAGAAGCTCGCCGGCGGCGGCTACTGGAAGATCATCAACCGCGCCGTGCCGGAAGCGCTGCGCCGGCTGGGCTATCGCGAAAGCGAGATCGCCGAGATCGAAGCCTATGCAGTGGGTCACGGCTCGCTGTCGAATGCGCCGGGCGTCAACGCCTCGACCTTGAAGACCAAGGGCTTCACCGACGAAGCGCTGGCCAAGATCGAGAAGGCGCTGCCGACCGCGTTCGACATCAAGTTCGCCTTCAACAAGTGGACGCTGGGCGAGGACTTCATCCTTGCCAATCTCCACGTCGATGCCGAACAGCTCAATGCTCCCGGCTTCGACCTGCTCGCGGCCATCGGCTTCACCAAGGCCGAGATCGAGGCGGCGAACGTCCACATCTGCGGCGCGATGACCGTGGAAGGCGCACCGCACCTCAAGCCCGAGCACTACGCGGTGTTCGACTGTGCCAATCCGTGCGGCAAGGTCGGCAAGCGTTATCTGTCGGTCGAGAGCCACATCCGCATGATGGCGGCGTCGCAGCCGTTCATCTCGGGTGCGATCTCGAAGACCATCAACATGCCGAACGACGCCACGGTGGAGGACTGCAAGTCCGCTTACCTCTTGTCGTGGAAGCTCGCGCTGAAGGCCAACGCGCTCTATCGCGACGGCTCGAAGCTGTCGCAGCCGCTCAACTCGCAACTCATCGCCGATGACGACGACGAGGACGACGCGCTGGAGACGCTGCTCGACAAGCCGATGGCCGCGCGCACCACGCAGGTCGCGGAGAAAGTCGTCGAGAAGCTGGTGGAGCGCATCGTCGTGCTGCGCGAGCGCGAGAAGATGCCGGATCGCCGCAAGGGCTACACCCAAAAGGCCGTGGTCGGCGGCCACAAGGTCTATGTCCGCACCGGCGAATACGATGACGGCCGGCTCGGCGAGATCTTCATCGACATGCACAAGGAAGGCGCGGCGCTGCGCTCCTTCATCAACAACTTCGCCATCGCGGTGTCGCTCGGCCTGCAATACGGTGTGCCGCTGGAGGAATATGTCGACGCCTTCACCTTCACCCGCTTCGAGCCCGCGGGCCCGGTGCAGGGCAACGACTCCATCAAGTACGCGACCTCGATCCTCGACTACGTGTTCCGCGAACTGGCGGTGAGCTACATGGGCCGCTACGACCTCGCCCATGTCGATCCGAGCGAGACCGGCTTCGACGCGCTCGGCAAGGGCGTTGCCGAAGGCAAGACGCCGGAAGGCGCACCGCCGCCGGCGATGAAGTACCTGTCGAAGGGCCTCACCCGCTCGCGCACCGACAACCTGGTGATGATGCGCGCGGCTCCCGCCCCGACGGCGGACAACGAAACGCGTCCGGCATCCGGCAACGTCACCGCGCTTGCCACCTCGCGCGCCGGCGACGCCGCGACCGCGCTGAAAGCCGAACTGGTCGAACCGCAACTCTCGCCCACCGAAAAGCTCGAAGCGCAAGCCTGGAGCAAAGCCGGCACCGCCGCCGCAACCGCCGCACCGACCAAAGCCGAACGCCGCGCCGAAGCGAAGGCCAAAGGCTACGAGGGCGAGATGTGCTCCGAATGCGGCAACTTCACGCTCGTGCGAAATGGTACTTGCATGAAGTGCGATACGTGCGGCAGCACGACAGGGTGCAGCTAATCAACTAATCCACAAGTTGCAGGGCGGCGAATTTTCGCCGCCCTTGACTTTGTAGAACAAAGCACGAATGATGTTCTCTATTTGATCTGCCACGAGAATTACAATGCCGAAAGCAACTGCAACTAGGGCCGAGAAAGCTACTCAACTCAGCCAGTCTGATTTTCCATCCGTCGCACTGTCAGAAGCTTTGCGTCTCCCGCGTGCGCTGGTGGACAACTATGCTAGTGGCTCAGCAGCTCCCCATGATTTAGCAATGGCAATTGAACTATCGCCCACCAGTAGCAAATGGCGAATGCTCGCAGGCTGTGCTCTCGCTTATGGATTAACGACCGCTAGTTTCAGCGCCGAACGCATTGGGCTTTCTGAACTCGGTAAGAGAACGGTTTCACCCACGATTGAAGGCGACGATCAAGCCGCGGCGCTTGAGGCATTGTTAAAGCCTCGGATTCAGCGGGAGTTCTTTCAAAGATACGACAAGAACAAGTTTCCAAAAGAAGACATAGCTAAGAACGTTCTGGTCGAACTTGGAATTCCTCGAGACCGAGTAGACAACTGCCTAGCGATTCTTGCTGAAAACGGCAGAGAGTTTGGACTTATCAGAGATACGAAAACGGGCCCCTTCGTCGCAATCGACGTCGCACCTAAACGCCCAACCACTCAATTGCATGAAAATGATGAGCAAGAGACAACTAACGTTCTGCCTATTCCTCTCGAAACAAAGCCTGCCACAGCGGCGGCACTAAACAATAGAGTTTTCATTTCTCACGGCAAGAACCGGAAAATACTGGAACAGCTAAAGACTGTGATCTCTTACGGAAACTTTGAGCCTGTAGTTTCAGTAGATAACGAAACGGTATCAAAGCCCATTCCAGATAAAGTGCTCGACGACATGCGCTCCACGGCGTTCGCCGTAATTCATATCGAAGATGAAAAAACATTACTTGATGAAGCTGGGGAAAAGCACGTTTATTTAAACCAAAACGTGCTCATAGAAATCGGAGCAGCAATGGCCTTACATAAGGGCAGATTCGTTTTGCTAGTGAAGGATGGTGTGCAACTGCCATCAAACTTACAAGGGCTCTATCAGTGTCGATATGCCGGAGAAACCTTGGATTTTGATGCAACTATGCGACTGCTGAAGGCGTTTAATGATTTCCGAGGGAGGGCCTCGTAGGGACTCATAAGTCGCCATGGTCCTCATCCGTATGCCACCGGACCCATCGGCATTTGCGTCTAGTACGTGCGAAACTGCCGCCATTGGTGCGACCGCGATAGAATCCCCGTTTGGCCCGGGATAGCACAATTGGCTATCCTCAGAATTTAGAGTAGCGCGGCATCGGGCCGGTGTATCAGTGACGCGTGTTGCGCAGCACCGAAGCTTCCTACTTGAACAGCGGGGCGGCGTTGTTCAGCGGCTGCTCGGAGCCTAGCATGCGGTGCGCAAACAACCGCCTCTACACGCGCCTCACCCCCCGCCTTCTTGCTCCGCCATCGAACGCTGTCCCCCGCCCTCCGCATTCCCGGAACGCGTCGCCTGCGCCCCGCCCTCGAAAATGTCCTGCACCAGCCCGAGTTTCCCGAGACCCCGAATGATCAGGCCGGTGATGTCGATTTCGTACCAGGCGTGCGAGATGTAGGCGTCGCGGGGGAAGCGGTGATGGTTGTTGTGCAGGCCTTCGCCGAGCGTGAGGATCGACACCAGAAACTGGTTGGTGGTGCCGTCGTTGATCTCGAAACGGCGGTAGCCGTAGCGGCCCTCGCTGTGGCAGACCGAGTTGACCAGCGAGGTCATCGTGGTGGTGACGTAGTTGCGGAACAGGCCGGAGAACAGCACGCAGCCGATCATGGTGTGGACGCCGCCGGCCGCGTAGCCGATGGCGGCCGGAATGAAGGCGATCGACGTCAGGTACCAGAACCAGCGCGTGCGCACGAAGAACATCGCGATCGGATCGGCCAGAATATCCTTGGCGTAGTATTCGCCCTGCGTCGTCGCCTGATCGAACACCCAGCCGCCCTGCGCGTGCATCATGCCCTTGAGGTAGCTGAGATAGCGGTTGCCGACGCCGTCATATTGCGGGCTGTGAACGTCGCCGGGCTTGTCGGCGTAAAGGTGATGCCGGCGATGATTGGAGACCCATCGCAGCACCGAGCCCTGCATCGCCATCGTGCCGATCATGCAGAAGAACGCGCGCATCACCGGACCGCAGCGAAAGCTGCGATGCACCAGCAGGCGATGCATGCCCGCGCCCATCCCGAACATGGTCAGGAAATACATGCCGGCGAACACCGCGACCTCGACCCAGCCGATGCCCTGCGTCACCACCCAGATCAGCGCGGCCGCCGTGCCGCCGTAGAGGATGGCGAACATGGCGCGGATCTCGCGCACCTTGGCGTCCACCAGCGGGCCTTCCAGAAGCACCCCCGGCGGCACTTTCGGCTCCGCATCGTCCTCCGACATCACGCCCTGAATTGCGGTCATTTGCCGATCCGTTCTCATGGGAGCCAACGCATCTGCGACGCAGCGTACCGGCCCGCGTTATTTCTAACACGGACTCGCTTGGTCGCGGAAGCGGATTAGGCCCTGAAAAGATGCGGTCTGCCGACGTTAACTAATCACACGTCCCCTCACCCGCAGGTCCACACCGCGCCGATCGGCGTCTGGGTCCAGCACGGGCCGAAGCTGCCGCCGTTGTAGCGGCCGCCGTAGAATCCGGGGCGGCCGGGATAGCGCAATTGGCCGTCCCAGAAATTGTAGTAGCGGGGCGTCGGGCCGATGTACCAGTGGCGCGGCTTGCGGCGCGCGTTGCGCAGCACGGATGCCTCCTGCTTGAACAGCGGCGCGGCGTTGTTCAGCGGCTGCTGATAACCCGGCAGGAAGCCGTAGTTGTGCGGACGCAGCGTATGCTTCTTGTGACGCGGCCCGGCCGTCGCGGCGGTGGCGGCCAGCGACAACACGACGACAATCGACAGGCTTATGAATCGCGACATGAACCGAACCTCGTGATCCGATTTTAACATTCGCATCCGGTTGCCGCGATCACTTTTATCGATGTCGCATTCAACCCCCCGCCAGCAGCGCCATCGCCGTTCCCGCCGCAGCGCTGAAGACGACAACGATCCATGGCGGCGCGCGCCACGCGGTCAGCAGCACGAAGCCGACCAGCGCCACACCGAAGTCGGCCGACGTGTGCACGGTGGAGGTCCACACCGGATCGTAGAGCGCTGCGCCCAGCAGGCCGACGACGGCGGCGTTGACGCCGCGCATCATCGCCTGCGCGCTCGCCCGCGTACGAAACGAATCCCAGAACGGCAGCACGCCGAGCAGTACCAGCATCCCCGGCAGGAAGATGCCGACGAGGCCGAGGCACGCACCGGCGATGCCGTGCGGGCTCGGCGTGACGACCGTGCCGAGATAGGCCGCGAAGCTGAACAGCGGGCCCGGCACCGCCTGCGCGGCGCCGTAGCCGGCCAGAAACGCATTGTCGCTCAACCAACCCGGCGTGACGAAGGCTTCGCGCAGCAGCGGCAGAACGACGTGGCCGCCGCCGAACACCAGCGCGCCGGATCGGTAGAACGCATCGAACAGCGCCACGCCCGACGATCCGGTGAGTTGGCGCAACGCCGGCAGGCCCAGCAACAGCACGACGAAGCCGCTCAAAGCGACAAGGCCCGCGATGCGCGACACCGGCATTTTGACGTGTCCCGACGGCGCCGGTGTGTCGCTGCAACACAGCCATAGGCCCGCGACCGCGCCGATGGCAATCGCGCCGATCTGCGCGATCGACGATGTGCTCAGCAGCAGGATCAGGGCCGCCACCACCGCGATCGATGCGCGCTCGCGATCGGGGCAAAGGTTGCGCGCCATGCCCCACACCGCCTGCGCCACGATCGCAACTGCCGTGAGCTTCAATCCGTGCAGCAGCCCGTTGCCGAGCGGCCCGCTCAACGCGCTCGCGCCATAGGCAAACAACACGAGCGCCATCGCCGACGGCAAAGTGAAGCCGATCCACGCCGCCAACGCGCCGAGATATCCGGCGCGTAGCAGGCCAATCGAAAATCCGACCTGGCTGCTGGCGGGCCCCGGCAGGAACTGGCAGAGGCCGACGAGGTCGGCATAGGCGTGCTCGTCGATCCACTTCCGCCGCAGCACGAACTCGTTGCGAAAGTATCCGATATGCGCGATCGGGCCGCCGAAGCTGGTCAGGCCGAGTTTGAGAAAGGCGCGCAGCACCTCCATCGGCGAGCCGCGCTGGACGGAGGCGGAGCTTTCATTCGCGGAGATGTCCATGGGTCACGCATCGCGCATCGCGCCCAATTGAATATCGATATCTCATGGGCAATCTCGCGCAGTGGTCATGCCCGCAGATCGATTGTCAAGGCGTCGCCACCCTCCCCGTCAGCCGGAAGAACATGTTCGAGTTCACCTGCACATCGGGGCGCGCGAGATGCGCCTCCAGCGCGGCGATGTCGCGTTCGAGATCGACGCGCGTCATCAGCCCGGCGTCGACCAGCCTGTCGCGCGCGGTGACGATCAGGTTGCGCGGTGCCATGCGTCGCTCGTGATCCGGCGGAAACACGTGCACGACGGCATCGACGACGATGTCGGTGACGCCAGCCTCGCGAAATAACCGATGCATATGACGCCCCGCTGACAGATCGATGCCCTGCATCCGCGCATAGGCGGAATAGGCCTCCAGCAGCCGCGTCCAGGCCGGCAGCGGCGGATCGCAGCAATGCGGCAAATAATCTGCCTCGAAACCCGCGACCCAGCCGCCGGGCCGCACCAGCGCCACCGCCTCGCGCACGATCCGCGCCGGCTCCGGCACGTTGACCAGCAGCAGCCGCATGTGGACGCCATCGAACGACGCCCTCGGCAGGCCGGTGTTGTAGGCATCGCCTGCGTGCACCTCGACCTGCGGCAATCCCTGCGCCGTAGCGAAGCGCCGCGCCAGTTCGACGAAATGATCGCTGCGATCGATGCCGAGCACACGTCCCGTGTTACCGACGCGTTCGGCGAGAAGATGCAATGCGCCGCCGGGGCCGCAGCCGAGATCGACGACGTTCTCCCCGGACTCAATTCCGATGCGGTCGAGTTGCGTTTCGGAGTCTGACGCCAGCGTGACGATCTGGCGTGTCAGCCGCGCTACCTCGGCGTCGTTGCGTCCGAGCAGATAGTTGTCGGCCTCCGCCATGGCGTCTCCCGATGCGATGCGTGCTGTTGGTCGCCGCGTTGATCGCGTCGTAGCCGTCAACTGCGGCGAGAATGTCTCGTTCTGGCGCGCCGCCGTGCGCGACATCGCCATCACCCATGCGTTGCCCCCCTTGCAAAGCGGCCGATCTTCGCCACCTTTTGGGAACCCATTTCACATTCATTCCCCGGAGCCTTGCATGACCGACGCCCCCTATACGCCGCCCAAAGTCTGGACCTGGAACAAGGAGAACGGCGGCCAGTTCGCGTCGATCAATCGCCCCACCGCCGGCCCCACGCACGAGAAAGCGCTGCCGGTCGGCAAGCATCCGCTGCAGCTCTATTCGCTGGCGACGCCGAACGGCCAGAAGGCCACCATCATGCTGGAGGAACTGCTGGCGGCGGGCCGCAAGGGCGCGGAATACGATGCCTGGTTGATCAAGATCGGTGACGGCGAGCAGTTCTCGTCCGGCTTCGTCGACGTCAATCCGAACTCGAAGATCCCGGCGCTGTTGGATCGTAGCAATCCTGAGAAGCCGGTCCGCGTGTTCGAGTCCGGTTCGATCCTGCTCTACCTCGCCGATAAATTCGGCGCGTTCGTTCCGAAGGACGCAGCCGACCGCGCCGAATGCCTGTCGTGGCTGTTCTGGCAGATGGGCGCCGGCCCGTATCTCGGCGGCGGCTTCGGTCACTTCTATGCCTACGCGCCGACCAAGATCGAATACGCCATCGATCGTTTCGCGATGGAAGTGAAGCGGCAACTCGACGTGCTCGACCGCCAGCTTGCCAATCATGAATACATCGCCGGCAAGGAGTATACGATCGCCGATATCGCGATCTGGCCGTGGTATGGCGGGCTGGCGAAAGGCGTGATCTACGGCGATTCCGCCACCTTCCTCGACACCGCGAGCTACAAGAACGTGCAGCGCTGGACCGCGCAGATCGCGGCACGCCCGGCGGTGAAACGCGGCCGCATCGTCAACCGCGCCACCGGCGAACCGTCACAACAACTGCACGAACGCCACGACGCCAGCGACTTCGAGACGAAGACACAGGACAAGCTGGAAGTGGCGAAGTAATCGCACAAGGAACGATTACTTGCGCGGTAATGCGCAGCGAACACCGCAAGGTTTTCTGTCCGGGCCGTCGGAACCCGCCGCGAACACGCTCGTTGTCCTCCAAGGCAATTCGGAGAGCGAGCGGTTCATGGCAGCGCAAATCGGAATTCCGGCGGATGCAAGCACCGAGCAGCTTCACATCGTTATAGGCGCGCTCTATCTGAGCTTGACCCATGCGATGGAACATATCGCCAGGACGGAAAATCTTTCGTCGGCTGTCGCATTCAGGGAGCGACTTTTGACGGCGCTCAAGAGCGGCGACATCAACATGTCGCTGCTCGACGATGCAAAGACGTTTGATCTTGTCGTGTCCATTGTCGAGAGTGCGCTGGAGACCAAGACGTAAGGGCCATGATCGACATCGCGCTTGCCGGTTTACGTACGTGCAACACAATGAAAAGCCCCGCTCGCGCGGGGCTTTTGCATGTCGCGCCGGCTGCTTCGCGCGGGCTCTTCAGCTTCCCATGCACTTCTTGACGTAGCTGGTCTTCGCTGCGCCGGAGAGTGGCTTGCCTTCGGCGCTCTTGGCGTTGGTCTCGCAGCACTTCTTCATGAAGCTGGTCTTGGCGGCGCCGACGAGCGGCTTGCCGTCGGCGCTGACGGCGTTGCAGGACTGCGCCAGCGCGGGGCCGGCGGCAAACAGGGTCAACACGGCAATCAAAGACAGGCTTTTCATGGTGGTCTCCCGGAGGTTGGGCGCTCAGCGTACCTGAACCCATCGCACTGACAACGCCCCAAACCGAAAATTGTTTTCTTGTATTTCGCCCGTCCCGAGCACGAATCGCCCGCGAAACCGGCCGGCGCAACCCTGCTGTGCTTTCGCGCCGTTTTACTTCACGCCCGCCAGCCCCTAAACGACGGCGCATGTCGAAAGCGCCGTCCGATCCCCGCCTCATAGGCTTCCTGCTCCTTGCCACCACCATCCTTGCCTGGGGCCTGAACTGGCCGGCGGTGAAGGTGCTGCTGCTGGAATGGCCGCCATTTTTCTCGCGCGGCGTGGCCGGCGTCGCCGCAGCCGCCCTGCTGGCCGGAATCGCGCTCTGGCGCGGCGAGAGCCTCGCCGTCCCACGCCGCTTCTGGCCCCTGCTCTGCTTCGCTGCCTTCACCAACGTATTCGCCTGGATGGGATTCGGCACGCTGGCGATGAAATACCTGCCGATCAGCGAGGCGGCGCTGCTCGCCTACACCATGCCGATCTGGACCATGCTGTTTGCATGGCCCGTGCTCGGCGAGCGGCCGACCTTGCGCGGTGTCGCTGCACTGGTGCTGGCGTTCACCGGCCTCGCGGTGCTGTTTAGCGGTCAGAGCCTCGCCTTCGACGAAAGCAAGCTGATTGGCGTGGTGACGGCGCTGAGCTGCGCCATCCTGTTCGCCTTCGGCAGCGTCACGGCGCGGACGCCGATCCCGCTGGGGCGGTTCGGGCTGGTGGCCTGGCAACTGGTGCTGGGCTGCGTGCCGATGGTGATCATCGGGTTGATCTTCGAACACCCTGACCTCGGCGCGTTGTCCCCGCGCGGCTGGGCGCTGATGCTTTACATGACGCTGGGGCCGATGGCGATCGCTTACGTCACCTGGTTCGGCGCGCTCAGCCGCCTCAAGCCTGCCGCGGCGACGACCGGCTCGCTCGGCGTGCCCGTCGTCGGTGTCTGCTCGGGCGCGTTGTTTCTTGGCGATCCATTCGGCGCGCGGGAAATCATCTCATTGGTGCTGACGCTCGCCGGCGTCGCGCTGGCGCTGCGCCGGGAGCCGCCGCTGGTGGAGTGACGCGCGGCTTAGGCCGGCTCGATCAGTTTCAGCACCGCCGAGAGTTGCAGGCTGCGCTTGCCGGCGAGCGCGGTTGCTTGCAACTCCGCGCCCTTCGCATCGTAGCGGCCGGAAAAACCGATGCCAACTTCATGGCCGCCGAACACCGGCACCTGCCCGCGCGCCGGCGTATGCTCCTGGTTGACGATCTCGCCTCTCCAGCGTCCGTCGGCGCAGGTATACGAGCCGAGAAAATAGAAAAACGCGTCGCCGCCGAGAATGCGGCCGTCGTGCAGCAGCATGATCCCCGACAGGCCGCCGTCGATGCTGTCGAGCGCCTGGATGTGGATGGAATAGAGGCCGTTGACGATGTCGCCGTCACGCCGCGCCACCGGCGCCGGCACGATGCGATCGTCGATCGGCGTCATCACCGACCAGAACCCCGCGCCGGGCATCGCCTCGGTGCTGCCTTTGAAGCGAACGACGCCGTCGCTTTCGCTCCCGCGGGCATGGAGGGTGGCGATATCCTTGCCGAGCAGCGGCTGGTAGTTAGGATCGAAGTTGTGACGCTCGGTGATGATCTCGGCGACGATCTCGCCGTCGACGACCTGATACGTGCCGGTATGTGCAAAGCCGGAATTACCGCCGAGCAGCTTGCCGGCGTCGGCGTACATCACGCTGCGGCCGACCGCATCGCCAATGCCATATTCGCAGCTATAGAGTCCCCGCAGCACCGAGCCATCCTCTCGCCAGCCACGGCCGGATCAACCGGCGTCAATCTTGTCCCGGAATGTCCCTGTCACAGGTCCGCACGGCGAGGCAAGCAATTTTCGAGAACGTCCCCGGTCACGTCGCCGCAGACACCGCGTCCGTGCTGTCATCGCTGCGCCGCCGGCGACGTACGGTCATGGTCGCGACACGTTCACGAAACAATTCCATTTCGTTCCAGAAGAACGAATCGAGGCGACCGCAAATCACCTCGATCAGATTTTAACAAAACGTTTCATCGCGGATTGTCGCGCAGCCACGTCAACAGCGCGGCATTGATCTCGCGCGGATAACAATGGCTGAGATCGTCGATCTCGCGAAAGCTGACATCGGCGCCGGCCGCGCCCAACGACTCCGCAGCGCGGCGCGCGACTTCCACCGGAAACATCCAGTCGCGCGCGCCGTGGGTGATGCGGATCGGCAAGCCATTGATGCGTCCGGCGTCGGCTATCGATGCCATCATCGGATGAAAGGTCGCCGACACCGGCGCGAGATGCGTGAAGCGCGATCCGGCTTCGAGCCCGCTGACGTAACAGAAGGTGCCGCCGTCGCTCATGCCGGTCATCAACAGCCGTGCCGGATCGATTTGCCAGCGCGCGCTGACCTCGTCGAGGATGCGATGCAGGTTCGGCGTGTCGGTGTCCTCACCCATCAACGCCCATGTGCGCCCCGTCGCCGTCGGCGCGACGACAATTGCTTCGAAACTGCGCGCGTCACGCAGCCAGCTCCACAGGAATGCGCGGCCATGGCCGTTACCGCCATGCAGCGCCATCACCAGCGGCAATGGCCGCTCCGGCGAATAACTTTCCGGTACATAGAGCGAATAGCCGCCGCGACTGCCGCGTTCGTTGTCAAAATGCATCACGCCGGTCTCGCCGTCGCGCGGCGGTTGCGCCGCGTGCGCGACGACGTCGGCGTCGCCACGCAACGACGCATCGAGGTAGAAGCTGTTGACGACGGGATCGCGCGCGGCAAGCGGATACAGCGCCTCCAGCGCGCGCGGCAGAAAACGCAGCGCGCCATAGATCGCATAGAGATCGTCGCCATTGGCCATCGCGGTTCGCATGTTGTCGAAGGCCGAGAGCGCGAAACGCGCCGAGATCACGGCCGGCTCCTCTCCGCCGTCGACTCCGTGCAATGCCTCGCGCAACGCATCATCCGGCGTGCCCACGGCGGCGAACATCTGGTCAAACGTCATCGGATCAAGATGCCGTGCGATGAATTCCAACACCGTCAGCGCGCGCAGCAGCGGCGGCAGGATCGTGGCAGTGTTTGGGGGCATTGCGTCGTTCCGAGGCTTGAGCATCGACTGATACGGAAGCAATCAGACTAGCCACATCCACAGGTTTCGTCATGCCCGGGCGTAGCCGTTCGAAGAACGGCGTCGCTTCGCTCGCCTATGGTCCCGGGCATCCACGACCTTGAGGCAATCGCAAGAAGAAAGACGTGGATGGCCGGGACGAGCCCGGCCATGACGACGTTGTCTTACGGTTTTACGATTGAATGCTTTCAGCCTCGCTCAAACACCCAAACTCAAGCCCGTATAATTCTCCGCGAGGCTGGTCTGCGCCGCTTTTGAACCCGAGAGGTAATCGAAATCGGCGCGCTGGATGCGGCGGCCGAAGGCGCCGGTTTCCGGGAAGGTGTGCAGCAGCGTCGTCATCCACCACGAGAAGCGCTCGGCCTTCCAGATCCGCCCCAGCGCCTTTTGCGAATAGCTATCGAGCCCGGCCGAAGATTTTTCCGCATAGAACTCTGTCAGCGCCTCGCCGAGCATCGCAACGTCGCTGACCGCGAGGTTGAGCCCCTTGGCTCCGGTCGGTGGCACGATATGGGCGGCGTCGCCGGCGAGAAACAGCGCGCCAAACCGCAGCGGCTCGGCAACGAAGCTGCGCAGCGGCGCAATGGATTTTTCAATCGAAGGACCGGTGTGCAGGCTCTCGGCCGCCGCCGGATTGATCCGCCGCCGCAACTCGTCCCAGAAGCGGTCGTCGGACCAGTCCTCGACCTTCTCACCTTCCGGCACCTGCACGTAATAGCGGCTGCGCGTCGGCGAGCGCATCGAACACAATGCGAAACCGCGCGCGTGGTGCGCGTAGATCAGTTCGTCGGAGACCGGCGGCCGATCCACCATGATGCCGAGCCAGCCGAACGCATAGTGCCGGTCGAACAGGTTCAGCGCCTTCTCCGGAATGCTGGCGCGCGACACGCCGTGAAAGCCGTCGCATCCCGCGATGAAGTCGCAATCGAGGCTGTGGGTCGCGCCGTCCTTGCGCCAGGTGACGCGCGGGTGCGCACCGTCGAAGTCGTGCAGCGCGACGTCCTCGGCTTCATAGATCGTGGTCAGGCCAGAGGCTTTGCGCGCATCCATCAGGTCGTGCGTCACCTCGGTCTGGCCGTAGACGGTGACGTGGCGGTTGACCAGTCCGGTGAAATCGATGTGCTGGATATCGCCGTCGAAACACAGATCGACGCCGTGATGGATCAGGCCCTCGGCGTGCATTCGCGCGCCCAGCCCTAACCGGTCGAGCAGATCGGCGGTGCCCTGCTCCAGCACGCCGGCGCGGATGCGCGACAGCACGTACTCGCCGCTCTTGCGCTCGAGGATGACGTTGTCGATGCCGGCTTTTTCCAGCAAGCGTCCCAGCATCAGACCGGCCGGGCCAGCCCCGATGATCGCAACCTGCGTGCGCATGACAATCCTCCCCGGCTCGCGCCCTTATCCAGCCAGGATGTTGATCGGCGGCGGTCGCGCTGCCAATGGACAGAACCGGCAAACGAGGGGATAATTCGAACATCGAGGAGACGATGTCGACCATCCCCACTTACGCGCTGTACGGCGAGCAGGGTTACGATTCCAGCCCCGACTGGCTGCATTGGGAAACCGTGCTGTCGCGCTCGCGCCTCCACGGTTTTCACATCGCGCCGCATCGCCACGAACAGTTCTTCCAGATCCTGCACCTGACCGGCGGCACCGCCGAGGTCACGATGGACAACATCGTCGAGCGGGTCGCGCCGCCGGCGGTGATCGCCATTCCGGCGCTGCCCGTGCACGGCTACGTGTTCTCGTCGGACGTCGAGGGCGTGGTGGTGACCTTGTTCGAGCGCGACGTCCGCGAGGCGCTGGCGCCCGCCCCTGAGGTCGATGCCTGTTTGCGCCGCCCGCACATCCTGCACGGCCCGAGCGACGAGATCGCGCAAGTGGGTCGTGAGATCGCGGCGCTGATCGCGGAGGCCGATGTGCGTGCGCCCGGCCGCGCCATCGCCATGCGCGCGCGGATCGGCTCGACCTTGGCGGCGATCTATCGCGCCGTGCTCGCGACCAGCGAGCCGATGCAGAACAGCGGCGGGCGTTCGCAACGTCACGCGCAGGCGTTTCATCAATTGGTCGAGCGCGAGTATCGGCATCATCGGCCAATCAGCTTCTACGCCAGCGCGCTCGGCATCACGCCGCCGCATCTCAACCGGATCTGCCAGTCGGTGCTCGGCGCATCGGCGCTGAAGGTGATCGAACGGCGGCTGTTGCTGGAAGCCAAGCGCTACCTGACGTTCTCCTCGCTCAGCATCAAGGAAATCGCGGCGCTACTCGGCTATGCCGATGCCGGCTATTTCAACCGCATGTTCCGGCGCGAAACCGGCGTGGCTCCGGGCAAATTCCGGCAAGAGCGCTGAGGGGTTTTATGCGGCCGCTTCCAGTTCGGCATCGAGGTCGGCGATGACGTCCTCGAAGGCCGATATCGCGGCCTGCACCGCGGCGATGCGCATCAGTTCTTCCGTGGTCACTGCGCCTTTGCGCTTCTGCAAGGCGACGACCATATCCCGCCGCAGCTCCTTAAGCTGAACAAGCGGTAAACCGTGATCCGGCAAGTCCCGTAACATGACGATGTCCCAATCTCCAGAACGGAGAGATGGTAGCCTAGCGAGACTTCTCTGAAGTTGGCTTATAAATATCCCGAAAACTTTAGCGGTCGGGTTGGAGGATGATCATGGGTGGAAAAGTCGTCATCGTCACGGGGGCATCCGGCGCACTGGGGGCCGCCGTCGTTGCTGCCCTGCAGGCAAGAGGCGATCGCGTCGGCGCCATCGATCATGCGTCCAGCACCACGCCGCCGACCACTGAGCTGTTTCGCGCCGGTGGCGTCGATCTGTCCAATGCAACGCAGGCCGCTGCTGCCGTCGATGCCGTGGCGCGCCATTTCGGACAACTCGACGCCCTCATCAATGTCGCCGGCGCCTTCGCCTACGAGACCGTTGCGGACGGCGATCCGGCGACATGGTCGCGGCTTTACGCCATCAACGTGCTGACCGCCCTGCATGCCTCACGCGCGGCGATCCCGCATCTGGCGAAGTCGCCTGCCGGGCGCATCGTCAACATCGGCGCAATGGGCGCGCTGCGCGCGGGCGCCGGTATGGGGCCCTACGCCGCCTCCAAGGCCGGCGTGCATCGGCTCACCGAAGCGCTCGCCGCCGAACTCAAGGGCAAGGTGACGGTCAACGCCGTGCTGCCCTCGACCATCGACACCCCGGCCAATCGCCGCGACATGCCGGACAGCGATTTCGGCGCCTGGGTGCGGCTCGACGAACTGGCGGCTGTCATCCTGTTCCTCACCAGCGAAGCGGCCAGCGCGGTGACCGGCGCGCTGGTGCCGGTCACCGGCCGGGTTTGAACCCCCACGATAGCAATCAGGGAGAGACACATGATCCTCGTGACCGGCAGCGTCACCGCCCGCCCGGAAACATTCGACGAGATCCTCAAGCTCAGTCAGGAGCACGTCCGCCGCTCCCGCACCGAGCCGGGCTGCATCTCGCACGCGGTTCACGTCGACAGCGAGAACCCGCTGCGGCTGGTATTTCTGGAGCGCTGGGCCGATCGCGCCGCGCTGTTGGCGCACTTCGCGGTTCCGGCCTCGCGCGAAGTCGTCAAGACGCTGCAATCGCTTGCCGCCGAGGCCAGCTCGATCGACATCTACGACGCCACCCGCATCGAGAAGTTGTAGATTCCGGCTTGTTGCGGGAACTTCCTGGCTTCGTCGTCATTCCCGTCCCTTTACCCGCGCCGCTTGCAGCGGTGCTCTGGTTCCATGCCTGCATGGCAGTGTTGCGGCATCGCATATATTGCATTGCAGCATGCTTTCCGTTACCTTCTCCGGGACGATTCAGAGGCGGACGGACGATGAGCGACAACTGGATGACGAAGTATGGTTCCCGACGAGTACGGCGCGACCCGCCGACCTTGGACGAGGCCATTTTCGCGGCCATGGGCATTACCGACAATGCCGAGGAGCAGGCCGAGATCGCTGCCTCGCTGATGGGACTGCCGCTCGCCGCCGTTCAGACCGAAGTGCGCAAGGTCAGCCGCACCACGGCTCGCGTCCGCACCCAGCAGGTGATCGCCGGCGAACCGGGTGCCCAGCGCACTGTTGTGGTCGAACGCCGCACGGTCCGCCGTTTCGGCAACGACCGCCGCCCCGGCATGTAAATCAAGCGATCACGAAAAAGCCCCGCATCCAGCCGGATGCGGGGCTTTTCGTTTATTATAGTGCTTTCTGAGTTTGATCAGACAAGCAACTGATCAAAAACAACTATCGACTTCCACGCGGCATCGGTAATCGCCAGCCGACCATCCGCAGCCACCATTTCCAGTAGTCGCGATTGAAGCGGGCGACCGCCTGCGTAAAGGCCGCCGGCGCCGCGAATACCTCGGCGGGATTGAAGCGCGCCGCAGCCGTCGCCGGCTGCTTGCGCAGATCGATCTCGCCCGTCGATTCGCCGTGGCGGAACGTCAGGTTCGCGCCGAATTTGTTGGCGAGTGAGCGCATGGCCTCGTTCTGCGCCCCGGTGGTGACACGCAGGCTTTCGTAGCCCTTCCGCTGGCCTTCCTCGATCAGGCGGCGGAACAGCACGCTGCCCAGCCCCTTGCGGCGCACCTGGCGCTCGACGCTGAAGGCGACCTCGGGAAGCGGACTGTTTTCGTCGTCCGCCGGATGCAGTTCGGCCGCGGCCAGCACCTTGCCGTCCTCAAGGTAGGCGATGACGATGGTGCCGTCGGTCGCGCACTTGGCGGCGTAGCGCTCAATGAATCCTTCGTCGGTAAAGCCGTTGAACCGGTCATGCCGGCTCTCGGTGTCCAGACGCAACAGGTGCTCGCGCAGCAACGGCATCTCCTGCCGATCCAGTCGCCTGATAACGCCAGGCAAGCCGATCGCGATGGTATCGTCGCGCATGATCCAGTCTCCTTTATTGGCAATGCCCTTCGAGGAGGCGTCTTCCCTTTCCCTAGACCTTGGATATTGTGCGTCGCACCATTCTTTCAAGGGATAAATTTGTCGCAAATTGCGGCAGGGTGTCGCGGCTAAATTGTTAACTACAACAAATCGTTACGAAAACCATGAATCTACATCCGCTGCCGTTTTCCAGCAAACGAACGTCGATTCACAACATTCGTTGGTTTCCGTCACAGGACCATCTGGGTCTGCGTAACCACGGCCACCAATTTACCGCCCTCACCCTCGATTCGGGTCTGCCAGACCTGGGTACGGCGGCCCCGATGGACCGGCGTCGCCGTGGCCGTGATGGTGGTGCCCTCCTTCGCCCCGCCGACGAAATTGGTCTTGCTTTCGATGGTGGTGGTGCCCTTGGCATCCGCCGGGAGGTTGATGACGGTCGCAGCCGCACCGACCGAGTCCGCGAACGCCATCACCGCCCCGCCGTGGATCGTATGGCCGAGCGTGCACAGGTCCGGCCGTACCAGCATCCGCGCCACCACCCGTTCCGGCTCGGCTTCGACGAAGGTGACCCCCTTCAACTCCGCGAACGGCATTTTCATCGCATTGATCTTGTCGAGCAGGGTCACGTTTCATCTCCCGTTTGTCGCCGCGGCGAGCCGCCGGTCTTGCGGCAAAGGTGACCATCCGAATTTGCCGATGACAAGCCCGTTGTTGATCGGGCATATGCGCCCGATGCATCAGTTTCCGCCCCGCCGCATCGTGTGTCTTACCGAGGAAACGGTGGAGACGATGTACCTGCTCGGCGAGCAGGACCGCATCGTCGGCGTGTCCGGCTATGCCGTGCGCCCGGCGCGGGTACGCCGCGAGAAGCCGCGCGTTTCCGCCTTCATTTCCGCAGACGTGCCGAAAATCCTCGCACTCGAACCCGATCTCGTTCTCACGTTTTCCGATTTGCAGGCCGAGATCGTCGCCGAACTGATCCGCGCCGGCGTCGCGGTGCATGCGTTCAATCAGCGCGACATCGCTGGCATCCTGGCGATGATCCGCACCGTTGGCGCGCTGATCGGCGCTCCCGCTACCGCCGACCGCCTTGCCACACAGTACGAGCAGCGGCTTGCAGCGGTCGCGGCGGCGGCGCGCGGCAAACCCCGTCCGCGAGTCTATTTCGAGGAATGGGACGATCCGCTGATCGGCGGCATTGGCTGGGTATCGGAATTGATCGAGATTGCCGGCGGCGAAGACGTTTTTGCTTCGCTGCGCGCATGCAAGGCGGCGAAGGATCGCATCCTCGATCCCGACGCGGTGCGTGCCGCTGCGCCGGACGTCATCCTCGTCTCATGGTGCGGCAAGAAAGTCGTCGCTGAGAAAATCCGGCAGCGGCCCGGCTGGAGCAATATCCCGGCCGTGCGCGACAATCGCATCGTTGAGATCAAGTCGCCGTTGATCCTGCAACCGGGACCGGCGGCGTTGACCGACGGCCTCGATGCCATCGTTGCCGCGCTCCGGTCCTAGTTGAATCAGACCGGCTCGACGCCGCACCATTCGGCGATGAACAGCGCCGTCGCCTTGGTGGATTTCCGCAGCGAGTCGAGATCGACGTACTCGTTGAAGCCGTGCATCGCCGCACCCGACGCGCCGAAGCACAGGGCCGGAATGCCGGCGTTGAGGCCGTAGAACCGCGTGTCGGTCAGCGCCGTGAAGGCGCGGTCCGGCACCGCGCCGCCATAGACCGCATCGAATGCCTTGGCGAAGGCGGCTTCAGGCGCCGCCGAATTGGTCAGCTCATAGCCTTCCGACAGGAAGCCGGACCACTCCACCTGCGGCGGGTTGTTCGAGAGGAAACGATGGTCGCGCGCCGCATCGGCGACGCAGGCGAGGATTTCCTTCTGGCACTCGGCGATCGACCAGCCCGGCAGCACCGCGATCCGGCAATCGACATCGCACCACGCCGGCACGCTGGACGCCCAGTCGCCACCCTTGATGATGCCCGGATTGAAATTGATCGGGTGATTGACGTCCTTGAAATGCTTGTCGTTCACCGCGCGCTTGTTCCACGCGATCTCGAGCTTCTCCATCGCGTGGATCAGGTGATAGGCCGCCATGATCGCGTTGGAGCCCGCCCCGGCTTCGAACACATGCACCGGAAAGCCGCGCACGCGGATGCGGAACCAGATCACGCCGACCTGCGAGCGGATCATCTCCCCGTCGGTCGGCTCTGGAATGAAACAGGCATCGGCGCGATAGCCACGCTGGATGGTCGAGAGCGCGCCGACGCCAGTCGACTCCTCCTCGATCACCGACTGGAAATGAATCCGCGCGGTCGGCTTCAGGCCCGCCGCCTTGATGGCATCGAGCGCGTAGAGCGCGGCGATGGTGCCGGATTTCATGTCGCAAGCGCCGCGGCCGTACATCCTGCCGTCCTTGATGGTCGGCTGGTACGGCGGCGTTTCCCACATGTCGAGCGGCCCCGCCGGCACCACGTCGCAGTGGCCCTGGATGATCAGCGATTTGCCGGCCTCGGTGGTCGGCCGATAGGTGCCGACCACGGTGCGGGCGCGGGAAAAATCGTGTTCGATGGGGCCGTAGCCGCGCAGGTCCTTGAGATCATCGAGATTGATATGCCAGTCGTCGACCTCGTAGCCGCGCGCACGCAACAGGTCGCCGATCAAGTCCTGACACGGCCCTTCGGCACCGCGCGTGCTGGGAATGGCGACGAGTTGTTTGGTGGTTTCCAGCTGAGCGTCGAAACCGGCATCGACGGCTTCGAGAATGCGTTTCTTGTTGTCATTGGCGCCCATGGTTCCCCCTCTTGATTGGCTCTGCGGAATGTCACATCCGCTTCAAGGTTCCATCAAACCATATTCCGGTGGGGATTGTCGCGGGATATCAGGCCTATCAGAATCGCATATGGGCCAATCGATTCGGGCCCGCTCGATGACCCATCGCGGAGGACAAATGCCGATCAACCGTAACGTGCTGATGTTCATCATCGGCCTGCTCATCGCGGTCGTCGCCGTGCTCGGCTACAAGCAGTATCAGGACAGCAAGCAGCCCGATGGCGTGCAGATCAATATCGGTAAGGATGGCCTGAAAATTCAGAACAAGTGATGGCTCGGATGCGCCCGTTGAAATTGACGATGATCGGTATGGGCCTCGGCCTCGCCTGCGGTATGACGCTGCTAGGAATCGCCACGCATGTTCGCGCCGAACAGGTTTCGAGCGAGCGGGATATCGTTGATCTGCGGCTCGGCCAGCGCATCCAGGTCGATGACGGCACCTGCCCGACCGGCCAGATCAAGGAAGTGACCGGCGCGCAACTCTCAAGCGCCGGCGTGGTCCGCCGCATCACATGCGTCTCGCGCCAGGGCGCGCGGCGCTGATCTCGCTCACCGCGCAGCCATCACCATCGCGGACGCGGGACCCGCGACCGGCGTGCCGCTGTAGCTGAAGGTGCCGATGTGAGCCGCGTGTTCGGCCGACGACCCTGCCATGCAAGGTCCGACCAGAAACACCGCGAAGGCGAATAGAAAGCTGAACGTGCGCATCTGAGACTCCCGTGTGTTCGACGCCTGCAGGCTTGTTCGCTGCTCGTTGCGGCGACCAATAAGCGCCCGGCGCTTCGGACGTTTTGCGTGGGTCGCAGAAAACGGTGTCATGGTTCGAGGGATTTGTTTCGTCGCGTCCCTGCGACGAAACAAATCCCGATTGTCCCCATGCCTCACGGACGGACGTGGCGGCAATTTCCGGTCAAGCCGATTGCCGCACCATGTCCGCCGGTTTGATGTTCTGGTTCAGCCGGAAGAAATTGGTCGGATCGTATTTGGTCTTGAGCGCAAGCAACCGCGCGTAGTTCTCGCCATAGGCCGCCTCGATGCGTTCTGTCCCTTCGTCGCCGAGATTGTTGGCGTAGACGCCGCCGGTCGAGAATGGCCGCATCGCGTCCCACAACCCGCGCGCCCAGCGAATGTGCGCCGCGCCGTCCGCCGGATCGTCCCAGCGCGGCGCATGCCGCTCGATCTCAGCGGCAAGGAAATTTTTCGCGATACGTTTTTTCCGGTGTGCAGTCCCGAACTATTGGCAACGGGAAAACGGCGGATCAAGCGCGCCGCCGATCTCCTGCACTACCCATTGATCCACTTCGACTGGATGAACCGCGACCGCGATGCGCCGACCTGGTCGCACTGGCTCGCGACCGCGCGTTCGATCGATCCCGATATTTCCGAGACCAACAGGCCGTGGGACTTGAGTTTCAGGGAAGAACTGCACGCCATCGATGCCGTGACCGCAGGTGAAGGCATCGCAATCTTGAGCGATGTGGTCGTCGGCCGCGAACTCAAGAACGGCCTTCTCGTCAAGGCTCACGATCTGTCACTGCCGGGCTACGGCTTTTACGTCCTTCATGCCCCGCATCATCCCGAGCAGCCCAACATCGAAGCTTTTTCTGCGTGGCTGCGGACCGTCACGTGATCCGCGTCTACTTGAAGAAGTCACCGCACTTCTGCACGGCGGTGTCCGCTGCGCCCCATGGCATGATCGGCACCGACGACGTGGAATTCTTCGGCGAACCGTCGATCAGCTTGTCGGAGTAGACCATGTAGACCAGCGTGTTGCGCTTGGCGTCGCAGCCGCGCACGATCTGCATCTTTTTGAAGAACAGCGAGCGACGCTGGCTGAACATGTCCTCGCCCTGCTCCATCTTGGTGTTCGCCTTGAAACGGATCGGCGCGATCTGGCGGCACGACAGCGAGATGTCCGATACCTGTTCGGCAAGCCCGAGCCAGCCTTTGAAGCCGCCCTTTTCCGGCACGGTAAAATGGCAGGCGACGCCCTCGATCTCGGGGTCGTCGATGCCGTAGGTGGCGAGCTTGTCGTTGGGGCTCATCCACTTGAACACCGTCGAGCGCCGGAAGATCAAATCCGGTTCGTCGGCCGCGAAGGCCGACCACGCGGTCAGGATGGCGAACACCACGACGGCGAGGCCGATCAATTTCGGGCGCATCTCTCCGCGCCGCCATCTGCCCAGTGCCATCGATCTCTCCGTTAACATAACCCCGGCCATATAGGGTCACCCTCCGGCCATCGGTAGGGGCGCAAGCCGTTAAGGCAAAATGAGGGGATTTGCCAGATATTTTCGGCTCGGCTGAGATCGGCGGGCGCACTTGCGTGAACTCCACGCATCGTTGCGACACTCACGATCGAAACCGAAAAGTAAGGAAGTGTTGCGTTGCGTATCAAACAGGTTCCTGCCGGCGCGCGGGTCGAACATTCATCTGTCCGCGTCCGTCCGCCCCTCCCTTGGGCCACGGCTCTTCTGACCTCCGCGATCGTCATTGGCGGCCTTGCGCCTGCGATGGCATTGCCGTTGGATTTCTGGTCGGATGAAATCATCTATGAGCCGGCACCGCCGCCGCGAATCATACCTCGCCGGCATAAGGCACCTCGCGTCAAAGTGAAGGAGACCGTTGCGCCAACGCGCAAGCCGCAGCATCCGCTGATCGTCGCGGTCTCGATCAAGAATCAGTCACTGAAAGTTTATGACGCCAACGGCCTGTTCGCCGAAGCGCCGGTGTCCACCGGGATGCCCGGCCATGCCACGCCGCTCGGCATCTTCAGCGTGATCCAGAAGAACAAGTGGCACCGCTCGAACATCTACAGCGGTGCGCCGATGCCCTACATGCAGCGGCTGACGTGGTCCGGCATCGCCATGCATGCCGGCGCACTGCCGGGCTATCCGGCGTCGCACGGCTGCATCCGCATGCCGAACCATTTCGCCACGCAGATATGGAACTGGACGCGGATGGGCGCGCGGGTCGTGGTTACCTCCGGAGAGGTCAGTCCGGTCGCGTTCTCGCATCCGTTGTTGATGACACAGAAGCCCGCGCCGCAGGCTGCGCCTCCGATCGACGCAACAGTGCCTTCGGCCGACGCCAAGCCCGCCACGCCGGCGGCGCTGATCAACGCAGCGATCGATTCCGCGGAAAGCATCAATTCCACCACCACGGCCATCGCCATCGATCTGAAGGACCTGCGGCCCTCGCTGACGCCGCACACCAGCGGCACGACCGAGCCGACCACGACCGGCCTCGCCGCCGACAAGCCGACCAAGGTGGCCGACGCCTCGGCCACCTTGGCGCAGACCACGGCGCCCGCCACGTTGACCGATGGCGCTGCGGCCAAGCCCGGCAGCGATGCCGCGCCCGAGGCGATCGCGACACCGCCCGCGCCGAAGCGCACCGGACCGATCGCGGTGTTCATCAGCGGCAAGGACGGCAAGCTCTACGCGCGCCAGAATTTTGAGCCGCTGTTCGATGTGCCGATCACCGTCGCGCCGAGCGACCGCCCGCTCGGCACCCACGTCTTCACCGCGCAACGCGACGGCGACAACGCGGACACGTTCCGCTGGTCGGCGATGTCGATGCCGGTCGCCGTGCGATCCAAAACCGTGAGCCATCACACCGCCAAGCGGCGGCAGGACATCGGTGCCATCGACACCGAGCCGACACCGACCGCCGACAGCGCCGCCGAGGCACTGGATCGCCTGACCATTCCTGCCGAAACCATGACGCGGCTGGCGGAAGCGCTGACCACGGGCAGTTCGATCATCGTCTCGGATCAGGCGCTCGATCGCAGCGAAACCGGCCAGGGCACCGACTTCATCGTGCCGCTGCGTTAAAGTCCGTGTAGCGCGACAAAACCGCCATTGCCGCGCACGTCCGAATCAGCCCCTCTTGTGCTGTTTGCGCGCGTGGCCACCATGGTTCGCCGCGCAGCCAGCCAATCGGAGGGGTCCCATGCGCATCGCGGCAGCCTTCATCGTTGCAGGGACGCTTTCGCTCGGCGCGACCAGCGCCGCCTTGTCACAAACCACTGCCGCGAAGCCCGCCGCGGCGCCGGCGACGAGCACTGCGACTCCCGCAGCGGCCCCTGCCGCCACTCCCGCACCGGCCGCGAAAGCCGCTTGCGCCAATCCGGATGCACTCGGCATCGGCCGCATCGTCGAGATCGACACCACCGGCGGACCGGGCTTCGGCTTCGAGCATTTCAAACAACTCGACTTCCTGCGCGACAAGGAAGTGGTGCTGACCTTCGACGACGGCCCGTGGCCGCACACCACGCCGGCGGTGCTGAAGGCGCTGGCCGACCAGTGCACCACCGGAATCTTTTTCGCGATCGGAAAGCACGCCACCTACCATCCGGAAATTCTCAAGCAGGTTGCCGCGGCCGGCCACACCGTCGGCGCGCACACGTGGTCACACGCCAACCTCAACGGCAAGAAGATGACCGAACAGGCGGCGAAGGACGAGATCGAGAAAGGCTTCAGCGCGGTGAAGTGGGCGCTGGGCGCCGCGCCCTCGCCGTTCTTCCGCTTCCCCGCGCTCCAGCATCCGCCGGCGATGGTGACTTATCTCGGCACCCGCAACATCGCGATGTTCTCCTGCGATATCGACTCCTTCGACTTCAAGTCGCGCAACGCACAGCAGGTCATCGATACCGTGATGAAGAAGCTGGACAAGCTCGGCAAGGGTATCATCCTGATGCACGACTTTCAGAAGCACACCGCCGAAGCCTTGCCGGAACTGTTGCGCAGACTGAAAGCCGGCGGCTACAAGGTGGTGAAGATGCGCGCCAAGGCGCCGGTGGAGACGCTGCCGCAGTACGACGAGGAACTGCTCAAGAGCGCCAAGCTGCCGACCGTCAGCACGCGGCCGATTTCCAGCGTCGTCAAGACGGTGACGGAATAGCGCGCTTATAGCGTTTTCAAGCGAAGTGGATACCGGTTCGCGTGAAGAAAACGCGTCAAAGCAAGAAGCTGGGGACCGTTCCGACTTGATCAGAACGGAAATGGCTCCAGCATAGTGAAGGAGGTACCGGCACTGTGTCGCCGTTGTTGCGTATCGAAGGTTACGTCATCCTGTCCGCCAACGGCATGCTCGCCGATGCCAATCACGTGATGCCGCCCGAACTGAAGTTCGAGGGCGATCAGCAGTTCTTCAATGACGCGCTCGACAACGCAGACCTCGTCGTCCACGGCCGCAACTCCGGCGAGGAGCAACCGAACTCGCCGAAGCGCACGCGCATCATCCTGACGCGAACGATCAAGGCGCTGGCGCCCGATCCGTCCAATCCGAAAGCGACGTTGTGGAATCCGGCGGGCGCGCCGTTCGATGCGGCCTGCGAACGCGCCGGCGTCACCAGCGGCCTTGCGGCCATCATCGGCGGTCCGACCGTGTTCGGCCTGTTCCTCGACCGCTTCGATACGTTCTGGTTGTCCTTCGCGCCGCATGTCCGCATTCCTGGCGGCGAGCCGGGCCTGCCCGGCGTCCCTGCGCGTACCCCGCAGGCGGTGCTCGCCGCCCACGGGCTGCACGCCGCGGAGACCCGCGTCCTTGATGCTGCGAACGACGTCAGCGTCACGGCATGGCGACGGTGATTATCTAAGCGATCGCAGCTAATAGTTGTTCGGCGCCGGCTCGGTGTAAGCCGGCGCATTACGTTGCCCGCCGCCGATGCCGGCGATGATCAACAACCCGCCGATCAGCGACAGGTTTTTCAACGCCTGGATCATGTTGCCCTTGGCGTCCGGCCACGCTTGGTTCCAGAAGTCGTGGAAGTAGAACGTCGCGGCGATCACGAACAGCGCCAGCAGCACAGCGAACACCCGCACACCGAGATTGAAGGCAATCGCCAGCCCGCCGACCAGCTCCAGCGCGCCGGTAGCAACGGCGAGCATCTGCGCCATCGGCATTCCGGTGAAGCCCTCGAGTTGCGTCACATACTCGGAGATCGCCGCCGGCATCATCACCTTCGCGGCGATGGCCTCGGTGGTGCCGGCAAGATCGAGCAAATGCAGTGCGCCGGAAACGATGAACAGGATCGCGAACAGAAAACGGCCGACGGAGATGAAAGCTGGCATCGTCGCCTCACACGCATCTGCCGATGCCCCACGCACCAGCGGACCGAGTATGGGCTGCCGTTTCGGTTTTTCATATCCCTTTGGATGAGGGGGTGAGCCTCGGTCCCACGCGAATAGCTCCAGACTGGGCGTCCAGCACTTTCGCGTCGGCGTCATGGCCGGGACACAGGCAAACAGAAGCGACGCCGTTCTTCAAACGGCTACGCCCGGCCATGACGCCCTGTCCGATTTGCCGAGTTACACTTCCGTCAACAGCTCAGGATGATGCGACCGTTGATGCCAGTCTCACCCGAACAACGTCGGCTGCTGCCGCCCCGCGCGGTCCTGCGCCTCGACGGCCGCAACCGCCGTCATGTTGAGAATGCCGCGCGCGGTCACCGACGGGGTCAGGATGTGCGCCGGGCGCGCCGGGCCGATCAGGATTGGGCCGACCGGTAGGCCGTCCGCCAGTTCCTTGACCATCTGATAGGCCACGTGCGCGGAATCGAGGTTCGGCATCACCAGCACGTTGGCGACGCCCTCCAGCCGCGACTGCGGCAGCACGTAATCGCGCTTGATCTGCGACAGCGCGGTGCCGCCCTGCATCTCGCCGTCGGCCTCGATCTCGGGATGACGTTCCTTCAGCAGCGCGGTGGCACGGCGCATCTTGCGCGCGGCTTCGGTGTCGTAGCTGCCGAAATCCGAATGCGACACGAAGGCGATCTTCGGTTTGATGCCGAAGCGCTGCACATGCGCCGCTGCGGACGCCGCGATCTCCGCCAGTTCCTCGGCGGTCGGATTGGGCCGCACCTGCGTATCGGCAAGGAAGAACGAGCCCTTCGACGTGATCATCAGCGACAGCGCCGCGAAGTCGCTGACGCCGGGCCGCGCGCCGATAATCTCGCGTACGTGGCGCAGATGGCTCATGAAGCGCCCTTCGACGCCACACAGCATCGCATCCGCCTCGCCGCGCACCACGGCCAGCGCCGCAATCACCGTGGCGTTGGTGCGCACCATGGTGCGCGCCGCATCCGGCGTCACGCCGTGGCGTCCGGCGGCGTCGATGTAACTCTGCACGTAGGAGCGATAGCGCGGATCGTCTTCCGGATTGATCAGATCGAAATCATGTCCCGGCCGGATCACCAGACCGAGCCGCTCGATGCGCGCGTTCACGACCGACGGACGCCCGACCAGGATCGGCCGCGCCAGCTTTTCCTCCAGCACCGCTTGCGTCGCGCGCAGCACGCGCTGGTCTTCGCCTTCGGCATAGATCACGCGCACCGGCTGCGTGCGCGCTTTGCTGAACACCGGCTTCATGATCAGGCCGGAGCGGAAAGTGAAACGTTCGAGCCGCTCGCGATACTGTTCGAAATCGACGATCGGCCGCGTCGCGACGCCGGAATCCATCGCCGCCTTGGCCACCGCCGGCGCGATGCGCAGGATCAGGCGCGGATCGAACGGCGTCGGGATCAGCGAGCCGGGACCGAAGCCATGCACCTCGCCGCCATCCCCACCCGGCACGGCGGCATCCGACGGCGCCTCCCGCGCCAGTTGCGCGATGGCATCGACGGCGGCGCGTTTCATGTCTTCATTGATCGCGGTGGCGCCGACATCGAGCGCGCCACGGAAGATGAAGGGGAAGCAGAGAACGTTGTTCACCTGATTGGGGAAGTCCGAACGGCCGGTGCAGATCATCGCATCGGGGCGCACCTTGCGCGCTTCGTCCGGCATGATCTCCGGCGTCGGATTGGCGAGCGCCAACACCAGCGGCTTGTCCGCCATGCGTTTGACCATCTCGGGCTTGAGCACGTTGGGGCCGGACACGCCGAGGAAAATATCGGCGCCGTCGATGACATCATCGAGCACGCGCTTGTCGGTCTTCTGCGCGTAGACCGCTTTCCAGCGATCCATGTGCTCGTTGCGGCCGTCATAGACAAGGCCGTCGAGATCGCAGACCCAGATGTTCTTGCGCTGCGCGCCGAGCGCCACCAGCAAGTTGAGGCATGCGATGGCAGCCGCGCCCGCGCCGGTGCCGACGATCTTGCAGTCTGAAAGTTTCTTGCCGTTGAGCAGCAGTGCGTTGGTGACGGCAGCGGCGACGATGATGGCGGTGCCGTGCTGGTCGTCGTGGAACACCGGGATCTTCATGCGCGCCTTGAGCTGCGCTTCGATCTCGAAGCAATCCGGCCCACTGATGTCTTCGAGGTTGATGCCGCCGAACGTCGGCTCCAGCGCCGCCACCGTTTCCACCACGCGCTCGATGGTGTTGGCGGCGATCTCGATGTCGAACACGTCGATACCGGCGAACTTCTTGAACAGAACGGCCTTGCCTTCCATCACCGGCTTCGATGCCAGCGGGCCGATGTTGCCGAGGCCGAGCACCGCGGTGCCGTTGGAGACGACGGCGACAAGATTGGCGCGGGTGGTGAGGTTGGCGGCTTCCAGCGGATCGGCGGCGATGGCTTCACACGCCGCAGCGACGCCGGGGCTATAGGCCAATGCCAGATCGCGCTGATTGGCGAGCGGCTTGGTCGCCTGGATTTCCAGCTTTCCCGGCCGTGGCAGTTGATGGAATGCAAGGGCCGCCGATTTCAGATCATCACTAGCTTTCGTCACCTTGCCTTCGCCTCCGCTTATACGTCCGTCTCAACCATTCCCGGCGTCGTCCCCGCGCAGGCGGGGACCCATCACCAAGGCGTAGTTATCATAGGATAACTACGCCTTGGTGATGGAGCCGAACCGCTGCGGCGTATGGGTCCCCGCCTGCGCGGGGACGACGGTTTTCGTGTTGCGCATTCTACGCAAAACGATCCTGCTCACTTCTCCGGCAGATTGAGCCGGATATGCAATTCGCGAAGCTGCTTCGGCGTGACGTCGGACGGCGCCCCCATCAGCAGGTCCACGTACTGCTGATTCATCGGAAACAGCGAAACTTCGCGCAAGTTGTTGGTGCCGCACAACAGCATCACGATGCGCTCGAGACCTGCCGCCATGCCGCCGTGCGGCGGCGCGCCGTACTGGAACGCGCGATACATGCCACCGAAGCGCTCCACGACGTCCTGCTCGCCATAGCCCGCGATCTCAAATGCCTTCACCATCGCTTCCGGCTTGTGGTTTCGAATGCCGCCGGAAGCCATTTCGTAGCCGTTGCAGGCGATGTCGTACTGAAACGCCTTGATCGTCAGCGGATCCTGCGTCTCCAGCGCCTCGAGCCCGCCCTGCGGCATCGAGAACGGGTTGTGCGAGAAGTCGACCTTCTTGTTCTCCTCGTCGTACTCGTACATCGGAAAATCGACGATCCATGCCAGCGCGTACTGATCCTTGTCGATCAGGTTGAGTTCTTCGCCGACGCGCGTGCGCGCGAGCCCCGCGAACTTCCAGAATTTCGTCGGATCGCCCGCAACGAAGAACGCGGCATCGCCGGCCTTGAGGCCAAGCTGCGCGCGAATGGCTTCGGTGCGCTCCGCGCCGATGTTGTTGGCGAGCGGGCCCGCGCCCGAAATCTTTTGATCACCCTCGCCCTCGCGCCACATGATGTAGCCAAGGCCGGGCTGGCCTTCGCCCTGCGCCCACGAGTTCATGCGGTCGCAGAACGCGCGCGAGCCGCCGCCGGGACCGGGGATCGCCCAGACCTGGTTCTTGGAATCCTCAAGCATCCGCGCGAACACCTTGAAGCCGGAGCCGCGGAAATGCTCGGAGACGTCCTGCATCTCCAGAGGATTGCGCAGGTCCGGCTTGTCGGTGCCGTACTTGCGGATCGACTCCGCGAACGGAATACGCGGCCAGTTCTTCGTGACCTTTTTGCCGTTGGCAAAATCCTCGAACACGCCGGTGATCACCGGCTCCATCGCCGCGAACACGTCTTCCTGCGTGACGAAGCTCATCTCGACGTCGAGCTGGTAGAACTCCGGCAGCCGGTCGGCGCGCGGGTCTTCGTCGCGAAAGCACGGCGCGATCTGAAAGTAGCGGTCAAAACCGGACATCATCAAGAGTTGCTTGTACTGCTGCGGCGCCTGCGGCAGCGCGTAGAACTTGCCGGGATGAATGCGCGACGGCACCACGAAGTCGCGCGCGCCTTCCGGCGACGACGCGGTGAGGATCGGGGTCTGGAATTCAAAGAAGCCCTGATCCTTCATGCGCCGGCGCATCGAATCGACGATAGCGCCGCGCGTCATGATGTTCTGGTGCAGCTTCTCGCGGCGCAGGTCGAGGAAGCGATACTTGAGCCGGGTATCTTCCGGATATTCCAGTTCGCCGAACACCGGCAGCGGCAATTCGGCGGCCTCGCCCAGCACCTCGATCTCGTTGATGAACACCTCGACCGCGCCGGTCGGCAGGTCCGGATTGTCGGTGCCCTCGGGGCGACGGCGCACCCGGCCGTCGATCCGCACCACCCACTCCGCGCGCAGCCGCTCGGCGTCCTTGAACGCCGGCGAATCCGGATCGGCGACACACTGGGTCAGGCCGTAATGGTCGCGCAGGTCGATGAACAGCAGCCCGCCATGGTCGCGGATGCGGTGACACCAGCCAGACAGCCGAACGGTCTGGTCGATATTGGCGTCGCGCAACGCGCCGCAGGTGTGGGAGCGATAACGGTGCATGGAAGTCCCAAAATACGTCAGAGGATGCGGACGCGCGAGGCTTATGCAACCCGGCGCAGGAGGCCACGGTTTACCCGAGCCGCCCCCGCCCGGCAACCGCGCGCAAAGCCGCTTCCGACCGAGGCTGGCCCGGTCGGATACCCATGGCGAAGTCAGGCCACGCACCGAAATGGCTTACTTTGGCGGCTTCAACTCCGACGAATTGATCCAGGCATCAAGGCGCATGGCTGTTTCGGCCTGACCGGCCTTTTGCAGGAGCAATTCTTTCTGCGGACCCGATTTAAGTCGATCCGCCTGCGCGCGAAGCCGGCCGGCCCACGCATTGAGGCGATCTTGCAGGGAAATCTGTTGTTTGAAACGTCGCCGCTTGAACATGGCGCGCTCCTTTCTCTTGGAGAAAGGCGGGAGCGCAATTGGGCGTTCTCATCACCGATAGATACCTAGAGCCGGGCGGTGATGGGGACGAGCTTGCGCCTGTTATCCCCAGCACGCCAGTGAATTATTAACGATTGCGCCCGAAACCAACCGGGACTTCGGTTTTCGGAGCCGGTGGCGTCCCGACAGCCACCTATCGGTCCCGCCGAACAGGCCGGAACAACCCTGTCCGGCGTCGAAATCGGGGCGACAACGGCGAAAAGACGCGATATGCAGCGTCGATGGACCTGATTACGACAACCGCCGACCTCGCGGCCGTTTGCGACCGCCTCGCCCGCCATCCCTTCGTCACCGTCGATACCGAATTCCTGCGGGAAACCACCTATTATCCGCAGCTCTGCGTGCTCCAGATCGCGAGCCCGGAGGAATCCGCCGTCATCGATGCGCTCGCGGAGGGCCTCGACCTCGCCCCGTTCTTCGCCCTGATGGCCGACGAGAAGGTGCTGAAGGTCTTCCACGCCGCCCGGCAGGATATCGAGATTATCTGGCACCTCGCCGGCATCGTCCCTGCCCCTGTGTTCGATACCCAGGTCGCCGCCATGGTGCTGGGCTACGGCGACAGCATCGCCTACGACCAGTTGGTGGAGCGGATTACCGGTCATCGTCCCGACAAGACCCACCGTTTCACCGATTGGTCGTCGCGGCCGCTCTCCGAGGCGCAGATCCACTATGCCGAAGGCGACGTCACCCATCTGCGCGACGTCTTCGTGGCGCTTGACGCCGATCTCAAGAAGCGTGGCCGCAGCGACTGGGTCAGCGAGGAGATGGAGATCCTCACCTCGCCCAAAACCTACGACGCCGATCCGTCGCGGGCCTGGGAGCGACTGAAAAACCGCGTCCGCAAGCCGAAAGAACTGGCCATCCTGATGGAAGTCGCCGCCTGGCGCGAACGTGAGGCGCAAACCCGCAACGTGCCGCGCTCCCGCGTGCTCAAGGACGACGCCATCGGCGATATCGCCACCCACGCCCCAACGTCCATCGAGCGGCTCGCCGGCCTGCGTTCGCTGCCGAAAGGTTTCGAGCGCTCGAAATGGGGTACCGACATCCTCGAGGCGGTGCAGCGCGGCCTCGCCCGCGATCTGCGCGAATTACCGAAGCTCGACAAGCCGCGCCACAACGGCAACGGCTCCGCCACGGTCGAACTGCTCAAGGTGCTGCTGCGGATGACCTCGGAGCGCTACGCCGTCGCCAGCAAGGTGATCGCCACCGTCGACGACCTCGATCAGATCGCCGCCAATGACGACGCCGACGTCGGCGCGTTGAAGGGATGGCGGCGTGAATTGTTCGGTGAGGCCGCGCTTGCCCTCAAGCACGGCCGGCTGGCGCTCGCGATGGAAAAAGGCCGCGTGGTCCGGGTCGATCGCGGCTGATTCCGACCGTTCAGGCCGTCCAAATCCGGCCCGGAAACGGCCACGGTATGGCCGCAAGACTCCCGAGCGGTTTTGAGCCGCTCGTCGGGAGCTAGTTTCGCACGATCGATCCCGAGCGTCCGACCAGTTTGGCAAGCTGCTTGAAGCGGCTGCCGGCGCGGTCGGCGACCAGATCAACCATGCGGTGTTCGAAGATCAGCGACAGCTTGCGGCCCCTGCTGCGGAAGTGTGTTGCCGGCAATACGCCGGGCCGCGCCGCCGAGATCAGATGCGCGACGCGAAACGCCGCGCCCAACACCCGCGCGCGATCGAGCATCGCCGGCGAGACCAACTCGCGCACCGCCGGCGGCGATTCATTCTCCTCGCGCAATCCGGCGTAGCGATAGAACACCGAGAGCGCCACGAACGCGCGGCCTGCATGCGTGATCTGACCGAAATTGCCGTGACAGACGAGATTAAGCGTCTGCTCGCCGCGATAATCAGGATGCACGCGCCAACCGATATCGGACAACAGGCACGCGATATGACGTAGGCGGCGCTCGTCCGGCGTCTCCGGCAGCTTCGTGATCCTGATGAAGCGATCGGTCCACGCAATCAGTTCTTCGGCATGACGCGCCGAGCGCGATAGTAGGACATTCAACGTCTGCGCGGCACTCGCAAGACCGTCCTTCGCGCGCTCCTGCTCAGGAAGCATCTCGTACAGCAAACCTTCACGCACACCGTAAGTCGAGAATACGATGGCGTCGGGCTTCGCGATCCGAATGATATGTTCGAGAACCAGCGCCGCATAAGCGAGCAATGGTTGCCGCGCATCCGCTACGGCTTCGATGTCGGCGAGCGCGTTAGCGGCAACGAGGCGACGCAACCGCCGCACGAACGCCAACGCTTCCGCCGCCGGAATCGAATAGCCGTGCATCACCTTCAGCGGATATCCGCTCTGAATGATGTGAATGCGCGCCAGCGCGCGCCAAGTGCCACCGACCGCGTAGAACGTGCGGCCCTTGCCTGACGCAAGCTGCGGCACGCGCGCCAGCTCATTACGCACGATGCGTTGCGCGCGCTTCAGCGATTTCTGCGAGGCATCCTGCAACGCGAGACTGCCGAGCGGCAACGTCACGCCGCTGCTCAGGCGACCACCGCGCACATCGATCAGTTCCAGCGAACCACCACCGAGGTCGCCGACCATTCCGTTCGGTTTGTAGATGCCGGACACCACGCCGAGTGCAGACAATTGCGCTTCGCGCTTACCGGACAGGATGGTGATCGGCGTGCCGCAAATCTTCTCGGCGTGCGCGATGAATTCAGGTCCGTTGGTCGCATCGCGACATGCCGCGGTTGCAACCGCATAGACCTTGCTGACTTTCATCACTCTGCACAGCGCACGAAAACGCCGCAGCGACGCCAGCGCCTTGGTGACGGCATCCGCCGCCAACAGACCCGTGGTCTGCACTTCACGGCCAAGACCGCAAAGCGCCTTCTCGTTGAAGATGGAAACCAGGCTGCGCGCCAGCGATTCATAGACCACGAGTCGCACGGAGTTCGAACCAATGTCGATCACCGCGACGCTGGACGCGCGCTTGCGAGGCCGCACTGTCACCCGGCAGTCCCTCTATGATGAGGACGACTGCCGTTCCGATTTGCGCGTAAGACGACGCGGCGACGATTCCTTGAGTGACTTTCCACGGCCGGACAGACTCGGATTGGTCATGAAGTAGTTATGCAGGTTGAAGGGCTCCTCACCCTTCGCCGCCTTCATACGCGTTGACGATCCATCCGGCAATAACTGCCAGCTCTGCTCGGTATCTTTCAGATTCGCGACCATGATCTGTTCGAGAACCTGCTGATGCACCGTCGGATTCTGCAACGGGCACAGCACTTCGACGCGACGGTCGAGATTGCGCGGCATCATGTCGGCCGATGAGATATACACAGCCGCTTTCGGTCCCGGCATCGCATAGCCCATGCCGAAACAATAGATTCGGCCGTGTTCCAGGAAGCGTCCGATCACCGATTTGACGCGAATGTTGTCCGACAGACCGGAAACGCCGGGGCGCAGGCAGCAGATGCCGCGCACCACCAGTTCGATCGACACGCCGGCCCGCGATGCCGCATAGAGCGCGTCGATGATCTCGGGGTCGACCAGCGCATTCATCTTCATCCAGACGGCAGCAGGCTTGCCTTGCCGCGCGAAGGCGATCTCCCCCTCAATGTGATCGAGGATGCGCTTGCGCAGCGTCAACGGCGATACCGCCATCTTCTCGATGTCGCTGGGTTCGGCATAACCGGTGATGTAATTGAACACGCGCGCCGCGTCGCGACCGATAATCGGGTCCGAGGTGAAGTACGACAGGTCGGTATAGATGCGCGCGGTGACCGGATGATAATTGCCGGTGCCAGTGTGAACGTAAGTGGTCAGGCTGCCGCCCTCGCGACGCACGACCAATGACAGTTTCGCGTGCGTCTTCAATTCGAGGAAGCCATACACTACTTGCACGCCGGCACGTTCGAGATCGCGCGACCAACGGATGTTGGCCTCTTCGTCGAATCTCGCCTTGATCTCGACCAGCGCCGTCACCGACTTGCCGGCTTCCGCCGCTTCCATCAGCGTGCGCACGATCGGGGAATCGCGCGAGGTGCGATACAGCGTCTGCTTGATCGCCACCACGTCCGGATCGCGCGCCGCCTGTTGCAGGAATTGCACGACGACGTCGAAGGATTCATACGGGTGATGGACGATCAGATCTTTCTGTCGGATCGCCGCGAAGATGTCGCCGCCATGATCGCGTACCCGCTCGGGATGCCGCGGCACGTAAGGCACGAATTCGAGATCAGGACGATCGAGCCGCGTCAGTTGCGACAGTTCGTTCATCGCCAGGACGCCGTCGACCAGCAGCACTTCGTCGTCGGCGGTGGACAGCGCGCGCTGTACGAAGGCGCGCAGATCTTCCGGCATGGTTGCTTCGATTTCGAGCCGGATCACCGACCCGCGACGCCGGCGCTTCAACGCCGTCTCGAACAGCCGCACCAGATCTTCGGCTTCTTCCTCGATTTCCAGTTCGCTGTCGCGGATCACGCGAAACGCGCCCTGCCCCTTGACGAGATAGCCCGGAAAGAGACGGCCGATAAACAAGCTCGTCGCCTGCTCCAGTGTCATCAGGCGCACCGATGTATCCTTGCCGTTTTGCGGCATCCGGATAAAGCGATCGATCTTGCCCGGCATGCGGATCAACGCATCCATCGGCTTGCCGTCCGACACCCGGACCAGATGCAGCGCGACGGTAAAACCGAGACTCGGAATGAACGGGAACGGATGCGCCGGATCGATCGCCAGCGGCGTCAGCAACGGAAAGATGTTATGCAGGAAATGACCCTCGACCCAGGCGCGCTCGGCCTTGGTGACATCCTTGCCGTCCACCAGAACGATGCCGACCTCGGCGAGATTGCCGCGCAGATCGCGCCAGATCGCCTGCTGATCGATGGCGAGCCGTGACACCGTCTCGTTGATGACGACGAGTTGTTCGGCCGGCGTCAGGCCGTCGGGACTGCGCTCGAGAATGCCTTCGCGGACCTGCGCCTTGATGCCAGCGACACGGACCATAAAGAATTCGTCAAGGTTATTTGCGGAAATCGACAGGAAGCGAACGCGTTCCAGCAGCGGATGGCCGGCATTGACCGCCTCTTCGAGAACCCGACGATTGAAATGCAGCCAGGACAATTCCCGATTGATATAGCGCTCGGGACTCGATGCAATCGATGGCGCCGCTTCGGAAACGGCCTTTTCGTCTTCAATTGTAGTCGTTTGAACAGCATCCATCGACGAACATCCAAATAAACCGGAACAGCGACAACCGCGCGGACCATGTGCCATCGAGATGACAATTCAATGACATGCCATGGCGGGGATCAAGTCACCGCCCGGGCGCATGCGCCATCATGCTGCATGGCATCTCGTCCCAGCCGGCCGTGACACCTGCCTATTGTTCGTCGGATGACGCCCCTTGCCGCAGCAGGTCCGCCGCTAGCGCGCGGGTGATCGGCCGACCGAGGCGGAGGGATTCCGCGTCCAGCCGCGCCACGGCCTCCCGTGCCGCCACGAAGGATCGTTCGAGCCGGCTGGCGAGATAACTCACCACGGTCTCGTCGAGTTGCATCTGCCGGTCGGCGCCGAACTTGACGATCAAGGCGCGAAACAGGCCGTCGTCTGGCTGCGCGAGAGTCACCACCGGCAATGCACGCAGCCGAGATCGCAAGTCGCGCAAGCCGACCTCGAAGGCCGAAGGCGGTTGCCGCGCGGTCATCAAGACGAATGCCTCGTGTTCGCGGGCAAGATTGAGCAGATGAAAGAGAGCCCGCTCGTCCATGGTCGCAGGATCGACATCCTCGACTACCAGCGCGTCGGTCGCGAGTTCGGCCGGCACCGATGCCGGCGTCAGGGTATGCGCAGACGTTACGCGCGCGCCGGCTTCCTTGGCCCAGATCGCCGCCAGATGGCTTTTTCCGGAGCCCTCCGCGCCGACCAGCATCATCACCCGGCTTGGCCAGTCCGGCCAGCGCTCGATCAACGTCAGCCCGGCGGCATTGCAAGGACCGTCGAGAAAATCGTCACGCGAGAAACTCTCCGCATGCGGCAGGGCAAAGGCTAGCTGACGAGGCGGGGCACTCACTGACACGCATTAACTCCGTTCCGGCGGCACCGGCATACAACTTTGCTAGCGGCTTAGTTCGATCGTGCTCATATGGCGAACCCACTCCACCATATAGAAGGCGACCGACAACAACGTCAGAATGGTGACGCCAGCCATCAGGATCAACTCATACGGCGTGGCGCTGAAATTGAAGCCCAGCGCCGCCAGAACCAGGGCCGCCAACGCCACCTGCGCCCCGGTATTCAACTTGGAGACCATCAGCGGCTTCATCGGCATCGGCTTGCCGAACAGCCACGAAATGATCACCGCCCCCACGATCATGATATCGCGCGAGACCACCAGAATCACGATCCAGCGCGGAAACGCGCCCCAGATGCCCAGCGCGACATAGATCGAAACCAGCAGCGCCTTGTCCGCCAGCGGATCGAGCAGCGCGCCCAATTCGCTCGCCATGTTGAACCGCTTGGCAAGAAACCCGTCCACCGCGTCGCTGATGCCGGCGATGACGAATATCCCGAACGCAATCTTCATTTGTCCCGAGGCGATGGCCCAAACGATCACCGGAACCAGCAGAATGCGAATGAGCGTGATGATGTTAGGGATGCTCACGGGGCGTTCCGGGCTTTCGCCTGTCTCCACAAGGAGTTGGGGCCGCCATGGCCACAACTGGCTGGTGTCCTTATTCGTCTGTGCACAGTATAGGCGGCCGTAGCTTGCCGAACCATTGCACGGCGCAAGAATTCGACGTAACCACCCTTGAAATCCACGTTTTCCCCGCCGCGCCGTATCGCCACACCACAGGAACCGGCCAGGACTGATCAAAACCATGACCGAGCGCAAGAACGGACTGACCTACGCCGACGCCGGCGTCGATATTGATGCCGGAAATCGGCTGGTCGACCTCATCAAGCCGATGGTACGCGCCACCGCCCGCGCCGGCGCCGACGCCGAGATCGGCGGTTTCGGCGGCCTGTTCGATCTCAAGGCGGCCGGCTTCAAGGATCCGGTCCTTGTGGCGGCGACCGACGGGGTCGGCACCAAGGTCAAGATCGCCATCGAGACCGGAATCCACAACGGTATCGGCGTCGATCTGGTGGCCATGTCGGTCAACGATCTGGTAGTCCAGGGCGCCGAGCCGTTGTTCTTCCTCGACTACTTCGCCTGCGGCAAGCTCGACCCGGAAGCGACCGCTGCGATCGTCGCCGGTATTGCGGAAGGCTGTCGCGAGTCCGGTTGTGCCCTGATCGGCGGCGAGACCGCCGAGATGCCGGGCCTCTATAAGGACGGCGATTACGATCTCGCGGGCTTCGCGGTGGGCGCGGCAGAGCGCGGCACGCTGCTGCCGGGCCGCGATATCGCGGCGGGCGATGTCGTGATCGGGCTCGCCTCCTCCGGCGTTCACTCCAATGGCTTTTCGCTGGTGCGCAAGATCGTCGAGAAGTCCGGGCTCGGCTTCGATGCCCCCGCTCCGTTCGCGCCGGTGATGACGCTCGGCGGCGCGCTGCTGACGCCGACCCGGCTTTACGTCAAATCGTGCTTGCGCGCGATCCGCGACACCGGTGGCGTCAAGGGGCTTGCTCACATCACCGGCGGCGGCTTCACCGATAACATCCCGCGCGTGCTGCCGACGTCGCTCGGCGTCCGCATCGATCTCGCTCAGCTTCCTGTTCTGCCGGTGTTCAAATGGCTGGCGCAAGAAGGCGATATCGCCGAACTCGAGCTGTTGCGCACCTTCAACTGCGGCATCGGCATGATTGCGATCGTCGGTCAGGAGGCGTCCGCCGCCGTGATGGAGAGTTTCCGCGCCAATGGCGAAACCGCCGTGCAACTCGGCGAGGTGATCGAAAGCGGCGACGGCGAACGCGTCGTTTATGACGGACACCTCAATCTCGCATGGTGACCGCAGTGAAACGGCGCGTCGCCATTCTCATTTCCGGACGTGGCTCCAACATGGCAGCGTTGATCGCGGCGGCCAAGACGCCCGGTTTCCCCGCCGAGATCACGGTGGTGATTTCCAACAAGCCCGACGCGCCCGGTCTCGCCAAGGCGAAAGAGAACAACGTCGCGACGTTGGTGATCGACAGCGCACCGTTCGGCAAGGACCGCGCGGCATTCGAGGCTGCCTTGCAAACGGCACTCGATCAACACGAGATCGAGTTAATCTGCCTCGGCGGCTTCATGCGTCTGCTGACCACGGAGTTCGTCGAGCGTTGGGCAGGCAAAATGCTCAATATCCATCCCTCGCTGCTGCCGTCGTTTCGCGGCCTCGATCCCCACGGTCAGGCGCTGCGCGCGGGTGTCAAGATTTCCGGCGCGACAGTGCATTTCGTCACGCCTGAAATGGACGCCGGCCCCATCATCATGCAGGGCGCGGTCGCGGTGCGCGAGGACGACACGCCCGACACGCTGGCGGAGCGCGTGCTCAGGATCGAACATCGCATCTATCCCGATGCGCTTCGACTGGTAGCAAGCAACGGCGCGCGGATCGACGGCGATGTTTGCAGGACCGACGCGACCGGCAGCCCCGACGACACATTGGTTTCTCCCGCGATCATTTAGAAGTCGGCCACGAGAACCGACACCAACAGGGACAACGACATGGCGAAGGTTGCGATTGTGGGTTGCGGGGCGATGGGCTCCGTCTATGCCGCGCTGATGGCCGATGCGGGTCATGAAGTCCACGCCATCACCCTTTGGCCAGACCATGCGGCGGCGATGGCCGCGCAGGGCTTGCGCTGCGAAGGCATCAGCGGCGACCGCACTGTTCGCCTCAATGCGTCAACGACCACCGATGGCATCGGCATCTGCGATCTCGTCATCATCGCCACCAAGGCGTTCGACGTCGAAGCCGCATCGCGCGCCAGCCTGTCATTGATCGGCCTCGACACCGTTGTGCAGTCGATCCAGAACGGGCTCGGCTCGCCGGAAATCGCCGCCCCGATCGTCGGGGCGGATCGGCTGGCGGTCGGCGTGGTCGGCGGTTTCGGCGCATCGATGCGCGGCCCCGGTCATGTCCATCACAACGGCATGGAGATGATCCGCTTCGGAGCATTCACCGGACTGCCGCGACCATCCCTCGAAGCATCGGCGGCGATCTGGGAATCCGCCGGCTTCAAGGTGATGCTGTTCGACGACATCAAGCGGATGGTCTGGGAGAAGCTGATCATGAACGTCACCTTCTCCGCGACCTGCTGCACCACCGGATTGACGATCGGCGAAGTGATGGACGATGCCGACGCCTGGCCGGTCGCGCGCGGCTGCGCCGAGGAAGCCATTGCGGTCGCACATGCTTCCGGCATCAAGCTCGAAGTCGGCGATCCGATCACGCACATCCGCAAGCTCGGCGGAAAAATCCCGCACGCCAAGCCGTCGATGCTGCTGGACTATGAGGCGGGTCGGCGCTGCGAAATCGATGCGATCAACGGATCGATCCCGCGCCTCGGTCAGCCGCTCGGAGTCCCCACCCCGGTCAACGACACGCTGGTGCGTGTCATCAAGGCCCGCGAACGCGCGCTCATCAAGTCGCTTTAAGAGCCGTTATCTCGCGCAGTTTTTTGCGCCGCCAGATCGCGCCGGCGATCAGCACGACGATCACACCGATCAGCGACATGATGAGTTCGCCGAGGTCGGTCGAGCCGACTGACTTGCCGACGAATCCAAAGAGAGCCGAGGATGCATCCAGCGTCAGCGTCAACTCACCCTTGAACACATGATGCAGATAGGGCTCGACGGCGATATCGGTGGCAATGACATGCCCCGCGATCCACCCCAGCAAGGCTGCGCCAGCCCATACCAGAACAGGTAGCCGATCCAGCACCGCCATGATCAGGGCGGCGCCGGCAATGATCAGCGGAATGCTGACGATCAGACCAAAGATCAGCAATGAAATGCTGCCGTCGGCAGCCGCGGCAATGGCGATGACATTGTCGAGGCTCATCACCACGTCCGCCACCACGATCAATCGCACCGCCTGCCACAGATTGCTGGCGGCATCGACATCCTCATCCTCGTGATCGGGCACCAGCAACTTGGCGGCAATCACCAGCAACGCCAACCCGCCGACCAGTTTCAGGTAGGGGATGGTCATCAAGACGACGATGACGGTGGCGAATAGGACGCGCAGCGTCACCGCCGCTCCCGCGCCGAGGATCATGCCCCATTTGCGCTGCTGATCCGGCAGATTGCGACAGGCAAGCGCAATCACCAGCGCGTTGTCGCCGGACAGCAGAATATCGATCCAGATAATCTTGAGGACGGAGAGCCAATATTCGGGCCGGACGAGGTTATGCTCGAACTCGGCGAACATCGTAGTGATGGTCGCCGGATCGAAAATTCCCCCGTCCATGGCACCGTGCTCCTGTCGTCAACCGGTCATGACGCTCCGTCCAGTGACAAGCGAACGCCGGTTGACGTGTTTCAGCCGACGATCTCGTTGCCGGAGAAGAACTGTGCGATCTCGATCACCGCGGTTTCCGGCGCGTCGGAACCATGCACCGAGTTCTCGCCGATCGACTTGGCGTGCGCCTTGCGGATGGTCCCTTCGGCCGCCTTCGACGGATCGGTGGCACCCATCACGTCGCGATACTTGGCGATCGCGCCCTCGCCTTCGAGTACCTGCACGACGACCGGCGCCGAGATCATGAAATCGACCAGTTCGCCGAAGAACGGGCGTTCCTTGTGCACGGCATAGAACGTCTGGGCCTGCTCGCGCGTCATGCGAATGCGCTTCTGCGCGACGATCCGCAGACCGGCCTTCTCGATCAGCGCGTTGATGGCGCCGGTGAGATTGCGGGCGGTAGCGTCGGGCTTGATAATCGAAAAGGTGCGTTCAATCGCCATGTCTTCGTCCTTGCAACAACCATGGAGGGAGGTTGCGGGGCTTATATCGGCGCCGCCGCGCCCCGGCAAGGCGACATTTCTCGCCAAAAGCCGCTTTAGTCGATCACCCGCTGAAGAGGTTCAACGCCGAGTGCGGCTACGTGCGCTGGATCACATTCCACGATCGGCGGGCTGAACAAGATCGAAAAGCGATGCGACCCAACCAGCAGACACGACGCTTTCGAGATCGTCTCGAACCATCCACAGCGGATCGCGTCACACAGAGACTGGAGATGACCATGAAGAAATTTGCACTCGCTTTCGCCGCCGTTGCTTCTCTCGGGCTCGCCGCGCTCGCGCCCGGCACCGCATCTGCTGGCGGTTTCCATCACCACGGCCACCACCACGGCTTCCACGGACATTTCCATCACGGCTTCCACGGCGGCCCGCGGGTTTACATCGGCGGCCCCGTCTATGCCGGCGGTTATGGATGCACCGTCCGTCGTCTGGTTCCGACGCCTCATGGCTTGCGCTGGCGCTGGGTGAACCGCTGCTACTGAGCACCTCAGCGTAGCTGTGAAATTGCCCCGCGCGCCAGACGGCGGCGGGGCTTTTTCACGACATCCGGTTCCTGGGGCTTTGCCCTTTAGTCAATCTTTACTAAAAAACATCAACGCGCAGATCGAGTGAAACCATCTCAACCCTCTTGGCTTTATTCCTACTCTATTGGACAAAAATCGAGCGAATGGAACCAGAAATGGCGGAGCAATCGACCAACGGCCCAGACCGCCTTGATTATGCGACAAGCACCTCGATCTGCCGCGCAATCGGGGAAAAGTTGGTCGGTATGGGTCCTTCCGACGACGTCCTCCCTCCTCAGTTCCAGTCCCTTCTCGCGGCGATGCAAAGGCAGGAAGATCAGGAACGCTCCAGTTCCGAATAGCCACAACCCAGGTGGCTCACCTGCGGTGAGCGAATAGATCGCATCGGGAGCTTCCCTCCACGGTCAACGCTTGCGTTCGGACGCGTCTTTGGTGAAAAGCCCGGATGCTTTCGCTTCACGATATTTCGGTTCGAATCGCCGGACGTCTCCTGATCGACCACAGCACCGTGCAGATCGTGCCGGGCGCGCGCGTCGGTTTCGTCGGACGCAACGGCGTCGGCAAGTCCACCCTGTTCCACGCCATCCGCGGCGAGTTGCCGCTGGAAAGCGGCAGCATCAGTGTACCGCTGCGCTGGACGATCGGCAGTCTGGCACAGGAAGCTCCCGACGGTCCGGAGAGCCTGATCAACGTCGTGCTCAAGGCCGACCGCGAACGTGACGCCTTGCTACGCGAGGCCGAAACCGCCCACGACCCGCATCGGATCGCCGATATCCAGACCCGCCTCGCCGATATCGATGCCCATTCGGCGCCTGCCCGCGCGGCCGCGATCCTCAGTGGTCTTGGTTTCTCGACGGCGGATCAGGCCCGCTCCTGTCAGGAATTCTCCGGCGGATGGCGGATGCGCGTGGCGCTGGCGGCAACATTGTTCGCAGCACCAGACCTGCTGCTGCTGGATGAGCCCACCAACTATCTCGACCTCGAAGGTACGCTGTGGCTCGAGGATCACCTCGCCAATTATCCGCGCACGGTCATCGTGATCAGCCACGACCGCGACCTGCTCGACACGTCGGTCGATCAGATCCTTCACCTCGATCACGGCAAACTGTCGCTCTACAAGGGCACCTACTCCTCGTTCGAGGAACAGCGCGCCGCGCGCGAATTGCTCGATGCCAAGCACGCCAAGCGGCAACAAGAGCAGCGTAAGCGGTTGCAGGACTTCGTCGACCGCTTCAAGGCCAAGGCCTCAAAGGCACGACAGGCGCAATCGCGTGTCAAGATGCTGGAAAAGATGAAGCCGGTCACCGCGCTGGTGACGCAGGACGTCCGCGAGATCACCTTTCCGACACCGGAGAAGACGCTGTCGCCGCCGATTATCGCTCTTGACGGCGTGACTGTCGGATACGACCCCGCCAAACCGGTGCTCAACCGCGTTACGCTGCGGATCGACAATGACGACCGCATCGCGCTGCTCGGCGCCAACGGGAACGGGAAATCGACGCTAGTGAAACTGTTCGCCGGCAAACTCGCGCCGTTCTCTGGCAAGATCGTCCGCGCCGACAAGCTCTCGGTCGGTTACTTCGCACAACACCAGACCGACGAACTCGACCTCGCCGGTTCGCCCTACGATCATGTCCGCAGATTGATGCCGGATGCACCGGAATCGAAAGTCCGCGCCCGGGTCGGCGCCATCGGCTTTTCCGGCAAGGCCGGCGATACGACGGTCAGGAATTTGTCCGGAGGCGAAAAGGCGCGACTGCTGCTCGGCCTCGCAACCTTCGCCGCACCCAACATGATTATCCTCGACGAACCGACCAACCACCTCGACATCGACAGTCGCGCCGCGCTCGCTGAAGCCATCAACGAGTTTCCCGGTGCGATCATCATGGTCTCGCATGATCGTTACCTGATCGAAGCCTGCGCCGATCAGCTATGGGTGGTCGCCGACCGAACCGTCACGCCCTATGACGACGATCTGGACAACTATCGTCGTTCGGTGCTGTCGTCGCGCGGCGCGCAAACGGCCTCGTCGCGCGACCGCGCTGTCGACTCCCGTACGCGTGATAAAACTTCACGTCCCAAGCCGGAAAGGCGCACGTCACCGAAGCAGCGGGTGTCGGAAGCCGAGGTGGAAATCGCGCGCATCAGCGAAATCATCGCGAAAATCGATGCAGCACTCGCGATGCCGGACCTGTATCAGCGTGATCCCAAGCAAGCCGCGCAGCTTGGAAAAGCTCGAACCGGCGCGGCCGCAGCGCTTCAACGCGCGGAAGACGAATGGCTTGCAGCCAGCGCGGTGCTCGACGCGGAAGTCGGCTAGATCAGCGGTCGAAATTTCTTTGATGCGTCTGCGCGAGGTCCGCTAGCCGGCGTGGCGCTTCTTGGCTTTCGCGCGCGTGGGCCTCGCCGGCGCCGCTGGCTCGGGCAAACGCTCGATCGAACTCAATCGCCCCGAGTTGAAGGTGTAAATTCCGGCGCGGGTTCCCTTGGTGTAGGTCAGCACAGCAATCCGTTCGCCGCCCGGTCCGGTGGATAGGTTGACGTTGTCGGGAGCGCCGGCCCCACGCGCCACATCGCATTCAGTATGGCCCAGGGCAACGTGGCCGACTTGTACGGCTGGCGAGGCGCCCGGCCCCTCGGCCATGGCGCTGGCCTCACTCGGCGGCGCCATACCGGGACATTGACCATCGGCACTGATCAAATCTTCAGGCGTGATCGGCTTTTCCGGACTAAGCGGCGGCGTCTCGATGGAGACACTCCTGCTAAAGCTTCGCCCCGCGCGGGAGAACCACTGGGCATCCTTCGACATCAGATCGCTGGAAAAAACGTCGGACATGCTGGCTCCCGAACAACCCGCCAGCAATGGCGCGAGCAGCACCGTGGCAAGCAAAACACATCGTTTTGGAGAGCTATTTCGCACGTTCAATCCGGTTCTAACTCTATCGGAATCTACCTGAGATCGTGTCCATCATTGATTTACGGCACGACCATGACCAGCGCGGCTTCCAAACCATTCTGGATGACCGAAACCGCGTCTATCGTTAAATATTTAACAATATTATTCCCGCCGTTGCCACCGTCCCCGTTCGTCAGCCTGCCAATAGGTCACCGCGAAGCCACGCGCCTTACCATCCTTCCAGGCATTCCGCGCGTCGGCGACGGCCTCATCGTCGTTGCCATTAAACATCAACACGACACGCTCGTAGCTGTCGGCGTCGGCCGGCAACGCTGCGCAATCGACCAGAAAACGGATATGCGCCTGGTTCGGATTGGTTTCAGCCGCGGCCACGACGACGGGCTGGTCATGGGCATCGGCCGTGCGCCACGTCGTATGTGGAAGGAATGAATCCTCCCGATACGTCCACAGGTGAGCGTCGAGCGCGTCAGCTCGTTCTTCCGACGCGGTCTGCACCACGGCACGCCAACCGCGCTGCAGAGACTTCTCAAGCAATGGCGGCAACACGCTTTCAACACTCATATTTTGCAAATGATAGAACAGGATCTCCGTCATCGCCTAGCTTCATAATGTTCGGCCACCAGCCGCTCCAGCAGGCGGACGCCGTAACCCGATCCCCAACTCTGATTGATATCGGTTTTTGGTACGCCCATGGCGGTGCCGGCGATATCGAGATGCGCCCACGGCGTTCCGTCAACGAACCGCTGAAGAAACTGCGCGGCAGTGATCGAGCCGCCGTGGCGACCGCCGGTATTCTTCATGTCGGCGAACTGCGAGTCGATCAGCTTGTCGTATTCCGGCCCAAGCGGCATCCGCCACACCCGCTCCCCGGTCGCCTGCCCCACTTCGGCCAACCGTTCTGCGAGTTGATCGTTGTTGGAAAACAGGCCGGCATATTCGGTGCCGAGCGCGACCATGATGGCGCCGGTCAATGTCGCCAGATCGACCATAAATTTCGGCTTGAATTTCTTGGCCACATACCAGAGCACGTCGGCCAGCACCAGACGGCCTTCGGCATCGGTGTTGATGATCTCGATGGTCTGGCCGGACATCGATGTCACGATATCACCGGGCCGCTGGGCGTTGCCGTCCGGCATGTTCTCGACGATGCCGATGGCGCCCACGACGTTGACCTTGGCCTTGCGGGCCGCGAGCGCGTGCATCAGGCCGACGACACAGGCGGCGCCCCCCATATCACCCTTCATCTCCTCCATATTGCCGGCCGGCTTGATCGAAATGCCGCCGGTGTCAAAGCAGACGCCCTTACCAACGAACGCGACCGGCGCGTCGCCGCGTCTGCCGCCGTTCCAGCGCATGATCACGGTGCGGCTCGGCTGGGTCGAGCCTTGCCCGACACCAAGCAACGCGCCCATTTTCAGTTTGGCCATCGCCTTGACGTCGAGCACCTCGACATTGACGCCAAGTTTGCGGAGCAAACTGGCGCGCCGGGCGAATTCGATCGGGAAAAGGACATTCGGCGGTTCATTGACGAGTTCGCGAGCCAGCAACACGCCGTCGCCGATGTGGCCTTGCGGTCCGAACGCCTTGCGCGCAGCGGCGACGTCATTCACCGCGATAGCAATCTCGGTTCGCGTCGCGCCGCTGTCGTCGTCCTTTTTCTTGGTCTTGTAGCGATCGAACTTATAGGAACGCAGTTGCATTCCCAGCGCGAGCGATGCGGCGTGAGCCGGCGTCATCGCAGCTGCCGGCAGTTCGGCAACAACGGTTGCCGCACGATTGCCCGTACCGATCTTGCCGGCGGCGACCCCACCGAGTTTGAGAAAATCCCGTTCCGCAAGATCATTGACCTTGCCAAGGCCGATCACGATCACCCGATCAGCGCGTACCCCTTCCGGCGCGAGGATATCGAGGACTACTCCCAGCTTGCCCTTGAACCGATTGGTGGCCGCCGCGCGTTTGACGGTATCGGCTGCGCTGCCCAGCGCCTTCCGGGTTGCGGCCCCGAGCTTCAACGCGTCGTCACAGAAAACGACCAGCGGACCGCGCGCGGCTGCCGAAAACGAAACAAAGCCGAGCTTGACGGCGTCGGGCATGAACAATCCTCCATTCAATCATCTGCGCGAGCATCGCATGACAGCGACGGCGCATCGTCGATGATAGTTTTTTGGTTGCGACAACCGATCCGTCAAGCGCAATTCGCATCGAGCACCCGGTTCGCTGGAAGGTTGCACGCCCCACGTTTGTTTCAGAGGCGAATCGCAGGTCATCGATATGTTGTTAACGATACCCGGCACACGCCACAGCCCAGCCATTTTGTTGCCCGATCAGGGCGGTGTTATCCGGCCGAATTCTTGGTAGTGTCCAGAGTTCTGTGACTGCCCACGGGGAGATTCCTTGCGAATCTGGGTTATGTCGCAGTTTAACGTTATTGGATGGGGACAGCGTTACCCGATGGGGTCGATCGATAAGTACATCGTACGAACGACGCTTGCCTCGTTCGCGGTGGTCCTGATCAGCCTGACCGGGGTGATCTGGATCACTCAGGCGTTGCGCGGCATCGACCTGATGACGAGTCAGGGTCAGACCATCATGACCTTCCTCGGCATCACCAGCTTGGTGATTCCGGCGCTGGTGCTGATCATCGCGCCAATCGCCTTGATGATCGCCGTGTCTCACACCCTCAACAAGCTTGCGACCGATTCTGAAATCATCGTGATGAACGCCGCCGGATTGTCGCCGATCCGCCTGTTCCGGCCATTTCTGATCGCAACAGCGATGGTCGCGCTCCTCGTCGCCTTTATCGCAGCCTACCTCGCACCGGATGGAATGCGGCGGATCAAGCAATGGGACGCCGAGATCACCGCCGACGTCCTTGCCAACATCCTGCAGCCGGGCCGCTTCTCGCAGCTCGAGGCAAACCTGACCATTCGCATCCGCGAGCGGCTCCCCGGCGGCGTGCTGGCAGGCGTCTTTGTCGACGACCGCCGCGATCCCAAGGAACGCATCAGCATCATGGCCGAGCGGGGCACGGTGCTGAAAAATGAGCGCGGCTCGTTCCTGGTCCTGCAGGACGGACATCTCGAACGGTTCGAGACTGACAAACGCGACCCGGTCCTGGTCTCGTTCGACCGATACGCCTTCGACATGTCGAAATTTTCCAATCGCGGCGGCGATATCACCTACGGCATCCGCGAGCGCTATCTCTGGGAACTGATCTCGCCCGACCCCAACGATTCCATGTACAAGCAACTGCCTGGGCAGTTCTTCGCCGACTTGCACGATCGCCTCATGTCGCCGATCTATCCGTTCGCGTTCGCGGCCTTGACCTTCGCGTTCCTCGGCACGCCGCGAACCACGCGGCAAAGCCGCAACTTCTCGATAACGGCATCGATTCTGGCAGTTTTCGGAATCCGGATGGTCGGTTTTGCTTGTTCCGTGATGGCGGTGAAATCGCCGATGGCCGCACTGTTCCAGTATCTGATGCTGGTCGTAGCAATCGGCTGCAGTATCTGGATCATTCTCAGGGGTGTCGTCATCGAACCGCCCGCCGCCGTGATGGAGGCCATCAACCGATCCAACGCGCGCCTGCTCCGCCTGTTCGGACGCCCGGTGACGTCATGAGCATGTTGATCAACACGCTGGGACGATACTTCGCCGGCCGCTTCCTGGTGTCGGCAGTCGGCGTGTTCGCCAGCATCTTCGTGCTGCTGGTGTTGGTCGATTACATCGAGATGGTGCGGCGCACCTCCAGCCTCGTCAATGCCTCAGCCATCATGGTTGCGGAGACGTCACTGTTCCGCGTTCCCCAACTTCTGGAAAAGCTGACGCCCTTCTGCGTCTTGATTGGCGCCATGACCTGCTATCTGGCCCTGTCGCGACGTCTCGAACTGGTGGTGGCGCGTGCGGCGGGTGTCTCCGCATGGCAGTTCATCTCCCCTGCCTTGGCAAGTGCGCTGGCCCTGGGGATCATCGCCACCACTCTCTACAATCCGATGTCCGCCGATCTGCGCGAGCGGTCGAAACAATTGGAAGCGCAATTGTTCGGCAGCGCGCCGGGGGGCGGCTTACAGGAAGCCACCGGGTTCTGGATCAATCAGGTCAACAGCGACGGTCAGGCCATCATCAATGCGGCCCGCAGTGAGCAACAGGGATTGCGACTGACCGGGCTAACCGTCTTCCGCTTCGACAACGCTCACCAGTTCATCGAGCGAATCGAAGCCCGCGAGGCCACCCTCGAAAAGGGACAGTGGGCACTCAAAGCGGTACGTCGATACTTCCTTGATTCTCCCCCGATAATCCAGGATTCACTCAACCTTGCCACCAGCTTGACCCCGGCACAGGTTCGGAACAGTTTTTCGACCCCCGAAACTGTGTCATTTTGGCAACTCCCGTCGTACATCAGGTCGTCCGAAAGCTCTGGATTGGCCAGCGCGGGTTATCGATTGCAGTACCATAAACTTGTGGCACAGCCGTTTTTGCTGATAGCTATGGTGTTATTGGCTGCCTCCGTCAGCTTGCGGTTTTTTCGCTTCGGCGGGGTGCAGAAGATGGTTTTGAGTGGCGTGGGTTCTGGCTTTCTGCTCTATGTGCTGTCCAAGGTAACTGAAGATTTGAGCAAGGCCGAATTGATGCATCCTATCGCTGCCGCATGGCTGCCCGTCTGCGTGGGTGGCCTGACCGGCTTTCTGGCCTTGTTGTATCAGGAGGACGGGTAGTGGCCGACGTCGCCACCCGCCAGGGACATTTGACTGCCGCAATGCGACGCGCCCTGCCGCGCCGCAACCGCGTGAGCATGTCCACATGGATCGCCATTTTGGGCCTGATTTCCGGCGGTGCAATGCTGCTGGCAACCGGGACGCCGGCGGCCGCGCAGGGTTTTACCTACAACACACCTCACACCCGCCCCGTCCCTCCGCCGCCGCCCGCGAGCAGCAACGGACAGATGCTCGTGCAGGCTGCCGAGGTGGATTACAACTACAATGACTCTCAGGTTTCTGCGGTCGGCAATGTGCAGATTTTCTACAACGGCACATCGCTGCAAGCCGACAAGGTCACGTACGATCAGAAGACGAAACGGCTGCACGCGGAAGGCAATATCCGGCTGACCGACGTTGACGGCAAAATCACCTATGCCAACGTTCTCGATCTGAGCGACGATTATCGCGACGGGTTCGTCGACTCCCTTCGCGTCGACACCGCCGACCAGACACGGATGGCCGCAACCCGCGCCGACCGCACCAAGGGCAATTACACAGTCTTCCAGAACGGCGTTTACACCGCCTGCGCCGCCTGCAAGGACAACCCGAAGAAGCCGCCGCTGTGGCAGGTCAAGGGTGCCCGCATCATTCACGACCAGACCGACAAGACGCTTTATTTCGAAGACGCCAAACTTGAGTTCTTCGGCGTTCCAATCGCGTATCTGCCGTATTTCTCGACCCCCGACCCGACCGTCAAGCGCAAGACCGGCTTCCTGATGCCGGGCTTCTCGAACACGACTGAAACCGGCTACGGCGTCAGCATTCCGTTCTATTGGGCGATCGCGCCGGACATGGACGCGACATTCGCGCCGCGCTTCACCACGCGCCAGGGCGTGCTGATGCAGGCCGAGTTCCAGCAACGGCTGATCGATGGCGCCTATCGCATTCGCGCTTACGGCATCAGCCAGGAAGATCCGAAAGCCTTTGCCGGTCTCCCGGGCGACCGAACCTTACGTGGCGGTATTGAAACCAAGGGTCAGTTTGCAATCAATGACCGCTGGTCCTGGGGCTGGGACGGCGTCGCCCTGTCGGACTATGCCTTCCTCACGGATTATCGACTGTCGCAATATCGCGATCCGATGGCGGCGTTCCTCAGCCTGCCGACCGAAGCGATCTCGCAGCTTTATCTGACCGGCGTCGGCAATCGCAGCTATTTCGATGCCCGCGCGATCTACTATCTCAGCCTCTCCGGCAATCAGTCCCAGGTGCCGATCGTCGCGCCTGTGATCGATTATTCGAATGTCTTCAACCGTCCGATCCTTGGCGGCGAGGTTAGCTATAAGACCAACTTCACCAGCCTGACGCGCGACGTCGCAGCGTTTGATTCCCTTACGAATCCCATGGGGCCGCGGCTGACCGACATTGCATCGTGCATGTCCGCAACGACCGTGCTCCAGACCGCCGATCCGGCTGCAAAGCTGCGCGACGCGTGCTTGCTGCGCGGAATGCCGGGCACCTATTCGCGATTGACCGCCGAAGCCCAGTGGCGGCGTTCGTATACCGATCCGATCGGCCAGATCTGGACGCCGTTCGCTTCGATCCGCGCCGACGCGATCAACGCTTCGATCGTCAATCAGCCCGGCGTCTCCAATTTCCTGCCGACCGGCAACATCAACGATGTGCGTTGGATGCCGACTGTCGGCTTCGAATATCGCTACCCCTTCATCAACGTGCAGCCGTGGGGCACCACGATCATCGAGCCGATTGCTCAGGTCATTGCGCGTCCGAACGAACAGTACGCCGGCCGGCTGCCGAACGAAGACGCGCAAAGCATGATCTTCGACACCAGCAACCTGTTCAGCGTCGACAAGTTCTCCGGCTATGACCGGGTCGAGGGCGGTGGCCGCGCCAATGTCGGTATTCAGGCCACGACCCAGTTCGACCATGGCGGCACCGTCAAGGCGATGTTCGGACAATCGTACCACTTGTTCGGCATGAATTCGTTCGCGGTCGCTGATGCCACCAACACAGCCGTGGATTCCGGTCTGCAGAAGCCGGTGTCGGACTATGTCGCCAGCATCGCTTACGCACCCAACAGCACCTATTCGTTTAGTTCGCGTGCCCGCTTCGACGAAGCGACGGGCGCCGTGCAACGGCTCGAAGTCGAAGGGCGCGCCAGCTTTAACCGGTGGTCGGTTAGCGTAACGTATGGCGACTATGCAGCGCAGCCTGACCTCGGCTACCTGACACGGCGGTCGGGCATTCTGGGCAGTGGCTCGATCAAGCTCGCATCCAATTGGGTGGCGACCGGCGCGGCTCGCTTCAATCTGGAAAGCAATGCCGTCGACACCTATGCCATCGGCTTCGGCTATGTCGACGATTGCTTCATTCTGGGTGTCAACTACATCACCAACTACTCGTATTCGTCATATACGAGCGGCACAGCGCCACAGCTTAGCCATGCTGTCATGCTGCAACTCGGATTGCGAACCTTGGGCCAGACATCAGCTGGCGCGGGTGGCAACGGCGTCTACTAGCTGGATGATGCCCTTCCAGTTCGCCCATTCTCAACCCAGTGGATAAACATTCTAGCCCGAAAGCTCGTCACCCCAGGATATGATGACTTTTCCGCTTCGTCTGGCATTCTCGGCTCTGATCTCCATCGCCGCTCTTTCGGCAACCGTCGGCGCAACTCCAGCACGAGCCCAGTCCGTCGCAGCGATGGTCAATGGCGAGCCGATCACCAATTTCGACATCGACCAGCGCATGCGCCTGATGGCGCTGTCGAACCAAAAAGGTAACCGCAAGCAAGTCCTTGAGGAATTGATCGACGAGAAGGTCAAGATCAAGGAAGCCAAGAAATATGGCGTCGATCCCACGGCCTCCGATATCGACGCATCCTACGCATCGATGGGTCAGCGGATGCGCATGTCGCCTGAACAACTCACGCAGACACTGGCGAGCAGAGGCATTCGGCCGGGAACGTTACGCAACCGGATCAAGGCTGACATGGTGTGGAGCAGCCTCATCCGCGGCCGCTTCAAGGATAGCCTTATGGTCAGCGACAGGGCTGTGCGCACGGCATCCGGCGATTCCGCTGACGGGAAAAACGACGGCAACAACTTCGAATATCAGATGCGTCCCATCGTGCTGGTGGTGCCGCGCGGCTCGCCGGCCGCAACTGTCGAGATGCGCCGCAAGGAAGCTGAGGCACTGCGTAGCCGCGTGCAAAGCTGTGACGACGCCAACACCTTATTTCGCTCCATGCGCAATGCCACGATCCGCGACACGGTGGTCAAGACTTCGGCTGACCTGCCGCAACCGCTTCGCGAATTGCTGGACAAGACGCCGATCGGCCACCTGACCGCTCCTGAGGTCACACGACAAGGCATCGAGATGGTTGCGCTTTGCGAGCGCAAGCCGACCAGCGGCGACACGCCCGAGCAACGCAAGATCCGCGAAAAACTTTACGTGCAGAAATACGAAGCGAGATCGAAGTCCTACCTCGAGGACATCCGCAAAGCTGCGATGATCGAGTATCGATAAAGCGCCGTGCTGGAAATAGACGCGATTTGCGCTTTGCCGGATTCGGATCAGATCGCATATCGCTTGAGATCGCCTTGATGGCGCAGCTCCTTTAATCGGGTAATGCAGTCGCTACCCGTTTTGGCGAGAAAACTGTTTTTCGACTGGGCATGGGCCGCTGATCAATGCAGAAACCTCTCGCACTGACTATCGGTGAGCCGGCAGGGATCGGCCCCGACATCACGATTGCCGCCTGGCAACGCCGTGCCGAAGACCGGATTCCGCCATTTTATCTGCTCGGCAATGCTGAATTCATCCGCCGGCGCGCGCAATCGCTCGGCGCCGATATCGCGGTTGCCGAGGTTGAGCCGCAGGATGCCGTCGATATCTTCGCCCGAGCTTTGCCTGTCGTGAATATCGGCGAAGTCCTCACCTCCCATCCCGGACGACCCGACGCAAGCAGCGCTCCTGCCGCGATCATGGCCATTCGCCGCGCTGTCGCCGACGTCACTACTGGTCGCGCGGCCGCAGTCGTTACCAATCCGATCGCCAAGAGCGTGCTATACGACGCCGGCTTCGTACATCCCGGCCACACCGAATTCCTTGCGGAACTTGCTGCACAAGACGATCAAGCACGTCTACCGGTGATGCTGCTATGGTCTCCCACGCTCGCTGTGGTGCCGGTCACGATTCATGTCCCGTTGCGTGAAGCCATTACGCAATTGACCAGCGAACTTATCATCACGACCTCACGCATCCTCGTTGCCGATCTGACCAAGCGATTTGGGATCGCGCGGCCTCGCCTCGCCATCGCCGGTCTCAACCCGCATGCCGGCGAAGGCGGTTCGCTCGGCCACGAGGATCAATCCATTGTTGCGCCTGCGGTAGCCACCCTCCGCGCGGAAGGCATCGATGCGCGCGGCCCGCTGCCGGCTGATACCATGTTCCATGCTGCCGCGCGCCAGACATACGACTGCGCAGTCTGCATGTATCACGATCAGGCCCTGATCCCGATCAAGACGCTGGCGTTCGACGACGGCGTCAACGTCACCCTCGGCCTGCCCTTCATCCGCACCTCGCCGGACCATGGTACGGCCTTCGACATTGCCGGGACCGGACGCGCCAATCCGTCCAGCCTGATCGCTGCGCTTCAGCTCGCTGCACGCATGGCGGCATCGCAAGGATGAGTGCGATCGACGATTTGCCGCCGCTACGTGACGTCATCAAACGTCATCAACTGTCGGCGCGCAAATCGCTCGGCCAGAACTTTCTGCTCGACCTGAACCTGACGGCGCGGATCGCGCGCGCGGCCGGGCCACTTGAGCAGTCAACCGTCATTGAGATCGGTCCCGGCCCCGGTGGCCTCACCCGCGCCCTGCTCGCGACCGGCGCCAGGCGCGTCATTGCCATCGAACGCGACGAGCGCGCATTGGGACCGCTGGAGGAAATCGCGGCGCATTATCCGGGGCGACTGGAGATCGTGTGCGCCGATGCCATGACCTTCGATCCGCGCCCGCTGCTGGGCGACGAGCGCGCGAAAATCGTCGCCAACCTGCCCTACAATATCGCCACGGCACTGTTGATCGGCTGGCTTTCCGTCGAGCCATGGCCACCGTGGTACGACACGATGGTGCTGATGTTTCAGCGCGAAGTCGCCGAACGTATCGTCGCGCACGATAACGAGGAGGCTTATGGGCGGCTGGCGGTGCTTGCCAACTGGCGCGCGGAGACAAAGATCCTATTCGATATTTCACGCGCCGCATTTGTCCCGCCGCCGAAAGTCACGTCTTCGGTGGTGCGACTGCTGCCGCGCTCTGTTCCCATGCCATGCGATCGCAAGGCGCTCGAACAGGTCACCGCCGCCGCATTCGGGCAGCGCCGCAAGATGATCCGGCAAAGCCTCAAATCGCTCGGCGTCGCCCCCGAGCAGCTTGCTGCCGCAGCCGCTCTCGACCCGACCCAGCGTGCCGAAACAATCCCGTTGGCAGGCTTTGTTGCCATGGCACGCGAATTGGCCAATATACGGGCCGAAAATTCCCAATCGGTCTAAGGAGAATACGCACAATGGCGCAGATGTTTCGTCAATCACTGGTCAAGTTCGATGCGCCGTTGTGCGAAACCATCGTCGACACGCCCAAGCCGCAAGGGAGCGAGGTGCTGGTCCGCATCGAACGTTGCGGGCTTTGCCACTCCGACCTGCATATCCAGGATGGCTATGCCGATCTCGGCAACGGCAAGCGGCTCGACACCACGCGCGGCATGACGCTGCCGTTCACGCTCGGCCACGAGATCGCCGGTGTGGTCGACGAAGTCGGTCCGGATGCGCCGCGCGATCTGATCGGCAAGAAGTATGCGGTCTTTCCGTGGATCGGTTGCGGCAAGTGCCAGGATTGCCTGAACGGCGACGAGAACCTTTGCGCCAAGCATCGCTTCATGGGTGTCTCCATCGATGGCGGCTTCGCCACCCACGTGCTGGTGCCGGACGCAAAGTATCTGCTCGAATACGATCCGCTGCCGATCAATCTCGCGGCAACGCTGATGTGCTCGGGCGTGACAGCTTATGGCGCACTCAAGCGGCTGGTCGACCGTCCGCGTCAACGCAACTTGCTGCTGATCGGCCTCGGCGGCGTCGGCATGATGGGCCTCTCCTTTGCGAAGGCGATGTTCAAGCAGGACATTGCCGTCGCGGATCTGAGTCCGGCCGCGCGTGAAGCCGCGCTCAAGAACGGCGCCTCAGTCGCCTACGATCCATCCGAACCGGATGTGGTCAAACGGATGCTCAAGGAGAGCGGCGGCGGCTTCGACGGCGTCGTCGATTTCGCCGGTAACGAAAAGTCGATGGGTTTTGCCGTCTCGACGGTTGCACGCGGCGGCAAGATCGTAGTGTCGGGATTGATGGGCGGGAATTTCAGCCTGCCGATGGTGCAGTGGATCTACAAGCGCATGACCATCGAAGGCTTCATGGTCGGCACCCTCGCGGAGGGCAAGGAATTGCTGGCCTTGGCGCGCGCCGGCAAGATTCAACCGCCGCCGATCAAGGAAGAGCCGATGCGCGACGTTCAGAAGTGGATCGACGAACTGCGCGCCGGCAAGGTGGTCGGCCGCATCATGCTCTGTAACTGAGCGAGCGCCGCAACCTTACGTCATCCGTTGAAGAGAGGGTGACGGGATATAGCCCGTCACCCTCTTATCGCGCCGGGCCGCCTCAGAACGAACATCGCGACCCAAAAGCCGAACTGAAAAAGCCAAGTGTGGTGAATTTCACTGTTCCAGTTGCTTCTGCAACTCGCGGACAAACGCCGTCAACCCCGTGCGACGTTCACGCTTGAGCCGCTCGGCCTTGAGGATCGACTGCACTTCGGCAAAGGCCTGCTCCACCTGATGGTTGACGACGATATAGTCGTATTCAGCCCAATGGCTCATCTCGTGCGCCGCGCGGCTCATCCGACCACGAATGACCTCGTCGGAATCCTGGGCGCGTGTATGCAGCCGCTTTTCAAGATCCTGTGCCGAAGGCGGCAGGATAAAAACGCTGACAACATCCTTGCCCGCTTTTTCGCGCAGTTGCTGCGTGCCCTGCCAATCGATATCGAACAGCACATCTTGGCCACCCGCTAGCGCTGACTCGACAGGCGCACGCGGCGTGCCATAGCCATTATCAAAAACGGTCGCCCATTCCAGCAATTCTCCGCCACGAGCCATTTGCTGGAATCGCGATTGATCGACAAAATAGTAGTCATGCCCGTCACGCTCGCCCGGCCGCATCGGCCGCGTCGTTACCGAAACCGACATGCGAAGATCGGAACTGCGCTCGATCAACAGCCGCGATAACGTGGTTTTACCGGCTCCCGACGGAGACGACAGCACGAACATCAAGCCACGCCGTTCCACGCTATCCGTTCCGTGATCACCAGCCCCAGCCATGTGTCACTCCAGGTTTTGCACTTGTTCGCGGAACTGTTCGACGACGTTCTTCATCTCCAGTCCGGCGTTGGTCAATTCCAGATCGTTGGACTTCGAACAGCAGGTGTTGACCTCGCGATTGAATTCCTGCGCCAGAAAATCCAGTCGACGCCCAACCGGTCCGCCCTTGTCGAGCAGCGCACGCGATTGCGAGAGGTGCGAGGCAATGCGGTCGAGCTCTTCGCGGATGTCCGCCTTGGTCGCCATCAACAGCGCTTCCTGAGTGAGCCGATCGCTGTCGAAGCGATCCGAAGCACTGACGAGTGCCGCAATCTGTTCGGCAAGCCGCGCGCGGATAGCCTCGGGCTGACGCCCCGGAGCTTTCTCGGCCTGTCCGGCGAGTCGTTCGATCTGGTCCAGCCGCTGCTTCAGAATATCGCCCAGCGTCGCGCCCTCGCGCTTGCGCATATCGATCAAGCTGGAGAGCGCCTGTTCGAACGACGCGGCAACCGCGACGCGCGCTGCCTGCTCCTCGGCTTCATTCGCCTCCGGCTCCGCCACCTCGATCACGCCCTTGATCGCCAGCAGGCCGTCGATGCTCGGCGCGACTGCGTCGATGCGTGCCGCGAGTTGCCCGGCGATCTTGACCACGGCCGACAGAACGTCCTCGTTGACACGGATATTGGAAGCAGCGCTGGAGCGCTTGACGTTCAGATTGGCGTAAACCGTGCCACGCGACAGTAACTCGGTGGCGCGTTTGCGCGCGCTCAATTCGACATCGTCCCAGCCGGGCGGCAGACGCATCCGGAAGTCGAACCCCTTGGCGTTGACCGATTTCAGTTCCCATTCGAACGTGTAGGGTCCGCTCGTGCCGTGGCTTCGCGCAAAGCCGGTCATGCTCGACAGCGCCATCGTGTCACTTGCTCCAATCTGAAAATGAGAAATCCCGACTGAGGTCCGATCCGACTGCGTTGCATCAGGCTCGTCGTTTCTCTTTTTGTTTGAGCACAATCCCTTCCGAAAACCGGTGCTCTCTTTTCAGGATCATGCCCTCGCGGTTGGCGCACTATAGCGATTTCAAGCGAAGTGAATACCGGTTCGCGAAGAAAACGCTCTCAATAGAGCGATTACGCGCGCCATGATCAAGTTCGGATGTTGCTATCCAAGCGGGGTCGCGCGGGTGCGAAACGTTATCGCCGCTCGGAGCGCGGTGGCCTGTGAGAGGACTTTTGTGCCGCGCCCTTCGCCTTCGCTGCCGGATTGGGAGCAGCAGGCTGTTGCTCCGCCGCTGCCTTGGTCTCATCGCCCGCATTCGGCGCAGCGGATCCGGTCGGCGCCTCTTCCGGCGGCTCGACGGTATCATTCTGGATCTGCTTTTCCAGAGTCCGCAGCTTGGCAACGTTCTTCTGATGCTGATCGTAGGTTTCGGTGAAGCTGTGCCCGCCGGTGCCGTCAGCTACGAAGAACAGATCGCGGGTTCGTGCCGGATTCGCAGTGGCTTCTAGCGAAGCGCGGCCCGGATTGGCGATCGGCCCCGGCGGCAAGCCGTCCACCACATAAGTATTGTAAGGTGACGGCTGCTGGATTTCGCTACGCTTGATCGGACGTCCGAGAGTCCCCTTGCCGCCGACGAGTCCGTAGATGATCGTCGGATCGGATTGTAGTTTCATCTTCTTTTGCAGCCGATTGATGAACACGGCCGCCACCCGGCTGCGCTCGTCCGGCTTGCTGGTTTCCTTCTCGACGATTGACGCCAGCGTCACGAGTTGCTCCGGCGTCTTCAACGGCAGATCGCGATTGCGGCGTTCCCAGACGTCAGCGAGAACGCGACGTTGCGCCTGCTGCATGCGAGCGATCACCTGCTCGCGCTGCGCGCCGCGCGGGAATTTATAGGTTTCCGGCAACAGCGAACCCTCGCTGGGAATCGCGTGAATCGAGCCCGAGAAAATATCGTTGTCGGTAATGCGGGCCACGATCTGCTCGGAGGTCATTCCTTCCGGAATGGTGATGGAATGCTGCACCACCTTGCCTTCGACGATAGTACCGATCACTTCTCGGAGACTGGCGTTCTTGGCGAAGAGGTATTCACCCGGCTTAAGATCGGAACGCGCCTTCAAGGCGAACACACTGCCGATGAATGCCCAGCGATTATTATCGATGACGCCTTCACGTTGCAGAATGTCGGCGATATCCGACATGCCCGAACGTTGCGGAATATTGACCACCTTGTCCTGCTCGAGCGGTCCGGACGCCTCGATCTTCTGCTTGCCGTAAATGTACAATCCGCCGCCGCCGATCATGGCCAGCAGCAGGATCGTAATGATCGCGTTGCCGACCACCACAAACGGATTGCGCGCACGATCGGAGCGCTTGGGCGGCGGCGGAAGTTGTTCCGGCTCCAGTGCGGCGCGCGGACTGCGCGGAGAAATGGGTGATCTCTCACTCATGCAAGATGGTATCCCGTCGGCTTGATCATGACCTCATGCCCATCGTCAGCATTAAAGCATATTGCCGAAAAGTGCGAAGCGGATTTCGGGACACGACGTGTCTGCATCTGGAAAACACGCCGTCATCCCACGTTGATTCGATCTAAACGATCATTGCCATCATTGCATCGCGACACATCGGCCTGACATCGCGATGCAACGACGCTCACGGAATCTCAGCGAACGCGAGCCATTGGCGCGACAGGATTCAGGGTTGAATACGGCGAAACGGAGGAACGCGCCTCCGGCAGCGATCAATTCGTCACGCGCCGCATGATGACCGATGCATTGGTCCCGCCAAAGCCGAACGAGTTCGACAAGGCAATATTGATCTCCCGTGAACGCGCCGTCTTGGGAACGAGATCAATCGGGGTTTCGACCGACGGGGAGTCAAGATTGATGGTCGGCGGCGCGATATTGTCGCGGATCGCCAGAATGGAGAAGATCGCCTCGATCGCACCGGCGGCGCCGAGCAGATGCCCAGTCGAAGACTTGGTCGATGACATTGACACCTTAGACGCCGCGTTGCCGAGCAGCCGCTGCGCCGCGCCCAGTTCGATTTCGTCGCCGAGCGGCGTCGAAGTCCCGTGCGCATTGATGTAGTCGATATCGGCAGGTGCGATGCCGGCGCGCTTCAATGCCGCGCTCATGCAGCGGAAGCCGCCGTCGCCGTCCGGCGCAGGCGCCGTGATATGATAGGCGTCGCCCGATAGGCCATAGCCGATGATCTCGGCGTAAATCTTCGCGCCACGCTTTTTGGCGTGTTCGTATTCTTCAAGCACGACGACGCCAGCGCCCTCGCCCATGACGAAACCGTCACGATCCTTGTCGTAGGGGCGCGACGCTTTCTCCGGCGTGTCATTGAAGCCGCTGGACAGGGCACGCAACGCGCAGAAGCCGGCCATCGCGAGGCGACAGATCGGCGATTCGGTGCCGCCGGCAACCATCACATCGGCATCGCCGAGCGCGATCAGACGGCCGGCATCGCCGATGGCGTGCGCGCCAGTCGAGCACGCGGTCACTACCGAGTGGTTCGGCCCCTTCAGGCCGTGCTCGATCGAGACGTAGCCGGATGCGAGATTGATCAGACGGCCCGGAATGAAGAATGGCGACAGTTTTCGCGGTCCCCGCTCCTTCACGAGAATGGCGGCGTCGGCGATGCCGGAGAGGCCGCCGATCCCGGAGCCGATCAAGGTCCCGGTCGCACAACGGTCTTCTTCCGTTGTCGGATGCCAGTTGGCGTCGTCCAAAGCCTGACGCGCCGCGGCCATCGCGAAGACGATGAAGTCATCGACCTTGCGCTGGTCCTTGGGCTCCATCCACTGATCGGCGTTGAAGGTGCCGTTGGTGCCATCGCCGCGCGGAATCATACAGGCGATGTGGCTGGGGAGATCGGATACCTCGAACGTGTCGATCTTTCTGGCGCCGCTCTCACCGTTGAGAATGCGTTTCCAGGTCGGCTCGACGCCACAGCCAAGCGGCGTAACCATGCCCAGGCCGGTGACGACAACACGCCTCATATCGAGCACTCCATCCGACGGATGTTTACGATCAACAGCAAGAAGCCGGTGGACCGCGCAATCACGACCCGTCCGGCTTCATCGACACCCCGAAGGTGTGTTAGCTTTTCGCGTTCTTTTCGAGGAACTTGGTGGCGTCGCCGACGGTCAGGATGGTTTCCGCCGCGTCGTCGGGAATTTCGCAGCCAAATTCTTCCTCGAACGCCATCACCAGTTCGACGGTATCCAGGCTGTCGGCGCCGAGGTCGTCAATGAAGCTCGCGTTGTCGACCACCTTCTCGGGTTCAACACCAAGGTGTTCCACCACGATCTTCTTAACCCGCTCGCCAATCTCGCTCATCGTTCAACCTCGTGCTTGTTCAATTGGACTCGACCGTTGGACGATACGAGCCGTCGTGGTGCTTAACTAGTTAGATCCCGTCGTAGCTGCGCTCTATTGCAATCGCTCCGTCGCAACCCACGGAGACCCGGCGAACGACGTCAGGTCCGGCAACGCCAATATACATGGTTTCGGAATCCTGCAATGGCTTCTTTGCCTACCCATCGGGGTCCGGTTACCATACTTCCCCAGCCTTGACTATACGGCCCGAGATGCGGTCCACGGTTGCCCGAATACGCCGCGAAACACCTCAAATCATCGCCATTCCGCCGTTGACATGAATGGTTTGGCCCGTGACATACGCAGCTTCGTTCGAGCTTAGATAGACAGCGGCGGCGGCGATGTCGTCCGGCGAACCAAGTCTCCCGGCGGGAACCTTCGTCAGGATCGCTTCGCGCTGCTTGTCGTTGAGAACATCGGTCATCGGGGTCGCGATGAATCCCGGCGCGATGCAGTTAGCGGTGACGTTGCGGCGCGCGTATTCGGCGCCCAGCGTCTTGATCATGCCGATCAGACCGGCCTTTGACGCGGTATAATTGCCCTGCCCCGGATTGCCGGTGACGCCGACCACCGACGTGATCGCAATAATGCGGCCAAACCGCTTGCGCATCATCAATTTGGTCGCGGCACGCGTCAGGCGAAAGGTCGCGGTCAGATTGATCTTGATGACATCGTCCCAATCTTCGTCGCGCAACTGCACGAACAGATTGTCGCGGGTGATGCCGGCGTTGCAGATGAGAATGTCGACTTGCCCCATCGCCTTTTCGGCGGCGGGAATCAGCGCCTCGACATCGGCGGTATCGGCCAGATTGCACGGCAAAACGTGACTGCGATCGCCGAGTTCGCCGGCCAGCTTCTCAAGCTGTTCGCGCCGCGTTCCCGACACCGCCACCGTCGCGCCCTGTGCGTAGAGCGCCTTGGCGATTGCGCCGCCGATACCACCGCTCGCGCCGGTGACGAGTGCGGTTCTGCCAGTCAGATCGAACATTGAATTCTCCTTCGTGCGGCGCTGCCGCTCAATTCAGGCGGAACGCGCCGCAGCCAATGCATCCTTGGCAGCCGCGATGTCGTTGGGGCCGCCGACCGCAACGCCGACGGCACCGTCGGCGATCCGCTTGACCAGTCCGCTTAGCACCTTACCGGCACCGATTTCGAGGAAATGCGTCACGCCCTGCCCAGCCATATAGGCAACCGATTCCCGCCAGCGCACGGTGCCGGTAACCTGCTCGACGAGCCGTTTACCAATCTCTTCCGGATCGGAAATCGGCGCGGCCAGCACGTTCGATACCAACGGCACCACAGGACGATTGACCGTCACCTCGGAGAGCGCCTTGGCCATCACGTCCGCGGCCGGCTGCATCAAGCGGCAATGGAACGGCGCGGATACCGGCAACAGCATCGCCCGCTTGGCGCCCTTGCCCTTGGCAATCTCGGTAGCTCGCTCGACCGCCGCCTTGTTTCCGGACACCACCACCTGACCGCCGCCGTTGTCGTTGGCGGCCTGGCAGACCTCGCCTTGGGCGGCTTCTTCGGCCACGGCCACGGCCGTCTCGTAATCCAGCCCGAGCAGCGCCGCCATGGCGCCGACGCCGACCGGAACCGCCTTTTGCATCGCAAGACCGCGTGTCCGCAGCAGGCGGGCGGTATCGCTGATGGAAAAGCTGCCCGCCGCGGCTAAGGCCGAATATTCGCCCAGCGAATGCCCGGCCACAAAGGCAGCGTCCCGCGCGACCGAAATCCCGGCTTCCGCCTCCAGCACCCGCAGCGTCGCCAGCGACACCGCCATCAGCGCCGGCTGGGCGTTTTCCGTCAGTTGCAGGGTCTCGCCGGGGCCCTCCCAGATGAGCGTGCTGAGCTTTTCTCCCAGCGCTGCATCGACTTCCTCGAATACCGCACGCGCGGCCGGAAATGCGTCCGCGAGGGCCTTGCCCATACCGACCGTCTGGGAACCCTGCCCCGGAAAGGTGAATGCTGCGGTCATTTGCGCCCCTGAAATCCTGTAAGTGGGCCGAAAGACACTGCCATCGGGCTTTATGTCAAGGAGGTGACTTCCGGTGATCGGCCAATTGCCCCGCAAAACCGCCGTTTCTCACTGCTTTCCCTTGCAAAGCCGGCCGAAATCCGTATAACCCGCGCCATCCGTGGATCCCGGCCGGGAGCTGAACGGACGGTTTCAGCATGTTCACTTTTAGCGATCGTGATGAGACAGGATCAATCGGTCCGTCGTCCCGTGCTTCCGCCTTCTGAGCGTTCGAGTCCTTTCCGAAGGGTTCGAAGGGCTTGCCGCCGGGAACCGCGCTAACACTTGGAAAGGACACCCATGCCTCTTTATGAGCATGTTTTTCTCGCGCGTCAGGATGCGAGCGCCCAGCAGGTCGAGGAACTGACCACGCAGATCACCGGCGTGATCGAGAGCCTCGGCGGCAAGGTCGCGAAGACCGAAAACTGGGGCGTGCGCTCCCTCACCTACCGCATGAACAAGAATCGCAAGGCGCACTTCGTGCTGCTCAACATCGATGGCCCGGCGGCCGTGGTTGCCGAGATCGAGCGTCAGGAGCGCATCAACGAAGACGTCATCCGCTACCTGACCGTCCGCGTCGAGGAACTCGAGGAAGGTCCGTCGGCGATGATGCGCAAGGCCGATCGCGATCGGGATCGTGATGACCGTGGCGGCTTCCGTGGCGATCGCGAAGGCGGTGGCTTCCGTGGCGATCGTGGCCCGCGCCGTCCGCGCGAGGATTCCGATGCCCCCGCAGCAGCTTCTCAGGAGTAATGACCATGGCTGATGCAGGTGCTCGCCGTCCGTTTTTCCGTCGTCGCAAGACCTGCCCGTTCACGGGCCCGAATGCGCCGAAGATCGACTACAAGGATTCCAAGCTGCTGATGCGTTACGTCTCCGAGCGCGGCAAGATCGTGCCGAGCCGCATCACTGCCGTCTCCGCCAAGAAGCAGCGTGAACTGGCCCGCGCCATCAAGCGCGCCCGCTTCCTCGGTCTGCTTCCCTACGTAATCCGCTAAAATCGATTTGGGTCGCGGCGTCCGCGCCGCGACCCACTCTTGAAACTCTCATAAGGCTTCCGGGACACCGGTTGCCGACAGTTGGGGCCTTTACCGCCTCTAACCGCTCGAAGGGGGCGGGACAGCTCATGATGATCGGCCTTCTCATCGCCATTGCTGCCGGCTGCGCTTCAGCGCTGATGTTCGCCTCGATCAGTTCAGGCGCGCTGATTTCGCTGCTGCTGTTCTATCTGGCGCCGCTGCCGCTGATGCTGGCCGCGATCGGCTGGGGACCGGCTGGCGCCGCGATCGGCGGTGTCCTGGCGGGCGGCACGCTCGGCCTGATTTTCAGCCTGCCCTATCTGATCGCCTTCCTGCTGGCGGTTGCATTGCCGGCATGGTGGCTTGGCCGTCTTGTTTTGCTGGGGCGGCCGATAGCTGGAGCCGCAGTCGCAGGGACTACACCTCCTGCAGACGCCGTTGAATGGTATCCCGTCGGGCGTCTCCTGCTCTGGATTGCAGGTTTCGCTGCCCTCACAACGGTATCCGCCCTCTTCACGCTCGGCACCGATAGCGAAACCATCACCGCCGGGCTCCGCCATGGTCTGGGACGCATCATCCAGATGCCGTCTTCGCCAACCGAATCGACTCAAGTCATCGACGCACTCGCGGCCATCGCGCCGGCGGCGGCAACCATCATCGCGATGACGACGCTGACGCTAAACGTCTGGCTCGCCGCCTATGTCACGTCAGCCTCGGGACGGCTGCGGCGTCCCTGGCCTGTGCTACGTGATGTCAATATGCCACCGATGACGCTGGTGGCGCTGTTTGTCGCGCTGGCCCTCTGCTTCACCGGCGGGCTACTCGCACTGCTCGCACAAATCGTCACCGCAGCGCTGATGCTGGGCTATGCCCTAACCGGCTTTGCCGTCCTGCATACGATTACGTTGGGCATCAAAAGCCGCGGGGTCGTGCTCAGCTTCGCCTACGCGCTGGTGCTGGTGTTCGGCTGGCCCGTCATAGCCATGATTGCGCTCGGCATTGCCGACGCTTTCTTCGGCATCCGCCAACGCTACCTGCAACGAAGGCCTCCACCTCTTTCCTCCACCTGATCACATCAATTGAACGTCACTTCAAACAGGAGATCCAACATGGAAGTCATTCTACTCGAACGTGTCGCCAAGCTCGGCCAGATGGGCGACGTCGTCCGCGTCAAGGACGGCTTTGCCCGCAATTTCTTGCTGCCGCGCAACAAGGCGCTGCGTGCCACCGCCGACAACCGCGCCAAGTTCGACGGCATGAAGGCGGACCTCGAAGCCCGCAACCTGAAGGCCAAGGGCGAAGCCACCAAGGTCGCTGAGAAGATCGACGGCCGTAACGTCATCATCCTGCGTCAGGCTTCCGAAACCGGTCAGCTGTTCGGATCGGTGTCGGTGCGCGACATCATGGCGTCGTTCGAAAGCGACGGCATCACGTTGAGCCGCAGCCAGGTACTGCTCGACCACCCGATCAAGACCATCGGCCAGCATGGCGTGTCCATCGCCGTGCACCCCGAAGTCGAGGTGTCTGTGAGCGTCACCGTCGCCCGCAGCGCCGATGAGGCCGAGCGCATCAATCGCGGCGAAGACGTCAGCAGCCGTCAGGAAGATCTTGATGCTGCCGCCGAAGCGCTGGCCGCGGCCGGTGAGTTCTTCGATCCGGAAGCGCAGCACGACGACGAACCCGCTGCGGCCCACGAGGCGTCGGAGTCGTAAGCTTTCTGAGAATACCAAAAAATGGCCGGACTCGATGCCTGATATTTCAGGTTCGATTCCGGCCATTTCCATTTGTAATCTATGATATTTTCCAGATTGGAGTACGTGTTTCTACAATCCAGCGAACCTTAGTCGGCTTTCGAGTCCGACGGCTTGGACTCCGAAGCCTTTGGCTCTGCGGCCTTCGGTTCCGAAGTCTTCGATTCCGAAGCCTTCGGCTCGGAAGCTTTGGGCTCCGCCATCGGCGTCACGGCTGGTACCGGATCGGGCCGCTGCGCTGGCGCGCTGTGTGTCGATTCTGATTTCGGAGCAGGCGAACTCGCGCTCTCTGACTTAGCGTTATCGGGCTTGGCATTATCGCTACCAGCGGCATTATGAGGCGATTGTTGCGGCGCGGCTTCCTGAACAGGTGCTGCCTTGCTCCTCTTCTTGTGCTTGGTGCGCTGCTTACGGCTGGAGTGGTGCCCCGCCTCACCTACACCGTCCGGCACAGCGGTCTGCGCAGCCGGCTGCCGTTGGAACGGCCACCAGCTATTCTGCGAAGGCGCTGGTGCCGCCGCCGGCGCAGCGACGGCGGGGGCGGCCTCCCGACCGCGACGTGGCTTTTCTGCGTTGGGACGGCGATCGACAGCTCCGTTGGCCAACAGGTAACCGCTTAATGCGCCGGCCATGTCGCTACTGGTGGTGTAGTGCTGACGCAAAAATCCAGGCAGCGCACTCGGCGGCACCGATTTCACCAAGCCGCGCGCGCTCTTGTGGCACACCGTGCAGGCACCGTTGAAAATCTGCGCCGGGCTTTTGCCGGCCTCAAGGTTTTGAGCGTGCACCGGCTCGGAGACCGAAAAACAGACTGCAATCGCCAATGCGGCGGAACCAAGCGTCCGGCCAAGCATACTATCCTCCAAATGTCGAAACCGTCACTGTCGCGGGACTTTGTCCTCGCATTGCCGCAACGCAGCAAGCCGGATATCGACCCGTACTGGTACGCTTACAAATCCACAGATGTCCAAATCGACAGACGTCGTCCGCGTCCACGTTCGCCGTGGGATGTCTCAGGGGATTGAGCCGTCACATCACGCGCGCGCTGCATCTTTTATCTTATTGCGGCGCGAATGGAAGTACGCGGATGCAAATGAAGCGGCCGAGAAGCATGGCGATTTGGGATATCCCATGTGCAGCCAAGGCACTGGAACAGCGCCGACACCGACACTAATATCTCTGGATGCGCCAGATTGCGCACAAGGGTTCACGCTGAACAACGATGGGCCCGCACCTCTGGCGCGCGTCTGATCGACCGTTGGGTGGTGGCGATGGACCGTGTGTTACAGTTTTTCCTCAGCCGGTATATCCGGCGCGGGATAATGACAGTCACGACAGCGAGCGGTTACCGCTTCACATGCGGTGATGGCACCGGACAACCGGTGGCACTGCGGTTCGTGACCCGGGCAGCGGAAAGACAGGTGCTGCTCGATCCCGAACTGGCCTTCGGAGAGGTTTATACCGAAGGTGCTCTCATCATTGAGCAGGGTTCGATCGCCGATGTGCTGGCTGTCGCCCTCGACCAACCCGACATGATCCCGCGCTGGGCCAAGCTGCAATGGTGGCTACGCTATCTGGTCCGCAACCTCGCACAGTTCAATCCGCGTAGTCGTTCCAAGAACAACGTGGCGCGACACTACGATCTCGACGGCAAGCTCTATTCGCTCTTTCTCGACAGCGACAAGCAATACAGCTGCGCCTATTTCGAGACGCCTGAATCTTCCCTCGACGACGCCCAGCTTGCGAAGAAACGCCACCTCGCTGCAAAGCTGCTCGTGACGAACGGTCAGCGCATTCTCGACATCGGCTCCGGTTGGGGTGGCCTCGCGCTCTATCTGTCGGACATTGCATCGACCAAGGTCACCGGCATCACGCTGTCACGCGAGCAGTTCGACGTCTCACAGGCACGCGCCAGCGAACGGCCCCGCGCGAGCGCACCCACCTTCCTGATGCAGGACTATCGCGACGTCCCCGGCCCATTCGACCGCATCATCTCGGTCGGCATGTTCGAGCATGTCGGGGTGGATCATTACGATACATTCTTCAAGCGTTGCGCCGAACTGCTCACGGACGACGGCGTGATGATGCTGCATTCGATCGGGCGCTCCGAAGGTCCGGGCATCACCAATCCCTGGATCGCCAAGTACATCTTCCCCGGCGGATACATCCCGGCGCTGTCGGAGGCTCTTGCTGCCATCGAGCGCGCCGGGTTGTTGGTGTGCGACATCGAAATCCTGCGGCTGCACTACGCGGAAACGCTGAAGGCCTGGCGCGAACGGTTCCTGGCGAGACGCGAGGAAGCGGCCGCGCTCTACGACGAGCGGTTCGTCAGGATGTGGGAGTTTTATTTGGCGGCCTCGGAAATGTCGTTCCGCAAGCAAAATCTGATGAACATCCAGATTCAGATCACCAAGCGGCAGGGAATAGTCCCGATCACCCGCGATTATATCATGCACGAAGAAGCAAGGTTGCGCGGCATCGAAGGCCGCAGCCGACCACGGCTGCAGATAGCGGGCGAATAAACCGCCGGTGCGTCAGAAAAACTGAACGGATCGGACAATCCAGCGAATTGACCACGCCCGGCAGGCTGCGACAGGTGCGCAACCACCGCGTCCCGTGCTTTTGCGCACGACACCGGCGCACAGCGCCCGAGCCTCTCGCTGGCAGCCGTCGCATCGAGCGTCTTGACCAGCGAACCAAGCCAGCCGTCCCATCGCTCGGATATCGACATGTGTTCGTCGCGAACCACGGTTAGCTCCTCGCCCTCCCGGGCTATTCCGGCTGGCGGATATCCAAACGCCGGACGCGCAGGCAAAGTTCCGCCGGTCACTGGAATATTAGTCGAGGGATGAGCGGGAATGGTTCAGTCGTCTGCGCGGTTGTCGACGAATGAGCACAAGGGCAACGTCAAGTGGTAAGATCGCGCGAAATGATTCCGCACCGTATTTTTTAGCCAGGCGTGTGAATAAGGCAGATGACGTCCTTTTCCATGCGCGCGAACGGTACTTCCAGTCGCGGCCTGTTATAGTAGCAGCCCAGCTTCCGACACATCCGAGAGAAATCATCGTCCGCCATGTCGTCCCTTGATTCCAACGTTCTCAAACTCGCCCCGGATGCCGCGAACCCGTCCTATCGGACCGCGCCGCATAATATCGAGGCCGAACAGAGCGTGTTGGGCGCTATCCTGATCAACAACGATGCGTTCTATCGCGTTTCCGATTTTCTTGAGCCAAAGCATTTCTTCGAGCCGATTCATCAGACGATCTTCGAAACCTCCGCCAGCCTGATCCGCGCCGGCAAGGTCGCGACGCCGGTGACGCTGAAGACGTTCCTGCCTGCCGACATCGACCTCGGCGGCGGCGTAACGGTCGGCCAATACCTTGCGCGTCTGGCTGCCGAAGCCACCACGATCATCAACGCCGCAGACTATGGCCGCACCATCTACGAACTGTCGCTGCGGCGCGACCTGATCCATATCGGCGAGGACATGGTCAACGTCGCCTACGACGCGCCGGTCGATTTCGCGCCGCGTGCGCAGATCGAGGACGCCGAGCGCCGGCTGTATGAACTCGCGGAATCCGGCCGCTACGACGGCGGCTTCCAGCGCTTCTCGCAGGCCATGAAGATCGCCCTCGACATGGCGGCGAATGCCTACCAGCGCGATGGAAGGCTGTCCGGCATCGCCACCGGCCTGCGCGACCTCGACACCAAGATGGGCGGCTTGCAACGCTCCGACTTGTTGGTGCTGGCAGGACGCCCCGGCATGGGCAAGACCGCGCTCGCCACCAACATCGCCTACAACATCGCGCGCGCCTATCGCGGCGAAACCCAGGCCGACGGCACGATGAAGACGATCAACGGCGGCATCGTCGGCTTCTTCTCGTGCGAAATGTCGGCCGAGCAGCTCGCCACGCGTATTCTCGCCGAGCAGACCGGCATTGCTTCAAGCACGATCCGCCGCGGCGGCATCACCCAGAACGAATTCGACAAGATCCGCGACCACACCATCGAACTCGAACACCTGCCGCTCTACGTTGACGAAACTGGCGGCCTGTCGATCTCGCAGCTCACCGCCCGCGCCCGGCGGCTGAAGCGGCAAAAAGGGCTCGACGTGATCATGGTGGACTACATCCAGCTTCTGCAAGGGTCCGGCAAACGCTCGGACAATCGCGTGCAGGAAGTCACCGAGATCACCACCAACCTGAAGGCGCTGGCCAAGGAACTCAACGTCCCGATCGTCGCGCTGTCGCAACTATCGCGTCAAGTCGAAAACCGCGACGACAAGCGCCCGCAACTCGCCGACCTGCGTGAATCCGGCTCGATCGAACAGGACGCCGACGTCGTCGTCTTCGTCTATCGCGAGGAATACTACCTCCAGAACAAAGAGCCGCGTCCCGGTACCCCCGAGCACGAGAAATGGCAGACCGACATGGACCTCGCGCACGGCAAGGCCGAAGTCATCATCGGCAAACAGCGCCACGGCCCTACCGGCACGGTCGAACTGCACTTCGAAGGCCAGTTCACGCGGTTCAGCGACCTTGCCCACGACGGCAACCTTCCCGACCGCATATAAGTTGGAATTTGAAACGATGCCTTGCGACGCGTAGTCTTCGGACTGACATAGTGGAATCGCGCGCAACGTGTCGCGCGAAGGAATAGCGTCGGCGCCATGGATCAGATTTCAGACACCGCCACAGATATTGCGCCGCCCGCCCCGGCTGCCGCGTCGCCCTCTCCCGAGGCCAACGTTCCCGCGACGTCCACCGGCATCCTGACGATTGATCTCGATGCCATCGTCGCCAACTGGCGCAAGCTGGAAAGCCAGGGCGTACCGGCGGAGTGCTCCGCCGTGGTCAAGGCCAATGCCTACGGCTGCGGGACGGAGCCTGTGGTGCGCGCGCTCGCAGCCGCCGGCTGCAAGACGTTTTTCGTCGCCACGGTGGATGAAGCGCGCGCCGCACGGGCCGCATCCAAGTCGGCCACGATCTATGTCCTGAGCGGCTGCTTCCAGAATTGCGGCGACACTTTTGCCGAACTCAACTGCCAGCCGGTGATCGGCGATCTCAACGAACTCGCCGAATGGGACGTGTTCTGCCGCCGCAGCGGATGGTCCGGCGGCGTCGCAATCCACATCGACACCGGCATGAACCGGCTCGGGCTGACGCTTCAGGATGCGCATGGAATCGTGCCGCGCATCCATGCCGGCGATCACGGCATCACGCTGGTGATGAGCCACCTCGTTTGCGCCGAGAATCCGCAGCATCCGCTCAACGCCCGACAACTCGCGAGCTTTCGCGAGATCGCTCAGCAATTCACCGGCGTACCGGCATCTCTGGCCAATTCGTCAGGCGTCTTCCTCGGCCCGCAATTCCAGTTCGACCTGCTGCGGCCGGGCGCGGCGCTCTACGGGGTCAATCCGACGCCGGACGCCGACAACCCAATGCGGCCGGTGGTCGATCTAAAAACGCGCATCATCCAGGTCCGCGAGGTCGAGCGCGGCGACACCGTCGGCTACGGCGCGACATGGACGGCGCGGCGGCCGACCCGGCTGGCGATCGTGTCCACCGGTTATGCCGATGGCTATTTCCGCACCGCCGGCAGCACCGACGGCACCCGAAGCGCGGACGTCATCGTCGCCGGCAAGCGATGTCCGATCGCCGGGCGCATCTCGATGGATCTGATCGCGATCGACATCACCGATCTGCCCGAGAAAACCGTGCGGCGGGGCCACGTGGTGACCCTGCTTGGCGACGGCATCACGGTGGATGAACTCGGCCACCACTTCGGCACCATCGGCTACGAGGTACTGACCAGCCTCGGTCATCGCTACGCCCGCGTCTACAAAGGCGGGACCGCCTGATCACGCGGGACTGGACCGAATCGGCAAACGCCGTCCGCCTGCCCCGCTGATTTCTGTTCGCGGCTCTCCGCAGGTTGGCTAGGCTGCGACGCGATACCTAAGATTCGTCCATCCCAATCCGGCGCATCAATCGCGGAGACCGTCCGTGCTGGCCTATCTCTTCGTCCTGGCGGTCGGGCTGGTCGCCGGCACCATCAGCGGCATCGTCGGGACCGGCTCGTCGATCATGCTGATCCCGGTGCTGGTCTACGAATTCGGCCCCAAGGAAGCCGTGCCGATCATGGCCGTCGCGGCGGTGATGGCCAATCTGTCCCGCATCGTGGCGTGGTGGCGCGAGGTGGATTGGCGCGCCTGCGCCGCCTATTCGGTCACCGGCGTTCCGGCGGCGGCACTGGGCGCACGGACGCTTCTGGTACTGCCGTCGCGGGCGGTCGATATCGCCATCGGGCTGTTCTTGATGGCGATGGTGCCGGCCCGCCATTGGCTGGCGAAACGCGACATCAAGATCACGCTCTGGCATCTTGCGCTTGGCGGCGCCGTGATCGGTTATCTGACCGGCATCGTCGTCTCGACCGGACCGCTGAGCGTTCCGCTGTTCCTGTTCTACGGTCTGACCAAGGGCGCCTTCCTCGCTACCGAAGCCGCCAGTTCGCTCGGGCTGTACTTGAGCAAATCGGTGACATTCGAGCGCTTCGGCGCTCTCGACATGGCGGTCTTCCTGAAAGGCCTGATTGCCGGATCGTCGCTGATGTTCGGCGCCTTCATCGCCAAGCGGTTCGTGCTCAAGCTCGATCCCAACGTGTTCCGGCTGGTGATGGATGGCATCATGCTCTTTGCCGGCCTATCAATGCTCTGGAACGCGACTCACGCGACCTGATCCGGCGAACTGTTACCCATGGCCAAAGCCACCCTTTCCTTCGTCTGCCAAAACTGCGGCGCGGCCTATAACCGCTGGCAGGGCAAGTGCGAGTCCTGCGGCGAATGGAACACGCTGGTCGAGGAAGACGTTAGCGGCGCCAATTCCGTGCCGGCCAGCATCCGCTCCAAGCGCAAGGGGCGGCTGTTCGCACTGGAAAGCCTCGCCGGCGAAAGCCGCGACGCGCCTCGGTTGCCGACCGGGATGGCCGAGCTCGACCGCGTCACCGGCGGCGGCTTCGTACCGGGCTCGGTGCTGTTGGTCGGCGGCGATCCCGGCATCGGCAAGTCCACGCTGCTGACACAGGCGACGAGCGTGCTCGCCAGCGCCGGCCATCGCACCGTCTACATCTCGGGTGAAGAGGCCATCGCGCAGGTCCGCTTGCGCGCCGCGCGGCTAGGTCTGGCCAAGGCACCGGTCCAGCTCGCGGCCGAGACATCGGTTGAAGACATCATCGCAACTCTCTCTGAAGGCAAGACTCCCCGCCTCATCGTTATCGACTCGATCCAGACCATGTGGACCGACACGGTGGAGTCCGCCCCCGGCACCGTGACCCAGGTGCGCGCTTCGGCACAGGCGCTGATCCGCTTCGCCAAGAAGTCGGGAGCGACCGTGATTCTGGTCGGCCACGTCACCAAGGACGGCCAGATCGCAGGCCCCCGCGTGGTCGAGCACATGGTCGACGCGGTGTTGTCGTTCGAGGGCGAAGGCTCGCAGCAGTTCCGCATTCTGCGCTCAGTGAAGAACCGCTTCGGCCCGACCGACGAGATCGGCGTGTTCGAGATGACGGGTCTCGGCTTGCGCGAAGTCACCAATCCGTCGGAATTGTTCCTCTCGGAACGCGATCTCGGCTCGCCGGGAACGGCGGTGTTCGCCGGAATGGAAGGCACCCGCCCGGTACTGGTGGAGCTTCAGGCGCTGGTCGCCCCAACCTCACTCGGAACGCCGCGCCGCGCGGTAGTCGGCTGGGATTCCAGCCGCCTCTCGATGGTGCTGGCGGTGCTGGAGGCGCATTGCGGCGTCAAGCTGTCCGGCTATGACGTCTATTTCAACGTCGCCGGCGGCCTCCGTATTCAGGAGCCTGCCGCCGATCTCGCCGCCGCCGCCGCGCTGGTGTCGTCGCTGGCCAATGCGCCATTGCCGACGGACGCGGTCTATTTCGGCGAGGTGTCGTTATCCGGTGCAGTACGTCCGGTGGCACAGGCCTCGATGCGCCTCAAGGAAGCGGCCAAGCTCGGCTTCGGCCGTGCCGTCCTGCCGGAATCGGCACGCGGCGAAGGCGGCAGCGATGCCGGGCTCACGCTCAATACAATCGGCGGATTGAGCAGCCTTGTCGCCGATATCGCGGCGCGCGGAACGCCCCGCGCAGCAGCGAAAAACGGCGACGTCGACGAAAATGGCGGCACGCGCGCCACAGCTTCGGGGAAAAATGCCGCACCGCCTCGATTCCGCCGTCAAGAGTCATAAACCGGGCGTGACCTCTGCTGCCGTCCTCGCTATACCACCCGCGCGGCCGGGAACTTTGGCTTTGCACGACGCGGCGTAGCGTCATCACGTAGACTGTCACGCACCGCGCCGATTCGCGGTTGATGGATTTGAAAGCGGACCTGACCAGCCGATGCCGATAACAATCCTCGATCTTGTGCTGCTCGCGGTGATGCTGATCTCGGGCCTGCTCGCCATGGTCCGTGGTTTCATGCGCGAGATCCTGTCGATCGCGGCCTGGGGCACCGCCGCGCTGGTCACGCTGTATTCCTATCAGAAGCTGCTGCCGACGGCGAAAACCTACATCGCCAGCGATACCCTCGCGAGCATCGCGGTGATCGCCGGCGTCTTCATCGCAACCTTGATCGTGGTGTCTATCATCACGGTTCGTATCTCCGACATGATTCTGGATTCCCGCATCGGCGCCCTCGACCGCACGCTGGGCTTCCTGTTCGGCCTCGCACGCGGCCTGCTGATCGTCGTGGTCGCATTCCTGTTCTTTGCATGGCTGGTCCCCGCCAAGCAGCGGCCGGACTGGGTTTCCAGCGCCAAATCGCTAACCATGTTGCAATCGACCGGCGATTGGCTGATGTCGCTCTTGCCGGACGACCCCGAGAACACCATCTTGAAGAGATTCAAGAAGACCAAGCCCGAGGACGAGCAGACCGACGCCGAACCGGCCAATCCCGGTTCCAACGACGGATACTCGAAACCCGCGCGGGACAGCCTGAAACAATTGATCGACGGCAAACCGGCGACACGCTAGTTATCTTGAACGAGGGACGATCTCCCTCGAAAGTGAGGCGCGATGGACGAGATGCAGACCCCTCCGCAACCTGCCGCCGCCGCCCCTCCGTCCGATCTCCATCAGCATGACGATGCGCTCCGCGAAAAATGCGGCGTATTTGGCATCTTCAATCATCCAGACGCCGCCGCCGTCACCGCGCTCGGGCTACATGCCTTGCAGCATCGCGGACAGGAAGCCGCCGGTATCGTCTCCTTCGACGGCGAACGCTTTCATTCCGAGCGCCGGCTCGGCCTGGTCGGTGATACCTTCTCCCGCCGCGAGGTGATCGACCGCCTCCCCGGCACCTCCGCTGTCGGTCACACCCGCTATTCGACCACCGGCGAAACCATCCTGCGCAACGTGCAACCGCTGTTCGCGGAATTGAACGCGGGCGGCTTCGCGGTGGCCCATAACGGCAACCTGACCAACGGGCTGACGCTGCGCCGCGAACTGGTGCGCGGCGGCGCCATGATGCAATCGACCACCGATACCGAGGTGATCCTCCATCTGGTCGCGCGTTCGCAACGTAACCGGTTTATCGACCGTTACATTGAAGCCCTGCGGACCATTGAAGGCGCCTACGCGCTGGTCTCGCTGACCAACAAGAAACTGATCGGTGCGCGCGATCCGCTCGGCATCCGCCCGCTGGTGCTGGGGGAACTGGACGGCAGTCCCATCCTGGCGTCGGAAACCTGCGCCCTCGACATTATCGGCGCGAAATACGTCCGCGATATCGAGCCCGGCGAAGTCATCGTGTTCGACGACCACGGCGCACAGAGCCACAAGCCGTTCCCGCCGATGGCGCCCCGTCCCTGCATCTTCGAGTACATCTATTTCGCCCGGCCGGATTCCGTGGTCGGCGGTCGCCCGGTCTACGAAGTGCGCAAGGCCATGGGCGCGCAGCTCGCCCATGAAAGCAACGTGCCAGCCGATGTCGTGGTGCCGGTGCCGGATTCCGGGGTGCCCGCGGCGCTCGGCTACAGCCGCGCCGCCGGCATTCCCTACGAACTCGGCATCATCCGCAATCACTATGTCGGCCGCACCTTCATTCAGCCGACGCAGAGCGTGCGCGAACTCGGCGTGCGCATGAAGCATTCCGCCAACCGCGCGGCCATCGAAGGCAAGCGCATCGTGCTGATCGACGACAGCCTGGTGCGCGGCACCACTTCGAAGAAGATCGTCAAGATGATGCGCGATGCCGGTGCCCGCGAAGTGCATTTCCGCATCGCTTCACCGCCGATCACTCATCCGGACTATTACGGCATCGATACGCCCGATCGCACCGGTCTTCTCGCGGCGACGCATACGCTGGAAGAAATGCGCGACATCATCGGCGCGGACTCGCTGGCCTTCCTTTCGGTGGACGGCATCTATCGCGCCATGGGCGAACCGGGCCGCGATCCGACTCAGCCGAAATTCACCGATCACTGCTTCACCGGCGAGTATCCGACGCCACTGACGGACCTCAACCAGACCGAGACGCAGCCGCGGCAGTTGTCGCTGCTGGCGGAAGCAAGCTGATCAGATCACAGCGACCGACTCTGCCGCCACGGTGGTGCAGCTTCTCGCGTTTGACGCGCTAGCCCGTTTTACGCGCCAGCCATACGGTATGGCCACCGCACGTCGCATCTTCGGCGACGTGATCAATCACGTCAAAACCATACGCTGCGAGTAAGCGCTGGTAGTCCTCGGGATCAAAGCTCGCGTGGTAAAGTGGTTCTCCCTGAAACGAGCCGATCGCCTCTCCGGCGCGCGGACCGCTCGTGAACATGAGCGCGCCGCCATCCGCGATGTGTGCCGCGAAGGTCGCGAACATCGCTCTTTGCTCATCTTGCGTGAGATGAAAAAAGCTGTCCCACGCCAGAATCCCGTTGAAGCGACGGCCGAAATCGAGGCGGCGCATATCGGCGACGATCCATGAATGCGTCGGAAAACGCTCCTGGCACAGCGCGATCATCGTTTCCGACGAGTCGACGCCAGTGACAGCGTGCCCCGCTTCGATGAGATAGCGTGCGATCGGTTCACCCGATCCGCATCCGATATCTAAAATGGAAGCCTCCGCACCGGCAGCCGCGCGAAAGCGATCGAGCCAGTCGCGCTCGAACAGGTTCTTGCCGCGCTCCCGATCGAAGGTGTACGCGTGCCGCTCGTAGAGATTCACGATCTGCGTCGACGCATCATGTGCTGGTGTGGGTTTGGTCAAAGCTGCCTGACCATAAAAACCGCCGCCTCGTCATAGCCCCGCAGCTTCCGTGCCAGCGTGACATTGACGACCTTCTGCGACGCGACGTTACGAAAGCCGTGACACTCCCAAAACCCTGCCGAATTGTTCACGGCCACAAGCGAAGCGGACGTGAATGCTTCCTTCTGCGCGCGCGCCAACAGCAGCGCGACCACCAGCGCGGCCGCACCGGTCCCGCGCAACTCCGGCAAAAGCGCGACGTCGTGGATGTAATAGGTTTCCGGCTGAGGCGGCAGTTCGCCAAGCGGTGTATTCAGCGCCGGCGGATCATACGCGCGCCAGGGATGGCTGACGGCATAGCCGAGGATGTCTACTCCCGAACTGAAGGCAAGACAGCCGACAGGATAGAGCCGCAGCCGCTCTTCAAAGACGGCACCGTCCTCCGGAAAGGCCGGATGCACGCAGTCCGCCACCGCCAGCACGCCCGGCAGATCGGAGACGGTCATCGGCCGCCATTGTCCTTTGGCTTCGAGAGATAATTCAGGCATAACGCGCCGAACTCCTTATCCCTCTGGTCCTAGCACAAAGCGCCCTTTCCATGACAAAGCCCCTCGCCTCCCGCCTCGCCCTCGTCACTGGCGCCTCGCGCGGAATCGGCTATGCAACAGCATTGGCGCTGGCCAAGGCCGGCGCGCATATCGTGGCGGTTGCCCGCACCCAGGGCGGCCTCGAGGAGCTTGACGACGCGATCCAGACCGCCGGCGGCAGCGCGACCCTGGTGCCGCTCAACATGACAGATTCCGAAGGCATCGCCCGGCTCGGCGCTGCGCTGCACGAGCGCCACGGCAAGCTCGATATTCTGGTCGGCAATGCTGGCATTGCCGGGCCGTCGTCGCCGCTGGGTCACATCGAACTTAAGCCATGGAGCGACGTCATCGCGGTGAATGTCACCGCGAACTTCCAACTGATCCGCTGCATGGAACCGCTGTTGCGGCAGTCTGATGCCGGGCGCGCGGTGTTCGTTACCTCGGGCATCGCCAGCAAGGCCACGGCCTATCTCGGCCCCTATGCTGCCTCCAAGGCCGCGCTGGACGCGCTGGTACGGGTATGGGCCGCCGAGACCGTGATCACGCCGATCAAGGTGAATCTGTTCAGCCCCGGCCCGATCCGCACCCGGATGCGCGCGCAGGTGTTTCCCGGCGAGGATCCGATGACGTTGGACACCGCCGAACAAGTCGCGGAATTCATCGTGCCGATGTGCGCGCCGGACTGGACCGAAAGCGGTAAGCTCTATCACTACCCCTCGCGCGCGCTGATGGCGTTTCGCGATCCGCTGGTCGCAACATCTGACTGAGCCTATTCCGATCGGCTGGTAATCAAGGCATCTTGCCGCCGTCCAGCACCGCCGTCACAATGCGACGTTCCGTCATGCCGTGTGTCGATCGGGAAAGGAATGCCGCCCATGGGTCGCCTGCTTGCTGTCGTGACCGCCCTCGCTTTCACCGGCATCGCCGGTCCCTCATTTGCCGCCGATGTGTCCGGCACGTGGCTGCGTGACACTGGCGCCTCCAAGATCAAATTCAGCAAATGCGGGGGCGCGATTTGCGGCCATATCGTCTGGCTCAAACCCGGCGCGGACCCTAAGGCCAAAGTCGGCCAGCGCGTGTTCTTCGACATGAAGCCGAGCGGCGAGAACGCTTGGAACGGCAGCGCCTTCAATCCGGAAGACGGCAAGACCTACATCGGCAAGATGACGCTCAACGGCGACATTCTCACCACCGCTGGTTGCGTCATGAGCGTCATCTGCAAATCGACGACGTGGTCCCGCGCCAACTAACCGCGGCCTCCGAACCTGCTGATTTCCGCCGGACCGGACCGGTCGCGACGATTATTTGTCGTGACCGGTGATCGCGCCGCGCATTTCCTGCATGGACGGCAGTTCCGGGTTATGGTGTGATACACTGGCTTACCGCTCATCACCGCACGCAAGATGCGGGGCGACGGTAAGCAATCAGTCACCAGGATGCCGGAAGAGACCGCACAAGACGGCCTCCCCGGAGGAAACCAAGGAGAGATCATGCGGACAATCGTTACGCGCTGCGGAGCTGTGGCCATCATGCTGGCCGCTCTCGGCGCCACAACTTCAGCCATTGCTCAGGACAAAACCGTCAAGATCGGCGTGCTCAACGACATGTCGAGCCTCTATGCCGATATCGGCGGGCCGAATTCCGTCGTTGCGGCGAAGATGGCGGTGGAGGATTCCGGCCTGCTCGCGAAGGGCTGGAAGATCGATGTCGTCCCCGGCGATCATCAGAACAAGCCCGACGTCGGCGTCAACATCGCGCGGCAGTGGATCGACGTCGACAAGGTCGACATGATCACCGACACGCCGAATTCAGGCGTTGCGCTTGCCGTCAGCAATCTGGTGCGTGAGAAGAACATCATCATGCTCAACTCGGGGGCGGCGACCGCCGACCTGGCCGGCAAGGCCTGCTCTCCGAACACGCTATCGTTTACTTACGACACCTACATGCTGGCGAACGGCACCAGCAAGGCGCTGACCAAGGCCGGCGGCGATACGTGGTTCTTCCTGACGGCGGATTATGCGTTTGGTCATGCGATGGAGCGCGACGCTACGGCAGTCATCACCGCGAACGGCGGCAAGGTGCTCGGCAGTGTTAAGCATCCGATCAACACCGCGGACTTCTCGTCGTTCCTGTTGCAGGCGCAAGCCTCGAAGGCCAAGGTCATCGGCCTCGCCAATGCCGGCGGCGATACTACCAATGCCATCAAGCAGGCGGCGGAGTTCGGCATTGTCGCACACGGTCAGAAGCTGGCCGCGTTGCTGTTGTTCATCAACGACGTTCATTCGCTTGGCCTGAAGACGGCCAACGGTCTGAACTTCACTGAATCCTTCTACTGGGACTTGAACGACAAGACCCGCGCCTGGTCGAAGCGCTTCTCCGAAAAAGCCTCGAAGCACGCATACCCCTCGATGACCCAGGCCGGCGTCTATGCGGCAGTCCGGCACTATCTCAAGGTGCTGGAAGCGATGGGCGGCAATCCGCATGACGGCGCGAAGGTCGTCGCCAAGATGAAGGAAACCGTCGCCGAGGACGATCTGTTCGGCAAAAGCGAAATTCGTGCCGACGGCCGCCGCATGGTCCCGGCCTATCTGTTCGAGGTGAAGAAGCCGGAAGAGTCGAAGGGGCCGTGGGATTACTACAAGCTGATCGCGAAGCTTGATCCGAAGGACGTCGCCGTGCCCCTCGACCAGAATCCCTGCCCGCTCTTGAAGAAATAATCGGGCAGCTAACGGTCAGGCCATGAATTGCGAGCGGCCCTCATCGGCCGCTCGTTTCATTTACGACGGTCGTTTGCGCTTGTGTGCGAACGGGTTGGCTTTTTCGCGCAGCGTGATGCGGATTGGCGTGCCGGGCAGCTGGAAATTCTCGCGAATGCTGTTGATCAGGTATCGCAGATAGGATTCCGGCACGGCGTCGGCGCGCGAGCAGAATAGCACGAAGCTCGGCGGCCGCCCCTTGGTCTGGGTGATATAGTTGAGTTTGAGGCGGCGCCCCGACACCGCGGGCGGAGGATTGGCAGCAACGGCCTGTTCGAACCAGCGATTCAGTGCGCTGGTGGAGATGCGACGATTCCAGACCGCATAGGCATCTTCGATCGCTTTCATAAGTCGATCGATGCCCTCGCCCATCAAGCCGGATACAGCAACGATCGGCACGCCCTTGACCTGCGGTAGCCAGTGATCGACCTCGGCGCGCAACGCGCCGACCTGATTGGCGCGCGAGCCCATCAGATCCCATTTGTTGACGGCGACCACCAGCGCGCGCCCCTCGCGCTCAATCAGGTCGGCGATACGTAAATCCTGTTCCTCGAACTTGGTTTGCGCATCCAGCATCAGCACGACGACTTCCGCGAAACGCACCGCGCGCAACGCGTCGGCGACCGACAGCTTCTCGAGCTTCTCCTCGATGCGCGAACGGCGACGCAAGCCTGCCGTATCGAACACCCGGAATGATCGTCCCTTGAAATCGATTTCCACCGAAATGGAATCGCGCGTGGTGCCCGCTTCAGGGCTGGTAAGTAATCGTTCCTCACCCAGCAACTGATTGATCATCGTCGACTTGCCGGCATTGGGTCGGCCGACGATAGCGACGCGAATGGGACGTGATGCGGCATCGCCCTCGTCGGCGTCCGCATCGTCGTCCTCGTCAGCGGGCGTGGGCATGATATCGCGCAGCGCGTCGTACAACTCGCCCATGCCTTCGCCGTGCTCGGCGGAAATCTGGATCGGATCGCCGAGCCCGAGCGCATAGGATTCCATCGCGCCAACCTCGCCGTGCTTGCCTTCGCTCTTGTTCGCCAGCAGCACCACCGGCTTGTTGGCGCGACGGGCGAAATCCGCGAAGGAGCGATCCGTCGGCGTCAGGCCGATACGTGCATCGATCACGAAGAACAGTGCGTCGGCGGCAGCGATCGCCGCTTCGGTCTGCTCCTGCATCCGCGCCGTGAGCGACCCCCGCGCGCCTTCATCGAGGCCCGCTGTATCGATAATGGTGAACGACAGATCGCCGAGACGCGCCTGCCCTTCGCGGCGATCGCGCGTGACGCCGGGCTGATCGTCGACCAGCGCCAGCTTCTGTCCAACCAGACGGTTGAACAGCGTCGACTTGCCGACGTTGGGCCGGCCGATGATCGCGAAGGTGAAAGACATCGTCGATCCGTTCGCCCACCGGCGATGTTATGTCAATGCGTGGAGCCGAACCAAAAGTCCGGATCGGATTTACTGACGCTGGAAGCTGCCGCTCGGCAGTGGCGCCGGGAATGAACTGCCCGATGCAGCCGGCGGCGCGGCCTGTGGCTGTGCCTGAGGCGCAGGTGTTTCCGGATCAGGCGGCGGCACAGTGGTGCTGCGATGACGGACGATCCGCTTGGCTGGCTTCGGTGCAGGTGCCGTTGTGGTTGTCTCTTGCTGCTGGGGTTCGGCTGCGCCTTCGCTGGCCGGCGCCGCAGGACGTGGCCGCGCCGCACGTGACCGCGAGGAGGCCCGATGCCTCGGCGGCTCGGCCGCAGGCGGCGGCGTGGTCTCAACAGGCGCTGGCTGTTGCGGCTGAAGCTGCTGCCTGTCGACGTTTTCCTTATAGAGTTCTTTCGGAACACCCTGCTCGAGACCCGGGACACCTTCAGGGAAAACTGGCTCGCGATTGCCCGGCAGCTTTTTCTTGGTGTCGAACATATCGAACATATCGGTGGGGTCGAAGCTGCTCGAACTGCATCCCGCCAGAGCACCCGAAACGGCAATCAGGACGGCGGCAGCGATCAGGCGATGTGAGCGGCGCGTAGCCATAGGGCGTTCTTCACTCTCGTTCGTCAGGATACAATCTGGATACCGCATCCCAACAAGATCAACTCAGCTTTTGGCAGCCGGCGGCAGCAATGCCTGCAGCGCTTCAGCTCTACTACGCAAGCTTGCAGGCGTTTCGCCGTCTTCCGCCATCATATCCAACCATTTGCGGGCGTCCGTCGCGTTCTTGGCGCGCCAGGCCGACAGCGCCAGCAATTCGCGCGCGGTGTGACGATAGATGCTGCCCGGCTGTGCCGATGCGTCGAGACGTTTCACCATGTCGTCATAACTGACGCTATCGACCAGCAGCGACGCGGCGCGTACCGTTGCGAGACTGCGCTCGTTGGCGCCGACGCTCGAATCCGCAGCGATGGCGTCGTACAGTTTCACACCAGCGGCTGCATCGCGCGTGGCGGCTTCGGCAGCGGCGCGCAATCGCGCGAGTGATCGATAACCGGCAGGTGCATCGGCCGCGAGCGCATTGAAGGCGGCTTCCGCTTCAGCGTGCTTGTTTTCATCGGATAAAGTTGAGGCTGCATCGAAAGCGGCGCTGGCCTTGTAGGCCTTCTGGGTGGCGAGGTATTCGTAGCCGCGCCAGCCGCCGACGCCGGCGACGATCAGCACCGCCAGCGCGACGATATAAATCGAATACTTGTCCCATATCCTCTTGAGCTGCTCCTTACGCAGCTCATCGTCGATTTCATTAAATATCTCAGACACTTAATAACCCCATTGCGGCAGCGCCGCGACGCCCGGACGGCAAATCGGGCGATTGCCCACCGGTCAGGCGATACCCTAGCGGTATGGCGGCCGCAAGGCAAAGTTGGCGCTTCCGCGGCGGCCGGAACCGCCGCGAAACCCCGCGGGACTCTTGCGGCGATCCGATGGCCAATCCGTGGCGCGGTTTACTTCACCGCGAGCAGTTCGACGTCGAAGATCAGGGTCGCATTCGGCGGGATGACACCGCCGGCACCACGTGCGCCGTAGCCGAGTTCCGGCGGGATGATCAGGGTGCGCTTGCCGCCGACCTTCATGGTAGCGACGCCCTCGTCCCAACCGGCGATCACCCGGCCCTTGCCGATCGGAAACTCGAACGGCTCGTTGCGGTCGACCGATGAGTCGAACTTCTTGCCCTTCTTGCCGTCGACATAGAGCCAGCCGGTGTAGTGCATCACGCAGGTCTGGCCGCGCGTCGGCGTCGCGCCGGTGCCGACCTGAGTATCGACGATCTGCAAACCCGAAGCTGTGGTCATGGTCTTTCCTTTGGCCTGTGCCAGTGTGGGAGTGGAAGTGCCGCCGGCGACAAGCGCCGCGGTGGCGACAATCGCGAAAGCCCGGAAGGCCATCGCGGCGAGCGAAAAGCGCATGTCGTATCCTTTCTTGGTGTCGGCTTCGAGCAGCGCTCAGCCCTTCGGCTTGATGCCGTAGACATTCTCCGGGCCCGGAAACGCGCGGGAGCGGACGTCTCTGGCATAACCCTGAATAGCTTCTTCGATCATCGGGCCGAGCGTGCCGTAGCGACGGACAAACTTCGGCACCCATTCCGACAGGCCGAGCATGTCTTCCAGCACCAGCACCTGCCCGTCGCACGCCGCGCTGGCGCCGATGCCGATGGTGGGAATGTCGATGCTCTCGGTGATGCGGCGCGCCAGCGGCTCGGCGACCGCTTCAACCACGACGGAGAACGCGCCGGCCTGCGCGACCGCGCGGGCATCGTTCTGGATTGGGCCGACCATGTTCTCACCGCGGGCAATTGCTTCCGCTTCCTCGCGGCCCTGCGAACGGAACGAGCCGAGCGCGTTGATCGATTGCGGCGTGAGACCAACATGTGCCATCACCGGAATGCCGCGCTGGGTGAGGAACGCGATGGTTTCCGCCATGCGCTCGCCGCCCTCGAGCTTCACCGCGCCGCAATGCGTCTCTTTCAAAATGCGCGCGGCGGAATGAAAAGCCTGCTCTTTCGACGCCTCGTAGCTGCCGAACGGCATATCAACCACCACCAGCGACTGCTTCGAGCCACGCATCACCGCATGGCCCTGCAGGATCATCATCTCGAGCGTCACCGGCAGCGTGGTTTCGAAACCGTGCATCACGTTGCCGAGCGAGTCGCCGACCAGGATGACGTCGCAATAGCGATCGACCAGCGCCGCGGTGTGCGCGTGATACGAGGTTAGCATCACCACCGGCTCGCCGTTCTTGCGCGCGCGGATATCGGCCGACGTCTTACGCCGGATGGTCGATTGAACGGACATATTAAACTCCGATAACGGGACTACCGATGATGAAAGGACGGGACGCCGGCGCCTGCGCGGCGCCAGCCGATGCGAGACCAAGGATGATGATGGTGAGATCGACGCCCATCTTCCGCCCGCTTGCCTCCCTCGAAACGCAACGCCGATGCGGGCCGTCTGCCCACTTCGCGCCTGTTTCCGGCGCAGGTCCGCTGCTTCGCAGCCACCGCACCGCAATATATGGGCGCAGGGGTATCATTTTTTGCCGGGGATGAGCAAGGGACGCTGCCTCATGGACCCATGAGGCACGATTGTCGCACGTGTCGCAGCAGCCTACGCTTCCACCCGCCCCCTCGACACCCTATTTTCGCAGCCTTACTCATCAGCGCGTGGCGCATGACGGAGAGATGGACATGACCGCAAAGGCAATACGGACCACCAAGGGCCGCGGCCGACTATTCGACAGCGTGCTCGAAACCATCGGCGACACGCCCGCCATTCGCGTCAATCACATCGGGGTTGACGGCGTCACGATGTACGTCAAAGCGGAGTATTTTAATCCTGCCTCGTCGGTGAAGGATCGGCTGGCGATCGGCATCATCGAGGAAGCCGAGCGCAGCGGCGCGCTGAAGCCCGGCCAGACCGTGGTGGAAGCCACCAGCGGCAATACCGGTATCGGGCTTGCGATGGTCTGCGCGCAGAAAGGCTATCCGCTGGTGGTGACGATGGCGGAGAGTTTCTCCATCGAACGGCGGCGGCTGATGCGGATGCTCGGCGCCAAGGTGGTGCTGACGCCACGCGCCGAAAAAGGCTTCGGCATGTACCGGAAGGCGGTCGAACTCGCGGAGAAGCACGGCTGGTTTCTCGCGCACCAGTTCGAGGCCGCCGCCAATGCGGCGATCCACGAAGCGACTACCGGCCGCGAGATCATCAACGACTTCGCCGGGCAGCGGCTCGATTACTTCGTCACCGGGTACGGCACCGGCGGCACCATGGTCGGCGTCTCGCGCGTGCTCCGCAAGGAGCGGCCGGAAACCAAGATCATTCTCAGCGAACCAATGAACGCGCAACTGATCGGCAGCGGTGCGGCGCAGCAACGCACGGCGGATGGCGAGCCGGCGGCGGGACACCCCGCTTTCGAGCCGCATCCGATCCAAGGCTGGACGCCGGACTTCATTCCGAAGGTGCTGCAGGAAGCGATCGACGAACACTATTACGACGAACTGATTCCGATCGCCGGGCCGAAAGCCATCGAATGGGCGAAGGCGCTGGCGCAACGCGAAGGCATCTTCACCGGCATCTCCGGCGGCGCGACCTTCGGCGTGGCGCGGCAGATTGCCGAGAAGGCGCCCGCCGGCTCGGTCATCCTCTGCATGCTGCCGGACACCGGCGAACGCTATCTCTCGACGCCGCTGTTCGACGCCATTCCGGCGGACATGGACGAGGACGAGGTGGCGCTGTCGCGCTCAACGCCCGGTTATCAGATGCCAGCGGGGTGAGTGTCTGACCGGAAGTTATTTCAGGCAGACGCACAACACGAGAACCGTCGTCCCCGCGCTGGCGGGGACGACACTGAGAACGCAATCACGTTTCGCAATGACAGCTGGTAACGCCTCAAGCTCCCATCACCGGCACACCGATGACGAAGGGGTGGAATACCAGCGCCAGTGCCAGATAGATCACGATGCCGAGCACCACGGCAATGACGTCGTTGCCGACGCCACCGACGGGAATCGGCGGCGCGCCGGGGTCGCTGCGATGCTTCAGCGAGATGCGGTCATAGACCGCCCACGCGAGGAACGAGCCGAACAGGATGATCGAGCCGAGATCGCCGTTGGCCAGCAAGTGCGCGAGTGCCCACAGCTTGATGCCCGCCAGCATCGGATGTTTCAGCTTGGCGTAAATCCGGCCACGGACATAAGACGCCATCACCAGGATCACCGCGAACGGCATCAGCGCCAGCGTGATGTGCCGCATCGCGACCGGCGGATACCAAACATCGATCCAGCCCGTCGCGCGGTAATGCGCAAAGCCCCAGACGACCAGCACGAGGCCGATCGCGGACAGAATCGAATAGCCGATCTTGTAGGTCGCTTCGCCATGCCTAGCGATCAGCCCCGCGCGGAAGTCGCGCCGCGTCGTCACCAGATGCGTGCCGAAGAACACGGCCAGGCCAACGATCATGATCACAAGTCCCATCGCGCCTTCTCCATTCAGCCAGCCGAACGCCGCATCCCGACGATCAAATCCGCGTCGCGAAATTCGCTAGCATTTTTTTGCGACAGCGCCAACGCCGCCCGAGCGGGGCGACGGCCGCGCGGCCTTGACCTTCGTGGCCTATATGGTGACGATCCTTGGTCGCCGTGATCATCGGCGGCGGAGGAAACCACATCGAGGCCCGCATGACGCATCCGTTCGAGCGCCACCATTCCATCGTCATCGCGGCAAAGCCGGTCGCGGTGTTCGACTACGTCACCAATCCGAAATCATGGCCGGAATGGCTGCCGACGTCGCACCACATCGATTGCGACGACCGCCCGATGCGGTTCGGCGACACGTTTCACGAATACTGGAGCACCCGCACCGCCAATGTCGAACTCGACTGGCTGGTGATCGCCTGCAACGTACCGCATCTATGGATCGGTCTGACGCAGACCTCGTTCATGGGCCCGGTGGTGGTGCAATACGATTGCGAAAGCGTCGACGGCGGCACACAGTTCACGCGTACCCTGCGCAATCCGGCACGGCCGAAACCGCCGAGCAGCGAGGTGATCGAACGGATGGATCAGGAAGCGCGCCTCGGGCTCGAGGCCATCAAGCGGAATGTCGAAGCCCGCAGCAGCCGGACGACGTTTTGAACATCGTCGTAAGTCGAGGATTGACGCTGCAAAGGCATGCCTACGCCACCAAATACGACCTTTTGAGTTGAAAAATGGAACGCATGTTGTCGCCTGCCGAGATATCCGTAATCACGAAAATCGCCAACATGCTGAGTGACAATCGACGTGCGCAGTTGCTGAAAGATATGGCAAACGCCAAAGCTCAAGTTGAATCGTCACAACGAACGATATTCAACATAGCAGGTTATAAACGCCCCCCTGACATCGGCCAACACTCATTTGGTGTTGAGGGGCGACTGTTTGACCGTGATGGCGTACAGCTCAACCTGGACCTTTATGCTGATCAGAATGATCGTCTTCTGGAACTTGAGTTGCTACGGATAGGGGCTGGCGATGTCTTGGCGCCAAAATGGGAAACATTAGAGCTATATTAGAGTACCCGCGCCACTCTAGTGATATCATCATCGCCGAACTTGTTCTAGCCACGGCAAGTGAGACTTACACATTCTCCCCACCGTCGCGGATGAAGGAATAGCGCACGATGTCGGTACGGCGGCGCCAGCCGATCTTTTCCCAGAACGCCATTGCGGCTTCATTCGTCGTCAGCACGTCGATATGCGACTTTGAAATTCCTTCGGCTTGCAGCCTGTCGAGAGAGGCATTCACCAAACGCCTCGCGAGCCCACCGTTGCGATGGGCCGGTGCGACAATGAGATGCTGCAAATAGCCCCGGCGTCCATCGTGACCTGCCATCACGCATCCGACCAATTTGTCAGCACGTTCGGCAACAAAGCTTAATCCCGGATTCCTGTTCAGGTAGCACGCGACCATCTCGCTTGAATCGGCATCGCGCACAGTGACGCCGGGCGTCTGCCGCATCAATGCGATGACGCGGTCGAAATCTTCAACGGTCATTTCGCGAATCATTACCACGCTGTTTTCTCCGGCGTGCGAGGTTGCACATCATCGCATCGGTATAGCACGTCCGTGACATGCACGTTGCGCGGGTTCACGATAACGCCGCAACATCATCACGCAATCACCTTGGAAATTTCGCGGAATGACCGCGTCGCCCGTCAAGCATCAACGCTCCATCAACACCATGGAGCTGAATGCATGAACTTCAAATATCTCGCCACCGCCGCTGCGATCGCCACTCTTGCCGCGACCGCCGCGCAGGCGCAGACACAGACGTCGCCGCAACCGACTCAGAAAATGCAACAGGGAAGCTCCACCACCACGCCCCATGGCAAGACAGGCTCTGGCACGGTCGGATCAGCGAACCATGCCGGCAGCCGCAGCGGCAAGAGCGTGAAGCCCGCGCCCGAAGGCACCATGCAACGCGGCGGTTCAAGCCTCGATAGCGACACCGCGCCGGGCGGAACGACGCCGGGCGGCATGTCCCGCTAACCTCTCTCCAAGGCGAAACTGTAAGGCCGGCGCACGCGCCGGCCACTTTTTCTTCGCCGATGCGGAGCGCTCTCCATTGTCATGGCCGGGCTCGTCCCGGCCATCCAGGTCTGTTAACGCCGATCGATTGCAGGAAAGACGTGGATGCCCGCGACATAGGCGAGCGGAGCGACTCCGTTCTTCGAACAGCTAGCGCGGTCATGACGAGAGTTCGCGAAGCGACGCAGCTGTCCTACCCCGCCTTGCCGGTCTTCTTCACGTCCTTGACGTTGGAGAACACGATGCCTTCGGCGCGCTCGCGGGTGTAGCCGAGATAGAACTCATTCTTGGCGAGAAACACCGGATCACCGTCGACATCGTCCGCCACGCCGGAATTGTTGGACGCAACAAACGCGTCGAGCTTCTTCGGATCGTCCGACGAGATCCAGCGTGCGAGCTGGAATTCGCTGATCTCGAATTCGACCGGCAGCGAATATTCGGCATCGAGCCGCGCCTTGAGCACGTCGAGCTGCAACATACCGACCACGCCGACCAGCGCCGGGGCGCCATCGCGCGGACGGAACACCTGCACGACGCCCTCCTCCGACATCTGCTGCAAGGCTTCCTTCAGTTTTTTCGCCTTCATCGCATCGGTGAGCCGGACGCGGCGGACGATTTCCGGCGCGAAGCTGGGCACGCCGACGAACGACACGTCCTCGCCTTCGGTCAACGTGTCGCCGATCCGCAGGGTGCCGTGATTGGGAATGCCGACGACGTCGCCGGCGTAAGCCTCGTCCGCGATGGCGCGGTCCTGCGCGAAGAAGAATTGCGGCGACGACAGCGGCATCGGCTTGCCGGTCCGCACCAGCTTCGCCTTCATGCCGCGCGTCAGCTTGCCCGAGCACAGCCGCGCGAACGCGATGCGGTCGCGGTGGTTGGGATCCATGTTGGCCTGGATCTTGAACACGAACGCCGTCATCTTCGGCTCGTCGGCTTGCACCAGACGCTGGCTGCTCTCCTGCGCACGCGGCGGCGGCGCGAATTTGCCCAAACCTTCGAGCAGATCGCCGACGCCGAAATTGCGCAGCGCCGAACCGAAGTAGACGGGCGTGAGATGGCCTTCGCGGAACGCGGCGAGATCGAACGGCTTGCAGGCTTCGGTCGCCAGTCCCAGTTCTTCCTTGACCTCGTCGACGTTGAGGTTCGGATTGCGCGCGGCGAGATCGTCGATGGAAATCTGCTCCGCCGCGCCGGTCTTGGCGCCGCCGCCTTCCAGCAAACGAATGCCGCCGGTCGCAATGTCATATGTGCCGAGGAAATCGCGGCCGCGCCCGACCGGCCAGGTCATCGGCGTGGTGTCGAGCGCGAGTGTCTTCTCGATCTCGTCGAGCACGTCGAAGGTGTCGCGGCTCTCGCGATCCATCTTGTTGATGAAGGTGATGATCGGAATGTCGCGCAGCCGGCAGACCTCGAACAGCTTTCGCGTGCGATCCTCGATGCCCTTCGCGGCGTCGATCACCATCACGGCCGAGTCGACCGCCGTGAGCGTGCGATAGGTGTCCTCGGAGAAGTCCTCGTGGCCGGGCGTATCAAGCAGGTTGAAGACGAGGTCATCGAACTCGAACGTCATCACCGAGGTGACGACGGAGATACCGCGGTCGCGTTCGATCTTCATCCAGTCGGAGCGCGTGTTGCGGCGCTCGCCCTTGGCCTTGACCTGACCGGCGAGATTGATGGCGCCGCCGAACAGCAGCAGCTTTTCGGTCAGCGTGGTCTTGCCGGCGTCGGGGTGCGAGATGATCGCGAAGGTGCGGCGGCGCGCGACCTCGGCGGCCAGCGCCGGGCGCGGTTCAGATGCGGTAGCGATATCGGTCATGGGGCGAGCCTGTGGCAGGGAATGCGGGCGGGATCAAGGAGTTTCCGCACCGTTTGCGGCGGGTTGCCAGCCGGTTCCGGCCACCCCATATTTCCCCGGCGGAGGGACGACCCTCCGGCCTGTTCGGTCATCGCGGGGACGGCCCTGCCTAATACGTTAGGAGGGCCTCATGGCCTGGTTCCTGTTGTTCGTCGCGGGGCTGATGGAAATCGGCTGGGCGATCGGCCTTAAATACACCGAAGGATTTACCCGCCTGGTGCCATCGGTGCTGACGCTGGCGGCGATGCTGGTCAGCATTATTCTGCTTGGGCTGGCCCTTAAGACGCTGCCGGTCGGCACCGCCTATGCGGTCTGGACCGGGATCGGCGCGGTCGGCACCGCCATTCTCGGCATCGTGCTGCTGGGCGATCCGGCCACCGCCGCGCGGCTGGCTTCGATCGGCCTGATCGTCGCCGGCATCGTCGGGCTGAAACTGGTGACCTGAGGCACGAGTGAGCCAAGTTCACGGTTGTCATGCGCGGACCTGATCCGCGCATCCATCTTTCCGAAAGATGATGGATTGCCGGGTCATAGGCGAGCGAAGCGACGCCGTTCTTCGAACGGCTATTCCCGGCAATGACGCATTACTGCTCGATTGAGGTCGTCGAACACCGCTCTATCGCTGCACCATCATCACGGCCCAGTAGGCCAAGGCCGCGACAATCGCCGAGGCCGGCACCGTGATCACCCACGCATAGACGATCGAACTGGCGACGTTCCAGCGCACCGCCGAGAGCCTCCGCGCCGCGCCGACGCCGACAATGGCGCCGGTGATGGTGTGGGTGGTCGACACCGGCACGCCGAGGAACGTCGCCATGAACAGCGTCGCCGCGCCGCCGGTCTCGGCGCAGAAGCCCTGCATCGGGGTCAGGCGGGTGATGCGCAGCCCCATGGTGCGGACGATACGCCAGCCGCCGAGCAGCGTCCCCAGCGCCATCGCCGACTGACACGCCAGTACGACCCAGAACGGCACGCTGAATTCGCCGCCGAGGTGGCCTTGCGAGTAAAGCAGAACCGCGATGATGCCCATGGTCTTTTGCGCGTCGTTGCCGCCGTGGCCGAGCGAATACAGCGACGCGGAAAAGAACTGGAATATCCGGAACGCCCGGTCCACCGCGAATGGCGTGGACCGGGCCGAAGCCCAGGTCACGATAGCCACCAGCACCAGCGCGAGCAGGAATCCCACCACCGGCGACAGCACGATGGCAAGCAGGGTCATCGACAGCCCGCTCCACACCACCGCGACGAGACCGGCCTTGGCAACGCCGGCGCCGACCAGACCGCCGATCAAGGCGTGCGATGAGCTGGACGGAATGCCGAGCGCCCAGGTCACCAGATTCCAGACGATGGCGCCGACCAGCGCCGCGAAGATCACCGCCGGACTGATGAGATCGGGCTCAATGATGCCGGTGCCGATGGTGTTGGCGACATGCAGCCCGAACACCAGGAACGCGACGAAATTGAAGAACGCCGCCCAGAACACCGCGTAATGCGGCCGCAGCACCCGCGTCGAGACGATGGTGGCGATCGAATTGGCGGCGTCGTGCAAGCCGTTGAGGAAGTCGAACAGCAGCGCGACCGCGATCAGGCCGACCAGAACCGGAAAAGCAATCGTGGCGTCCACCCGGCGGCCCCTGCCCTACACCTGCTCGATAACGATGCTGTTGATCTCGTTGGCGACGTCGTCGAAGCGGTCGGCCACTTTCTCGAGATGGTCGTAGATCTCGGCACCGACGATGAAGTCCATCGCGTTGGCGTTGCGGTGCTTGAGGAATAGCTCCTTGAGGCCGATGTCGTGGAGGTCGTCGACGCGGCCTTCGATCTTACCGAGTTCCTGGGTGATCGTCGTCAGCATGGTGACGTTGTCGCCGATCGATTGCAACAACGGCACCGCACGGCCGACCAAGTTGGCACATTCGACCAGCAGCGTGCCGATCTCGCGCATCGGCGGCTCGAACTGGCGCACCTCGAACAGCACCACAGCCTTGGCGGTCTGTTGCATCTGGTCGACGGCGTCGTCCATCGCCGTGATCAGGTTCTTGATGTCAACACGGTCGAACGGGGTGATGAAAGTACGGCGCACCGCGGTCAGCACCTCACGGGTGATGCCGTCGGCGTCGCTCTCGAACTGGTCGACGCGCTGGCAATAGACCGGCGTTTCCTCGCCGCCCTTAAGCATCCCTTGCAACGCCTGCGCGCCCTGTACAGCAACCTGGGCATGGCGGGCGAACAGGGCGAAGAACTTCTCCTCCCTGGGCAGCAGAGCTCTGAACCAGCGTAACATTGCTATTCCCCGGCCGTTCGGTTGGCGGTATCCGATTGACGCGCCAACACCGTCATGCGACCGGCGTGCCCCGCCTCAAAACCGCGCCGTCGTTCGGGCAAAATGCCGAAACCGGACCGGATTGGACCGCCTCGAACCCCCGATGCGACAGGCCATCGACATGCGACGGCGCGTCATTGCGTTGTCATAAAACACTTCTTCGGACCGCGCGCAATCGCCCCGGCCGCCGGCCAGCCCATCGGTCACAACATATGCACGCTATGCACGGATAGCGTGACAGTCGCCGGTCGTGGGCGCTCGGCGGGCACAGAGATCATGGAATCAGGAAAGGGACGCCCCGCGCGGTTTGTCCGGCGCCATCATGGACGCCGGAGCCCTGCCCCTAACCGCGCACTATTACAGCGAACGTTTGAAGAGGGCTGCGATCTCGCCGACGATGCCGCGGCGGAAGGTCAGCACGCAGACCACGAAGATCACGCCCTGGATTACCGTCACCCACTGGCCGAAGCCGGCGAGATACTGCTGCATGGCGACGATGATGAAGGCGCCGACCACGGGGCCGAACACGGTGCCGAGACCGCCGATCAGGGCCATCAGCACGATTTCGCCCGACATGGTCCAGTGCACGTCGGTGAGCGACGCGTTTTGCGCCACGAACACCTTCAGCGACCCGGCAAAGCCCGACAACGTGCCCGACAGGATAAAAGCCATCAGCTTGTATTGGTCGGCCTTGTAGCCCAACGAGACGGCGCGCGGCTCGTTCTCACGGATTGCCTTCAGCACCTCGCCGAACGGCGAGTTGATGGTGCGGAAGATCAGCAGGAACGCCAGCAGGAATGCGACGAGGATGACGTAATACAGGATCGTCGGCTTGGAGAGATCGAACAGCCCGAACAGCATGCCCTGCGGAATGCCCTGGATGCCGTCCTCGCCGTGAGTGAACGGCGTCTGCAGGTAGACGAAGAACACGAGCTGCGACAGCGCCAGCGTGATCATCGCGAAGTAGATGCCCTGGCGTCGGATCGAAATCCAGCCGGTGACGATCGACAGCGCGCAGGCGCCGGCGGTGCCGACCACGATGCCGATCTCAGGGGACACGCCCCACACCTTGAGCGCATGGGCGGTGAAATAGCCGGCAGTGCCGAGGAACATGGCGTGGCCGAACGACAGCAGGCCGCCATAGCCGATCAGCAGGTTGAAGGCGCAGGCGAACAGCGCGAAGCACAGCGCCTGCATGACGAAGAACGGATAGATGCCGGTGAACGGCACCGTCGCCAGCAGCGCCGCCATGATGACGAACGCCACCATTTCGTCGCGAATTCCGCGTCCGGAGGCCGGTGTGGAGTTGTCGGTAATCACTGACATGTTAAGTCGCCCGTCCTGTCAATCCCGTCGGCTTCACCAGCAGCACCAGCACCATCAGCACGAAGACCACGGTGTTGGAAGCCTCGGGGTAGAAATACTTCGTCAAACCTTCGACGACACCGAGCGCGAAGCCGGTGATCACCGATCCCATGATCGATCCCATGCCGCCGATCACCACCACCGCGAACACCACGATGATCAGATCAGCGCCCATTAGCGGCCGCACCTGATTGATCGGCGCAGACAGCACGCCGGCAAGCGCCGCGAGGCCGATGCCGAGGCCATAGGTCAAGGTGATCATGCGCGGCACGTTGATGCCGAACGCGCGGACCAGATTCGGATTTTCAGTGGCCGCGCGCAGGTAAGCGCCGAGCCGGGTGCGCTCGATCAGATACCAGGTCGCGATACACACCACGAGGGAGAACACCACCACCCAGCCGCGATAGACCGGCAGGAACATGAAGCCGAGATTCATGCCGCCCTGAAGCTGCGACGGAATCGCATAGGGCAGTCCCGACGAGCCGAAGTAGTTCTGGAATACACCCTGGATGATCAGCGCGATGCCGAATGTCAGCAGCAGGCCGTAAAGATGGTCGAGCCCCGCAAGCCACCTCAGCAGCGTGCGTTCCAGCACCATGCCGAAGATGCCGACCGCGACCGGCGCGATGACAAGTGCGTACCAGTAGTTCAGGCCGAGGCCGTTGAGCAGAAAGTACGCGCAGAACGCTCCCATCATATACAACGCGCCGTGCGCGAAATTGATGATGTTGAGCATTCCGAAAATCACGGCCAGACCGAGACTCAACAGCGCGTAGAACGAGCCGTTGATCAATCCAACCAGAAGTTGGGCGTATAGAGCCTGCATAATCTTCCCGCCGACAATCTGAATAAATCTGCCCGGCAGCGACGCTGCCGGGCGTCGCTAACTTACTTCTTCAACAGCGGGCACGTGCTCTTGTCGAGCGGCGTGAACGCTTCGTTGGCCGGAATGGTCGCGACCAGCTTGTAGTAGTCCCACGGACCCTTGGATTCCGCCGGCGACTTCACCTCGAACAGATAGGCCGGATGCAACACGCGGCCATTCGGCTCGATCGATCCCTTGCCGAAAATCGGGTCGTCAGTCGGCATCGTCTTCATCTTGGCGACCATCTTGGCACCGTCATGCGGATTCTCACCGAGCGAGTCCAGTGCCTTGAAGTAATGCAGCAGCGACGAATAGACGCCGGCCTGCACCATCGTCGGCATCGCATGGTTCTTCATGCGATCCTGGAAGCGCTTGGAGAACGCACGGGTACCGTCGTTCAGATCCCAGTAGAACGTCTCGGTGAGGTTCAGGCCCTTGGCCGTCTTCAGCCCGAGCGCGTGGACGTCCGAAATGAACATCAGCAGGCTGGCCAGCTTCTGGCCGCCGCTGGTGATGCCGAATTCCGCCGCCTGCTTGATGGCGTTGACGGTGTCGCCGCCGGCATTCGCCAAGCCGATCACCTTGGCCTTTGAAGCCTGTGCCTGAAGCAGGAACGACGAGAAGTCGGCCGTGTTCAGCGGATGCTTGACGGCGCCGACGACCTTGCCGCCCGCGGCCTCGACCGCCGCGGTGGTGTCACGCTCGAGCGCGGCACCGAACGCATAGTCTGCGGTCAGGAAAAACCACGTGTTGCCGCCGGACTTCGTCAACGCGGTGCCGGTGCCGTGCGCCAGCGTGTAGGTGTCGTAGGTCCAGTGAATGGTGTTGGGCGAACAGGCCTTGTTGGTCAGGTCCGAAGTACCGGCGCCGGAATCGAGCAGGATGCTGTTCTTTTCCTTCGCGAGGTTCGACACCGCGAGCGCGACCGACGAGGTCGGCACGTCGGCGAGAACGTCGACCTTGTCGACATCGATCCACTGCCGCGCGATGTTGACGCCGATGTCCGGCTTGTTCTGGTGATCGGCGGAGAGCACGTCGATCTTCCAGCCCTTCTTGGTCAGGCCGGAATCCTCGATGGCCATCTGAGCGGCGATCACCGATCCCGGTCCGGCGAGGTCGGCATAAAGACCCGACATGTCATTAAGCACGCCGATCTTGACGACCTTGTCGCCCGCGAACGCGCCAGTGCCGGTCGCCAGCGCAAGCGCTGTTCCCAGCATGAAAGCCGATAGCTTCTTGTTCATATGTCCTCCCGGTTTTTCTTCGTTGTTCTACACGCCAAGATAGGTATGGAGCTTATCCATGTTCGCCTGCAGTTCGGAGTTGGCGAAGCCATCGATCACCTTGCCGTGCTCGACGATGTAGAAACGATCCGCAACCGTGGACGCGAAGCGGAAATTCTGTTCGACCAGCAGAATCGTGAAGCCTTCCGACTTCAGCCGCTGAATGGTGCGGCCGATCTGCTGGATGATAACGGGCGCGAGACCTTCGGTCGGCTCATCGAGCATCAGGAAGCGCGCGCCGGTGCGCAGGATGCGGGCGATCGCCAGCATCTGTTGCTCGCCGCCGGAGAGCTTGGTGCCCTGGCTCGACGACAGCCGTTCCTTCAGGTTCGGAAACAGCTCGAAAATCTGTTCGGTCGACAGACCGCCGCTGCGCACGGTTGGCGGCAGCATCAGGTTTTCGTGCACGTTGAGGCTGGCGAAGATGCCGCGCTCCTCCGGGCAAATCGCAACGCCGAGACGTGCGATCTTGTCGGAATGCATTTTGATCAGTTCGCGGCCGTCGAACCGCACCGATCCGGTACGCTTCGGAATCATGCCCATGATCGACTTCAGGGTCGAGGTCTTGCCGGCGCCGTTGCGGCCGAGCAAGGTCACGACCTCGCCGGTTTTCACCTCGAAGTTGATGCCATGGAGAACGTGCGATTCTCCGTACCAGGCCTGAAGGTCGCGGATCTCCAGCAGCGGCGCTCCCGCTTTCGCCGGAGCATCGGGCGCCGTCTTCACATCAACCATGACCCGCCCCCAGATACGCTTCCTTGACGCGCTCGTCCTTGGTGAGGTCGGCATAGACGCCTTCCGCCAGAACCTTGCCGCGTGTCAGCACCGTGATGACGTCCGAGAGGTTGGCCACCACGTTCAGATTATGTTCGACCATCAGGATGGTGTACTTGGCCGAGATGCGCTTGATCAGCGCTGCGATCTTGTCGATGTCTTCATGGCCCATGCCGGCCATCGGTTCGTCGAGCAGCATCATCTCGGGATCGAGCGCCAGCGTGGTCGCGATCTCCAGCGCGCGCTTGCGGCCGTACGGCATCTCAACCGCCTGGGTGTTGGCGAATTCGCTCAAGCCCACGTCCTCAAGCAATTCCTGCGCGCGCGGGTTGAAGCGGTCGAGCACGGCCTTCGAGCGCCAGAAATCGAACGATGCGCCGTGCTGGCGTTGCAGCGCCACGCGGACGTTCTCCAGCGCGGTCAGATGCGGGAACACCGCCGAAATCTGGAACGAGCGAACGAGGCCGAGCCGCGCCACGTCGGCGGGCGCCATCGACGTGATGTCCCTGCCCTTGTAGACGATCCGCCCGGCGGTCGGCTGCAGGAACTTGGTCAGCAGATTGAAGCACGTCGTCTTGCCGGCCCCGTTGGGTCCGATCAACGCATGAATGCTGCCGCGACGTATCTTCAGATTGACGTCACGTACTGCGAGAAACCCGGCGAACTCTTTAGTCAGTCCCTGGGTTTCAAGAATGAACTCATCGGCCAATTATTTTCCCCCTCAGCCTTCGCGCGCTGTGTCCCACGCGTGACCGAATTGTGTCAACAGCCTTACCCGACAATGTTCTGGAACCATCATGGGCTGGCCTATTGCTCCGGAATATGCCGCTTTTGCCCGCACCTACGCAAGGCACAAAGCACGCATGATCCATCACGATCGATATTAGCCCTTAGTCGGAGCCGGGCTCGCCGTCCAGTGTGGCGGATCAGCACTATTTGCCCAGCCCGCCATATCGCCGGACAGGCCCTCGGTACGCGGTCTATCGTTTCGGCGCCATCTCCTTGAGGTAGACGTCCGGCTTGAAACCGACCAGGAGCTTGCCCGCCTTTTCGAGCACCGGTCGCTTGATCATCGACGGCTGCGCCAGCATCAGCGCGACGGCGCGGCGCTCGTCGAGATCGGCTTTATCGGCCTCTGAAAGCTTGCGAAACGTAGTGCCGGCGCGATTGAGCAATGTCTCCCAGCCGACCTTGCCGACCCATCCGGCAAGGCGCGCCTTGTCGATGCCGTCCTGCTTGTAGTCGTGGAAGTGATAAGTAACGCCATGTGCGTCAAGCCACGCGCGGGCTTTCTTCATCGTGTCGCAGTTCTTGATACCGTAGATCGTCACGCTCATGCGCGTTCACCCATGGATGAGCCGTCGGGCGGTTGTTTTAACCGGTGACCCGTCAACCGCAAACCGGTTGTGCACAATCGCACACCGTTGAGAGGCCCGGCCTCAGCGGGTCATACTGCGTTTCAACGATCTTCCGAGCCCCAATTTTTTCGCTCATGCAAAATTCGCATGACGATTTCATCCCGCTTATGAACCCTCGGTCCAATCCCAGCCGAAACATGCCGTCGCAGCAAAACCCTGCCGTAAAACCCGCTCTCCGGCCGCTGAACAGATCGGTATAGGGGAACCGCGGACGATCCGGCCGGATCGCCCGCGTCCGGCGTCTATTTCTTCAGCAGCGCGCAGGTGCTCTGCCCGATCGGGAGGAAGGCCTGGTCGGCGGGCGTGGTGCCCACCAGCTTGTAGAGATCCCACGGCCCCTTCGATTCCGACGGCTTCTTTACCTCGAACAGATAGGCCGGATGAATGGCGCGGCCGTTCGGTTCGATGGCGCCGGGCCCGAACAGCGGATCGTCGGTCGGCATCGTCTTCATCTTCGCGACCACCTTGGCGCCGTCGTGCGGATTGCCGCCGAGCGCTTCCAGCGCCTTGAAGTAATGCAGCAGCCCGCCGTAGACGCCGGCATGGGTCATCGTCGGCGGCGATCCCTTGCGCATCCGCTTGGCGAACCGCTCCGAGAAGGCGCGAGTCTTGTCGTTGAGGTCCCAATAAAACGTCTCGGTGAGATTGAGTCCCTGCGCGGTTTGAAGCCCGATCGATTTCACGTCGGTAATGAACAGCAGCATCGCCGCCAGTTTCTGCCCGCCCGCGACGATGCCGAACTCCGCCGCCTGTTTGATGGCGTTGGTGGTATCGCCGCCGGCATTGGCGAGACCGATGATCTTGGCCTTGGACGCCTGCGCCTGCAGCAGGAATGAGGAGAAGTCCGAGGTGTTCAGCGGATGCTTGACGCCGCCGACAACCTTGCCGCCGGACTCCTTGATGATCGCCGACGCATCACGCTCCAGCGCCGAGCCGAAGGCATAGTCCGCGGTGAGGAAGAACCAGCTATCGCTGCCGGCCTTCACCAGTGCCTTGCCGGTCGAATGCGCCAGCATGTAGGTGTCGTAGGTCCAGTGCACGGTGTTCGGCGAACACTGTGCGTTGGTGAGATCGGTGCTGGCCGCGCCGGAGTTGAGGTGAATGGCGTTCTTCTCGCGCGTCACGTTGTTGACGGCGAGCGCCACGCTCGAATTGTTGATGTCGGCGATCACGTCGACCTTGTCGACATCGAGCCATTGCCGCGCCAGATTGACGCCGATATCCGGCTTGTTCTGGTGATCGCCGGAGATCACTTCGACCTTCCAGCCCTTGGCGCGCAGGCCGGAATCTTCCGCGGCCATTTCCGCCGCGAGGGTCGAGCCCGCGCCGCCGAGATCCTGATAGAGCCCGGACTGATCGGTGAGTACGCCGATCTTCACCACCTTGTCCTGCGCCAGTGCAGGACCGAACGCCGAACCGACCACCAGGGCCAGACCGGCCACAGCGGCGCGCGATCGACCGCCAAGACCATTACGCATCGTTTCCCCCTCAGTTGTTGATGAGTTGTTTCAGACCGGAATAGAGGGCGCCGTTTCGATCGATCAGATATTCGATCATGTCGAAGTGGTGCCCTTCAGGCTGACGGATCACCTCGCAGCGCAATCCAGCCTTCCGCCACGCGTCCGCGAAATCGCGTTCCTGTCGCTGAAATTCGCCGGACTCGATTCCGCCGACCGACAGCAGCAGCATCGGCGCCGATGCCGGAATGGAGAGCATCGGGCTGTTGCGCGCCGCCGTCGCGGCATCGAGGCCGATTTCCTTGTTCAGGTAGCAGAGCCGCATCGGCTCGAGATCGTAGAGGCCGCTGAGCGACAGGCCGCCCTTGACCAGATCGCGCGGCAGGCCGCGTGCCGCCCAGTCGGTGATGATCGACATCACGGTCAGATGCCCGCCCGCCGAACTGCCGGTCACGACGATGCGGTTCGCATCGAAGCCGTAATTCGCAGCGTGACGATAAAGCCACGCCAGCGCGTCGCGAACGTCGTCGACGATATCGTCCATCGTCACATGCGGCGCGAGGCGATAGTTGATCACCGCGAGGTTGATGCCGTCCGCAACAAACGGCTCGGCCACGTAACTGAACTCGGACTTGTCCTGCGCGCGCCAGTAACCGCCGTGAATGAACACCACCAGCGGCCGTCCCGCCTGCCCGCACAGGAACAGGTCCAGTTTCTGCAACGGCGCATCGCCATAAGCGAGATCGATATGCGCGTTGTCGCCGAGGGCGGCGCGGACCGCCCCGCTCCGCACTTTCCAGCTTTCGCCAAGCTCGGCGAAATCCGGAATCTGCGCGCGAATATTGTATTGCGCATCGAGCACCGGTTGCGTCATGCGGCGGTAAACATAGGCTTGCTTCAGCTCTTGCATCGGCTGGTCTTTCGTTGTTGTGATCGAAGGGAGCGGTCAGGACCGCAGAAGGTTGCCGGCATCGTCGAAAGCGAACCGGCTGATCAGGTCCGCAACCTGCTGCTGGGTGGCGGTGCCACGCCGCAAGGCAGCGAGCACCTTCAGGCGATCGTCGACGCCGTTCTGCTGCGCCAGCCGGAGCTGGATCTTGATGTCGGTGATCTCGATATGGAAACCGACGATGCCCGGCAGCAGCTTTTCGACGTAGTCGGGAATGCTGTCGACGCTCCATCCGCTCATCGGCGGCTCGAGCTCGTTGCTGTAGGCGACAACGATCTCGCGCATCGCCTCGCGGTCGGTCTTCAGATGCACGCGTCCGCGCACATGCACCGCCGCATAGAGCCATGTCGGCGCACGCGGATGCGTAGTGTACCAACTCGGCGAGACATGTGTATTCGGACTGACGAAGGTAACGAGAACGTCGGGCGCCTGCTCCCACGTCGGCCACTGCGCGTTGGCCCGCGCGCAATGGCCAACCAGCGCGCCGAACGCGCCCTCCTCGCGGCGCACGAGAAACGGCAGATGGCTGGCATCGAGTCCATCGCCGGACGAAATCATCGTGCCGAGGCGAATCTTCTCGATGAGATCGAACGCAAGCGCGCGGTCGTCCGCCCGGAAGTGAGCAGGAATATACATCGTCACCCGATCAAACTTGTTTGCGCCGGATTGCTCCGGGACGATCTGACGCTATTCAGGCGGCGGTGGCTCTGCTATCTGTAACAGGGCAAAGATTGTTTCTGGTGGGCCAAATGACCCGAAGCACCAGGGCTGTTGATTATCAGGATTTGCCGCGACCGATCGCTGCGATGGCCGACGAATATTCGGCCGGACATCGCGGGCCGTATCATGCGCACCGCCGCTCGCAACTGCTCTACGGCTCGACCGGCGTGCTGCGCGTCGCCACGCCCGACGGGACATGGGTGGCGCCGGCCAATCAGGCGATCTGGATTCCCGGCGGCATCATGCATCAGGTGATCTGCCACGGCGCGGTGTCCTTCCGCACGCTCTATATCGAACCCGATGCGAGCAACCTGTTGCCGAACGCCTGCCGTGTGCTCGACGTCTCCAATCTGCTGCGCGCGCTGATCCTGGAGTCGGTGTCGCTGCCGCTCGAATATAACGTCGAGGGGCGCGAGGGACGCGTCATGGCACTGATCATCGACGAGATCTGCCGAATGCCGGCGCGACCGATGCACATCCCGATGCCGCAAACGCCGCGCTTGCGGAAAATCTGCGAGGCGTTCCTGATCGATCCTGCGAGCCGCGACGACATCGACGAATGGGCGACGCGCGCCGGCCTCAGCCGCCGCACCTTCACGCGACTGTTCCGGCTCGAAACCAATATGAGCGTCGGCACCTGGAAGAAGCAGGCGCGCCTGATCGAGGCGGTGACGCGGATTGCATCCGGCGCGTCGATCACTTCGGTCGCGTTCGACATCGGCTACGAGAGTTCGAGCGCGTTCAGCGCCATGTTCCGGCAAAGCCTCGGCACCTCGCCGTCCGCATTCTCGGGACGCAGGGACGAACGGCTGCCGTGACGGCAGGCATCACTCCGCCGTGATGACCCGCAGCGGCGTCGCATAGGGTTCGATCCGCAGGCTGTCATTGGCCAGCACGCTGATTTTCGCCAGCGGCGCGTGCTCCAATTCGCCGTCCTTGCCCTTGCGCACGGCGTAGCGCCAGAAACTCATCGAGCCACGGCTGCGCAGCGCCTTGCCGATCTCGCCGACGTCCGTCGCCATGGCGCCGTCGTCACGCGTGAGGCCGACCACGATCTGGTCCTTCACCGTGACGATGCTGAACAGCTTTTGCGGCTGCTCGGCCGCGATCACAGGGCCGGCAACGGCGATGACGGCAACGGCAGCAAGCATCCGCATCACGACGCGGCGATCGATCAGGACAGACATCGGCATCCTTTCATTGCGTCGCCGACGGATTGCGCGGCGACGCCGTCGCGCCGTTTGTCGGGCGATCTCCCGATCCGGTTCACGCGCCAGCGGCCAAGCATCGCGGGTTCGGCGGTCGAAAATTTCTTTCTGCAAAACTTAGCAACCAAAGACAGTGCGGCGCGTTGCGGCCTTGCTGGGTGGCGATCATAGGAGCGCATCCCATGTGCGATTACAGCTTACACGCGGTTGCATCGCGTGCTGCCGTCGCAGGCGAAACCCTCGTTACAACCCGATTTGACCTGACCTCGACGCGAGGTTTCTCAGGGGTGGATAATCCGAGGGTCGCGGTTTGCCTGCGACCGGGGACCGAGATCGCGTTCGAGGCCGACGTGCAGCGCGAACGCATGATGTTCCATCACAGCGTCGGAGCCCGGTTGGCACGCTTCCGCCAGATCGACCTCGACAGTCCGATGCATCATCACGATGCTCTCGAGTTCTCGAATGGAACCATCGTGCTACTGACCGATCTGGTTCCGGGACAGCGGGCCGCGATCGTTCAACTGCCGGCCAACCCGGCCGAGAGCACGAGCGAACCGGTAGCCGATACGACGCCGATTACCGAGACCGGCAATCCGATCGTCGCATAGCGACAGCAATGCATCGCGCGGGTCACGTCAGGATGCGTGACCCGTATCGTCGAACCAGAATGGGCCAGACGCCGTCATCACGCGTTGCCGGCGTCGGAGGCCGACTGCAGATCCGCCAGTTCATACAGCGGCCGGATTTCGATCTCGCTTGGTCCCGGCATCGGATTCGGGCAACGCTTCACCCAGGCGACAGCCTCATCCATATCCTTCACCTCCCACAGCCAGAAGCCGGCGACCAGTTCGCGCGGCACGGCGAAGGGTCCGTCAATCACCGTGCGGCCGGTGCCGTCGAAAGCAACGCGCTTGCCGCGCGAGGACGGCGCGAGGCCATCCGCCATGACGAAGATGCCGGCCTTGCGCAGTTCGTCGTTGAACCGGCCCATCGCCTCCATCATCGCAGTCGTCTCCGGCGTGGAACGGAAGCCCTGCTCGCTGTCCTCGGTCGCCTTCACCAGCACCATCACGCGCATCGTGCGTCTCCCTGCTTTCAGGTTTGCTACTGGAACGACGAACGAGATGTGAAACAGCCGACAATGCCCGGCAAATTTTCTGGCAGCCGAGGCGTGCGCGAATTCAAAAAATCCACCCACGAAACACGCTCAACATCGTTTCGAATTTTTTTAGCCGGTTAAGTTCGCCAAGCCATCGGGATGCCGAAACAATGCGGGACTTCACCTTCGACGCACTGCAAGGCCGCGCCGCGCGAAGGAAACCTCGAAGCAACGACCTGTTGCTGCTCAGCTTCAGCTTACGGCTTTTCCCATTCCATCATCATCAGCCATGGAACACGCTGATACTTTTCGGCGACGGCAGGTTTGCCGCCATGGGGACGCGGCTCGTCGAAGTGCCGGAGAATGAGCCCCTCGCCGAGCAGCAGCGTCATGTAATAACCAAGAGGCCGATGCCAGTTTGTGATCCGGATGCCGTCCCATTCGGACAGCAATGCGCGGGTGTCGAGGTAATGGTCGATGCAGAAGCGACGTTCCGCCTCGCTGGACCAGCCTTCGCCAGCCGTGCTGAAGCTGGTCAGATTGGCAATCAGCAGCCTGCCGCCCGGCTTCAACACGCGCGTCATCTCCGCGATCGCGGTGGCGACGTCGGGAATGTCGATTAGCGTGAGATAGCTGACGACAAGATCAAACGTGTCATTCGGAAACTGCAGATTCTCGGCGCCTCCGACGCGGTAGTCGCCGCCCGGATCACGCCGACACGCTTCTTGGATAAGCCGTTCGGTCGGATCGATGCCGACCGTCCGCACGCCGATGCCTTGCAGCAGGCGGGAGAAACGGCCCTCGCCGCACCCGGCATCGAGCGCGTAGTTGAAATTGCCGGCGCGGACGCGTGCCAGCATCGGCCTGTCGAGAACGCAGGCGCGGCTGAAATCACCCTCCTCGCCGATGCTGGCGATCCAGGCCTCGGCGGATTCGTCCCAGCCGTTCGCCATCGGCGTGTTTCCCGTTCAGGTCGGTGACCTGCCCGTTAAAGGTTACAATCGCCGCTCGCATTCCGAGCGACATCGCGCGTGAGCCCGCCTTCGCGGAAACGACGCCCGTGCGCAAATCATTCCCACTCGATCGTGCCGGGCGGCTTGCTGGTCACGTCGTAAACGACGCGGTTGACGCCCTTCACTTCGTTGATGATGCGGGTTGCGGTTTCGCCGAGGAATTTCATGTCGAACGGATAGAAATCCGCCGTCATGCCGTCGGTCGAGGTCACCGCGCGCAGGCCGACGACGTACTCGTAAGTGCGGCCGTCGCCCATCACGCCCACAGTCTTCACCGGCAACAGCACCGCGAAGGCCTGCCAGATGGTGTCGTAGAGACCCACCTTGCGGATCTGGTCGATGTAGATTGCATCCGCCTCGCGCAGGATATCGAGCTTGTCGCGCGTGATCTCGCCGGGACAGCGGATCGCGAGCCCCGGCCCCGGGAACGGATGACGGCCGACGAAGATGTCCGGCAGGCCGAGTTCGCGGCCGAGCGCGCGGACCTCGTCCTTGAACAGTTCGCGCAACGGTTCGACCAGCTTCATATTCATGCGCGCCGGAAGGCCGCCGACGTTGTGATGCGACTTGATCGTCACCGACGGGCCGCCGGTGAACGACACGCTTTCGATCACGTCGGGATAGAGCGTGCCCTGCGCGAGGAAATCGGCGCCGCCGATTTTCTTCGCTTCCGCTTCGAACACGTCGATGAACAGCCGGCCAATAGTCTTGCGCTTGACTTCCGGATCGGTGACGCCGTCGAGCTCGCCGAGGAACTGCTTCGACGCATCCACATGCACCAGCGGAATGTTGTAGTGATCCCTGAACATGTCGACGACGCTTTTCGCCTCGTCCTTGCGCAGCATGCCGTGATCGACGAACACGCAGGTGAGCTGATCGCCGATGGCTTCGTGAATCAGGATCGCCGCGACCGATGAATCGACGCCGCCGGACAGACCGCAGATCACCTTGCCTTTGCCAACCTGCGCCCGAATTTTTTCGATGGCTTCCTCGCGGAAGGCGCGCATGGTCCAGTCGCCCTTGAGGCCGACGACCTTGCGCACGAAGTTGCGCAACAGCTTCGCGCCGTCCGGCGTATGCACCACCTCGGGGTGAAACTGCATCGCATAGAATTTGCGCGTGTCGTCGGCGATCACCGAGATCGGCGAGCCGGCCGCCTTCGCCACCGCGCGGAAACCATCCGGCAGTTTGGTGACGCGGTCGCCGTGGCTCATCCAGACGTCGTATTTGCCGCCCTTCTGCCAGACGCCTTCGAACAGCGCGCAGTCGTCGGTGACTTCGATGGCGGCGCGGCCGTATTCGCGATGGTGTCCGCCTTCCACGGTGCCGCCGAGTTGTTGCGCCATGGTCTGTTCGCCATAGCAGATGCCGAGCACCGGGATGCCGGCGGTGAGCACCGACTGCGGCGCCGTCGGCGCGTCCTTGTCGAGCACCGAGGCAGGGCCGCCGGACAGGATGACGCCTTTAGGCCTCATCTCGCGAAAAGCGGCTTCGGCTTTCTGGAACGGCACGATCTCGGAGTAGACGCCCTCCTCGCGCACCCGTCGCGCGATCAGTTGCGTCACCTGCGATCCGAAATCGATGATGAGAATCTTGTCGTGCGCGGCCGCGATGTCCGTGGCCGCCGGGCTCGTCTGGCTGTGTGCTGTCATGGGCAGGAGATACGCGACCGGCGGCGGCCCTGCAATGCCGCAAAGGCGGTTATCGGCGGGATTTTCAGCCCCGGATTCTCAGCTTGGACTGCGAGCCAGCACCGAGACGAAGAAGCCGTCGGTGCCGGTGCGGCGCGGCGTCATCAGGAGGCCCTCCGGGCTTTGCAGGGTGGCCGCCAGGAAATCCTCGGTCTTGTCCCATAACGGAGCCACGACCTGTGCCGGCGGCATCACCGAAAACCCGGGCTGGCGAGCGAGAAAGCCACGGATTTGTGCGTTGTTCTCCGCCGGCAGCACCGAGCAGGTGATGTAGACGATGCGCCCGCCGGGCTTCACCAGCGGCGCGGCGCGGTCCAGCACCTCGGCCTGCGCCTTAAGCCGCACCTCCAGCGCGCCGGGGCGGATGCGCCACTTGGCGTCCGGGTTGCGCCGCCAGGTGCCGGTGCCGGTGCACGGTGCGTCGATCAGCACCAGATCGGCGGAGGCGCGGATATCGGACAACGGGTCTGCATCGCCCTTCGGCGCGCGTACTTCGGCGTTGTGGACGCCGGCGCGCGACAGCCGTTCGTGAATCGGCGCCAGTTGCCGCTTGTCGCCGTCGGTGGCGATCAGTCGGCCCTTGCCCTGCATCATCGCCGCCAGCGCCAGGGTCTTGCCTCCCGCCCCCGCGCAGAGATCGATCACCTGCTCACCGGGTTTGGCGGCCGAGAACAGCGCGGCGAGCTGCGAGCCCTCGTCCTGCACCTCGACGCCGCCTTTGAGGAAATCCTCCTCGGCATGGATGCCGGGATTGCGGGCGTCGGCGCCGAGTGCGATCCGCAGGCCCCACGGCGACCACCGTGTCGGCTTGGCGCCAAGATGGGCCAGCGAGGCCGCCGTCTTCTCGCGCTTCGCCTTCAGCGTGTTGACGCGCAAGTCGAGCGGCGCGCGGCGAGCCATCGCGGTTGCTTCCGCCACGCGGTCGTCGCCGAACACCTCGGCCAGATGGTCGTCCATCCATTCCGGATAATCACCCGCGACCGGAGCCGGCGCGCCGTTGAGCGTGCGCACCGTCAATGCGTGGCGCTCTGCCGGCGACAGCGTATCGGGCGCAAAGCGCGAACCGTCGCACAGCGCGGCGAGCGCATCGGCGCTTGCACCGCGCTCCAGCTTCATCATGCCGAACACCCGCGCGCGCGGCGTGTCGTCGTCCATGATCCAGGCGCTGGAGGCGCGACGGCGCAGCACGTCGAACACCAGCCCGGAAATCGCCGCGCGGTCGCCGGAGCCGGCAAAGCGATGCGCCGTGCCCCATTCCTTCAGCGCCTTGGCCGCCGGGACCCGCTGCGTATCGATGGCGGAAATGACTTCAATGGCTGCGGCGAGCCTTGCGCCCGGTGTCATGACAATCCTCGGTCAAGCGCCGCTAGAGCAAAAACAAAAGGCGCAGCGCGAAGTACAGCCACATCGCCATCAGCACAAGCACGCCGGCGAACCAGACCAGCGAACGTCGCCGCACGTCGTTGCTGGTGACGAAGATGCCGGCGTGGGCGAAACGGGTGACGACGAACACCCACGACAGCAGCACGAACACCAGATCGGCGCGGCGCAACGGCAACGCGATGGCAACCAGCACATAGAACAGCAGCGGCAACTGGAACTGGTTGTTGAAGCAGTTGCCGATCTGCATGGCGCGATCCGGCCAGTTGCGGCCGAGCGCGATGTCCTTGAACGTCACCTCGCCCGAGGTCAGCGCGCGGGTTCGCACCCCGGCCATCATCAACAGGAGCGCGAAGGTCAGGCCCACGAGCACGAACACCGGCAGCAATACCATCTGGACGGACATCGCGGCCTCCGTTCTCCTGCGCGGGCGTGAGCGCGTCCCGACTAGGCCTTGTCGGGGCCGACGCGGACCAGTTGCTTGCCGAAGTTGGCCCCCTTGAGCAGACCCATGAAGGCTTGCGGCGCGCTCTCGAGTCCTTCGGTCACGAATTCCTTGTGCTTGATCTTGCCCTCGCGCAGCCATTGCGACATGTCGCGGATGAAGTCCGGATACATCGCAGCGAAATCGCGGACGATGAAGCCGCGGAAGTTGAGGCGCTTGACCAGTATCTGCCGCATGATGGTGTTGGCCCACGGCGGCGTCGGCGTGTCCTTGCCGAAGATGGTGTTGTAGTCGGCGATCAGACCGCAGACCGGAATGCGCGCGAAGTCGTTGAAGCGCGGCAGCACCGCGTCGAACACCTTGCCGCCGACGTTCTCGAAATAGACATCGATGCCCTTCGGGCAGGCTTCCTTCACCTTCGCGCGCAGGTCGGGATCGCGATGGTCGAGGCACTCGTCGAAGCCGAGTTCGTTCTTGACGTAAGCGCACTTCTCCTTGCCGCCGGCGATGCCGACCGCCCGCGCGCCCTTGATCTTCGCAATCTGGCCGACCGCCGAGCCGACCGCGCCCGACGCCGCCGCGACCACCACCGTCTCGCCCGGCTGCGGATTGCCGATGGCCAGAAGACCCGTGTAAGCGGTCATGCCCGGCATGCCGAGAATGCCCACGGCCGTCGAGATTGGCGCAATCTTCGGATCGATCTTGCGCAGGCCCTTGCCGTTCGACAGCGCGTATTGCTGCCAGCCGCTATGGGCCAGCACGATGTCGCCCTTGGCGAAGCCGGGATTGTTGGAGGCAGCCACCTCGCAGACCGTGCCGCCTTCCATCACGCCGTCGATCGGCACCGGCGCGGAATAGGACGGGCCGTCGTCCATACGGCCGCGCATGTACGGATCCAGCGACAGCCAGATCGTCCGCAACAGCACCTCGCCCTCGCCCGGCGCCGGCACCGTGTAGTCCTCGAAGCGGAAATTGGCCGGGGTCGGTTCGCCCACCGGGCGGGATGCCAGAACGATACGCTTGGCGGACTGGGACATGCGGGTAACCTCTCAACGGAATTGGATGACGATCGGAACGGCTCGAACGGCAACAGTGTCGTCAGGCCGTGATCCTGGCAAGCGCGGCATCGAAGGCGGCCGCAGCCGGGGCGAGGTCCTTGAACGCAAGGCCGGTCTCGGCGGATTGTTTCTGCTTTTCGGTCGCGGTGGGGCGAATCTCGGCGATCGGTTTCGGATCGGACAGAAACGCCGCCGGCGCGATGACATGAAATTCATGGCTGTCGAGCGGCGCATCCTTCAACAGGAAAACGCCGAGCGCCACAATGTCGTTGCCGCGCCGATAGGAGATGTAACGATCGATTGCGACCGAGCCGTCGCGCTGCATGCCGCCGAGCTTGGCGGAGCCCTTGGAGTCGAGCAGCTTGTGGACGCGAAAGCCCTTGACGCCGGACGAGTGCGCCTTCGCCGTCTCCTCGGACAGATCGTACTTCGCCGCCATCTCCTTGCCGACGGCGGCAATCTGATCGGCAACGGTGTGCTCGAACTCCTTCAGTTCGGTTCGCGGCTTGGCGATGCGGTTTGGCTTCAACGCGTTGCGCGTTTCAAGCACCGCCTTGCATTTGGCGGCCAGATCGTCGGCGGATTTGCGCTCCGCATTGCCGAGCAGGTTCTTCAACTCGGGCGTGGAGAGAGCTTCGAGCCGTTCGTCCGTCCATTCATACATGACAACCGCGATTCCATGGTTCTGACACGGAACGACGGTGTCCCGCCCGGTAATCCTACCGCGTTTTACCGCCGAGGGGAAACCGGAACGCACCAGAAATATCACGTCAAAACAAAACGATAGATTGTCTATTCGATATGCTTGCCAGCGCGCGGGACAAAAGCCGCTCCATCGACCGACTTCCCTCGATCCGCCACTTCGGCTTCGCCTGCCGGTTGACCCGCCGGCCAGACCGGTTACAATTGTTATGTTATAACATAACCTATTGGAGCAAACGATGAAGCGCTTGCCAGTCACGGTGCTGTCGGGATTTCTTGGCGCGGGCAAGACTACACTGCTCAACCATATCCTCCACAATCGCGACAATCTGCGCGTGGCGGTGATCGTCAACGACATGAGCGAAGTGAACATCGACGCCGCGCTGGTGCGCGACGGCGGTGCGCAACTCAGCCGACAGGAAGAACGCCTCGTCGAAATGTCGAACGGCTGCATCTGCTGCACGTTACGCGACGATCTTCTGAAAGAAGTCGAGGCGCTCGCCCGGGAAGACCGGTTTGACTACCTGCTGATCGAATCCACCGGAATCTCCGAGCCGATGCCGGTCGCCGCCACCTTCGCCTTCGAGGACGCCGATGGCCATAGCCTGTCCAGCGTGGCGCGGCTCGACACCATGGTCACGGTGGTCGATGCCCGCAACTTCCTCGCCGACACGGCCTCGCGCGACCTGCTGGCGGATCGCGACCGCGCCGCCGGTGACGGCGATGACCGAGCGGTCGCGGAACTGCTGATCGACCAGATCGAGTTCGCGGATGTCATCGTCGTCAACAAGATCGACCTGATCACGGAGCTGGAGCGTGAACTCCTGCTATGCAGCCTTCGGCAGCTCAACCCCGACGCCGAAATCATCTTCAGCGAATTCGGCCAAATCCCGCTCGAACGCATTCTGAATACTGGGAAATTCTCCTACGAGCGCGCCAGCCAATCGGCCGGCTGGCTTCAGGAGCTGGAAGGCCGCCACCACGCCCCGGAGACGGAGGAATACGGCTTCCGCAGCTTCGTCTATCGCGCGCGACGGCCGTTTCACCCGGAGCGCTTCCACCGCTTCATCACCGCGGAATGGCCCGGCGTGATCCGTGCCAAGGGCTTCTTCTGGCTGGCGTCACGGATGGAGTTCGCTGGATCGCTGTCGCGCGCCGGCGCCATCGTGCGGCACGAACCAGCCGGGGTCTGGTGGGCCGCCACCGACCGTGAACGCTGGCCGGCCGATCCGGAGTGGCGCGCGGGTGTGCTCAACAACTGGGACGAGCGTTACGGCGACAGACGGCAGGAAATCGTCATCATCGGCGGTCCGGCGATGGATCAGGCGACGATTACGCGCCACCTCGATACCTGCCTGCTGACCGGAACGGAAATGACGCTGGGTCCCAAGCGTTGGACAGGGCTTCGCGATCCCTTCCCCGGCTGGCGACGCGGAGCGGCGGCGTGAGCCACTCATTGCTCCATGAGTTGTTCGACGCCATGTGGCGCACGCCCGACCATCGCGCGCCGGGGAACCGGCGCCCGCGCGCGGTTACCGATGCAGAGATCGATGCCGCCATCGCGGCCACCGGACCATCTTGTGGCGATGTCGATTGCCCCTGCGGCGGCGAAGGCTTGACCTATCACCCCCGCCGCAATGTTCGATGACGGTCGGCAGCCGCGCGTATGCGGCCGCCGTCCGGATAGCCGTTACACTCCGCCCGGATAATTCGGGCTTTCGCGGGTGATCGTCACGTCGTGGACGTGGCTCTCGCGCAAGCCCGCGCTGGTGATGCGGACGAACTGTGCCTTGTCGTGGAATTCGGGAATGTTCTTCGCGCCGACGTAACCCATTGCCGCGCGCAGGCCCCCGGCGAGTTGGTGCATGACGTTGCCGACCGGTCCCTTGTAGGCCACCTGCCCCTCGATGCCTTCCGGCACCAGCTTGAGCGTGTCCTTGATGTCCTGCTGGAAGTAGCGGTCGGCCGAGCCGCGCGCCATCGCGCCGACCGAACCCATGCCGCGATAGGCCTTGTAGGAGCGGCCCTGCCACAGAAACACTTCGCCGGGCGTCTCGTCGGTGCCGGCCAGCAGGGAACCAACCATAACGACATCGGCGCCCGCTGCTATCGCCTTGGCGAGGTCGCCGGAGAACTTGATGCCGCCATCGGCGATCACTGGAATGTCGGCCTTCTTCGCCGCTTCCACCGCATCCATGATGGCGGTGAGTTGCGGCACGCCGACGCCGGCGACGATGCGGGTGGTGCAGATCGAGCCCGGCCCGATACCGACCTTGACGCAGTCCGCGCCGGCATCGATCAGCGCCTGGGTGCCGTCGGTGGTGGCGACGTTGCCGGCGATCACCTGCACCTCGTTGGAGCGCTTCTTGATGCGGTTGACCGCCTCCAGCACCCGCGAGGAATGGCCGTGCGCGGTATCGACCACGATCAGGTCAACGCCGGCGTCGATCAGCCGCTCGGTGCGCTCGTAGCCCCCCTCGCCCACGGTGGTTGCCGCCGCGACACGCAGGCGACCCTGCGCGTCTTTGCAGGCCAGCGGATGGGTGACCGCCTTTTCCATGTCCTTCACGGTGATGAGGCCGACGCAGCGATACTGATCGTCGACCACCAGCAGCTTCTCAATGCGATGCTTATGCAGCATCCGCTTGGCTTCCTCCTGGCTGACGTTCTCGCGAACCGTCACCAGGTTCTCGTGGGTCATCAGTTCCGACACCTTCTGGTGCGGATCGGTGGCGAAACGGACGTCGCGGTTGGTGAGGATGCCGATCAGCTTGCCCGGAATTCCATGGCCGCCGCCGGTGACCACCGGGATGCCGGAGAAGCCGTGGTCCTTCATCAGCAGCAGCGCATCGGCGAGTTGGGCGTCAGGGCCGATGGTGAGCGGATTCACCACCATGCCGGATTCGTATTTCTTGACCTGCCGGACCTGCGCGGCCTGTCCTTCCGGATCGAAGTTGCGGTGGATGACGCCGATGCCGCCGGCCTGCGCCATGGCGATGGCCATCTTCGCCTCGGTAACGGTGTCCATCGCGGAAGCGAGGATCGGGATGTTGACGGAGATCGATTTGGTGACGCGGGAGCGGATGTCGGCTTCGGACGGCAGGATATCGGACAGACCGGGCTTCAACAGAACGTCGTCGAACGTATAGCCTTCCTGAAACCGATCAGATCCTTGAAAACGCGTCATTGCCAACTCCATTCGCGGCCCTGTGCCGCCGGCTTACCCGGAATGAGCGTCCGTTCGGTGACGCAAAGGCGGCGCGTCGCCGTGGAATCGGGAACCCATTACGAGGGATTGGCGGTGGTCGATAGCACGGCGTCCCAACGTTTCAAAGGCTTTTGCCGCAATGCAGGACCGCTTATCCCGCGCGATCGCGCCCCTTGCGGGGGCCCGGCGGCATCCGCAACGAAACCGCCGCCTGACGCCGGCCGAACCGTGTGGCGCTGGTGAGGTAAATCAGGACCAGCGCGTGCGCTGGCCCCGCCAGCAGCGGCGCGAACATCGCCAACGTCAGCGCGAAATAGGCGCTGATGCCGCAGATGATTATGTTGAGGAACGCCGAAATCCGCTGACCGTCGATCCACAACGCGACCGACGGTAGCAGAATGGCCAATGCATAGATCATGTTCGCCGCCCGCTTGCCGACAGGACTTGCCTATCGGCTTGGTGCGGCGTTGCCGATCCCCCGTTAGCGGGGGTAACCCGGCGGCGGGCCGTGCTGGCGAATCGCCTCCACCACCTCGCGGTGCTTGCGATCCTCCCGCTTCATGTACACCGCCAGGATGGCGTGCGCCGACGGTACGAAGAACAGGACCGGGAAGATCAGCCCGAAGATGATGCAGACGACAAGCAGCACTACATTGAAGATCGCCGAGAACGGCTGGCCGTTGAACAGCAGACCGAGCGGCGGAAGAAGAGCGGCGAGGACATAGATCATCGTCGGAACTCCGTCAGACAGGCCAGCCCCGCACCATGCGGCGTACCTTCGCAGCCAGCATCTAGGAGGCATTCCGGATTGTACAATAGTCGCAGTCCACGGAGGATGCTAAAGGCCCGGCTCTCTCACGTCCCTCATCCCCGCAAGGCGCAATGAATAAAGAACGCGTGATCCCGCTGATCGTGGCGACCGCTCTGTTCATGGAAAACATGGACTCGACGGTGATCGCCACCTCGTTGCCGGCGATCGCGTCCGACATCGGCACCAGTCCGCTGACGCTGAAGCTCGCCATCACCTCCTATCTGCTCTCACTCGCGGTGTTCATTCCGGCCTCGGGATGGACCGCCGACCGCTTCGGCGCGCGCAAGGTGTTCAGCGCCGCCATCGCGGTGTTCATGATCGGCTCGATCGGCTGTGCCATCTCCTCCTCGATCAACGACTTCGTGATCGCGCGCGTGGTGCAGGGCCTCGGCGGCGCGATGATGACGCCGGTGGGGCGGCTGGTGCTGCTGCGCTCGATCGACAAGAGCGCGCTGGTCAACGCCATGGCCTGGGTGACTGTGCCGGCGCTGATCGGGCCAGTGATCGGCCCGCCGCTCGGCGGCTTCATCACCACCTACTTCTCATGGCACTGGATTTTCCTGATCAACATTCCGATCGGCATCGTCGGCATCGTGATGGCGCAACGCTACATCGATCCGATCCGCAGCGAGAACCCGGACCGCTTCGACCTCGTCGGCATGGTGCTGTCCGGCCTCGGGCTCGGTGGCCTCGCCTTCGGCCTCTCGGTCGCGGGCCTCGGGCTGATGCCATGGCAGGCGCTGGTGGCACTGATCGGCGGCGGCGTGCTGTTCACCGTGCTCTACGTCCGCCACGCCAGGCGAACCGACAGTCCGGTGCTGGATTTCAGCCTGATGCGGCACCCGACGATGTATGCCAGCGTCATGGGCGGCTTCCTGTTCCGGCTCGGCATCGGCGCGCTGCCGTTCCTGCTGCCGCTGTTGATGCAACTCGGCTTCGGCCTGTCACCCTTCAAGTCGGGCCTCGTGACGTTCACCTCGGCGCTCGGCTCGATGGGCATGAAGGCCTTGGCCGCGCGCGTCATCCGCGCCTTCGGCTTCCGCAACATCATGTCCGTGAACGCGCTGGTCAGCGCCGTCTTTCTCGCCGCCTGCGCGCTGTTCACCATCTCGACGCCACTCTTGCTGATCGTCATCATCCTGATCGTCGGCGGCTTCTTCCGCTCGTTGCAGTTCACCGCACTCAATACGCTGGCCTATGCCGATATCGAGCCGGAGAAGATGAGCCGTGCCACCACGCTGGTCAGCGTCGCACAACAACTGTCGGTATCCGCGGGGGTCGCCATTGGCGCGTTCTCGGTGGAAGCCACCATGGCGTTGAGCCATGCCAGCGAACTCACCGCCAAGGAGTTCGGCCCGGCCTTCGTGATCGTCGGCATTTTCGCCGCGCTGTCGGGCTGGTTCTTCTTCCGGATGCCGGTCGATGCCGGCCACCAGATTTCCGGCCGGCAGGTTGTGGTCGTCACCCCGCCCCGCGAAGCGGAAGCGGAGGAAGAAGCCGCGCGTGAAACCGCGACCGCGCGCGACCAGAAACTCGGCTGATCCGAACATTGTTGCGACCGCGTAAGCGGCGTGGTTTGCTTGATGCCGGCTGATGGCACGGAGACGCAGGCATGGCGCGGCTGTGGTGGATCACGGCTCTTCTGATGATCGCATTCGGTCCCGCGGCCGGCCATGCTGCCGAGCGCCCGCCGGCGAGCCAGTGCCTCGCGATGGCGCAGATGCTTCCTCACGTCGTCTACGCCAGCATCCGCACCGCCGCGCGTGCCGATGAAGTCACCATCCGCTATGCCGGGCATTCGACCTATGTGATCGAGACGCCAGACGGCGTGCGCATCGCTACCGATTACACCGGGACCTACGACACCGGCGGATTGCCCGACGTGGTCACCATGAACCGGGCGCATTCCACGCACCACACGCTCAATCCCGATCCGCGCATCAAGTACGTGCTGCACGGCTGGGGCGAAAACGGCGAAGCGGCGAAACACGCGCTGACGGTGCGCGATGTCTTCATCCGCAACGTGCCGACCGATATCCGCCGCTCGCTTTATGAGGACGGCGCCAACGTTGCGATGATCCCCAACGGCAACTCGATCTTCATCTTCGAGGTCGCGGGCCTCTGCATCGGCCATCTCGGCCACCTGCACCATCCGCTCGACGACAGCCACATCGCCGCCATCGGCCGGCTCGATATCGTCATGGTGCCGATCGACGGCACCTACACCATGTCCCTCGACGGCATGTCAGAAATCGTGCGGCGATTGCGCGCATCCATCGTGCTGCCGATGCATCGTTTCGGCACACCGCTGTCGGATTTGCTCGATCGGCTCCGCGGCCAGTTCGCTATCGACCGCCGCAGCGAGCCGTCCTTCCGAATTTCCGTTGGAGCCTTGCCAAAAACGCCGACGGTGATCGTGCTGAGCGGGATTTAGGCACGTCTTGACAACGCTTGACTTGCAACAACGCAGGCAGCGAGAATGAAACGGGGAACATTGAGAGGGCCTGATGCTGATTTGCACACCGGCAAATGACGACGCGGAAGCACGCTATACCTGCGCTTGCCACAGTCCCGCTTTCGCCCGGCTGAACGCAGCGATCGAGCGGCGGTTTTCGCGACGGTCATTCCTGGCCGGCGCGGGCGCGATCGGCGCAATGGCGCTGTCCCCGAAAAGCGCAGTTGCCGCCGTCCCGCGCGCACCGACGGGGCCGGTTGTCTTCACCAATGTCCGAATTTTCGACGGCAAATCGGCAAGCCTGATTGCGGGACGCAATCTGATCGTCGAAGGCAACCGGATCAAGGCCATCGCGGCGGCGGGCGAACGCCCGCCGGAGGGCGCGCAGATCATCGACGGCGGTGGCCGCACGTTGATGCCGGGTTTGATCGATGCGCACTGGCACGCGGTGATGTGCGGGATTCCGGAAGTGGTGGCCCTCACCGCGGACGTTCCCTACGTTCATCTGGTGGCAGCTCAGCAAGCAGAGCAAACTCTGATGCGCGGCTTCACCACGATCCGCGATGTCGGCGGCCCGTCCTTCGCTCTGAAGCGCGCCATCGATCAAGGCATGTTTGCCGGTCCCCGCATCTTTCCCTCGGGCGCCATGATCTCGCAGACCTCCGGGCACGGCGATTTCCGGCTGCGCTACGAGGTGCCGCGCGGCTCCGCCAACGATATCAGCCACGCCGAAGCGGCAGGCATTTCCGCGGTTGCCGATGGCGTGCCGGAAGTGCTGCGCCGCGTGCGCGAGCAGCTTCTGCTCGGCGCCAGCCAGATCAAGATCATGACCGGCGGCGGGGTCTCTTCCGCTTACGACCCGATCGATGTCAACCAGTTCACCGCCGAGGAAATCCGCGCTGCGGCCAATGCCGCATCGGACTGGGGCACCTATGTCTGCTCGCACGTCTATACGCCGGACGGCATCAAGCGCGCGTTGCAGAACGGCGTGCGATGCATCGAGCACGGTCAGCTCGCCGACGAGGACGCGGTGAAGATGATGGCCGACAAGGGCGCCTGGTGGAGCCTGCAACCGTTCCTCGCCGACGAAGACTCCAATCCCAAATCGAACCCGGTACAGCGCCAGCAGCAGGAAGAGATCGCCAAGGGAACGGTCCGCGCCTACGAACTCACCAAGAAGCACAAGGTGAAGACCGCTTGGGGCACCGATATCCTGTTCAATCCGAAGGGCGTCGCCAACCAGGGCAAGCAACTCACCAAATTGTCTCGATGGTTCGACAACGCCGACGTGCTGCGGATGGCGACGGCAGCGAACGGCGAGCTTCTCGCCATGTCGGGCGAGCGTAACCCCTATCGCGCCAAGGTCGGCGTCATCGAGCCGGGCGCGCTCGCCGACGTATTGCTGGTCGACGGCAATCCGCTGGAAAATCTCGCGCTGATCGCCGATCCCGAGCCGAACTTGAAAGTCATCATGAAGGACGGCCGGATCTTCAAGAACACGCTGGCCTGAGTATTACGCGCGACGCGGTGTTACGCGCCGCCGCGAAAGCCGGTGGCGAGCAGATAGCGCTCCGATGAATCCTGACGGCTTGCCGCCGGTTTGACGTGGCGCACGGTGGCGAAGTCGCGTTTCACCTGCGCCAGCAACTCTGCGTCCGCGCCGCTCTGGAATACTTTTGCGATGAAGGTGCCGCCGGGCTTCAACACCTCGGCCGCGAAGGCCGCAGCCGTTTCCACGAGGCCGACGATGCGTAGTTGATCAGTCTTGCGGTGGCCGGTGGTGTTGGCGGCCATGTCCGACATCACCACGTCGACGCCGCCACCGATCATCTCACGCAAAATCTCCGGTGCCTTGTCGTCCATGAAATCGAGTTGCGCGAAGGTGACGCCCGGAATTTCCGGCATCTCCAACAAATCGATCGCCACCACCTTGCCCTTGCCTTGCAGCACGCCGACCTTGCGCGCGGCGACCTGGCTCCAGCCGCCGGGCGCGGCGCCGAGATCGACCACCACCTGTCCCGGCTTCAACAGCCGATACTTGTCGTCCATTTCGATCAGCTTGTAGGCAGCACGCGAACGCCAGCCGTCGCGCTTCGCCTGCGCGACATAGGGATCGTTGAGCTGCCGCTCCAGCCACAGTTTCGACGACAGTTTGCGTTTGCCGGCGCTCTTGACGGTGACGTGCAGCCGCCCGGTAGTGTCCTTTGCCATGCCGGTTGCTTATCTCGAAAACGTTATGAACGATAGGCCGCGAAGCGAACCGTTACGCCACGCCGATGGCGCCGTCCTCGCGCATCATTTCCACCAGCATGCCCTCGCGCAACCCGCGATCGGCGACGCGCAGGCGCGGCAGCGGAAACGCGTTGCGGATGGCGTCAAGGATGGCGCAGCCCGCCAGCACCAGATCGGCGCGTTCGAAGCCGATGCAGTTGTTGTTGGCGCGCTCCTGATAGCTCATGCCGAGCAAGGTGGAGATCGCGGAGGTGATCTCGCCGTCATCCATCCAGAGTCCGTCGACGCGGCGGCGATCGTAGCGCGGCAACCGCAGGTGGATGCCGGCCAGCGTGGTCACGGTTCCCGAGGTGCCGAGCAGATGCATCGTCTCGAGGTTGCCGCCGTGCTTCGCCGCGAACGGCGCGACATGGCGGGAGACTTCCTGCACCATCCGCGCATAAACCTCGGCGCTGACGTCCTTGCCACCGAACCGTTCCGCCAAGGTGACGACGCCGAGCGGGATCGACATCCAACCCTCGACGCACGGCACGCCTCCGTTGCGGTCGATCCGCACCAGTTCGCTGGAACCGCCGCCGATATCGAACAGGATCGCGCCGGTGCCCTGCGGGTCGACCAGCGGCGAGCAGCCGACCACCGCCAGCGACGCCTCGGTCTCGCGGTTGATGACCTCGAGCGCGATGCCGGTTTGGGTGGCGACGCGGTCGCGGAACGCCTCGGCGTTGGAGGCCGCCCGGCAGGCTTCGGTCGCGATCAGGCGCAGCCGCTGGGCGTTGCGATGGCGCATCTTGTCGCGACAGACGCTGAGCGCCGAGATCGCCCGGCCAATCGCTGCCTCGCTGATGCGGCCGGTGGAGGAAATGCCTTCGCCGAGCCGGATGATCCGCGAAAACGAATCGATCACGCGAAAGCCCTCGCCTTCCGGGCAGGCGATCAAGAGGCGGCAGTTGTTGGTTCCGAGGTCGAGCGCGGCATAGACGCCCGCACTAGCCAGTGCGGCGTCGCCATTGGCGCGCTGATGCGATCGGGGCGGCTCCGGGCCATCGCTGCGCCGGGCGTCGTTGTTCATGCAACCTGTCTCTCGCGGCCGGACCGGCCGACTGGAATAATGTTTCACGGAAAGTTTAGAGCATGATCCCGAAAAGGGGAAACCGGTTTTCCGAAAAGATCATGCTCGAACAAAAGAACAGCACGGGAGCGCAACTACAGCACGCAGCCGCCATGCCCAATCCGGCGTTGCCGGCACCTTGTGCTTACGTTATTTCGGTCGGGAAGCGATAGCGCATGTGGCGCGAAACGCTTGGGAATCGATGGTTTCATGGATAGCAAGACGCCCCGACCGACCGCCAGCCTCGCCCGCGACAACGCCATTGCACTGCAAAAGCACGCCGTCGGGCAGCCCGTCCGCCGCAAGGAAGATGATACCCTCGTGCGCGGCAAGGGCCGCTACACCGACGACTTCAGCCTGCCCGGTCAGGCTCATGCCTGGATGGTCCGTAGTTCCCATGCCCACGGCGTGATCCGCGCCATCGACACGGATGCGGCGCGGCAGATGCCGGGCGTGCTCGGGATCTATGTCGGCAAGGACCTGGTCGAGGCCGGCTACACGCCGATCCGTTGCAGCCTGCCGATGAAGAACGCCGACGGCTCGCCGCTGTTGCAGTCCGACCGCATGGCGCTCGCCATCGACAAGGTCCGCTTCGTCGGCGACCCGGTCGCCTGCGTCGTCGCGGAGACCGCGGCGCAGGCGCGTGATGCCGCTGAAGCGGTGATCATCGAAATCGATGAGCTGCCGTCGGTGACGAAATCCGAGGACGCCATCAAGCCCGGCGCGCCGCTGCTCTACGATCACATCCCCAACAATATCGCGCTCGACTATTACTCCGGCGACCGTGCCGCGACGGCGGCGGCTTTCGCCAAGGCCGCGCATGTCACCTCGCTCGACATCATCAACACCCGCGTCGCCGTGGTGCCGATGGAGCCGCGCGCGGGGCTCGCCTCCTACGACAAGGCCAGCGATCGCTTCACGGTGCACGTGGCGACACAGGGCGTGTCCGGCAACGTGACCTCGCTCGCCAAGCTGATGAACGTGCCGCGTGAGAAAATCCGGCTGCTCACTTATAACGTCGGCGGCTCGTTCGGCATGAAGAATGCGAGCTATCCGGAATACGTCTGTCTGCTGCACGCATCGCGGCTGCTGAACCGGCCGGTGAAATGGCTCGAGGAACGCTCATCGAGTTTCCTCAGCGACAATCACGGCCGCGCGCAGGACGTGCGCGCCGAACTGGCCTTCGATGCCAAGGGCGCCATCCTCGGCGTTCGCGTCACCGGCTTCGGTAATCTCGGCGCCTATATCGCCGGCGTCGGGCCGCTGCCGCTGTCGCTCAACATCGCCAAGAACATCGCCAGCGTCTATCGCACGCCGCTGATCGAAGTCGATATCAAGTGCGTGGTGACCAACACCACGTTCATGGGCGCCTATCGCGGCGCGGGCCGCCCCGAAGCCAACTACTTCATGGAGCGTCTGCTGGATCGCGCCGCCGCCGAGATGGGCATCGACCGCCTGACCTTGCGCCGCCGCAATCTGATCAAGCCGCCGCAAATCCCGTTCGCCGCTGCCAACGGCCTGACCTACGATTCCGGCGACTTTCCCGCCGTGCTCGACAAGGCGCTAGAGTTGGCAGACTACGCCGGCTTCGCCCAGCGCAAGCGCGAGGCGCGCAAGCGCGGCAAGCTGCGCGGCATCGCGGTCGGCTGTTATCTCGAAGTCACGGCCGGATTCGCCGAACTCGGCAAGATCGACTTCGAGGCGGACGGCACCGTGTTGCTGACCACCGGCACGCTCGATTATGGGCAAGGCCACGCCACGCCGTTCGCGCAGGTGCTCGCCGCCAAGCTCGGCGTGCCGTTCGATAAGATCCGCCTGATGCAGAACGACAGCGATGTGGTGCACAGCGGCGGCGGCACCGGCGGTTCGCGCTCGATCATGGCCAGCGGCACCGCCATCGTCGAAGCCAGCGATCTGGTGATCGCCAAAGGCAAGATCGCGGCGGCCAACAAGCTGGAAGCCGCCGAGAGCGACATCGAATTCGCCGACGGCCGCTTCACCATCGCCGGCACCGACCGTTCCATCGGCCTGCTCGAACTCGCCAGCGCGCTGCGCACGTCGCCGCCAGTAGACGGACAGCCCACCTCGCTTGACGTCGATCACGCCTCGCCGGGCGTGCCGTCGACGTTCCCGAACGGCTGCCACATCAGCGAAGTCGAGATCGATCCCGACACCGGCGTGACCAAGGTTGTGAAATACACCGGCGTCAACGATTTCGGCGTGGTCATCAATCCGATGATCGTCGAGGGTCAGTTACACGGCGGCGTCGTGCAGGGCATCGGCCAGGTGCTGATGGAGCAAGTCAGCTACGACGACAACGGCCAGCCGATCACCGGCTCGTTCATGGATTACGCCATCCCGCGCGCCAGCGACGTGCCGGCAATGACGATCGGCGAACAGCCCTCGCCCGCGACCAGCAATCCGCTCGGCGTCAAGGGCTGCGGCGAAGCCGGCTGCGCCGGCAGCCTCGCCACGCTGGTCAACGCCGCGATCAACGCCATGGCGGACGAAGGCGTGACCCAGATCGAAATGCCGCTGACGCCGGAACGGGTGTGGCGCGCACTGCGCGAAGCGCGGCAAGCCGTCAGAGTCTAGAGCATGATTTTCCGAGGCTGAATCTGAGGTCGTCACCCTGAGGTGCTGTCGCTTAGCGACAGCCTCGAAGGGCGACAGTCGCGATCCTTCGAGGCTCGCTCCGCTCGCTCCTCAGGATGACGGCACGCGCTTCAATTCAAACCAATCACGCTCTAGGCTGGTAGAGCCAAATAACCTCAGCGTCGTCCCCGCGCAGGCGGGGACGACGATCTTGGTGCTGGACATCCATGCACGAAACGGATGTCTCGTTAACCACTCACGTTGACCGATCCATCTACGTCGCCTGCACGCGCGGCTTGTAGATCGCGATATGGTGGCAGTGTGCGACCGGCGTGCGGCCGTTGGCGACCACCAGCGCATCGAGTTCGACGAAGCGGTGCCCTTTCTTCTCGTAATTCGCGGTGACTTTGGCGCGCGCCGCCAACTCGTCGTGCGGATGTGCGGACGACAGCAGTTGCATGGCGCTGCCGACATGAATCCATGGCCCCAAAATAGCGTTCTGCACCAGCACCTGATTCATGATGCGCTGGAAAATGCCAGGATGCAGCGCGCCGGCGTCACGATAGATTTGATCGGTGGCACGCACCTCAGTGAGATATTCGGTGAATTCCTTGTTGTTCCAGCTTCGCGGCGCGGTGCCCAGCCACGCGCCAAGCTGGTAGGAGTTGTCATCCACCGGGAGGCGCTCGGCGACCGGCGCAGTTTCCGGATACTCGCTCAGCACGATCCGTTCGGTCCGGTTCGGCAGCGACGCTTGCCCGGTAGCGCAAAGCTGGTCCTTGCTCTCGACCCGCAAGGTCAGCCCCTGTGGGTCATCCTCGCTAATGACGTCCGCCATCTCGCCGTCATAGACCGGCTTGACGAAGCGCCCTTCGATGCGCCCGCGCTCGAGAAAGGTGCGACCCCAGCGCGCGATCGGCATGTGCATCATATAGGCCAGCACTTCGACGCCGGGAACCAAGCCGCCGCTGAAGCCATATTGGCGCGCCACCGCGTCGTCGTGAATCTTGTTTTCAGACTGCTTCGCGGTGTTATACGCCTCGACGCGATAAGGCTGCATGCTGGACATCGATCTTTCACTCTCAATTGGCGACATTACGCCAATGCTACGCGCCCGGCCCGCGATGGCAAGACCGCCCTTTGCAACGCTCGCATTTTGCGGGCTAATCGCGTAGGAAACGAGCCGCACATTCCGCCGACAGGAAATTCGCTTGTGACCACCACGCCGCGCATCTATATCGACGCCGATGCCTGCCCGGTGAAGGACGAGGTCTATCGTGTCGCTGTACGCCACAACCTTCCAGTAAGCGTGGTGGCGGGCAAGTTCATCCGTGTACCGCAAGACCCGTTGATCGAGCGTATCGCCGCCGGCGACGGCATGGACGCTGCCGACGACTGGATCGCGGAACGCGCCGGCAAGCATGACATCGTCATCACCGCCGACATTCCGCTCGCCAGCCGCTGCGTCAAAGCCGGCGCGACCGTGATCGCGCCGACCGGCAAGCCGTTCACCGAAGAGTCGATCGGAATGACGCTCGCGGTGCGCAACCTGATGACCGATCTGCGCTCCAGCGGCGAAGTCACCGGCGGACCTGCGGCGTTCTCGCCGCGTCATCGCTCCGCCTTTCTCTCGGCGCTCGATCAGGCTATTCGGCGCATCCAGCGCGCGCTGCCAAGCGACGTCTGACAATCATTCGAATTTCGACCCAGTTGAAAGCACTATGGCTCCTCCTCTCATCCAGTTGAAAGATATCGGCCTGACCTTCGGCGGCACGCCGCTGTTGTCCGGCGTCGAACTGTCGGTGTCGGCGGAAGAACGCGTCTGCTTGATCGGCCGCAACGGCTCCGGCAAATCGACGTTGTTGAAGATCGCGGCCGGTCTGGTCGAAGCGGATAGCGGCTCGCGTTTCGTGCAACCCGGCGCGACGGTGCGCTATCTGCCGCAGGAGCCGGACTTCGACGGCTTCGCCACCACGCTCGCCTATGTCGAAGCCGGGCTCGGCCCCGGCGACGATCCCTATCCGGCGCAATACCTGCTGGAACAGCTCGGACTGCATGGCGACGAGAACCCGACGCAGCTCTCCGGCGGCGAAGCGCGCCGCACGGCGCTCGCCCGCGTGCTGGCGCCCTCGCCCGACATCCTGCTGCTGGACGAGCCGACCAACCACCTCGACCTCACCACCATCGAATGGCTGGAAGGCGAACTCGGTTCGCGCCGTAGCGCGCTGGTGCTGATCAGCCACGACCGGCGTTTCCTCTCCAACCTGTCGCGCAGCACGGCGTGGCTCGATCGCGGGCAAATCCGCCGCATCGAGCGTGGCTTCTCCGCATTCGAGGAATGGCGCGACGAGGTGCTGGCGGAAGAAGAACGCGACCAGCACAAGCTCGACCGCAAGATCGTCGCGGAAGAACACTGGCTGCGCTACGGCGTCTCCGGACGGCGCAAGCGCAACGTCAAGCGCCTCGGCAATCTTCATGCCTTGCGCGCGGAGCGCCGCGACTATCGCGGCTCGACCGGCAGCGCCAGCCTCGCCGCCGCCGAGGCCGACAAATCCGGCAAGCTGGTGATCGAGGCCAAGGGCATCGGCAAAGCGTACTCCGGCCGCGCCATCGTCGACAATTTCTCGATCCGTATTCAGCGCGGCGACCGCATCGGCATCGTCGGCCCCAACGGCGCCGGCAAGACCACGCTGATCAACATGCTGACCGGCGCCAGCGAGCCCGACAGCGGCAGCATTCGCTTCGGCGCCAACATTGAGATGGCGACGCTGGACCAGCACCGCGAAAGCCTCGATCCGAAATCGACCTTGGCCGACGCGCTGACCGGCGGGCGCAGCGATCACGTCATGGTCGGCGGCAAGCCGAAGCATGTCGTCAGCTACATGAAGGACTTTCTGTTCACGCAGGAGCAGGTGCGCACCCCGCTCGAGGTGCTGTCCGGCGGCGAGCGTGGCCGCCTGATGCTGGCACGCGCGCTGGCGAAGCCTTCGAACTTGCTGGTGCTGGACGAGCCGACCAACGATCTCGACCTTGAGACGCTGGACGTGCTCGAGGAAATGCTTGGCGATTATCAGGGCACGGTCATCCTCATCAGCCACGACCGCGATTTTCTCGACCGCGTCGTGACCTCGGTGATCGTGCCGGAAGGCAATGGCCGCTGGATCGAATATGCCGGCGGCTATTCCGACATGCTGATGCAGCGCGGCGCGGACTTGCAACGCGCGGCAGTCAAGCAACCGGCGAGCACGGCACAGATGGCCGCGCCGAAGGAGGCGAAGGCTGCGCCGCAGACCAAGCGACGCCTCAGCTTCAACGAGAAGCATGCGCTGGAAACCTTGCCGAAGACCATCGAGACCTTGCACGCCGAGATTGCGAAACACCAGAAGCTGCTCGACGATCCGAACCTTTACAGCAAGGATCGCAAAAAATTCGATCAGGCCTCGCAGGCGATCGCCACCGCGCACAACAAGTTGTCGGAAGCCGAGACCAAATGGCTGGAACTCGAAATGCTGCGCGAGGAAATCGAGCAGAGCTGAAAGGATGCGCCGATGACGACTCCCCTCGCCGCCAAAATCGCTCGCGAATTCGGCACGCCCGCCGCGGTAATCGACATGGATCGCGTCGAGCGCAATATCGCCCGCGTGCAGGCAGCGTGTGACGCAGCCGGCGTCGCCAACCGGCCCCACATCAAGACGCACAAGTCGCCGGTACTTGCAAAGCTTCAGATCAAGGCCGGCGCGCGCGGCATTACCTGCCAGAAACTCGGCGAAGCCGAAGTGATGGCGGAGGCCGGCATCGATGACATTCTCATCAGCTACAACCTGCTCGGGGACGAAAAGATGGCGCGGCTCGGCGCGCTGCGCGCACGCATCGACGTCACGGTCGCGGCCGATAATCCTGTCGTCGTTGCCGACCTCACCAAGGCGGCGGCCGCCGCAGGACGCGCGCTGCCGGTGGTGGTGGAATGCGACACCGGCCGCAAGCGCGCCGGCGTGGAAACACCCGCTGAGGCCATTGAACTGGCGCGTATCATCTCGACATCGCCGGGCCTGAGTTTCGGGGGCTTCATGCTGTATCCGACCGAAACGGGCTGGCCAGACGCCCAGAGATTTTACGACGAAGCTCTGGCCGGCGTCCGCGCGTTGGGGCTGGAGCCCGCTATCGTCTCCACCGGCGGCTCGCCGAACCTGAAGAACCTCGGACAGTTGCGCGGCGCGACGGAACACCGGCCGGGCACTTACATCTACAACGACCGGATGCAGATGGCGGCAGGCGTCGCCACGCTCGACGACTGCGCGCTACATATCTACGCCACGGTGGTGAGCCGCGCCGCGCCGGAGCGCGGCATTCTCGACGCCGGCTCGAAAACCTTGACCGCCGACAGCGGCGGGCTCGACGGTTTCGGTCTGATTCTCGAACATCCGGAAGCGAAGATCGCGCGGTTTGCTGAGGAACACGGCTTCCTCGATCTCACGCGCAGCAACACCCGGCCTAACATCGGCGACGTGGTGCGCATCGTCCCGAACCACGTCTGCGTCGTCGTCAACATGCTCGATGAAGTAGTGATGGCGCGCGGCGACGAGATCGTCGGCGTGCTCCCCGTCGCCGCGCGCGGGAAGTTGCGGTAGCGCGTATTCCGTGGTGGCGAGTCATGGCCGGGCTTGTCCCAGCCATCCACGTCTTCCTCCATGTGAGTCCGGTAACTGCGTGGATGCCCGGGACAAGCCCGGGCATGACGAATACCAAGACGATCATCGTCGAATGAAGGCGAGCGCCCCGCGCCCCGCCGCTGCGCCAGTGGCAAACGATGCTTGCAATAAATAGCCGCCGGTTGGCGCTTCCCAATCGAGCATTTCGCCGGCAGCGAATACGCCCGGCAACCGACGCAGCATGAAGGCGTCGTCGAGTTCGTCGAACGCGATGCCGCCGGCCGCCGAGATGGCGCGATCGAGCCCGGCGGTGCCGGTCAGTCTGATCTGCACGTCGTTGATGCGCGCCGCGAGATCGGCCGATGACAAGCGCGGCAGATCGACCTTTGCGGTCAGCGCGGCTTCATACAGCAGCCCGATCACGACGGGTGCGAGACCAGCGGCCTTACGCAGATACGTTGCAAATGATTGCTTGCCGCGAGGTTTCGACAATCGTTCGATCAATCGTGGTTGATCCAGATCGGGCCGCGGGGCGAGGTGCAATGTCGCCTGTCCTGCCCGCGCGATTTCATCGCGCAAGACCGACGCCAGCGCGTAGATCGCGCCGCCCTCGATACCATCGCGACTTATCATCGCCTCGCCGCGTACGGTCTGCGATCCAAAACGCAGTTCGATATTCTTCAACGGCTGACCGGCGAAGCGTTCGCTGAATTTGTCGGACCACGCCACCGTGAACCCGCAATTGGCTGGGCGCAGCGGCGCGATGTTCACGCCGCGCTGCCTCAGCAGATCGACCCAATGTCCATCAGAGCCGAGGCGTGGCCAGCTTGCTCCGCCGAGCGCCAATACAGTGGCGGCTGCTTTTACAGCGACCTGCCCTTGCGGTGTCTCGAACGACAGATGGCCATCATCATTCCATCCGGTCCAGCGATGGCGCAGGGCCAATCGCACGCCGTTGGCATCGAGCCGCCGCAACCATGCGCGCAACAGTGGTGATGCCTTGAAGGCTTGCGGGAACACCCGTCCGCTGGAGCCAACAAAGGTTGGCTGCCCAAGCGCCTCACTCCACGCGCGCAGCGCATCGGGCTGAAATGCACTGATGACCGATGACAAGCGCGCCGCCGCATCGCCGTATCGCGCCATGAATTGCGGCAGCGGTTCGCTGTGCGTGAGGTTGAGGCCACCGCGCCCGGCCATCAGCAGTTTGCGGCCGGCCGAAGGCATCGCGTCGTAGACGGTGACCGACGCGCCACCATTCACCAGCACCTCGGCCGCCATCAGGCCGGCAGGCCCCGCCCCGATCACCGCGACCTCTGGCTTCGGAGCGGCAGCCATGGCGTTGCCGCCTACTTATCCAGCTTGATGCCGGCGGCGGCTGCCGCCTGTGCGACGTATTTCTGCGTCTGCTGGAATGCGCCTTCGAGCGCTTTCGCGTTCGACATGTCGGCGATCTCGTTGAAGTGCGCGGCGATGGCGTCCGGCGTCCACTCGTTCTGCGGCAGGTTGATGCCTTCGGATTCCAGAATCTTGATCACCGCGAACGAACCCGCGCCGGCACCCATGATGGTGCGGGTGGGCGCGTTCTCGCCGAGCAGGAACAGCACCGCCGGTGTGATCGCCTCCGGCCGCATCAGGTCGAGCGCCTGCTTCGGCAGCAATTCCTCGGTCATGCGAGTCGCCGCCGTCGGCGAGATGATGTTGACGCGGATGTCGGTCTTGCGGCCTTCTTCCGCCAGCACGTTCATCAACCCGACCATGCCGGATTTCGCGGCGCCGTAATTGGCCTGACCAAAATTGCCGTAGAGACCGGAGGACGACGTTGTGAGCACGATGCGGCCGTAGTTGCGCGCGCGCATGCCTTCCCACACCGCCTTGCAGCAGTAGAACGTGCCGGTGAGATGCACGTTGAGCACCTTGGCGAAATCCGCGACTTCCATCTTGGCGAACGACTTGTCGCGCAGGATGCCGGCATTGGCGCACATGATATCGACGGCGCCCCACTTCTCGGTCGCCTTCGCGACCATCGCGGTGACCTGTTCGAAATCGGACACGTCGGCGCCGTCGGCCATGGCTTCGCCGCCGGCCTTGCGGATTTCCTCCACCACGGCTTCAGCCGCGGTCATCGAGCCGCCGGTGCCGTCGCGCGCGCCACCGAAATCGTTGACGACGACCTTCGCGCCGTAACGCGCCAAACCCAGCGCATGCGCGCGTCCAAGCCCGTTGCCCGCGCCGGTGACGATGGCGACGCGTCCGTCAAATCTGATTGTCATGCTGCTATTCCCAGTTTCAAGCAAAATACAGGAGGCCTAGCCAATCGGCGGCCAGCGCCGGCTTGGCTTCGCCATCGATCTCGACGCTGACGCTGGTGCGCGACAACAGTTCGTTCGGGCCGCGCATCTTCGCTTCGGTCAACGTGAAGCGCCCGCGCACGCGCGAGCCGGCGCGCACCGGCGAGACGAAGCGCAGCTTGTCGAAGCCGTAATTGACGCCCATGGTCGCGCCTTCGATCTTCGGCAGCGCTTCGTAGGAGAAAACGCTGAGCAGCGACATCGTCAGGAAGCCGTGTGCGATGGTCGCGCCGAACGGCGTCTCGCGCGCCGCCCGCTCGGGATCGATGTGGATGAATTGGTGGTCTTCGGTGACGTCAGCGAAAGCATCGATCCGGCTCTGATCGACGGTGTGCCAGGCGGAAATCCCGATTTCCTTGCCAACGAGGTCGAAATAGGCGTCGCGTGTGATGGTCAAGCTCATTCTGGTCCTGCTGTCGGAATGTTCCGGCAGCAGTTTTCACAGAAAGGTTCAATGGCCAAGCAAAATATGCGGAAATTTCTACTTGATCTTGTCGCCGATCCTGCTTTCGGCCTCGGGATGGCAAACTTCATCATCGAGAGGAGCGATAGCAACGAAGCAATCCAGACCATAAAAAGAATGGATTGCTTCGCATCGCTCGCAATGACGGAGACGAGAGCCCGTGCGAAATCCTCGATAAACCTGCCTGCCCTCGGCGTCAGCTTCCCGACGCTCCGGCCGCACGCGCGGCCTGCAATTCGGGGAACTCCTCTTCGCGGAATTCCGCGCCGCGCAGTTTATCGTCGCGGTCGCCGTCGTGTTCGAGGCGGCGCAACTGCACCCGGCGAATCTTACCAGAGATGGTCTTCGGCAATTCGGTCACCAGTTCGATGCGGCGGATGCGCTTGAACGGCGCCAGCCGCTCTTGCAGGAAGCGAAAGATCGACAGCGCGGTTGCAGCGGAACGCTCGGTGTCGCCGACCAGCAGGATGTAAGCCTTGGGCACCGCGAGCCGGATCGGATCCGGGCTCGGGATCACCGCCGCCTCGGCAACGAGATCGTGTTCCAGCAGCACGCTCTCAAGTTCGAACGGGCTGATGCGATAGTCGGACGACTTGAAGACGTCGTCGGCGCGGCCGACGAAGGTGAGATAGCCGTCGTCATCGACGAATACGACGTCGCCGCTGCGATAGACTTCGCCTTCCGCCCCCGCAAGTCTGCCGTCGTCAGTCTGGTAGCCTTGCATCAGTCCAGCCGGGCGTTGATCGCCGAGCACCAGCGCTACCTCGCCTTCCTTGGCGGGGTTGCCGTCGGCATCGACGACGCGGATATGATAGCCCGGCATCGGCCGCCCCATCGATCCGACCTTCAGCGGCTGCTCCGGCGAATTGCCGACCATGGCGGTCGTCTCGGTTTGGCCGTAGCCGTCGCGAATGGTGAGGCCCCATGCGCCTTTCACCTGATCGATAATCTCGGGATTGAGCGGCTCGCCGGCGCCGCAGACCTCGCGCAGCGACACCTTGAAGTCCGACAGCTTCTCCTGAATGAACATGCGCCATACCGTCGGCGGCGCGCACAGCGTGCTGACGCCGCAGCGGCCGATGGTGGCAAGCAAATTCTTGGCGTCGAAACGCGGCTGATTGACCACGAACACCGCCGCGCCCGCGTTCCACGGCGCGAAGAAACAGCTCCAAGCATGCTTGGCCCAGCCGGGCGAGGAAATGTTCAGATGAATGTCGCCGGGCTTGAGGCCGATCCAATACATGGTCGAGAGATGCCCCACCGGATAGCTGCGCTGGCTGTGCCGCACCAGCTTCGGCTTCGCCGTAGTGCCCGAGGTGAAGTACAGCAGCATCGGATCGTCGGCGCGCGTCACGCCGTCCGGCGTGAACGCATCGGAGAACTCGGAGGCCTTTTCAAACGACAGCCAGCCGTTGCCGCCCGGTCCGACGACAATGCGCTTGAGATCGCCGCTCTTGAGCGAGGCGAATTTCGCCACCTGATCCTGCGCGGCAACCACCGCCTTGGCGCGGCCGCGATCAAGCCGGTCTTGCAATTCATCCGGCGTCAGCAGCGTGGTGGCGGGAATGATGACGACGCCGAGCTTGATGCAGGCGAGCATCGTCTCCCATAGCGGCACCACGTTTCCGAGCAGCAGCAGCAGATGATCGCCGCGCTTGAGCCCCTGCGCGCGCAAAAAGTTCGCCACGCGGTTGGAGCGTTGCGAGAGTTCGGCGAAGGTGAGTTTGGTTTCGGTGTTGGTCGCGGCCTCGACGATCCACAGCGCCGGACGATCCTTGCTTTGCGGATCGCGCGCCAGGTCCGCGTCGAACCAGTCGAGCGCCCAGTTGAACTCGGTCTGGTCGGGCCATTTGAAGCCGGCCACCGCGCCGGCGTAATCGGTGCGGCGGTCGAGAAGGAACTGGCGGGCCTCTTGGAATGTCGTCATCGTCGCAACCTCGATCATGGCTGTATTCGGGGACAGGATGTCACCGTGCAACGTGGCAGGGCAATCCGCCTTTTGCGTTAGATCGAGACTGCCCGTCGGGCCGCTCCCGCGCGGCTATTTTCCGGCGATTTCGCGCAAATGATGGATGATGCCGGAAAAATCCACGCTGCCGTGGCCGGCCTTCTCGAACGCCGCGTAAATCTCCTCGGCGTGAGCGCCGAGCGGCGTCGCGGCACCGGCTGCCTTGGAGGCCGCTTGCGACAGCTTCAAGTCCTTCAGCATCAGCGCGGCGGCGAAGCCGGGCTTGTAGTCGTTGTTGGCCGGCGAGGTCGGCACCGGCCCCGGCACCGGACAATAGGTCGTCAGCGACCAGCACTGGCCCGAAGAGGTCGACGACACATCGAACAGCGCCTGATGCGACAGGCCGAGCTTTTCGGCAAGCGTGAACGCCTCGCAGACGCCGATCATCGAAATACCGAGGATCATGTTGTTGCAGATTTTCGCTGCCTGCCCCGCGCCGGCCTTGCCGCAATGGACGATCTTCTTGCCCATCTTCTCGAGGATCGGCTTAGCCGCCGCGAACGCCTTGTCGTCGCCGCCGCACATGAAGGTGAGCGTCGCACCCTGCGCGCCGCCGACGCCTCCCGACACCGGCGCGTCGACCGACGCGACACCAGCCTTCGCCGCAAGGCCATGGGCAGCGACCGCGCTTTCGACATCGATGGTCGAGCAATCGATCAGCAGCGCGCCCTTGGCGACCGACGGTAGGATCTCAGTCCACACCGACAGAACGTGCTTGCCGGCCGGCAGCATGGTGACGACGACATCCGCGCCCTTCACCGCGTCGACGGCTGTGGCGGCAATCGACGCGCCGGCGGCCTTCGCGGCCTCGCGCGACGCGTCCACCAGATCGAAGCCGGCGACCTTGTGACCGGCTTTGACCAGGTTCGCGGCCATCGGGCCGCCCATGTTGCCGAGGCCAATGAATGCGATGTTCGCCATGACGTTTCCTCTTTTGCTTGTCGTCTCGTAGTTCGATTTATTTCGGGAAGACCAGTTGATCTCCGGGGCGCGGCGCGAAGTAGCGATCGACGATCTCCGGCGTGACGTCCTCAATCCTCGCAGGCTGCCATTTCGGCTGCCGGTCCTTATCGATAATTGCGGCGCGAACGCCCTCAATGAATTCCGCGCTATCGAACACCTGTAGCGCAGCGCGATATTCGCGCGCGAGGCATTCCTGCAACGATTTAGAGCCCCGCGCCGCGCGCAACAGCTTCAACGCCACCTTGAGGCTGGTCGGAGACTTCTCGCCAATCGCCTTCAAAGTCGCCCGCGCAAACTCAGAACCGTCGGCGCGTAGCGCGGCAACAATACCCTCGACACTATCGTGCCCGAACAGCGCATCAATTTGTGCGCGATGTTGTTCGGCGATGCCCTGCTGTGGCTTCTCGGTGAAACTGCCAATAGTATTCGCGACCTGTGCGGCATCGGCACCGATCGGCAATGCGATAAGCGCGGCACGCAAGTCCGGCCACTTCGCGGACGGCACGTAGAAATCGGCAAAGCCCGCATAGATCGCGTCAGCGCCGTTCATGGTCTGGCCAGTGAGACCGAAGTAGGTACCGACCTCGCCCGGTGCGCGCGACAGCAACCAGGTGCCGCCGACGTCAGGAAAGAAGCCGATGCCGACTTCCGGCATCCCGACCTTGGTTCTGTCGTTGACGACACGATGGCTGCCGTGCGCGGCAAGCCCCGTGCCGCCGCCCATCACCAGACCGTCCATGTAGGCGACATAAGGTTTGGAGAAGCGCGCGATGCGATCGTCGAGGATGTATTCCTCGCGCCAGAACACGGGGCCGAGATCGCCCTTCTCGCGCGCGCTGTCATAAAGCCCGCGAATATCGCCGCCGGCGCACAGCCCGCGCTCGCCCGCGCCTTCCAGCACGATCAGCGCTACGGCAGGATCGGCCTGAAACGCATCCAGCGCGCGGTCCATGTCGCGCGTCATCTCCAGCGTCAGAGCGTTGATCGCCTTCGGGCGATTGAGCCGGATCACGCCGGCCACTCCTTCGCGACGGGCGATCAGATCGCCCTCGGCTGCGTCAACACTCATCGCGCGCCCTCGATCAGCTTGCGCGACACAATCAACCGCATGATCTCGTTGGTGCCTTCGAGAATCTGATGCACCCGCAAATCACGCACGATCTTCTCGATGCCATATTCGGCGAGATAGCCGTAACCGCCGTGCAATTGCAGCGCCTGATTGGCGACCGCGAAGCCGACGTCGGTGCCGAAGCGTTTCGCCATCGCGCACAGCATCGACGCGTCGGAGTCCTTGTTGTCGAGCGCCACCGCCGCGCGCCATAAGAAGGTGCGCGCCGCTTCCAGTTCAGTCGCCATGTCGGCTACACGGAATTGTAGCGCCTGGAATTCGTCGAGCCGCTTGTTGAACGCCTTGCGCTCCTTCATGTAGCTCAGCGTCTTGTCGAGCGCGGACTGCGCGCCGCCAAGCGAACAGGCCGCGATGTTCAGTCGGCCACCGTCGAGCCCGGCCATCGCGATCTTAAATCCGATGCCTTCGTCGCCGAGGCGATTGGCCACCGGCACGCGGGCGTTCTCGAAAATCACCGCGCGGGTCGGCTGCGCATTCCAGCCCATCTTGCGCTCATTGGCGCCGAACGAGACGCCCGGCGTCTTGCCGTCGATCACGATTGTCGAGATGCCGCCGGGGCCGGCGTCGCCAGTGCGCACCATCGCAACAAGCAGATCGGTGCTGCCCGCGCCGGAGATGAACTGCTTCTGGCCGTTGAGAATGTAGTGATCGCCCTCGCGCACAGCCCGCGTCCGCAGTGCGGCCGCATCGGAGCCCGCACCCGGCTCAGTCAAGCAATAGCTCGCCAGCAATTCCATGGTGCACAGCTTCGGCAACCACTTGTGGCGCTGCTCGTTCGAGCCATAGGCATCGATCATCCACGACGCCATGTTGTGGATCGAGATGAACGACGACACCGTCGGGCAACCCTGCGCCAATGCCTCGAAGATCAGTGCGGCATCGAAGCGCGTCAGCGCCGAACCGCCGACATCGTCCTTGATGTAGATGCCGCCGATGCCGAGGCTTGCCGCCTCCCGCATCACCTCGACGGGAAAATGCTTCTCCTCGTCCCACTTCAGCGCGAACGGCGCGATCTTCTCGGCCGCGAAATCCCGCGCCATGTCGCGAACCGCAATCTGATCTTCATTGAGCGCGAATTGCATATCACCCCGCTGTGTTCGATGACCCTGCCCTGTGCCAACGGGGTTGAGACAGGGTTTCAGACCGCAATTGTCCGCTGCACGACCAAAGACAACCCTGGACGCACCGCAGCGTGCGGCATCCGCTCCCGGATATCTCCGGGAGCGGCATTTGCCAAGCGACAGCTTAGCTGGTCGGCATCGCGAAGTCGGCGCCTTCCTTGACGCCGGACGGCCAACGCGCGGTCACCGTCTTGGTCTTGGTGTAGAAGCGGATCGAGTCCGCGCCGTACTGGTTGAGGTCGCCGAAGCCGGAACGCTTCCAGCCGCCGAACGAGAAATAGGCCACCGGCACCGGGATCGGCACGTTGATGCCGACCATGCCGACATTGACGCGGGCCGCGAATTCACGGGCCGAGTCGCCGTCGCGGGTGAAGATCGCAACGCCGTTGCCGTATTCATGCTCCGACGGCAGCCGCAGCGCCTCGTCGAAGTCGTGTGCGCGCACCACCGACAACACCGGTCCGAAGATCTCTTCCTTGTAGATCCGCATGTCCTTGGTGACGTTGTCGAACAGACAGCCGCCCAGGTAGAAGCCGTTCTCGTAGCCCTGCATCTTGAAGCCACGGCCATCGACCGCGAGCGTCGCGCCTTCCTGCACGCCGATATCGACGTAATTGCGCACGCGCTCCAGTGCCGCCTTGGTGACCAGCGGGCCGAAGTCGGCGCTCGGATCGATCGACGGACCGATCTTCAGGCTCTCGACTCGCGGGATCAACTTTTCCATCAGACGATCGCCGGTGGTCTTGCCGACCGGCACCGCCACCGACACTGCCATGCAGCGCTCGCCGGCAGCGCCGTAGCCGGAGCCGACCAGCGCATCAACGGCCTGATCCATGTCGGCGTCGGGCATCACGATCATGTGGTTCTTCGCGCCGCCGAAGCACTGGGCGCGCTTGCCGGTCTGCGCCGCACGCTCATAGATGTACTGCGCGATGGACGACGAGCCGACGAAGCCGACCGCCGAGATATCCGGATCGTCCAGAATGGCGTCGACGGCTTCCTTGTCGCCGTTGACAACATTGAGAATGCCCGCCGGCAGGCCGGCTTCCAGCATCAATTCGGCAAGACGCATCGGCACGCCGGGATCGCGCTCCGACGGCTTGAGGATGAAGGCGTTGCCGGCGGCGATCGCCGGCGCGAACTGCCACATCGGGATCATCGCCGGGAAATTGAACGGGGTGATGCCGGCGACGACGCCGAGCGGCTGGCGCATCGAGTAGATGTCGATGCCCGGGCCCGCGCCCTCGGTGTATTCGCCCTTCATCAGATGCGGCACGCCGAGCACGAATTCGACGACCTCGACGCCGCGCAGGATATCGCCCTTGGCATCCGGAATGGTCTTGCCGTGCTCGCGCGCCAGCAGTTCGGCCATGGTGTCGTTGTCGCGGGCGACCAATTCGAGGAACTTCATCAGAATGCGGGCGCGGCGCTGCGGGTTGGTCGCGGCCCAGGCCGGCTGCGCGGCCTTGGCGTTCTCGACGGCGGCGCGAAGCTCGGCCTTGGTCGCCAGCGCGACCTGCGCCTGCACGTCGCCGGTCATCGGCTGATAGACGTCGGCAAAGCGGCCGGATGTGCCCTTGACGGCCTTACCGCCGATGAAATGTCCGATCGAGCGCATATTTTCCTCCAGAAATGTCTTCCTGAGGCTACTTTGGCCCTTCCGTCCGGCTTTTGAAAATGGATTCTCCGCGCAACCCGTTTGCGAAAATGCAGATATCTCGGGTGCAGGTGCGCCGATAGCGTCGCAACCACCCTGATCGGGCGACTACGCCTCTTTGGCGGCAGGCTTTTTCGCCCGCACCGGCTTCTCCAGCAAAGCATGACGGCCAGCGGCGAGGATATCGTCCGACAGTTTGCAGGAGCCGCCTGCCCGCGCCAGCACCAGCGTTCCTACCATGGTTGCGAGCGCGGCCATCGCCTGCTCGCGCGCGGCTTCAGCCGAGGCGTCCGGAATCTGCTCGGCCAACATTACCACCATCTCCTCGAGCTTGGCGGCGAAGGCCCGGCGCGTCTTGACACTTTCGCGTCCGATTTCCGCCGCCAATGCCGGCAGCGCGCAGCCGCGCCCGGGATCGTCGCGATGGGCGGGGCTCAGGTAGGATTCGACGATGGCGGCGAAACGCTCCTCGGGCCGCATCGGCTCGGTTTTCTTCCGCCAGGCGGCGGTGGAGCGCTCCATCGCATAGACAAACGCCTCGACCACCAGCGCCTCGCGCGATGCGAAATGCGCGTAGAAGCCGCCATGGGTAAGGCCCGCTTCCTTCATCAGGTCCGCGACGCCGATGCCGTGCGCGCCGCGCTCGCGAAGCTTGACCGAAGCCTTCTTCACGATGCGGTCGTGGGTTTCCTGCTTGTGTTCCTTGGCGTAGCGCATCACCGCTCCCATGACATGTTGTAGATCATATAACGAAAGCGCTTTAAGGAAAATCGAAATATGGTCCGATTGAGGTATTTGCCACCGACGGCCGTTCGGCCGCCCCACCCGCCGCCCTCCTAACCAGAGCGAGACTTTCAATGCAGATGATCAATTCCCATTGCGGCGTAACGCGTGACGCGCGCGGCGTGGTCCGCTTCGCCATCAGCAATGCCGGCTCCCTCACCATTCTCAACACAGCGGTGATCAAGGCCGTCACCGAAGGATTGACCACGCTCGCGGCCGACGCCGACATCCGCGCGCTGATCCTCACCGGCGGAACCGAGAAAAGCATGATCGGCGGCGCCGACATCAAGGAAATGGCGACGCTCGATCAGGCCAGCGCCGAGCGCTTCATCTCCGGCTTGCGCGATCTCTGCGAGGCGGTGCGCGATTTCCCCGCGCCGACGATTGCGCGGATGCCCGGCTGGTGCCTTGGCGGTGGGCTCGAAGTCGCCGCCGCCTGCGATTTCCGGGTCGCGGCACAAGATGCCAAGTTCTCGATGCCGGAGGTGCGGGTCGGCATTCCTTCTGTGATCCACGCCGCGCTGTTGCCGCGCCTGATCGGCTGGGGCCGCGCTCGCTGGCTGTTGATGACTGCCGCCACCATCGACGCCCCAACCGCACTGGACTGGGGTTTAGTCGACGTGGTTGCCGCGGACGGCGAGGCGCTCGACGCCGCCGTCGAGCGTGTGGTGGAGATGCTGCTGGAATGCGGACCACAGGCTCTGCGCAATCAGAAAGCGTTACTGCGGCAGTGGGAGGATCTCCCGCTAAAAGAATCCGTCGAGGTGTCCGTCGGCGCGTTCGGCCGTTCGTATCTCACCGACGAACCGCGCCGGCTGATGCAAGAGTTCATCGATCGCAAGCGTGGCGGGAAATAGCAAGCACGCAGCCCTTCCAACCGATCACGACCTTGTGCCGGCAACGGCATTGAACTTTTTGCATTGCATCATATGATGATTATAATTCAATGCATCGAGTCTCAGGAGCATGGTCATGTCTGGTTCCGATCCGGTTGTCATCCTCTCCGCCGCACGCACCCCACTCGGACGATTCCAGGGAGACCTCTCATCGTTCAGTGCGCACAAGCTGGGGTCGACTGTCATCGCCGCCGCCGTCGAACGCGCCAAGCTGTCTCCCGAACAAATCGATGAAGTCTTCATGGGCTGCGTTCTGCCCGCAGGTCAGGGACAGGCGCCTGCGCGGCAGGCCGCACGCGGCGCGAAACTGCCGGACGCCACCGGCGCCACCACCGTCAACAAAGTCTGTGGCTCGGGCATGAAAGCCACCATGCTGGCACACGACATCATCAAGGCCGGCTCAGCCAATATCGTCGTGGCCGGCGGCATGGAGAGCATGTCCAACGCGCCCTACCTGCTGGCAAAGGCGCGCGGAGGCTATCGCGTCGGGCATGATCGCATCATCGACCACATGCTGATGGATGGCCTTGAGGATGCGTACGAGGTCGGACGTTCGATGGGGGATTTCGGCGAAGCCACCGCCGAGGCCTATCAGTTCACCCGCAAGGACCAGGATGCCTACGCCATGGAGACGCTGACACGCGCACGCCACGCGGTCGAGAGCGGCGCATTCGCCGCCGAAATCATTCCGCTCACCGTGGTTGAAAAAGGGGGACCACGTTCCGTCGCCAACGACGAGCATCCGCTGAAGGTGGACCCGGCAAAAATTCCCGGCCTCAAGCCGGCATTCCGGGCCAACGGCACGATCACGCCAGCGGCATCTTCGGCGAATGCCGATGGCGCGGCCGCGCTGGCCCTCACCTTGCGCTCGACCGCCGATCATCATGGTTTGCCGGTGTTTGCCGAGATCAAGGGCCACACGACCCACAGCCAGGAGCCGCAATGGTTCACCACGGCTCCGATCCCGGCAATCCGCAAGCTGCTCGACAAGGTCGGCTGGAGCGTCGACGATGTCGATCTGTTCGAGATCAATGAAGCATTCGCGGTGGTGCCGATGGCTGCCGCGCGCGACCTTGGAATCCCGCGCGATAAACTCAACGTCAATGGCGGCGCTTGCGCGCTAGGCCATCCGATCGGCGCCACCGGCGCGCGATTGATCGTGACGTTGCTGCACGCAATGGAGGCCCGCAACCTGCGGCGCGGCATCGCGTCATTGTGCATCGGCGGCGGCGAAGCCACGGCAATCGCCGTGGAACGCACACCGCACTAAGCCCCGCTTACGGGCGGATCGCCATATTGCCGGCAACGCCCGGCGTGCGGAGCGGTTCAGCGAGACGCGCGAACTCGCACAAAAGCGAACGGGTCTTGCGCGGATCGATCACTTCCTCGACCCAGAACTTCTCGGCCGAACGGAAGGGCGAACGTAATTTGTTGAGACGATCCTCGATCTCCCGCATCTTGGCTTCCCGGTCTTCCGCCGCGTCGAGGTCAGCGCGATAAGCCGCTTCGATGCCGCCTTCAAGCGGCAGCGAGCCCCACGACGCTGACGGCCACGCATAGCGCATCGAGTAGCGATCCGCCGGCTGATGCACCACGCCCGCGACGCCGAAGGCGTTGCGCACGATGATCGTGCACCACGGCACCGTGCTCTGGTTCACCGCTGCCATCGCGCGCACGCCATGACGGATGGTCGCGGTCTTTTCCGCCTCGAGCCCGATCATGAAGCCGGGGCAATCCATCAGATAGACCACCGGCAGATGGAACGTCTCGGCCAGATCGACGAAGCGGATCACCTTGTCGCAAGTGTCGGAGGTCCACGAACCGCCGTAGTGATACGGATCACTGGCGAGCAACAGCACCGCGCGGCCTTCCAGGCGCGCCAGTCCGGCGATGATCGAGCGGCCGAAATTCTGACCGATTTCGAAGAACGAACCCTTGTCCACCACGCTCTCGATGATCGGCCGCATCTTGTAGACCTGCCGCTTGTTGCGCGGCACCACCTTCATCAGCTTCTCGTCGGAGCGTTCCGGATCGTCATCGCACGGCAGCGTCGGCGGCAGTTCATGCACCGACGACGGCAGATAGGACAGGAAGCGCTTGGCGCATTCGAACGCCTCCTCCTCGGTATCAACCGCATGGTCGATAGCGCCCGCTTTTGTCTGAATCTCCCAGCCGCCCAGTTCCTGCTTGTCGAGTTGCTGGCCGAGCCGCGCCACCACTGGCGGACCGGCGACAAACATAGCGGAGGTCTTGGTCATGACCGAATAATGGCTCGCCGCAAGTCGCGCCGCACCGAGACCCGCCACTGAGCCGAGCCCGAGGCCGACCACCGGCACCTTCGCCATGTTTCCGGTCGTGGTTGCATACCAGCGGGTGCCGCCGATGCCGCCCGGCAAATTGGCCGCGCCCTTGGTTTCGATCGTCTTCACCGAACCGCCGCCACCAGAGCCTTCGATCACGCGAATGATCGGCAGGCGGAAATCGCGCGCCATCTCCTCGGCCATCAGCGGTTTGGCGCTGATCGAGGCATCGGCGGAGCCGCCGCGCACAGTGAAGTCGTCACCGACCACAACCACGGTCCGGCCATCGATCCTGGCGCGGCCGAAGATGCAGTTGGCGGGCGTCAGCTTTTCGAGATCGCCGCCAGCGTCGTATTCGCCGATACCGGCAATCGCGCCCATTTCATGAAAGCTGCCGTCATCGACCAATTTGTTGATGCGCTCACGAACGTTTAGCCGGCCCTGGTCTCGCTGTCGCTTGACCTTGTCAACGCCGCCCATCTGCCGCGCGAAGTCCTCGCGGCGGGCGAGATCGTCGAGTTCCGGCTGCCAAGTCATTCATATTCTCCGAGTTGATCGTTGTTTTATTGGATGTGGTTGTCGTTGCTTCCGGCGTGCGGCGGAAAACGTCGGCGTCGGGACGCGACAATGCCGCGTCAATGCCGTGCACCAGTTCGCGCAATGGCGCTGCGACTTCGTCATGCAGCCGCTGCTCGTCGTACATCGCCGACAGCACACCGATGGTGATCACGGCGTAGGTCTGATACTGCGGCGACCAGATCGGGACCGCGATGCCGTTGATATGCGGGCTCCACAGACCGCACGTCACGACGTAGCCCTTCTCCTGCAGATGGTGGCGATTGGCTTCCATGCGCGGACGCAGCACCTTGGCGTCCTCGGGACACTCGCGCTCCATCTCGGTCACCAGCACATTGGCGGAGGCTTCATCGAGCGCGGCGACATAGGCGTGGCCGGCGGCGCTGCGCCCCATCGCGATCCGCGTGCCGACGCCCGAGTGCAGCCCCAGCGCCGCCGCCGAGCGCGCATATTCGAGATAAACCAGTTCGAAGCGATCCGGGATGACAAAACCGACGGTGCCGGGAATGCCAGCGGCGACATCACGGAGTTGATCCCTGATGAAATCGCGCACCTGCCAACCGCGCATCATCGAGGTGCTCATCGCCACCGCGCTTGGCCCGATGCGATATTTCTGATCGTGCGGGAGATAGATCAACTGGCCCATGCGGGTCAGCGTGTGCGTCAGGCGGGAGACGGTGGATCGCGGCAGACCGCAGCGATTGGATATCTCCAGATTGCCGAGCCGGGTTTCGTGGCCCTCGAAGCAACGCAGCACGTCGAACGCGCGCGACACCACCTGAATGACATCATTGCCGCCGGAAAGATCGGCGAGGTGTCCAGCTCTGGTCAGCCGCTCTGATCGTCGACCCATCGATCCTCCCATCCTGAATGTCGCAACACATGAATTCGCAGACGCGCGAAACATCGCTAGCGAACGCATTCCGACCGCGCGCCACGATCCGGACCCGCCATATTCCGCAGAGCGAAATTAAATTCCACTTGCAGAATAAACTACCTTGGGCAATCTGCAACGGCAAACATCACGTCGCTCCTGTCGGTGGATCGATGGGGCTGGCGGGGGCTTTTGTTTTGCCCTCGTCCCGGCACTCGAACTCTTTCCGGCGGCCGGGAGGCAGGGCTGCAATCAGAAAAACGGAGAACGGAAGAATGGCTGAAACCAAGGTTGTCACCGAGGTCGCCGGACGGGTCTGCGCGCTCGCCGCAAACGTCGGCGATCAGATCGGCGAAGGCGACGACATCATTCTGGTCGAGGCCATGAAAATGGAGCTTCCGGTTTCCGCACCGAGCGGCGGGACAGTGAAGACGATCCTCGTCAAGATCGACGATGTCGTCGGCGAAGGCCAGGTCATCGCGACGATCGAGTCATAACAAGATACGGTCGGCGAATTGCATCTTCGCCGACCGATCGACCAATGCGCGATGATATCGGCATCATCGCGCATTCACCGGCCATCGCCGGAATAAAGCTCGGCATGACGATGCGGCCGCGCGACAATGCGTCTCACCCTCGTCATCATCGCGCGACGCATTGTGGATCGTGCTCGTTTGCCAGTTCCATATTCCTCATAGCGAAACACGTGAAGGCCGATCGATTTATCGCGCAGGCGTTGCCAACCATCGCCTGCGATGACATGATCCGTGCACGATAACGTGATCCGCAAAGCGGACGCTACATAAATCGGGAGGGGATACATGCTTCGTTCAATCGTTGCGCGCACTGCTATTGCCGCCGCCAGCGCAGCCTTGCTGTTGTCATCCGCCGCGCGTGCAGATGATGTAAAACTGCCGTCATCGCTGACATTCACCGCCTATGACACCGGATCATCCGGCTTCAACATCGCTGTCGCCGTCGGCAAGATGATGAAGGAAAAATACAATTCGAGCGTTCGCGTGCTGCCCGCCGGCAACGACGTCGCGCGGCTCGCCCCGTTGCGCGCTGGCCGTGCTGTCGCGTCCGCCATGGGGACCGGCAGCTATTTCGCGCAGGAAGGCGTGTTCGAATTCGGCGCCAAGGAATGGGGACCGCAGCCGATCCAGTTGATGCTCTCCACGGTGGACTGCAACGGCCTCTCCGTCGGCATCGCCAACGATGTCGGCGTGAAGGATCTAAAGGACTTCAAGGGCAAGCGTCTCGGCTTCGTGGTCGGCTCGCCGGCGCTCAACCAGAACGCGCTCGCGATCATCGCTTTCGCCGGCCTCACCAAGAACGACGTGAAGATCGTCGAATTCGCCACCTACGGCGCAATGTGGAAAGGCATCATCAACAACGATGTCGACGGCGCTTTCGCATCGACCATTTCCGGCCAGGCCAAGGAAGCCGAAACCTCGCCACGCGGCTTGATGTGGCCGGTGATGGCGAAGAACGATAAGGCCGGCTGGGAGCGCGTGCAGAAGGTCGGACCATTCTTCACACCGCATACAGTGTCGTGCGGCGCCGGAATCGCGAAGGACAAACCGATCGAGATGGGAACCTACCCCTACCCGCTGTTCGTCGCCTACGGCACCGAGTCGGTCGATACCGTCTATCCCATCGTCAAGGCGATGATCAATGGTTACGACAGCTACAAGAACGACGTGCCCGGCGCGGCCGGCCTCGAAGTCAAGCGTCAGGTAATGAAGTGGGTGGTGCCGTTCCATCCCGGCACCGTCAAGGCACTCAAGGAGGCCGGACACTGGACCACAGAAGATCAGGCTCACAACGACGGCCTGATCAAGCGCCAGCAAGTTCTCGGTGCGGCATGGGCGGCTTACCTCAAGACCAATCCGTCTGACGACAAGTTCGCCGACGGCTGGACCGCGGCGCGCAAGGCGGCTCTCGCGCAGGCCAAGCTGCCTGACCCGTTCAATTGAGACTGCATTTGCGCTCGTCTCATTGAAGACTGGTCCTGAATGCCGCCGCTAGATCGTCCGATCTCAGCGGCGGCTTCTTCCGCAAAGGAAATCTGATGGCGAATCCGGATTCCGCTGGCGCTAGCGCCGCGATGGCTTCCGCATCTCAAGCGAATCCGTCGGGCGACGACGCAACGCGCATCGTTTTCGAGGATCCGCATGCGACCATGCAGGAATCCGAGACCACTCGCGTGCGGGCCCTGCGAGGATTTTGGCGTATTGCGCTGATCGTCGCGACAGCCGCCACCATCTTCCTTTGCATCAACCAGCAGTTCGCTCTGCGGTTCTTTGTCGGTTATACCCAACTCAATACCGAGTACTTCTATCTGCTGATCGCGTTGATGCTGCCGTTCACCTATCTGATCTTCCCCGGATCGGAACGCGCCAGCCTCGACAGAATCCCCTGGTACGACATCGCGCTCGCCGCCATCACCTTTATCGCGTCGCTGGTGCTGATGGCCCATATCCGCAAGGCGGCGGAAGCCGGCTGGGAATTCGGCGGCGCGCCGATGCCCGCCTATATCGCCGGCCTCGTGATGTGGGCGATGCTGATGGAAGCATTGCGGCGGACCGGCGGCTGGAGCCTGCTGCTCTGCATCCTGCCTTTCACTCTCTATCCGCTGTTCGCCGACGCAAGCTGGCTCGGGCCGTTGCGCGGAACACAGTCCACGCTGGAACAGGCCACCGCTTATCACATGCTGTCCGGCGAAAGCCTGCTCGGCATTCCTATCCAGGCGTTCGCCGATACGGTGATCGGCTTCCTGGTGTTCGGCGTCGCGCTGATGATGACCGGCGCCGGCAAGTTCTTCATCAACATCGCCTTCGCGCTTTGCGGCACGTTTCGTGGCGGCGCTGCCAAGGTGTGCATCTTCGCCAGCGGCCTGCTCGGCATGATGTCGGGATCGATCATCTCGAACGTACTCACCGCCGGTACCATGACCATCCCGGTGATGAAGAAAAGCGGTTTCCGCGCGTCCTATGCAGCCGCCATCGAAGCCTGCGCCTCGACCGGCGCGGTGCTGGCGCCGCCGGTGATGGGCGCGACGGCTTTCGTGATCGCGCAATTCCTCAACGTCAGCTACGCCGAAGTCGCGGTCGCTGCCATCATTCCGGCGGCGCTCTACTACACCGGCCTGTTTCTGCAAGTGGATGCCTATGCCGCGCGGCATGGCCTCGCCGGCATTCCGCGCTCCGAACTGCCGCGCGCATGGGATGCCGTGAAGGAAGGCTGGTACTACATCTTCGTTATCGCGCTGCTGATCATCATGCTGCTGTATTTCAAGCGCGAGAGCCATGCGCCGTTCTACGCCACGGCGCTGCTGCTGGTGCTGAACCAGTTGTTTTCGAAAGACACCCGCTGGACCATGGCGACGATCGGCAAGTTCTTCGAGGTGAACGGCCGCACCTTCGTCGAACTCGCCGCGATCCTTGCCGGCTGCGGCCTGTTGATCGGCGCATTCTCCATGACCGGCGTGATCTCGAGTCTCGCCAACGACCTGCTGCGCATCGCCGGCGACAATGCGTTCCTGCTGCTGGTGATGTGCGCGGTGACCAGCCTGATCCTCGGGCTCGGACTGACCACCACCGCCTGCTACATCTTCCTTGCCATCCTGATCGCACCAGCCCTTGAGAAGGTCGGCTTGAATCGCATGGCGGTGCACATGTTCATCTTCTATTGGGGGATGCTGTCTTCGATCACGCCCCCCGTGGCAATTGCATCCTTCGCCGCCGCGGGCATAGCAGGGTCGCCGGCGATGAAAACAGGATGGGAATCGATGTGGGTCGGCTCCATCATCTATTTCATCCCGTTCTTCTTCGTGCTCAATCCCGCGCTGGTGATGCAGGGCAACTATCTCGCAGGCGTCGGCCTGATGGCGCTGATCGCATTCGGAACGGTGTTCATCTGCGGCGGGATTCAGGGCTACCAGATCGGCGTCGGCGACCTGCGCCGCACTGCTGCGCTGGAATGGCCGATCCGGGTCCTGCTGATCCTCGGTGGCATCATCGTCGCCACGCCGGGCGGCGGCATCATGCCGCTATCGCAATGGCAAGTGACGATGCTCGGTCTTGCAATCCTGGTGCCGACAATCCTGGTGGCGCGGCTGCTATGCAGCCGCACCACTGTGACCGTTCCCGCGCAAAGCCGATAGACGCGCGAGACGCTACGTCGCCTGGAACACCACGGCGTCGACCACGACGCATCCCTTGCCTTCGCTGTCGAGCATCACCGGATTGAGATCGAGGCTCATCACGCGGGCCTCGGGGTCGGCCATCAGCGCGCCGATCTTGACGATGGCATCGCTCAACGCGGCCACGTCCATCGGCGGCTCGCCGCGCACGCCGGCGAACAGCGGCGCAATGCGAAGGCGTTGCAGCGCGTCCGCCGCGTCAGCTTGCGAGAATGGCGGCAGCAGCAAGGTGGTGTCGCGGAAGATTTCGACATACTTGCCGCCGTCGCCCATCGCCACCACCGGCCCGAACACTGGATCGCGGTGCGCACCGATCATAATCTCGCGTCGTCCGCCCGCCATCGCCGCGACGATAACGCCGTCGAACCGCGCGCCGTGCTTGCGGATGATATCCTCCATCTCGCTGTAGATATCGCCGGCCGCTTCGCGCGTGGCGACGCCGAGTTTCACCAGACCGAGCTCGGACTTGTGCGCGATGTCGGCGGAGCAGCCTTTGACGACAACCGGCCCGCCGATCGCCTCGAAGGCCGCGACCGCTTCGGCGCGCGAGCGGCACAGCCGATGCGGCACCACCGAAATGCCCCGGGCTGCCAATAGAGCAAGGCTGTCGGCCTCGTTCAGCATTTCGGTCACGCCGATCGAGACAGCCGCTGCGCCGGGCTTCGCACGTTCCGCGCGGCGCGCGCGGGTCCGTGCCATCAACTCGTGATGCGACAGGAATTGATTGAGCGCAGCGACGCCCTCCACTTCCGTCGGGAACACAGTAATGCCTTCCGCGGCAAACTCATCCGCGACGCTCTTCTGCGTCGCCGCGACCACCAGCGGCTTGCCGGTCTGTTTGCCGAACGCGGCAGCGTCGCGCGCGAAGGCCGGCACATCGTAGCCTTGCCCCGCCACCGGCACACCGATGAGAAAGGCGTCTGCTGCCGGGTCTTCGGCGATCACCGGCAGGATGTCGCCGAACAGCCGGCTGTTGGACAATAGAGCCGCAGTGAGGTCGATCGGATTGGTCGTGGTGGCGAAGGTCGGCAGGATGCCCTTGAGCTTCTTGTCGGTCTCGGGCGCGAGTTTCGCCATCGGCATGCCCGCCGATGTCGCCGCGTCCGCGGTCATCACGCACACCGCGCCGGAATTGCTGATCGCCACCAGCCGCCGGCCCTTCGGCTTCCAGCCCTTGAGATAAAGTTCGGTCGCTTCCACAAGACCGCGCATATCCGGTGCGCGCCAGATGCCGTGATGCTCGAAGAACGCATCGACCACACGATCCTCGTTGGCGAGCGCGCCGGTGTGCGACTGCGCCGCCTGCCGTCCCGCTTCGGTGCGTCCGGATTTCAGCGCGATAATCGGCAGATCGCGATCGAGCGCAACCGCCGCGAGTTCTTCCAGATAGGTCTTGTCGGGAATGCTTTCGAGATAGAGTAGCAGCAGCTTCACCTCGGGATCTTCCGCCACTGCGATTGCCAACTCACCTACAGTGATGTCGGCATCGTTGCCCGTCGCGTGCGTATGACGAACGCCAATGCCCTTCTGGCGCAGGAAACCGACCGGAACGGTGGAAAGCGCGCCGCTCTGGCTCAGCATCGCGACGTGACCTTCGGCGCGATCCATATCCATGAACATCGTCGAGAAGCTGGCGATGGCGCCGGTGCCGAAATTGGCAAGTCCCTGCGAGTTCGGACCGACGATGCGCATGCCCGCTTTGCGGGCAACCTCGACCATGTGGCGTTCCTTGGCCTTGCCGGCCACCGCATCGACTTCGCCGAAACCGGACGCCATCACCACCGCGACCTTGACGCCGCGCGCCGCGCAATCCTCCACCGCGCCGATGGCGTTATCGCCCGCCACCGCGACGATCACCATTTCCGGCGCTTCCGGCAGATCGGCAAGGCTCGGATAGCACTTGTGGCCCTGCACTTCCGGCCGCGTCGGATTGATCGGGAAGATCTTGCCCTTGAAGCCGAACTTGTCGAGGTAATGGACCGGCCGGCCGCCAACCTTGTTGTGGTTCTCCGAAGCTCCGATGATCGCAACGGAATGCGGATCGAGGGCGGCCTTGAGACGGCTCATGAGATGGTCCTTTCAGGATGCGGCAGAAGACGAGCGGCGCTCAGTAGGATTTCGGCAAGCCGAGCACCTTCTCGGCGATGAAGGAAAGAACAAGTTGCGGGCTGATCGGCGCGATGCGCGGGATCATCACTTCGCGCAAATAGCGCTCGACGTGAAACTCCTTGGCGTAACCGAAACCGCCGTGGGTCATCACCGCCTGCTCACATGCATGGAAGCCGGCTTCCGCCGCGAGATATTTCGCCGCGTTGGCAGCGGGACCGCAGGACGTGCCCTTGTCGTACTGCCAGCCCGCCGACATCACCATCAGCCACGCCGCTTCCAATTCCATCCAGTTTTTCGCAAGCGGATGCTGGATCGCCTGGTTCTGACCGATAGGCCGATTGAACACGATACGGCTCTTGGCATAGGCCGCCGCACGCGACAGCGCCAGCTTGCCGAGCCCCACCGCTTCGGCTGCGATCAGGATGCGTTCCGGATTCATCCCGTGCAGGATGTATTCGAAGCCGCGCCCCTCCTCGCCGATGCGATCGTCGACCGGAATTTCGAAATTCTCGAAGAACAGTTCGTTGGAGTCGACCGCCTTGCGGCCCATCTTCTCGATCTCATGCACGGCGATGCGCGAACGGTCGAAGTCGGTGTAGAACAGGCTCAGGCCATGGGTCGGCGACTTGACCTCTTCCAGCGGCGTCGTGCGCGCCAGCAAGAGAATCTTCTCGGCCACCTGCGCGGTCGAGATCCACACCTTCTGACCGTTGACGACATACTTGTCGCCCTGCCGCACCGCGCGCGTCTTAAGCTGTGTGGTGTTGAGCCCGGTGTTCGGCTCCGTCACCGCGAAACACGAGCGCTCCTTGCCGGAGACGATCGGCGGCAGCATGCGCCGGCATTGTGCCTCGGTGCCGAACACCACCACCGGATTGAGCCCAAAGACGTTCATATGAATGGCGGAGGCGCCGGACATGCCCGCGCCCGATTCCGAAATCGTCCGCATCATGATCGCGGCATCGGTGATGCCGAGTCCGGCGCCACCGTAGGCTTCCGGAATGCAGATGCCGAGCCAGCCGGCATCCGCCATCGCCTTATGAAACTCGACCGGGAAGCCGCCCTCGCGATCCTTCTTGAGCCAATAGGTGTCGTCGAACCCCGCACAAATTTTCGCGATGGCGTCGCGGATGGATTCCTGTTCGGCGGTGAGTGCAAAATCCATCGCGGGTGCTCCTTCGTTGCATTAGCCGACGGGCCGATTGGTGACACCGTCCTTGACCAGTTGCGTGATTTGGTCTGGCGAATAGCCAACCTCGCGCAGAACGTCTTCGCACTGCTCGCCGAGGCGTGGGGCCAGCCGTGTCGGCTCGGCCGGCGTCTCCGACCAGGTGGCAGCGGTGCGCATGCTGCGGATTTTCCCCTCGCTCGGATGCTCGACCGTTGGGAAAAACTCCGTAGCGACAAGATGCGGATCGCTGAGGATGCTGACGAGGTCGTGCATCGGCAGAGCCGGCACGTCGGCCTCGTCGAGCAGCTTGATCCATTCGGCGGTCGAGCGCAGCGCGATGATGCGCGCCAGCTCGGCATAGACATGATCGATGTTGACGGCGCGCCCGGCGAAGGTCGCGAAGCGTGGATCGCTGCGCAGATCGTCGCGGCCGGTGGCGGTGAGAAATTTGTCCCACTGCTTGTCGTTATAGACGATCACGCAGATATAACCGTCCGATGTCTTGTACGGCCTGCGGTCGGGCGACAGGTGCCGCGCGTAACCGCCCTGATCCAGCGGCGGCTCGTAAGTGAGGCCGCCGAGATGGTCGCCCATCACGAAGCCGGCCATGGTTTCGAACATCGGGATATCGACGCGCTGACCGACGCCGGTGCGGTCGCGATGCACCAGACTGGCGAGGATTGCGCCCACGGCGTTGAGCCCGACGATACGGTCCACCAGCGCATTCGGCACATAGCGCGGCGTACCGTCACCGCCGCGCGCCATCAGATGCGCCAGCGCCGAACCGCCCTGGATGAGATCGTCGTAGGCTGCCTTCGCTGCATAGGGGCCGTCCTGGCCGAACCCAAACACGCCGGCGTAGATCAATCGTGGATTGATGGCGGCGACGTCCTCATAGCCCAGCCGCAGCCGCTGCATCGCTTGCGGGCGCACGTTGTAGACTAGGACATCCGCGGCCGCGACGAGCTTCAAGACCACAGCACGGCCAGCGTCTTTCTTCAGGTCGAGGCAGATGCTGCGCTTGCTGCGGTTGGCGTTGAGAAACACTGGCCCCATGCCGGGGTGCCGGGTCGGACCGATCTGACGGGTAACGTCACCGTCCAGCGATTCAATCTTGATGACGTCAGCGCCGTAATCGCCGAGCGTCTGCGTCGCGAAAGGCCCCATCAGCACCGTTGTCATGTCGACGACTTTGATGCCCTGCAATGGCCCCATGGTTCCACCCTTTTCGAATAGCGCTTCGCGCGGCTGCCGTCGTACTAACGGCAGGAAAACCGGGAGATCAAGGGCGTTTGCCGTAGGTCGCCATGCCGAGCAGGAAAGGCTCGGCGCAAAGCACGGCCAGCACGTGTCGACATTCTATCGTGCGGAATACAATGCCTTCCGCTATTTGCCCGCGATCATCTCGCGCAGCGCTGTTTTCAGCACCTTGCCGTAGTTGTTCTTCGGCAGCGAGGTCAGATAGACGTAACGCTTCGGCCGCTTGAAGCGCGCGATCGACGCGAGGCAATGCGCGTCGAACTTCTGGTCATTCGGTTCGGCACCGTCTTCCAGCACCATGCAGGCGACGACGATCTCGCCCCACTCCGGATCAGGTACGCCAATAGCGGACACCTCGCGCACCTCGGCGTGCGTGAGTAGCGCCTCCTCGACCTCGCGCGGATAGATGTTGGTGCCGCCGGAGATGATGACATCCTTGGAACGATCCGACAGCGTCAGGAAACCGTCGGCGTCGAGCCGCCCGACATCGCCGGTGCGCAGCCAGCCGTCCTTGAGCGCGGCGGCGGTCGCCTCCGGATTATTCCAGTAGCCCAGCATCACCGCCGTGCCGTTGGCCTCGATCTCGCCTGTCTCGCCGGCCGGCAGCGGATTGCCGTCGCTGTCGGTGATGCGCACCGACATCACGCTCTGCGCCGTTCCCACCGAGGACAATCGTTCGAGATAGTGCGGATCGTTGATACGGCCATGCCATTCGCGGCTCAGCGCGGTGATCGTCATCGGCGATTCACCCTGGCCGTAAATCTGCACGAAACGCTGACCCATGGTCGCCATGGCATCGCGGATGTCGGCGAGATACATCGGCCCGCCGCCGTAAACGATGGTCTTGATGCCATCGCCGTCTTCGCCGCGTTTCTTGGCGGCATCGACCAGACGGCGCACCATTGTCGGAGCAGCGAACATCGAGACGTTGCGAAGTTGCTTGCCAAGCGCCAGCACTTCGTCGGCTTCGAAACCGCCGGACTCCGGCACAACGTGGCGTGCGCCGACACGCACGTTGGGAAAATTATAGAGGCCCGCACCATGCGAGATCGGCGCAGCATAAAGTGCTGCGTCCTGCGGCGAGGGCTGATCGACGTCGGCGAAATAGCACATCGCCATCGCCAAGAGATTACCGTGGCTCAGCATCACGCCTTTCGGCCGCCCGGTGGTGCCGGAGGTGTAGAACAGCCAGGCGAGATCGTCGGTGTCGCGCGTTAGCGGCGCGGCCGCACCCTCGCCGTCACGCGCGCGGCGATAGTCGTCGCTATCGACCGAGAACGTCGCAAGCGACGGCGCATCGGCCTCCGCCCAGTGATCCGCTGTGTCGTCGGAGATGAACAACAGCTTCGCGCCGGAGTTCTCGCAGATCCACGCGGCTTCCCGACCGTGCAGCTTGGCGTTAATCGGCACTGCCGCGGCGCCGATCCACCAGATGCCGTAAAGGCATTCGAAGTAGGCAGTGCAGTTGGTCATGAACAGCGCGACGCTGTCGCCGGGCGCGACGCCATAGCGCTTGGCGAGATGCGCACCCACCGCCGCCGCGCGTCGGGCGAAGGTGAGATAATCCGCGTCGACGCGCGATCCCGTCAGCAGCGCGGGCGCATCCGGACGCAGATGCGCACTCGCCGCCAGCCACTCGGCCATATTCATGATCGACCTCCCGCCGCGTGAACCGGCTTACTTCGCCGGCTCCAGCAACGAGACATAGTTGGCGACCGCCGCGCCGCCCATGTTGAAAATACCGCCCAAGGTCGCGTCCTTGATCTGCATCCCCTCCGGCGCCTGCCCGAGCAGTTGCATGGCGGTGAGCACATGCATCGACACGCCGGTAGCGCCGATCGGATGGCCCTTGGCCTTGAGACCGCCGGAGGGATTGATCGGCAGCTTGCCGTCCTTCTGGGTCCAGCCTTCCTTGATGGCGCGCGCGCCCTGCCCCCGCGGGGTCAGGCCCATCGCCTCGTATTCGATCAGTTCGGCGACGGTGAAGCAGTCGTGGGTTTCGACAAACGACAGGTCCGACAGCGTGACGCCGGCGGATTGCAGCGCCTGCTGCCACGCCACGGTGCAGCCTTCGAAATTCAGAATGTCGCGCTTCGACATCGGCAGGAAATCCTGCGCGTGTGCAGTGGCGCGGATGTTGACTGCCTTGCCCATCGTCTTGGCGGTCTCAGAATCGGTCAGCACCAGCGCGGCGGCACCGTCCGACACCAGCGAACAATCGGTGCGCTTCAGGGGGCCGGCGACGAACGGGTTTTTGTCGCTCTCGGCACGACAGAACTCAAAGCCGAAATCCTTGCGCATCTGCGCATACGGATTGGCGACACCGTTCTTGTGGTTCTTGGCGGCGATCATCGCCAAGGCATCGGACTGGTCGCCGTATTTCTGGAAATAGGCCTGCGCGATCTTGCCGAATACGCCGGCGAAACCGGCCGGGGTGTCTCCGTCCTCAGGCAGATAGGACGCGCGCAGCAGGTTCTTGCCGATCTCAGGGCCCGGCGTGCGGGTCATCTGCTCGACGCCAACCACCAGCACGATGCGGGCCGCGCCGGAGCGGATAGCGCGGATGCCCTGATGTACCGCAGCCGAACCGGTGGCGCAGGCGTTCTCCACGCGGGTCGCCGGCTTGAAACGCAGCTTCGGGTCGGCCTGCAACACCAGTGCGGCGGTAAAATCCTGCGCCGAGAAGCCGGCGTTGAAGTGCCCGAGCACGATTTCATCGACGTCGCTGGCGGAGATGCCTGCATCGGCCAGTGCCTCGTTCGCAACGCGGACCACCAGACTTTCCACGGTCTCGGCGTCGAATTTCCCGAACGGCGTATGCGCCCATCCCACGATACTGGCTGTCATGATGATCTTCCTGTCTTTGGCAAAATTGACCCGCCGGCCGCACGATGGAACGACCGCCATGGGTCCGGATTGCGCCGACTATAGCGCATCGGTTCCGCGATAACACACCGGTTTGGGAAATTCTGCCATCTCGCACGGCAAAGCGACGCCTCCGGGCGAGCCGGGCGGCGTTCGCTATCCGGGCAACATCAGCCGACGAACTTGCCGCCCAGTTCATCCTCGATATGGATGCGGATGATGTCGTCAAAGGTCTTTTCGGCGGTGGTGAAGCCCAGCTTCAGCGCACGTACGGTGTCGAACTGGCGCGGCCAGCCGTCGACGATGCTGATGATCGCAGGATCGGGCTCACGACGGATTCGCGCCGTGACGTTCTTTCCCGCCACCCGCTCCAGCGCGGCGACCTGCTCGCCCACCGTCGCCGCCAAGCCCGGCATGCTCAGGCTACGGCGCGGCCCCATCGCGGCGGTGTCCATGGTGCCCGCGTGGAGCAGGAATCCGACCGCCGAGCGTGGTGAGGCGTGCCAGTGGCGCACGTCTTCGGAGACTGGCAGCACCGCGCCCTCGCCCGCCAGGGGCTCGCGGATGATGTTCGAGAAGAAGCCGGACGCCGCCTTGTTGGGTTTGCCGGGCCGCACGCAGATGGTCGGCAGGCGGATGCCGATGCCATCCAGAAATCCCTTGCGGGTGTAATCCGCGATCAGCAATTCGCAGATTGCTTTCTGCGTGCCGTAGCTGGTCAGCGGCGTGAGGAAGAATTCATCGCCAATTTTATCGGGGAACGGCGCACCGAACACCGCCACCGACGAAGTGAACACCAATCGCGGCTTGTAGCCGCTGCCGACCGCGCGGATAGCATCGATCAGGTAGCGGGTGCCGTCGAGATTGATGCGATAGCCCTTGTCGAACTCCACTTCGGCCTCGCCGGACACGATGGCGGCGAGATGGAAGATGACATCGGGCCGCTCTGCGACCAGGGGCGCGGCGGTGCCGGGATCGGCAAAGTCGCTGGTGACGAGCTTGGTCGGGATCGTATTCCCGGTCGGATTCTGCGGCGCGACAACGTCCTGCAACGTCAAGCGCGTGATCTCGCGATTGCCGAGTCGTCCATCGTGAACCAGCCGTTCGGTCAATTTGCGGCCAACCATGCCGGCCGCGCCGAGAACGAGAATGTGCAAGACCCAGACTCCTTAGTGTTCTTGATATTATCGATATTGCGGCGTTTGGGTCTGCAATATCACTCCTTCACAGCGCCTGTCATGGCCGAGACATAATGTTCGACGAAGAAGGCGTAGAGGATGACCAGCGGCAGCGAGCCGACCAGTGCGCCCGCCATGAGCGAACCCCATTTGTAGATGTCGCCGTCGACGAACTCGTTGACGATCGCCACCGGCACCGTCTTGTTCGGCGTCGATTGCAGGAAGGTCAGTGCGTAGATGAACTCGTTCCAGCACAGCGTGAAGGAGAAGATGAAGGCGGAGATCAAGCCGGGCACCGCTAGCGGAATCACGATCTTGATCAAAATCTGCCAGCGCGAGGCACCGTCGATCAGCGCGCATTCCTCCAGCTCGTATGGGATCGTCTTGAAGTACCCCATCAGCAGCCAGGTCGAGAACGGGATCAGCAAGGTCGGATAGACCAGGATAAGCGACAGCGGCGAGTCGAACAGGCCATAGGCCTGGATCACTGACGCCAGCGGAATGAACAGGATCGACGGCGGCACCAGATAGGCGAAGAAGATCAGCACGCCGACGGCGTCGCCGCCCTTGAAACGCAGCCGCACGATGGCATAGGCCGAGAGCACGCTGGCGATGATCGACAACGTCGTCGCACATGCCGCGACGTACATCGTATTCCACAGCCAGCGCGGATATTCGGTCTCGAACAAGAGCTTGGTGATGTGCTTGAAGGTCGGATGGATCACCCAGAACGGGTTGTAATTCTCCATGTCGATCAACTGCTCGTCGGGTTTAATCGACGTCAGCCCCATCCAGTAGAACGGGAACAGCAGCACGACGAGGATGATGAACAGCGGCAGGTAAAGCGTCACCAGCCGGCGTGGCAGGCTCTCGAGATAGCTCATGCCCTCGCTGTCGTCGCTCTTGACGACGGCAGCGGCGGCCTGAACCGCGGTTTTGGCCTGATCCTGGGCGTGAGTGGCTGCTGTCTCAGTCATTGTCCGATCCTTGCTGCCACTTGCGGCGCTGCATGCCGAACCACGAGATCGCGATGGCGGCCAGCAGGAACGGTATCATCGCCGTCGCAATCGCCGCGCCCTCGCCCAGCCGGCCGCTGAGAATGCCGCGCTGGTAGCTCAGCGTCGCCATCAGGTGCGTCGCATTCACCGGACCGCCGCGGGTCAAGGCCCACACCAGTTGGAAGTCGGTAAAGGTGAACAGCACCGAGAACGTCATCACCACCGCAATGATCGGCGTCAGCAACGGATAGGTGATGTAACGGAAGCGCTGCCAGTCGGTGGCGCCGTCCAGTGTCGCCGCCTCGTAGAGCGACGGTGACACCGTCTGCAAGCCGGCCAGCAGCGTGATGGCGACGAAGGGCACGCCACGCCAGATATTAGCGAAGATCACGCTGGCTCGCGCCATATTGGGATCGCCGAGAAAATTGATGTTGTGATCGATAAGGCCGAGCTTGATCAGCGACCACGACACGATCGAGAACTGGGCGTCGTAGATCCACCAGAATGCAATCGCAGACAGCACCGTCGGAACGATAAAGGGAACCAGCACGATCGCGCGAATGATCGCCTTGAACGGCATGTGCCGGTTCAGCAGCAGCGCGAGGTAAAGCCCGACCGCGAATTTGATGGCGCTGGCAATGATCGTATAGAGCAGCGTGTTGAAGACCGAGAGCCAGAAGATGCTGTCGCTCCACAGCCACTCATAATTCTCTAGTCCGATGAAGATTCCGGTGCGGCCGATGCGTTCGTCGGTAAAACTCATCCAGACGCCGAGCCCGAGCGGATAGGCGAGAAACAGAATGAGGAACGCCGCTGTCGGCAACATGAACCACAGTGCCAGCCAGTTCCGATTGGTGCGCAGTCGCTCCCACAGCGATCTGGTGTCCTTGTAGACCGCCTGCGCCGGCATCGATGTCTGCATCGTGGTCATTCAGTTCCAGCTCCGGCCGAACGAAAATCAAACCAGCGCTCTCACGCTGATGCAGCTTACCCTCGCCCCGATCAACGAAATGCCGGCGCGGACGATCCGCACCGGCATTGTTCCGTTTAACCGCGGAAGATGCGCTTGGCGTTGCGCTCCGCCGAGGCCATCGCCGTTTTGACGTCTTCGCGGCCGGTGGCGTAATTCGCGAACATGTCGACCACGACGAAATCCGCGATTGCGGCAGCCGCCGCCTCGCCCATCTTGCCGGCACCCGCCGGCGTATTCGCGGTCTGCGCCACGTCGCGATACGGCGTGTTCTTCGGATCGGCAGTCCAGATCGGGTTCTTTTCGTAATCCAGCAGGAATGGTGACAGATAACCCTGCGCCGCCTCAACCCACGGATTGAACTGTGACGGTTCAAGCATAAAGGCCGTGAACGCCTTGCAGGCCTGCGGGAACTTGGTGAAGTTGTAAACCAGGATCGGGAAGCCGAGATGCAGTTCGCGCGTCTTGCCGTCGATGCCCGGCGGCAGATGCGCGTGATTCATGTCTTCGGCGATCTGCGGGTTTTCCTTCTTCGCCGCAACATAGATCGAAATGCCGTTGACGGTGAGATGGAGCTGTCCGGCCAGGAACGCCTTGTTGTTGTTGCTGTCGTTCCACGACGCCGTGCCGGGCACGAAGTTCTCGTAAAGCTGCTTGACGTATTCGAGCGCCTTGGCAGTCTCCGGCGAGTTGATCACGACCTTGTTGTCTTTGTCGATAAGATTGCCGCCGTGCGCCCACAGCGCCCAGTGCAGCCAGCCGTTCGCGTCGCCCGAGGCGTGGCCGAGCGCCATGCCGGCCGGCGTGTTGTTCTTCTTCATGCCTTTGACGAGATCGAGAAAACCGCCGAGATCCTTCGGGAAGGTCTTGTGGCCGGCAGCTTCGGCGGCCTTCACCCGGTAGTTCACAAGTCCGCCGGTCGCCGCCACCGGAATGCCGATCCACTTGCCGTTCAGCATGCCGTACGCCTTGCCGGATTCAGCCCATCCGCCGCACTTCTTGGCGAGATAATCGGCAACGTCGGTCATGTCGGTGCATTTGGTCGAGAACAGGAACGGCAGCGAATACAGGCCCCACACCAGATCGAGGCCCTGCCCGGTGTTCGCCGCGACCGACGCCTTCGGCTGGATATCATCATACGCTTCGTTGGAAACGTTGATGGTAATGTTATTGGCCTTCTGGAAGGCGTCGACGATTTTCATGAAAGCGACGTCTTCGGCTTCAACGAAACGCTTCCAGCGCAGCAGGTTGATCTTGGCGCCGGCTTCCGGCTTCCACGGCGAAGTTTGCGCCCAGGCCTTGGCGTAGCCGAGCAACTGCTCGCTCGACATCGTGGCGGCGGCGGCCAACATTGTTGCACCGCCTTTGAGCAGCGAACGCCGGTCGGTGATAAAATTGCTCATCGTCTTCTCCCTGCCTTTGTTTGTAATTATGGACGTCCCTCAAACCCCGATCATTGTCGTCTTTGTTTATTATCTATTGCCGGTTAAGCCGGATCATAAGCGCCGGCCTGTATCCTTGTCGAACAGATGCGCCACCTCCGCGCGCGGCCGAAGATGAATCTTGTCGCCGGGCGCAACCTGATGGCGATCGCGAAACACCGCGATCAATTCCTGCGAACCGATCCGCGCGACGATCTGCGTTTCCGACCCCGTCGGCTCCACCACCGCGACCTCGGCTTCGATGCCATCGCTGGCGAGGTCGAGATGTTCCGGGCGCACGCCGTAAACCACCGGCCGACCATCGGAGGTGGCAGGCGCAGCATGGATCGGCAGACGACTGCCATTTTCTGTCTCAACGTAAGGCTGGCCGCCGTTCACTTTGAGGTGTCCGTTTAGAAAATTCATCGCCGGCGAGCCGATAAAACCCGCGACAAACTGGTTCTCGGGCTGATCGTACAATTCGAGCGGCGACCCGATCTGCTCAACGATGCCGTCATGCATCACCACGATCTTGTCGGCCATGGTCATGGCTTCGATCTGGTCGTGAGTGACGTAGACTGTTGTGGTCTTGAGCCGCTGATGCAGTTCCTTGATCTCGGTGCGCATCGCCACGCGCAACTTGGCGTCAAGGTTCGACAGCGGTTCGTCGAACAGAAACACCTGCGGATCGCGCACGATGGCGCGACCCATCGCGACGCGTTGACGTTGGCCACCGGACAACTGCCGCGGATAGCGATCCAGCAGCGGCGTCAGATCGAGAATCTCTGCCGCCTTCTTCACACGCGTGGAAATGTCGCCCGCTTGCGCATTCCGTAGCTTCAGCGAAAAGCCCATGTTCTGGGCAACCGTCATGTGCGGATAGAGCGCGTAGTTCTGGAACACCATCGCGATGTCGCGCTCTTTCGGCTGCACGTTGTTCACAACGCGGTCGCCGATCGCGATCGTTCCGGAAGTGATGTTTTCAAGGCCGGCCAGCATCCGCAGCAATGTCGATTTGCCGCAACCGGAAGGACCGACCAAAACAACGAAGGCGCCGTCCTCGATCGGAATGCTCACGCCGTGCAGAACTTCAAATCCGCCAAAGGATTTACGCACGTCGCTAATCTGCACCGACGCCATCGTTTCCATTCCCTCACGTTTCGGCGTTGTACGGCGGAAACCGTCGCGGCTCTGTTCTCAACTTTCATTGCGAAAGCTGAATGGGGGCATTGTCCCTAGTTGGGCGCCATTATCAATGCGGTGGTAGCGCTGTCAATAATCATTTAATCATTCGAACGGCTATGCTATCAGCACGTCATGGCGAGGGCGCGGACCAGTTCCGGGAAGGTCAGATTGACTGAAGTCGCGAAACTCGCGGGCGTCAGTCCGATCACCGCGTCACGTTTCTTTCGCAATCCCGAAGCACTCTCTCCCGGCAAGCGCGAACGCGTCGAGAACGCGGCGCGACAACTCGGTTACGTACCAGATCTCGCCGCACGCGCGCTCGCGTCGCGGCGCACCGAAGTGATCGGCGTGCTGATCCCGTCATTCACCAACAATGTTTTCTCTGACGTGCTGCGCGGCATCTATGACGGATCGGGGGAGAGCCGCTATTCGATCCAGCTCGTCAACACGCACTACAGCATTCTTCAGGAAGAAAAGCTGCTGCGACTGTTCAAGGCACAGCGCCCCGCCGGACTGGTGGTGACCGGCATCAACCAGACAAATGAATCGCGCGCGATTCTGGAATCGATGAACTGCCCCATCGTCCAGATCATGGAGTTGGGTCCCGATCCCGTCGACATGATGGTGGGATTTTCGCACAATGCGGCTGCATTTGAGGTGATTTCGCACCTGATCGGGCTGAATTTCAAACGCATCGGCTTTCTCGGCGCGCGCATGGACCCGCGGGTGCAGCGCCGCCTCGAAGGCTACACCGACGCCATGAAACGGGCTTCGCTGTATGATCCCCGCCTGATCATCGCAACGCCGGTGCCGACATCCGTCACCATGGGTGGAACGCTATTCGCGGACTTGTTGATGAAGGCGCCGGATATCGACGCGGTATTCTGCGTCAATGACGACCTCGCACTGGGAACGCTGTTCGAGTGCCAACGCCGGCAGATTCAGGTTCCCGAGGATATCGCCATCGTCGGCTTCAACGATCTCGACTATATGGCATCAGCCGTGCCGCCGCTCAGCAGCGTGCGCACCAATCGCTACGACATGGGCAAGACCGCCATCGCCATGGTGATGGATGCGATCGAAGGCAAGCGGCCAACAACACCAGTCGTCGATCTCGGCTATGAATTGATGATCCGCCGCAGTTCCGCAGCGCGCCGCGCATAAACCGCAGCGATGCCGGCTATTTTCCCTGCCTCGCACAATTTTGGTAGCGCTGTCTTTTTGGCGTGACTTGCGCGCGCGTCTCTGGAACAATGCCACCTCGGCGGCCGCACACGCGGTCCGCTCCAGCATCACGCGCAACCACCGCCACACGGCTAAGGCGAGCCCTGCGAACAGCCAACGCGGGAGGAAACATTGAACAAGAAAACCGATCAGACCACGTCCTCGAACAACTCTCGCCGCAAGCTCCGCTCCACCGAATGGTTCGACAATCCGCGTAACCCGGCGATGACCGCGCTCTATCTCGAGCGTTACCTCAACTACGGCCTGACACGCGAGGAGTTGCAATCGGGCAAACCGATCATCGGCATCGCGCAGACCGGCAACGATCTCTCCCCGTGCAACCGACACCATCTCGACCTCGCCAAGCGCGTCCGCGAAGGCATCCGCGCCGCCGGCGGTATCGCGATGGAATTTCCGGTGCATCCGATTCAGGAGACCGGCAAGCGGCCGACTGCCGCACTGGATCGCAACCTCGCTTACATGGGCCTCGTCGAAGTGCTGTTCAGCTATCCGCTCGATGGCGTTGTGCTGACCACCGGCTGCGACAAGACCACGCCCGCCTGCCTGATGGCGGCAGCAACCGTCAACATGCCAGCGATCGTGCTGTCCGGCGGGCCGATGCTCAACGGTTGGTTCAACGGCGAGCGGAGCGGTTCCGGCACCGTGGTGTGGAGATCGCGTGAACGGCTCGCCGCCGGCGAAATCGACTACGAGGAATTCATGCGCATCGTGGCGTCGTCGGCGCCATCGGTCGGCCATTGCAACACCATGGGCACCGCTTCGACGATGAACTCGCTGGCGGAAGCCCTGGGCATGTCGCTGCCGGGTTGCGCGGCAATCCCGGCGCCGTATCGCGAGCGCGGCCAGATCGCCTACGAAACCGGAACACGGATCGTCGAAATGGTGTGGGAAGACCTCAAGCCGTCGGACATCCTGACGCGCGAGGCGTTCGAGAACTGCATCGTCGTCAACTCGGCGATCGGCGGTTCGACCAACGCGCCGATCCACATCAACGCCCTCGCCCGCCACATCGGCGTCGACCTTTCCATCGACGACTGGCAGACGTGCGGTCACGACGTTCCGCTGCTGGTGAACATGCAGCCCGCCGGGTTCTATCTCGGCGAGGAGTATCATCGCGCCGGCGGCGTCCCCGCCGTGATCGGCGAACTGATGCGGCACAAGCGCATCCATGAAGGCGTGATGACCGTCAACGGCCGCCCCATGGGCGACAACTGTCGCAATGCGCCGAAGCCCGACGGCGACGTGATCTGGAGCTACGATAAACCGCTGGTGCAGGATGCGGGCTTTCTGGTTCTGCGTGGCAACCTGTTCGATTCCGCGATCATGAAGACCAGTGTGATTTCGAAGGAGTTTCGCGACCGCTATCTGTCCAATCCGAAAGATCTCAACGCCTTCGAGGGTCGCGCCATCGTGTTCGAAGGACCGGAGGACTATCACCACCGCATCGACGACCCCACGCTCAACATTGACGAGCACTGCATCCTGTTCGTGCGCGGCGTCGGCCCGATCGGCTATCCGGGCGGCTCCGAAGTGGTCAACATGCAACCCCCGGCCGCGCTGATCAAACGCGGCATCCTTTCGTTGCCGTGCATCGGCGACGGCCGCCAGTCCGGCACCTCGGGTTCGCCCTCCATTCTCAACGCGACGCCGGAAGCGGCGGCGGATGGCGGGCTTGCTATCCTGCAAACCGGCGACATGGTGCGCATCGACCTCAACAAGGGCAGCGCCAACATCATGATCGACGATGCCGAGGTGAAGCGCCGCCGCGTCGAACTCAAGGCCAAGGGCGGCTTCCCCTATCCGGCGCACCAAACGCCATGGCAGGAGATGTATCGCAACACCGTGGGGCAGCACGCCACCGGTGCTTGCATGGAATTCGCCACGCGCTACCAGGATATCGCCGGCCGTATCGGCGTCGCCCGCGACAACCACTGAACTTTGGAGAACCACCATGTCCGGCCGACTGAAAGGCAAACGCGCATTCGTGACCGCGGCGGCGGCCGGCATCGGCCGCGCCAGCGCCATCGCCTTCGCTCGTGAAGGCGCGACCGTGATCGCAACCGACATCGACGACAAGCAACTCGCGACGCTGACCAAGGAAGGCGTCGCGGAAGTGGCCCGTCTCGACGCACGCGACAGCGCGGCTGTCGCGGCAATGGCCAAGCAGGTCGGCACTGTCGACGTGCTGCTCAATGCTGCCGGTTTCGTTCATCACGGCACGGTGCTGGAATGTAGCGACGAGGATTGGGACTTTTCGTTCGACCTCAACGTGAAGTCCATGCACCGCACGTTGCGGGCCTTCCTGCCCGGAATGCTGGCGGCAGGCCACGGCTCGATCATCAACATTGCTTCCGCCGCCGGCGTGTTCAAGGCCGCACCTAACCGCTACGTCTACGGCGCCACGAAAGCCGCCGTCGCCGGCCTCACGCGCGCCGTCGCCGCCGACTTCATCGCCAAGGGCATTCGCTGCAACTGCATCTGTCCCGGCACCATCGAGACGCCATCGATGCTCGGCCGTGCCGCCGCGCTCGGCGCCGGCGGTCGCGAAATGTTCGTCAGCCGCCAACCGATGGGACGGCTCGGCACCGCGGATGAAATCGCATCGCTCGCGGTCTATCTCGCCAGCGACGAAAGCGCCTTCACCACCGGTGTCGCACATATCATCGACGGCGGCTGGACGCTTTGATTAGGCCGTCGCCCTTCGGCGCGCGCCGAAGACGGCGCGCACCTCAGGGTGACGGCTTCTCGTTCAAGTACAGTGTCATCCAGATGTGCGAACGAAGCGAGCCTCGAAGGATGGCAACAGGGGGAAAGGCATGAACACCATCGATCTCAATGGTCGCAGCGCGGTAGTGACCGGCGGTGCGCAGGGTTTTGGTCGCGCGATCACGGAGCGTTTCGTCGCCTCCGGCGCCAAGGTCGCGATATGGGATCACGACATTGCGCTGGCCGAGCAGACCGCCAAACAGATCGGCCCCGCAGTGACGGCTATTCAGGTCGACGTTTCGGATCTGGCGGCCGTCGAGAAGGCGCGCGACGGGACATTGGCCAAGCTCGGCAAGATCGACATTCTCATCAACAATGCCGGTATCGCCGGCGTCAACAAAACAGTGTGGGAAACCGATTTCGACGAATGGCGCAAGGTGCTGCGCATCAATCTCGACGGTCCTTTCATCTGCTGCAAGGCCGTGGTGCCATCGATGGTGAAGCAGAACTACGGTCGCATCGTCAACATCGCTTCAATCGCCGGCAAGGAAGGCAACCCCAACGCCGCGCACTACTCCGCCTCGAAAGCAGGACTGATCGCGCTGACGAAATCCTTGGGCAAGGAATTGGCTGGCTATGAGATCGCCGTGAATGCGGTGACGCCGGCGGCGGCGAAGACCGCCATCTTCGACCAGATGACACAGCAGCACATCGATTTCATGCTGTCGAAGATTCCAAAGGGGCGGTTCGTGCTGGTGGAAGAACTCGCCGCGATGGTGGCGTGGCTCGCCTCCGAAGACTGCGCCTTCTCAACCGGCGCGGTGTTCGATATCTCCGGCGGCCGCGCGACGTATTGATGGCGTAGCAGACGAAGCGCCCTATTCGTCATTGCGAGGAGCGATGGCGACGACGCAATCCAGCAATTTAAGAGGACTGGATTGCTTCGTTTCGCTCGCAATGACACGCGAATTCACGGCTCGACGATCGCGAAGCTGGGACTGAAGTTATCGAACAGCCCGAGCAACTCCAGCAGCTTTGCCGGATTGCCGTCGATGGCGATCTTCTTCGCGCCAACCGCCTCAGGAAATGTCGTCTGGGTCAGCATGATGGCGTTGAGCGTCGCCCGCGTCAGCGTCAACGTCGCATCGGCATGCTCCGCGCGCCGGCCGAAGCGATGCGTCAGCGCGCAATTCTCGAGGTTGAGTACGAAAATCTCGCCGGTGTCGGTGAACACCCAGTTCAGCACGGCGGTCTTGCCGATGGCCTTGGGGCCGTTGAGCCGCACCGCCAGCAGATCGAAGAACGTATCGAGCGGCAGTGCCGCGAGCGCGTCCGGCGCCACCCCACCGCGCGCCGTCATCGGCGGCACGCCGTGGCGCAATTCATGCGCGGCGAACAGATAGGAGTTGCGCCAGGTCGCGGCCTCCGACAGATAGCCGAGCTGTTCGTAAACATCGGCCGCAAGATTTCGAGCCTCTTGATGAGCCGGATCAGCGAACACCAGACGGTTGGCGATCTCCGCCACCCAGCGATACTCGCCCTTGGCAAAGTCCGCCCTGGCCTTGGCGAGCGCGGCATCGAAGCCGCCGCAATAATCGACATATTTCCGCGCCGCCTCTGACGGCGGCAGTGGATCGAGATGCGCCGGATTGCCGTCGTACCAGCCGAGATACTTTTGGTAGACCGCCTTGGCGTTGTGCCGCACCGTGCCGTAATAACCGCGTGCGTACCATTGATGCGCCAGACTGTCTGGTAGCGTCAGCATTTCGGCAATTTCGTTCGGCGTGTGGCCGTGATTGATCAGGCGTAGCGTCTGGTCATGCACGTACTTGTAGAGATCGCGCTGCTTGCTGAGATAACCCTTGATCGCACCCGTGCCCCACACCGGCCAGTGATGCTGGCCGATCAACGCTTCCGCGCGATCGCCGAAGGTCATTAACGCGACATCGATGTAACGCGACCAGGCACGGGAATCGCGCACCTCGGCACCGCGGAATGGCAGCAGGTTATGGAAGTTGTGGACCGCGTTCTCGGCCATGTTGAGGCACTTGAACGCCGGATAGAACATATGCATCTCGGCCGGCGCTTCGCTGTCCGGCGCCATCAGGAAGACGATCTCGACACCATCAACCACGCGCGTCTCGTGATCTTCGCGGATCAGATCGGTCGGGGCGATCAGCGTCACGGTGCCGCTCGACAGTGTCTTGCCGAGCCCGGCATCGACCTGCCCCTTGACGCCCTTCGGCAGCAGCGGCCCGAATTGATACTGTGCGCGCCGCACCATCGCCGTGCCGGCCAGCACGTTCTCCTGTGCGATCGCCTCAACGAAACCTTCCGGCGCGATCACCGGCACGCACTTGCTGTCGGCGTCTTCCTGCGTGATGACGCCTTTCACGCCGCCCCAATGATCGACATGGGAATGGGTGTAGATCACCGCCACCACCGGCCGGGGCCCGCGATGCTGGCGATAGAGTTCGAGGCCGGCGCGCGCGGTGTCGGCGGACACCAGCGGATCGATGATGATCACACCCTGCTTGCCCTCGATCAGCGTCATGTTGGAGAGATCCATGCCGCGGATCTGGTAGATGCCGGGCACCACCTCGAACAAGCCATGACAACAATTGAGTTGCGCCTGCCGCCACAGGCTCGGGTGAACGGTCGCGGGCGCGGCATCGTCTTTTAGAAAGGCATAGTCGGCGAGACTCCAGACAGTGCGGCCGGCTTCGTTCCGGATCACCGCATCCAGCAGGCTGCCGATGTATCCGCGCTCGGCATCGGTATAGTCCTGCCGATCACTGAACGGCAGTTCGTTCAGCGCGGCTGCATTGGCATCCGCGACCCTCGGCTCGGCATTTTTACGCTCGGTCATGGTTGCCCTCCCTGGACGCGTTGTGAAAGCTGATCCTGCTCGGCCACGGCCGCTTGTGCAAGCGGAAGACGTCTCGACGAATGTCGGATTGCGCGATCGCGCTCGAGCTTCCCTGCCATGTCCTGTTCCGATCAAGCCCTCACGATACGACACGCTTGATCTTCGTCAGGACCGATGAAATGACTACAACCATAGAAGCCGATCAAACGGCGCACATCCAGGGAGAAGAAACCTATGCGATCAAACTTACTTGTCGCATTGACGACGATTGCAGTTTTGACAACGACGGCTGCTTTCGCCGGCGATAAACGATACGACGCCGGCGCCAGTGACACCGAAATTAAAATCGGACAGACGATGCCATATTCCGGTCCCGCCTCCGGTTACGGAGTGAATGGGAAAGTCGAGGCCGCTTACTGGAGAATGATCAACAGCAAGGGCGGCATCAACGGGCGGAAAATAACGCTGCTTTCGATGGACGACGGCTACAGCCCACCAAAAACCCTGGAACAGACACGCCGCCTCGTTGAACAAGATGACGTTCTTGCCATCATTGGCGCGCTCGGAACACCGACGAATTCGGCAATTCATAAATACCTGAGATCAAAGAAGGTCCCTCACCTTCTGATCACCTCGGGAGCGTCGAAGTGGAACGATCCGAAAGAATTTCCATGGGCCACTCCGTTTTATCCGCCCTACGAGCAGGAAGCACGCATCTATGGAAAGTACGTCGCAAAGGAAATGCCGTCGGCGAAGATCGCGGTCATCTATCAGAACGACGACTTCGGCAAGGACTATCTGAGGGGCTTCAAGGAAGGTCTTGGTGACAAGGCGATGATCATCAAGGAAGCAAGCTACGAAGTCAGTGACCCGACGATCGACTCGCAGATCGTCAACCTCAAGGCATCTGGCGCCGATACCCTGCTGACCATTGCAACGCCGAAATTCGCTGCACAGTCAATCCGTAAGGTGAATGCCCTCGGGTGGAAGCCTGCTCATTTCATGGTTTCCGTCGGCGCATCGATCGGCGGGGTGCTTGAACCTGCCGGCCTGGACGCCTCCAAGGGGCTCATCAGCGCATTCACGGCCAAAGTGATCGGAGACCCTGCATGGGATGAGGATAAAGGCGTCAAGGATTATCTCGCTTTCATGAAGGAGTGGTATCCCGACGGCAATCCGATCGACGGCAGCGTGCAGGTCGGATACACAGTGGCGCAGATGACGGAGGTTCTTCTGCGTGCCTGCGGCGACGACCTGACCCGCGAAAATCTTGTCAAGCAAGCGACCCACCTGACAAACGTTTCGCTGCCGCTATTTCTGCCGGGCGTGACAATCTCGACAACACCATCCGACTACTCCGCTTATCACATCTTCAAGATGGCGAAGTTCGATGGGAAGGCATGGAAATTCTTCGGAGAAAATATCGATACGTCGGCGAAGTAACTGACGATTCTCGGGTATTCGCACTCGTACTGTTACTTAATTTCGACAGGTCGCCGCGCGTTATAAGCGTGCCGCGACCTGTTTGAAAAACTTGCTGTGGAATTGCGTCGACCTCCGCGCGCTTACGCGCGCCCAAGCTCTGAAAACCGCTTCAGCGCATGCACGCCCGCGCCAGCCGTGATCCAAGCGATACAGCAGTCAGTTGGTCAAGACCCGTTTGAACGAAAGTGCAATGATCAACAGTTGCGCGACGATACAAACCCATGTTCTAATAGCGCGTATCCACCGCGACATACTCCAATCGTGCCTGGACGCTCAGGGCGTTTCTGCTCTCGTCGCAATTGCGTACCGCACTTGCATCCGGCCTTTACGTTCAACGAACGTCGACGCGCTTGAGGAAATTTCATTGCCCACTCTTTCTGATCAGGAAGTCATGGACGTGATGGAGTCTGCGTTGACGCTGCTTGGCACGGCAACCGGCACGTCATTGCGCGGCGATTCCGTTCTACAAGCAGCCAGAAAGAAACTCGCTGCGCTTATTCTTCAGCTTAACGGTGCCGCTGGATCCGACGTGTACGATCAGCTTGAAATCGTTGAACAGGACCCTGATCCTTCGACCCTGCAATGAGGCCGCTAAGTTTCTCAGGACCTAAACGCCTCCGTTACGCGTGGCCGCTCTGTAGAAATAAACCGCGGTATCGAGCAGCCGACACCCCCAAGCGGGGATGTCACTGCAGCCGCTCGATCTCTGCGAACTGCTTGACGACGCGAATTGAAATCATGATCGATCTGCACCATCCTGCGAAACATTCATCAGGGTGGCGCGGTGGCGCGGTTTCAAACTTCAAGGCACGACATGGTGCATCGTTATCGACGACGCTGGACGCTGATTATCCCCATCCTCGGTGGCCTGATCGGCTCCGCGCCGGTCATTGCTCTGGCGCAGCAGCCGACCACCGTCGAGCGAAATGCCAGGGGACAAACCGCGAAGAATATCCAGGTCGGCCTCTACATCAATGTCAAGCCGGATTGCTCGTCCGGCCCGCTGCCGACCATCCGCCTCGTCACTCCGCCGGCGAACGGCACGTTGACGATCCGGCGCGGCAAGGTCAACGCCACCAATTACAAACAGTGTCTGGCGCTGGAAGTGCCGGGCTTCATTGCGTTTTACAAGTCGAAGGCGGATTTCATCGGCACTGATGTCACGACGATCGAGGTCAAGTACCCGCAGGGTCGCGTCGAAATCCAGCGTATCACTGTCATAGTCGGCGCGGGAGCTGAACAGAAAATCTGAATCTAGGTTTCATAACTGAGGTGGACGGGAGCCTGCTTCGGAAGCAACCGTCCACCTTACGTTCGCTGTCAAGCGTGGGCCACCGTGATTTGATGCAATTGCGCCTGCTCGAACACCAGATTGACGACGTCGCCTGTTTGAGCGCCACTGAGAACGGCGACATTCTGCCAGTGGCTGTTTCCGGTCGGATCGACCTGAAGTGTCGCGTTGGCTCCGTTGGCAATCACATGCACAAACCCGGAAAGGTCAACAGCGCCACCGTGTGCGGCCAGCGGACCATCGAGAATACCCGACAAATCGATCCTGTCGCCAACCGTTAAATCGGACGTGCTGCCCTTGGCAAAATCCATGATCGTGTCAGTGTTCGCGTGCAACGCATTGAATACAAACGTGTCGGTCTCCGTATCAGCTCCGCTCGCACCAGTGCCACCCCAAAGTTGAAGGTTAGTGCCAGAGCCATAGATAGTGTCGTGTCCTGCGTCGCCATAGAATTTCGCGTTCCAAACGCCGAGCCCATGGAGCACATCATCTCCATTGCCACCGTGAAGTACGCCTGAAGTCGATCCATTGATTGTACTATACAAGACATCGTTACCGTCATCGCCGAACAAGTTTTGCGTACCGCCATTGCCGGCGTGCAAGACGTCATCGCCTGTTCCACCACGCAAAGTCATATTTGTGAGGCCACCGACGATTAAATCATTGTCCGCGCCACCATCGATGTAACTCGAGCCAGCGTCGCTCGCGAACATGACGTCGTTTCCGGCACCAAGATTAAACGGCGTACTTTGCGTTCCATCTCCGTTTCCGCTACCGGAAATAAAGAAATCATCTCCAGGGGTCGGACTGAACGAGATCGTATGATGGATCGTTACATCGCCTGTCGAGGATTGCGAGCCGTCGATTACCTTGTATTCGAAATTCTGATCGTGGCCGCTGCTCGGCATGGTGAAGCTCAACGCGTCGGTGCCGCTGTCGTAACCCACGCCTGCGCCTTGCCCGTTGTCGACCGATAATACGCCATGCTCTGCGGCCTGATCATTCCAAAGCAACGATTCCCCGAGAATGGTGATCTTGCCGGTGCGATTGGTATAGATCGTGTCGTAGCCAGCCGTCAGCGGCAGCACGTCATCCGAACCGTGAATGATGAATGACACGGTTTGGCTGGCCGACGCTCCGTCGTCATCAAGAACCGAGACATTCACACTATCCGTCTTGGTGTCGCCGGTGTGGAGCGCGTCGGTCACTGCGCGCGCGTTATCGAGCGTGTAGGTCAGTTTTCCCGTCGTCGTATCGAGATCGAACGTCCCGTAGGTGCCATCCTTCGTGACGTGTCCGATAGCACCATTGCTCCATCCCGTCAGGTCAAAGTGCGGATGATCACCGCTGTCGACATCGCCCATGGTGAGTTGTGCGGTCGCGATCGCCGTACCGGCAACGTTGTAGGCGGCCTCAGTCAGATCGTTCGACGGAGCACTCGCGATCAACGTCGGCGCGTCATTGGTACCATGAACGGTAACGGTGATGTCCCGTTCGGCCGTGCCGTCCGCTGACACCACGCGCAGCGTGTCGGTAACCGTCTGATCACCTCTCAACTGCTGCACGGCACTGGCGCCATTATTCAGCGCGTAGGTCCATTCGCCAGTGCTGGGATTAAACGTGAATGTTCCGTAGTCGCCCGTGAGTGCGGCGGGATCCAGTGCCTTGAAATGGTTCTCGCCGGTATCGACGTCGTGAACCGTCAACGTGCCGCCGGCGGTCAGGACAGCGCCGTCTTCGTACACGTCGCCGGCAGCATTGCCGGTGATCGTAGCGTCGTCGTTCACCGGATCGATATGGATGTTGAACTGCCCGGACGACGTCGATGCACCGGGTACACCACTGTAGCCGTGATCGTCCAGTGTATAACTGACCGTCACGTCGCCGTTGAAGTTCGGTGCCGGCGTAAAAGTGATGCCATTGTGGTTATTCGGGCCAAAGTTATCGCCACGCAGCAGCGAATTCAGCAGCATGATCGCATCCCGGGAGTCGCCCGGCAAAGCCGTCGTGGTGATGGTCAGCGAACCGTCGCTATTCGAAACGAAGCTGAACGATCCGCTGAGCCCGTTGTTCGAAGCGCTCAGCGTCCCGTATGCCGGGTCGACCTTCAATGTGAGGGACACCTGCACCTCGCGCGCGAAGGCCGCATCGGGATCGAAGGCAAACCAGGCGTGCTCGGCCTGCGCCAGATAGACCGGAGTGTCCTCTGTGCCCGTCACGTTGGTCACCTGACGTAGTTCCGGCGCATCGTTGATGCTGGTGACGTCGATGACGGCATGGCCGGTCGCGGCCGAGAACGCGGTGCTGCCGCCGCGTGTTGTGACGTCGGCCTTTCCGTAGGCCGTGCCGGACGTTTGATCCCAGGCCACATAATCGAACGACGCCGTCGTTCCATGTGCGCCATTCGGGACGAAGCGAACCAGGTCGCTCGCGGTCAGTAGTAAGGCCGCGGTCGTGCTGTAGGTGCCGAAATCGACCCAGTGGCCGCCGGCGTCCTGATATTGCCATGTGCCGTTGCCGGCGTTGTCGCCGATGATCGCAATCCCCTGCACCGCACCATGATCAACATCCGTCACCGAGTTGCCGAGGATACTCGCGACGGTTTGACCACCGTTGCCGATGCCGATGTCGTCCTCGGTGATAGTCGACAGACTCTGGGTCGAGACATAATCGAGCTTGACGTTGTCGAAGTTGACCTGAACCTGCTGGGAGAAATCACCGCTCGCGCCGGGCGCTTCTAGATTTTCCAGCCGGATGCTGAGCGGCTGTCCCGCCAGCGTTGCATCGATGTCGCCGCCAAGCGTTACCTTGGTCCATGCGGGACCATCGGCGGTCGTCGCGGTTGTGATATGGGTCGCAACGAGTGTCCCGCCAGCATAAAGGCTGATGGAATAAGCCGGCAGGCCGGTCAGACTGGCATCAATGCGATCTCCGACATCAACACTCAATTCGTAATGCCCCACGGCTGCCGTTCCGACAATCTGCGTCGCCGTCTGGCCGTCGTTGAGCCACAACACGTTGTTGCCATGAGCGCCCTGCGCATCGGGAAGCGACGTGTTGTTCGGCGCGAACCAGCCGCCATAGGTTGGACCGGAGACCGTCCACCCCTGAGGCGAGCCGTCCGAATAGCTTCCTTCCGGAACATTGACAGTCTGGTACGACCTATCCGCCTCGAAGTTGCCGTTGGTCACCACGGTACCTGCGCCGATCACCGGCGCATCGTTGGTCCCGTGGATCGTCACCGTCACCACCTGGCTCGCGCTGCCGCCATGGGCGTCGGTGACGGTGGCCACGAAGCTCTCGCTCACCACCTCGCCCGCGCCCAGCGCCTGCGTCTCTGACAGGCTGTTGTCCAGCGTGTAGGTCCACACGCCCGTCGTGCCGTTGATCGCCATCGTCCCGTACAGCGGCGACGCCCCGCCGGCCATCGCGATCGTCCAGCTCAGATGACCCGCATCGTTGCTGTCGACGTCCGTCGCCGTCAGCTGACCGCTCACCGCCTGATGCGTCCCGCCGGGCAGCAGCCCGTTCGCCTGATCCCATGCAAGGCTCGGCGCCGGATCGGACTGGATGCCGCTCTCGTTGCCGGAGTAGATCGGACGGCCAAGTGGCAGACCCGCCGCCGCGATCTCCGCCTCGAGCTGCGTATACAATGCCGGGTCCGCATGCGGGTTCGCGCCCGACTGGAACCGGTCCTGCATCGATGCCTGATCCAGGTTGCCCAGGATGTTGTCGTGCAGCGACTGCATCCGGTCCGGCGTCCCGTTGCCGTTATTGTCCAGCGCGTACTTCGCGATCACTCCCGTCAGCGGCTCGCCGCCGCCCTTCACGTACTCCGCATACGCAATCGCAAGACGGACTCCGGCCGCGTTGAGCGCGTTGTCGTAATAAGTGGTGTAGTGACTGTCGATGTAGGTCCACACCGCCGCGATCGCATCCGCCATCCCGGCCGAGTGGCCCAGCACGCCGGCGACGCCGTTCAGCACCGCCGCCATGTCCGCAGGATGCTGCGACAGCAGCGATCCGATCTGGACGTCCAGCGCCGCGTCCAGACGTTCCGTCGCACCCGCAGCCACCCCGAAGTGGAGCTTGTGGTCCGCCGCAACATCCGCCGCCACAACCTGATCCAGGCCGCCACCCGCATACAGCGTCGCCTGCGCCTGCCCCGCCGCCGTCGTCAGAACCGGCGCATCGTTGGTCCCGGTCACGGTGATCGTCACCGCCGCCGTATCGCTGCCGCCATGCCCGTCGCTCACCATCGCAACAAACGTCTCGGTGACCGGCGCATCGCCCTCACCCAGCGCCTGCGTCGCCGCACGGCTGTCGTCCAGCGTGTACGTCCACACCCCCGTGGTCGGGTCGATCGCGAACGTGCCGTACGTCCCGTTCCCCGTCCCGCTGATCGACCACGTCAACCCGGCAGCGTCGCCGTGATCGACATCGCTCGCCGTCAGTTGGCCGCTCACATGCGCCGCGTAGCTGTGCGCAAGGTCAAACGCATGTCCGTCCGCCGCCGTGCTGCCCGCCGGATCGCTCTCATAGCCGCCGACCGCCTGGTTCGTCCGCGTCAGCAGACTCGCGTCCTGCGACGACACCAGCGTGTGCATCTGGCTGTAAAGACCCGCCGTCGCGTCATAGCGCTGATGCAGCGCATAGTCCGTCAGGTTGCCCAGCAGATTGTCGTGCAGCGACTGCACCCGGTCCGGCGTCCCGTTGCCGTTCAGGTCCGCCTTGTACTGCCCCGTCACGTCAACCAGCGGCGAGCCGCCGTCCTTCACGTACGACGCATACGCAAGCCCGAGATACAGGAACGCCGCGTTCAGGTTGGTGTTGTTCGCGCCATGCGAACCGTACAGCCCGTTAAGGTGCTGCCACACGATCGCAATCGCCGTGCCCTCGCCGACACCGGCATCACCCATCACTCCGGCAATCGCCGCCTGCACGTCCGCCTGCGTCACAACAACCGGGACGCTGCCCGACGGCGGCATCGGCAGATGACCGTCCAGCGACCCGAGCGCCGCGGCCGACGCCGACGCAACAGCCGCCGCCAACTGCAGCGAACCGCCAAGCCCGGCCTCGATTACACCGCCAAGATCCCCCGCCTCCGCAAGCGCACCGGATACACCCCCGGCCCCGATCACCGGCGCATCGTTGGTCCCGTGGATCGTCACCGTCACCACCTGGCTCGCGCTGCCATTAGAGGCGAATAGCGCGTCGTCAGTAACGGTGACCGTATAAGTGAGGGTTAGCGTCTCACCTTCCGCGAGGAAATCCAGCAAGTGGTGCTGCAGCGAGAAGCTCCAGGAAATCTCGCCGTTCCCCGCGCCGGTCGCCGCTGTCGTTACCGAAGCGTTCAGCGTCGCCTCGATCGCCGCCTGCGTCTCGGACGGGATCGTCATGCCGCCGGTCCAACTCGCATCGGTCAGAGCCGCGGAGGCGGTGTGGGTGTCGCTCAGGTCGGCATCGTCAAAGACAAGTGTGCCGCCATGTGCCAGCATGGCAGTCGAGCCCTGGACACCGGTGAATTCACTGTCCGTCAGGTTGATCGGGCCGCTGACGAACACCGGCGCATCGTTAGTACCAACGATCGTGACGTAGATCGTCATGGTGTCGGTCGAGTTCGGTTGTCCTTCCTTGTCGTCCACGGTCACGTCGTAGGCCAGCACCACTGCCTCACCAGCGGCGAGGTAGTCGAACGCCTTGTCGACCGCGACAAACCGCCAGGCCACGGTCCCGTCGGTGCTGTCGGCATTCTTCACCACCGAGGTGATGTCGACCGCACTCTGGACAGCAGCCAGATCGAGCCCGCTCGTCACGCCGAGCGCTTCCTTGAAGACGGCGCTCGCATCATGGCCGACATCGTCGCGATCGACGTCGCGGAAGTGCAGGGTTCCGGTCACAACCTGGTCGGCAACGCTGTCGGTCAGGCCGGCAAACTCGGCGCCAAAACCCAGCGCACCCGGGTTGATAATGTTGAACTCCGGTCGGTCGTTGGTCCCGCGCACGGTAATCGTGATCGTGTCGGTGTCCTGCCCGCCGTCAAAGTCCCTGACCCGGACGGTATAGGTCAGCGTCACCGTCTGCCCCTCCGCCAGATAGTCGAACGAGCCGTCAACCGCCCGGAAGGTCCACGCCGCACTGCCACTGGAATATCCGGCCGCCTTGGTGGTGCTATCGATCTGTAGCGCGAAATAGCGAAGCGCAAACAGCTCGGCCGATGACAGGCCGTCAGTCACGCCGCTGGCGCTCATGTTGGTTACGTCGACCTGATGGCCGAGATCATTCAGGTCAGCATCAGTGAAGCCGATCGTACCTGAGACCGAATGAACCCCGAGCGAACCTGTCGTGTCGGTCCATTCCGTCCAAGTGCCGACCGCCGACGTCAGCAGCGGCGTATCGTTGGTCCCGGTCACCGTGATCGTCACCGTTCTGGTCAACGCCGCGTCGTTGCCGGTGCCGCTGTCGTCCTGCAGCGTGACCGTGTAGGTTAGCGTCAGCGTCTCGCCCCTCGCCAGGAAGTCCACCTGCTGATCCGCAAGGCCGAAGGTCCAGCCGATCTGGCCCGCGCCGTCGCCGGTCGCGTCGTTGGTGATCGAAGTCGTCAGCGCATTCGCAAGCGCTGCCTGCGTCGCCGCAGGAATCGTGCCGGCACCCGACCACACTGCGCTCGTCAGCGACGCGTCCGTCGTGTGAACGTCCGTCAGGTCCACATCGGTGAAGTCGAACGTGCCGCCCGTCGCATGCACCGTCGCCGCGCCGGTCGTATGCGCAGCTTCCGTCAGAGCCCGCGTCGCGTCGCCCGTCGTGATCACCGGACGGTCGTTGGTTCCGACGATCGTCACATAGATCGTCGTCGTGTCCGTGCTGTTGGAATCGCCCTCGCCGTCGTCGAGCGTGACCTGATACGCCAAGGTCACCGTCTCGCCGTCGGCAAGATAGTCGAACGCCTTGTCCGCGGCCGAGAACGACCACGATACCGTGCCCACGATCGCGTTCGCGGCCTTCGTCACCGCATCGATATGCAGCGCCCCCGTAACGTCCGCCGCAATCAATCCGGCCGTGGTCCCGGTCGCGGCAAATCCCGTCACGCTCGCCGTGTGGCCCACGTCGTCGCGGTCCGCATCGCCGAACACAAGCAGCCCGTTGAACGTCTCGGGCGCCGACGATCCCGTCGTGTCCGCGTTCTCGTACCCGACACGCACGTCGCCCGCCAGGAACAACGGACGGTCGTTGGTGCCCGTCACCGTCACCGCAAGCGTCTGCGTCGTCACCCCGCCGTCGCCGTCGCTCAGCCGCACCGTATAGGTCAGCGTCACCGTCTGGCCCTTCGCCAGATAGTCGAACTGCGCGTCCGACGCCGAGAAGGTGTAGTCGATCTGGCCGCCCGACGAGCCGGCCGCCTTCGTCACCCCGTCGATGTGCAGATAGGATTGCACCAGCAGGTTGCCGAAGAACCCGCCCGGAAGGCCGTCGGTCTCGCCCGAACGCGCAACCGAGATCACGCTCGCCGTGTGGCCGACATCGTTCAGGTCGACATCGGTGAAGTTCAGCGAACCCGACACCGAGTGTGCCGACAAGTCCAGCGTGTGGTCGTAAAGCTCCGTCAGCGACGCCGCCCCCGCCTCAATCACCGGCGTGTCGTTGGTCCCGGTCACGGTGACGGTCACCGCCTGGTCGACGCTGCCGCCATGGCCGTCGTCCACCGTCACCGTGTAGACCAGCACGACGCTCTCGCCCGCCGCGAGGAAGTCCACCTCGCTCTCGGCAATCGTATAGGTCCAGTCGACCGTGCCGTCGTTGGCGTTGGCCCCGTCCGGCGCGATCGCGAACGCTCCCTCCAGCGCCGCTCCCTGCGCGGTCGTCAGCACCAGACCCGAACTCGGCGTCGTCGACGTCAGCGTGAAGCTCGCCGCCGGACGATCGGAGAGATCGACATCGGCAAACCCGATCGTGCCGGTCGCGGACAGTTCGCCCGCGCTCGCCGCCGGATTGATCACCTCCGCAACATCCGCCACCGCACCAAGCTGAGCCTGCGTCGTGATCACCGGCGTGTCGTTGGCACCGGTCACCGTGATGCTCACCGCCTGATCGACGCCGCCGCCGTGGCCGTCGTCCACCGTCACCGTGTAGACCAGCACGACGCTCTCGCCCGCAGCGAGGAAGTCCACCTCGCTCTCCGCGATCGCATAGGTCCAGTCGACCGTGCCGTTGTTGGCGTTGGCTCCGCCCGGCGCGATCGCGAATGCTCCCGTCAGCGCAGCTTCCTGCGCGCTCGTCAGCACCAGACCCGAACTCGGCGTCGTCGAAGCCAGCGTGAAGCTCGCCGCCGGACGATCGGAGAGATCGACATCGGCAAAGCCGATCGTGCCGGTCGCGGACAGTTCGCCTGCGCTCGCCGCCGGATTGATCGCCTCCGCAACATCCGCCACCGCACCAAGCTGAGCCTGCGTCGTGATCACCGGCGTGTCGTTGGCACCGGTCACCGTGATCGTCACCGCCTGATCGACGCTGCCGCCATGGCCGTCGTCCACCGTCACCGTGTAGGTCAGTACAACGCTCTCGCCCGCAGCGAGGAAGTCCACCTCGCTCTCCGCGATCGCATAGGTCCAGTCGACCGTGCCGTTGTTGGCGTTGGCTCCGCCCGGCGCGATCGCGAACGCACCCTCCAGCGCTGCCTCCTGCGCGCTCGTCAGCACCAGACCCGAACTCGGCGTCGTCGAAGCCAGCGTGAAGCTCGCCGCCGGACGATCGGAGAGATCGACATCGGCAAAGCCGATCGTGCCGATCGCGGACAGTTCGCCCGCGCTCGCCGCCGGATTGACCGTCTCCGCAACATCCGCCACCGCACCGGATTGCTCGCCAGATGTTATGACCGGCGCATCATTGGTGCCGTGGATGGTGACCGAAATGGTCCGGATGATCCCGTCGCCGTCGCCGTCGGTAACGGTATAAGGAATGTGCATGACCGCGGTCGCGCCAGCGGACAAGGCGTCGAAGGCCGTTCCCGGCGCGATCGTAATATGACCGTTGGCGTCAAGCGTTATGGCGGGCGTACCGAGGACAATGCCGGAAGGCACATCCGAGAAGGTCGGCGCCGAAAGCACGACCGACGCGTCATGCGTATCGGTTCCGAAGGAGTAATCCACTCCTTCGACCAGAGTGATGACGTGGACATGATTTTCCGCCATCTCGGCGGCGATATCACGCGCAACCGGCGCGTCGTCAGCCACATTGACCGTGAAACTGAGGTTGGCGGTATCGCCGTCAGCGTCCGCTGCCTGCACCGTGAAGGTCAGGCCGATGGAATCCGATCCCGCCGCGTGGTCAAGCGTGCCGAGCAGATTGAAGCTGTAAGCGCCATGCGCCGACGTCGGGTCCAGCGTCAGCGTAAAGACGGCGTTGTTTTCACCAGGCGTGCCCTTGTACGCCGTCAGCAGTTGACCACCATCCGCAAGCGGCGTCACCACGTATTCCAGCGTCACGCCGCCGGACGATAACCCCTCGCCGTTCGCGCCGGTGATCGCAGGAACGCCATCGGCCACAAACGACAGCGTTCGCCCGAAGGTGTCGCCCGCGCTGTTGCCGCGCATATCGTTGTCCGCGCCCCAGTCGATATTCAGTGCAACCGGACCGACCGAGCCGGCGCCGGCAACAAAACCGTTCGCATCGGCAAGACCGTCTTCGCTTACGTTCTGTGCGGCGACGTCGCCATTCAGCACCAGAACGTCGTCCTGCACATTAACGTGGATTTCAGTTGCGTCCGAGCCGAACTGATTGCTCGCGGTGACATTGAGAGCGAAGTTGAGTGTATCGGCCCCGGCACTGCCATGATCGAGCGGGCGCAGCAAGGTGACGGTGTAGCCGCCGCCTTCCACGGTCGGATCGAGCGTTGCAATGAACACCCGATTTGCAACGATGTTCGGGTCTGCCCCGACAAAGCCGATCAGTTGGGTGAAGTGTCCCGCGGCATCCGCCACGCGCGCGAAATTGACGAGTTCACCTTCGGATCGCAACGTCGCGAGGCCCGACTGATTTTCGTCGAAGGACAGCACCGCCGAGCTTGCAGCCGTACCGAAGTTGACACCCAGAAAACCCGTGCTGGTGGTGAGGCCGGCATTCTCCGCAGTACCGCCGCTCAGGTTGGATTCGCTCAGACCGGCATTGGCGAAAGGCACGCCCGCGACCGGCGCGCTGCCGCTCTCCTGCGCTAGCGAACCGAACGGCGAACCGTTGTTCTCATCTCCCAGCAACGCCAGTGGCGCGTTGGGGTCGGTCAGAGCGTTGACGTGCGCGTCGGAGAAATTCGCGCCGCCCGTAGGGCCGCTATTGCCACCGGCAGCCGGAAGAACGGATTGATCGGTGGTGATCGGAAACAGCGAGGCGAACTCATCGCCGGTCACAGCTCGGTTCTGACCGAGATCGAACGCAACATCGGCAAGCGGACGGCCGCTGGAATCGAACACCGGATCGACAGTGACCGTCGACTGATTGTCGAACAGAACGATCAGCTTCTCGCCGACCCTCACGAAAGTCAGCTTCTCGCTCGCGATGTCGCTGAGATCGAGCTTGGTGTTGCCGTCGAGATGAATGGTGATGGCTTGGCCGTTTTGCGGCTTTTCAAGTTTCAAATTCTTTGGCGTAGCGGGCGCTTGAGGAGCAGAACCGGAAAGCTGTGCAACCAAAACGGGAGCGTTCATCGCCTTAACCCTCAAATGAATTCTGCCGCCCAAAACGGGCGGCCCAATTGAAGGTTAAAATATTCTTAAAAATGCAATTTGGTCAAGAATAGTTAGAGAATGCGCAAGACTTCCTACACCTTTGGTTAAGCCAAATATCGGGCGCGGGAAATTAACAAAAGTAAATAATCTCAGTTCATGTGGGGATCAGCAAAATATAAATAGCAAAGAGCAAAGTATTCTTGCTTCGAAGCTCAACTAATATTCAAAAATTGGTATTTAGGGCGGGACAGGTTTGTGCTCACTATACTTCCGAATGCAACCATAGAGAGCTTGAGCAGATCGAAACGGCACAACTACGATTGCGCGCATTGAAATTATTGTTCCCGCCAACCACCCATTACCGATCAGCCCCGTTACCCGGCCGCTCGCAACGAAGTTAGCGGAGGCAGATCCAGCGGAATGAAATTCTCGGCTGTTGTGAAAAACCTGTCGAGCCGATCCGTCGACCCGCTCCGGTCACGGGCACTGCTCGCCTGCCGGGAGTGGCATGTCCGCTCGCCGAGCATTCGGTACGACGACGCATCACGCCGCCAACAACTGACGTACAACAAACGACGACAGAAAAGCCGCGCTGGCCATCGATGCCGCGCAAACTCGGCTCAAATTTGCGACGAGAGCGCCCACGCTCGCGCGCCCGATCTTACCGCCCCGGATCGAGCTCAAGTCTCTTGGACGAATCGATTACAAACGAGAGACTACGCAAGCCAGCGGCCGGTACTTGCTCAGATAAAGCAACGCGTGTTCGCGAATGCCGTCGAGCCAGATGCCGCGACCGGCATAACGATAACCTTCGCCCATCGGGATCAACCGCACCGGCAAGCCACGATGGCGCGACAAATAGAAATGCCCGGTCACCACATCGCCGGGAAAACTGGCGCGATCGGCGTGGAGCCGATAGTTGGTACCATTCTCACACGACACAGCGAAGTTGGCTCCTGCCGTAACCCAACCGCCAGCGGTTGCTTTCGACGGCCCGCAGAGCAGAATCGGCGTCACCAGGAGGCCAAGCAGAATTCCATATCCGCACCGCATTCGTCCTCTCCTCACAACCGTGGGCTGAGTCCGGATATGATCGGAAATCGGCGGTAGATACAAGCCATCGCCCGCCGCGAAGATCCTCAGACAACTGTGCCAACGAAGTTTTTCAGCCGATCACAACAGGAGCTGAAGGGTCTGACCGCCACCAGCATAGGCCGCATCAGCCGCCGCGGGCAACAGTTCTATCTCGCTCTCATGATGCATCCGCGAAGCATAGGGAGCTGCGAACAAACTGACGCCTGCCTGATCGATCGCGAACAACGGCATGAAATGCGGCAGGTCGCCTGTCTCCAGCAGCGTGGCGCGGCGATTGTCGAGAACAAGCCAGCGTCCATCGACGCGAACCGCAAGCACTGCATGATCCTGCCGAACGGCGAGATCGCGGACCAGCAACACCTTCAGGTCTGATTCCGCCACGCCGGACTCGCGTAGAACGCCATACTTAACGATTGCATAATCCTCGCAATCGCCTCTGCCCGAGGCCAACGCTTCCAGCGGCGAACTCCATCGATCCGCGACACCGAACTGCTGATAGTCGCTGACATAACGAATGGCCTCGTTAATCCTGATATTGACGGTCTCGACCCGCGCGCGCAGATCACCGGATGAAGCGGCCTGGACGACAGCGGCAAACTTGCGCGTCGCCGGTTGGCAATCATCCGTCTCCTTGCAACGGTCGATCTGCTCCGCCTCCTTGCGCATCGTCGCCTGGACTGCGCGCCACTTGGTCCACAACACCCCTTCGGGCGCGCGGAAGGTGAAAAGGCCGAACGGCTCCTCGCTGACAGACGGCAACGTCGGCGACGGCGGGCTGTCGGCAAGCACCCCGTTATCTCCTTCGGAGAAGCCGACGCTCGCGAAACGGGTCGCGCCCAACGAATGCCGATCGTGCTTGGCGAGAACCCCGTTGATCGTGAAGAAACGAACCGGCGGACGTGCAAAGGCCGACGGAGCGTCGTCGATCGTCGAGAATTCTGGCGCAGATTTGGAACGGGGTTTCGACTCGGCCGGATCGCCGGTGCCGACCACTAAAAACAATACGGTCAAACATCCCATGGCGCGCGCGGAAACGCGCGCAAAATTGATACGCAACATGATCGACGCCCCGTTGTCCGGAGCATCGGTCGGCGTTCGAACGCCGTACCTGCTCCGGATCGTTATGGAGCGAGCGTAGAATCCAGGCCGCTTCAGCCGCGTTAAAGCGCGCCCGACGGCGGGGAAAGTTGGGTTTTTGGCTTAAAAGACAGCGTGCAGGACGATTGCAATTTTATGCAACTCGTCTCGCCTTACGCATTCAGACATTCTTGATCTTAACGAAATAATACCCGTCAATGCTCGCGCAGGGCTTCATCCCGCAGCATTCGTGCCGGTTTAATGATGTAGTCCAGCACCGTCTTCTTGCCGGTGAGAACTTCGACGGTTGCCACCATACCCGGAATAATAGGCAACGGATTTTGCTCCGTTCCAAGGTGGTTTTTCTCGGTACGAACGATCACGCGGTAGAAGGTTTCGCCGCGTTCGTTCTTGTCGCCTTTGTCCTCGGTGATGGTATCAGCGCTGATGCGCTCAACCTTGCCATGCAGCGAGCCGTAGACTGACGAGTCGTAGGCGCTGAGTTTGACCACAGCTTCGTGGTTCGGGCGAATAAAAGCGATGTCCTGCGGACGAATGCGGCCTTCGACCAACAGAGTATCGTCGAGCGGCACGATCTCCATCAGGCTTGCGCCGGGCGCCACGACGGCACCGATGGTGGTCACGTTGAGCTTGTTGACGATGCCGCGCACCGGCGAACGCAACTCGGTGCGGCGCACACGATCCTGCGCCGATTTGATGTTCTCATCGAGCACGGCGAGATCGGCTCGCGACTTGGCGAGATCGTCCTCGGCCTGCGCCTTGAACGCGGTCGCGATGTTCAAAAGCCGCGAATGCGCCTCGTCCACTGCGGCTTCGGTCTTCACGATGGTGGCACGCACCACCGCCAGCTGGCCGCGCATATCGGTCGCCTGGCGCTCAACGCGCAACATCTCGATCTCGGGGACGACCCTCTGATTGTAGAGCTTGCGGGTCAATTCCGATTCACGATTGAGCAAAGTGAGCGTTTCCGAAAACCGGGTTTCCGTCGCGCGCAACTCGTCGATCTCTTTCTTTTTCTGCGTTTCCTGCTGCGCGATGACGTCGGTATCCTGCGCGAGCTTGCGCATATGCGCGTCGAAAACGCTCTTTTCGGTTTCCACCGCACGCGGCGCAAGTTCGCTTAGTTCACTTCCGAAATCGACCTTGCTTGCTCCGCGGGTTTCAGCCTCGAGTCGTTCGACTCGCGCGGCCATGGCGCCGCGGCGTTCGCGAATTTCGCCGAACTGCGACGCGAAATTAGTATCCTCGATGCGGGCAAGCGGCTGGTCCTTGGCGACGATCGATCCCTCCTGCACCATCAATTCACTGATGATGCCACCTTCCAGCGACTGCACCACTTGCATCTGGCGCGACGGAATCACGCGGCCGTTGCCGCGCTTCACCTCGTCCAGCACTGCAAAGTGAGCCCATACGAAAAACGCCACCAGCAATGCCAACGACGTGAAAAGCAGCATCCGGGAGGTGCGCGGCGTGCGCAGATCGATCGCTGCGCGGATGTCGTTCGAGAATGCGAAATCAGACTGCATTGGCCGGCCTTGTCGGGGGCGCCGCAGCGGGGCCGCGCAGCCGCGTCAGGATCTGTGCGGCCGGGCCATCGGCGACAATCTTGCCATTGTCGAAAACCAGAATGCGATCAACGAGCGTGAGAAGCGATGGGCGATGCGTGGAGACAACGATAGTCATCTCCTGCTTCGCCAACCCCTTCAAGCGTTCGAGAAACTCGGCTTCGCTGCGAACGTCGAAGTGCGCCGTCGGCTCATCCAGAAAGAGAATCCGCGGCTGGCGTATCAACACCCGCGCCAAACCGATCGCCTGCTTTTGCCCACCGGATAGACTGCGGCCGCCCTCGGCGACCATCATATCGTACCCTTGCGGATGCCCGGCGATAAAGCTTTCGACACCGGACAGCCGCGCTGCAGCCAAGACCTCCTCGTCGGTAGCCGTAGGTTTTCCTAACGTGATGTTGTCACGCAATTTGCCGTAAAACAGATCGACGTCCTGCAACAGGAAACCGACACCGGCTCGCAAGTCCGCGGGATCGTATTGGCGAACATCGATGCCATCGACTTGAATGCTGCCTTCGGCGGGCGGATAGAAACCGGTCACCAGCTTGCCGACGGTGGTTTTGCCCGACCCGATGCGCCCGATAATGCCGACCTTCTCGCCAGGCCTGATCCTGAACGAAATGCCATCCAACGCCTTGGTCGCGCTGTCGGGATACGAAAAACTGACGTTCTTGAATTCGATGCTGCCCTGCTTGATCTCGCGCGCAACGAAGATCTTGTCGGCGGGACGTTCCCGCTCCAGTTCCATCAGACGATCAATCGATCGAAGCGCAGTGTAGGTCTGCGTCGCTCGGGTAATGACCGCCGCGATCCCGGCGATCGGGCCAAGCACGCGCCCCGACAGCATATTCGCTGCGACCAGCGCACCGACCGACAGCTTGCCATCCAAAATCATGAAGACGCCGCCGACGACCAACAGCAGATTGGTCAACTGCGTCGCGGTGCTGGCACTGGTTAATGCCAGCGACGACCAGAACTGCACGTCTTCGCTGGAGCGCGCGCTCGCCGCGACCGAGCGCTCCCAGATCGTTTGCGCGCGCGCCTCGCCGCCGACGGCGCGCAACGTTTCAATGCCGCTCAACGACTCGATCAGGATGCCGTGCCGCGCGGCCGATTCCGCCTGCAATCGCCGCATCGATCGATCCAGCGGCCGTTGCAGAACCACGCCGACGACGATCATGATCGGCAACATGATCAGCGGAATCCACGCGAGCGGCCCGGCGATGATAAACAGGATCGTGATAAAAAGCACGGCGAAGACCAGATCGGTCGCCGAAACCACCGTGCCCGATGTGAAAAACTCGCGCACCGAATCGAAGTCGCGCATCTGATTGGCGAGAATGCCGACGGACGGCGGGCGGTGCTCGGCCTTCACCGACATGACGTGTTCGAAAATATCGGCCGACAGGACGACGTCCATTTTCTTGCCGGTCATGTCGATGATCCGGCTCCGCACCACGCGAAGAATGAAATCGAACACGATTGCAATCATCAAACCGATGCCGAGCGCAACCAGCGAAGGGATCGCTCCGTTAGGGATGACGCGATCGTAGACGCTCATCGTGAACAGCGGCGCGGCGAGCGCGAGAAGATTGACGGCAAGCGCGGCAAGCGCAACATGCACGTAGTTGGCGCCGAAGCGGCTGGCCACCGACCAGAACCAATGCTTCTTCGGCAAGTCGCCGCTGGCGACCGCGCGCGGATCGGCCATCACCGCCGGACGAACGTAATAGGCAAAACCGGAATACTGCGTCTGAATCGCTTCAACGCGTTCCATCGCATCGCCGTCATCCCGGCTCGACGGATTGACTAGTGTGGCGTGCCCGGCATCGTGATCGATCTTGAGCAGGATGCGCGTCGATCCGTCGTGAAACAGCAACACCGCCGGAAGCACCAGAGCCGGAATGTCCGCCAGCCGCTTCTCGGAAAGCTCAGCTTCCAGCCCCGCACGTTGGGCGGCACGTTCGTAGTGCGCCAGCGTCAACTTGCCTTGAACCGGCAGGGCGGCGATCAGCGCCTCCTTGCTCAGCGCACGGCCGTGCAGTCGCGCCAGATACAGCAAGCTATCCGCCAGCGGATCGTCGACGCGGCCGGCGTCCTTAGGAGGCATCCCCGCTATGTCACCATTCGGATCCAGGTCGAGCTTGTGCGGCTGAGTATTCAATAGAGCCTCGGTAAATCGCACGCTCTTTTGCGGCGCAGGTCGGGGCGAAAATGGCTTTTGCTGCGAAGTCGGCGCAACTTATTGTAAATTGCGCCAAACCGCCCGCAATTTGTGCGAGCGGCGGGTTAAACCCTAACATAAAGTAAATTTTCAAGGGCGCATTGGAGTGGAACAACGATCAGCCGGCGCGCTCAGATCGCGCCGGACCGCCCCCTCACCCGATCCGTCTTTTAGCGGACTGCGCCTGCCCTTCCGGCATTCGTCGCCATCGCGTCCTGGCCGGCCGGCGGCGCGGCGGACCAACGGTCGCCAAACGTAACGGCGCGCGGCTCGACCTGCGGGCTGAACGGCGACGACCACACCGGGATCGGCGCCACGGCATTCAGCGGCTCCGAACCGGGCTCGGGCGCGTGCAGGAGGATCGGCGGGAACTTAATCGGAATAAAACCGACCGGCCCGTTCTCAAGCGGGTCGGCCTCCGGCGGCTTCGCCGTCTTGAGGTGATGCAGGAGTTGCCCCATAGCCGCGAGCAACTGATAGTCCGCAAACACCGTGACGCCACGCGCGGACACCAGCGACACTTGAGCATTGAAATACTGATTCTGCGCGTTGAGCAGATCAATCAGGGTGCGTTGGCCGAGTTCGTATTCCTTGTTGTAGGCCGCAAACGTCCGTCGCGCGGCCTCGACATCACGCAACAGCGCGGCCGCCCGCTCAGTGGTGATAGTGCGTGCCGCCCAAGCCTTGTCCAGCGATTCGAGAGCATCGCGCTGGAGCCGCGCGTGCTTGTGCTGCTCCTCGACCATGCGCTCCGCAGCTTCCGCGCGCTTCCAGGAATCCTGACCGCCACGAAAAATATCCCAGCTCACGACGACCTTGCCGCTCACTTCGTCACGTTGTCCGGGATAGATGATCGAATCGACGCCGCGTAGCGCACGCCCCTCGAGGGCCACGTTTGGCACGAATGCGCCCGCGGTCGCATCAAAGGCGCGTTTCGCGGCTTCGACATCGGCACCGGCCGCACGAATTGTCGGATTGTACTTGAAAGCGATGTCCAGCGAGGCGTTCTTGCTGGCAGGCATAGACGGCAACCGGCCCGGGAAACGCACATTGTAGGGCTCCAGCCCCACCGTCTTGCGGTACTTGGCGCGCGCATAATCGAGGCTCAACCGGAAATCGGCGAGTGCCGCCTGGGCAGCCGCCACCCGCTCCTCAGCCTGCTGGGTATCGCCCTCACCGGATCGTCCACCGGAGAAACGCGCCAGCACATTCTTGCGGACGTCGAGATGAACCTTGAGGTTCTGCTCCGCCAACGCCACGATCCGGCTATATCGAGTCACGTCGATATACGCTTCCGCGGCATCGAGCGCGATCAGCTCCGTCCGCTCCAGCACCCGATAGGACGCGGCATTCACCCGCGCCGCCTGCCGCCACACCTCGTTGATCGATGACATGCCGTCGAACAACGTCTGCCGAATGACGACGTATGCTTCCCGACCGTTTCGGTACTGGCCGTTATTCGCGGGAGCTGGGACAACGTATTGCGTCAGCTTTTCCGGGCCAGCATCGGCTTGCAACCTGATCTGCGGCAGAAGCGCGCCCTGGCTTTGCCGAAGCTCGGCTTCGGTCGCCCGCCGATTGGCCGACGCTTCGCCAACACCCGGATTTGTCCTGACTGCCTGATTGATGGCGTCGCGAATCGAAAAGGGTTCGGCCGAGGCCGGCGACCAAATGGCAATCAAAAAACTGGAAGCTGTAAAAAGGGTTTTAAAATACCGCATAGATTTTCGCTAACAGCTAATGGAACCCGACACAACGAAGGGTTGCGTAAAGATGGTCGATTTGTGGTCAAATGTGGCAAAAATGCAATGCCGCGTTTCGCTGGCCCTGTGCTGCATCGCACCAATCAAGGGCGCGCGCCATTATCTGAGGAGCGTGACGACGCGCGCAGGCAGCGCAAGACAGAGATGAAAATTATGAGACTGCAATCGGGACAGCATTTTCCGGAGCACCGAACAAATGCCGCGGTCAATAGTGGCTGGGGAACCTGGATTCGAACCAAGACAAACAGAGTCAGAGTCTGTTGTGCTACCGTTACACCATTCCCCAATGGATGGAAGACTTTAGATAAAGCTCTTAAAGTTTCTTCCAATTGCCATTTGGCATTTTCCAAACGCACTCGCTGGGCGCCCTTTTAGATGGCCGCCTTTCGGTTTGCAAGTCGCCCAGCTGCGTTCCTTCGGGCGCGGCCGGGAACCAGAATGGATCCGTTCCGTTATCTGGCGCAATCAATCGAAGGAACACCGATGACAATACGCACAATTGCCTGGGCCGCCGTCGCGGCCTTTGCCCTCGCAACCGCCGGCACAGCAAGCGCGGCTACGCCCGCTGCCAAACATATCGAGGGAGCTTCCGACCTGCTTCAGGTCCGGGGCGGACACGGCCATGGGCACGCGCACGGACATCGTGGTGGCCATCATGGCTGGCACGGCAATCGCGGCCTGCACCGCGGCTGGTACGTCGGGCGCCATCGCGGATGGTCGCACTCGCGGCACCGACGTCACTGGTGATATCCTGAACCGACGCCCGGTTGAGAGACTGACTGAGCGCCTCCATATTCATCGGACAGCATGTTGTGTTGCGTATAAGAGCCGCCGTCGCCTCGTCCCGACGGCGGCTCTTGATTTTTAAGGCCATATTGCAACGCCCATCGTCCGACCAGCTTTGGCCGGTTAACGATTTCTGAAACAACCCGGCCGATAGTGGGGGAATTACGGAGCAAGATACAGATTGCGATATGTCTTTTTCGCCACCTGAAACCTCGTTCGGGCGGATCATTTCGGTGCGCGGCTCGCAGGCCCGCGCCGGGCTCCATGCCGGTCAACACGCTTCGCCTGCCGAGGCGCGCGCAACGGTCGGCCGCTTCGTCAGCATCCGTTGCGCCAATGCCGTCATTGTTGCCATTATTACCGAGGTCACCAGCGAGCACCTGCCGGACAGCGATCGCTACTACGCCTGCGCGTCGGTCGATCTGCTCGGCGAGATCTACGGCGAGCCGCAACAGCAACGTTTCCGGCGCGGCGTCACCAGCTATCCGGCGATCGACGATGCCGTCACCCTGATCTCCAATCAGGAACTACGCACGATCTACGCGCCGAAAGGTGTCGACCAGATCAACATCGGCGCGTTGCAGCAGGACCCATCGATCACGGCCTATGTCGATGTCGAGGAAATGCTCAACAAGCATTTCGCGGTGCTCGGCTCCACCGGCGTCGGCAAGTCCAGCGGCGTCTCGCTGCTGCTCAACGAGATTCTCAAGGCGCGCCCCAAGCTTCGCGTCTTCCTGCTCGACGTTCACAACGAATACGGCCGCTGCTTCGGCGAGCGCGCCCTGGTCCTCAATCCACGAAACCTGAAACTGCCGTTCTGGCTGTTCAACTTCGAGGAAATCGTCGACGTCCTGTTCGGCGGACGGCCAGGCGTTCCCGAGGAATTGGAAATTCTCACCGAAGTCATTCCGTTGGCAAAGGGTCTTTACACCCAATACAGCAGCGGAGACCGGTTGGGAGTGAAGCGCCTCGACGGCAAACACAACACCTTCACAGCCGATACGCCGGTGCCTTACCGGCTGGTCGATCTGATCTCGCTGATCGACGAGCGCATGGGCCGGCTGGAAAACCGCTCGTCGCGCATCCTCTACCACAAGCTAATTTCGCGCATCGAAACGGTGCGCAACGATCCGCGCTACGCCTTCATGTTCGACAATGCGAATGTCGGCGGCGATACCATGGCGGAAGTTATCAGCCATCTGTTCCGGCTGCCGGCCAACGGTCGGCCGATGACCATCATGCAACTTGCTGGCTTTCCCGCGGAGGTCGTCGACTCGGTGGTTTCCGTGCTCTGCCGCATGGCGTTCGATTTTGGCCTGTGGAGTGATGGCATCTCGCCGCTGCTGTTCGTTTGCGAGGAAGCGCATCGCTACGCGTCAGCCGACCGCAGCATCGGCTTCGGCCCCACCCGCAAGGCGGTGTCGCGCATCGCCAAGGAAGGCCGCAAGTACGGCGTCTATCTTGGGCTGGTGACGCAGCGTCCGGCCGAACTCGACGCCACCATCATCTCTCAATGCAGCACGCTGTTCACGATGCGCCTCGCTAACGATCGCGACCAGTCCCTGCTCCGCTCGGCGGTGTCGGACGCCGCCGCAAACCTGCTGTCGTTCGTACCTTCGCTCGGCACCCGCGAGGTGCTGGCGTTCGGCGAAGGCGTTGCGCTGCCGACGCGCCTGCGTTTCAAGGACGTTCCGGCGCATCAATTGCCGCGCAGCGAATCCACCATCGCCAGCACGCCAGTGACGGACAGCGGCCACGACGCGCATTTCCTCAATACTGTGCTTGAGCGCTGGCGCGGTGCGACCTCACATCGCGAGGTGCCGAACGACGGCCTCGCCACGCGACCAACCCCGCGCAATTTCGAGGCGCCGATGCTGCAACCCTCGCTCGGCCTCGATCCCGATCGTTTCTCATTGCTGAAAAAGCCGCTGCGTTAGGCAGCGGCTTTTCCAGATATCGATTGCGCGTGGCAGCATCCCGCTTAGCGCGCCATCAGAACGTCTCCAAACAGTTTCCAGTTCCCGCCCTCAAGGCGCATCAGTTGCAATTGCTTGAGCGGCGCAAGGTCGTCCGGAGTGGTATGCAGCCCAATACCCGGCAACAGCATGCCCGACCGCAATTTGCCATCGAGATGCGACGCCTGCTTCATCAGATTTTCACGCGTCAGGTTGTCGCCGCAAAGCTCCAACAGCCCGACGAGATGCTGCGACGTCGTATACGCCTGCACCGCCAACGTGTTGTTCTTCTCCACCCCCGGCATGAACTTGTCCATGAACGCACCATAAGCGTTGCGCGCCGGATCATCCGCCCACTGCGGGTCGGAATATTCCTTGGCAAACGCAACCGACACGATCCCTTCGGCATGATCGAGGCCCGCCGGCTTCATCACCGCATCCACTGATGCGGCAACCTTGCCGACGAATTGAACCGGTTTCCAGTTCAGTTCGCCGATCTTGCGGATCGCCTGCGCGGCCGCTTTTGGCGAAGCAAAATTGACGAACACGTCAGGCTTGGCGGCATAAATCTTCAGGACCTGCGTATCAACGCTCGGGTCGGACAACTGATACGGCTCCTGCGCGACGACCAGTTCCTGGTTTTCGCCCAGTCCATCGAGCAATCCGCGCAACAGGTCCTTTCCGAGATCGTCGTTCTGGTAGAGAACGCCGATCTTTGCCTTCGGCTGCGCCTTCATGATGTAAGTCGCGAGAATGCGGCCTTCGGCGCTGTAATTGACCTGATGGCTCATGCTCCACGGAAACTGCTTCGGCATATTGAAATTGCCGGCGCCCGACAGCACGAAAAGCTGCGGCACTTTCTTGCTGTTGAGATATTTTTGCACGGCGAGACTTGTTGGCGTACCGACCGAACTGACGATGGCAAAGACTTCGTCGCTTTCGACCAGCTTGCGCGTTTGCTCGACCGTCTTCGGGGGGCTATAGGCATCGTCATAGCTGATGAAGTTGATTTTCCGGCCGTTCACGCCGCCGGCTTCGTTGACCATCTTGAAGTAGGCCTGCTCCACCCGCCCGACGAGGCCATAGGCGGAAGCCGGTCCGCTGTACGGGTTGGTGTTTCCAATCTTGATCTCGACGTCGGTGACGCCCGGCCCGTAAGCCTTCTGGGCCATAGCGGCGGTCGCACCAGCAACGCTGACGAAACCTGCCAGCACGATCGATAGAACTGATTTCAACGGAATTCTCCTCATGAACATGAGTGCCGCCCGCGCGAGCTGGCGGCATCACATGCAAAGCCATCGTTATGGTGTTCAGGCCGCGAGCAATTGCGAAACGCGTTCCAGCGAAACCACATCCTCGCTCTGAAGGCAGGCGAATATCTCGGCCTCCCGCTCAGCATTCGAAATGCGGAAAGGATCGTCGCGCTCGAGCCTGTGGTCGATCACGAGGCGCGCCATCAAGAGCCGGCGAGCATCCTTGCCGGCAGCGCCGAGCCGCGCGCCCTCGCTCGCCATCAACGCGGCGCTGGTGACGTGATACAGGGCTGAGGCCGCCTTGCGATACGATGATTCCGCGGCCGGGTCGGCCGCAACCTTGTCCACGAATTCCACCGCACGATCGACGAGGACATTCAGTTCGCCGCGGAACTGACCTGGTATTGCGTTCGTATCGAGCCGCGCGTGCAGATCGTTGGCAAGAGCCAGATGCGAGCGCTCCTTGCCGACCGCCCGGCGGACGATGTCGATCGCATTCACACTGCTGGTTCCTTCCCACAGCACGCCGAGATGGGCATCGCGCACCAGCTTCGCATTGCTCCAGTCCTCGATGAAACCGTTGCCGCCGCGCATCTCCATGGCGCCTGTGGCAACCTTCACATTGTCCCGGCACGCGCGATACTTCACGAGCGGCGTCAGGATGCGCAACGTCTCCGCATCACCGTTGGCCAGCGCCATCGCCGCAGCTGAGCCAACCGAGAGCGCCTGCTCCGTCGGCAGGATCAGTTTCAGCAGTTGTCGCCGCGCGAGCGCATGGTCCACGATCTTGCGCCCGAACACGACGCGCGAATTGGCAACCTGAAGAGCTTCGTTGAGACAACGCCGCATCATGCCGGCGGCACGGAACCCATGGGACAGCCGGCACAGATTAACCTGATCCATCATCTGCTTCAGGCCGCGTCCGGGCTCGCCCAGGAGGAACGCCACCGCCCCTTCCATGATCGCCTCGCCGGAGGCCATCGAGCGCGAGCCGAGTTTGTCCTTGAGGCGCACCAACCGATAGCGATTGCGCGTGCCGTCATCGAGAGTCCGCGGCATCAGGAATAGTGAAAGGCCGGCGTTTCCTTTGGACGCATCCTCACAGCGCGCCAGCAGTAACACCACCTCGGAGTCGGCGCAGGAGCAGAACCACTTGTCACCCCACAACTCCCAGTGATCGCCGGAACGGCGTGCGGTCAATGCACTGCGCGAAATATCCGATCCCCCGGCTTTCTCGGTCATGAATTGGGCGCCGCGCAGCAGCCCGTCCATGTCCTGCGTCAGCATGCCGGGCAGATAACGGCGCTTCAGTTCCTCGCTGGCGTAATTCTGAATGAGCAGCGCACAAGTATCCGTCGCCGAAACCGGACACAGCAGCCCGAATTCGGATTGGGCGAAAAGATAGTTGAAAGCGTATTTCACCAACGGCGGCACGATGTCGGACCAGCCGAGAACGCCCTCGCGCCGCGACATCGCATGCATCCCGAACTGGCCGTAAGCGATATCCTCCATTCGCCGATACGCCGGATGATATTCCACCCAGTCCTGATCGCGTCCGAACCGGTCGCGATGGTGAAGCACCGGACCGTGCTTGTCCGCCGTCATCGCGAGTTCGTTGAGAATTCCGCCACCCATTTGCCCAAGCCGTTCGAGGTGCGGCGCGAAATGCGCGAACGCTTCGGGTGACAGATAAAGCTCCAGCACATCACGAATGGAACGGTCGATGTCCCAAAAGTTGAGATTTTGACAATCGTGAGCGATCAGATCGGAACCGGTCTGCTCGGTCCAATCCTGCCGGGCTGGAATCATATTCATTGGCTTCCTCCGTGACTCTTGCGGACAACCTGACCCGCGAAGCGGCCCGTGACAAACGAGTTCTGGGCAAGTATAGTTGAGCTTAACTCAACGATCAGATGGTCCGATGCGCCGAATTCCGTCCCTTGCGATGTTGCGCGCCTTCGATGCCGCCGCGCGTCGGCTGCACTTTGCGGAGGCGGCCAGCGAACTGGGGCTCACACCCGGTGCGATCAGCCGGCAGATTCAGCAATTGGAGGCCGAACTCGGGGTCAAACTGTTCGACCGCAACAGCCGCGCCGTCGCGTTGACCGACATCGGCAAGACCTATGCCGCGGAGATTGCCAGCGCGCTCGACAGCCTCGCGCAAGCGTCGGACAGAATCCGCGCCGGACGCCAGCATCGGCCGCTGCGTATCTGCGCCTATCCGACCTTCGCGTTGCGATGGCTGATACCGCGATGGCGCGAATTTTCCGATCTGCATCCGGACATCGATTTGCAACTGACGACATCGCTCGAACCGGTCGACCCGCTGCACGATGGTTTCGACGCGGTGATCAAGTTGATTTTCCCCCATCAGTTCGAGAAGAACTCGATCGTTCTGGCTCCACTGGAGATTTTTCCCGTCTGCCGCCCGAACCACATGCCGAAGATCCGCAAATCATCCGACTTGCGGAATCACACGCTGGTCCATACCGCATCCCGACCCAACGACTGGCCGCGCTGGTTGCGCGCCGCAGGGCTGGACGAACTGGCGGCGACCAAAGCCGGACCGACGTTCGAGAGCCTCAACCTGTCCTATCAGGCCGCCATCGAAGGCGTCGGCATCGCAATGGGGGTCGGCTGTCTGGTGGAGGATGACCTCCGCTTGCGCCGGCTCGTCAAACCCCTCACCCTCACCTTCAAAAGCAAACTTTCGTTCTGCATGATCTTCGCAGCAACGCGGACGCCGGATACCCGGGTCGCGACCCTGCGGAATTTCCTCGCGGGCCGGAGCCAATCCGCGACCGAAATCGCCAAATCGCCAAAGCGGACATAAAATCCGTCGTAACGAGAAGTCTCCCGAGGGGCCGAATTTTATACGCGCCAGTCCTTCGGGAAGCCCGTATGCTCAGACCGCTTCCGAACGATCAACTCCAAAGGGCCACATGATGACGCCGTCGACCAACAGCCGTTTTCCGATCCCTTCGCTCAAACAACTGCCGGACGATATCCGCACGCGAATTGAAGCGGTGCAGGAAAAGTCCGGCTTCGTGCCCAACGTCTTCTTGGTCCTGGCCTATCGTCCCGATGAATTCCGCGCCTTCTTCGCCTTTCACGACGCGCTGATGGAAAAGGAGAGCGGCCTCTCCAAGGCTGAGCGCGAGATGATCGTGGTCGCCACCAGCAGCGCCAACCAATGCCAGTACTGTGTCGTCGCCCATGGCGCGATCCTTCGCATCCGCGCCAAGAACCCGCTGATCGCTGACCAGATCGCCACCAACTATCGCAAGGCCGACATTACGCCGCGCCAGAAGGCGATGCTCGATTTCGCCATGAAGGTGAGCGCGGAAGCCTACAAGATTTCGGAGCACGACTTCACCGAACTCGCGCGGCACGGTTTCAGCAACGACGACATCTGGGATATTGCCGCAATCTCGGCCTTCTTCGGATTGTCGAACCGAATGGCCAACCTCACCAACATGCGCCCCAACGACGAATTCTATCTGATGGGCCGCCTGCCCAAGACGTGAGGCGAACGTGGACATCGTGCTGAGCGAAATCGCCTTGCGTCTTGGTGTTGCGACCATCGCCGCCGGCGCGGTCGGTCTCAATCGCGACCTGCACGGAAAGCCGATCGGGGTTCGCACGCTCGGACTGGTCGGACTGTCGGCGGCGGTGGTCGTTCTGCTTGCCGATGGCGGCATCATTCACACCACCATGTCGGACGCGACCAGTCGGGTGATCCAGGGCATTCTCACCGGCATCGGCTTCCTCGGCGCCGGCGTGATCGTTCATCACGAGCAAGGCAAGCGTATCCATGGCCTGACCAGCGCCGCCTGCGTCTGGCTTACCGCCTGCATCGGCATCGTCTGCGGTGCAGGACAATGGCGGATTGTGCTCGTTGCCGGCGTACTTACCTCTCTCGTGCTATTGCTTGGCCGGCCGATCGAGCGTCTGTTTCATCGCTTTTCCCATCACCACAGGAACGGCGATTCTAGTGGCACTACCGGGGCGGATCAGTCGGATACCGGACCGCACCATCCCGGCAAATAAACCGCCTCGCTGCTCCGCGCGAGACCGAGCGCCTTCTCGACGGCCTTTTCGAAATCGCCAGCCACGCTTTTCCGCGACAAACGGCGACGGAAAAAATCAGCCCACAGAAACTCGCTGAACGGCGTGGTGTCCTTGGCGAAGCCGCCGGCGCGGCGCAGCTCGCCGGCAAGACTGCGGAATGGATCGTCCTTCAGATCCGCGACCGATTTCGGGATATCCTTGTAGTGATGACGCACGCCCTTGGCATCATACGGATAAACCCAGCGTCGACTGTCGAGCACCAGCCAGAAGGAATCGCGATCCACCATCGTCAGGTCGGCGATAATGGTGACGAGAACGTTCTCGACACCCTCGTCATGAAGCGCACGCGCCAGATGATGATGATCGACAACGTAGTGGTGTCCATCCGGACCGTGGACCACCGGAATCATATGTCGGCCCAGAAGCTCCGCCTGCTTCGTCTTCGACTTGTGCTGACGCCAGCGTCGACGCTTTTCCTTCACCTCGCGCATGCCGACCGTCATTTGGGTCGGGCGTAATGAAAGGATCGGAATCGGGTGCAGGATGGGGTCACGGACGGTCATATACCAATATCCTCCTCTGATCGCGCACGGCATTCGGAACTTTGAATTGTGGGTCGCCGGCACTGCGATCAAGGTCGGGTCGACAACGAGTGCGGCTGCCGCCCCTCTACAGGCCTGCGGGACGTCGCATTGCTGTCACGCGGTCTTACCTTGGGTCGAGGCTTTGCCGCCGTGCTAAACTGGCTCTACCATCACGCGACAGCGACCGACACCGACAGGGACAGAATGAAAGTTCAGGTGCCAGCCCAATCCGACAACGGTGCACGTGTGATCAAATTCACCCCGCGCACCCTTTCGACCGCGCCGACACGGCGTGGCAGCGCGAGGCCACCGGAGGCTGATACCAGCCGGTCCGCCGGACCTGCGAACCATCGGTTTATGAGCGACCGGGATGAGTTCCGGCACCGGATGCTGATGAATCTTGCGGCCTTCGTTTTTACCGCCGGTCTGACCGCCGCGGGAATCTGGCTGGCGATCAGTATCGCCGAATTGCAACAGACTCAGGATTGCGCCTTGGCCGGGCATCGCAATTGCGCCCCCTTGATTCCATCCCGCAGCGGGCCGATGTGACCTTAAAACGGCCTCCAATCAGTGCACGAAACGGGAACCGGCTTTCCGCCGCCGCCATTGAACTCCGGGCATGGGTCCGATATACGGGCAATCAACTCGGCAAGGCGGCGGGGCATGTCGGGGCGAGCTGCCCTCACTCTGTCATTTCCGCATTTACCTTCAATCTATCAAAGGCTTAATGATGTCCTCCACATTCGATCAGGTTGCCACCATCATTGCGGAAACCTGCGACATCCCGCGCGATACCATCACGCCCGAAAGTCACGCCATCGATGATCTGGGAATCGACAGCCTCGACTTCCTCGATATCGCATTCGCGATCGATAAGGCCTTCGGCATCAAGCTGCCGCTGGAAAAGTGGACTCAGGAAGTGAATGACGGCAAGGCCACCACCGAGCAGTATTTCGTCCTGAAGAACCTCAGCGCGCGAATCGACGAACTCGTCGCCGCCAAGGGGGCTTAATCGCCGCCCATGGATCTGGCCTATTTCCATCTCATCGATCGCATCACCGACCTCGACCTCGACGCGAAAACCATCGTCGTCGAGGCGCAGGTGCCGCAGCACTCAACGATCTTCGAGGGACACTTCCCCGGCTATCCGCTGATGCCCGGCGTGCTGCTCATCGAGGCGATGGCCCAAACCTCCGGCTGGCTGCTGATCGCGCTGATGAAATTCGAGCGCATGCCGTTTCTCGGCGCCGTCAAAGAGGCGAAGATGCGCGTGTTCGTGACGCCCGGCGAGTTGTTGAAAATCGAAGCGACGGTTCTCCACGAAGGCTCCGGCTTCGCCATCACCAAGGCCAAGGTCAGCGTCGACGGCAAGCAGCGCTGCAACGCCACGATTACGTTCGGCCACGTCCCTTTCCCGAATCCCGAATTGCGTGGGCACATGGAAACCATGGCCAAGCGCATCGGCTATCCGCAGCAGGCCATGCCTCATGACTGACACCAGCACATCCAAGACGGAGGCGACCGAGGCCTGGATCACCGGCATCGGTCTGGCGACATCGCTGGGCGAAGGTCTTGAGGCAAACTGGGACGGTCTTACGGAGCGCCGCGTCAATGTCGACGACAAGGGCTTCGCGCCCTATCTGGTGCACCCGCTTGCGCCGGTCTCCTTCGATGCGCAGATCCCGAAGAAGGGCGATCAGCGCCAGATGGAAGCCTGGCAGCGCATCGGCACCTATGCCGCTGGTCTCGCACTGGATTCCGCCGGCATCAAGGGCAACAAGGACATCCTGGCGCGGATGGACATGATCGTCGCCGCGGGCGGCGGCGAACGCGATCTCGCGGTCGATTCGGCCATCCTCAATGCCGAGGCGCAGGGCAATTCCGCACCGGGCTTTCTCAACGAACGCCTGATGAGCGACCTGCGGCCGACACTGTTTCTCGCGCAGCTCTCCAACCTGCTCGCCGGCAATATCGCCATCGTGCATGGCGTCACCGGTTCGTCCCGCACCTTCATGGGCGAGGAAGCCGCGGGTGTGGACGCCGCGCGGATCGCGCTGGCGCGGATCGCTTCCGGGCAGAGCGACATCGCACTGGTCGGCGCCGCCCATAACGGCGAGCGCAAGGACCTACTGGTGCTCTACGAATTCGGCGACTTCAATTTGAAGGACAAGTTCGCGCCGGTCTGGGCGCGCGGCAAGGAGAGCGGCTTCGCGCTCGGCTCCGGCGGCGCGTTCCTCGTCATCGAATCGCGCAAGCACGCGGAAGCGCGCGGCGCCAAGCCCTATGCCCGCCTCACGCAGGTTGTCGCTGACCGTGTGTCGCGCAAGAGCGCCGGCGACGTCACCACCAGCCTTTCCAAGCTGTGGTCCCGACTCGACGGCGTCGAAGGCCAAGGTGCGATCATCACCGGCGCGACCGGCGCCGAACCGGCGACATCGGAAGAACGCGCCTTTCTGAAGGCGCATCCGGAGTTCGCGGTGCGCGCCACCGGAACCAGTTTCGGCCACACTATGGAAACGCAATTTCCGCTGGGGCTCGCGCTGGCAGCGCTGTCGATCTCCAAGGGCAAGCTGTTTCCGCCGAACGATTCCGCCGGCGTCGAGATTGAAATGACCAAGGCGCCGTCCCAGATTGTGGTGGTGGGCGCCGGTCACTGGCGCGGCGAAGGCATGGCGCTGGTGGAAGCGGTTCGCTGACGCGCGAACTTCGCGGCACCGGCGAGACGCAACGATCGATTGACGTGAGCGATCCACGTCGAAACCAATTGGCAGGCGAAAGCTCGTCGTGACTCGGATGGAGCCGCGCAAGCGACCGACGGAGAACATATGTCAGCACCGCGCGATACATTTGGCAGGCCGATCGTCGTCGTCACCGGCATGGGCGTCGTCACCTCGCTGGGTGCCGGGAAGACCGACAACTGGGCGAAGCTCACCGCCGGCGAATCCGGCATCCATACCATCACGCGGTTTCCGACCGATGGACTGAAGACGACGATGGCGGGATCGATCGATTTCGTTCCGGTCGACCCGTTCTCATCAACCGATCTGTCGGAACGGCTTGCCGATCTCGTCACCGAGGAAGCGGTGGCGCAAGCCGGTATCGGCAGCAAGGGCGATTTCCCCGGTCCATTGTTTCTGGCGGTTGCGCCGGTCGAAGTTGAATGGCCGCAGCGCCAGGCGCTGGGTCGCGCCATCGGTAGCAGCACAACCATCGACTACGATCAGATGCTGCGCGTCTCCGGCGGCGGCAAGTTCACCGATTACCACCGGCGCTTCCTGTTCGGCTCGGTGGCCGATCATCTGGCCGATACTTTCGGCACCAAGGGATCGCCGATCTCGCTGTCGACGGCATGCGCGTCGGGCGCAACCGCGATTCAACTCGGCGTCGAAGCGATCCGCCGTGGCGAGGCCGACGCGGCCCTGTGCGTCGCGACCGATGGTTCGGTCAATCCCGAAGCACTGATCCGTTTCTCACTATTGTCGGCCCTGTCGACGCAAAACGATCCGCCGCAAGGTGCGGTCAAGCCATTCGCCAAGAACCGCGACGGCTTCGTGATGGCGGAAGGTGCCGGCGCGCTGGTACTGGAGAGTCTTGAGGCCGCCACCGCGCGCGGCGCACGCATTCTCGGCGTGCTCGCCGGCTGCGGCGAACTGGCGGACTCGTTCCATCGCACCCGCTCCAGCCCCGACGGCAAGCCGATCATCGGCTGCGTCCGCAACGCGCTGGCGGATGCCGGCCTCGATGCCGATCAGATCGACTACATCAACGCGCACGGCACCGGCACGCCGGAAAACGACAAGATGGAGTATCTCGGCATCTCGACCGTATTCGGCGAGCGTGCGAGCAAGGTCCCGGTGTCGTCGAACAAGTCGATGGTCGGGCATACCCTGTCCGCCGCCGGTGCGGTCGAGGCGGTGTTCTCGCTGTTGACGCTGGAGCATCAACGCATTCCGCCAACCATCAACTACGACGTTCCCGATCCGGCGATTCCGTTCGACGTGGTGCCGAACACGGCGCGCGACGCGCGCGTCACCACGGTGATGTCGAACTCGTTCGGTTTCGGCGGACAGAACGCGTCGCTGATCATCACCGGCGAGCCGGCTTAAGCACCCGCCGGAGCGCAACGTCTTCCGATGCAACGTTTCCTGCTCCGCACCAAGGCCCGGATTCGCGATGCGCTCAAGCCGCTCGGCGAAGCGGCCGTCGGCGGCCTGACGGTCGGCCTGCTGCGCACCACGCGCTATTTCGATCCGATCAACACCGCGAATCTGTTCGGCTGGATCGCGCGACGGATCGGGCCGCTGTTTCGCGAGCACAAGATCGGCCGCGCCAATCTCACCGCCGCCTTTCCGGAAAAATCACCGCAGGAAATCAACGTCATTCTCGATGGCGTCTGGGACAATCTCGGACGCATCGCGGCGGAATTCGCGCACATCGATCACGTCTGGGAGCACGATCCGGCCCATCCGGAGGAGAGCCGGATCGAGATCGAGCAGCGCACCCACGAACTGTTCGCCCAGCTTCGCCTCGACAACAAGCCGGCGCTGATCTTCGCCAGCCACATCGGCAACTGGGAGCTTCCGGCCTTGGCCGCCGTGGCGCACGGCCTTGATGCGGCGGTGCTGTTTCGCCGCCCCAACATCGCATCCGCCGACCGTGCCATCGAACAATTGCGCTCGGTCAATATGGGCACGCTGATTCCCGGAGGCCGCGATGCGCCGTTCAAGCTGGCGCAGGCGCTCGAGAATGGCCAACACGCTGCGATGCTGGTCGATCAGTATTTCACCAACGGGGTCGACGTTACTTTCTTCGGGCGCAAGACCAAGGCCAATCCGCTGTTGGCGCGCTTGCGGCGGCAAATCGATTGCCCGATCCACGGCGTCCGCATTATTCGCCTGCCCAACCATCGCTTCCGCGCAGAGTTGACCGAAGAGATTCCGCCGGTGCGCAATGCCAACGGCGACATCGACATTCAGGGCACGATGCAAGCGATCACGTCGGTGATCGAAGGCTGGATACGCGAATATCCCGATCAATGGCTGTGGCTGCACCGCCGCTGGCGATAACGCGCCTTACCGCCCCGTCTTCACCCGCGTCCACAGTCGATTGATGATGCGTTGCGTCGCCGTGTCACGTGCAGTGATGATATAGAGGCGGCTCATGGTTGCCTCGTCCGGATACACCGTCTTGTCGTTGAAGACTTTCGGATCGATCAGCTTGTGGCTGGCGAGATTGCCGTTGGCATAGGACAGGAAGCTGGAGTTCTTCGCAGCTACGTCCGGCCGCAGCAGATAGTCGATCAGCGCATAAGCTTCCGATACGTTCTTCGCGTCCGCCGGGATCGCCAGATTGTCGAAGAACATCTGCGCGCCTTCTTTTGGAATTGCATAACCGATCTCGACGCCGTTGTTCGCCTCCGCCGCGCGCTTCTGCGCCTGTTTGATATCACCGGACCAGCCGACCACCAGACATATCTCGCCGGTCGCCAGCGCGTTCAGATACTCCGATGAATGAAACTTGCGCACCGACGAGCGAACCTGCCCGACCAACGCAGCCGCCTTCTCAAGATCGGCTTGCTTGGTGGAGTTCGGATCGAGGCCAAGATAGTTCAGCGCCGCCGGCAGAATGTCGTCAGCCGAATCCAGCATCTGGACGCCGCAGTCTTTGAACCTGGCAAGACTGGCCGGATCGAACACCAGGCTCCACGACGTCACCTGCGCATCCGCGCCAAGGATTTTCTGCAACGCCTTGACGTTGTAGCCGATGCCGGTGGTGCCCCACATGTAGTTCACCGCATGGGCATTGTCGGGATCGTACACCGCCAGCCGCCGCGTCACCTCCGGCCACATGTTGACGAGGTTGGGCAGCTTGGACTTGTCGAGCTTCTGAAAAATTTTCGCGCCGATCTGGCGCTGAAGAAAATAAGCGCTCGGCACTACCAGATCGTAACCGGACTTGCCGGTGAGCAATCGCGTCTCGAGAGTCTCGTTGGCGTCGAACGTGTCGTAGACGACCTTGATGCCGGTTTCCCTGGTGAAATCGTCGAGCACACCCGGCGCGACGTAGTTCGACCAATTGTAGAAGTGGACGACTTTCTGCTGCGCCTGCGCAGCCGTCGCTCCGATCACCACGGCCGCGAGTCCCGCCAGCCACCGCACCACGCTCCGTGCCGCCAATCACACCTCCTTATCGATGTATCGCATCCGACAATCGTTCCAGCGCGGCGTCCAGCGTGACGTCGTTCTTAGAAAAACAGAAACGCACCACCGAGGTCACCGCATTCACTTCATAAAAGGCCGACACCGGGATCGCTGCAACCTTGTGTTCGGTCACGATCCGGCGACAGAACGCCTCATCCGTTTCATTCAAACCCAGCACGGAGAGATCAACGGTGAGAAAATACGTGCCTTGCGACGGCAGCACCGGAAATCCAAGGCTGGTCAAACCGGCGGTCAGACGATCGCGGCTGCGCGCGAGTTCGGCGCGCATGTCATGAAAGTACGCATCCGGCTTACCAAGCCCGTAGGCCACCGCGACCTGAAGATTGGGCGCAGTGGTAAAGGTGAGAAACTGATGCACCTTGGCGGCGACGCGCAATAGCGGCGGCGCGGCGCAGACGAAGCCGATCTTCCATCCGGTCAGGCCGAATATCTTGCCGGCCGATCCGATCTTGAGCGTGCGATCGCGCATCCCCGGGATCGCGATCAGCGGAATGTGCTCGCGGCCGTCGAAGACGACGTGCTCCCAGACTTCATCGCAGATCGCGATGGCGTCGAATTCCTGACAAAAGCGCGCCAGCAGTTCGAGGTCCTCGCGCGGATACACCACCGCCGCCGGATTGAGCGGATTGTTGAACACCACGGCCTTGGTCTTGTGATTGAAGACATCGCGCAGAATTTCCTCGTTGAGCCGCCAGCCCGGCGGCTGCAAACGAACCAACCGCGGAATGCCGCCGGCCTGCCGGATGATCGGCAGATAAGAATCGTACATCGGCTGAAACAGCACGACCTCGTCACCGGGCTCGATCACCGCCAGCAGCGAACTGGTCAACGCCTCCGTACCGCCCGACGTCACCATCACCTCGGTCATCGGATCGAGACTGAGCCCGTGCCAGTGTGCGTAATGCGTCGCGATGGCCTGCCGCAATTCCGGGATGCCCATCATCGACGGATATTGATTGTAGCCGTCCACCACCGCATCGGCCGCCGCGCGGCGGATATCCTCCGGCCCCGGCGCGTCCGGAAAACCCTGACCGAGATTGATGGCGTTGTTGTCGCGGGCAAGTTGCGACATGGCTTCGAAGACGGTGACCGGTAGCCCGGCGAAAACCTGGTTCATCACGATGTCAGCCGCCGGTCCGGATCGGCAGCCCAGCCGCTTTCCAGGCGATCATGCCGCCTGCGAGATGCTTGTCGTAGGGGAAGCCGGCGGCCTGGATCGCGTGCGATATCTTCGCGGAGCGATTGCCGGAACGGCAAGCAAACACCAATTCCCGGCCCTGCAAGTCGGGAATCTCTGATGGATCGAAGGTCGATAGCGGCAGTACCACGGCGTCCGGATAGGCCTCAGCGGCCACCTCGTTAGGCTCGCGGACGTCGACCAGAAGATAGCGCCCCTCCTCGACCCCTTTCGCCACCTCAACCGGCGTCAAATCCTGCACCGTGATATTCTGATCGGACACCAAACTCTCCTCGCCGCTTGTCACCGGGCCTTCGCCGGCGGGCCAAACTCGCGCCTCGCGCGTCGAAAATCAAGCGCCTGCGCACGGTCCGGCGAGCCCAAAACCGCCGCCCCGCCGGAGATCAGATCGTCACTTGAGTGCCGACTTCAACCACGCGGCCGGTGGGGATCTGGAAGTAGTCGGTGGCGTCGTTGGCCGAACGGCTGAGCATGATGAACAGGCGATCCTGCCAGCGCGGCATTTCGGATTTTGCCGCCATCTTGAGCGAGCGTCGCGAGACGAAGAACGACGTCGACATGATGTCGAACTGCCATCCGAGCTTGCGCGCAATGCCCAGCGCACGCGGCACGTTCGGCGATTCCATGAATCCGAAGCGCAGCCGCACCGTCGCGAACTTCTCGCTGATGCTCTCCATGTGAACCCGCTCCAGCGGATCGACCCGTGGCGTCTGCGCCGTCTCGATGGTGAGGATGACGTTATGCTCGTGCAGCACCTTGTTGTGCTTGAGATTGTGCAGAAGTGCGGTCGGCACGAAGTTGGGATCACTGGTGAGAAACACAGCCGTGCCCTTCACCACATGGGGCGGACGCTTTTCGAGGCTCTTGATCAGGTCCAGCAGCGGCACTTCGGTGCGTCGCGTTTTCTCGATCAGCAGCGCAGCGCCGCGCCGCCATGTCCAGATCACCACCACCATCAGGAGGCCGAACAGCATCGGCACCCAGGCGCCCTCAAACAGCTTCAGAAGATTGGCGCTGAAGAACGCGACGTCCACCACCACCAGCGGAAACACCAGGGCCGCTGCGGTGGCCGCGCGCCAGTTCCACAACTTCCACACCACGACGAAACCCATGATGCCGTCGGCAACCATGGTGGTGGAGACGGCAATACCATAGGCCGACGCCAACCCGCTCGATGTGCGGAACAGTCCGACCAGCAACAGCACGCCGACCAGCAGCAGCAGATTGACGCGCGGCAGATAGATCTGGCCGGCGTGGGTTTCGGAGGTGTAGCGCACCTCGAAACGCGGCAAGAGGCCAAGCTGCACCGCCTGACTGATCAAGGAATAGGCGCCAGTGATCACCGCCTGGCTCGCGATCACCGTCGCGGCGGTCGCAAGCAGCACCAGCGGCAGGATCAATGGGGTCGGCGCCAGCCGGAAGAAGGGGTTCTCCAGTGCTTCCGGGTGCGCGAGGATCAGCGCCCCCTGCCCGAAATAGTTCAGAAGCAAGGCTGGAAGCACCAGATAGAACCACGCGGACTGGATCGGCTGACGGCCGAAATGGCCGAGATCGGCATAGAGCGCCTCGCCTCCCGTCACCGACAGGAAGACCAGTCCCATGATGACGAGCCCGATCATGCCGTGGTTGAGCAGGAAGTGAATCGCGTACCACGGATTGACCGCAAGCAGCACCGTCGGATCTTCATGGATATGCAGGACGCCGAGGATCGCGATAGTCACGAACCACAAGGCCATCACCGGTCCGAAGGCGGATGCCACGCGCGCCGTGCCACGGCTCTGCACCGAGAACAGCAGAACCAGGATCACCAGCGTCAGCGGAACCACATAGTGTTCGAGCGCAGGGGTCGCCAGTTTCAGACCTTCAACGGCTGACAGCACCGAGATCGCCGGGGTGATCATCGAGTCGCCGATGAACATCGAGGCGCCGACCACACCCAGTGCGAGGAGAAACCAGCTGCGCCGCCCAAGCGCACGTTGCCCGAGCGCCATCAACGACAGGGTTCCGCCCTCGCCATTGTTGTCGGCTCGCAGTAGCAGCAACACGTACTTGGCGGTCACGACGATGAACAGCGACCAGAGGATCAGGGACAGCACGCCTAACACGATGGCCGGCGTGACAACGCCTTTCTGCGCGGCATGGGCGACCGCCTCGCGGAATGCGTAGAGCGGCGAGGTTCCGATATCGCCGAAAACCACTCCGATACTACCGAGCGTCAGTGCCCAAAAACCGGTCGTGACCGGGGGCTCACCAGCAGCCTCGGGCGATGTTTCGCTCGCAGTCATGACAAAGGAAAACGCTCTATCGGTTGGGGTCCGGGCTAATGAAGCACGCAGTGAGCGACGTCAAGTAGCCTGCGGTCATATGCTTGGTTCGAACCGCAACGGGAGAGTATCCCAAAGGCGAGCGCTAAAAAAGGAGTTGACACTCGCGAAGCGTTGGTTGAGCCGCGGCGCAAAAGAGCCCAATCGAACCCTAGGGTTTCAGGTTCGGCGGCAGCGGCGGATCCTCGCGCATCAGCGTGATCGTGACGCGGCGATTGGCAGCCAGCGACGGATCGTCGGGGAACAGCGGCTGGCTATCGGCCTTGCCCGACACCGCAAAGATATGGCTCGCCGGCAATCCCTCGCGCTCCAGAATCTGCCGCACCGCGTTGGCGCGGTCCGCCGACAGATCGAAAGCATCATACTCGCCACGCGTCGGAACATATCCGGAGGCGGTGTGGCCGACGATCGAGACGCGCAACGGCGTTGCCTTCAGCGGCGCCGCGAGCCGCTGCAACAGCAACCGCGTTCGCTCGTAAGGCACCTTCGAATTTTCGGCGAACATCGAGCGGCCATTCTGATCGACGATTTCGAGGTTGAGTCCCTGCTTCGTCTCCTCGAACATCACGTGCTTGGAGATTTCCGTCAGTTCAGGCATGTCTTGCAGTGCTTGACGCAACGACGCCGAAGCCAGTGCGAATTCGCGATCGGTCTTCAGGCGCGCACCTTGCGTCCTGTTGCGTTCCTGCTGATCCGGCGTCGGTGTATTGGAGGCCTCATCCGGCGAGATGTGCTCGACGTTCTTCAGCCTCGGACGTGTCGGCAGGCCGTCGGATTCGATCATGCCCGAGAAACGCGATTCCGTCTGCACGCCGAACGCATCACGCATCGAGCCGGCGACAATCTTGAGCTTTTGCTGGTCCTGGTTGGAGAACGCGACGAGCATGACGAAGAAGCTCATCATCAGGCCCATCAGGTCGGCGAAGGTGACGAACCAGCCGTGACCTCCACCATGAGCATCGCCGCGTTTCTTCTTGGCCATGACGTTCGCTCAGCTTCCGGTTCGCGTCAGGCCGGCACGGTCTCGCCATCCTCATGGCGATGTTTTTCCGGCAGGTAAGCGAGCAGCATCTCGCGCACCAAGGTCGGGCTCTTGGAATCGCGAATCATCAGGATGCCGTCGATGATCAAGGTGCGATTGGTTTCCTCGTCGAGCAGTTTGCCGTGCAATTTGTCGGCGATCGGCAAACAGAACAGGTTGGCAACCAGCGCACCGTACAGCGTCGCAAGCAGCGCCGTCGCCATGAACGGGCCGAGCTTCGAGGGGTCGGTCATGTTGGCGAACATCTGCACCATGCCGATCAGCGTGCCGATCATGCCGAAGGCCGGCGCGCAGTCGCCGATGGCGCGATAGATCTTACCGCCCTCGTCGAGATGCATCAGAAAATTATCGCGGTCGCGCTCGAGATTATCGCGGATGAACTCAAGATCGTAACCGTCTGCAACGTAACGGATTCCCTTCGCAAGAAACGGGTCCGCAGCCTCAACCTTTTCCAGCCCCACCGGCCCCTGCTTGCGGGCGACTTCGGCAATGCTCGCCAGTTCGTCGACGAGATCGCGGGCCGACAACCGGCTCATGGTGAAGGCGAATTTGGCGCCAAGCGGCAGGCCGTGAAGAATGGCGCTGAGCGGAAAGCGGATCAGGGTCGCCGCGATCGAACCGCCGAAGATGATGATCATGGCGTGTTCGCTGATGAACATGTGCAGATCGCCGCCCATGAAGATCATCAGCGTGATGACGATGGTGCCGAAAATCAGGCCAACGCCAGTGGTGATATCCATGGAGAACTCCGACGCACGCAACACACCGCCCTCAAGGCGGCGCGACTCCTTCTGAGCCGATGGAGACCCTACCGGGCGCGCGATTAAAGACGCGTAAAGGTTAAGCGCATTTGGAACCGGCCGAGGCGCGACTGTTGCGCCGGCCTCCCCGCACAACCTGCGCGGCAGCGAAAAACGTCTGCCAAACAAGCGTGTGCGCCGTTAACGCGGCGCTAACCACGTCATGGCCACGCAACGCTTTCCGTGAATGTTACTAGTGGATTTCCGACGAGCGCTTGAGGGCGTCGCGCAGCTTGTCCAGCGTGAAGTCGCTGCCCCGCGCAATCGCGAGGATCGGCTCCTCGCGGCGGCCGCACAGTTCGGCTGCTTCCGGCAACCTTGCCGCCACCTCGTGCGGGATCACAACGGCGCCGTGACGGTCGGCATGGATCAGGTCGTCGGAGCGCACCGTCATTCCGGCGACCCGAACTTCGCCAGCGAAGCGGGTGACATGGACATGGGCGTGAGACGGGCTGATGGAGCCGGCAAGCGCCTGAAAGCCGGGCGCCCATTGCGGGATGTCGCGAATCGAGCCGTCGGTGACGACACCGAGACACCCCAGCGCCTTGTGCACGGCGCTGTTCACCTCGCCCCAGAATGCGCCGAACCCGGCTTCCGTCCCGTCGAGATCCTGAATGACGCTGATACGGGGACCCGCGCCCTGCCCGACATATTCGTAATAGGCGAGCCGCTGCGCCTGCTGCTCCGCCGGCGACAGACTGGATGGCCCGGTGGCGCGGATGGTCGCGGTGCGTGCATAACCGACGATCGGCGGCAAATCCGGAAACGGGCAGACCAGCGGCCGCGTGGTGAAGCCATTCAGGCGCCGCCCCGGCGCGACGACTTCCATCGCGTTGCAAATGGTCGGGGTATCGTATTTCGCCAGTGCCGCGAGAAGGTCTGCGCTCAACGGTTGATGTGCGTGATCGGTCACGTCTTCTTCTCCGTCTTCGTCTGGCGGCGAAATTGCCCCCGTTTCAATATCTCAATTCAAATGCGTCGGCCGGTTATCCTGGTCCGAATGGATGTCTCCCGTGGGAAATCGCTCGACCGGCGATGCAGTTCTGGTTTCGCCCGCCGTTTCGGTACGGCTGATAAAGTCACGCTGCTGATCGCGATAAGACTTCCAGCCGAGTGGCAGGCTGCAAAGATAAACCACCGATCCGACCGACAAAATCTGCCACGGATAGGCAATCAGCAGCGCCACGAACAACACCGCCGACACGAACGCCGGCAGCACCATCTCCGGCGGCACGCGCCAGCGCATCGACTTGCCGGAGAACACCGGCAACCGCGACACCATCAGGAACGCGATCAGGACCGTATAGAATGCGGTCAATGTCGCAGGTGGCATCGGCACGCCAAGGAAGCCGAGATAGACCGGCAGCAACACTGTCAACGCCCCGGCGGGCGCCGGCACGCCGGTAAAGAAGTTGCCGGCAAACGGATATTTGCTCGGCTCGTCGATCGCCGCGTTGAAGCGTGCCAGCCGCAAGCTGCCGCTGATGGCGAAGACCATCGCGGCGATCCAGCCGACATTGTTCAGATCGTGCAATTGCCAGAAATAGAGGATCAGCCCCGGCGCGACACCGAAATTGACGAAATCGGCGAGGCTGTCGAGTTCCGCGCCGAACCGCGACTGACCCTTGATCAGGCGAGCGACCCGGCCGTCGACGCCATCAAGCACCGCGGCGAAGACGATGGCACCCACCGCCAGTTCCATCCGCCCTTCGGTCGCCAGACGAATGGCGGTCAGGCCGGCGCAGATCGCCAGCAGCGTGATGACATTCGGCACCAGCATCCGCACCGGAATCGGCCGGAATCGCCGGCGACGCAGCTCGGGATATTCGGGATCGTCTGATGTGCGCATGGCCTCAATATAGCAACCGCGCGCCGGTTCCGCCATGCGCCTCTCGCTCGGCACATAATGCTTTTAGCCAATCGGCTCGGCGGAAACCGCCGCCGATCGAAACGATCAGTGAGTGCGGAAGGTCGCGTCCCCGGTATTCGGCAGCAGATCGGCCAGCACCGTTTCACCCGCCACCGCCGTCTGCCCGACCGACACCAGCGCGCGCGTGCCTTCCGGCAGATACACATCCAGCCGCGAGCCGAAACGGATCAGCCCGAAACGCTCGCCCGCCCCGAGCAGCTGCCCCTCGCGGACGAACGACACGATACGCCGCGCCACCAGGCCCGCGATCTGCACCACGCCGATGCGGCCGGACGGCGTCGAGATCACCAGTCCATTGCGCTCGTTGTCCTCGCTCGCCTTGTCGAGTTCGGCGTTGATGAATTTGCCCGGCCGATAGGCGATGCGGTCGATACGCCCGGCCACCGGAGCACGGTTCACATGGCAATTGAACACGCTCATAAAGATCGACACCCGCAGCAGCGGCTTGTCACCGAGCCCGAGTTCGGCGGGCGGCAGCACCGGCGCGACCATCGAGACGCGGCCATCGGCGGGCGACACCACCAGCCCTTCCCGCACCGGCGTCACTCGCACCGGGTCGCGGAAGAATAGCGCGCACCAAACGGTTAGCACGGTTCCGATCCAGCCGAGCGGCGTCCAGATCCAGAACAGGATCAGGCTCGCCAGCGCGAAACCACCGATGAAGGGATAACCCTCCGGATGGATCGGCGGGATCTGCGCGCGGATGGAATTGGCAATCGACATCAGTTCTCTCGAATCCGGTTTCGCTCAGGGGATCATATCACGCGGCGCGGTCATTCCGCAGCCGCCGTAACCACATCGTCGTCATCGTCACGGTCGTCATCAGCTTGCGGTGGCCGGCGATTCGGCGCTTCGCCCTCGTCCGCCACCTGCGCCAGCCGCTCGCGCGCCTGTTCGGCCTCGCGCTGCCGGTTCCACATGCTGGCATAGAGCCCGCTCTTGGCCAGCAGCTCGGCGTGGGTGCCGCGCTCGACGATGCGGCCGCGATCCAGCACGATGATCTCATCGGCGCCGACGATGGTGGACAGACGATGCGCGATCACCAGCGAGGTGCGGCCCCGCGACACGCCTTCCAGTGCGTCTTGAATCTCGCGCTCGGTATGGCTGTCGAGCGCAGAGGTCGCCTCATCCAGCACCAGGATCGGCGGTCCCTTGAGAATGGTACGCGCGATCGCAACGCGCTGCTTCTCGCCGCCTGAGAGCTTTAAGCCACGCTCGCCCACCTCGGTCTCATAGCCCTGCGGCGAGCGACGGATGAAGGCATCGATCTGCGCCAGCCGCGCCGCCTCCTCCACTTCCGCGTCGGTCGCTTCCCAACGGCCATAGCGGATGTTGTAGCGGATGGTGTCGTTGAACAGTACGGTATCCTGCGGCACCATGCCGATCGACGCGCGCAGCGAACGCTGCGTTACCTCACGGATATCCTGCCCGTCGATCAGGATGCGCCCACCGGACACCTCATAGAGCCGGAACAGCAGCCGCGAGATGGTTGACTTGCCCGCACCCGAGGGGCCTACGATCGCCACCGTCTTGCCGGCCGGCACCTCGAAGCTCAGTCCTTGCAGGATCTTCCGCTCGGGATCGTAAGCGAAATGCACGTCGTCGAACTGCACGCGGCCGCTGGTAACCACCAGCGCCTTTGCACCCGGCACATCCTTCACCTCGGGGTTGCGCGCGAGCATGCCGAACATCTTTTCGATGTCGATCACCGCCTGCTTGATCTCGCGATAGACCATGCCCATGAAATTCAGCGGCTGGTACAACTGGATCATCATGGCGTTGATCATGACGAAATCGCCGACGGTGTTGGTGCCGTTGCGCACGCCGATGGCGCACATCAGCATTGTCGCCGTCAGGCCGATGGTGAAGATGACGTTCTGCCCGATGTTGAGCACCGCCAGCGAGGTGTAGGTCTTGACGCTGGCGCGCTCGTAACGCTCCATCGAGCGGTCGTAGCGCGTGGCCTCGCGCTCCTCGGCGCTGAAATACTTCACCGTCTCGTAGTTGAGCAGCGAGTCGATGGCTTTGGTGTTTGCTTCGGTATCGGAGTCGTTCATCCGGCGGCGGATATCGATGCGCCACTCGGTCGCGATATAAGTGAACCACATGTAGATCACGACGGTGATCAAGGTCACCAGCACGTAGCGCCAGTCGAACTGCCACAGCAGCACCGCCGTCAGCAGCGTCACCTCGACGATGGTGGGCACCAGTTGCAGGATCACCATGCGCACGATGACTTCGATGCCGAGGCGTCCGCGCTCCAGCACCCGCGTCAACCCGCCGGTGCGGCGCTCGAGATGGAAGCGCAGCGACAGTTCGTGCATATGCACGAACGTCAGATAAGCCAGCCGCCGCACCGCGTGCATCGCAACCTTGGCGAAGATGCCGTCGCGCCATTGCGTCAGCAGCGCCATCAGGATACGCCCGGCGCCGTAAGTCGCGGTCATCAGCAACGGCGACGCGATCAGCCACAACAGCCAGTTCGACGGCTGCACCGGCGCGGTATCGGCGCCGGTCAGCGCGTCGATCGCCCATTTGAACGTAAACGGCACCGACAGCGTGGCCAGCTTCGCCAGCAGCAGCAGCACCAGCGACCACACCACGCGCCATTTCAGGTCGGCGCGATCCCCCGGCCAGATATGCGGCCACAGGTTCACCAGCGTCCGTACCAGCGATGCGCCGGCGGCGGCATCCGCGGCGGCCTGCGGCGGCACTTCAGTCTTGGACGTGGGATGCGTGGCAGCCATTCATCAGCCTGACGCAAACGGCGGCGAGCCTTGCCGCCGCCGTTTGCCAAAAGAGTTTGCAATCGTGGTGTCATATAGAGGGTTTGCGTGCCGGTCGCACCCTCGGCCGGAGGATTCTTTTGCCACTCGCACCGGTTGACGCGGTTTTGGCCCGCGTTAGCCGGCGCGACCGGTTTCCGGGCGCTCCCCGTCTTGACGCTGTCATGGGCCGATGCCACATGAATCACATGACTGATATTAAAACCGTTTGCGTTTATTGCGGCTCAGGCCCAGGCACCAATCCCAACTTCGTCGAAGCAGCACAGGCCTTCGGGAAGGCCCTCGCCGAGAGCGGCGTCGGCTTGGTCTATGGCGGCGGCTCGATCGGCCTGATGGGCGCGGTCGCGGCGGCGACGCTGGAGCATGGCGGCCAGGTCACCGGCATCATTCCGGATTTTCTGGTGAAGCGCGAACACGCGATGACCGGCGCCCAGGAAATGATCGTCACCCACGACATGCACGAGCGCAAGCGGCTGATGTTCGAGCGTTCGGATGCGTTCGTCGCACTGCCCGGCGGCATCGGCACGCTGGAAGAACTCGTCGAGCAACTGACGTGGCAGCAACTCGGCCGCCACAGCAAGCCGATCCTGCTCGCCAACATCGACGGCTTCTGGGAGCCGCTGATGGACCTCTTAACGCATATGCGCGCGACCGCCTTCATCCGTCCGACGCTGTCGGTGGACATTCTCAAGGCCGAACGGGTCGAAGACATCCTGCCGAGGTTGCGCGCTGCGGCGGCCCAAGTGCCCGAGGCCGAGAAACAGCTCACGCCGAGTGTCGCACGGCGGCTGTAAGCACAATTCCTATACTTGTGGAAACGTCACCGCTTCGATGCGGTTGCCGTCGGCATCGACAACGAACGCTGCGTAGTATCGCACCCGATCATGCGGGCGCAGCGAGGGCGCGCTTTCCGACGTCGCGCCGGCTGCGACCGCCGCCGCATGGAAGGCATCGATCTCGGTCGTCGTCTTGGCGCGTAACGCAATGTGCGCGCCGCTATCGGTTGGTAGTCGCGCCATGCCATCGCGCAGATTGATCCAGACTTCGGGATAGTTCTTGCCGAATCCGACCATCCTTTCACGCGTCACCAGTTTCGTCAGACCAAGCGGCGCCAACACGCGCTCATAGAATGCGACGGCACGCGCAAGATCACTGACGGCAAGCGAGACGTGGTCGATCATGATTGCCTCCGTCAAATCGGAGCGTTCGACTTCACCAGTTTGTAAACCACGGAATCCATCAGCGCCTGGAACGAGGCGTCAATGACGTTCGCCGACACGCCGATGGTGGTCCAACGGTCGCCCTGCTCGTCCTCGCTCTCGATCAGCACCCGCGTGATCGCCTCGGTGCCGCCATTGAGGATACGCACACGGTAATCCGTGAGCTTCAACCCCTCGATATATTTCTGGTACTTGCCGATATCCTTGCGCAGCGCGACGTCGAGCGCGTTGACAGGGCCGTTGCCTTCCGCCGCCGAGATCGTCGTCTCGCCGCCGACATCGACCTTCACTACCGCCATCGCTACCGTGACCCGCCGGCCCATGGCGTTGTAGCGCTGCTCGACGTTGACGTCGAACTGCTCGACGCGGAAATATTCAGGCACCTTGCCGAGCGTGCGGCGCGCCAGCAGATCGAACGACGCGTTGGCGGACTCATAGGCGTAGCCGGCAGCTTCACGCGACTTCATCTCCTCGATCAGACGATTGAGCTTCGGATCGTTCTTGTCGAACGGAATGCCCGCCTTCTCCAACTCGGCGATCACGTTGGATTTCCCCGCCTGATCCGACACCAGTACCTGACGATGATTGCCCACTGTTTCCGGCGTGACGTGTTCGTAGGTCGCCGGGTCTTTCATGATCGCCGACGCGTGAATGCCGGTCTTGGTGACGAAGGCGCTCGCGCCGACATAAGGCGCATGGCGATCGGGCGCGCGATTGAGAATTTCGTCGAGCGCACGCGACACGCGGGTGAGCGTCGCGAGTTTCTCATCGGTAACGCCGATCTCGAAAACGTCGGCGAACTGCGGTTTCAGCTTCAACGTCGGGATGATCGAACAGAGATTGGCGTTGCCGCAACGTTCGCCGAGACCGTTCAGCGTCCCCTGAATCTGCCGCGCGCCGCCGCGCACTGCGGCGAGCGAATTGGCCACCGCCTGCTCGGTATCGTTGTGCGCGTGGATGCCGAGGTGGTCACCCGGGATGTGCTTCGCCACCTCGCGCACCACCGTCTCGATACGATCCGGCATGGTGCCGCCGTTGGTGTCGCACAGCACCACCCAACGCGCGCCGGATTCATACGCCGCCTTTGCACAGGCGAGCGCGAATTCCGGGTCTTCTTTGTAGCCATCGAAAAAGTGTTCGCAATCGAGCATCACTTCGCGACCGGCATTCTTCGCGGCGGTGACGCTGTCGCGGATCGAGGCGAGGTTTTCCTCTTTCGTCGTCTCCAGTGCGACTCGCACTTGATACGCCGACGATTTCGCGACGAAGCAAATCGCGTCGGCGCGCGCTTCGAGCAGCGCCACGACGCCGGGATCGTTGGAGACGGAGCGCCCTGCCCGTCGCGTCATGCCGAACGCGGTGAAGCGCGCGTGCTGAAACTTCGGGTTCTCGGAAAAGAATTCCGTGTCGGACGGATTGGCGCCGGGATAGCCGCCTTCGACATAATCGATGCCGAGTTCGTCGAGCAGTCCTGCGATCAATTGCTTGTCGTGGATCGAAAAGTCGACGCCATTGGTTTGCGCGCCATCGCGCAGCGTGGTGTCAAACAGATAGAGGCGTTCGCGGCTCATGGATTTGATTCCGAATTCGGCGCGGGGTTCGCGGCCAGAGTTTTCTGCATCGTGGTGTTCGCCAGCCATTCGCCGTCGATGGAAATGCTGTTGCGGCGTTGCGCGACATAGCCGCGCCTGAGGAACAACGGTTCGGCAGTGTCGCTGGCATCGACGGTCAGTTTCGCCGCGCCACGCGCACCAGCCAATTTTTCCAGCGCATCGCACAGCATCGCGCCGACACCTTGCCGCGCCACGCTTGGATGCACGAACAGCATGTCGATGTGATCGGCACCTTTCAGCGACGCAAAGCCGACCGGCGCGCCGTTGATGGTCGCCACCAGCGTCAGTTGTCCGGCGAGCTTCTTGCCGAATGCCTCTTCGTCATCGGCGCGGCTCGCCCAGGCCGCGCGCTGCGCCTCGCTGTAATCGTCCTCGGCCAACTCTTCGATGCTCGCGACAAAGATCGCGGCCAGCACCGGGGTGTCGGTCGGAAGCAACGGACGCAACGCGGGCTTTGTCATCGCCTGCCCCATCACTACACTCCCCTGTCATGCGCGGGCTTGACCCGCGCATCCATCCAGAACGGAATCATGAATCTTGATCGATGGATTGCCGGATCAAGTCCGGCAATGACGACGGAAGACACACTCATCGCGCCACCTCCCACGTCGTCACCGGCTTGCCGTCGGCGCCCTTGCCGTCCTTGAGCACGATGCCTTTTGCGGCGAGTTCATCGCGAATGCGATCGGACTCCGCCCAGTTCTTCGCCGCGCGCGCGGCGGTGCGTGCGGCGATGTAGCCGTCGATCTCCTCGCGGCTCGGAAGATCGCTCGTATCCAGTCCGTAGTTGGCGATCTCGTCCGCCGTTTCGCCATTCCAGACGCCGAGGAAGCGCAACGTGCTGTGCAGATGCGCGGCCGCCTCGGCGTTTCCGCTTCTGGCTTCGCGATGAAACGCGTGGAGCATCGTGACGACGCCCGGCGTGTTAAGATCGTCGGCCAAAACGTCCAGGGATTCTTGCGGCAAAACCGTGGCGGACGGTTTGGCCGCCGCCGCGACGTTAATCCACTCGGCCAGCGCCTTCCGCACCTCGACCAACCGCTCGGCGGTCCAGTCGATCGGCTGGCGGTAGTGCGTCATCAGCATCGCCAGACGCAGCACCGCGCCGTGCCACTTGCTCGCACCGAACGCCGTCGTCGCCAGCAACTCGCGGATGGTGACGAAGTTGCCGAGCGACTTCGACATCTTCTCACCTTCGACCTGCAGGAAGCCGTTGTGCATCCAGACATTGGCCATGCGGTCGTGGTGGAAGGCGCAGCAGGTCTGCGCCAGCTCGTTCTCGTGATGCGGAAAGACGAGATCGATGCCGCCGCCGTGAATGTCGAACTGTTCGCCGAGATGCTTCCACGCCATCGCCGAGCATTCGAGATGCCAGCCGGGCCGCCCTTCGACGGCGATGCCGCCCGGCGAAGGCCATGACGGCTCGCCCGGCTTCGACGGCTTCCACAGCACGAAGTCCATCGCATCGCGCTTGTAGGGCGCGATATCGACGCGCGCACCGGCCAGCATCTCGTCAAGCGAACGCCGCGCCAGCCGGCCGTAGTTCTTCATCGAGGCGACGGCGAACAGCACATGGTCCTGCTCGACATAGGCGTGGCCGCCTTCGATCAGCTTTTCGATGATGGCACGCATCTCGGGGATGTGCTCGGTCGCGCGCGGCTCGACGCTGGGGCGCAGGCAACCCAACGCATCGACGTCGGCGTGAAACTGCTTCTCGGTCTCCTCGGTGACCTTTCGGATCGCCTCGTTGAGAGGCAGGTCGGGAAAATCCCGCGCCGCGCGCGCGTTGATCTTGTCGTCGACGTCGGTGATGTTGCGGACGTAGGTGACGTGGTCCGCGCCGTAGACGTGTCGCAGCAGCCGGAACAGCACATCGAACACGATCACCGGGCGGGCGTTGCCGATATGGGCGAAGTCATAGACCGTCGGCCCGCAGACATACATCCGCACGCGGGCCGGATCGAGCGGCCGGAACGGCTGCTTCTCCTTCGTCAGGGTGTTGTAGAGGCGAAGTTCCATCGGTCATCAATCCAGAAACGAGAAGCCACGGCGCGAAGCCATAGGCATACGGTCCCCCGGGCCGGGCGTCCGCTCATGAATCGATGAGAATAGACAGCCTCAGCCAGCGAAAACGCTAGCTAATAATCGAGCGGCAAATGCCACAATCGGTGAGGAGGCGATCCATGGCGGCACCATGTGCCAGACCGGGGGATGGCGTCAAGTCCCTGCCCTGACGTGACTTCCAAGATTTTGGCGACCAGGCCTTCAAGGTTAATCATTTTTAACCTTTCGGGCGTACCGGTGACATAACGTTGTCATTCCGGTGCCTCATGAAATCGACCCCGCTTCTGGTTGCCTTGACTGGATTCTTGGCTGCGTTCGCGGCCCTCTCCGCTGCTTCGCCGGCTCACGCCGACAACCGGGTCTTCATCATCGCCAACCAGTCTGACGGCTACGGCATCGATGAATGCCTCGCCAACGGCCAGACCTGCGGCGCCCATGCTGCCCGCGCCTATTGCCAGTCGCGGGAATTCACCGAGGCAACCGCCTTCCGCCGGGTCGATCCCGACGAGGTGACCGGCGCCATTCCGGCCTCGACCGGGGGCCACCGTCGGAGTTCCGGCGGCGCCGAATTCATCGCCATCACCTGCCACCGCTAGCAGCCGCTCGCATGACGCGAACTCGTCACGGGATCGTGCCCGTGACCGCCACACTCACGCCTTGGAACGACGTGACAGTGGCCAAGTCGTCGCTCGGCCAGACCGGCTGCGGCCGCGATGCCCTGCATCGTGGCCCGACGATGCTATAAAGACAATGTTATAAAGCCTTGGCGATTCCAGACTTGGCGATTCGCGCGCGGCTGAAATCCACCTCGATCGAAATGGCTCAATCGACTGCATCATGCTGGATTCCCTGATCGTTTCCACCTCACGCTGGGCGCTGGCCGGTGCAATTCTCGCGAGCGTTGCGGCGCTCAGTAGTCCGGCAAGCGCCCAGAACTATCCGCCGCCGCAAGGCGGAGGCCCGGCCAATCCGATGTGCGTGCGCCTTGAAGCGCAGCTCGCCAGCATCGATCGCGGCGGCGGCGATCCGGCCCGCGCCGAGCAGATCCGTCGTTATCAGGACGCCGCCACCCGGCAGCAGCATGAACTCGATCGCGTCACCGCGCAGGCCAAGCGCATGGGCTGCGACAGTTCCGGTTTCTTCTCGCTGTTCAACGGGCAGTCGGCGCAATGCGGTCCGGTCAACAACCAGATCCAGCAGATGCGCGCCAATCTCGACCAGATGCTCGGCAGCCTCGAGCAATTGCGCGGCGGTGGCGGACACGAGCGCGAAAGCCAGCGCCGCTCGGTGCTGGCCGCCCTCGCCCAGAACAATTGCGGCCCGCAATATGCCAACGCGCCGCGCGGCCCCGGCGGATTCTTCGAAAACCTGTTCGGCGGCGGCAATAACAATCCCAATCCCGGCGAAGTCGATCCGAATCTCGCGCCGCCGCCCGGCGCACCCTCAGGCACCTATCGCACGGTCTGCGTGCGAAGCTGCGACGGCTATTACTTCCCGATCTCGTTCGCGACGGTGCAGAGCCGCTTCGGCGACGACGAGCGCACTTGCAAGAACCAGTGCCCGGCGGCGGACGCCAATCTCTACACCTATCGCAACCCCGGCGAGGACATGAACCAGGCTGTGTCGATCTCGGGCCAGCCCTATACCTCGCTGCCTCATGCGTTCCAGTATCGCAAGACGTTCGATCCGAACTGCACCTGCAAGGCCACCGGCGAAACCTGGTCGCAGGCGCTGAAGCATCTCGACGACAAGGCCTCGCTGCAACAGGGCGACATCATCGTCACCGAGGACCGCGCCAAGAAGATGTCGCAGCCGAAGGCGGCGCCGCAGAAGAAGGGAGCGGCCACGGCACAGGATACGCCGGCGAACGGCGCAGCGCCGGGCAATGCACCGGCCGCGAACACCGACAAGAACGGCATCCGCACCGTGGGACCGACGTTCCTGCCGACGCGGTGATGCGTTGAGATGCGCGTGACGGCGTCATTCTGTGACCGAACAGTCGCGTCGAGCAGTCGCTTATTATCGGACATACAACTCGATCAGCGTCGTCCCCGCGAAGGCGGGGACCCAGACGCCGTGTCGCTGATGATGCGCGCTGCGATAGTCATTTTTGACCGACAGTCAGACCCACTATTGCCAGGGATTCTGGGTCCCCGCCTTCGCGGGGACGACAATGAATCAACCTTCGAACACGTCCGTCGATGCCTTGCCGCTGCGCGGGGTCAGCGTTGCGTCGACTGATGGCAGCGGTGCGCCGGAGTCGCGGAAGCGGTTGGTGATCGGATAGCGGCGATCGCGGCCAAAATTCTTGCGCGTCACCTTCACACCCGGCGCGGCCTGCCGTCGCTTGTATTCTGCGATGTTCAAGAGGCGATCGATCCGCGCCACGGTATCGCGTTCGAAGCCGCTTGCGACGATGTCCGCCAGCGGTTCCTCGCGTTCGACCAAGCGTTCGAGGATGGCGTCGAGCACATCGTAAGGCGGCAGCGAGTCCTGATCGGTCTGGTTGTCGCGCAGTTCAGCCGTCGGCGGCCGCACGATGATGTTGTTCGGAATCACTTCGCCCGACGGCCCCAGCGCGCCATCCGGCTTCCACGTATTGCGCAGACGCGAGAGCCGGAACACCTCGGTCTTGTAGATGTCCTTGATCGGATTGAAACCGCCGTTCATGTCGCCGTAGAGCGTGGCGTAGCCGACCGACATTTCCGACTTGTTGCCGGTGGTCACCACCATCGCGCCGGTCTTGTTCGACAGCGCCATCAAGAGCGTGCCGCGGGTGCGCGCCTGCAAATTCTCTTCGGTGATATCGCGCGGCAAGCCTTTGAACGTGTCAGCGAGGATCGCCTCGAAACCATTGACGGCGTCGGCGATCGGCAGCACCTCGTAACGAATGCCGAGCGCCTTGGCGAGTTTCGCTGCGTCCTCGAGCGACACTTGCGCGGTGTACTTGAACGGCAGCATCACGCCGCGCACGCGCTCCGCCCCCAGCGCATCTACCGCGATCGCCGCGCACAGCGCGGAATCGATGCCGCCGGAAACGCCCATCAGCACACCGGGAAAACCGTTCTTGCCGACATAATCGCGCAAGCCGAGCACGCAGGCGGCGTAGTCCGCTTCGTCATTATCAAGCAGCGGCGCGACCGGGCCATTGCAGCGCCAGCCCTCGTCGCCCTTGATGAAAGTCAGCGTCGTGATGTTTTCGACGAAGGCCGGCAGTTGCGCGGCGAGCGAGCGGTCGGCGTTGAGCACGAACGACGCACCGTCGAACACCAGTTCGTCCTGCCCGCCGACCTGATTGAGATAAACCAGCGGCAGTTCGCTTTCGGTGACGCGCGCCACCGAGATCGACAGCCGCATGTCGGTCTTGCCCTTGGCGTAGGGCGAACCGTTCGGCACCACCAGAATTTCCGCGCCGGTCTCCGTGAGACATTCGACGACATTCTCGTAATCCGCCGACTCCTCGAGCCACGTGTCCTCGCAGATCGGCACGCCGATGCGCACGCCGCCGACCGTCACCGGCCCGGCCACAGGCCCGCGCGCGAACACGCGCTTCTCGTCGAACACGCCGTAATTCGGCAGGTTGACCTTGTAGCGCAACGCGGCGATGCGACCTTCCGCCAAGAGCGCGCAGGCATTGTAGAGCTTGCCGCCATCGACCCATGGCGAGCCGATCAGCATCGCCGGACCATCCGCACTTTCGCGTGCGAGATCTTCGATCGCCGCACGGCAGGCCGCCTGAAACGCCGGCTTCAACACCAGATCTTCCGGCGGATAACCGGCGATGAACAATTCCGGCAGTACGAGCAGATCGGCGCCGGCGGCTTTCGCCTGCGCCCGCGCTTCGCGCGCCTTGGCGGCATTGCCGGCGATGTCGCCAACGGTCGGATTGAGCTGCGCGAGAGTGATCTTGAATTCGGATGCCATCAATTCACCTGCCTCAACTCACCCGCTCTGCGGCATTGTGTCTCCGACGAATTTCTCCGCCGTCATGCGCGGACTTGATCCGCGCATCCATCTCTTTTCGAAAGGATGGATCGCCGGGTCAAGCCCGGCGATGACGCCTCGGGGTGTTGCCACGTCAGGACGAAACTTCCATTCCATCCGCTTCAAACCCACCCCAGACATTCGGCCAGCGCCAGCAGCCAGACCGCGCCCGCGATGATCAGCGTGACGCCGACCGCCGCCGACCCCATGTCCTTGACACGACCGATCTGCGGATCGTGATCGGTGGTCAGCCGGTCGGCCAGCTTCTCGATTGCCGTATTGAGCAGTTCGACGACCAGCAGCAGCAGGATCACCGCCACCATCTCGATACGCCGCGCCGGCGTGGTGCCGATCAGCCATGCCAGCGGCACCGAGAGGATCAGCGCCGCCAGTTCCTCGCGGATCGCCTGTTCGGAGCGGATGGCGAAGGCCAATCCGTTCCACGAATTGACCGTCGCCCGCCACGCCCTCAGCACATCACATTCCCGCAGCCGCCGGCAGCGGTTGCGCCTTGCCGGCGCGCTCCTGCTTGAGCAGTTCGGCGATCAGGAACGCCATGTCGATCGACTGCTCGGCGTTGAGCCGCGGATCGCAGACCGTGTGATAGCGGTCGTTGAGGTGCTCGTCGGTGATCGCGCGCGCGCCGCCGAGACATTCGGTGACGTCCTGCCCGGTCATCTCCAGATGCACGCCGCCGGCGTAGGTGCCCTCCGCCGCGTGCACGTTGAAGAAGCCCTTCACCTCGGAGAGGATGCGGTCGAACGGCCGCGTCTTGTAGCCGGTGGTCGAGGTGATGGTGTTGCCGTGCATCGGATCGCACGACCACACCACGACACGCCCTTCCCGCTGCACGGCGCGCACCAGCGGCGGCAGGCCGTCAGCAACCTTGTCGGCGCCGAAGCGCGAGATCAGCGTCAGCCGGCCCGGCTCGTTGTCCGGATTGAGCACGTCGATCAGCTTCAGCAACTCGTCCGGCTTTAGCGATGGACCGCACTTGAGGCCGATCGGATTCTTGATGCCGCGGAAATACTCGACATGGGCGTGATCGAGCTGCCGGGTGCGATCGCCGATCCAGATCATATGGCCGGAGGTCGCGTACCAGTCGCCAGTGGTGGAATCGACGCGCGTGAACGCCTGCTCGTAGCCGAGCAGCAGCGCCTCGTGGCTGGTGTACATCTCGGTCGCCCGCAGCTCCGGATGGCTTTCCAGATTGAGGCCGCAGGCGCGCATGAAGTTGAGCGCATCCGAGATACGGTCGGCCAGCTCCTGATAACGCCGCGACTGCTGCGAGCCCTTGACGAAGCCGAGCATCCACTCGTGCACGCTGGCGAGATTGGCATAGCCGCCGGTCGCGAAGGCGCGCAGCAGGTTCAGCGTCGCCGCCGACTGCCGGTACGCCATCACCTGCCGGCGCGGGTCCGGGGTGCGGGCCTCGGCGGTGAAGGCGATGTCGTTGACGATATCGCCGCGATAGCTCGGTAATTCGACACCGTCGACCTTCTCCACCGGCGACGAGCGCGGCTTGGCGAACTGGCCGGCGATGCGGCCGACCTTCACCACCGGCAGCGCGCCGGCATAGGTCAACACCACCGCCATTTGCAGCAGTACGCGGAAGAAGTCGCGGATGTTGTTGGCGCCGTGCTCGGCGAAGCTCTCGGCGCAATCGCCGCCCTGCAACAGGAAAGCCTCGCCCTTTGCGACTCGGGCCAGAGACTTCTTCAGGTTGCGCGCCTCACCGGCAAAAACCAGCGGAGGAAACGTCGCGAGTTGCGCCTCGACGTCGGCCAGGGCCTTCGCATCGGGATAGGCCGGCATCTGCACCACCGGCTTGTTGCGCCAACTATCGGGTGTCCACCGCTCGGACATGGTCTACTCCTGAAGAAAAAGCCGCCATTCTCCACGGATGGCGGACCGGCGGGTTATACACAGCCGGGACGCTCCCCGCCAGTTTGAAATCGTCGTGGCAATACAAGGGTTTGCTATAGAATGGACGACGCGGGGCAGATTCCCCGCGCGCCGAACCCGTTGAAGAACCGAGATGCGACCGTGACCGAGGCTGTGCTGGACGACGTCTATTCCGACGACATCTCGATTTCCGCCACCGACGGATATGCGCTGGCCGCCACGTTGTATCTGCCGCGCGGGACCAAGCATCATGCCATTCTGATCAACTCGGCGACGGCGGTGCCGCGCGGCTATTACGACGCCTTCGCGCGCTATCTGGCGCGGCAGGGCTGCGCGGTCCTCACCTACGATTATCGCGGCATCGGCGGCTCGCGGCCGAAGCCGCCCGCCGCCGGCGGCAAGCCGCCCTCGCTGCGCGGCTTCGATGCCTCGATGACGGACTGGGCGGCGAAGGATGTCACCGGCGCGGTGACATGGATGCGCCAGCGTTACGGCAACCTGCCGCTGCTCTATGTCGGCCATTCGTTCGGCGGCCAGGCGCTGGGGCTGTTGCCGAACAACACCGAGGTGACACGTGCGCTGTTCGTGTCGGCACAGGCCGCCTACTGGAAGCTGATGCCGTCGCCGGAGCGCTATCGCGTCTACCTGTTCATGAATTATCTCGGCAGGCCGGTGGCGCGTGTCGCGGGCTATCTGCCGGGCCGCATGATGCTCGGCCAGGATCTGCCCAAAGGCGTCTTCCTCGAATGGACGCGCTGGGTGATGAACGAGCGCTACCTGCTCGGCGACGCGACGCTCGCGGCGCTTCCGAACTTCGCGAATTACAAAGCGCCGCTGCGCGCACTGGCCTTCACCGACGACACTTGGGCACCTCGCTCTGCGGTGGAGTTGCTGTGCTCCGGGTTCACTGCGACGACGGCCGAGGTGATCTCCATCGCGCCGGGCGATGCCGGCGTGAAGAGCATCGGCCACATGGGATTTTTTCGCCGCGAACATCGTGGCACACTGTGGCGCAATGCTGCCGATTGGCTGGGTGTGATCGAGTAGCCGCCCTACTCCGCCGCCTCGCGCACGTAGCGCGCGGTGCGGGTGCGCATCGTCACCAGTTCTTCCGCCGAGGTCGGGTGCAGCGCCATGGTGGCGTCGAAGTCGGCTTTGGTGGCCTTCATCTTCACGGCGATGGCGATCACCTGAATGAGTTCGGCCGCTTCCGGCCCGACGATATGGCAGCCGAGGACGCGGTCGCTGGCACCATCCACCACCAGCTTCATCAGCACGCGCGACTGGCTGCCCGACAGCGTCGCCTTCAACGGGCGGAACGTCGTCTTGTAAACATCGACGGTAGCGAACTGCGCCCGCGCCTGCTGTTCCGTCAGACCGACGGTGCCGACCTGCGGCTGCGTGAACACCGCCGTCGGAATGTCGGCGTGATCGACCTTCACCTCGCGCTTGCCGAACACGGTGTCGGCGAAGGCGTGACCCTCGCGGATCGCCACCGGCGTCAGGTTGAAGCGATGGGTGACGTCGCCGACCGCGTAGATATGCGGCACCGAGCTTTGCGAAAATTCGTTGACGGCGATGCCGCCGTTCTTCGGATTGATGGCGACGCCCGCCTTCTCCAGCCCGAGATTGGCGACGGCGGGATGGCGGCCGATGGCGAACATCACCTTGTCGGAGGCAAGGCTCGATCCGTTCGACAGATGCGAGGTGTACTCGTCGCCGTGCTTCTCGATCCTGTCCACCGTGCAGCCGGAGAGCACCGTAATGCCGTCCTTCTCCATCTCGGCGCGGACATGGGCGCGGACATCATCGTCGAAGCCGCGCAGAATGTTGTCGCCGCGATAGATCACCGTCACGTCGGAACCGAGCCCGGCGAAAATGCAGGCGAATTCCAGCGCGATATAGCCTCCGCCCTGGATCACGATGCGCTTCGGCAATGCGGGCAGATGAAACGCCTCGTTCGAGGAAATCACATGCTCGATGCCGGGGATCATCTTGCCGTGGTTTGGCGCGCCGCCGGTGGCGATCAGGATATATTTCGCGCGGACCTTCTTGCCGTCGTCCAGCACCAGCGTATGCGGATCCTCGAACACAGCGCGCGACTTGATGACCTGCGCGCCCGCTTTCTCCGCATTGGTGGTGTAGGCGGCCTCCAGTCGCGCGATCTCCTTGTCCTTGTTGGCGATCAAGGTCGACCAGTCGAAGGTCGCGGGCGGAACGGTCCAGCCGAAGCCGGCGGCGTCCGCGAAGTCGTGGCTGAAATGCGAGGCGTAGGCGAACAGCTTTTTCGGCACGCACCCGCGAATGACGCAGGTGCCGCCCATCCGATATTCCTCGGCGATCATGACGCGGGCGCCATGGCCGGCGGCGATCCGCGCGGCGCGCACGCCGCCCGAGCCGCCACCTATGACAAACAGATCCGCGTCGAAATCCGCCATGACGGCCATTCCTCGCCTTCGCTTACAGCACCGGCTTGTTGCGCTTCTTCATCTGGTCGCGGAATTGTTCGGCGACCTTCCCGATCATCTGCTGCGCCCATTCGTTCATGAAACCCATGCTCGAGGCGATGGCATGCGGTTCCGTCGTCAGCAGCTTCTGCCCGAGCGGCGTCTTGTAGAACGTCACCAGATCCTTCAGCTCCTGCTCGGTGAAGTCGTTGGCATAGACTTTCGCCATCTGGTCGCCGACTTCGGATTCGCGCCCGGCAAGATCCTTGGCGATGATCACCGCGACCTCATCCAGATCCTTCTGGTAGTTGAGGTTGTTCTGCAACAGGTTGGCCTTGGTGCGCTGAACGATGTTCGGAATGGCGCTGGCATACATGGCCTGCGCATTTTTCAAGTTGAGCAATTCCTTGGCGGCGGCCATCGCCGCTGGCGACACCGGCTTGAGTTCCTGCTTCGGCGCCGGCGCGGCGGTCTGCGCCTGCGCGGCGCCACCGGACAGCGCCAGTCCCACGGCAAGGCCGCCGGCGATCAACATCTGGCTGAGATACTTCATGTGAACTCCTTGATTTCCAATTCGACCTAGCGCCGCTCGACGACGCGAATTCCATTGGCTCCGGCCAGCACCACGGTGCCAGCAAGGCCGATAAACAAACCATGCTCGACGACGCCCGGGATCGATGCCAGCGATCCGGCCAGACGCGGCGCGTCCGGGATGGCACCGAGGTGGGCGTCGATGATCCAGTGGCCGCCATCGGTGACGAAAGCATGGCCGGCGGCGGCCTGCCGGATGCGCAGGTCGCCCGCGACGCCGCACGCCGCCATGACCTTCTCGATGCCGCGCCGGGTCGCCGCGAGGCCGAACGGAATGACTTCGATCGGCAACGGGAAACGACCCAGCCGCTCGACCCATTTGGTATCGTCGGCGATCACGATCATCCGGTCCGACGCCGCCGCCACGATCTTTTCCCGCAGCAGCGCGCCGCCGCCGCCCTTGATGAGGTCGAGCGCGGTATCGACTTCATCGGCGCCATCCACCGTGAGATCGAGGTGATCGATGTCGTCCAACGTCGTCAGCGGAACGCCGCACTGCTCGGCCTGGATGCGGGTCGCCTCCGAGGTCGGAACGCCGATCACCTTGAGGCCGCTCCGAACTCGCTCGCCCAAAAGGTCGACGAAGTGCTTCGCGGTCGAGCCGGTACCGAGCCCGAGCTTCATGCCGTCGCGCACCTCCTCCAGCGCACGCGCCGCCGCCTGTCGCTTCCGGTCGTCGAGATTCATTGTCGTGTCCACTCCGAACGGCGCGTCGCGGACCGAGGGTCCGGCTGGAATTGCGCTTCTATCTAGCGTCGGTCGGGGTTCCTGAACAGGCCAAATGCCGGTTCCGTGACCGGTTACCCAGCATTGAGAGCAATTTCGGGCAACCGCGGGAAGAGGTCATCGATCGGCCTTGCAACCGCCCGGTCCGCCGGTTAGCGATCGGACATGAAAAACGCACCCGTCATTGCCTTCGATCTCGACGGCACCCTGGTCGATACCGCGCCGGACCTCATCGGCGCTCTCAACCACGTCCTCGTCCGCGAGAAGATGTCGCCGCTACCGCTTGATTCCGCACGCAATCTGATCGGCGCCGGCGCCCGGCGGCTGCTCGAGCGCGGCCTCGAGGCGGAGAACCGGCAGGTCACGCCGGAGGAAATGACGACGCTGACCGAGGATTTCATTACCTATTACGCCGACCACATCGCCGACGAATCCCGCCCCTTCGAGGGGCTGGAAGCAGCGCTCGATAACCTCGCCGGGCGCGGCTATCGGCTGGCGGTCTGCACCAACAAACTGGAATGGCTGGCGCGCCGGCTGCTGGACCGGCTGGGGCTCACGCCACGGTTCGCGGCAATCTGCGGCGCGGATACCTTCGGCGTTTCAAAACCGAATCCGATCATCCTGCGCCAGACGGTGGCGAAAGCCGGCGGGGTCATCACCTCCACCATCATGGTGGGTGACGCCGGAACCGACGTCGGCGTGGCACGACGCGCCGACGTTCCGGTGATCGGGGTCTCGTTCGGCTATACCGAGGTACCGATCGCGGACCTCAAGCCGGATCGCCTGATCGACCACATGAACCAGCTTCCGGACGCCGTCGAAAGTCTGTTTAAGATTCCCGTGAAAGATTAGATAAATCAAATAAACTACCGTTTTTATTTGTATTTATATCATTTCATAGATCGATAACCGACCGGTGGCGACATATTGCGCGCCGCTTCGCTCCCTCTTATTGTTCACGCGGGGTCTGTGGCTGGGTGCCGCAAGAGAACGGGTGGATGATGCGCAGTGTGATCGTTGTCGCGGTCGCCAGCTTCGGCTTGGCGGGCTGTTCGGGCTTGTCGATGGATTCCTTCAAACCGACTCCGAAGACCGTGTCGGTCCAGGTCGATTCGGTGCCGCCGGGTGCCGACGCCACCAGTTCCCTGGGGCCGAGCTGCAAGACACCCTGCTCGCTGGCGGTGCCTGACAACGCCGAGAGCTTCAGCGTCGCGTTCACGTTGCCGAACTATCAGCCGCTCACGGTGCCGGTGCAGGTCACGCATCGTCCGGGCGACTACATCACCTCGCAGCCCGCCACCGTCTTCGATCCGAATCCGGTGATCGGCGAACTTCAGGCCCAACCGCCGAAGCGACCGGTGCGTCGGAAACCGCGCAAGCGCGCCGCGCCGAAAGCCGCGGCGGCAGCCCCTGCACCCGCCGCCAGCTCCGCGTTCCCCGCTCCGCAAACGACGGTCGCCCCGGCCCAGCCGGCGCGCTGAGCATCGCGTTCGACTGCGCGGCCCCGCGACGATGGGATAGATTGCGAAGCCGGCTGATCGCCCCTAGATTTAGAACGAGAATAATGCGGGGCTGAAAACAGTCCCCTGAGGAATCCTTGGGGATCCATGCCTGAGCCAGGTGTCGCGCGATGTCAGGGCCTATAGCCAACCATCCGGGGACGATGACCGACCCGTTCGGCCGGACCATCTCCTATCTGCGTGTGTCGGTGACCGACCGCTGCGATCTGCGCTGCTTCTACTGCATGTCCGAGGACATGACCTTCCTGCCGAAGGCCGATCTGCTGACACTCGAAGAGCTCGACCGGCTCTGCTCGGTCTTCATTGAAAAGGGCGTGCGCAAGCTGCGGCTCACCGGCGGCGAACCGCTGGTCCGGCGCAACGTGATGTCGCTGGTGCGGTCGTTGTCGCGCCATCTGGATAGCGGCGCGCTCGACGAACTGACGCTGACCACCAACGGCTCGCAGCTCGCCCGCTTCGCTAACGAACTGCGCGACTGCGGCGTCCGCCGCATCAACGTCTCGCTCGACACGCTCGATCCGGCCCGCTTCAAGGCGATCACCCGCTGGGGCGATATCGACAAGGTGCTCTCCGGCATAGAGGCGGCGCGCGCCGCCGGCCTCGCGGTGAAGATCAACGCGGTGGCGCTGAAGAACGTCAACGAGGACGAAATTCCGGCGCTGATGGAATGGGCGCACGGCAAGGGCATGACCCTGACCTTGATCGAGGTGATGCCGATGGGCGATATCGGCGCCGGGCGCATCGATCAGTATCTGCCGCTGTCACTGCTGCGCAGCCGATTGGCAACCCGCTACACCCTCACCGATCTCGACGACTCCACCGGCGGCCCGGCCCGCTACGTCAAGGTCAGCGAGACCGGCGGCAAGATCGGCTTCATCACACCGATGACGCACAACTTCTGCGAATCCTGCAATCGTGTCCGCGTCACCTGCACCGGCACCATCCACACCTGCCTCGGCCACGAGGATGCCTCCGATCTGCGCCGCCCGCTGCGGGCCTCGCCGGACAACGAACTGCTCAGCCAAGCGATCGACCGCGCCATCGGCCTCAAGCCGAAGGGCCACGACTTCGTCATTGACCGTCGGCACAACCGCCCCAGCGTCAGCCGCCATATGAGCGTGACCGGGGGATAAAGTCCCCTCCGCGTCCATCCCGTGGGCGCCCCTCCGATTGTCCCGCCCCATCGTCAAACTTCCAATTGACGGCGGCGCATCCCGCTGAAATGGTGCAGCGACTTCAAGCCGCTCGAACAATAAGCGCCCGGCCCCAAGATGCCGACGGGATGGCGGAAGTTGAAATCGGGGAGACCTTCCGTGCAATCGCTCCTGAAGCTCAGTCAGGGGATCGACGCGATCAATTCGTGGATCGGCCGGCAACTGTCGTGGCTGATCCTGGTTGCCGTTCTGATCTCAAGCGCCAACGCCACCGTCCGCAAGGTATTCGACGAATCGTCGAATGCCTGGCTGGAATTGCAGTGGGTGCTGTTCGGAATCGTGTTCCTGCTCTGCGCGCCGTGGACACTGCTCAGCAACGAACATATCCGGATCGACATCGTCAACAGCTTCTGGCCGAAGAAGGTCCGCGACACCATCGACGTCATCGGACACACCTTCTTCCTGATCCCGCTGTGCATCGTGATGATCCTGACCAGCGTGCCGTTCTTCATCCGGTCGTGGGAGATCAACGAGCAATCCGGCAATGCGGGCGGGTTGCCGCAATGGCCGGCGAAGTCGCTCCTGATGATCGGATTCACGCTGCTGCTGATTCAGGGCATTTCCGAACTGATCAAGCGCATCGCGGTGATGCGGGGGTTGATCCGCGATCCTTACGAGGCACAGCCGTCGAGCTTAGAGGCCGAAGTCGAGCATCTGGTCGAAGCCATCAAGAAAGATTGAGGGGGCCGGAAACGGCTCGGGGGACTGCATGATTGCTTTTCTGATCGAGAACATGGCGCCGATCATGTTCCTGGCGCTCGTCGTGTTTCTGCTGCTGGGCTATCCGGTAGCCTTCTCGCTCGGCGCCGTCGGCCTGTTGTTCGCCTTCATCGGTATCGAACTCGGCCAATTCCATCCCAACTTCCTGCAGGCCCTGCCGGAACGTGTCTACGGCGTGATGAACAACGACACGCTGCTGGCCATTCCATTCTTCACCTTCATGGGGCTGGTGCTGGAGAGATCCGGCATGGCGGAGGACCTGCTCGACACCGTCGGTCAACTGTTCGGCACCTTGCGCGGCGGCCTTGCCTACGCGGTGATCTTCGTCGGCGCGCTGCTTGCGGCCACCACCGGTGTGGTTGCGGCCTCGGTAATTTCGATGGGCCTGATCTCGCTGCCGATCATGCTGCGCTACGGCTATGACCGCCGCGTCGCCACCGGCGTCATCGCGGCGTCCGGCACGCTGGCGCAGATCATCCCGCCCTCGCTGGTGCTGATCGTGATGGCCGACCAGCTCGGCCGCTCGGTCGGCGACATGTACGAAGGCGCATTCATTCCAGGCCTGGTGCTGACCGGCCTGTATGCGGGCTATATTTTCCTCGTCTCGATGCTGTTTCCCAAGTACACGCCTGGCCTGCCGGCCGAAGCCATCGGCTTCCGTGAAGACAGCGGCAGCCGCGGGCTGACCTCGCTCGGCATCCTGACCCTCGTCAGCGTCGTCTTCGCCTGGTTCATGATGCGGCATTCGGACACCAAGGGTGCCGATTTCGTCGTCATCAGCATGATGTACGGCATCGTCTTCGCATTCGCTGTCGCGGTGCTGAACTGGATCGTGCATCGCCTGTTCGGCGTCCGCTTCCTGTCGCGGATGGCGCAGCAGACCACCTTCGTGATGGTACCGCCGCTGTTCCTGATCTTCCTGGTGCTCGGCACCATCTTCATCGGCGTCGCGACGCCGACCGAAGGCGGCGCGATGGGCGCGACCGGTGCGCTGCTGCTCGGCGCAGCCAAGAAGCGCCTGTCGTGGGATCTGATCCGTCAGGCGGTGCAGTCCACCGCGAAACTGTCGGCCTTCGTGATCTTCATCCTGGTCGGCGCGCGCGTGTTCTCGTTGACGTTCTACGGCGTCAACGGCCACGTCTGGGTCGAGCACCTCCTGACCTCGCTGCCCGGCGGCCAGTTCGGCTTCCTGATCTTCGTCAACATCTTCGTGTTCGTGCTGGCGTTCTTCCTCGACTTCTTCGAGCTGGCCTTCATCATCATTCCGCTGCTCGGGCCGGCAGCGGAGAAGCTCGGCATCGACCTGATCTGGTTCGGCGTCATCCTCGGCGTCAACATGCAGACCTCGTTCATGCATCCGCCGTTCGGCTTCGCGCTGTTCTATCTGCGCTCGGTCGCGCCGAAGGAAAGCTACATCGATCGCGTCACCAAGAAACGCATGGAGCCGGTCACCACCGGACAGATCTACTGGGGCGCGGTGCCGTTCGTCGTGATCCAGGTGGTGATGGTGCTGCTGGTGATCCTGTTCCCGTCGATGGTGATGCACTACAAGGGCGCGGCCGCGAATATCGATCTCAACAAGGTCAAGATCGAAGTGCCGCAGATCGAGCTGCCGCCGATGGATCTCGGCCCGCCGAAGTTCTGAGGCTTCCCCGACTCGTCATTGCGGGAAGCGCAAGCGACGAAGCAATCCAGTCTTGCTTCGTGGCCTTCTGGATTGCTTTGCTTCGCTCGCATTGACGATCTTTGCGAGCGCGGAAGACCACGTCAGACGCCGCACCCGCAGGCATGGCAGTCACAACCTTTTCGCCAACAAAAAACCCGGCCTCGTGAGGCCGGGTTGATTGATGAGACCTGAACGCGTGCCGCTTACTGGCGGGTGCGGGAGCGGATCATGAAGCTGTCGTTGGTGTATTCGGCGACCTGCCACCACAGGTATTCGTCACCGCGATAAGCCTGCATCGCGTCGATGACCTTCTTGAAGGTCGGGTTCTTCGCCGAAATCTCCGCCCACAGCTCGTTGGTGGCCTTGAGGCAGGCTTCCATGATCTCGGTCGAGAACGGACGGAGCTGGGTGCCGCTGGCGACCAGTTGCTTCAGCGCCTTCGGGTTCTGCATGTCGTAACGCGCCGGCATCCACAGCGTGGTGTTGGCGGCGGCGTTGCGCAGCACGGCCTGATAGTGCTTCGGCAGCGCGTTGAACTTCTCTTCGTTGAAGAACGCGTGCACCGACGGGCCACCTTCCCACCAGCCGGGGTAGTAGTAGAACTTGGCGACCTTCTGGAAGCCGAGCTTTTCGTCGTCATAGGGGCCGACCCACTCGGCCGCATCGATGGTGCCCTTTTCCAGCGACGGATAGATGTCGCCGCCGGCGAGCTGCTGCGGCACGACGCCGACCTTCTGCAGCACCTGACCGGCGATACCACCGATGCGCATCTTCAGGCCCGACAGGTCTCCAACGGTCTTGATCTCCTTGCGGAACCAGCCGCCCATCTGGGTGCCGGTGTTGCCGCAAGGCACGGCCACGACCTTGTATTGCTTGAAGAACTCGTCGGCGAGTTCATTGCCGCCGCCCTGAAGGAGCCAGGAGTTCTGCATACGGGTGTTGAGGCCGAACGGCACCGAGGCGAAGATCGCGAAGGTCGGGTCCTTGCCGACATAGTAGTAAGACACCGTGTGGCACGCCTCGACAGTGCCGTTGGACGTCGCATCGAAAGCCTGCAAGCCGGGGACGATTTCGCCAGCCTGGAAAACCTGGATCTGAAACTTGTTATCGGTCATTTCGGCGACCTGCTTGGCGAAATATTCGCCGCCGCCGTAGATGGTATCGAGCGACTTGGGGAAGCTCGAGGTCATGCGCCATTTGATTTCCGGCGACGACTGGGCAATGGCCGGCGAGGCCACAGCGGTCACCGCGGCGCCGGCGGCAGTCACTTTGAGAAAATCACGACGCTTCATTCAGCTTCTCCTTGCTTGCGTTTCGCTTGCGTTTCTGACGTCGCCGGGGTGACCACGACGACGATTGGAAGGCGACCAAAGGGGGCGCGCTGGAATGCTCTCTAACATGGAACATGCACGGCAGAAACGCATCCCATGCCGTTGTCGGAGAAATTCAACGAAAGTCTGATGCACGTTCAGCAGTGCAGTGCGGGATCGTCGCTTCAGTCCGCCGCCATCGCCAGCACGTCCTTGAGCTGATCGCGCACCTGCGTCGCGATAGCGCGGTAAATCGCCGCGTGCGGGCCGTCGGGCTCGCTGACCACCACCGGCGTACCGGCATCCGAGGTCGCGCGAATCGACATGTGCAGCGGCACCTCGCCGAGGAACGGCACGCCGAGCCGCTCGGCCTCGTGCCGCGCGCCACCATGGCCGAAGATATCCGACCGCGTGCCGCATTCGGGACACTGGAAGTAACTCATGTTCTCGACGATGCCGAGCACTGGCACGTTCACCTTCTTGAACATCGCGAGCCCGCGCCGCGCATCGATCAGCGCCAGGTCCTGCGGCGTCGAGACGATCACCGCGCCCTTGAGCGGCACGTTCTGCGCCAGCGTCAGTTGCGCGTCGCCCGTTCCCGGCGGCATGTCGACGATGAGGACGTCGAGCTTGCCCCACGCCACTTCGCGCAGCATCTGGGTGATCGCGGACATCACCATCGGGCCGCGCCAGATCATCGCGGTTTCTTCCTCGACCAGGAAGCCGATCGACATGATCGAGAGGCCGAAGCGTTCGATCGGGATCATCTTCTTGTGCTCGTTGACGACCGGCTTGTCGTGAATGGCGGTGAGACGCGGCACCGAGGGGCCGTAGATATCGGCATCCATCAGGCCGACCCGCAGGCCGAGATCGCGCAGGCCCAGCGCCAGATTAAGCGCCGTGGTGGATTTGCCGACACCGCCCTTGCCCGACGCCACCGCGACGATCGCGGCAATGCCGGGGATCGGCGCCTGTTTGGCCATCGGCGAACCCGATGCTGCGTGCGGCGTCGGCCGATGCGCGGAGGCTGGCGGCAAGCCGCCCCCTGCTCCGGACACCCGGCGATACGGCGCGGGTGCGGCGCCCGCCGCCGCCATCGGCTTGCGCTCGGCGGTCAGCACCACCATCGCGCTGGTCACGCCGGGCATGCCGCGCACGGCGGCTTCGGCCTTGGCCCGCACGTCACCCCACGCCGCCGCGTTGGCGGCATCGACGTTGATGGAAAAATACGCCTTGCCGTCGTTGATGGCGATTTCCGACAGCACCTTGGCTTGCGTCAGCGGGACACCGTCCGGCGACATAACATTGGACAGGACATCGCGAATTTGCCGTTCGGTGACACTCAATTTTTCTCTCCTCGCGTCCGCCAATCATCCGGCAATAGCCCGGGGCGGCGCGCTCGTCCTTGCGCCGCGTCAAAGGAGCGGCTGGCGACTTTTCCCGGCCCTATAGAGCAACAGCTATAACCGGACGCAATGGTTCCTTTGTCGCGAGGCCAGCATTCGGCTCGATACGCGCGCTCGCCACACCTCGCCTGGTGCACATTACTGCCGCAGCGCGAAAAGCCATTTTTCCGGGCGGGCGTTGCCCTTCGACGGTGACGGACTATGCTGCGACCTTCACGCACAGGGTCCGGGCCGTGTCCGCGCCCTCTCCATCGTCAAACAACACGGCACTTCCCAAACAAATGCCGGTCAACACCCAAGGTTTCCATCATGGCTAAAGTCGCTTTCATCGGTCTCGGCGTCATGGGCTTCCCCATGGCGGGGCATCTCGTGAAGAAGGGTCAGCACGAGGTGACCGTCTACAACCGCACGGCGGCGACCGCGAAAGCCTGGACCGACAAATTCGGCGGACGCGCCGCCCCTACTCCGAAGGCCGCCGCCGAGGGTCAGGATTTCGTGATGGCTTGCGTCGGCAACGACAACGACCTGCGCTCGGTCACCCTCGGCGCCGACGGCGCCTTCGCCGGCATGAAGAAAAATGCGATCTTCGTCGATCACACCACCGCCTCCGCCGAAGTCGCGCGTGAACTCGACAAGGCAGCGACCGCTGCCGGCTTCCACTTCGTCGACGCCCCGGTGTCGGGCGGTCAGGCCGGCGCGGAGAACGGCGTCCTCACCGTGATGTGCGGTGGCAGCGAGGCGGCCTATGGGCGCGCCGAGCCGGTGATCGCCGCCTATGCGCGGATGTGCAAGCTGCTTGGCCCCGCCGGCTCCGGCCAGCTCACCAAGATGGTCAACCAGATCTGCATCGCGGGGCTGGTCCAGGGACTGTCCGAGGGCATCCACTTCGCCAAGAAGGCCGGGCTCGACGTCGAGGCCGTGATCGCCACCATCTCCAAGGGCGCGGCGCAGTCATGGCAGATGGAGAACCGCTACAAGACCATGAACGACGGCAAGTACGATCACGGCTTTGCCGTGGAATGGATGCGCAAGGACCTCTCGATCTGCCTCGGCGAAGCCCGCCGCAACGGCGCCAGCCTGCCGGCGACGGCGCTGGTCGATCAGTTCTATTCGCAGGTGGAAAAAATGGGCGGCCGCCGCTGGGACACCTCCAGCCTGCTGGCGCTGCTGGAACGCTAAGCAATCCGTAAAAACATAGCATTACACGCGCTTTATCATGCAATTCCTCAAGGCCGGCGCGGTGCGCCGGCCTTGTTTTTTAAGATTTCATTAAGAAGATTATCTTGGCGTTTAAGGCTGCTCTTAATGATTTGGCGTCAGAAAATAAGAAGAAGAAAATGCACCGCGCTCGCGCGCGCAGGATTTGTATTGCGTAATGAATACGACCGTCGAACAGCCCGAGGTTGTTCAGCTCCCGGCTGAGGAACCGGTTGTGCCCCCGGCACGCAATCGCCGCGTCGCCGCGCAACGGGTGCGCGAGGCTCGCGATCGCCTGACCTCCACCAGCGGCACCCGCCCCGCGTTCGATCGCGAATTGCTGCGCCAATACGCCCAGACCCGGCAGTCGGCCTCCTATGTGGTGATGCTGCTGGTGTTTGCGACCGGCGTGCTGTTCGGCGTCACGGTGCAACCGGTGTTCGCCGCCGCATGGACCTTCGGCACGCTGCTGGTCCACGGCATCATCGTTCACACCTGCACGAAGTATCTCAACGAACCGGCCTTTGCGGGCAGCACCCGCAAGTGGCGGATTCGCTTCGTCCTGCTCGATCTGATCTACGGCCTGTGCTGGACGACGATCCTGATCCACCCGGCGGGATACGACCTCGTCTCCAGCAACTTCATGATGTTCATGATGCTGCTGATCGTGGCGGTGTCGAGCATGCTGGCGTCGAGCCTGCCGATCGCGGCATTCGCCGCGACGGCGCCGGTGACGGCGGCCATCGCCGTCAACTTCATCATGCGCGGCACGTTCGATGCCTATATCCTGGCCCTGCTCGCCATCGCCGCCGAGGGTTACTTCGCGCTGCTGGCGCACCGGCTGCATTCGACGACGCTGGCGACGCTGGAAGCCCGCGCCGAAAAGGACGCGCTGATCGGCGAACTCGAACAGTCCAAGGCGATCTCCGACGAGGCCCGACATCGCGCCGAATCGGCCAACGTCGCCAAGTCGCGCTTCCTCGCGCAGATGAGCCACGAACTGCGGACGCCGCTCAACGCCATCCTCGGATTTTCCGAAGTGATGAAAAGCGAGATTTTCGGCGCGCACGCGGTGGCGGCCTACAAGGATTACTCCGCCGACATTCACAATTCCGGCGTCCATCTCCTCAACCTGATCAACGAAATCCTCGACCTGTCGCGGATCGAAGCCGGCCGCTACGAACTCAACGAGGAAGCCATCTCGCTGGTGCATATCGTCGCCGATTGCCACCACCTCCTGAAGCTGCGCGCCTCCAGCCGCGGCATCACCATCCACGAGATTTTCGAGCAGGGCATGCCGCGCGTCTGGGGCGACGAGCGTGCGATCCGGCAGGTGGTGCTGAACCTGTTATCGAACGCCATCAAGTTCACCCCGCAGGGCGGCGAGATCTGGCTGAAGGCCGGCTGGACCGCATCCGGCGGACAGTATCTCAGCGTCAAGGATACCGGCTCCGGTATCGCCGAAGACGAAATCCCGATCGTGCTCGCCTCCTTCGGACAAGGCTCGAACTCGATCAAATCCGCGGAACAGGGCGCGGGCCTGGGCCTGCCGATCGCGAAAAGCCTGATCGACATGCACAGCGGCACCTTCTCGCTGAAATCCAAGCTGCGCATCGGCACCGAAGTCATCATCACGCTGCCGCCGGAACGCGTGATGTCGGCACTGGCGCCGATGGTCGAGGAAGCGCCGGCGTTGCAGCCCGAGGATTACGCCGACACCGAACCGGTCGCCGCGACGGCGCGGCGCCTGCGCCGTTCACCGATCATGAACGCGGGGACAGGATTGTAGATCGCGCGCTTGCGCCAAGACGCGAAAGCGCATCACTATCGAGTATGAGCACAGAAACGCCGTGTATCGCCGTCTGCATGATCGACCCCAAAAGCCGCCTGTGTTTCGGCTGCGGTCGCACATTGCCGGAGATCGCACGCTGGGGCCGGATGGAGTCCGGCGAACGGCTGTCGATCATGGCGGAACTTCCGGCACGTATGGCGGACGCCGGCTTGCAACCGCTTGCGCCGGCCGTGAAGGGCGGCGCCAAAACCGCCTGACCCAACACAGCCCGATGGCAGGTGGATCATGATCCGCGTCCTGCTCATCGTCTTCATCGCCACCGCCTGCGCGGTGTTCGCCTATGGCGATCCGGCCAAGATCACCACCGCCCGCACCTCGGTGACGGAGATGATCCAACACCGCACCGCCGCCCATTCGCGCATCCAGCAGATTCCGCGCGGCAACGGCGGCGAGTTCAAGCTCGACGCCAAGATCAACGGCGTCAAAGTGCCGATGGTGATCGATACCGGCGCGACGTCGGTGGTGCTGACCTACGAGACTGCCAAGGCAGCAGGCCTGCCGCTGGAACTGCTGGACTACGACGTGCCGCTGGAGACCGTCGGCGGCAACACCAAGGCCGCGCGCCTGACGCTCGACCGCCTCGCGGTCGGCCGCCTCGTCGAACATTCGATCCCGGCGCTGGTGGTGCCGCGCGGCCAGATGAAAACCAACCTGCTCGGCATGAGTTTTCTCGACCGGCTGGAAAGCTGGGAAGTCCGCGCCGACCGCCTGATGCTGCGCGGATATCCGTAGGCGCGTCGCGTGGCTACGCGGCCGCCGAAGCCGTCGCCGGCGCGCGCACCAACGCCAGCGCATCGCGCAGCACATCCACACCCGCATCCGCCTTCACACCATGCACCGACAAATGCCGGCGAAACGCGCGCGCGCCGGGAATGCCGTGGAACGCGCCGACGAAGTGGCGTGTGATAGCGTGAAGCCGCGTGCCGCGCGCCAGTTGCTCGGCGATATACGGCATCATCGCTTCCAGCGGTGCGATCATGTCGTCATGCGGCGACGCTTCGTCGAAGATGTCGCTATCGACCGCCAGCAACCGCCACGGCTCCTGATAAGCGGCGCGGCCGAGCATCACGCCGTCGACATGATCGAGATGGCGCTTCGCGTCTTCAATGCTGCCGATGCCGCCGTTGATGACAATCGGCACATCCGGCATCGCGGCCTTCAAACGATAGACGCGATCGTAATCGAGCGGCGGGATGTCGCGGTTTTCTTTCGGCGACAATCCGTTCAGCCACGCCTTGCGCGCGTGCACGATCAACATGTCCGCGCCCGCCGCCACCACCGCCTGCGCCAGACGGTCGAGCGCGGTTTCCGGGTCCTGATCGTCGATGCCGATGCGGCACTTCACGGTGACGGGAATCCGCACCGCGCGCTTCATCGCCGCGACACCGTCGGCGACCAGATCCGGCTCCGCCATCAGGCAGGCGCCGAAGCGGCCCTCCTTCACCCGATCCGACGGACAGCCGACGTTGAGGTTGATCTCGTCGTAGCCGAAATCCTCGCCAATTGTCGCGGCGGTCGCGAGATCGGCCGGGTTCGAGCCGCCGAGCTGCAACGCGACCGGATGTTCGCTGGCGTCAAAACCAAGCAGGCGCACGCGGTCGCCATGGATCACAGCGCCGGTCGTCACCATCTCGGTATAAAGCCGCGCACGCCGCGTCAGGATGCGGTGAAAGACGCGGCAATGCCGGTCAGTCCAGTCCATCATCGGCGCGACGGTAAATCTATGCGATTGATCTAGCGGCATTTTCCACTTATCCGGAAAGACACGATCACGAGCCGGGCCCGCAATCGCGCCCTCCTCATACGACGTCTTTCGCAGCTTTGCGACGCTTCTGTGGAGCGGTATCGGATCGAAACCTGAACAACGGACGAACGAGATGAACGACCCGATCAATCCGCCAGCCCCCCGCAGTTCGCTGCTGGCGGTCGAAGATACCGAATTCCTGCTGCGCGACGAAATGCGCTCGATCCGCTTCGCACTCGAATATGCCAAGCCGGAACTCGAACTGCGCGATTGGGGCATCCGCTCGACCATCATCGTATTCGGCAGCGCCCGCATCGCTTCGCCGGAACAGGCCGAAGCGGCGGCGAAGACCGCGAACACCGACGTAGAGCGAAAGCACGCGGAAACGATGCGCAAACAGGCCGAGCTTTATCAGACCGCGCGCGAATTCGCGCAGATCGCATCCCGGCGCGGCGGTTCGTTCGCGCCGAAGAACCGCTGGCGCGACAACGTCATCGCCACCGGCGGCGGCCCCGGCATCATGGAAGCGGCCAATCGCGGCGCGCATGACGCCGGCGCGCCGACCATCGGCTTCAACATCACGCTGCCGCACGAACAGGTGCCGAACCCCTACATCACGCCGGAACTGTATTTCCGCTTCCACTACTTCGCGATGCGCAAGATGCATCTGGCAATGCGCGCCAACGCGCTTGCGGTGTTTCCCGGCGGCTTCGGCACCATGGACGAATTGTTCGAGGTGCTGACGTTGCAACAGACGCGGAAAGCACGGCCGACACCCATCGTGCTGTTTCACGAAAGTTACTGGCGCAAGATCATCAACTTCGACGCGCTGGTCGAGGAAGGCGTGATCGCAGCGGATGATTTGAAGCTGTTCGAGTTCGCCGAAACCGCGGAGGAAGGCTGGGATTCGCTGGTTCGCCGCGGGCTCGACACCAACGGCACGATGGCGGCGGGGTGACGGCTCATCCCTAACCTCAATCCGAGAATTTGTTTGCACGCGGACTTACAACACGAAAATCATCGTCCCCGCGCAAGCGGGGACGACACAGAGGTTGTTTACCGCGACTTTCCGTTGCCCGCGTTCTTCTCGGCGGCGCGGCGTAGCGCATCGGCCAACGCGCCACCGCCACCTGACGCCGACTGTTGCTCGCGTCGCGGTGCATCGCGGCGGGACCCCTGCCCGCGCGAGCCGGCATCGTTTCGCACTGCGGACGCGCCGGCGCGATCCTGTTTGCCGATCTCATCATCGAGGCGCAGCGTCAGTGCGATGCGCTTGCGCGGCTTGTCGACGTCGAGCACCTTGACGCGCACGATGTCGCCCGGCTTCACCACCTCGCGCGGGTCCTTGATGAAGGTCTTCGACATCGCGGAGACATGCACCAACCCATCCTGATGCACACCGATATCGACGAACGCACCGAAGGCGGCGACGTTGGTGACCGCGCCTTCCAAGATCATGCCCGGCTTGAGATCGTTGAGCGTCTCGACGCCGTCCATGAACACCGCCGCCTTGAAAGCCGGACGCGGATCGCGGCCGGGCTTTTCCAACTCGCGGAGAATGTCGGTCACGGTCGGCAGACCAAACGTATCGTCGACGAAACTCTGCGGCTTGAGCTGGCGCAGCGCGACGGCGTTGCCGATGATCGCCTTGATGTCACTCTTGGTCGCTTCGAGAATCCGCCGCACCACCGGATAGGATTCCGGATGCACGCCGGATGAATCCAGCGGATCGTCGCCGTTCGCGATGCGCAGGAATCCCGCGCATTGCTCGAACGCCTTCGGCCCGAGACGCGGCACGTCCTTCAACGCCTTGCGCGATTTGAACGGCCCGTTAGCGTCACGAAACTGCACGATGCTCTGCGCCAATCCCGTGCCGATGCCGGAGACGCGCGCGAGCAGCGGCGCGGAAGCGGTGTTGGCATCGACGCCGACCGCGTTGACGCAATCTTCCACTACCGCATCGAGCGAGCGCGACAGCTTCGCTTCGCCGAGATCGTGCTGATACTGTCCGACCCCGATCGACTTCGGATCGATCTTCACCAGTTCGGCCAGCGGGTCCTGCAAGCGCCGCGCAATCGACACAGCGCCGCGCAGCGTGACGTCGAGCTCGGGCAATTCCTCGGACGCAAACGCCGACGCCGAATAGACCGACGCGCCGGCTTCCGACACCACGATCTTGGACATCTTCAGGTCGGGCAACAGCTTCACCAGTTCGGTGGCGAGCTTGTCGGTCTCGCGCGAGGCGGTGCCGTTGCCGATGGCGATCAGTTCGACGTTGTGCGCCTTCGCCAGCTTGCCGAGAACGGCCAGCGATTCATCCCAGCGCCGCTGCGGCTCATGCGGGAAGATCGCGGTCGTCGCCACCACCTTGCCGGTGGCATCCACCACCGCGACCTTGACGCCGGTGCGATAGCCGGGATCGAGCCCCATCGTCGCGCGCGTGCCGGCGGGCGCGGCCAGCAGCAGGTCGCGCAGGTTCGACGCGAACACGCGCACGCCTTCATCTTCCGCCGCCGTCCACAGCTTCAGCCGCATGTCGATGTTGAGGTGAATCTGAATCTTGGTGCGCCACGCCCAGCGCACGGTATCGATCAGCCAGCGGTCGCCGGGACGGCCGCGATCCGCGACGGCGAAGCGATGCATGATGCGCAGTTCATAGGGATTGGGTGCGGTGGTGCCGGACGGTGCGGCCGCCGCCGGATTTTCCGGCGCGATGTGCAGGTCGAGCACTTCTTCCTTCTCGCCGCGAAACAGCGCGAGGATGCGATGCGACGGCAATTTCGTCAGCGGCTCGCTGAAATCGAAGTAATCGCTGAACTTGGCGCCGGCTTCCTTCTTGCCGTCGCGCATCTTCGACGTCAGCACGCCGTTGCCCCAGAGCTGTTCGCGCAAGCCTCCGATCAGGTCGGCGTCTTCCGCAAAACGCTCCACCAGAATGGCGCGCGCGCCGTCGAGCGCTGCGGCCACATCGGCCACCTGCTTCTCGGCGTTGATGAACGGCGCGGCGACGGCCTGCGGATCATTCTCGGGTTGCGTCAGCAACTGTTCGGCCAACGGTCCGAGCCCTGCCTCGCGCGCGATCTCCGCCTTGGTGCGCCGTTTCGGCTTGAACGGCAGATAAATATCTTCGAGGCGGCCCTTGCTGTCGGCGGCCATGATCGCCGCTTCCAATGCGTCGTCGAGCTTGCCCTGCTCGCGGATCGAATTGAGGATGACGGCGCGGCGGTCTTCCATCTCGCGCAGGTACGTCAGCCGCTCTTCCAGCGTGCGCAATTGTGCGTCGTCGAGCGCGCCGGTGGCTTCTTTGCGATAGCGCGCGACGAACGGCACGGTGGCGCCGCCGTCGAGCAATTCAACCGCGGCCTGAACCTGCTGTTCGCGAACGCTGAGTTCGTCCGCAATCCGGCGATAGATGGAATTCGTCACACGTCCCTCACTTCACAATCGACCGAGAGACGACGATGAAACGGTCCCTCGGGGGAAGCGGATATGACCCAGCGGACAACGATTCTTCAACCCCGCGGAACCGCTAACGATCAGCCGGCCCCGAGCGAACGCGCTATATTGTAGGTGATGAGGCTCGCGACATAGGCCAACGCCAACATGTAGAAGAACGTTATCCACATCCAGCGCCACCCGCCGGTCTCGCGCTTGATGACGGCGAGCGTGGACGCGCATTGCGGCGCAAAGATGTACCACGCCAATAGCGACAACGCGGTGGCGAGACTCCATTTGGTGGCGAGCACCGTGCCGATCTGCTCGGCCGCTTCCTTGCCGCCCTCGATGGAATAGACGGTGCCAAGTGCAGCAACCGCCACTTCGCGCGCGGCCATGCCGGGGATGAGCGCCACCGCGATCTGCCAGTTGAAACCGAGCGGCGCCAGCACCGGCTCAATGAAGCGGCCGATGATCGCGGCAAGGCTGTAATCGATGCCGGGGTCTGTCGCACCGACGGGCGGCTGCGGGAACGATGCCAGGAACCAGATCAGCACCATCATGGCGAAGATAGTGGTGCCGGCGCGTTGCAGGAACATCATCGCGCGGGTGTAAATGCCGATGGCGATGCTCCGGAGGCGCGGCAGCTTGTAATCCGGCAATTCCAGCATGAACGGCGCCGGCGCATCGTCGCGCCACATGAAGAACTTGATCAGCGCCGACACCGCCATCGCGCTGGTGATGCCAACGACGTAGAGCCCGAACATCACCAGGCCCTGCAGGTTGATCCATCCCCACACCTGTTTCGCCGGAATGAAAGCGGAGATAATCAGCGTGTAAACCGGAATGCGCGCCGAACAGGTCATCAACGGCGCGATCAATATCGTCGTCAGCCGGTCGCGGCGATTGTCGATCACCCGCGTCGCCATGATGCCGGGAATGGCGCAAGCGAAACTCGACAGCAGTGGAATGAAGGCGCGGCCATGCAATCCCGCGCCGCCCATGATGCGATCCATCAGGAACGCCGCGCGCGCCATATAGCCGAAGTCTTCCAGCAACAGGATGAACAGGAAGATGATGATGATCTGCGGCAGAAACACGATGACGCTGCCGACGCCGGAGATCACGCCGTTCTGGATGAAGCTTTGCAACAGCCCTGCGGGCAGCGTCGCCTGCACCCATTGCCCCAGCAGCTCGAAGCCGCCGGCAATCAACTCCATCACCGGCTGCGCCCAGGCGAACACCGCCTGGAACATCACGAACAGGATGGCAGCCAGGATCACCAGCCCGAACACCGGATGCAGCACCACGGAATCGACCCGCGCGGTCCAGGTGTCGGGCCGCGCCGGCAGGCTGACGGTGTCCTTGATGATGCGATCGGCCTCGCGCTGGGTGGCGCGCAGTTCGGCAACGCTGTGCGGCCGCCAGTCGTTCTCGCGCGCAACTTCCGCGGCCTCGGCGGCGATGGTGTCGGTCAATTGCAGCAGTTCGTCGGTGCCGCCCTTGCGCACCGCGATCGACGTCACCACCGGGATGCCGAGCGCGGCCGACAAGGCCGGCACGTCCACGGTGACGCCGCGCCGCTTGGCGATGTCGAACATGTTGAGCGCCAGCACCATCGGCCGGCCGGTGTGCTTCATCTCCAGCACCAGCCGGATCGCCAGCCGCAGGTTGGTGGCGTCGGCGACGCACAGCACCAGTTCCGGCAGGGTTTCGCCCTTGGCGCGGCCGAGCACCACGTCGCGGGTGATCTCCTCGTCCGGGCTGCGGCCACGCAGCGAATAGGTCCCCGGCAGATCGATCAGCGATATCTGGCGGCCGCGCGGCGTGACGAAGAAGCCCTGCTTCCGCTCGACGGTGACGCCGGGATAGTTCGCGACCTTCTGCCGACTGCCGGTCAGCGCATTGAACAGCGAGGTCTTGCCGCTGTTCGGCGTCCCGACCAGGACGATGTTATAGAGTGCAGCTTCCATGGCGATCAGTGGGCGTCGTCAGATAACAACGACAGCCATTGCCTCCCGCCGGCGCACGGCGACCGTGATGTTCTCGACCCGAACCGCGATCGGATCGCGGCCGATCAGACCCTCGTGCAACACCTCGACATGCGCGCCCTCGACGAACCCCAGTTCGATCAGCCGGCTTTCAAGTTCGGCCGCGCTCAGGCTGGATTCGGCATTGCCGCCTTTCAGGGCATGGACAGTGCCGGAAAAGCCGCGCCGGGCATGCCCGAGCAGCCGAACCGAGCCGGACTCGTGGAGATCGATGGTCATGCGTCGCTTGTTTCAACCCGCACCCCGAGGGTCAAGTGCGCCTTTTGACCGCGCGCGGCTGTTTAGAGCGATTTTAAGCCATATCAACGGCAAAGCCGGACCGGACACCGAAAGCCCCCGGGCGCTGGAACCGGCCCTCGCCTTCCGGCGTTAAGACCGCGAACTGCTTCATTCATTTCGCGCCGATAGTCCTTTTCCTTAAACCGACATCAGGTCACCGATGGCCACCGAAGAGACCGTCACCGCCACCATCAAAGAGGAATATGCGCGGGACGGGTCGCTGGAAAGCACGGAAGCCACCCTCGCCAAGACCACCACCGACGCCGAAACCATCGACCTGCCGTCCGATCCCATCACGGTGATGCTGGCGGCACTCCTGCTAATCGCGGTGCTGGCGGTCGCCTATTTCGCCGCCCCCATCGTGCTACCGATCGTGCTGGCGCTGGTGCTCAACCTCTTGTTTCAGCCCGGCATGCGTGCGCTGGAGAATCTCCACCTGCCACGAGGCCTGGCGGCGCTCATCCTGATCCTGATCTTTTTCGGCGCGATCGTTGCCATCGGCGCGGCGGTTTCCGGCCCTGCCACCGAATGGGCGACGAAACTACCCGACGGCATTCCACGCTTGCAGGAACGGCTGAAGTTTCTCAGCCAGCCCGTCGCGACATTGCAGACCTTCCTGCAACAGATCGACGGCTTCATGGCGGGCGGCGGCGCACCCCACGCGGGCAATGGTCCATCGGGATCGGCGATCGCGGCGATCCTGTTCACCGGCACCACGCATTTCGCCAGCAGCTTCTTCGAGACCATCCTGATCCTGTTTTTCCTGCTGGTGTCCGGCAACACTTTCCTGAAACGCACGGTGGAGATCCTGCCGAGCTTCAAGGGCAAGCGGCAGGCGGTCGAACTGTCACAACAGGTCGAGGAAAACATCTCGATCTATCTCGTCACCATCACCGTGATGAATGCGGCGGTGGGCGTCGCGACCGGGCTTGCGATGTGGATGGTCGGGCTCGGCGATCCCGTGCTATGGGGCGTGGTCGCCTTCTTCCTCAACTTCGTGCCGATCATGGGGCCGCTGTTCGGCGTCGGCATCTTCCTGCTGGCGGGCTTGCTGGTGCTCGATCCGTTGTGGATGGCGATGATGCCGGCGGCGCTCTATCTCGGCATTCACGTCATCGAGGGCGAGATCGTCACGCCGATGCTGCTGGCGCGGCGCTTCACGCTCAATCCGGTGCTGGTGATCATCTCGCTGATCTTCTGGTTCTGGATGTGGGGCGTGCCCGGCGCCATCCTCGCGGTGCCGATGCTGGCCATCACCAAGATCGTCTGCGACGGTATCCGGCCGTTGGCCGCGATCGGGCATTTTTTGAGCGGCGATGAGTGAAACGCCAGCGAGTTTAATCGAGCATTCGTTTTGCGCGCAAACTTGCAACATAAAGATCGTCGTCCCCGCGCAGGCGGGGACCCATAACCCCTGGCGGCGATAGCTAGCGGGACTGATCGTCAAAAATTACGATCGTCACCCACATTCATAGACGACACGGAGTCTGGGTCCCCGCCTGCGCGGGGACGACGCCGAGGATATTTGATCCCACGAACTACATATCGAGCGCGCGTTGAATACGCTGGCAGCCTGAACCGCTGGCTCCAAAAGTAACACCTCCAAACAAAACGGCGGCCGATGGGATCGGCCGCCGTCGCATGTTGTCAGTGCTTGATCGGAGCGGTCAGTCGCCGGTCTTCTCGATGTTCCAGAACACCGGTGTCGCCGGGCCGTCGAGCACGCCCTTGAGCGACTTGCGCCAGACGCTCGGCTGCTCGAACTGTCCGAGCGGGATGTAGATGACTTCGTCATAGACCCGCTTCTGGATTTCCTCGGCGAGCTTCTTCTGCTCATCGGCCGAGGTCGAGCGGGCAAACTGATCGCGCATCTTTTCGATGGTCGGATCATCCGGCCAGCCGAACCAGCCGCCGTTCTTGCCCTTGCCGTTGGTCGAGACGTTGGCGACCGGGTTCATGATGTCCGGACCGGCCCAGTTGGTGAAGAACATGTTCCAACCGCCCTCCTTCGGCGACTTCTGGCTGGCGCGGCGGGTCACCACGGTCTGCCAGTCGGTGGCCTGAAGGTCGACCTTGAAGCCGGCGTCACGCAGGAACTGCGCGAACACGATCGGCTGCGCCTTCAACTGTCCGACGTCGCCGGGGGCCATGACGACAACCGGCGTGCCGTCATAACCGGATTCCTTCAGAAGCTTCTTCGCTTCCTCCATGCCGTTGCCCTTGATCAAGGTCTCGGCACCGACGTCGCTCGCCAGCGGCGTGCCGCAACCGAACACGGCACCGCAAACCTTGTAGTACTTCGGATTGCCGATCAGCGCGTCGAGCACCGGCTTCTGGCTCGCCGCCAGGAAAGCCGCGCGGCGGATCTTCGGATTGTCGAACGGCGGATAGAGGAAGTTCATCCGGCCCAGCGTCTGGAAGCCCAGCGGGCTCAGCGTGTGGATGACGAGATCCTTGTCGCCTTCGAGGATCGGCAACAGGTCGTAGGACGGCGTTTCGGAGAAGTCGATGTCGCCGGACTGGATGGCATTCACCACCGTCTGCGCATCCGGCATGGTGATCCATTCGACGCGATCGACCTTCACCACCTTGCCGCCCGAGGTCCAGCTTGGCGGCTCGGAGCGCGGCACGTAGTCCTTGTTCTTTTCGTACACGGCCTTCACGCCGGGCTGGAATTCCTTCTGCACGAACTTGAACGGACCTGAACCGATCTGCTCGGGAATGGCCTTGCCGGCCGGGGTTTCCGCGAGCCGCTTCGGCATCATGAATGGCACCAGCGACGACGGCTTGCCGATCGATTCAAGCACGAGGCCGTAGGGCTCCTTCAGTTTCAGCACGATGGTCTTGGCGTCCAGTGCCTCGATGCTGGCGGTGAAGTCCATCAGCTTCTGGCCCATGCCGTCGGCCTTGCCCCAGCGCTTCAGCGAGGCAACGCAATCCTCGGCGGTGACCGGCGTGCCGTCATGCCACTTCAAGCCGTCGCGCAAGGTGAAGGTGTAGGTGAGCTTGTCGTCGGAGACCTTGTAGCTCGCCATCTGCGGCTGGATCTTGAAATGCTCATCCATCGCCAGCAGCGTGTCATAGACCATGTAGCCGTGGTCGCGGGTGATGTAGGCCGTGGTTAGTCCGGGATCGAGCACGCGCAGGTCGGAATGCATCACCGCGCGGATGGTCTTGGTCTGCGCCAGCGCCGGCGAGCCCAGCGCCGCTGCAATCAGGAAGGCCGGCAACGCCGCCTTCAATGCCATGCTTATTTTCCCCGCTTTCGTGGATCGTCGCGGCGGCGTGACGTGCAACATTCGATCTCTCCCGACTTGAACGCAATTGATTGATGATGAATCGCGCTGATTGCTTCTAACGGCATCGGACGCGACGGCCAGCGTCGCTCCAGACTATTCACGTGGCTTTCATTGCGCGCAAGACTTGCATCAAGTTTGCCGGGCGTCAATCGGAGTCCATCTCGCAGTCGCACAAGCTTTGAGCGACCGCCGCCCTTTCACGCAGCATGCGCGATCTACAGCAACGTGATGCTGGCAATTTCCGTTGAACTCTCCATTATGATCGTGCGTCACGAGGCTCGATTGCTGACTTAAACGGGGTCGGTTCACTATTCGCTCCGTCCAATCGCGACGTCATGACGCGCGCATCAACTCTGAACCTCACTGGAAACCTCCATTGTTCGTGATCCTCTCGCTTCAGCATTCGTTACTAACCTCCTCACGTCACGCGCGTTGAAATCGGATCACCAAAAGAAGAAGGCATCTGGAACGCCATGAACCCCGCCAATCTCCCGTTCGATACCGAAGCCATGTTGCAGGGCCTGCGTCAGTGGGTCGAGTGCGAAAGCCCGACCTGGGATCGCGCCGCCGTCAACCGCATGCTCGACCTCGCCGCGCGCGAGATGGCGCTCGCCGGCGCGACCATCGAACGTATTCCGGGACGGATGGGCTTTGGTGATTGCGTCCGCGCCCGCTTCCCGCATCCGAAGCAGGGCGAGCCCGGCATCCTGATCGCCGGCCACCTCGACACCGTGCATCCGGTCGGCACGCTGGAGAAGCTGCCGTGGCGGCGTGAGGGCAACAAGTGCTACGGCCCCGGCGTCTATGACATGAAGGGCGGCAACTATCTCTCGCTCGAGGCCATCCGCCAGTTGCAGCGCGCCGCGTTCACCACGCCGCTGCCGATCACGTTCCTGCTGACGCCCGATGAGGAAGTCGGCACGCCGAGCGTGCGCGACGTCGTCGAAGCGGAAGCCGCGCGCAACAAGTACGTGCTGGTGCCGGAGCCCGGCCGCGACGACAACGGCGTCGTCACCGGCCGCTACGCCATCGCGCGTTTCAATCTCGAATCCACCGGCCGTCCGAGCCATGCCGGCGCGACGCTCTCCTCCGGCCGCTCCGCGATCCGCGAGATGGCGCGGCAGATCCTTGCCATCGATGCGATGACCGGGCCCGACTGCACCTTCAGCGTCGGCGTCGTTCACGGCGGCCAATGGGTGAATTGCGTTGCCACCACCGCAACCGGCGAAGCGCTCAGCATGGCCAAACGACAAAGCGATCTCGACCGCGGCGTCGAGCGGATGCTGGCCTTGTCCGGAACCCAAGACGACGTGACCTTCACCGTGACGCGCGGCGTCACCCGTCCGGTGTGGGAGCCAGATGCCGGAACCATGGCGCTCTATGAAAAGGCGCGCGGCGTTGCCGAACAAATGGGCATGAAGCTGCCGCACGGCAGCGCCGGCGGCGGCTCCGATGCCAACTTCACCGGCGCCATGGGCATCCCCTCGCTCGACGGCCTCGGCGTGCGTGGCGGCGGCGTCCACACGCTCAACGAACATATCGAGGTGGACAGCCTTGCCGAACGCGGCCGCCTGATGGCAGGCTTGCTGGCAACGCTCGAATAAGACGGCAGCAAATTCCACGCCTGCGAATATTCGTTGGCATGGAATTGGCATAATCAGCTGGCGCGGGATTTCCGGGTGGATATGCCCGCGCCGGGTGAAACGAGGAAATGAGATTATTGACAACATCCCGGCCATCACGGTCATCATGGATGTCGTTTCAGGGCGCGCGACAAGGTAGGGACGAATGCTGGGATACCTGATCCGCCGAATCCTCGCCGCCATCCCGGTGATGGGCGTGGTGGCGCTGTTCGTGTTCCTGCTGCTGCGGCTGACGCCGGGCGATCCGGCCGCCATTCTCGCCGGTGACAATGCGACGCCGGAACAACTGGATCGCATCCGCACGTCGCTCGGCCTGAACGAGCCGCTCTATACGCAATTCTTCACCTGGATCGCGAAGTTGCTGCACGGCGACTTCGGCGTCTCGCTGATTTCCAACGTGCCGGTCATCACCATGATCAGCAATCGCATCGAGCCGACCATCAGCATTGCGATCGCGACCATCATCTTCACCGTCATCGTCGCGGTGCCGCTCGGCGTCATCGCGGCATGGAAGCACGGCACCTGGATCGATCGCTTCGTGATGGCGCTGTCGGTGATCGGCTTCTCGGTGCCGGTGTTCGTGATCGGCTATGTGCTGATTCAGGTGTTCGCCATCGATCTGCGCTGGTTGCCGGTGCAGGGCTATCGCAGCTTCGCGCGCGGCTTCGGTCCGTTCTTCGAGCGCATCGCGCTGCCGACGCTGACGCTGTCGTTCATTTACATCGCCCTGATCGCGCGCATGACCCGCGCCGCGATGCTCGACGTGCTCGATGAGGATTACATCCGCACCGCGCGCGCCAAGGGCATCGCCGAACACGGCGTGCTGCTGCGCCATGCGCTGCGCAACGCGGCGGTGCCGGTGATCACCGTAATCGGCACCGGCTTCGCGCTGTTGATCTCCGGCGTCGTCGTCACCGAGACGGTGTTCAATCTGCCGGGCATCGGCCGCCTCACCGTCGACGCGGTGCTGGCGCGCGACTACCCCGTCATTCAGGCGATGATCCTGCTGACCAGCGGCATCTATGTCGGGGTCAATCTGCTGATCGATCTCTCCTACACCCTGCTCGATCCGAGGATTCGTTACTGATGGCTGTCGACGCCCTGCCAGACCCCTCGCTCCGGATCACGCCGCGCCGTCTCGGCCGCAACGTGTTGCGCTCGAATCCGATTATCGCCATCGCGGTCATCTGTCTCGTCGTGATCGTGCTGATGGCGATCTTCGCACCGCTGATCTCGCCGCACGACCCGCAACTGCTGGCGCCGGCGCAGCGATTGAAGCCGGCCAGCGCCGACTATCCGCTCGGCACCGACGCTTTCGGTCGCGATGTGTTGTCGCGCATTATCTATGGCGGACGCGTTTCGCTTTTGATCGGCCTTGGCTCGGCGGTGTTCAGCGTCGCGATCGGCCTGCTGATCGGCCTCGTCTCCGGCTTCTTCAAGTGGGTCGATGCCATCATGATGCGCATCATGGACGGTCTGATGGCGATCCCGGCGATCCTGTTGGCGATCGCCGTAGTGTCGCTGTCGGGCGCAAGCCTGATGACGGTGCTGGTGGCGATCACCATTCCGGAAGTGCCGCGCGTTGCGCGACTGGTGCGGTCGGTGGTGCTGACGGCGCGTGAGGAACCTTACGTCGAAGCCGCGATCTCGGTGGGCTCCAGCCTGCCGAAAATCATGTGGCGGCACCTGGTGCCCAACACCGTGGCGCCGCTGATCGTGCAAGGCACCTACGTCTGCGCCTCCGCAATTCTTGTCGAGGCGATCCTGTCGTTCCTCGGCTGCGGCATCAGCCCGGAAATCCCGACCTGGGGCAACATCATGGCCGAGGGCCGCGCCTTCTTCCAGATCAAGCCGTCGCTGATCTTCTGGCCCGGCCTGATGCTGTCGATCGCCATTCTCTCGGTGAACCTGATCGGCGATGCCGCGCGCGACGCTCTCGACCCGCGCATGAAACAGCGCGAGGCCCGTCCATGACCGCGACCAGCACCGCTCCCGTCGTCCTCGACGTCAACGATCTCGTCGTCTCGATCGGCAAGAAATCCGACGCGCCTCGCATTATCGACGGCGTCTCGCTGCAGGTGCGGCAAGGCGAAACGCTGTGCGTGGTCGGCGAAAGCGGCTCGGGCAAATCGGTGACGTCGCTCACCGTGATGGGCCTGTTGCCGAAGAAGGTGCTGATGCCGACACGCGGCAAGATCACGCTGGCGGGCGAGGACATTCTCGCGGCCAGCGACCGGCGGCTGCGGCAATTGCGCGCCACCACCATGGCGATGATCTTTCAGGAGCCGATGACCGCGCTCAATCCGGTGGTGCCGGTCGGCAAGCAGATCGACGAGGTGCTGCGCGCGCACACCAACCTCGACGCCCGCGCGCGGCGCGAACGCATTCTGGCGATGATGGAACAAGTGCGGCTGCCGGACGTCGCGCGCATCTTCAAGTCATATCCGCATCAACTCTCCGGCGGGCAGCGCCAGCGCATCATGATCGCGATGGCGCTGGTGCTCGAGCCGAAGCTGCTGATCGCCGACGAGCCGACCACCGCGCTCGACGTCACCACGCAAAAGCAGATCCTGTCGCTGATCCGCGACCTGCAACGCGACCACGGCACCGCGGTGCTGTTCATCACCCACGACATGGGCGTCGTCGCGGAGATCGCCGATCGCGTCGTGGTGATGCGCAAGGGCAAGGTCGTGGAGACCGGCGCGCTCGACGCCATCCTGCGCGCCCCCACCATGGAATACACCCGCAACCTGCTGTCATCGGTGCCGAGCCTGATCCCGCGCGCGGCGCGGCCCGCTTCCAGCGAACCGATCGTGCTCGAAACTGAAAGTCTCGGCAAAATCTATCGCCAGCGTTCGACGTTCGGCGCCGCGCGCGAGGTCGCCGCCGCGCAGAACGTGACGCTGACGCTGCGCAAGGGCCGCACGCTCGGCATTGTCGGCGAAAGCGGTTCGGGCAAGTCCACGGTGGCGCGCTGCATCGTGCGGCTGATCGATCCGACCTCAGGCGAAGTCCGTCTTGCCGGTCAGGATATCTCGACGCTGTCGCGCCCCGCGTTGCGCCCGCACCGGAAGCGCATCCAGATCGTGTTCCAGGATCCCTACCGCTCGCTCAATCCGCGCGTCACCGTCGGCGAGACCATCGCCGAGGGGCCGGTGAATTACGGCGTGCCGCATGCCGAGGCGATCAAGCGTGCCGGCGAATTGCTCGAACTGGTCGATCTGCCGGCCGATGCCATCACGCGCTATCCGCACCAGTTCTCCGGCGGCCAGCGCCAGCGCATCGCGATTGCCCGCGCGCTGGCGCTCGATCCCGACGTGCTGGTGGCGGATGAAGCGGTGTCGGCGCTCGACGTCTCGGTGCAGGCGCAGGTTCTCGACCTGCTCGACGAAATCCAACAACGGCTCGGCATCGCGCTATTGTTCATCACCCACGACCTGCGCGTCGCCGCGCAAATCTGCGACGAGGTGGTGGTGATGCAGCACGGCCGCGTGGTCGAGCAAGGTCCCGCGGGCGAAATCCTCACCAATCCGCAACAGGCCTACACCAAGCAGTTGCTCGAAGCCGCCCCCGGCCGCCACTGGGACTTTGCCAATTTCCGTCCAGTGAATGTGCAGAGTGCTTTGGCATCGCCTGGCGCAGTATAGGTTGACACAGTCGGAGCCGTCACCCTGAGGTGCTATCGCGTAGCGATAGCCTCGAAGGGCGGCGACCCATCCTTCGAGGCTCGCGGCATGCGCCGCTCGCACCTCAGGATGACGTTTCGTCGCTTGCGCTCCCCGCAATGACGCGACTAACGTTGTCGCACAGCGACACTTCATCGGAATGACTTCATGACCCGTATCGCCGTCGGCGGCTTTCTGCACGAGACCAACACTTTCGCGCCCACCAAGGCAACCTATGCCGATTTCGTTCACGGCGGCGGCTGGCCGGCGATGACCCATGGCTCGGACGTGCTGAAGGTGATGCGCGGCATCAATGTCGGCCTCGCCGGCTTCGTCGATGATGCAGTCGCGCGCGGCTGGGAGTTGATCCCAACGATTGCCTGCGGCGCCAGCCCCTGCGCGCACGTGACGAAGGACGCCTATGAGCGCGTCGCCACGGAAATGGTCGACGGCATCGCCAATGCCGGCGCGCTCGATGCGGTCTATCTCGATCTGCACGGCGCGATGGTCACCGAACATCTCGACGACGGCGAAGGCGAGTTGCTCGCGCGTGTGCGCAAGATCATCGGCCCCGATCTGCCGCTGGTGGTCAGCCTCGATCTGCACGCCAACGTCACGCCAGAAATGGTCGAGCATGCCGACGCGCTGATCGCCTATCGCACCTATCCCCACGTCGACATGGCCGACACCGGCCGCGCCTCGGCGAAACATCTCGCGCTGCTGCTGGAACGCAAGCAGCGCTTCGCGAAAGCCTTTCGTCAATTGCCGTTCCTGATCCCGATCAGTTGGCAATGCACCTTCGATCAGCCGACTAAAGGCATCTACGACAAGCTCGCGGCGCTGGAGAACGACGCGGTGCCGACGCTCTCATTCGCACCAGGCTTTCCCGCCGCCGATTTTCCCGGCTGCGGTCCCACCGTGTTCGCCTACGGCCGCACGCAGGCGGATGCCGATGCGGCGGCCGATGCCGTCGCGCAACTGGTCATCGGTCACGAGGATGACTTCGACGGCAAGATCTATTCGCCCGACGAAGGCGTGCAGCACGCGATGCAACTGGCGAAGACCGCACGCAAGCCGATCGTGATCGCCGACACGCAGGACAACCCCGGCGCCGGCGGCGATTCCGATACCACCGGCATGCTGCGCGCGCTGGTGCGCAACAAGGCCCAGCGCGCCGCGACCGGCGCGATCTACGATCCGGCTTCAGCGAAAGCGGCGCACGCAGCCGGCGAAGGCGCGAGCGTAACGCTTGCGCTCGGCGGCAAATCCGGCATTCCCGGCGATGCGCCGTATGAAGCCACGTTCGTTGTCGAGAAGCTGTCCGATGGCAGGTTCAAAGCGCCCGGCCCCTACTATGGCGGCCGCGACATGGATATGGGCCCATCCGCCTGCCTGCGGATCGACGACGTTCGCGTCGTGGTGTCATCGCACAAGGCGCAACTCGCCGATCAGGCGATGTATCGCTATGTCGGCATCGAGCCGACCGAACAGGCGGTCCTCGTCAACAAAAGCTCGGTGCACTTCCGCGCCGACTTCGAGCCGATCGCCGAGACGCTGCTGATCTGCGCTGCGCCGGGCGCGATGCCGGCCGACACCGCATCGCTGCCATGGACGCGGCTGCGCCCCGGCATCCGTATCAAACCGAACGGCCCGCCCTTCGCGCCGAAAGCCTGAGATCGCACCGGCGGGGATGGATTTGACGCAACTCCGACAAGAATACGGACGAAGGTCGGCGGTACACGAAGCCGGTCAGGCGTTTTCGTATCGCAAACAGGACGTCGCCCGGCCATGATGCCTTTTCCCGGCGGCATCGGAAATATCGACAACATCGCGCTGTCGATCTCGCTGGTCGCCGCCGTTCTTTATTTGCTCATGCTGGGGCGAGGAACGTCGTGGCTTATCTCCGCCCTCAAGACGTTATCGACGGCACTGCTCGCGCTCGTCGCCTGGCGCATGGGCGGCCCCGCCTTGCTTGTTGCCGGACTGGCGCTGAGCGCCCTCGGTGATCTGTTCCTGTCACGCGACGGCGAGAAAGCCTTCATCAGCGGGCTGGTCAGCTTCCTCGCCGCGCATGTCGCCTACATCGTGTTGTTCGCCAGCATCGGGCAAAGCCCGGCGGTGCTTCTGTCCCTGCCGCTCGTTCTGGCCGCGGCGGCTCTAATCGCCGTCAGTCTGGCGCTGCTCCGGGTCATCTTGCGGCACGTCTCCGGCGAGCTGCGGCTACCGGTGATGGTGTATTGCACGGCACTGGTGCTGATGGGGTTGACGGCGCTGGCCACCGAACGGCCGCCGATCATTGCCGGCGCGGTGATGTTCGTGGCCTCGGACGCGATCCTGGCATGGGAGAGGTTCGTGGAGCCCGCCGTATCCGCGCGCAAACCGCCGATGCGGCTCGCGGTGTGGGTGCTCTATTACGCCGCGCAGGTCACATTCCTGCTTGCTTTCGTGATGCGTTGATCCCGAGCAGGCAACAGCAATCACACCACGATTTTCGCCGATCGCGCCGCTGCCATAGATACGCTTGCGCTCCGGCATCCACGTTGCACCGGACGGTGTGGCATTTAAACCGAAGGGGTAATTGAAGGACAGCGCGGGCAATGGTGCGGGCGACCGGAATCGAACCGGTACAGGCCTTGCGGCCCTACGGATTTTAAGTCCGTTGCGTCTACCAATTTCGCCACGCCCGCCTGCTTTTCTTTTCAATGACTTAGAAAAGAAAAGCAACCGTCTCCGTGCAAAACATCTATGGCGGAGACCGTTGGTTACCGGCCAGGGCGAAATATAGCGTCTTGCCTGATCACAGGTGAACGCGGCACATGGGATGACCGGGCGGCCGATCCTATCTCATGTCAGCATTCACCGAACGGGTCACCTGGCTGCTGACAAAATCACGCCGCCCCGACCATCACATCACATTGCCGCTATCGCCAACCGCCATAAAAGCGAGGGCCGTAATAGCTGTGCCGATAGGCACGATACGGCGAACCGCCGTAGTAGCCATAGCGCGGTGCGGTGTAGCCATATCCGTAATAGCCGTAGGAGCGATACGGATTTGGCCGCCACCAACATCGGCCCCAGTCGTTGCAAACCCAGCGGACCTGATCGACGCCGGCCGGCGCCGAGATCGCGGGCGCCAGCGTCATGGCATTCGCGGACGGCGCGGTCGACAGGGCAAAGGTCGCGGCAACGGCGAGAGCCGCCGCAGCGCCGGTGAGAACATTCTTGATCGATGACATGGTCACCTCCATTGAAAGAGCAACCATCTTGTAGACGACACCGTTTGAAGCCGTGCTGAACCTGCCGTTGCCCGGCATTCATCCGACGGCGGACAAACGATATGCGCGAGACTGCCTCACGGTTGTGAAAGGCGCCCCTCTTCGCGCATTGCCCCGCAATCGCGACGCACGCCGCCAAGCACGCTGCCAGGCGTGGAGCAGCCATGAAGGACGCGGCCGCGCATTGACTTGACCCTCGCGCAGGCGCGGCCGAAGATGCATTCCGCACGATGCCCGGAACCGAAGCGAACCCGCGATGATCCCGATGCATCCGCGCCTGCCGCCGGCCAAAATCACAGACGAACGGAAACCCCCATGCCCACCATCGAGCGTATTGAAGGCTATGCCGACGAACTGACCGCGATCCGCCGCGATCTGCATGCCCATCCCGAAATCGGCTTCGAGGAAAAGCGCACCTCCGGCATCGTCGCTGAAAAGCTCGCGCAATGGGGCATCGAAGTCCATCGCGGACTCGGCGGCACCGGCGTGGTCGGCGTGCTCAAGGGCAACGGCAAGGGCAACAAGCGGATCGGCCTGCGCGCCGACATGGACGCGCTGCCGATGGAGGAAAACACCAACCTGCCGTGGCGCTCCACCATTCCCGGCCGCTTCCACGGCTGTGGCCACGACGGCCACACCACCATCCTGCTCGGCACCGCGCGCTATCTCGCCGAGACGAAGAATTTCGATGGCACCGTGCACTTCATCTTCCAGCCGGCCGAGGAAGGCCTCGGCGGCGCGCGCGCGATGCTCAAGGACGGCCTGTTCGAGAAATTTCCGTGCGACGAAATCTACGGCATCCACAACGCGCCGGACCTCAAGCATGGCGAGTTGGTGATCTCGCCCGGCCCCAGCATGGCCAGCGCCGATTTCTTCGACATCACCATCACCGGCTTCGGCGCGCATGGCGCGATGCCGGAACGGTCACGCGATCCAGTGGTAATCGCGATGAATCTTGGCCAAGCCTTGCAAAGCATCGTCAGCCGCAACGTCGAGCCAACGCACGCTGCGGTGCTTTCGATCACGCAAATCCACGCCGGCTCCGCCTATAACGTGATCCCGAACGAAGCCACGCTCGCCGGCACTGTCCGCACCTTCGACCAGCCGACCCGCATGATGATCCGCGAGCGTATGAAGACCATCGCCGCCGGTATCGCGCAGGCGTTCGGCGTGGAGATCAAGGTCGAGATCCGCGACATTTTCAGCGTGCTGATCAATACCGAGGAACATTCCAAGGTGGTGTACGACGTCGCCCGCACCGTGCTCGACCCCAAGAACGTCGCCATCAAGGAAACGCCGCGCATGGGCAGCGAGGATTTCGCCGACATGCTGCTGGCGGTGCCGGGCGCCTATTTCTGGCTCGGCCACGACGGCTCGGTGCCGGTGCATAATCCGGGCTTCACCCTCGACGACAAGATCCTGCCGATCGGCGCCAGCATGTTCGCGCGCATCATCGAGACGCGGCTGCCGGTGTCGGCATGACGGCGCTGCGCGAGTTCTCTGCCGTCGAACTGCTGGCCGGCTATCACGGCAAGCAGTTCTCGCCGAGCGAAGTGCTTGAAGACGTGCTCGCGCACGTCACCAAGTGGGAGCCGCATATCCACGCGCTCTATGCATTCGACCCGGACAGCGCGCGCGTGGTGGCGAAAGCCTCGACCGAGCGCTGGCGCAAGGGCGAGCCGATCGGTTCGCTCGACGGCGTGCCGATCACCATCAAGGAGAACATCGCCACCAAGGGCGTGCCGGTGCCGCTCGGAGCAGCGACCACGACGCTGGTGCCCGCGCCCGTCGATGCGCCGCAGGCTGCACGCGTCCGCGAAGCCGGCGCCGTGATCTTCTCCAAGACCACGATGCCCGACTACGGCATGTTGTCGTCGGGCCTCTCCAGCTTCCATCCCCTCACCCGCAATCCGTGGGACGTGCGGATGAATCCCGGCGGCTCCAGCGCCGGCGCAGGCGCAGCCGGTGCCGCCGGCTACGGTCCGCTGCATCTCGGCACCGACATCGGCGGCTCGGTGCGCCTGCCTGCCTGCTGGTGCGGCATCGTCGCGCTGAAGCCGAGCCTCGGCCGCGTGCCGATCGATCCGCCCTATGTCGGCCGCGTCACCGGCCCGATGACCCGCACCGTCGACGATGCCGCGCTGCTGATGAGCGTGTTGTCGCAACCGGACTCGCGCGACGGCATGAGCCTGCCGCCCGCCGATATCGACTGGCCCGCGCTCGACGTCTCGCTGAAGGGCAAGCGCATCGGCCTCATGCTCGATCTCGGCTTCGGCGACAAGCTGGAAGACGAGGTACGCGCCACGGCGAAGGCCGCCGCGCGCGCATTCGAATCCGCCGGCGCATCGGTGCGCGAAGTCTCCGGCGTCATCACGCGCGAGACACTCGACGGGCTTGATGCCTTCTGGCGCGCACGCTCGTGGGACGATCTGTCCAAGCTGTCCCCGGAGGTGCGCGCCAAGGCGCTGCCCTACATCTACCAGTGGGCGGAAGGCGGCGCGAAACTCTCCGGCATCGATGTGCTGCGCGGCTTCAACGCCACCATGACGATCCGCGCCGCGGCAGCGCAATTGTTCGCCGATCTCGACTACGTCATCTCGCCGGTATCGCCTGTGGTGAAATTCCACGCCGAACTCGCCGCGCCGCGCAACGATCCGCAAAAGCCGTTCGAGCACATCATCTACACCGTGCCATGGAACATGGCGGAAAATCCGGCAGCGTCGATCAACGGCGGCTACGACGCCGACGGCTTCCCGATCGGCGTCCAGATCATCGGCCGCCGCTTCGACGACCTCGGCGTGCTGCGGATAGCAAAGGCGTTCGAAACCCTGCGCGGCCCGCAAAAACCGTGGCCGGTGCCGCCGAAAGGCTGACTTGGTCCCGTCATCCTGAGGTGGCGGCGCGAAGCGTCGCCCTCGAAGGATGAACGGCCGAACATCGCAATATCATCCTTCGAGGCTCGCTGCGCTCGCACCTCAGGATGACGACGTCCCGTTAGAACAAAATCCAGCAAAGGACTTTCTATGGCCTACGAGACCATCAAATACGATATCGCCGACCAGATCCTGACCATCACGTTGAACCGTCCCGACAAACTCAACGCGTTCAACATGACGATGATGAACGAACTGATCGACGCCTTCGACAAGGCCGATGCCGACGACAACGTCCGCGCCATCATCGTCACCGGTGAAGGCCGCGGCTTTTGCGCCGGCGCCGATCTCTCCTCGGGCGGCGATACCTTCGATCGCGATGCCAAGCGCGGTCCGGCCAAGCGGCTCGCCGGCGGCGCCGTCGATTACAGCGATCCCGGCATCCGCGACGGCGGCGGCCAGGTGACGCTGCGCATCTTCAAGTGCCTCAAGCCGGTGATCGGCGCAATCAACGGCCCGGCGGTCGGCATCGGCGTCACCATGCAACTGCCGATGGACATCCGCATCGCATCGGAGAACGCGCGCTTCGGCTTCGTATTCTCCCAGCGCGGCATTGTGCCGGAAGCCGCATCGAGCTGGTTCCTGCCGCGCCTCGTCGGTATCTCGCAGGCGCTGGAATGGTGTTACTCCGGCCGTGTCTTCCCGGCACAGGAAGCGCTCGCCGGCGGTCTCGTCAGCAAGGTGGTGGCGCCGGACCAGTTGATCCCGACCGCGCGCGAACTGGCGCGCTCATTCATCGACAAGACCGCGCCGGTTTCGATCGCGCTGATCCGCCAGCAGATGTGGCGGCTGATGGGCGCCGACGATCCGATGGAAGCGCACAAGGTCGACAGCCGCGGCATCTATGCCCGCGGCCGCTCCGACGACGTCAAGGAAGGTGTGATGTCGTTCCTGGAAAAACGCCCGGCGCAATTCAAGAACAAGGTGTCGTCGGACATGCCCGATTATTACCCGTGGTGGACCGAGCGGGAATACAAGTAAGCACGACGCGACGCGTGTCTCCGTCATGGCCGGGCATAGCCGTTTGAAGAACGGCGTTCTGTCGAACGCCTATGTCCCGGCCATCCACGTCTTTGGGACTGCGCATCAATTCATGACCGACGACGCCTTCGCCGGCGATTAACTACCTTTGTCGATTTGTCGGACATTCGGTGACGCACGTCGGCCGAAGGCATAGATTATCGACATGCCGAAGGATGATCACGCATCCGTGAATCGCGTCGAGGCGCTCGATCTCCTGCGCCTCGCCGCCGTGCTCGGCGTGGTTCTCTATCACTACGGTTTCAGAGGTCCGAACATCGGCGACCACGCATGGGCGGCGCTGCCGTATCTGTCGCCCTTTGCCATGTACGGTTACTTGGGCGTACCGGCGTTCTTCGTGATCAGCGGCTTCGTAATCGCCTACTCGGCGGAAGGCCGAACGGCCAGCGAATTCGCCATCGCCCGCTTCAGCCGCATCTATCCCACATTCGTTCTCTGCATGACGATCACCGCTCTAGGAATCCTAATCTTCGGCGGTGCGGTTTTTCAGGTCTCGTTCGCGCGATGGACGGCCAATCTGGCGATCGCATCGCCGGCGCTGGGTTTCCCTTACATGGACTCGGCATACTGGTCGCTGGTGATCGAAATGACCTTCTATGCCTGGGTGACCGCTTTCATCGCCACGGGATTATTTCCGCGACGGCTCAACACACTGGTGCTGGCATGGCTATTCCTCTCCATGGTCAACGAACTGACGGCGGACACGACCATTCTCGAAAAAGTCTTTCTGACCGACAACGCCGGTTACTTCGCCACCGGCCTGATGCTCTACGAATTCCATCGCGGCCGGCGCGATTTGATGTGGCTCTGCATCTTCGGTTTATCGGTAGGTACAGCAGTCTTCCACGCCATTCATTCGCTGGGATGGCTGCACGCGCATTCCAACGTCGTCTTTCAGCCCTCGGTCGTCGCGACCATCTTCCTGGCATCGGTCGCTGCCATTTTTCTCGCAACGTGGCTGAATGTCTCGCTGCTTCCGTCAAAGGTCACCATCGCCATCGGCGCGTTGACCTATCCGTTCTATCTGCTGCATCAACAGCTCGGATATGCGATCCTGTCCCGCTTCCCACCGCAGGATCAAACCGCAGCGACGGTCTGCCTGATCGTTCTCGCGATCGCTGCAGCGTCGTGGGTGATCTGCCGCTACATCGAAATTCCGCTACGAACGACCACGCGGCAGTTCCTTTCGAAAGCGTTGCTGCTCCGCGCGCCTGCCTGACCGACGCTTTGCGCCGACGCTACTCCATCGTCAGCGCGACGCGGCCGATGGCTTTACGGTCGATCAGCAGCCGCATCGCCTTGGCGACATCGCCGAAGGGCAGGCGATGCGAGACGTTGGGGCGAATCTTGCCTGCCTCGGCCCACGCGAACAGCGCCTTCATGCGCGCCTTGCCGAGTTCGGGATCGCGCCGCACCGCTTCCCCGGCACGCACGCCGAGCACGCTCGCGCCCTTGATCAGCAGCAGGTTGGTTTTTGCGAGGCCGATGCCGCCGGTGAAGCCGATCACCAGCATCCGCGCACCCCACGCGATGCAACGCTGGCTCGCTTCAAAAATTTCGCCGCCGACCGGATCAAACACCGCATCGACGCCCTTCCCGTCCGTCAGGCGCTTCACCGCGTCCTGAAACGGCTCGCGCTTGTACAGCACCAGGTGATCGGCGCCCCGCGCCTTCGCCACCGCGAGTTTCTTCTCGCTCGACGCTGCCGCGATCACCGTCGCACCCAGCAGCTTGCCGATTTCCACCGCAGCGAGCCCGACGCCGCCGCCAGCGCCGTGCACCAGAAGCGTCTCGCCCGGCTTGATCTGCCCGCGATCGACCAGCGCATGATAGGCGGTGCCGTGCGCGGCGAGGAAGGTCGCGCCCTCCGCGTAATCGAAGTTCGACGGCAGCGGCGCAAGATGCTCCGGCGTCACTGCAACCCGCTCGGCAAACGCGCCGTTCCGCAGTTTGACGATAACGCGCTCGCCGACGCTGACATCGCGAACATCGCTGCCGACCTCGATCACGTCGCCGGCGGCTTCCATGCCGGGAATGAAAGGCAGGTCGGGCTTGAACTGATATTCCCCCGCCACCATCAGCACGTCGGGAAAGTTCAGACCGGCCGCGCGGATAGCGACACGGACCTTGCCCGGCGCGAGCGGCATCGAACAGATGGTTTCGACACGCAAGACGTCCGGCGCACCGAGTTCGCGACAAATGACGGCGCGCGACATCAGCTTTGACCTGCTTTGCGGCGAAGGATCGCTTCGCGGATCAGCGGCATCCGGTCATTGCCGAAATACATATCGGTCTTGTCGACATAGATGGTGGGCGAACCGAAGCCGCCGCGCGCGATCACCTCGTCGGTGTTGGCCTTGAGCTGGTCTTTCACCGCCTGCTCACCGATGCCGGCGAAGAACTTTGCCGGATCGATGCCAGTAGCCTTGCAGATGTCGCCTAGTACGGCGTCCTGCGAAATGTCCTTGTCGTCGCCCCAATAGGCTTTGAACACGGCAGTTGCGAACGGCACCATGGCCTCGTTGCCAAGCCAGACGCAGCCGCGCATCGCCTTGACGCTGTTCACCGGAAACACCGTCGGCGGCATCTTGATGGCGAGCCCGGCGGAGCGCGCCCAGTCGCCGAGGTCCTTCAGCATATAGCGCGCCTTCGGCACCACCGGCTTTTCGCGCGATGCGTAAACGCTGGGATTGACGGTGTTGAAGACGCCGCCGACCAGGATCGGCCGCCACGTGATCGGAACGTTCAGTTCCTTCGCCAGGGGCTGGATGTTGTGAAAGGCAAGGTAGGTCCATGGACTGGAGCAGTCGAAAAAGAACTCAATCATTGGACCTCCGTGTCATTGCACCGCAATAGCGGTGCTGTCGGTTGTTGTCTCGCGGCGAACGCGCGCCTGTCGGTCGTTATTGCGGCGCCGGCACGGCGCTCGTTCCGAACATGATCCGCCGCGCGTCCTCGCTGAACGGCTCCTTGACGAACTTGCCTACCGCCAATCCAGCCTGCACCGGCGGCCGTGCTCGCACTTCCGCATACCAGCGCTTAACGTTGGGATAATCGTCGAGCGTGAAGCCCTGCGCCTTGTGCGTCATGGTCCAGGGGAAGCAGGCGATGTCGGCAATGGAATAGTCGCCGGCGACATAGGCTCCGGTCTTGCCGAGCTGCGTGTCGAGCACGCCATAGAGCCGCGCCGCCTCGCGCCGATACCGATCGATGGCATAGGGAATTTTCTCGGCGGCATAAAGCAGGAAATGCCCATGCTGGCCCAGCATCGGCCCAAGCCCGCTCATCTGCCACATCACCCACTGGATGACCTGCGTGCGGCCGCGCGTGTCGGACGCCAGAAACCGCCCGGTCTTTTCCGCGAGATAGATCAGGATCGCACCCGTCTCGAACACGGAGATGTGTTCGCCGCCGTCGGCCGGCGCGCGGTCAACGATCGCCGGAATGCGGTTGTTGGGGCTGATGGCGAGGAAATCGGGCTTGAACTGATCGCCGGCGCGGATATCGACCGGGATCACGTTGTAGGGAATGCCGAGTTCCTCGAGCATGATCGTGATCTTCCAGCCGTTCGGCGTCGGGGCGTAGTGCAGATCGATCATGCGTCGTCCGATTTGGGGTGCGGATCATATCCTAACCCGCCCTCAGCATTTCGACCAACACCCCACGCAACATATGTACGCAGCGCCTTGGACATGGCACACCAGAGCCCGCGCAAAGAATAAAAGATCCGATTGCGCCGATATTTTCCGGGAGACGAGAGATGCTGTTTCCAGCCACCAACGCGGGCTCATTGCCGAAGCCTGAATGGCTAGCCGAGCCCGATACGCTGTGGGCGCCATGGAAGTCCAAAGGCGCCGAACTGGCGCGCGCCAAGCGCGATGCCACCGTGCTGGCGCTGAAGCTTCAGGAGGATGCCGGCCTCGACATCCTGACAGAAGGCGAGCAGTCGCGGCAGCATTTCGTCCACGGCTTCCTTGAAAACGTCGAGGGCATCGACTTCGCCAACAAGGTCGAGATGGGCATCCGCAACGACCGCTATAAAGCCATGGTGCCGCAAGTGGTGGCCCCGCTGCGGCTCAAGGGTCGCGTCCACGCCGCCGAGGGGCAGGCCGCGCGCGCCCACACCAAGCGCCAGCTGAAGTTCACCCTGCCGGGCCCGATGACGCTGATCGACACCATCGCGGATCGTTACTATGGCGACCGGGTAAAGATGGCCTTCGCCTTCGCCGAATTGCTCAACGCGGAAGCCCGCGCGCTGCAAGCCGATGGCGTTGATGTCATCCAGTTCGACGAGCCGGCATTCAACGTCTACATGGCGGAAGTCAACGACTGGGGCATCAAGGCGCTGGAGCGCGCCGCGCAAGGCCTCACCTGCGCCACCGCCGTGCACATCTGCTACGGCTACGGCATCAAGGCCAATATCGACTGGAAGCATGGGCTCGGTGCCGAATGGCGGCAATACGAGCAGATTTTCCCGGCCATCGCCGAGAGCTCGATCCAGCAGGCCGCGATCGAATGCGTCAATTCGCGGGTGCCGCTCGATCTGTTGAAGCTGCTCGACGGCAAGGTGATCCAGGCCGGCGTCATCGACGTCGCCACCGATGCGGTTGAGACGCCCGAGAGCATCGTCGAGACCGTCGAAGCGGTAATGAAGTTCGTGCCGAAAGAACGCATCGTGCTCACCACCAATTGCGGCATGGCCCCGATGCGCCGCGAGATCGCAGAGGCGAAGCTGAATGCGCTGGGGGCTGGCGCAAGGCTGGCAAGGGAACGGCTGGGATAACTCTCAACACAACCTCGGCGTCGTCCCCGCGCAGGCGGGGACCCAGACTCCACGGCGGTCGTGATGTGTAAAGCGCATCTTGCCCGCGCCTGTTCAAATAATGAAGGCCAGGGGTATTGGGTCCCCGCCTGCGCGGGGACGACGATCACGTTGCGCGTCCTTCCCAAAAACAACGTTCCAACCAGATGCTCAGGATGACGTAGTCTTCGCGCTCGGATGGAGCACCGGCCGATAACCCGCCCGCAAGGCGCGCAGCGTCGACGGCGGCGTGATCAGTTGCACCTCACCGGTCGGCATATCAGCCGGCCGATAGCCATCGAACGACCAGCGCAGCGCCCTGCCCCCAGCAATCACAAACGCCTCGCCACCGGCATGAACCATCGCGCCATCCGGCAACCTCTCGACCGGCTCACGCAACGGATGCAGCCGCTTCACGCGCCCGTCGAGGCGTTCGCCGTGCAGCAGGTCGTCCATCTCTTTCGCGCGTGGCGGCGATACGGCGTTTCCTTCCACCCATGCTGCGCGAAACCGGTTGGCGTCGTCGCGGCGGCAGAAGAAGCACGGGCGATGCCCCGCTGCCAGCGCCGTCGCCTCGTCGAGGAAGAACAGTTCGGTCCAGCTTCGCCGCGCCATCACTTCGCGCCGCCAGCCGCGAAATTCGCAGACGCAGGTGATCCACGCGCGGGTCGACCAGCGACGCTTGAGCAACGTCCGCGTCGCGGGGTCGTGGATGATGCCGCGATTGCCGGTGAACATCCCGCGCTGCGGCACGGCGACGATATCGCCCAGCGGCGTGACGCGGTTTTGCAGTGGCATCGTTCTCTCCTTCGTCCTTACAGAGAGCGTTTGCGACGAAGTATCACGCTTAGCTACATGATAACCGTCATTGCCGGGCTTGATCCGGCAATCCATCCTTTCTTCAAAGAAGATGGACACGCGGGCCTTCGCCGCGCCGAAGGGGCTCCGGCCCCGCAGGCGGGTCAAGCCCGCGTGTGACGTCAAACAAATCGTCGAAGCATCGCCGCTACGCCGCCCCATCGCGGATCGGCGGCTGGAACGACAGGCCGGTGTCCCACGGAAAGAAAATCCAGGTGTCCTGCGAGACTTCGGTGATGAAGGTGTCCACCAGCGGCTTGCCCATCGGCTTGGCGTAGATCGCCGCGATGTGCGCCTGCGGAAACATCTCGCGGACCACCTTCGCGGTGGCACCGGTGTCGACCAGATCGTCGACCACCAGCAGCCCCTTGCCGCCCTCGCCGCACAGCCGCACGATCTGCTCGGACACGCCCTTGAGCAACTTGATGTCACCCTTGGTGGTGTGGTCGTAACTCGCGAGGCAAATGGTATCGATGGTACGCAAGCCCAATTCGCGCGCGACGATCGCCGCCGGCACCAGGCCGCCGCGCGTCACCGCCGCGAGCGCTTGAAACGGTCCTGCGCCGTTGAGCCGCCACGCCAGCACCCGTGCGTCGCGGTGAAACTGATCCCACGACACCGGGAATGCCTTCTCGGCGCGGGCCTGCGCATCACTGTTCGAAACATGGCCGGCCATGGCCGTCACCTGCTCAACGTCCCGTGTTCAATCCCGCGATCATCACCTTCACCGCGTCCATCGCCGCCGTCAGCTTGGCCTGATCGCGCGAGCGCACGACGAGGTTGGTGTTGGGCTTCTGATCCTCGTCGAGAAACGGATAGCTGCCGATGATCGTATCAGGATGGGCATTGGCGATCTCGCGCAGCGGACCGCCGATGTCGCCCTCGCGCGCGTTGGCGCGCACCGAATCCGATAGCATCCGCACGCCGGTCTTCAGCTTCGGCGCGACGATGTCCATCATCGCCTGCATGATCGAGGGCACGCCTGCCATCACGATGACGTTGCCGAGCATAAAGCCGGGCGCAAGGATGGTGGCGCTTTGAATCAAATCCGCGCCGTCGGGAATCCGCGCCATGCGCAGCCGCGCCTCGTTGAGGTCCTGCCCGGCAAAACGCTCGCGAAACCGCGCCACCACCTCAGGGTGATGATCGATGCCGACGCCGAAGGCTTTCGCGACGCTATCGGCGGTGATGTCGTCATGGGTCGGACCGATACCGCCGGTCGTGAAGACGTAAGTGTAACGCTTCCGCAGCGCGTCCAGCGCGGAGATGATGTCGGCCTCGTCGTCGGCGACCACCCGCACCTCTTTCAGGTCGATCCCGATATTGGTGAGGTACTCGGCGATGAAGCCGATATTCTTGTCCTTGGTGCGCCCGGAGAGGATCTCGTCGCCGATCACCAGAATGCCTGCCGCCACCACGTCGCTCATGATCGCCTCACCTCGCCGGTCCGAACTCACCTTACCCTTAGCAGAAGCCGCGCGGCCATGCATAGGCGGGGCGACGATCCGGAATGGACTCCCGCTTTGCGATCTGCGCACACTCCAGCTATGGATTTCATAACAAACCGGACAGCAAACAATCCAGGGCGGGAAAATGGCAGCACCAGCTTCACATAAGGTCGCATTGGTCACCGGCGCAGGCTCCGGGGTCGGCCGCGCCAGCGCGCTCGCGCTGATGAAAGCGGGCTTTGCGGTAGTCCTCGCCGGACGCCGCGCCGACGCGCTGAACCAGACCGCCGAAGCCGGCAAAGCGTTCGGCACATCGCTGGTGGTGCCGTCGGATATGACCGACCCCACGTCGATCGCCGCGCTGTTCGCCAAGACCAAGGAAACCTTCGGCCGGCTCGACGTGCTGTTCAACAATGCCGGCATCGGCGCGCCGCCGGTGCCGTTCGAGGACGTCACCGTCGAACAGTGGAAAGCGGTGGTCGATACCAATCTCACCGCGCCGTTCCTGTGCACGCAGCACGCCTTCCGCATCATGAAGGACCAGACGCCGCGCGGCGGCCGCATCATCAACAACGGTTCGATCTCGGCCTACGCGCCGCGTCCGTTCTCGGCGGCCTATACCTCGACCAAGCATGCCATCACCGGCCTGACGCGCTCGACCTCACTCGATGGCCGCGCCTATGACATCGCCTGCGGCCAGATCGACATCGGCAACGCGGAGACCGAAATGACCGCGCGGATGGCGGATGGCGTGTTGCAGCCGGACGGCCGCAAGATGATCGAGCCGCGCATGGACGTTCAGAACGTTGCCGAGGCCGTGGTGTTCATGGCGACGCGCACGCTCGACGCCAACGTCATGTTCCTCAACGTGATGGCCACCAAAATGCCGTTCGTCGGACGGGGATAATCCCTACTCCAGCCGCTCGACCTTGCGCAGCGAGGGAAACAGCTTCATCCACAACAGCGCCACCGCGACGGTGCCGATGCCGCCGAGGACGGCCGCCGACACCGTGCCGAGCAGCGCCGCGGTGACGCCGCTCTCGAACTGACCGAGCTGGTTCGAGGCATTGATGAACAGGAAGTTCACCGCGCCGACGCGGCCGCGCATGTCGTCCGGCGTCGCCAGCAGCACCAGCGAGAACCGGATCACGACGCTGACGGTGTCGGCCGCGCCCATCACCGCCAGCGCTGCGAGCGACAACCACATTGTTTGCGACAGCGCGAAGACGACAGTCGCCACACCGAACACAATGACAGCCTGGAACATCCGCATGCCGACCCGACGGGTGATCGGATAGCGCGCCAGCACCGCCGTCGTCGCCAGCGCACCGACCGCGGGCGCAGCGCGCAGCAGACCCAACCCCCACGGCCCCGCATGAAGAATGTCGCTGGCGTAGATCGGCAGCAGCGCCACCGCACCACCGAGCAGCACCGCGAACAGATCGAGCGAGATGGTGCCGAGGATCGCCGGGTTGTGACGGACGAAAGCGACGCCGGCGAACAGCGCGCGGAACGTCGGCACAGCCGGCGCGCTCACCGGCCGCTCGCGGGTGATTGCACCCGCCAGCCCCGCGCCGAGCAGCCACAGCGCCGCCATCAGCACATAGGGAAAACTTGGCGCGAAAGCATAGGCGAAGCCACCAACGGCGGGGCCAGCGATGGTAACGATTTGCGCGGCTCCCGTGGAGATCGCGGTGCCACGCTGCACCTCGCCTTCCGGTACCACACCGGGCAGCAGCGCCGACACCGCCGGGCTCTCGAAGCCGCCGGCGATGCCGAGCACCGCCATCGCCGCGAAAATCTGTGGCACCGTGATCCAGCCGCCGAGGGTGCCCCACGCCAGAAACGCCGCGACCGCGCATTCGGCGATCTGACACGCGGCCATCACGCGGCGGCGATCGTAACGGTCGGCCGCGTGCCCGGCGACGAACACTAGCAGCGCCGTGGGAATGAACTGCACAAGCCCGATCATGCCGAGCTGAAATGCCGAGCCGGTCAGTTCATAGATCTGCCAGCCGACCGCGACCGCCGCGACCTGTGAAGCGAAGCGCGAAAAACTCCGCGCGCCGACATAGAACAGGAACGGACGATGTGTGAGCAGCATGGGTTCAAGGCGCGGCGAATGGGGCCACCGCTATAGCATAGCCCTCGCATCCGGCGACCGTCGCAAATGGCGGAGCGTGCTTGCCGATGCGCATGACTGCGCGATGGGCCTCTTGCGTCGTCCCACGGCTGACAAGGACGACGCAGCACTTGTGACGAGACGCTCAGCCCGCGAGTTCGACCGTTTCGAAATCCGCCGGCAGAATGACCTCCAGCAGTTCGGCGTCCTCGGAGTAATCGTTGATCTTGTGCTTGATGTGCGGCGGCTGGGTCCAGGCGCTGCCCTGTCGCATCGTTACTTCGCCCTCGCCTTCCAGTTCGGTCTTCACCCAGCCCTTGAGGACATAGACCATCTGGAATTGGGTATCGTGAAAATGCAGCTTCGACACCACGGCCGGATCGCACGGCTCGACGAAGCGCAGCACATGCGCGCGCACCATGCCATGCGTCGCGTCGACGATGCCGAGATCGCGATACTGCGCGTAGGTGCGCAACCCGGATTCGAAATCGGCATTGTTGTAATGACTGACGGCAACGCGTTGCGGCGGATGCACCGGCTTCGCGGCAGGCGCCGGATTGGCGCGAGGCGCACGCGCTTTGACGGTCGACTTTTTCGAGGGTCCACGCGCGGATTTGGCCGCAGACTTTTTCGCGACCTTGCGAGAAGGCTTCCGCGCAGCGACAGCCTTCATCGTTTTTGTCTTGTTTGTCTTGGTCTTCTTTGCCTTGGCCTTCTTAGCATTGGCCGCTTTGGTCTTGCCGGCTTTCGCGACCTTGCGCTTGTTGTTCTTCGCTGCGACGCGCGACAGTTTGCGCGCAGTTGTTTTCTTCGCGGGCTTTCTGGCCATCGACGATCTCCCTGCCGTTGTTGGCGATGCCGACCGCAAAGCGCGAGTCGGCTTCACATCCGGCGAGGTTAATCGCGCGACGCGGGAACAACAACGCGCGCCGGCCTCATATCAGTGCAGACGAAACACGCCGTCCACCGCGCGCAATTCCGCGGGCTTCACCAGTTGCGAATGCGCGACCGTCACCGATACCAGCGGCCCGTCCAGCGAGTTTGTCCAGAACGCGAGGAAATCCTGCAACGCCGGGAATTTCGGAAACAGGTCGTAGGCCTGCCAGACGTAGGATTGCAGCAGCCAGCGATGATCCGGCCGGCGATACAGGATTTCGGCGGTGGTCAGGCCGTAGCCGAGCAGCGCCTTGCGGAAATCTTCGGAGACCTCGCCGCCTTTGGCGAACCGACTGTTGGATGCGGCGTCTGCCGCGACCAACCCTTTCGAGACCAATTCCTTCGACGTCATGTCAAACCTCCTGTCCGGAGCGCGTCTGACAGAGTGGTCGCCAACCGAGCGACACCCGGTTCGAAAATGCGCTCACGTGAATGAAATGTGACGCACGACACCCGACGATCACAAGCTTAAAAGTTTAATAATGTGTTGATATATCAAGCGTTAGCAGCGACTTACCGCAATTGCTAACAACGCCCGCACCCGATCCCGCCATCAGCCGGAACGCCGCGACTAGCACTCGTTCATCCTGAGTGCTGATTTTTACGCGGACCCCCTTGCCGGAAACCGCCCGCCGGCCTATGTCCCGTAACAATTGCGGTGGCACTCGCTGGCCGTGATTGCTAATTCAGAAATTCAAATACCTTCAAAAACTTAGGAGGACTGCATGAAATTCCGTCCGCTTCACGACCGCGTCGTGGTCAAGCGCATCGACGCCGAAGAGAAGTCCGCTGGCGGCATCATCATTCCGGACAGCGCCAAGGAAAAGCCCTCGCAGGGCGAAATCCTCTCGGTCGGCCCCGGTGGCCGCGACGAGGCCGGCAAGCTGATCCCGATCGACCTCAAGGTCGGCGACATCGTGCTGTTCGGCAAGTGGTCCGGCACCGAGGTCAAGATCGACGGCCAGGACGTGCTGATCATGAAGGAGAGCGACATCATGGGCGTTCTCGAAGGCACCGCCGCCAAGAAGAAGGCCGCTTAATCCGCCTGCTCCGTCATCCTGAGGAGCCGGCGCAGCCGGCGTCTCGAAGGATGACGATCACCACAACGCTGTCACCCTTCGAGGCTCGCTTCGCTCGCACCTCAGGATGACGGTCTCGCAACAGACCACGAAGGAAAACCTACATGGCAAGCAAAGAAGTCAAATTCGGCGTCGAGGCCCGCGACAAGATGCTGCGCGGTGTCGACATCCTCGCCAACGCGGTGAAGGTGACGCTGGGCCCGAAGGGCCGCAACGTCGTGCTCGACAAGTCGTTCGGCGCGCCGCGCATCACCAAGGACGGCGTCACCGTCGCCAAGGAAATCGAGCTTGACGACAAGTTCGAGAACATGGGCGCGCAGATGGTGCGCGAAGTCGCTTCGAAGTCGGCGGACCTCGCCGGCGACGGCACCACCACCGCCACCGTGCTCGCGCAGGCGATCGTCAAGGAAGGCGCCAAGTCGGTTGCCGCCGGCATGAACCCGATGGACCTCAAGCGCGGCATCGACCTCGCGGTGGAAGCCGTGGTCGCTGACCTGCAGAAGAACTCCAAGAAGGTCACCTCGAACGACGAGATCGCCCAGGTCGGCACCATCTCGGCGAACGGCGACAAGGAAATCGGCGATTTCCTCGCAAAAGCCATGGCGAAAGTCGGCAACGAAGGCGTCATCACTGTCGAGGAAGCCAAGTCGCTCGACACCGAACTCGACGTCGTCGAGGGCATGCAGTTCGACCGCGGCTACATCTCGCCGTACTTCGTCACCAACGCCGACAAGATGCGCGTTGAGTTCGACGACGCCTACATCCTCATCAACGAGAAGAAGCTCTCCTCGCTGAACGAACTGCTGCCGCTGCTGGAAGCCGTGGTGCAGTCGGGCAAGCCGCTCGTCATCGTCGCGGAAGACGTCGAAGGCGAAGCGCTCGCCACCCTCGTCGTCAACCGTCTGCGTGGCGGCCTGAAGGTTGCCGCCGTCAAGGCGCCGGGCTTCGGCGATCGCCGCAAGGCCATGTTGCAGGACATCGCGGTGCTGACCGGCGGTCAGGCCATCAGCGAAGATCTCGGCATCAAGCTCGAGAACGTCACGCTGCAGATGCTCGGCCGCGCCAAGAAGGTGATGATCGACAAGGAGAACACCACGATCGTCAACGGCGCCGGCAAGAAGGCCGACATCGACGCCCGCGTCGCGCAGATCAAGGCGCAGATCGAGGAGACCACCTCGGACTACGACCGCGAGAAGCTGCAGGAGCGTCTGGCCAAGCTCGCGGGCGGCGTCGCGGTGATCCGCGTCGGCGGCGCGACCGAGGTCGAGGTGAAGGAGCGCAAGGATCGCGTTGATGACGCGATGCACGCCACCCGCGCCGCGGTCGAGGAAGGCATCGTCCCGGGCGGCGGCACCGCGCTGCTGCGCGCCGTCGAAGGCCTCAAGCGCATCAAGACGCAGAACGACGACCAGAAGACCGGCGTCGAGATCGTCCGCAAGGCGCTGTCGGCCCCTGCCCGCCAGATCGCCATCAACGCCGGCGATGACGGCTCGGTGATCGTCGGCAAGGTGCTGGAGAAGGATCAGTACGCCTACGGCTACGACGCCCAGAACCACGAATACGGCAACCTGGTCTCCAAGGGCATCATCGACCCGACCAAGGTGGTGCGTGCGGCAATCCAGAACGCAGCTTCGGTTGCGGCGCTGCTGATCACCACCGAGGCGATGATCGCCGAACTGCCGAAGAAGAACGCCGGCGGCCCCGCAATGCCTCCGGGCGGCGGCATGGGCGGCATGGATTTCTGATCCATCCTCAACCGCAAAATACAAAGGGGTCGCGAAAGCGGCCCCTTTTTAATTGCGGCTCTAGCGCAGCAGTAAACCGGAATCGCTAATCACAGTTAGATGAAGGTTCAGTCGCAGCTTACCGAAGAAAAGAAAGACAGCGATCACCATCGGCCCAACGCCTTGGATACACTAGCTAAAAATTGAAATGATCAATTGCTAGAGGAGCTACATCTTACTGCCACAGCCGCAGCAACTGTATCGACCCATTTAGGATCATTTTTCCAAGGCTTCGGGTATCCGCGCGGATCGGTAATCGCCGCCCATGCCGAAGAGAGAGTGTCAGTAGGCACCAACGCATCAAGAAAACGCGGATCAAATCTTTCCACAAGACTGAGTTCTAGGCATCGTAGACCGTTATATCCCGCCTCAACAACATCAGTCGCGACGACTCCCGATATTTGAACCCCGAACAATTCCTCAGCCCCGTCCAAAGCGCATTCTAACGTGTCGTCGCGCGCGACATGAAACAATCGATTTCGATATGCGTACTTGAGAAAACGCAACCTCTTTAGTGCTCGCATCTTGATGGCAGAAATTTTCCGCGCCTGACCAAGACAATCAACAATGTCATTAAAATCAAAAACGCACATTCCTTTAGCTGCCAGTTGATGAATTCCTATATTTCGAATCGCTACGAAAGCCATATCGCAAGAACAAAGCCAAGCCCAATATGAGCTAGTTGCAGATCGTGCTTTCCTCAGCAGTCCACAACCTTCATTTAACTCATGGTTATAATTCACTGCGGGCGTGAACTCGCAAAGCACCTTGGCAAGAAAATTGGTGTCATCTCGAACTATTATCCCCTCCTGCTTAAGGTGCTGAATGAACAAAGAACCGCTACTCGCCATACTTAAAATCTGATCTTCGCTAAACTCCGCAACCGACCAACCGTCATCTCGCCATTTCGATATCTCGCTTGAACCTACAACAAGAATGTCCCGATCACTCAGCCCATCGCAACGATTGCGCGCCATTGATCCAAATATGCAAGCTGATGACATGACTGTTCCTAGGGTAAAATCTTGCGATAAATCATCGACGCTAGCGTCGCGAAAAGCACGAAACCCATTAGACCTTCTGCTGCAACGACCAGTTTTCCGACAGATTCAGATGGCGTTATGTCGCCATAGCCAAGAGTTGTAAGAGTTATAACTGTAAAATAAGTAGTATCGGCAATCGAGTGAGGCCAAGAGCGAAATCTCAGCCCGAACTCCGCCGCAAACTGAAGATTCACGCATGCCAGGAGCGCTGTTAAAGTCAGCGCACTGATGGCATAATTTTTCAATCTGACCCCAAAACCGAGTAGATATTGAAATGCAAAACTAAACCCAATAAGGCACCATAACTCAATGCGCGCTCGCCAGTTCAATCCTTCTTGCTTTAAGTCGAAGCAGTACTGATATCGTATCCAGCGACGCGACTCAAAAATGGCATGTTGCGTAAAATCGGCTTGCGATTGCTGTCTGCAGTTATTCAACAACTCCTGATATAGGTGCAGTCCGATATTTTGGTACTTGTTTTTATCGAGACATTTTTCGAACGACGCAGGATTTAAATATACGTTTGAGATTTCCACTCGATACATGTTGCATTTTACAAATCTACATTTTGTAAAACGGCAGTTTCTCAGAGAGGTCGCTATAAACAAACATCCAGTGAAATCGCAATTTTCAAACTCGATATTTTCGATGAGCGTTTTGGAAAAGCTCACCTCCAAAAATTTTCGATCTCTTATCCGCCACCGTGCCGGCGCGTAAGGGCTTGCAAGATTGTTCGGCAGGTAAATTCTATTTCTTATTTCCCTCTCTTGCTTGATCAGGTCGGCAAACTCTTCCTCACTCTTGATATTAGTCGGATTACCTTGCAGCTTAAAGAAATCATCCGCTACGTGCACGACCTCTCTCCGAATCTTTGGTCAGCGCCCGACATCGAGTACGCAAATAACATCGAACGAATCCTTATTGATAGAATACCAACGCGCGTAGGTTGACAAATTCACACCATGGATTATATTCCTATTCATCCCGTCTCACTCGAGGGGCGGATCGCGATCGTCACGGACGCGAGGCGGGATGCGGTGGCGCGGCAGCGTTAGCCGTCGATTATCGCCCGGGCGCGAGCCCGGAGGGACGACGTACGCCTTGTACAAAGGGTGCGTCCGATGTCCGGAGAAGCGTGAGGGCGGCATGAGGCGGCGGGCGAACCACGCTGCGCGCTGAGCGCGGGAGTTTCCGCCGGGCGATGCGTCCCTGACGCCGCACCCGGTAGCGGCCCCACGCGCAGCGCTTTACGCGCCGGCCCAAGTCGTGTGGTCCTGCGAAATCCGGCCTGCTCTTTTCGTCTTCAACCGGAGACGAAAAGTACCGCGGAGACGACGGCGTCAGGTTTCGACCGTTGCCGGGGAGAGCACGAAGCAAGCCGGAAGCACACCGCGTGCGGAACGCCGGATGTATCCGGTGCTTTCGTGGTGACTAACTCGTGCGCTTATTTACTTCGCGCATGAGGCTGCGGACGCACCATGCGTCCGGCGTTCCGCGCGCCCTCTCGAAAGAAGGGGCGAGGACGAGAACCAAAACTCGGGCGCAACGCGCCGCGAGATCGCGACGGCGTGGGTTCATGTTGGCGTGGATGTGCCAGCGCCAGGCACTTTCTTTGAGGGCGCGAATGGGGCAAGCGCCCGGCGCGCGGGCTGTTTGACAATTCAATCCGAAGCCAGCCAGACGCATCATCGCGCGATGCATCGCGCGCGACGAAGATTGCTCACGCCAGCATCGCACTTCCCTCGCCCTTCCATTGCCGCCGCAGCATGTAGAGATCGCTCACGGTCTTCAGCGCCACCAGCAGCGCAAGGAAGGCGAAGTTATTGCCGAACACAGTGACAAGAAACGCGCCGAACAGAATCGAAACGTGCATGATCATCACGCGCCTGTAGGGGCCGAACATCACGTTGCCGGCGCTACCGGCATCGGTTTCCTCGCGCAGCGGTCGGCCCTGCCAGCGCCGGCGCAGCCACGGCAGCAGAAAGCCGAACAGAAAGCCGAGGCCGTGGCTGACGGCGAGGCCGATCAGCGCCACCCACAGCCCCTCCGCGACGATCATGTCGTGCAGCCGCGCCGGAATAGCCGAGAGGCTTCCGCCGGACCTGTTGCCGAACATCATGTTCAGGAAAACGAAATGGCCGGTCATGAAGCCGCCGAAGTGCACGATGAAGAACGGCACCACGAACAGCGCGAACCAGCCGGTGGTCAGCGCCATCTGCATGATACTGAGGCCGCCGATCACCAGCGTCTCCAGCCAGTAGATCACGATCAGGTCGAACAGCTTCCAGCCCCACAGCGCGACGCCGAGGAGCGGCAGCAGGTTGGCGACCAGCAGCACCGCCAGCGACAGCAGCACACGCGCCTTGCGAATCGATGGGTGCAGCAGCAGCGGCTGTGTGGATACAGCCCGCGCCTCGCCTCTCACGCTTTGCTCCACAGTGCCCCGCTTTCTGCCGCCTGCAGCATCTCGCATCGTGAGTGTCGCGCGGTTCCCCGTACGTTCATCCAGGGTTCATCCGTAGCGGACAACAGTGCGCACGGGAACGTGAACACGGCGTTCCCCACAATGAAGGAGATATCGCGTGAAAATAACCGCCCTTGGATTCGCCGCCGCCATTGCATTGGGTCTGGCTTCGTTCTCGGCTCCGGCATCGGCGCTGCCCGCCGCGCCCGGAATTGCCGCGCATTCGTCCGACGTGACCACGGTGCAGTATCGTCACCGCCATCGTCCGCACTGCACGATGAAAACTGTCGTCAAGCGCGGCCATCACGGCCACCGCATCGTCAAGCGCGTGCGCGTCTGTCGCTAAGCGCAGCATCTCAACGATACCGACGGCGGCCCTCGAGGCCGCCGTTTGCATTCGGCGCTCGCGTTATTCGGAAGAGCTGTGACCGTTCATTTCCGGCGGCGGCGAATTGTCCAGCGCATCGCCCTTCGCGCCGTCGAGCAGCGTGAGCTGATAGGCCTCGATTACCAGCGGGCCGCGCTTGCGTACCACCTCGCCCACCGCCTCGACATGGGCGAAACGTTCCGCCAGCTGCGCCTGCGCCTCCGGCTTCGGTTCATCGACCAGCAGCAGCTTGCCGCGCAGCATTGCGGCATCGGGCGCCGGCATGTTCACCCAGCGGATCCGCTGGTTGGTTTGCAGCACGCAGGTGCCTTTCGGCAGATAGAACATCAGCCAGCTCGTGGTGCCGTAGTCGTTGGCGAGCACGCACGCCGCGCCGGTTCGCGCCCGTGCCGCTTCGATCTGTGGCGCCAATTCGCGCCAGCCGACGCCGATGCTGCGCACGGTTGCGTCGCGGCGATAGCCGCTCAGCAGGCCGGTATCGGCCTGGATCACCAGAAGCGCGAACATCGCGATGCCGACCGGTGCGGCCCAGCGCAGCGAGAAGCGCACGGTCCGTCTGGCGCGTTCGTTCCAGTTCGCCACATGCGCTGCCACCGCGGCGACGATGGCGAAGGCGGGATAGATCGGGCTGAACCAGTTGGCCTCGACGCGGCTGTGCAGCGAATGCCAGGTGAAATACAGCACGATGATCCAGATCATCGCATTGAGCAGCGCCCGCGCCACATAAGCGCCGCCCCGCTTCGTCGCGATCGCATACAGTCCCATCGCGCCGAGCACGAACACCAGGGGAGAGGCAAACAGGATTTGCGTCGGCACGATCTCGGCGACGTAGCGCAAAGTCAGATGGGTGATCCGCGCGCGGCCGAATTGCTTGATGAACGACACCCAATGGTGTTCGGCGTTCCACAGGATCACCGGCGCGCACACCGCGAACGCCACCACGCCGCCGAGATAAGGCCACGGCGACAGCAGCCAGCGCCGCATCTTCGGCACCACGATGAGCCAGATGAGAATGGCCGGTCCGAAAAACAGCGCGGTGTATTTCGACAGCAGCGCCGCGCCGACCGCGAGACCGACCGCGAGCCACCACGCGCCGCGCTCGGTCGTGATCACTTTCGCAAGCGCGTAAAGCACGAAGCTCGATGCCACCATCAACGGCGCGTCCGGCGTCACGATCATGGTGCCGACCGCCGCCATCAGCGTGACGTTGAGCAGGATCGCTGCGGTGGAAGCAACGCGGCGGCCGCCGAACAGCATCGCCGCCGTCTCGTACACCGCCCAGCTCATCGGCAGCGCCAGCAGCACCGACACGAGGCGGACGCCAAACGGGGTATCGCCGGCGATCATGGTGCCGAGGCGGATCACCACCGCCACCATCGGCGGGTGATCGTAGTAGCCGCCGGCGAGATGTTTCGCCCAGGTCCAGTAATAGGCTTCGTCGAAACTCAGCGGCGTCACCGCCGCCGCGACGAGGCGAACCAGCACCAGCGCCGAAATCGCGAGCCAGGTTTGACGCAGCAGCCGCGCCTCGCTGGCCGTCATGGCAGGCTCACCGCTTGCGCCACACGAACAGGCCGGACATCGCGTAATTCCAGACCACGCCCATCAGCGCGCCGGCCGCGCCCGCGAGCCACCAGATCGGCTGCTGGCCATAGACCGAGAACGCCACGCCGACATTGGCAAACAACCCGACGCTGCACACCAGATAGAACATCAGCAAGCCGCTCACGATCGACAATCCCTTCAGCCGCTGATCGCGATAGGTCAGGAAATTGTTGAGCAGGAAATTGCTGGTCATGGCGGCGACCGCGCCGATCAACTGGGATTCAGCGAACGAGTAGCCGAATGCGTTGAAAGACACGTCGAGCACCGCTAGATGCACCACCAGACCGATCGAGCCGACCAGCGCGAACAACAGGAAGCGCAGCGAGACGGCGTCGCCGGTCATCTTCGCCAGCAGCAGACCGAGGAAGTCCAGCGCCACCATCGAGTCGAGTTTGCTCTCGCCGTGCAGTCGCGATCCGAACGCGTAAGGAATTTCGACGACGCGCAGCTTGCCTTGTCCAGTCGCGACAATATCCAGCAGGATCTTGAAGCCCTGCACCGACAGTTTCGGCGCAAGCTGTTCGAAGCGGTCGCGGCGGATCATGAAGAAGCCGCTCATCGGATCGGCGACCTCGACGCGCAGCAGTTTCTTCGCCAGCGTGGTGGCGAATTCGCTGGCACCGCGGCGCTGACGATTGAAGCTGTCGGCATTGCCGCCGTCGATATAACGGCTGCCGACCACAAGCTCCGCCTCGCCCCGTTGCAGCAGGCCGAGCATCTTCGGCAGTTGCGTTTCGTCGTGCTGCAAATCAGCGTCCATCACCGCGACACAAGGCGCGCTCGACGCCAGAATGCCCTCGATGCAGGCGCCCGACAGTCCGCGCCGGCCGATGCGGCGGATACAGCGCACGCGCGTGTCCCGCTGCGCCATCTCCTGCACTGTCTGCCAGGTCCCGTCGGGGGAGTTGTCGTCGACGAAGATGACCTCCCACGAGATGCCTTCGAGCGTTTCGGCCAGTCGCGCGAACAGCACGGCAACGTTGTCGCGCTCGTTGAATGTCGGCACGATGACAGAGAGCTGACGGGCGCCCGCCGCTTGTGAGGCATTCGCGAGTTTATCGGCCCGCGAGATATGCTGGGGCGCCTGCCCGACCATCTGATCCATGGCGCCAGCATATATCCGCGACATCTCGCCCTGCCAAGGCGAGCAATGGCCTACGGGCATGATTACCGAGGGGGCTTTGGACATATCGCGGATGCAGAAATGCCAACGGCCACGAACCGCAGGGTCCGCGTACATCCGGCGTGACCGTGCTATGTTGTGGCCGTCTCGGCAACGGAGCCCTGAGAGCATCGACGTTGCCGTTGTTTGCTAAATAGGAACGCGATCCGCTTTGCGCAAGAGGGCGTCTAAATGACCAAAAAAGCTGGAAAAATTCGTCTCGGCATCGGCGGCTGGACATTCGCCCCGTGGCGCGGGGTGTTTTATCCCGACAAGCTTCCGCAGGCGAAGGAACTCTCCTACGCCGCCAGCCACCTCACCTCGATCGAGATCAACGGCACCTATTACGGATCGCAGAAGCCGGCGAGTTATCGCAAGTGGGCGAGCGAGGTTCCTGACGGATTTGTGTTCTCGCTGAAAGGCCCCCGCTTCGCCACCAACCGCCGGGTGCTGGCCGAAGCTGGCGATTCGATCAAACGCTTCTACGATTCCGGCGTGCTCGAACTGGGCGACCACCTCGGCCCGGTACTGTGGCAGTTCGCGCCGACCAAGAAATTCGACGACGCGGATTTCGGCGCATTCCTCGAATTGCTGCCGCGCGAACTGGACGGACGTGCGTTGCGCCACGTCGTCGAAGTCCGCCACGACAGCTTTTGCACGCCCGACTTCGTGGCGCTGCTGCGGCAATTCGAAATCCCGGTGGTGTTTTCGGAGCACGCCACCTATCCGGCCATTGCCGACGTCATTGGCGATTTCGTCTACGCGCGCTTGCAGAAGGGGAGCGACGACATCAAGACCGGCTATCCGCCGAAGGCGCTCGACGCCTGGGCCAAGCGGTTTGAAACCTGGGCCGGTGGCGGCGAGCCGGACGACCTGCCGCGCGTGGGCGCAGCCTTGCGCAAGAAGCAGCCGCGCGACGTGTTCGCCTACGTCATTCACGAGGGCAAGGTGCGCGCGCCCGCCGCGGCGATGGCTTTGATCGAGCGCGTGACTTGAGGCCAATCAAGCGAAAGCGAGATCGTTAAATTTTAGCTCAAGTTCCCTAAACGTTCTAGTTGCAGCACTGGACCCGGACCACAACTCTGGGCTTCACTCTCATAAGTAGTTCTACGTAGCCAACGTAGAGGCTTGAGTGTAATGCCAGGGTTCCGGAACCGGAGTTGGGGCTGCGTTATTGCTGCGGTTCTTTTCGCCTGCAAACCCGGCGCCGCATCCGCGCAAACACCAGCCTCCTCCGGCCCCGACGACTTGGTCGGCGGCGCGACACCCGAACGCTTCCTGTTCTACAGCGGCTTCGATCTCTGGAACTTCGGCTACGCCGGTTATGCCGGCGCACGATGGGCGCCGAACTCGCTGAACAGCGACGGCTTTGTTCTCAGCGCATTCGTTTCCGACGGCATCGAACGTTTCGATACGCCGACGACACGTTACCGAACTGCGATCTTTCGGGCCTCGATCCTTCCCGGCTGGCGCTTCAAACGCGGCAACCTCGAAGTGAAAATGTTTGCCGGTCCGGATTTCGAATACGACGTCTTCTCACCCATGCAAGCCTACCGCCTGCCCCATCGCAGCAGCGTCGGCGCGCGGGTTGCGGTCGAGCTATGGTGGGAGCCCACCGCGGTCACGATGCTGTCGGCGTCCGCCTCGGTCACGACCATTGCCAGCGGCTACAGCGCACGAGTTGCAGGTGGCTGGCACGTGCTTGATGCCGGCTGGGTCGGTCCGGAAATCGCAATGTCGGCGGATCGCTTCAGCGAGCAGTATCGCGTCGGCGCACATCTCACCGGCTTGCAAACAGGCGCATTCGAATGGTCGCTCGCCGCCGGCTATGTGCAGGACAGCTTTCGGCGCAACGGAATGTATGGCCGCATCAGCGTGCTGACGCGGCGCTAATCTCACTAAGCAGACTTGCGCACCGCGTTATCGACCAGCGTTTTGCCGAGCGACCAGATCGCGCCGGGCACCTGATGGCTTGCCGCGATGGTCGCGTCGAACGCGTTCTCGATCCACTTGCAATCGTCGGCGGTGACAGTCAGCGACGGCAACAGCTTGATCGTGTGGCTGCCATGACCCGCCACCTGCGTCAGGATCTTGTGATCCTTGAACAGCGGCACGGTGATCAACTGACAGAACAATCCCTTGTTGGCACTCTCCAACAAATTCCACGCGGCCTTGAGCCGGAACGATTTTGGCGGCCCGAATTCGACGCCAATCATCAATCCCTTGCCGCGCACTTCCTTGAACATCTCGTAGCGCGGGATCAACGCGGATAGCGCAGTGATCAGTTGCTCGCCACGCGCGGCGGCGTTCTCGATCAGCTTCTCCGCTTCCATTACTTCCAGCGTCGCGATGCCCGCCGCCATCGCCAGATCGTTCTTGGCGAAAGTCGAGCCATGAACCACCGCGCGATCCATGCGGTTGAAGATCTTGTCGAAGATGCTCTTGCGCGTCAGCACCGCGCCGACCGGAACGTGTCCGCCGGACAGCGACTTGGAGAGCAACACCATGTCGGGCTCGACATTCCAATGCTCGACAGCGAGAAATTTACCGGTGCGTCCCATGCCGCTCTGGATTTCGTCGGCGACCATGATGGTACCGTAACGGCGACAAAGCGCCGCAGCGCCGGGCAGGAAATCGTCGGACGGCATATTGACGCCCTTGCCCTGGATCGGCTCGACGATGAAGGCCGCGACCTGACGCGTCGACAGCGCCTGTTCCAGCGCGGCCAGATCGTTGAACGGCACCACGCTGCAATCCGGCAGCAGCGGTCCGAAACCACCGCGGAAATTATTGTCGGCTGTGAGCGACAACGAGCCGTAAGTCAAACCATGATAACCGTGGTCGCAATAGACGATGCCCTGCCGTCCGGTCGCACCGCGCGCGAACTTGATCGCGGCCTCGACGCATTCGGTGCCGGAATTGGCGAAGAATACCTTCTCGAGATACGGCACGCGCGCGAGCAGCCGTTCCGCGAGAATGCCGGCCAGTGTCGACACATCCATCTGCACGAGGTTGGGCAGGTCGGCATCTAACACGCTCTTGAGCGCTTGACGCAGTGCCGGATGGTTCCGCCCGATGGCGAAAACGCCGAACCCGCTCAGGAGATCGAGATACCGCGCACCCGCGCGGTCGAAGAGATACTGTCCCTCGCCGCGCTTGAACCCAACGTCGTATCCGATCGTCTTAAGAACCCGGACGAGTTGTTCGTTGAGATGCCTCGTATGCAGAGAACTGCGCTCTGCCTCACGATCCACAAACATCTCGGAAACGTCTAGATTTGAATATACCATCGGCTACATATTTCGGTTGATGTGCTGCGCGTCAATCAAAAAGCCCGTTATGACGTTCTCGATTCGCCGCAGTCAAACTGGTCAAATCACAGGGTTCACCATGTTGCAGTCTTCCCGATCCGCCAAGCGCATTCTGGCCTGTTGTGGCTTTCTTCTGGCCGCCATTATGACGCCGGCGCTGGCTGGCGATCCCACCGGCGACTGGCGTGTCGAGGACGGCGTCGCCCACATCCGAGTCGCGGCATGCCACGGTAGCATGTGGGGGGCTGTGGCGTGGGAGAAAATCCCCGGCGGACGCGACAAGAACAATCCCGACGCCACGAAGAAATCGCGACCGACGCTCGGGATGCCGATCCTGCTCGACATGAAAAAGAAAAAGGACGGCACCGATCAGTGGGAAGGACAAATCTACAACGCCAAGGACGGCAAGCTCTACGACTCCACGATGACGCTGAGCAATCCGAACGAACTCGAGATCGAGGGATGCGTGCTCGGTATCCTGTGCGGCGGCCAGACCTGGAAACGCGTGAGCGGCCCGATCCCCAGCAGCCCCACCAATTCGACCGCCGCGAGTCCCGCTGCGAAATCGGCATCCACCGCCAAGGGCCATCAGCACGCGCCACCGAAAAGCGCCGGCAAGGCGCCGCCGAAAACCGTCGGCCAGAAAGGCGCGGCGGAGACCGGCGAAGCCGCCGATCCCGTCGGCGATATCTGCCTAATTCCCGATATCGCGCGGACGACCCATTAGCGCCGGCTGGAACAGCAGCACCGCGGCGAGCGTCGTTACCAACGACAGCGCCAGCAACTTGCCCATGCTGGCGGTGCCGGGATGGCTCGACAGCCACAGGCTGCCGAACGCGGTCGCCGTCGTCAGCGCGCTGAAGAAGATCGCGCGGGTCAGGCTCGATTGCAGCAGGTTGGTGTGCCCTGCCCGCCACGCCACCACGTAGTAGATCTTGAACGCGACGCCGACGCCGAGCAGCAACGGCAAAGCGATGATGTTAGCGAAGTTGAGCGGCAGTCCGATCAGCACGCAGATTTCCAGCGTCAACGCGCCCGCCACCAACAGCGGCACCAGCGTCATCAAGACGTCGGTGATCCGTCGCAATGCGATCCACAACAGGATGCTGATGGAGAGCAATGCCCACAGGCCAGCGTGAATGAACGCCTTCACGATGGTGTCGCCGGATTTGAGGATCGAGACCGGCCCGCCAATCGCGTTGGGCTCAGCCGCAAGCACCGCATCGGCAAAATTGCGCAAGACTTCGTTGTCGTTGGAATCGCCCTTTGGCGAGACCTCGACGCGCACTTGACCGTCGGCGGTCTTCCACGACTTCACCAGATCCTGCGGGAGCGTTTCGAGGCTCACAGGCTGCGCTTGCAACGAGTTGCGCAACTGATCGAACATGATCTGCAGTGGCGTGACGAACACCGCCTGTACCTTGTTGCGCACGGCTTCGGTCGCACCCGCCGTTTTGGTAAGCGCATCGGCAAGCCGCCGCGCCGCCACCGCGCCGGGTCCCTTTTGATCGCCCGCAGTTTTGCGCAGGCTTTCTACCGCGCCCTTGAGCGCAGCGACATTCTCCGCATCGGACGGCGCCGGGTCGACCTGATCCGGATTGATGGCCGGATTGATCACGTGCGCGCCGGCCTGAATCAGCTTCAGCTTGGCCGGCTGATCATCGGGCACGAAGCTGTCCAGCGACATCACGCGCAGCACCTGCGGCAGCTTCGAAAGCTTCTCCTCGACCTGTTTCGCGGCAGCTTCATTCGGCGTCATCACGTTGATGGCGTTGGCGCCGGTGTTGGGGTCCTTGCGCAGGTCGAGATAGGTCGCGATGGATTCAACCTTGGGATTGCGCAGGTGAATCGGATTGAAATCGAAGTGCAGGAAATACAGCAGCGGCAAACCGCCGATCACCAGAAGCAGCGTGCCGACGATGATCGGAACGCGATGCTTTTCGAGGAAATGATCCACCGGCGCGAGGAAGGCATAACCGACCGCATCCTTTTCGCCGGGCGGATTGAGCAAGGTCAGCAGCGCGGGCAAAACGGTGATGCTGGCGAAGAACGCCACCATCATTCCGACGCCGGCGATAATGCCGAGTTCGGAGACACCCTTGTAGTCGGTCGGCAGGAACGACAGGAAACCTGCCGCCGTCGCCACTGCCGCAAGCGACAACGGCACGGCGGACCGCTTCGCCGCGCGCAGCAGCGCGAAGCGCAGGTCGTCCTGCTTGTAGCGCTCCGAGCGGTAACGCACGCTGTATTGAATGCCGAAATCGACGCCGAGGCCGATGAACAGCACGGCGAACGCCACCGAAATCAAATTGAGCGCGCCGACCATCATTAAACCGGCCGCGGTCGTGATCGCAAGGCCGACCGTGAGCGTTGTCGCTACGGCGAAGATGATCTTCGGGGAGCGTAGCGCCAGCCAGAGGATGAACAGTACCACAAGCACGGTGCCGATGCCGTTGACGAGCGCGCCTTCCTGCACGGTCGCGAACTCTTCGTTGGCGATCGGCACCGGACCGGTCAGGCGCACCCGCGCGCTGTATTCCCCGGCGAGGTTGATGTCGTTCGCCGCCTTGCGGATCGCATCGGTCGCGGCTTTGCCCGGCTCCAACTCGTCGAAGTTGAGGATCGGCTTGACCTCGATGAAGGCGCGCTTGTCTGCATCAGTCGGCGGCTGGTCACTGACCAGCCCGCGCCAGGAGAAGGCTGCATTACCCTTGTCGAGCGTTTGCTCGACCGTGCCGGCGATGGTGTCGAGCGGACGCGCAGCGGAATCGAGCGTGAACTGGCCGCGCTTGATGCCCATCAGCGCGATCTCCAGCGCACCGGTCAACCCGCGCAGGCTGGGATCGCCTGCCATGACTTCGAGCAACGGCGCAGCCGATTGAAACTGGCCGGTGATCTGCGCAACTTCGGCGGTGGGCAGGAACAGCAATCCGTTCTTCTCGAAGAACAAACCGCCGCCGAGACGCCGCACCGATTCGAAATTGACATGGTTTTCCTGAAGCTTCTTCTCCAACGCTGCGCCGGCCGCGCTGGCGAACTCCGGCGTCGGCGCTTCCACCACCGCGATGATCAGCCGCTCCTGATCGAACGCCTTCTCAAACGCGATATCGCGCTGCCGCCAATCGAGGTTCGGCGAGATCAGTTTGTTGATGTCGGTGTTGATGGCGAAATTCTGGACGGCATAGACACCCGCGAACGCCGTCAAAAGCACCGCAACCAATACGGTCGGGATCGCAAATCGCGTACAGAACCCGACGACGGAAACAACGAGGCGTGTCAGCACGGTCTTTCTTTCTTTAGGCAGCCAGCTATCGGTGCGGGAATCGAGGTCAATTCAACGCGGGGCTGTCTTACCAAACTTCAGATTTGAAGAAATGTTCGACTGCAAGCGCTGCGATGACGGGTATGGCTTTCATTGAAACGGTCACGGCGACTTGTCGGGAAACTTGCCGATGGCTCCCCCGACTCGTTGCACGCGGGCTATATACAAGGTTCAGCGCCCTATCCAATCGAGCGGCGGCGATTTGCCGCCTGCCCCGAAATCGCCGCGAAACCTCGCGGGAACCGAATAGTCAGGACTAAGTGGCGGCAAGATGACGGAGGCCGCTCGGTTCCACGTCACCGGAAAACTGCACTATAATACCGGTTTCGGTAACCATCCCGTCAACTGCATGGCCTTCATCGGGCCCGTGGTTTGGCGCTGCCCGGCTGAACCCTTATATGGCGGGGAACGACTAAATAGCACTCGTTCCTATCCCATGGAGAACCCGATGCGCATGGCGCATCCCGGCTGAAGGTCCCGCAATGGAAGTTTTTCTCGCTCAACCCCGAGGGTTTTGCGCCGGTGTCGTGCGCGCCATCGAGATTGTCGAACGTGCTCTCGAGAAATACGGTCCTCCCGTCTATGTCCGGCACGAAATCGTCCACAACAAGTACGTCGTCGAAAGCCTGAAGGCCAAAGGCGCTATTTTTGTCGAGGATCTCGACGAAGTTCCGCCAAACGCCGTCACGGTGTTCTCCGCCCATGGCGTCGCCAAAAGCGTGGAGGAGGAAGCCGCCAGCCGCGGATTGCCAGTCCTCAATGCAACCTGTCCGCTCGTGACGAAAGTTCACAATCAGGGCAAGCGATACATGTCCAAAGGCCGAATCGTCATCCTGATCGGGCATGAGAGCCACCCCGAGGTGGTAGGAACCATGGGCCAGGTCCCCGGCCCGGTCCTGCTGGTGCAAAATGTCGCGGATGTCGCCGCCCTCGACCTGCCAGCGGACGCTCCGGTGGCCTACATCACGCAGACGACACTGAGTGTTGATGACACCAGGGACATTATCGCGGCGCTGCAGACCCGGTTTACAGACATTCAAGGCCCTGACACGCGGGATATCTGCTATGCGACACAAAATCGTCAATCTGCTGTAAGAGACCTCAGCAAGCTCGTGGACGTTATCCTCGTGGTCGGCGCAACAAACAGCTCAAATTCGAACCGTTTGCGTGAGATCGGAGCCGAGGCGGGCGTCCCAAGCTATCTCATCGCGGATGGCAGCGAACTAAATCCCGATTGGCTGGCGAACGCAAAAGCTGTAGGCATCACCGCTGGTGCTTCGGCTCCCGAAGTGCTGGTGGACGACGTGATCGAAACGCTGCGGCGAATCGGTCCGGTGGCCGTATCGGTACTGCCCGGCCGCGAGGAGAACATCGAATTCCGGCTTCCCGCCGAATTGACACGGGCCGACGTCGCCTAACGGCGAGATGTGGTGCGGCCAGAAAGAACCTTGAGAATGGCTATACCTTTTCTGAAAGAGATCCGTATCGGCGGCTACATTATGAAGCAGAAGCTCATGGGCCGGAAACGCTATCCGCTCGTGCTGATGCTTGAACCGCTATTTCGCTGCAATCTGGCCTGTGCCGGCTGCGGCAAAATCGATTATCCGGACGCGATCCTCAATCGCCGCATGTCGGCGCAGGAGTGCTGGGACGCCGCCGAGGAATGCGGCGCGCCGATGGTGGCGATCCCGGGCGGCGAGCCGCTGATCCACAAGGAGATCGGCGAGATCGTGCGCGGCCTCGTGGCGCGCAAAAAATTCGTCTCGCTGTGCACCAACGCGCTGCTGCTGGAGAAGAAGCTCGATCTGTTCGAGCCCTCCCCGTACCTGTTCTTCTCGGTGCATCTCGACGGCCTCAAGGAGCATCACGATCGCTCGGTGTCGCAGAAGGGCGTGTTTGACCGCGCCGTGTCGGCGATCAAGGCGGCCAAGGCGCGCGGCTTCACCGTCAACGTCAACGCCACCATCTTCGACAACCATCCGGCCGATGAGATCGCCAAGTTCCTCGATTTCACCACCGAGCTTGGCGTCGGCGTATCGATGTCGCCGGGCTATGCCTACGAGCGCGCACCGGATCAGGAGCACTTCCTGAACCGCACCAAGACCAAGAAGCTGTTCCGCGACGTCTTCGCGCTCGGCAAGGGCAAGAAGTGGAACTTCATGCACTCCAGCCTGTTCCTCGATTTCCTCGCCGGCAACCAGAGCTACGAATGCACCCCGTGGGGCATGCCGGCGCGTAATATCTTCGGCTGGCAGAAGCCCTGTTATCTGCTCGGCGAAGGTTACACCAAGACCTTCAAGGAATTGATGAACGAGACCGATTGGGACACCTACGGCACCGGCAAGTACGAGAAGTGCGCCAACTGCATGGCGCATTGTGGTTACGAGCCGACCGCGGCCGACGCAGCCTTCCGTAACCCATTCAAGGCCGCCTGGGTCGCGTTGCGCGGCATCCGTACTACCGGCCCGCTGGCACCGGAGATCGACCTCTCCAACCAACGGCCGGCGCAGTACATCTTCGCCCAGCAGGTTCAGAAGACGCTGACGGAAATTCGCCGCGACGAAGCTGCGGAAGCGGCCGCCAAAGCCGCCGCCAAGCAGAAGACCTCGACAGCCGCGTAAGCGGTCCGCCCCCTCTTCAGTGTCCAAAGCTCAATAAGCCTCGCTTCCGGTAAACCGGAAGCGAGGCTTATTATTTGGGATGACGATGCACTCAGCCTGAACCGTCATGCCCGGCTTATGCCGGGCATCCACGTCCTTGCTCGGTTCGATCCCAGAAGAAGAGCGTGGATGGCCGGGACGAGCCCGGCCATGACAAAACTGAGGTTTTGCCAAGCAAACTAAAAAGTCCGGAAATTCGATCGCTTAGCCGGAGACTTTAAGAACCCGCCGCCGCGAGTTGACGGCCGATCGCCGAGATAGCCGACGTGGCCTCCGCGGGCCGTCGTGCGGCGGCATGATTGCGGTTGTGATGGGTCTGCGAGAACACCGTGGTCCGCTGCATCATCAGCGCCGGCTGGCAGCCGCGCAGGCTGCGCAAGGCGCGATTGAAATCGCGGCCGGTCGCCATCAGCGCACGAACCACCATCGGATTACGCGCGATGCCGCGCAGCACGGCGCCAAGATTGATGTTGCCGTCCGGCTTCACGGCGTTGACCGCCAGCGCCGGCAACGCGCGGCTCGCCGGATCGCTGATGACACGCAACGCAGCAAACGGCAGGCCCGCCTCGGTCGCGTAAGCCGCGGCGATGTGGCTTTCCATATCGACCGCGGCAGCGCCAGTCTCGCGACGCAGCGCAGCCTTCGCGGACCGTGCCGGAACCACCTGCTCGACACCGACGAGGCGCGCGCGGACGATCCGCCGCCCCCCGAGCCCATTGTCGTCGATCAGTTCTTCGCTAAGCGCCGCGCCGGCCAGCCAGCTTTGCGGACCTGCGGTGACGTCAGTGGCGACCACGACGTCGCCCGACTCCAGTTCAGGATCGAGCCCACCGGCCACGCCGAAGCTGATCACCCCGCGCACCGTGCCCGGATCGAAACCGGCCAGCAGCGAACGAAGCTGCGTCGGATTGCTGCTGCTGCAAATGACGGTCATGCCGGGGCCGGCGGCAATGCGCGCCTCCTGCATCAGACCGGTCACGATCAGGACGGGCCGCGCGTCGAATTCACCCGCAGGCACAACTCGGTCCCCTGTCCCCAAGATCACATCCCGACCCCTACAAGCCTGCTGTTCGTCGAATGAAGGTTGCGGTATCGGGCTAGCGCCCAAAGGGGGAAGAACTTCCGATAACCGTGGTACCTCAGGTAGAATACACGCGGAAAACCGGTCGCTGTATAGCGGGTCTCGTCCCACTCACCCGCTTCATTTTGCGCCTGTGACAAATACGCAACACCTTTGTGAACCGCCGGATGATCGGCCTCACCGGCCGCCATCAGCGCCAGCAGAGCCCAGGCGGTTTGCGACGAGGTGCTGGGCGCCGCCTCATAACCCTTGTAATCCAGCTTGTAGCTGTCGCCGTCCTCGCCCCAGCCGCCATCCGGGTTCTGGATCTTGACCAGCCAATCGACTGCCTTGCACATCGTCGGGGACTTGTGGTCGACGCCGGCGGCGTTGAGCGCGCACATCACCGACCAGGTGCCGTAGATGTAGTTCAGGCCCCAGCGGCCATACCAGGAGCCTTCGTCGAGCTGGGTGCGAATCAGATAATCGACCCCCCTCTTCATCGCCGGGCTGGTCTCCACCGTCTCGCCGAGCTGCGCGAGCATCGAAACGCAGCGGCCGGTGACGTCCTCGGTCGGCGGGTCGAGCATCGCACCGTGATCGGCGAACGGGATGTTGTTGATGTAGTATTCGAGGTTGTCGGCATCGAAGGCGGCGAACCCACCGTCCTTGCTTTGCAGCCCCTCGATCCATTCCCGCGCACGGGCGATCGCCGCATCGTACTCCTTGCCGCCGTCGAGCCGGCGGGCGCGGTCCATCGCCATCACCACCACGGCGGTATCGTCGAGGTCGGGATAGTGGGCGTTGGCGTATTGGAAGGCCCAGCCGCCCGGCCGGACGTCGGGACGCTTTGCGGCCCAGTCGCCCTTCACGTCCAGCACTTGCAGCGGCTTAAGCCAATCGAGCCCCTTGCGGGCCCGCGCGACGGATTCCGCGTCGCCGGCCTCGAGCAACGCGTGACCGGTGAGTACAGTGTCCCACACCGGCGAAACGCAGGGCTGGCAATAGGCTTCGTCGTCATGGATCGCGAGCAGCTTGTCGATGCCGCGCAAGGTAGTGGCGCGTGGCGGATGATCCTTCGGATAGCCGAGTCCATCATACATCAGCACGGTGTTGACCATCGGCGGGAAGATCGCGCCGATGCCGTCCTCGCCGTTCAGCCGCTCCTCGACGAAGGCCTGTGCTTCCGCCATCGCGCGCGCGCGCAGCTTCTTCGGAAACATCGGCTCGATCACCCGCAGCACCGCGTCGATGCCACGGAACAGCAGGAACCACGCCGTGCTCTGGTGCGGCGCTTTCGGCGAGAACCCGACCTGCGACGGCGGCGTGATGAACAGTTCATCGATGCCGACGCCGCGCGCGTTCTGCGCCTTGATCTTCAGCGCGGCGAGCATCATCAGCGGCACCATGGTGGTGCGCGCCCAATACGAAATCTTGGTCAGATGAAACGGCGACCAGCGCGGCAGCAGCATGATCTCGATCGGCAGCACCGGCACCGCGCGCCACGACACGACGCCGAAGAACGCCATCAGAAAACGGGTGAAGACATTCGCCTTCTCCGCGCCGCCGTGCGCGTGAATGGCTTCGCGGGCGCGCGCCATGTGCGGCGCGTCGGGAGAATCCCCAATCATCTTCAGCGCGAAGTAGGCTTTCACGCTGGCGCTGACATCGAGCGCGCCGTCCTGAAACAGCGGCCAGCCGCCATGCTCGCCCTGAATGCGGCGCAGGTAATTGCCGATCTTGGCTTCGATCTCCGGCGATGCAGGCTCGCCGATCTGATGCCGGAACAGAACGTATTCTGCGGGAATGGTGGCATCGGCTTCGAGTTCGAAGACCCAGTGGCCATCGGGCTGCTGATGATCGTGCAACGCCTTCGTCGCCGCCGCGATGCTGCGGTCGAGTTCGGCTTTTTCAATGATGGATTGAGGAGTGGTGTTGAGCATCTCGATCTCGTGGTCCAATGAAACAGCGCGGGACAGCTAAGGCGGCCCGTCAGTTCTTCAGGAGCAAGTCGGCCGCGCGGTTACCCGAGCGCACCGAGCCTTCGATGGTTGCCGGCAGACCGGTATCGGTCCAGTCGCCTGCCAAAACCAGATTCGTCCATTGCGTCCGCGCGCCGGGCCGCAACGCATGTTGTTCCGGCGTGGCCTCGAAGGTGGCGCGGCGTTCGCGCACGATTTGCCACGGCGGCAGCGGCGCGGCAATGCCCGCAGCCTTGCAGACGTCATCCCAGATCGCCTGCGCCAGTTCCTCGCGCGGCCGGTCGACCAGATGATCGCCACCGCTGATGGTCACCGACAGCCGCTCCGGAAACGCGAATAGCCAGTCGATCAGGCCGTTGACAATGCCCATGATCGGCGGCGTGCTGGGCGGCGGCGCGAAGCGAAAATGCGCGTTGACGATGGCGCAGAATTTGCTCGGTGCGGTCAGCCCCGGCAGCAACGCCACCGCGGGTCGCGGCGGCACCGCCATCACCACGGCGTCCCGCGGACCAAGATCGATTGTCTGATCGCCCAACGAGAGTGCGCTGACGCGATTGCCGTCGAAGGTGAAGTTGCGCGCCTCATGGCCGATGTCGACGCTGCCGCCGCGCTCACGAATGAAGCGGATCGCGGGATCGATCAGCACCGAACTCAGGCCGTCGCTGGCGATCAGCGGACGACACGCCTGCCCGCCCACCAGCAGTGTTTCGCGAATGATCGCACCGGCAAGACCGGCCGAGCCGTTCGGCGGATCGATGTTGAGTGCGGCCAGCAACAGCGGCTGTACCAGCCGCGAATACAACGCGCCCTCGCACTTGATCGCATCGCCGATGCGTTTGTCGGTCCCCGCCCACACCAGCGGCGCGAGTCCGAAGTAATCGGCTGCGGAGGTACCGGGCACGCGACGCTTGGCGTCGAATACCCAGAACGGCACGCGGCCGTCGTTCATGCGCAGCACCCAGCGCTCATCGGTGCCGAAATCAACGAAGTCGAAGCGCGCCTCATCCGGACCTTTCAGCCCTTCGAGATTGCCGATCTGCCGCGCGTAAGTGAGCGCATGATGATTGCCCGACAGCAGCAGATGATTGCCGTTGTCGATCATCAGATCGGTCGCGCCGTCGTAATAGGTGCGGCAGCGCCCGCCGACCTGTTGCGTCGCTTCGTGCACGCGCACGGTGCGGCCGGCGGCGGCGAGCCGTACACCTGCCGAAAGGCCGGAAATCCCGGCGCCGATAATGTGAACGGTGGATGACATCAGATGACCGCGTATCGCAGGAGGATCGCCATCTTCGCCGCCTTGCTGAGACGCACCGGCGCGCGCGGTGGCGCGAAACCGCGCGCCACCAGACGATCGAGAATGACCTGATAGTATTTCGACATGATGCGTGGGGCGCGCACGATCTTGCGCGGATGCCGCGCCATGATCTCGTCGGACTTGATGAAATGCTCGCGCGCCTGCGCCAATAGCGGCGCACAGACTTTCTGCATCGCCGGTTCGCGCATCACCACATCCGGATCGTCGCCGGTGATGCCCGCCGCGAGCAACGCCTCGCGCGGCAGATACAGGCGGCCGATGCCGGCGTCTTCATCGATGTCACGCAGGATGTTGGTGAGTTGCAGCGCGCGGCCAAGATGATAAGCGAGCCCCTCGCCGTCCTGCTCCGGCAATCCGAACACCCGCACCGACAGACGGCCCACGGCGCTGGCGACGCGGTCGCAATACAGATCGAGCGTCGCAGTATCAGGCGCGCGGATATTGCCGACAACGTCCATCTCCATGCCATCGATGATGGCGAGAAAATCCTCGCGGCGCAGGCCGAAGGTCCGCACCGACGGCAGATAGCTTTTCAGCCGCTCCGGCGGATGGCCGGCGCACAGCGCGTCGATATCGCGGCGCCATTGCTCCAGCGCTTCGCGGCGTCCCTCGCGCGGGCCGTCGGCATCGGCGATGTCGTCGACTTCGCGGCAGAACGTGTAGATCTGGAACATCGCCTCGCGTTGCGCGCGCGGCAGAATGCGCATCGCCGCGTAGAACGAACTGCCGGACGCGGATGCGCCGGAACTTGCGTCGGCCGCCGCCTCAATGCTCATGCGCCGGCCGCTCGCTTGGCGGTGGGCCGCCGCAACACGCGCCGCGTCAACTCCATGGCCATGCCGCTGAAGCTGTAACCCACGAACTGATGCGGCCGCAGATGCACACGCTCGCTGAGCGGATCACGTACCTTCAACAGTTGCACGATCTTGTCGGCATAGGTCTGGATCACCGCGATCTCCAGCCCGAGACGCGTATCGACCACGCCGGCATTCAGCGACTTACCTTCATCGAGCAACGCTTCGTTGCGGCGCGCGAGCGCGTGCAGGCATTGCAGAAGCTGCGGCGCCGACTTGTCCTGCCCCAGCATCTCAACGCTGGCGCCAGCCGCAGCGAGAGCATCGCGCGGCAGATAGACGCGATTGATATCGCGATAATCCTTGCCGCAATCCTGCAGGTGATTGTTGATCTGCAATCCGGCACAGACGGCGTCCGACGCCGGCCACGTCGACGTGCTCTCGCCATGAACATCGAGCATGAAGCGGCCGACCGGCATCGCCGAATAGCGGCAGTAGTGAATGACCTCGTCCCAATTCTCGTAGCGCAGCTTGGTCACGTCCATGCGGAACGCGATCAGCAGATCAAGCGCATGACGCGGCGGCATTCCCCGCTCCGCGAATGCTTCGCGCAGGCGCACGGCTTCTGGCTGGCTGTTGCCGCGCCCGAGCAGTTCGGCTTCCAGCAGATCGAGATTGGCGAGCTTCTCTTCCGCGCTCAACGTCGCATGATCGGCGATGTCGTCGGCGGTGCGGACGAAGTTATAGAAGGCGAGAATCAGCGCCCGATGGCGCGGATGGATGATCCATGACGCAACCGGAAAATTCTCGTCGCGATGGGTCTTGCCCGATCGCAGCTCGCTCGCAGTCGTCATCGGAAACGGCTACATTCATTTCGATGGGTGGATAGCGCCAGCACGCCATTCCTTGGCGCGCATCCGCGGTTCCGCCCTCATATATGGGAAGTTCGCCCATAAAACCAATGCATTCTGTCGCAGATGGGCACCCGACACGCTGCCGCTGCCGGGCAAAGCGGTGCGGGAACTCACCTTCCGGACACTTCCCACCCGCGGACAGGGATCGACCTGTCCGCGTTCAAGACTGCGGAACAGTCTGCTGATGCTTATTGGCCGTGATTAACGAGGACCTGATTGCAAGCCTTGGTCAGTTTCGCCCGATGTTCTTTCAGACAACCCAGGATCACCAGATCGCCCTGATCCATCAGTTGGCGGCAATGCCGCGTGACATCCCGGGTGCAGGCTTTTTGCTCCGCGTCGGTGCCGCTGCGCTGGTTTGCGCTCTGATTTTGAGCCATTGCAGCGGTGGATAGCGGCGCCAACAGTGCGAGCAACAGGAGAATTCTGGGCATTGTGGTCCTTCGTTTCTGACAAAAATACCTGCGCGACCGATCATCGCGATCGCGATCATTCGCATTTAGGGACGGCAATGCCGACGGCAAGTCACGGACAGCCTGTCAACCGATTGAATACTGACAGGGCCGACACGCCGTCAACAATCTTACCTCATTGCTGCTCCTCACAAACGCGCGCGAGAATCAGCGTCCACCAACATGGCACGACGCTGAAGCTATCCGCCAAAGCGCCCGCAAATACGGCTAAAATTACGGCAGACCGACGTGAGGTGTATAAACAACCGCGCCGCTCAACGTGAAATTCTTATAACATCATGATTTTGCATTATTATTTCAGAGATAGGGATATTCACATCTGTCATGCCGCAACTGGCTGAATCGATTCGCCACTGCTCGGACCGAACCGGATTCGTCATTCGCCGGCACAAACCATCGCGTTCGCGCCATTATCCGATATCGTCGCGTCATCAAGGCGATGGTATTGAACCTGCGGACGGTTTCGAGACACTATGAACTGAACCTACCGCACGCGACGCGGCGATACTATCTTCCCGACAGGCAAATCAATTTAGGGCGCATGCTATGAAGTCGTTCGGTTTTGGCATTTCGCGGATCATCAAGGCTGCCGGGGTGGCCGGCGCACTTCTGTTCTCGGTATCTGCGAGCCACGCTCAGTCCGGTCCATTCACAAGTTTCAGCGGTGCATGGTCGGGAACCGGATCGGTTTCGATGTCCGACGGCTCGACCGAGCGGATTCGCTGCAAGGCGCACTACAAGGTCAATGGCGACGGCCAGGGCCTGAAGCAGTCGTTGCGCTGCGCCAGCGACAGCTATCGTTTCGATCTCGACAGCGATGTCATCGCGCAAGGCGGCGCGGTGACGGGAAACTGGAGCGAGCAGAGCCGCAACATCAACGGCAACCTGCAGGGCCGCGCCAGTAATGGCCGGATCGAGGTGTTCGTCGAGGCGGCAGGCTTCGCCGCCAACCTTACGGTCACCACCCATGGCAACAAGCAGTCGGTGTCGATCGATTCGAAGGGCGAAATTCGCGGCGTTAACATCACGCTCGTGAAGGGCTAACCGTTCGCGCCCAATTCATTGCAAAAAGCCCGCGGATCGCTCCGCGGGCTTTTTGCTTGCCGGATTCATTCAGCAGGTTTGGGCTGCTCCACCGTGCCGCGCAGACGCTGCGACATGCTGATAAGCCACATCGCGGTCGGCCGCAGGATGAACAGATCCGCGATCAGCGCGGCCACCATGGCGAAAGCGCTGAGCCAGCCGAACAGCCGCAGCGACGGCAGGTCCGAGAACACCGTCACCACTAGGCCGCATGCCAGCACCACCGTGGTCAGGATCAGCGCCGGGCCCACCAGCACGGTGGCGCTTTCCACCGCGATCGCCGGGTCCTCGCCGGGTTTCTGCTCCAGCCGCAATCGATTGAGGAAGTGAATCGTCGCGCTGAGGCCAAGCCCGAACGACACTGTCAGCGCTACCACGCTGGCGAATTGCAGCCCTTCCCCCAGTAACCACAGCACCGTGCCCGAAAGCACCACCGGGAAAATGCCGGGCAGAATGCAGGCCAGCCCCACCACCACCGAGCGGAACGCCAACCCGATGAAAGCGGCGACGAAACCGAACTCGATGGTCAGGCCGTGGTTGAGTTTCTCGATCATGCCGGCGCTGTTGCGCGCCGCGATCGCCGAGAGGCCGGTCACCGCGATCTCGTAACCGGGATGCTCTTTCCGTATCCCGTTCAGGCTATTGTCGAGCTTCTTCACGATCGGCAGAATCTGGCTGGAGTCGCTGTCAGGCACGCGGCCGGACACCACCACCGCGTCCTGATTCTCCGAGATGAAGCGCCGCACCAGATGCTTCGGCAGCAGATCGACATATTCCTTCAGCGTCGCGACATCGGAGGAGCCCACCTTCTCCGTCAACCAGCGCCGCAGCGTTTCCAGCGACCAGACGTTGCCGACCCCGGCCTGCGTCTCGACCTGCTTATGGACCTCGGCAATGGTGTCGAGCGTCTGCGGCGAATACAGCGATTGCCCCTTGGGGAATTCGATCAGCACATCGATCGGATTGGCGCCCGTCAGCTTGGCGTCGAGGCGTCCGCTTGCCGCGACTGCCTGTTGTTTGTCGGGCACCTGATCGGCCAGCCGGTAACGCGGCTCGAGGCTCGCATAGACCGCGCCGAGACCGACCACGACCAGTAGCGCGATCAGGCTGAACAGCCCCGGTCGGCCGACCATGCGCACCGCGATCCACATGCAGAACGCGCGCAGCGCATTGACGCCGGCGTCCGCCGTCTTGAACTTGCTGGCGAACACCTTCTCGTTGCGCACCAGCAGCACGCCGAACACCGGCACCAGCAACAGCACCGCCAGCAGCGCGATGACCGTCGCCGCGAAACCGGCTTCACCGAAAGCGCGGATCAAATCCGAGTCGGAAAATTGCAGCGCGAGGAACGAAATGCCGGCCGTCGCATGGGTCAGCACGCAGGCCGGACCGACAACCAGCACCGCGTTGCGGAACGCTGAATAGCGGTCCTCCCCCGCGATCAATCGATCGCGCGCCGCAAAGGTGAGCTGCATCGAGTCCGAAAAGCTGATGACCATGATCAACGGCGTCATCACGTTCAGGAACATGTTGAGGCTGAAGCCGGCCCACCCCAGCGCACCGAGCGCCAGCAGAATGGCGAGCAGCGGCGGAAACGCCGCGACGATCATGAACGAGACCTTGCGGAAGAACACGATGGCGATCAGACAGCCCGCCAGAATGCCGGCGATGTTGTAGATCAACCCGTCGCGCTCGACCGCGTTGCGGATTTCGAGCTGCATCACCGGCACGCCCGACAATTCCTTGGTCAGGCCACTGCCCGCCAGATCGTCGTTCATCACCTTGCGAATTTCGCCGACAACCTTGCTGAGGCTGTTATTACGCACGACCTCCGGATCAAGCGCCAGTACGATCAAGGCCAGCGTGCCGTCTTCCGACAACAGTTTGCCGCGAATGATCTCGTTAGACTTCACCGTCTCGATGAACTTGTCGTAGGCAGCGCCTTCCGGCAGTTCGTTCGGGAACAACGCCGCCGGCAGCTTGCCGGCCTCTGGCGCCTGCCGCGCCGAGAACAGCGAGATCAGGCCGCGCGTGCCGTCGATCAGTTGCAGGTCGGTGACCATGTCGCGCAACTTCTCGAGGTTCTCGCGCTTGAGCAGCGTCTTGCCCTCAACCACCACCAGCACGTCGAACTCGGTCGACGGGAAGCGCTTGGTAACTTCCTCGTATTGCTTGTATTCGACCGAGTCGGAGCGGAACAACTGGCTCAGCGAATCGTCGATCTTGATTCGCTGGATGCCAAACGCCGCGCCGACGCACAACACCGCGAGGATGATGCAGGCCAGCACCGGCGCGCGAATGCCGATCAGCCCGATGCGCTCCAGCCCGAAGGCAATGCTTGGCAGCTTCCTGCCCGGCTTGTGGGCATCGAGATCGCTTCCATTCACATCGTGCATGCGGTGTCCGTTCTCGGCTGGCGATCCGGCGCCCGGCTCCGTGGTCGATGACGGCTGGAGCCCTTGAAAACATGAAACAAAATCACGGCGCCGAGGTTTAGCAGGTCTGTGCGATCCCGCAAGCGCAGCCTGCCTGCGATTCGCCCCGGTTGGCCTACCGAAGCGTACCCTTTCACGGAACTGTCATCAAAGCGCACGAAGTGGATTTTGAAGTCTCGGCCGGCTCACTCCGCCGGCACCGAGGCTTCCTGGAGTTTCAGCGAATAGTAGGACGCGTTCGTCTCGCCGCGCGAGGCATTGCGCGCGAACGTGATGAGATGGTGCGCTACCATAATCGAGCTGATGAGATACTCGATCTCGCCGCGCCGCAGCCGACGCAACGCGAATTTCCAGAACGCACGGCGATAGTCACCGAGCACGCCGACCTTCCAGAAGATGTTCCGCAACATGACAAGGCCGAGCTTGATGTTCGCGGCCGACAGGCGCGCGCGCGATACCGGTGGCTGCACCCGGTGCGGATAGGTTTCGCGGATCTGGTATTCGAACCGCTCCAGCAATTTGTCCGGCTCGTAGGCGCGCCCCATGCACTGACGCCAAGTGCTGACGACATGATCGTAAGGCAGCCGGAAATCGACGTTGGAATCGCGGTCCTCATCCTCGATCAAGCGGTTCTCGCGCTTGAGCCGATCCCACAGCGGAGTCTTGGGCAGCGCCTGCAACAGATTGATCGTGAGCAGCGGAATTTGCGACTGCTCGATGAATTGCAAGAGATGCGATCCGGTTTCCGGCTTGTCGGTGTCGAGGCCGAGGATAATTCCGGACACCACCTCCATACCGAAATCGTTCAAGGTGTGGATCGCTTCCATGATCGGGACCATCATGTTGTGGTCCTTGTGCATGGCTTTCAGTGCCACCGGGTCCGGCGTCTCGATGCCGCAGAAGATGGTGGCGAAATACGCCTCGCGCATCTGCGACAGAATTTCGGGCCGCTTGGCGATGTTCAGCGTCGCCTCGCAGGAGAAGCGCAGCACGAAGCCGGTCTTCTTCTGCCATTCGATGAGATGCGGCAACAGGTCCAACGCGGCCTTGCGGTTGCCGATGAAGTTGTCGTCGACGAAGTAGACTGATCCGCGAATGCCGCATTCGAGCAGCTTGTCGAGTTCGCGGGTGATCTGCTCCGGCGATTTCAAGCGCGGATTGCGGCCGTAAAGGCCGGGAATGTCGCAGAACTCGCACTGATACGGACAGCCGCTGGAATACTGGATGCTGCCGAGGAAGTAGCGCGGGATTTCGGCCAACTCGTAAGCCGGAAGCGGAAAGCTCGTCATGTCGAGCCGGTCGGCGGTCTTCAACACCACCTGCTCCGCCGGCCGCGACGGATCGCGCGAGAGGCGCGCGATCAACTCATCTGTCGCGTCACCCAGCTCGCCGATGTGCAGATAGTCGAACGACGGATAGTAATCCGGGCAGGCGCTGACCGATGGTCCGCCGATCGCAACCGGAAGATCGAACGCATGCGCGCGGTGGCAGATGTCATTCATCTGTATCCGCTGGATGTGCATGCCGCTGACCAGCACCGCTTCCGCCCAGGTGAAATCCTCCGCAGTCGCGGCGCGGATATTCTCGTCGATGAAGCGAACTTGCCAGTTTTTCGGAAGATAGGCTGCAATCAACAGCAGCCCCTGCGGCGGCATGAAAGCCTGCACGCCGTCCGTCAACGGATAGGCATATTCGAACGTGCCGAACGAGGATGTGTAGCGCGGAAACACGCACAAAATGCGACGTCCGGTCTCACCGGCCTCAATTGTCATCAAACCCCCGAACGCGTCTCGATTCAGAAACACCTCCGTCGGAGGCGCTTAACTGGAAACAACATCCAGAACGTCAAATCGTTCCCGTCGACATCAACAGTCGATTGACGTCAGACTGGGTTCGAAATCTTTCAACATTGTGGCAAGGATCGCCACCGCATGCAGCAATCGCTACATCATAACGCGTGATCGCAGGCGAAAGATCGCGCTACATCGTCGCGCCGAGCACCCACGGCGCGAACTCTGCGCCGCCGAAATCGAAACTCTCGCTCTTGGTCGCCTCGCCGGACGCGACGCGCAGCATCAATTCGAAGATGCGCTGGCCGCATTGCTGCACCGTCTCGTCGCCGTCAAGGATGGTGCCGCAGTTCACATCCATGTCATCTTCCATGCGACGATACATCGGCGAGTTGGTCGCGAGCTTGATCGAGGGCGCGGGCTTGCAGCCGAACACGCTGCCGCGCCCCGTGGTAAAGCAGACGAGATTTGCGCCGCCCGCCACCTGCCCGGTCGCGGCCACCGGATCGTAGCCGGGCGTATCCATGAAGACGAAGCCCTTCTTGGTCACCGCCTCCGCATAGTTCACCACGTCGACGAGATTGGTACTGCCGGCCTTGGCCATCGCACCGAGCGATTTTTCGAGAATGGTGGTAAGCCCGCCCGCTTTGTTGCCGGGGCTGGGATTGGCGTTCATCTCCGCGCCCTCGCGCTTGGTGTAATCTTCCCACCAGCGCATCAGCCCAACCAGCTTCTCGCCGACCTCGCGGCTCACCGCGCGGCGCGTGAGCAGATGCTCCGCGCCGTAGGTCTCCGGCGTCTCCGAGAGAATGACGGTGCCGCCGTGGCGCACCAGAAGATCGCTCGCCGCCCCCAGCGCCGGGTTGGCTGAAATGCCGGAATAACCGTCGGAGCCGCCGCATTGCAGCGCCACGGTGAGCTCGCTGGCCGGCACGGTTTCGCGTTTTACCTTGTTGGCATCCTGCAAGGCCTCCTTGACGAAGGCGATGCCGGCCTCGGTGGTCTTGCGGGTGCCGCCGATGTCCTGGATCTGCAACTCGCGCAGACGCCCGGCGAGTTTCTGCTCCGCCATCAGGCCGCCGATCTGGTTGATCTCGCAGCCGAGGCCGAGCACCACGACGGCGGCGAAATTCGCATGGCGCGCGTAGCCGCCAAGCGTGCGGCGGAGCAGCGCCAGCGGTTCGTCCTGCGTCATGCCGCAGCCGGTCTTGTGGGTCAGCGCCACGACGCCGTCGACATTGGGGAAATCCGCCAACGGATCGTGACCGCTGAACGGATTACGCTTGAACACATCCGCGACAAGCCCCGCGACATGCGCGCTGCAATTCACGCTGGTGAGAAGGCCGATGTAGTTCCGCGTCGCCACCCGCCCGTCAGCGCGGCGAATGCCTTCGAAGGTTGCCGGCAGATCGAAGTTCGGCGTCGGCTTCACATCGACGCCATAGGCATAGTCACGGGAGAAATCGCCCATGCCGCAATTATGGGTGTGAATGTGCTGTCCCGGCGCGATCGGCACTGTCGCGAAGCCGATGATCTGGCCGTAACGGCGGATCGCCTCGCCTTCCGCAATCGGCCGGATCGCCACTTTATGACCCGCCGGAATGCGATCCGATGTGGTCACGCTGTCGATCACGGCCACCCCGGGCAGCAGCGTGGTCCGCGCGATCAAGACGCTGTCGTCGGGATGCAAACGAATGACGGGCGCAGCAGTCATGATCATGTCTCCTTGTAGCGGGCGCGTGAACATCATGCGCCGATGCCTGCCCGTTGGCTATTCCCTTGTTCGGTCGGACGATGCGAATGCCGCGATCCGTGTAAAATATCGCAAAGGCATGTCGGATTGTGCGCCCTCCCTGCGTCCTTGTGACAAACGGCGCAACTTGGCCAAGAGGCATTCATGTCGGAACCGCACGTCACCTCGTCGTATCGCTGGGTCATCATCGCCGCCGGCGCGCTGATGACTTGTGTCGGGATCGGCGCGATGTTCTCGCTGGCGATCTTTCTCCAGCCTATGTCGGAAGCGACCGGCTGGACCCGCGCCGGCATCTCCAGCGCGATGACGCTGAATTTCCTGGTCATGGGTGCGGCCGGCTTCGGTTGGGGCACGCTCAGCGACCGTTACGGCAGCCGCCCCGTCGTGCTCGCCGGCGCAATCCTGCTCGGCCTTGCGCTGGTGCTGGCGAGCCGGATGACCACCATCGTCGGCTTCCAGCTCGTCTACGGCATTCTCGTCGGGCTTGCGGCCGGCGCGTTCTTCGCACCGATGATCGCCACTGCGACGGCATGGTTCACCACCAACCGCAGCCTCGCGGTGTCGTTAGTGTCGGCCGGCATGGGCGTCGCACCGATGACGATCTCGCCGTTCGCCGGATGGCTGCTGACGACCTACGACTGGCGCACCGCTATGGCTGTGATCGGCGTGATGGCGTGGATACTTCTCATTCCGGCGGCGTTGCTGGTGCGCCGCGCACCGGACGCGCCGGTCGGCGACACCGCAACCGCAGCGCAGGTCGAGGACCACGGCCTCTCAGCGTCCGCCGCGCTGCGCACGCCGCAGTTCGCGGTGCTCGCAGCAACGTTCTTCCTATGCTGCGCCGCCCATGCCGGGCCGATCTTTCACATGGTCAGTTATGCGACGACCTGCGGCGTCGCGCCGCTCGCGGCCGTCAGCATCTACAGCGTCGAAGGATTAGCCGGGCTTGGCGGCCGCGTGTTGCTCGGCGTGCTCGCCGATCGCTTCGGCGTCAAGCCCGTACTTGTCGCCGGCCTCGCCGTGCAGGCGGTGGTGATCGCGGCCTATATGAGCGTCAGCACGCTGCCGCAATTCTATGCGCTGGCGGTGATTTTCGGCACCACCTATGGCGGCGTGATGCCGCTCTACGCCGTGCTGGCGCGCGAGTATTTCGGCCAGCGCGTCATGGGCACCGTGTTCGGCGCAGCGACGATGACATCAAGCCTCGGCATGGCGCTCGGCCCCATCGCCGGCGGCTGGGTGTTCGACAGCTTCGGCGCTTACCACTGGATGTTCATCGGCTCGTTCGTCGTCGGGCTCGGCGCGGTCGCGATTGCGCTCGCGTTTCCGCCGTTGCCGTCCCGACAACAAGCATTGAAGCCGGCTTGAAGCGATGGCAACAGGAAACGCCGTCATGCGCGGACTTGATCCGCGCATCCATCTTTTTGAATGATGGATTGCCGGGTCAAGCCCGGCAATGACACCTCATTTGGCGATGTTCACGCCTTGCCCTTCGCGCCCTTGCGGGTTTCCGTGACCCATGCGCGCGCGCCGGTGGCCATGATGCCGCTGTCGTTGAGCAGCGTCACCAGCTTGAAGCCCATGTTGATGGCTCGCAGCGCGCCGGCCGGGCCGCTGCAATGGATGCCGGCCGAGATGCCGCGCTTGCTGCATTCCTTGATCAGCTTGTCGTAGATCTTGAGAATCTCCGGCTCGTCGCGGTCGAGCTTCGGCACCAGCCCATAAGAGAAACCCAGATCGGACGGGCCGACATAGACGCCGGCGATGCCTTCGACATCGAGGATCGCCGTCATGTTCTTCACCGCCGTCTTGGTCTCGATCATCGGAATGCACAGCGTCTCCTCGTTGGCGGTGGTCTGATAGCCGCTGGAGGAGCCATAGAGCCCGGCGCGGATCGGCCCGTTGCTGCGGGTGCCGCGCGGCGGATACTTGCAGTAGGAGACAAAGTTCTCGGCTTCCTGCTTGGTATTGATCATCGGGCAAATCACGCCGTAAGCGCCGCCGTCGAGCACCTTGCCGATGATGCCCGGCTCGTTCCACGGCACGCGCACCATCGGCGTTACCGGATGCGCCTGCATCGCCTGAAAGCATTGCACCATCGACTGATAGTCCTGTACGCCGTGCTGCATGTCCACGGTGACGCTGTCGAAACCGCATTGCGCCATCACTTCGGCGGCAAATCCCGATGGGATCGCCAGCCAGCCGTTCACCACGGCCTTGCCTTCAGCCCAGAGTTTCTTGACGTTGTTGGCCATGTGCCCGTTGTCCTCTCGATGATGGGAATGAGTGTTCGAAATTGCGGATGGCTCGCGCGTAGTGTCGGAAAGTTGTTCCTGCCGCTATGATGCGGTCGCCTTGGCGATCGCCTCCTCGCTGACACCGACTTCGCGCGCGGTGTTGACGATGGCGGCCCAGGTGTCGTCCGGCAGCGGCACACCGTTCGCGGTGCGCTCGGCCCTCGTCCGCGCTTCCGGATCGCCGGGGATCAGCACGCCGTCGTTACCTTTCACCGGCTTGGTGTCCTTGTAGTAATCGACATAGCGCGCCATCTCGCCGTCGAAGAAATTGGCAGGATCGATCCGCTTCGGATCGATGTAGATCGCCAGCATGCCGTTGGCGAAGCGCCGGTTCGGCGCGGTGGCGCCGGTGCCGGTCAACGCGCCGCCGAGCAGTTCGCAGATCAACGCCAGCCCTGAGCCCTTGTGATCGCCGAAGGCGCGGATCGCACCCTTGCCTTGCGAATGATCGCGAGTGCCGTCCTGCGTATAGGGCCCGTAAAGCACATGCGGGTCTTCGCTCAGCGTGCCGTCGGCATCGATCAGCGCACCGGTCGGCAGTTTCTTGCCGCCACGGCTTGCCACCAGCACCTTGCCCTCGGCGACGATCGAGGTGGCGAAGTCGAGCACGATCGGCCGCTGTCCCTTGCGCGGAATGCCGACGCAATATGGCGCGGTGGACAACCGCCGCTCGACGCCGCCATAGGGCGCGACCAAAATCGAACCTGCGGCGTTGACGAAGTGGATCGACACCAGCCCTTCCGCCGCCGCCATTTCGGCCCAGTCGCCGATGCGGCCGATGTGGCCCGCGTTGCGCAGCGCCACCGCCGCGAGCCCGCTCGCCTTGCACTTCTCGATGCCGAGTTTCACCGCCTGCGGCCCGACGGTCTGACCGTAGCCGAACTTGCCGTCCACCACTGCCAACGACGGCGTATCCACCACCAGATCGACCGTCTGATCCGGCACCACCGCGCCCAACCCCTTCCACCGTACATAGACCGGCACGCGGATGACGCCGTGGCTGTCGTGGCCGGTCAGGTTGGCGGTGGTGAGATAGGTCGCGATCCGTTTTGCTTCTTCCTGCGACGAGCCGGCATGGGCAAACACATCGGCGACGAAATCGATCAGCTTCTCAACCTGCACGGTCACCATGGCGCGGCGTTCGCTCCCTTTGTTGATTTTGTTGAAGGTCAGTTTGCGCGAAAACGCGCCCGCCTGTCCATGCTCGCGACCTAAGCAAAGCCCGATGCATCCCTCTCATTTATCTTGCAGCAGACAACGTTTTCGCCGGTCATGCATTTTTGCGGCTACAGGGATGCGTCATCGTCCTCGTCCTTGATGTGACCGTTGCCAGGCAGCGGCATATCGGCGAGGCTTGCCTCCAGCGCGCTCAACATCTCGTGCAGCGCGGCGAGCCGATCCGCGCCATAGCGCCGGGTCATCTCCGCGTAGATCGCTTCCGACGACGGCGCGACCGCTTCGATTAAGCGCAGTCCCTCGGGACTGATCGAGACGAGGCCGCGCCGCAGATCGGTCTTAACGCTGCGGCGCTCGATCAGGCCGCGTTGCTCCAAATCGCGCAGAATGCGCGACAGGCTGGGGCCAAGCAGATAGGCCAGACGCGCCAGTTCTGTGACTTCGATGGCCTCCACCCCGCCGAGGGCGCGCAGAATACGCCATTGCTGTTCGGTCAGCCCATGATTGCGTAGCGAAGCACGGAAGTGACGCATCACTGCTTCGCGCGCGCGCATCAGCGCCATCGGCAACGAGCGGGAGAATTCGCGCATCGGCATGTCGCGCGATACCTCGGCGGCAGCCTGTTCGGCACGCGCGGCGGCCTTGCGCGGACTGGCACCGTTTCGGGCGGCTGGCTTGTTCACCGGCATCGGCGCGGGCCTCCTGCGTAACGTATCCATGGCACGCCCGATCCACCTCTCCGGTTTTCGGCATCGGCTGATTGCCAGATTTCATTTAACATGTTAATCATATTCCGGACCCGTCGTTCAAGGCAACCATTTCGGGCTGGCATTTGCCGCCGTTATCGCGCGGCAACCGGTTATCTCGATATCGTAGCGGCGGCGGTGTCGATCACGCGAGCATAGAGCGACATGCCACATTTCACGCTGGAATACTCGGCCAATCTGGAACCCCGGATCGATATCGCCGCCGCGGTCGAGGTGGTGCGCAAGGCCGCGATCGAGACCGGCATCTTCCCGCTCGGCGGCATCCGGGTCCGCGCCATTCGCTGCGAGCACTACGCCATCGCCGACGGCAATCCCGACATGGGCTTTCTCGCCATGGTGCTGCGGCTCGGCGAAGGCCGTGACCTGCCGACACGCCAGCGCGCCGGCGAGCATATCTTCCAGGCGCTGTCGCAGTTCCTCGACCCCGCGTTCACAGCGATGCCGTTCGCTTTGTCGTTCGACATGCAGATCAACGACAAGGACATGAGCTGGAAACGCAACAACATCCATCAGCATCTGGCGAAGGAAAAGACCGGATAGTCGCGCCCCTCGCCCTCACTGCTTCGTTTGTCACCACGCGCCAGTCCCAAGCAACAGCAACCCGAGATACAGCCATGCCGGTCCCGCAGCATATTTTCGAGCCGCCGTTCAATGTTCTCCGTTCGAGCCACGCCGTGCTCGACGTCACCGACCTCGACGCCAGCCGCAAGTTCTACGAGACCATCATCGGTCTGCATGTCGAGGACGCCGATGGCGACGTGGTCTACCTGCGCGGCTCCGAGGAGCATCAGCATCACTCGCTGGTGCTGCGGAAAGCTCAAGTCGCCGCCTGCAACCGGCTCGGCTTCAAGGTCGGCAACGACAAGGACCTCGACAAGGCCGCCGCCTTCATGGCCGCCAACAAAATCGAGCACGCCTTCGTCGAGGTGCCATTCCAGGGCCGCACGCTGCAATTCACCGATCCGTTCGGCTATCGCATCGAACTCTACGCGACCATGGAGAAGCGCCCGCACCTGCTGCGCCGCTATGAGCTTTACAAGGGCTGCCATCCGCAGCGGCTCGACCACTTCAACGTGTTCGCTGCCGAAGTGCAGGACACCGTCGATTTCTACGCCCGGCTCGGCTTCCGGCTCACCGAATACGCTGAGGAGGACGGCCCGAATGGCCGCATTGCCGCCGCCTGGATGCATCGCAAGGGCAATGTCCACGACTTCGCCATCACCAACGGCAACGGCCCGCGCCTGCACCACTTCGCCTACTGGGTGCCGACCGCGATGAACATCCTGCACCTGTGCGACGTGATGGCGTCGTGCGGCTACCTCACCAACATGGAGCGCGGCCCCGGCCGCCACGGCATCTCCAACGCGTTCTTCCTCTACGTGCGCGATCCTGATGGCCATCGGCTGGAGATCTACACCAGCGACTACAACACCATGGATCACGACCACGAACCGCTGCGCTGGTCGCTGCGCGATCCGCGCCGCCAGACGCTGTGGGGTTCACCCGCGCCGCGCTCGTGGTTCGAGGAAGGTTCGCCCTTCGTCGGGCAAGCTGTGCGCGACGCGAAGTTCAAAGCCGACGTGATCGTGGCGGACTGAAACATGGCTGCTGTGACCCGTCCCCGCTTCGCCACCTTCACCGCCAACGGCGCCACCCGCTACGGCGCGGTGACCGACACCGGCATCATCGATCTCTCGGCGCGCTTCGGCCAGACGTTTCCGACGCTGCGCGAAGCGATCGCCGCCGATGCGCTGATGAAACTCGCAGACGATGCCGCCGGGCGTTCGCCCGATGTCGCGCTCGACGCCGTCACCTGGCAGCCGCCGATCCCCACGCCGGAAAAGATCATCTGCATCGGCGTCAACTATCCGGACCGCAACGCCGAGTACAAGGACGGCAAGGACGCGCCGCCCTATCCCAGCATGTTCATGCGAACGCCGCGCTCCTTCGTCGGCCATGGCACGCCGCTGGTACGGCCGAAGGCATCGCCGCAACTCGACTACGAAGGCGAAGTGGTAATCGTGATCGGCAAACCTGGCCGCCACATCGCCGAGCGCGACGCACTCGACCACATCGCCGCGCTGACGCTGTGCAACGAAGGGACCATTCGCGACTGGGTTCGCCACGCCAAGTTCAACGTGACGCAGGGCAAGAACTTCGATTCCACCGGAAGCCTCGGCCCGTGGCTGGTGCCCTACACCGACGAAGCGCAGATCGCCGACATCGCGCTCACCACCCGCGTCAACGGCGAGACGCGGCAGAGCGACCGCACCAAACGGATGATCTTCAGCTTCCGCTACATCATCAACTACATCTCGACATTCACCACGCTGGTGCCGGGAGATGTGATCGTCACTGGCACGCCGACCGGCGCCGGCGCCCGCTTCGACCCGCCGCGCTTCCTCAAACCCGGCGACGTGATCGAGGTGGAAGCCGACGGCCTCGGCATCCTGCACAATGGTGTGGTGGACGAATAGCGGCGGTAGACGAGTAGCGCCGACGCGATCTCAAGCAAGTGTCATTCAGATAGAAGCAACAACGCGTCATGGCCGGGCTCGTCCCGGCCATCCACGTCTTTGATATTGCGACACCTAAGACGTGGATGCCCGGCACAAGGCCGGGCATGACGGATGGAAAGAAATCGCTAGCGCCGCCGGCCTTACGTCGGCGGCGGATCGAGGCGGGTGCAGCCGCCCTCGCTGATCGGCCGCATGATGTCTTCGGCCTTGATAGTACCCTTGACGGTGAGCAGATCCCACTCGCTCTTGACGTCCTTCGGGCCCTTGGCTTCCACCAGCAGCATGTCGTTCATCAGCCGGCCGTCGGCACGAATGCGTGCACCCGGTGCGAAGAAGTCATTCACCGGCGTGGCCTTCATCTTGCGCATCACGGTCAGGCCGTCGTTGTCGTTGGCCGCTTCGACCGCGCGGAGATAATGCAGCACGGCGCTGTAGACGCCGGCCTGCGCGTGGGTCGGCATCTTGCCACCGTGCTTGGCGGCGAAACGCTTCGCAAAAGCGCGGCTGGCATCGTTGTGATCCCAGTAAAAGCCCGAGAGATACTGCACGCCCTGCATCGCCTCCGGCCCGAGCGAATGCACCGAGGTGAGATAATAGATCAGCACCGCCAGCTTCTGCTTGCCCTCGCCGATCTGGAATTCTCGCGCCTGCTTGATGTTGGTGACGGTGTCGCCCGACGCGTTGGCGAGCGCGATGATCTTCGCGCCGGACGCCTGCGCTTGCAGCAGAAACGACGAAAAGTCCATGGTGCCGACCGGATGCTTCACCGAGCCCAGCACCTTGCCGCCCGCCGCCGTCACCACCTTCGAGACTTCCGCCTGCATGGCGATGCCGAACGCATAATCCGCGGTGATGAAGAACCAGGTGTCGCCGCCCTGCCGCACGATCGACTTCGCGACGCCCTGCGCCAGCGAATACGTATCATAGAGCCACATCGCGCCGGTCGGCGAGCACGCCTTGCCGAACACGTCGGCGGTGGCGGAGCCGACATGCACGACGATCTTGCCGCGCTCGCGCGCGAGATCCTGCACCGCGAGCGAGATCGACGAATTGCCGATGTCAAAAATCGCGCTCACGTCCTGCTGGTCGTAGAGATTACGCGCGAGGTTGACGCCGATGTCGGTCTTGTTCTGATGATCAGGTGCGAGCAGCACCACCGGCTGTCCCCGCACCTTGCCGCCGACGTCCTCGATGGCGAGTTGCGCCGCCGCCACGCTACCAACACCGCCGGCATCGGAGAATACCGAACTCTTGTCGTTGAGCACAGCGATATTCAGCGGCTTGGTGATCGGCTCCGCCGATACACGCGTCACCAGTCCCAAAGCGAAAAGCGCAACAGCAATACCAGTAACAGGCTTCATTCTTTCCTCACGCGGTTCTGCGATAGCGTGAAGTCTATTGAACGATCCAAATTCTGACTAGCGCGCAACGCGCATGTCAGCACAACGATGCACAGGCTACGATGCTACCTCATCGAGGTGATTATGCCGTCTTACGAAATGTCAGGTTGATGCGCTGACGCTTGAGCAACGGATGCTCGCCCTCCGCCAGCGGCGCGACGCCGTGATAGAACAAGCGCGACGGCCCGCCCCACACCACAACATCCCCGTGTGTCAGGCGATAGCGTTGCGTCTTGTCGCTGCGCTTCAAGCCGCCGAACAGAAATGTCGCGGGTATTCCCAGCGACACCGAGACAATGGGCGCTGAAAAATCCGTCTCGTCCTTGTCCTGATGCAGCGACATCTTCGCGCCCGGCACGTAGCGATTGATCAAACACGCATCCGGCACGAAATTTTTGAAGCCACCCGCCTCTGCCGCATCATGCGCCAGCTGCAACAACACAGGCGGCATCGCCGGCCACGGTTGGCCGCTCTCGGGATCGTTGACATCGTAGCGATAGCCGCGCCGGTCTGTCACCCAGCCGACCTTGCCGCAATTGGTCATCGCCACCGACATCGTGAAACCGCCGGGTGTCACCATATGGCGGAACGGCGCGGCCGAGATCACCTCACGCAACGCCGCGAGCAGTTCGTCCTGACGTGCAAGCACGAAGCCGCGCAGCAGCACCGCGCCCTCGGCCATCACTTCACGCGATGACTGCGCTTCCGCTACGCCCGCGAACAGATCGCCGGTCACGTCTTCACGCCTCCGCGTCCCTCACTTTGCATCGTGGAAAATGATTCCGACGGTATGACGGCGGCCGGAGCGCAACCGGCTGACGCCATGCCGCAGGTTGACGCGATACGAGCCGCGCGTGCCCTGTACCGGCCGATGATGCACGGCGAACACCACCGCATCGCCCTGCGTCAACGGCACCACCTCGGCGCGCGACTGCATCCGCGGCCGCTGCTCGGTGAGCACGAATTCGCCGCCGGTGAAGTCGCGTCCCGGCTCCGACAGCAGCACCGCGACCTGCAACGGGAATACGTGCTCACCGTAAAGGTCCTGATGCAGGCAGTTGTAGTCGTCGGTGACGTATTGCAGCAGCAGTGGCGTCGGCCGGGTCTGTCCCGCCTCGTGGCAGCGCGCGAGAAATGCGTCATGCGTCGCCGGATAGCGCACGTCGATGCCCATGGTCGCGTTCCAGCGATTGGCGATCTGCGACAGCGGCGCGTAAAGCGCGGGACGCAGATGCGCGATCGGGTCCGGCAGCGGATAGCTGAAGTACTTGTATTCGCCCCGTCCAAAACCGTGTCGCGCCATCACGATGTGGCTGCGGAAACGCGCATCATCGGGATAGAGCGCGGCGAGATCGACGCATTGCTGCGGCGTCAACAAGTTCTCGATCACCGCGCAGCCGCGTGCATCGAGATCGTCGCTGACGCGTTGCCAATCGATTGTCCCGACCGCCAGCGGCGGATCGATCAGTCGGGCGGTGCGGGCGCTTTGCATGTCATGGCCTCCGAAAACAGACACCAAACGATATGCGCACTGGCCCGCGCCGCCGCCACCCGTTTCCCGTCAGCCGCGTACGGCGGATTCGATGCCAGCGGCGAGTTCGAAGATGCGGCGATCGGCACCGCCGGAGGCCGCCAGCATCAGGCCGACCGGCGCTTCGCCCTCGCGCTGGATCGGCAGCGTAATGGCGCAGCCGTCGATGGTGTTGATCAGCGTGCAATTACGCAGCGACAGCACGTTGGCTTTCGCATAGGCGTCGTCATCTTTTTCGAGGTCCGCAATACGTGGCGGCGTGATGGCGACGGTCGGCATCACCAGCGCATCGTATGGCGCGACGCGGGCGTCGAAGCCGTCGATCATGGCGCGGCGAGCTTTAAGGAGATCGACATAGTCCGCGGCGCTCTGGCCTTCGCCGCGACGGATGCGGCTGATGACACGCGGATCGTAATCGGCGCCGCGCCGCGCGATCAGCGCGCGGTGCCAGGCCCAGGCTTCCGCGCCGGAGAAACCACCCTTGGCGTTGAGCACCGCCACTTCCGCGAACTCAGGCACCGCGATGCGCTCGATCACCGCGCCCTGCTGCGCCAATTTTGCCACCGCGCGCTCGAACGCCTGCGCGACCTCATCAGCAATTTCGTCGAACGCCACCGTGGTCGGAATCGCGAGCCGCATCCCCTTGATCGGGCGCGGCGTCACCGGCTTGATCGGCTCGTCGGCGTGAACCGCGTCGAGCGTGACGCAACAGGCGACGCTGCGCGCCAGCGGGCCGTAACCATCGAGCGTGAACGACAGCGGCACGCCGCCGTCGAGCGGAATCCGCCGTGCGGTCGGCTTGTAGCCGACGATGCCGCAATAGGCCGCCGGAATCCGGCACGAGCCGCCGGTGTCGGTGCCAAGCGCGCCGTGCGCCATGCCGTCCGTCACCGACACCGCCGCGCCGGAGGACGAACCTCCGGGCACATGGCCGACATCGCGCCGCCACGGGCTTTTCGGCGTACCGTAATGCGGATTGAGGCCGAGACCGGAATAGGCGAACTCCACCATGTTGCTGCGGCCGATCAGCACGAAGCCGGCCCGGCGCAACCGGGCCACCACCGTCGCGTCGGCGGCGGCCGGCGGCGTATCGTCGAGCGCCTTGGAGCCGGCGCGGGTCTGCTGGCCCTTGATGTCGAACAGGTCCTTGATCGAGATCGGAATGCCGGCGAAACGCGGCGGCGCGGCGTTCGCCTTGCGCAACGTGTCCATGGCGTCGGCAGCGGCTTTCGCGCCCTCGACATCGACGGAAATGAAGGTCCGCGCGCCCTCGCCGTTCTTGTCGGCGATTTTGGCGAGGCAGTCCTCCACCAGCGCGCGCGCCGTGGTGCGCCCGGCTTCGAGATCGGCGGCAAGGGAATCGAGGGTCGGAGTGTTCAACATCATATAAACTCGCTGGGGAAAGGACTTTTCTAGGCTACGCCACGATCATGATCCGGCGGCAGCTCGATTTCCAGATCGAGTAGCGCAGAACTGAGCGATTTGCCATGCGCATCAAGCGCCAGCGACCGCGTCACGCCGCCGCCCAGCGCCTGATCCAGCACGAAATTCAGCGCGGCGATGTTGGGCAACTCGTAGCGCACCACCTCGCCGAATACGATGCCTTCGAAATGCGCCTTGACGCGCGCGGGCGTCACCTGCTCGCACAGCAAGGGATAATGCCGCGCATCGAAGGCGATCACCGAGATATTGGAGATGTTGCCCTTGTCGCCGGTGCGGGAATGGGCAATGTCGCGCAGCTTCGCCATTCACGCCTCCACGAAACGGACTTGCGGCGCGACCAGTTCGCGCGGCAGCAGCACCGAGGCGACCGCGACGATATCGCGCGCCGACTTGAACGCACCGCCGCCGCCCGCCGGGCCGTTGGTGTAAAGCGTCTCGACCTCGTCGCCGATCCGCACCGCCTCCTTAAGCGTATCGGTGCGGCCGGCGACGCGCACGCGCACCTCGTAAGGCGCGCCGCCCTGCGAGCGTCGTTCGCCGTGCAGCGCATCGATGCCGATCAGGTCGAAGCGCCATTCGCTGGCCTCGACCTTTGTGAGCTTGAGCCGCTCGCGCGCGATCTCCAGCGCCAGCCGCGCACGGGCTTCCGCACCCGGTCCGGCATAGGACATCTGCCCCTCGCCGATGTAGCCGTCGACATAACCGACCGAGATTTTCAGCGTGTCGGGACGCTGCGTGCCGCGCCCGCCCGAGACGCGCACGCGATCCGGACCGATCTCCTCGACCGTGACTTGCGAGAAATCCGCAACGACATCCGGCTGCATGTAACGCGCCGGATCGTGAACCTCGTAGAGCAATTGCTCCTTGCAGGTGCGAACTGAGACTTCGCCGCCGGAGCCCGCGACCTTGGTAATCACGAGGCCGCCGTCCTCGCTCACTTCCCCGATCGGAAAGCCAAGCCGCGCCAACCCCGCGACATCCTTGAAGCCGGGATCGGCGAAATAGCCGCCGGTGATCTGCCCGGCGCATTCCAGCAGATGCCCGGCGACGGTGCCGCGCCCGAGCAAATCCCAGTCGTCCATCGGCCAGCCGAATGCGTCGACCATCGGCGCGAGAAACAGCGCCGGATCGGAGGCGCGGCCGGTGATGACGATATCAGCCCCCGCTTTCAGCGCCGCCGCCATCGGCTCCGCGCCGAGATAGGCGTTGGCGGACACGATGCGATTGCCGAGCGTCTTCAGCGTACCGTCAATTTCGAGCAGCGGCAGGTCGTGCTGCTTGCACGCCTCCAGCACGTCGTCGCCCATCACCGCCGCGATTTTCAACCGCGACAGCCCGAGCGACGCCGCGATCTGCGCGGTCTTGCGCGCCGCCGCCGATGGATTGGCCGCGCCCATGTTGGTGACAATCTTGATACCGTTCTTTGCGCAGGGCGGCAGCACCGCGCGCATTCGCGCTTCCAGTAATGGGTCAAACCCATCATCGGGATTTTTCAACCGCGCCCGCTGCGCCAGCGCCACGGTGCGCTCGCCGAGACATTCGAACACCAGATACTGGATGTCGCCCTTTTCCGCGAGTTCGACCGCGGGCTCGATGCGATCGCCCGAATAGCCCGCGTCGGAACCGACCCTGATGGTCCGCATCGCCACCTCACGCAATCGCGTCGAGCGACGGCGCGCGACGATGCCAGTCGGTGACGGTCTGATAAGCACGGCCGATGCGCAGCGCCATCGCTTCGCTATTGGCGGCGCAGACGATGTGCAGCGAGGTCGGCAACCCTGTTGGAGAGAAGCCGTTCGGCACCGCCAGCGCGCAGCGGCCGAGGAAATTCGCCATGCGTGTGAAGTGCGAGGGCACAATGTTCTGCTGTTCGGCGGTCGCGGTAGGATGCGCGGTCATCGGCGTGGTCGGCGTCAGCAGCGCATCGACATCGGCGAGTGCCACGTCGGCGGCTGCGCTCATCGCCTCGCGCTCGCGCAGCAGCCGCAGATAGTCCGTCACCGTCATGGTCCGCGCCACCGCAAAGCGCGCGCGCACGGCTTCGTCCACGGGCGCGGTGGGATCGTCGATGATCTCTTTCAGGAACGAATAGCCTTCCGCCGCGATCAGGCGGCCGGTCAGTGTGCCGAAATCCTTGATACGGAACGGCAGCGCGACGTCGACGATTTCCGCCCCCATGTCAGCCAGTTGCGCCAGCGACGCGTCGTATGCATCGAGTACGGCCGGTTCGCAGACGTCGCGCTCGTTGTCGGGCATCCGCGCCAGTCGCAAGCCTTTAACGCCACGCGGCGGCGGGCCGTTGAGAACGGCTTCGATCGCGCGCGCATCGGCGCCGCGCATCGCCGCGAACAGGATCGCGGTGTCCGTGGCGCTGCGCGCCAGCGGGCCCGGCGTGTCGAGCGTCGTCGACAGCGGCAGGATGCCGTCGGTCGCGACCTGCCCTATCGTGGTCTTCAATCCGGTGATGCCGCACAGCGCCGAAGGAATCCGCACCGAGCCGCCGGTGTCGGTCCCGACCGCCCACGGCACCAGCCGCGCCGCCACCGCGACGCCCGAGCCGCTGGACGAGCCGCCGGGCGTGCGCGCCTCGCGCATGTCCCACGGATTACGCGGCGCGCCCATGTGCTGGTTGGTGCCCCATGCGCCGAACGCGAATTCCACCGTGTGGGTCTTGCCCGCGACGATCATGCCGTTCGCCGCAAGCGTGCGCGCCAGAGTGCCGGTCGCAGGCGACACCCGCTTGTCCCAGACCTTCGAGCCGCCGGTGGTCACCTTGCCTTCGAGATCGACAAGATCTTTCAGGCCAAACGGAATGCCGTGCAGCGGCCCCAGCGCATAGCCCGCGCCGCGCGCCAGATCAGCGGCCTTCGCAGCGGCGCGCGCCTCATCGGCATAAATCGCGATGAAGGCGTGCAGCGCTTCATTGTGGCGCGCGATCCGCGCCAGACTCGCGTCGGTGAGTTCGACGGAGGAAATCTTGCGCTGCGCGAGCAGCCCCGCCAGTTCCGCAACAGTCAATGCCGTGAGATCGCTTCCGCCGCCCATCGCCGCACCCGTTCTTGTTGATCTTGGGTTCGGTCTTAGCGGAAACTACTTCAAACCGAAATAGGCTCGGCGCAAAGCTTCGTTGTCGCTCATCTCGGCGACGGTGCCGGAAAAGCGGATGCGGCCGCCTTCCAGCACGAACACCCGCGTCGCGACTTCAAGGAATCCAATGTTCTGCTCGGCGATCAGAAGCGCCAGCCCCTGACCTTGCAGGCGGCTCAGCACCTGAAGCACTTCCTTGACCAGAAGCGGCGAGAGGCCGGCGGATGGTTCGTCCATCACCAGCAATTTCGGCTCCGCCGCGAGTGCTTTGGCGATGCCGAGCATCTTGCGTTGGCCGCCCGAAAGCGTGGAAGCCGCGTTGCGGCGCTTTTCGCGCAGCACCGGAAACAGGCCGTAGAGTTCTTCGGTGCGCGCGCCGGGATTGGCATGGCCGAGCGCCTGCGCGCCGACTTTCAAATTTTCCTCGATCGACAGATCGGGAAACACCGCCAGCTCCGACATGTAGGTCATGCCGAGCCGCATCCGGTCGCTGGAGCGCATCCGCGTCACGTCGCGGCCGCCGAGCGCGATGTGGCCCTGACGCGTATCAATTAATCCGACCAGCGATTTCAGGAACGTGGTCTTGCCCGCGCCGTTGGCGCCGAGCAGCAGCACAGTTTCGCCCGGCCGCACGTCGAGATCGACGCCCCACAGCACCTGCATGGTGCCGTAGCCGGCATCGACGCCTTTCGCGTCCAGCAACGATGCGGTTTCAGGCGCCATGTTCGCCTCCGAGAAACACCTCGATCACCTGCGGCACCTTGACGGCCACCGCGAGCGTCCCCTCGAAAATTTCCTTGCCGGCATTCATCACGATCACGCGGTCGGTGATCTGCTCGATGAATCCCATCAGATGCTCGACCACGATGATGGCGAGGCCCGATTGCGCCAGCGCCTTGATGTGGCCGGCGATCCAGTCGAGTTCGGTTGGATTGAGACCGGCCGCGAGTTCGTCGAGCAACAGCAACCGTGGCCGCGTCGCCAGCGCACGCACCAGATCGAGCATCTTCTGCTGCGAACTGTTGAGATCGGCGGCGGGACGGTCGGCGAGTTCTGCAAGATGATACTGTTCGAGCAGATCGGACAGCTTCGGCGGTGTCACCTCGGCGCGACCATAAGCCAACGCCACCTCGACATTCTGCCGCACGGTGAGCGACAGAAACGGTTTCGGAATCTGGAAGGTGCGGTTGATGCCGCGATGAACCAGCTTGTGCGAGGCCATGCCGCCGATCGACGCGCCGTCGTAAGTCAGCGTGCCGCCGTCCGGTGCATAAAGTCCGGAAATCACATTGATCGCAGTAGTCTTGCCCGAGCCGTTGGGGCCGACCAGTCCGAGGATTTCGCCCGACGAGACGTGGAAGCTCAGGCCGTCCAGCGCGTGAAAGCCGCCGAAGCGTTTGACCAGTCCGTTGACGGTGAGAATGGGCGTGGCGTCAGGGGACATTCCAGCCTCGCCGCGTTGCCAGCGACACCAGACCGGCCGGCAGGAACAGCACCAGCGCCATGATCAGCACGCCATAGATCAGTTGGAAATACTGCGGCGTGGTGAAGCCGATCAGGTTGTAGATGCCGTAGAGGATCAGCACGCCGACAATCGGCCCCATGATGGTCGCGACGCCGCCGAACAGCGCGAACACGATGGCGAAGATGCTGAAGTCGCTGCTGAACACGTTGTCGGGATAGAACACCGAGACGTACCAGGCGAACACGCCGCCGGCGAGGCCCGCGACCAGCGCCGACGCCAGCCACGCGATCACCCGCATCTTCACCACATTGACGCCGGCCATCGCCGCGCTCACCGCGTCCTCGCGCACCGCCTGCAACGCCATGCCGAAACTGGAGTTGCGCAGGAACACCACAATGCCGAGCGTCAGCGCCAGGATGATCACCGCGCCCACATAGGCGAGCGTCGGATTGAAGGTGCCGTTGAGCGCCACGCCGTACGGCCCCTTGGTAATCGACTCCAGCGCCGGATTGGCGACGAAGTGCAGCACCGCGAGCGCCGCCGCCAGATTGGCGATGGCGAAATACGCGCCCGACAATCGCAGCAGCGGCGTCAGCAACAGGCCGAGCAGCACGCCGACCACACCGGCGACCAGCACCGCCAGCGGCGCCGGCGTCTGAAAGTGCATCACCATGATGGCGAAGCCGTATGCCCCCGCGCCGAAGAAACCGACATAGCCGAACGGCAGATACCCGGTGAAGCCGTAGATGATGTTCACGCCCTGCGCGAGGATCAGGAAGATCACGAAGTTGAACAGCAGCAGATGGTTGTCGTAGACACCCGGCAGGATCGCGAAAGCGGCGATCAGCGGCGCGACGATCAACAGCAGATGGCGCACGAAACTAGGCAACGCGCACCTTCCTTCCCAACAGCCCGCTTGGCCGCAGCAGCAGGACGAGGATCAACAGCACATAGGGCAACAGGTCCGCCCACGACGACAGGAAGGTCTGCACCAGCATGTAGCAGATGCCGTAAACGACGCCGCCCAGCGCAGTGCCTAGCGGATTGCCTAGCGAGCCCAACACGACGATGACGAAAGCCGTCACCGTCGCATCCGCTCCGAACGCCGGCGTCACCGAGCCGAACATGAACGGCGCGAACACGCCGGCAATCGCCGCGAGGCCGAGCCCGATGCCGAAGGCCGCCGCACAAACGCGATCGACGTTGATTCCGGTGGCAAACGCCTCGTCGCGGCGCGACATCACCGCGCGGGTCAGCGTGCCGAGCCGGGTGCGGTAGAGATAGACATAGACAAGGCCGATGGCGATGACGCTCACCACCGCCGAGATCACCCACGCCGCCGGAAACGACTGACCGAGAATGTCCACCGGCCCGCCCTCGGGCTTGGCGCCGAGCGCCTTGGCGGCAGCGGTCATCAGGCTGCCGAGTTCACGGCTTGGGATCGAGCGTTCGCTGGTGCCGAAGGCGATGGTCACCAGCGCCTCGATCACCTGCGACAGGCCGAAGAACAGGATGATCGACAGCATTTCCGGATCGCGCGACTGTTGCAGGCGTGGCACCAGCAGGCCGTACAGCACGATGCCGACGATGACGAACAGCACGAACGCCAGCGGCACCGCCAGCAGCGGATCGAGCCCGAGAAGATAGAACACGCCGAACGCGACGAACGCGCCCAGCATCAAGTAATCGCCGTGCGCCAGATTGACGATGCGCATGACGCCGAACACCAGATTCAACCCGATTCCGAGCAGGCTGAAATACAGCCCGAACAGAACTCCGGCGATGAGCGGATAGGCCAGCATCAAGTCTCCGTTGCGTCGGTCAAGCCAGAAACGTAGTCCGCAGAATCAAACAATCTCGGCGTCGTCCCCGCGAAGGCGGGGACCCATAACCCCTGGCCTTGGTTGGTGTAGAAGAACTTCGCCCTGGTTGATTGAACCGAACCGCTGCGGCGTCTGGGTCCCCGCCTTCGCGGGGACGACGGCTTTCGTGTTGCAAATCCGCACACAGTGCGAATTCCCCGTCGCCCTTCGAGGCTGTCGCTACGCGACAGCACCTCAGGGTGACGGCTTTCAGCTTGGCTTACGGCCTCGGATAGACCGGCTTGCCGGTGGCGACCTCGTGCGGATAGACCGCGACGAACTTGATGTGGCCATGGTCGTTGAGTTCGAGCTGGCCGAGCGGCGTCAATTCGCCGATCTGCCCGCCGGTCTCGTCGAGCGCGAAGGTGCCGTCGAGCGTCTTGAGCTTGCCGGACAGGCCGAACACCGCCTTGCGCAGATCCATCTGATCGAGGCTGGCGGCTTCCGACAGCGTCTTCTCGATCACCAGCGCCGTGGTGTAGCCAGCCACTGCGTTGAAGCCGAACTCGATCTTGCCGTCGGAGTACTTCTTGTCCCACGCCTTGCGATAGTCGGCGATGTTCATGCCGAAATTGACCGGATAGGCCATCTCGGACGGCGGCACGTAGGTGAAGACGTGCTGCAAGCCCTTGGCGCCGACGTTCTTCTCCAGCAGTTCGGTTTCAAGGCCCGGATAGATGCAGAACAGCATGTTGAACTTGATGCCGACGTCCTGCACGTTGCGCAGGAAGGCGATGTCGTTCGGCGCGTAGCCGAGGTGGATCACCGCGTCGGGCTTCGCAGCGCGGATGTTGTTGAGGATCACCGTGTAATTGGTGGTCTCGGTCGGCACGCCCTGATCGTAGACGATCTCGATGGGCGCGTTGGCGTCCTTGATGAACTTGCGCAGCGAATTGGCCTGCGTGCCGGTGAATTCGTTAGTGGAATACAGGATCGCGACGCGCTTGATACCGAGCGCGGGGCCATCCTTGGTCAGGAAGTCGGCGATCGGCTTCGGCCAGATGGTCGAGACCGGGTCCGACATCAACGCGATATACGGATTGTCCTTGGAGAAGAAGCTGCCGCCGGTGCCGGTCTGGTCGAACAGGAACATCTTGTGGTCGCGGGCGATGGTCACCGCCGGTGCGGTGAGCACCGAGCCGGAATCCGCCACGAACAGGTCGACCTTGTCCTGGGTGATGAGCTGATTGTAGAGCGTCGAGGCGGTCGCCGTGTTGCTCTGGTCGTCATAGGCGATCAGCTTGATCGGGATTTTCTTATCGAACGCCTTCACATAGACGCCGCCCTCGGCGTTCTTTTGTTCCACCCAGAGTTTCAGCCCGGCATGGACCGGCATCGAGATCGAGGCGTAGCGGCCCGACGAGGCGTAGAGCGTCCCGAGCTTGATCTCCGACGGTGCATCCGCCGCCAGAACCGGCGACGCCAGGGACATGCCCATGGCCATCCCCAAGCCCAAAGCCGCAATTGCTGATTTCAGCATCTCTTTCCTCCCGGATTGTTCTTGTTATGTGTCAGACTGTCATGCGTCAGAATAGCGCTGCGACAATCTATCGTCTTGCATTTGCCGGATGCAAGGCCGGCTGGCAAGGTATCTTTTGCAGGTCTCGCGGCCCACGCCGCCAATCGTAGCGGCAAGATGCCATGGCCAATTCCGTCTCGCGGACGGCTCAACGCCGTCGGCATATCTGCCCGTCGCTCGCCGCCGGAGCGTTGACGCTGGGCGGAAAAATGGCGCATCAAGATTGCCATGCGCGGACCCGAGCGATCCGCGCCATGACAAAAGAGGAAACGAGATATGGCCGAAGCCGCGCGCGCGCGCCCCATTCCGACGCCGGAAACGCAGCACTTCTGGGATGGCACCAAGGCCGGCGAATTGCGCCTGCAACGCTGCGACGCCTGCGATCACGTCTATTTCCCGCCGCGCCCGTTCTGTCCGTCCTGCGCCTCGCGCAAGGTCTCGGTGTTCCCGGCGAGCGGCAAGGCGACGCTCTACAGCTACGTCATCAATCATCGCCCTCCCGCGCCGGGCTTCACCCCGCCCTACGCCATTGCCGTGGTGACGCTGGAAGAAGGCCCCCGCATGATGACCAACATCGTCGATTGTCCGCAGACACCGGAAGCGCTGGTGCTCGACATGCCGCTGAAGGTGACGTTCGAAAAGCTCGACGACGCCATCACCCTCCCCCAGTTCGCTCCGGCAAAGGCTTAAACTCATGCGACGTAATCAAGTCGCCGTGGTCGGCGCGGCGGAAACCACCAAGCTCGGCGTCATTCCCGACATGTCGCAGATCCAGCTTCACGCGGACGCGGCGCTCAACGCCATCGCCGATGCCGGATTGAAACTCTCGGACATCGACGGCATCGCAACGGCGGTCGAGACGCCGCAGCAGATCGCGCATTATCTCGGCATCACGCCGACATGGGTCGACGGCACCTCGGTCGGCGGCTGCTCGTTCATGCTGCATGTCCGCCACGCCGCCGCCGCCATCGAAGCCGGCCTGTGCAAGACGGTGCTGATCACGCATGCCGAGAGCGGCAAGTCGATGATCGGCAAGCAACCACGCTACACGCCGCCGTCGAGTCTCAACGGCCAGTTCGAGGCGCCGTTCGGCGTCTACGGCCCACCGAGCATGTTCCCGATCCCGGTGCTGCGCTTCATGAAGACCTACGGCATCACGCATGAGCAGATCGCATCCGTCGCGGTGGCGCAGCGCGAATGGGCGGCGAAGAATCCGCGCGCGATGATGAAGGACCCGATCACCGTCGCCGATGTGCTCAACTCGCGGATGATCGCCTATCCGTTCCGCCTGCTGCAATGCTGCCTCGTCACCGACGGCGGCGGCGCGCTGATCCTCACCTCGGCGGATCGCGCCAAGGACTTTCCGCGCAAGCCCGTCTACATCCTCGGCACCGGCGAGAGCGTCGAGACGCCGATGGTCAGCCAGATGGAGACGTTCGATTCCTCGCGCGCCTTCAAGGTGGCGGGTCCCTTAGCGTTCAAGGAAGCCGGCATCGCGCACAAGGATGTCGATCACCTGATGATCTACGACGCCTTCGCGCACCTGCCGCTCTATGGCCTCGGCGATCTCGGTTTCATGCCCTACGAGGAAACCGGCAAGTTCATCGCCGACGGCAACACGCGGCCCGGCGGCAAGCTGCCGCTCAATACCAACGGCGGCGGCCTCAGCTACATGCACTCGGGCATGTACGGCATGTACGCGCTGCAGGAGAGCGTGCGGCAGATGCGCGGCATCGCGCCGGCGCAGGTCAAGGACGCGAAGATCTCCGTCTGTCACGGCGTCGGCGGCATGTTCGCCGCATCCGGCACCATCATTTTCACCAACGAGAGGTGAGACCGCGACCTCCCGGAAAAGATCGTCATCGCCGGACTTGATCCGGCGATCCATCGTTCTTTCGAAAGAGATGGATGCGCGGGTCAAGCCCTCGCATGACGCTTCGAACAAAATCGGCATCAGACGAACAACAAGGGATTTCACCATGGCAAGCACCAAATCTCTGCAAGACAAAGTCATCATCGTCACCGGCGCGGGACGTGGCATCGGCCGCGCCATCGCGCTGCTCGCGGCCGCCGAAGGCGCCAAGGTCGTGGTCAACGATCCCGGCGTCGCCGCCGACGGCTCCGGCACCGATGCGGCGCCCGCCGAGGAAGTGGTCGAGGAAATCCGCAAGGCCGGCGGCACCGCCGTCGCGAATTTCGACAGCGTCGCCGAGGCGCTCGCTGCCGCCAACATCGTCAAGACCGCGACCGACACCTACGGCAAGCTCGACGGCGTGGTGAACAACGCCGGCATCCTGCGCGACGCGATCTTCCATCGCATGAGCGTCGATGCGTTCGAACAGGTCATCAAGGTGCACCTGATGGGCTCGTTCTACGTGTCGCACGCGGCCGCGCGCCTGTTCAAGGAACAGGAGAGCGGCTCGTTCGTGCACTTCACCTCCACCTCGGGCCTGATCGGCAACTTCGGCCAGGCCAACTACGCCGCCGCCAAGCTCGGCATCGTCGGCTTGTCCAAATCCATCGCGCTGGACATGAGCCGCTTCCACGTCCGCTCCAACTGCATTTCGCCGTTCGCCTGGAGCCGCCTGATCGGCACCATTCCGACCGAGACGGAAGCCGAGAAGGAACGCGTCAAGCGGATGCAGCAGATGGGCCCGGAGAAGATCGCGTCGCTCGCGGTCTACCTGCTGGGCGACGCCGCCAAGGACGTCACCGGACAAATTTTCGCGGTGCGCATGAACGAGATCTTCCTGATGGGCCAGTCGCGGCCGATCCGCTCGATCCATCGCGGCGAAGGCTGGACCCCGCAGACCATTGCCGAGCACGGCATGCCGGCACTGAAGTCTTCGTTCTACAAACTCGACCGCTCCGCTGACATCTTCAATTGGGACGCGGTGTAAGCCGAGACGCAACGGCTTTCGTCATTACAAGCGAAGCGAAGCAATCCGGTCTTTCTTCAAGAGTCTGGATTGCTTCGTCGCTCATGCGCCTCGCAATGACGGACAGCGTCTACATCACCTCCGCGCGGAGACATGCACCTTGACGCAACCAGCCAAGATACCTCCGCGTCATCCGTTCGCGGACGCGATGAAACTCCGCGTCGATGAGCAAGGCGTGGGACGCAGCGTCTGTTCGGTCGAGATCGAACCGGACATCCATCACAACCCACATCTCATCACGCACGGCGCGGTGCTCTACGCGCTCGCCGACACCGGTATGGGCGTGGCGCTGTACCCTACGCTGGCCAAGGGCGAGACCTGCGCCACCATCGAGATCAAGATGAGCTATTTTCGCGCGGTGCCGTCCGGCATCGTCCGCTGCGAAACAACGCTGATCAATCGCGGGCGAACCATCGCCAACCTCGATTCCCGTCTCTACGTCGGCGATACGCTGGTGGCTCAGGCGAACGGCAACTATGCGATTCTGAAGCCGAGAACCGAAGCTGCGGTTGCGGCGTCGTGATGAGGCGGCTCTGAAAGCCTGATCGGGAATTTGTTTTACGGTCCAACTCTCAATACGAAAAACGTCGTCCCCGCGAAGGCGGGGACCCAGAATCCCTGGCTTCAGTTATCGCGCAATGAACTGGCCCTGGTGATGGAGCCGAGTCGCTGCGGCGTCTGGGTCCCCGCCTTCGCGGGGACGACTCCCGAGATTGTTTGTCGGTTTGTACGTCCCGCCCCTACCCGCAAAAGTCCCGCGAACGTGACGCGCGCCATAGCGTCCACAGGATGCGCAGCCGCGAGTCCGGCTGCGGTGTGTAGGGATCGAAGTCCGGCCGCCGCGCGCGCTCCAGCGTGCGGCGCGTCACGGCCATCGGCAGGAACACCCGCCGCGCGTCCTGCGACAACGCCATCAGCGGTTCGTACATCAGTTTGAAGTGCGACAGCGCGAGGTCGACGAACTCCTCTATTGTCGCCCGCAGCGCCGGCGTCATCTTGCCCGCGAATATCTCATCGACGCCGCCGCCGTGTCGCGTCAGCATGTCGAGCGGCAGATAGACCTGCTGCCGCGAGGCGTCGAACGGCAGCCGCGTCAGCAAATGCAGGTAGGTTTCCGCGATGCCCGCCTGCCGTGTCACCTCAGGCAACGCTTCAGGCGACGCGCCCGCGATCCGTGCACCCAATTCGAACAGCGCGGATGAGGTTTCCTGCGCATAGGTGTCGAGCACTTCGCTATCCGGCATCGGATCATTGTAGAGATCGAACTGATGCGCCTCGATCAGCCGCGTCAGCCGCTCCACCGGCAGTGCATGCGTTTCAATCGCGCGCATCAACTCCGACGCGACAGGACTGCCCTCGACGTAGCCGTGCCCCTGCCCGGCCAGCATGTCGGTCCACCATTGCAGCCGGATTTCACCGGCCATCGGCTGGCGGATATGCTCGTGCACGCGCGCGATCTCGACATTGAACGCGTAGAGCGCCAGCAATGCGCGGCGTTGCTCGGGGGCGACGAACAGCGTCGATGCATAACGGGTGAAATCGAACTCGCGCACCAGCCCGGCGCAGAACGCGGCCGCATCGCCCGGCTGCGCGCTCATGGTACGATACTCATGGCACGGCGATCAGCGCCGCCGCGACGCGACGTCGTTCGCCCAGCATGATGTTGTAGGTGCGGATCGCCGGGCCCGTCTGCATCGCGTCGATGCCGACATGCAGCCGCCGCAGCGCCTCGCGCAGATCGCTCGGCGGCAGCCAGACGTCGTTGCCAGTGCCGATGAGCAGCGTATCGATGCTGTTGGCCTTTTCGAACACGCGCTCCAGCGAATAGCGGTCGATCTGTTGCGACGTTGTCACCGGCCATGCCCACATCGAATCTGGCAGACACAGCAGCGAGCCGCGATGCGACATCTCGTCGAAGCGGAAGCCGCCGTTGCCATACGCCTCGATCGGCGCCGAGCGCGGCAGATGCGGTGCGTCGCCGGACGCCACGCGTTACGCCTTGGCGATGGTGTTGGTCTTCGCAGCCTCGGTCGACTTCTTGGCCGGCTTCGCCGCGTTCAGCGGCGCGGCATCCTCGCGATGGTTGCCGACGCCGAGATAGATCAGGATCGGGGCCGCGATGAAGATCGACGTATAGGTGCCGACCAGCACCACGCCGAACATCATGACCGCAGTGAAGGAGTGGATCGCATTGCCGCCGAATATCAGCAGCGCGAACAGCGCCAGCGTCACGGTCAAGTGAGTGATGATGGAGCGCGACAGCGTCTGGTTGATCGACTCGTTGAGAAGCTGCGGCATCGGCATCTTCTTGTAGCGCCGCAACAGCTCGCGGATACGATCGTAGATGACCACAGTGTCATTCAACGAGTAACCGAGAATGGTCAGCAGCGCCGCGATACTGGTCAGGTCGAAGTCCACCTGCGAGATCGACATGAAGCCGATGGTCAGCACGATGTCGTGGACGTTAGCGACCATCGCGCCGAGCGCGAACTGCCATTCGAACCGGAACCAGAGATAGATCAGGATGCCGACGATGGCCAGGATCAGGCCGAGCATGCCGTAGGCGAGCAGTTCGCCGGAGACGCGCGGGCCGACCACCTCGACGCGGCGATATTCGACGTTGTTGCCGAGCGCGCCGCGCACCTTCTGCACCGCCGCCTGCTGCGCTTCGTCGCCGCCGGGCTGTTCGGCCACGCGAAGCAACACGTTGTCCGGTCCGCCGAACTGCTGGAGCTGCACTTCGCCGAGGCCGAGATTGCCGAGCGTGGTGCGCATCGCCGCGATGTCGGCGGGGCCGCTCTTGGTCTGCACCTCCATCAAGGTGCCGCCCTTGAAGTCGATGCCGAAGTTCAGGCCGTGGGTGAAAAACAGCGTGATCGCGAAGATCGACAGCACCGCCGAAATCGGAAAGCTGATGCGGCGGAACTGAGTGAAGTCGAAATGAGTGTCGTCCGGCACGATGCGGAGCGACGGCAGCCATCCCATGATGCTGACGATGGTCAGCACCACGATGAGAGCGGCAAGAGCCAATAGGATCGTATGTGTCACAGCCGGCTCCGTTCTCTCAAATCGGCACGGTTTGCGGCCGCTTCCAGCGCACCCAGGCGGCGACGATCAGGCGCGTCACTTCGAAGGCGGTGAAGACCGTGGTGATGATGCCGATGCCGAGCGTCACGGCGAAGCCGCGCACCGGGCCAGTGCCGATGTAGAACAGCACGGCGGCGGCGATGAAGGTGGTGATGTTGGAGTCGAGAATGGTCGCCAGCGCGCGCTTGAAGCCGGCATCGATCGCCTGAATCGCATTTCGACCGGCGCGCAATTCCTCACGGATGCGCTCGTAAATCAGCACGTTGGAGTCCACCGCGATGCCGACCGTCAGCACGATGCCGGCGATGCCCGGCAAAGTCAGCGTCGCGTTGAGCAGCGACAGCACGCCGAAGATCATGGCGACGTTGATCGCCACCGCGATGTTGGCGAATACGCCGAACAGCCGGTAGGTCAGCAACATGAAGACGATGACCAGCACCGAGCCGACATAGGCGGCACGCTCGCCCTTCTCGATCGAGTCCTGCCCAAGGCCGGGGCCGACGGTGCGTTCCTCGATGATGGTCAGCGGCGCCGGCAGCGCGCCGGCGCGCAGCAGGATCGCGAGGTCGTTGGCCTGCTGCACCGTGAAGCCACCGGAGATCTGCCCGGAGCCGCCGGTGATCGGCTCGCGGATGACCGGCGCCGAGATCACTTCGTTGTCGAGGATGATGGCGAACGGCGTGCCGACGTTCTTCAGCGTGGCGTCGGCGAACTTGCGGGCACCGGAGGTATTGAACTTGAAGGTAACGATGGGTTCGCCGGTACGCTGGTCGAAGCCGGGCTGCGCGTCGGTGAGGTCCGCGCCCGACACCAGCACTTCTTTCTTGATGACGTAAGGAACCTTCGGCTCCTGCGCGCTCATCAACACTTCGTCATCCGGCGGTGCGCGGCCCTGCGCCGCCTGCTCCGGCGACACATTCGGATCGACCATGCGGAAATCCATCTTCGCGGTCTTGCCGAGAATTTCCTTCAGCCGGGTCGGGTCCTGCAGACCGGGCACCTGCACCAGAATACGGTCGAGGCCCTGCCGCTGGATCAGCGGCTCGACGGTGCCGAGCTCGTTGACGCGACGCTCGACGATCTGGATCGATTGATCGACCGATTGACGGATGCGGTCGGACACAGCCGCCTGCGGCACGCTCATGCGGATCAGACCGCCGCCCGCATCGCTCACTTCGACACTGCGCGCGCCGGTCGAGCCGAGAATGCCGCCAAGCGGCTGCGACAGCTCCTTCAGCTTCGCCAGCGCCTTCTCGAGATCGGGCTCCTTGACGCGAACCTCTACGGCATCGCCACGGATCGCAAGGCCGGTATAGCCGATGCGGGCATCACGCAGCGCGCGGCGGGTCTCGTCGCGGACCTGATCGAGCTTGTCCTTCTTGACGGCCTTGGCATCGACTTCGAGCAGGATGTGAGAACCGCCCTGCAAGTCGAGGCCCAGCACCAGATGGCGCTGCGCCCATTTCGGCCAGGTCTTGACGGTCGCTTCGGGGAAGAAATTGGGGACCGCGCACAGGCACACCAGGAGCGCCGTGGCAATGATCGCCAAAGCCTTCCACCGCGTGAAATACAGCATCGAATTGATCCGTCAGACGTTCGGTATTGATGGCGGCGCGATCAGCTCGCGGAGGCCGTGTCCTTGTCCTTGGTGTCGCCCTTGTCCTTGGCGGGCTCGCCCTTGGTGCGCACACCGGAGATCATCTGGCGCATCTGGCGAATCCGGACGCCATCGGCGACCTCGACCTCGATCTGCTCATCGTCCACCACCTTGGTGACCTTGCCGACAAGGCCGCCATTGGTGATGACGGTGTCGCCACGACGCACGTTCTTCACAAGGTCGTTGTGCTCCTTCACCTTCCGCTGCTGCGGACGCAGGATCAGGAAGTACATGATGACAAAGATCAGCGCGAACGGCAGCAACGACATCAACATGCTGTTGGTGTCGCCAGCCGCGCCGGCGGCCTGAGCGAAGGCGGGGGTAATCAGCATCCGGAAATCCTTGTGAAATGGAAGCAAACCGGCGCGACGCGGCAGCGTTCAGGCCGGTTTCGGTCAAATTCGCGCGGACTATAACGGCCACGGTTTCAATTGCAACGCCGCGACAGCGTTGTTCCGCCCCGCGATCGAGCCGGGTTGCGGCGGCAAGCCGGGGCCTTTAAGGGTGCTGCGTCAGGAACCCGGAAAATGTCGAAAAAACCAAGCAAAAAGCCCTCCCGAGCCGCCCGCGCGGCCTCCTCCGCCCCTCGCCGTAACAAAGCCGCGACCGCTCGTGCCAGCGCGGCAAAACGTCCCTCGCCTCCGGCTGGTGACGATACGACAGATCGAATCGCCCGCGCGCTGGAGACCATCGCCGCCCATCTCGCCAGCGGCGCGCCCGTGACCACCCAGCCGCAGGATATTGCCAAAGCCGAGGCGTTCATCTGGAACCCGAGCGGCCGGCTGATCCCGGTGCCGAAGGTCAATCGCGTCGAACTCGGCCTGCTCAAGGGCGTCGACCGGATGCGCGACATCCTGATCGAGAACACCGAGCGTTTCGCCACCGGCCTGCCCGCCAATAACGCCCTGCTGTGGGGCGCGCGCGGCATGGGCAAGTCGTCGCTGGTGAAGGCGGCGCACGCGAGCGTCAACGCGCGACCAGACGTCAACGGCCGGCTCAAGCTGATCGAGATTCATCGCGAGGACATCGAGAGCCTGCCAACGCTGATGGCGCTGCTGCGGGCCTCCGAATTCATGTTCATCGTCTTCTGCGACGACCTGTCGTTCGACGGCAACGACGCGTCGTACAAGTCGCTGAAGGCGGTGCTCGAAGGCGGCATCGAAGGCCGTCCCGACAACGTCATTCTCTACGCGACGTCGAACCGCCGACATCTGTTGGCGCGCGAGATGGTCGAGAATGAACGCTCCACCGCGATCAATCCCGGCGAAGCGGTCGAGGAGAAGGTGTCGCTGTCGGATCGTTTCGGCCTGTGGCTCGGCTTCCACAAGTGCAGCCAGGACGAATACCTCGCCATGGTCCGCGGCTATTGCGCCCATTTCGGTATCACGCTCGACGACGAGCAGCTCGAACATGAGGCGCTGGAGTGGTCCACCACGCGCGGCTCCCGCTCCGGCCGCGTCGCCTGGCAGTTCACGCAAGAACTCGCCGGCCGCCTCGGCGTGCGGCTGGCGGTGAAGTAAGTCAGGCGGGAGCAAGAACGGCCGATGGGATCGCGAAAGAGGCGATCTGATCGGCCACCGCTTCCGGTGCGTCGATCGACACGAATGTTTTGGCGCCGGGCAGTTCGATCAGTTCGGCGCTGCGGAAAGCCCGCTGAAGCCGCCTGCCGAGATCGAGCTTGAACGCATGGTCCGCGGTGCCCCAGATAATTCGGACCGGCCGTGAGAAACTTTTCAGCCGGGTCGAGACATCGAGCAGCTCGCGCGGATTCATCGCGCGCAGAAAGCGAACGGCATCCCGCCGAATCCGCGCATTCGTGAGAGCCGGCTCGATCCACGATCTCGTCTGCGCAGCATCCAGTCGCTTCGCCAGAAGACCGAAGCCCAGCGGTGAATGACGAATGCCGCGAAGGCGCATGGGAAGCAGGTTGGCTTTCATCATCCACTCGCCCTTGAGCAGCCGGAAAACGACGTTGAAGGGAAACGGCGGAAACGTGTCGAACGCATCGCAGTTCGTCAGGACCACACGCCCGATACGGCGCGGATCCATGTCAATCGCGAATTGGGCAAGCGCTCCGCCGGTGTCGTTGCCAACGAGCGTGACATCGTTGAGATCGAGCGCCTCAAGGAATGATAGGAGCAACCGGGCAACTCCATGCGGCGATTGATCCGCATCGGGGTGCATCGGAAGCCGGTGCGCCCCGAGCGGCCAGTCCGGCGCGTAGGATCGAATGCCTCGCGCGGCAAGAAGATCGGCAACGCCCGACCACACCGTGCCATCAACGAGAAAAGCGTGGACGAACACCACCGGCGGGGCACCTGCCCCCTCGGGTCCGGTCATTCGGTAGTTGATGGAGCCGCTGGGAAGATCGATCGTCGGCATCCGAGCCTCCTTTGACTTCGCGGGCAGGAAACATACAATGTGTATGTAATTTACAGGCAGACTGTATGAAAAGACCACAGCGAACGCAAGCGGATCGAACGGCAGCAACCCGCACGGCCTTGATCGAGGCCGGCAGGACGCTGTTTGCCATGCACGGCTTCGCCGGCGTTGGCACCGAGACGCTGGTTCGCAAGGCGGGAGTCAGCCGGGGCGCGCTGTATCACCAGTTCGGCGACAAGACCGGGCTGTTCGCCGACGTCCTTGCCGAGATCGAAAGCGAAGTGGCCCGAAATCTGGCTGCCGTAATGCTTGCGGGCGACCAAAATGACTTCGTTGCCGCGATGATGCGGGCAGTCGATGCTTGGCTCGATGCCTGCGAAAGTCCGCAGGTTCAGCGGATCGTGCTGATCGACGGCCCGTCCGTGCTCGGTTGGACGCGCTGGCGCGAGATCTGCCAGCTCCATATTCTCGGATTGATCGAAGCCGTGCTCGCCAAGGGCGCGGAGGACGGCAAGCTGCACCCACTGCCCGCCAAACCGTTGGCACATATCCTGCTCGCCATCGCGGATGAGGCGGCGCTGTATGTGCATACGGGCCGCGATCGAATCGCGGCCCGTGCAGAAGTCGTCCAGATTTTCGAGCCTCTGATCCGGGCGCTCGTCAAACCCTGACCATTACCGTTCCCGGACTGAGGGTTTACGCCCCGTTCAGGAACTTCAGCGGATCCACCGGCGTCGAGCCCTTGCGGATCTCGAAGTGCAGTTGCGGCGACCCGGCTTCGCCGGACTGGCCGGACTTGGCGATGGTCTGGCCGCGCTTGATGGTCTCGCCACGCTTCACCAGCAGCTGACTGGCGTGGGCATACGCCGTCACATAGCCGTTGGAGTGTCGCACGAGAACAAGGTTGCCGTAGCCCTTCAGTTCGTTGCCGGCATAGGCGACGACGCCATCTTCGGCCGCCTTCACCGGCGTGCCTTCCGGCACCGCGACGTTGATGCCGTCGTTGGCCTTGCCGTTGGTCTTGGCGCCATAGGCAGTGACGACGCGGCCGCGCACCGGCCAGCGGAAGGTCGGCAGCGCGCCGGTTGCTTCAGCCGACTTCACCGGCGACGGCGCGGCTTCGGCGGCAGCGGCGGGCGTCTCGACCGCGCTGGCCATCCGCGCCTTCTGCACCGGCTCGGTAGGGGCCTGCGCGACATGCACCGGCGCGGGCTGTGCGGGAACGGATGGCGCGGTAGCCCCGAGCTGCGCCGGCGGCGCGCCGACCACGGCCGGAGCCGCAGCCGCGACCTTGCGGCCCGGCACCACGATCTTGCTGCCGATCTTGAGTTGCGTGGTCGGTGGGATGCGATTGGCACGCGCCAGCTCAGTGACCGAGATGTGATTGCGGCGAGCGATGCTCATCAGCGTATCGCCGCGATTGACGTAGTGCGTTGCTGCGGCAGCAGACGCCGGAGCCGCCGCCGCGACCTTCGGCGCGGGCGCCGGGGCAACCGGAGCCGGCTGCGCGTGCGCAGTCTGCCGCGACGGGATGACCAGCTGCTGGCCCGGACGCAGCGCGCGCGGCCCCTTGTAGCCGTTGGCGCGCAGGATTTCCGCCGACGACACGTTGTAGCGCCGCGACAGGCCCTCCAGCGTATCGCTGGTGCCGACAATGATGGTGGTGCCGTTGCCGTGACCGTGCGCTGGCGCGGCATGCTGCGCCGGTGCGGCAGCGACCGAGCGCGACGCCACGGTGCCCGTGGATTCGATGCGCGGCCGGGCCGGCGGATCGTAGGACGAGACGCCGCGTCCACCGCCCGAGGTACCGGACGTGGTCGGATAGCTGGGATAGCTCTGCGGCGCGGACACCGGCGGCGGCAGCGACGACGAGGTGTAGGACTGCTGCTGTTGCGGCTGCGGGCGGCTGTACTGCGGCAGTTCCTGCCGCTCGACCCGCGGCGTCGGCGCGGCATACGGCGCACCGCGCACCGAACCGGTCGTCTCACTGCGCGAGTTGAAGGGGTTGTCCGCGAACCGCGTGGACATGTCGGCGCTACAGCCGGCGAAACCGATCGACATCAGCGCCAGTACCGCAACTTGCGGAACCCGGCGGGAGCAAAGCAGGTCGACTACCCGGGACATGGTTACTCACTCATACGCAACACGACTAGGAATTTGAGTAAACACGTGGGCAGTAAACAAGGCTTTAAGTCCGCCAAATTTGATTCACCATTTCACGGTTTCGACAGACTGCCGCTACATTTCGCGCGCAAGGCCCGGCAACGCCGGCACGAAGCGCACGTCGAACAACTCGCGCCGCGCGAAGCCGTCCGCCGTCGGCGTGACGCGCACCAGCGTCTGCCTGCCACTGGCCGGACCGACCGGCGCGACCATGATGCCGTCCGATTGCAACCGGTCCGTCAGCGTCGCCGGGATGTCCGGTAGCGCCGCGGTGACGATGATGCGGTCGAACACGCCGAGATCGGCGGGCAGCGCGAGACCGTCCGCCAGCATCACCTCGACATTGTCGTAATGCAGTTTCCCCAGCCGCTTCCGCGCGCTGTCCGCCAGCGTGCGGAAACGCTCGATGCTGAGGACCTCCTTGCACAGCCGCGCCAGCACCGCCGCCTGATACCCCGAGCCGGTGCCGATCTCGAGCACGCGATGCTCCGGCCGCAACTGCAGCTGCTCCGTCATATAGGCGACCACGAACGGCTGGCTGATGGTCTGGCCGCAGGCGATGCCGAGCGCGGTGTCGCGCCAGGCCGCATCGCGATCCGTCGGATCGACGAAGGCGTCGCGCGGCACCTCCTCCATCGCCCGCAGCACCGCCTGATCGCTGATGCCGCGACGGCGCAGGCTGAGCTGAAACATCATCTTCTCAGGCGGATTTTCAGCAGGTGACATGTCGGCCTCGCAGAATTCGTCTAACCGGTGGCGCCGATGCCTTGCCGGCATCGTCCGTCGCGCCCGATCATGCGCGACTATATCGCGGACAAGTTTATAGAATTTTCGTCGCCCTCGCTTCTGCATACCGCAGCGCGGCAGACGCGTTTCGCAACACTCCCGTGCGAAGCCGGCGCGCGCCATCGTGTTGATTTTGGTTTCGTTATTTGCGAGTTTCCGGCCACGCTCATTGAAGGTTAAAGGGCTCTCCCCATGATTGCGTCGAGACCGCCGGGCGGTTCGGTCTTTCTGGTCGAAGACGAAACCATGATCCGGATGATGGTCGCGGAAATGCTGATGGACCTCGGCTACCGCATTGCCGGTGAAGCCGGTGACGTCGACGAGGCGCTGCGGCTGATCGAGACGCTCGATTTCGACATCGCCATCCTCGACGTCAACGTCAACGGCAAGGTGATCACGCCGGTCGCCCGCGCCATCGCGGCGCGCAAGCGCCCGTTCGTGTTCGCCACCGGCTACGGCACGCAAGGCATGCCGGAAGAATTCCGCAGCCGCCCCGCATTGCAGAAACCGTTCCAGATGGAAACGCTGGCGCAGATGATCGAAGCCGCACTGAAAAGCGCTGTGGCTTAGGCAGCATTCGCGTCTCTCCGTCATTGCGAGCGAAGCGAAACAATTAGTAAGTCGTCATGCCCGGGCATAGCCGTTCGAAGAACGGCGTCGCTTCGCTCGCCTATGTCCCGGGCATCCACGAACTTGAAGCCATCGCAGAAAGAAAAACGTGGATGGCCGGGACAAGCCCGGCCATGACAACTCAAAGCCCTTCACAAAACCGGAAGGCCCCCAAAAAAACCCGTCCACTTACTTCAACGTCGCCGCCAGCGTTTCCGAGAACGCCTCGTCGGTACGGTTGAGTTTGAGCGGCGTCACCGAGATGTAATTCGCGGCGAGTGCGGCAAGATCGGTGCCGGCATCCGGCGTGGCCATCATTGCCGCGCGCTCGAAGCCGATCCAGAAATACGGATTGCCGCGCCCGTCGAGACGCTGATCCACCTTCAGGAAGCCGAGGTTACGCTTGCCCTGCCCCGTCACTTTCACGCCGGCGACATCCTTCGGCGCACAGGCGGGAAAGTTGATGTTGATGACGGTGTTCTTCGGCACGCCCGCCTCAATCACCTTGCGGATGATTTGCGGGCCATACTCGATCCCGGTGTCCCAGGTCGGGCTACTGCGCGTCTCGAACGAGAATTCCTGCGACAGCGCGAATGACGGCAGGCCGAGAATGGTGCCTTCGAGCGCGCCGGCGATGGTGCCGGAATAGACCACGTCCTCCGCGACGTTGCGGCCCTTGTTGACGCCGGACAGGACGAGGTCCGGCTGCTTGTCCTTGAGAATGTGGCGTGCGCCCATGATGACGCAATCGGTCGGCGTGCCGCGCACCGCGTAGCGCCGCTCGCCCACTTCGCGCAATCGCAACGGATCATTCAGCGACAGCGAATGCGACACGCCGGACTGATCGAGTTCGGGCGCGACGATCCAGACATCGTCCGACAGCGCTTTCGCGATCTGCTCGACGATCTGCAAGCCCGGCGCATGAATGCCGTCGTCATTGGTGCAAAGAATCCGCATGTGCTCGCCTTATGTCCTTGCTCTTTGTCATTGCCGGGCTTGACCCGGCAATCCATCGTTCTTCGGAAGATGGATGCCCGGATCAAGTCCGGGCATGACGAATGGAAATTTACGCGACGCCAGAGAAAACTATCCCGCCCGCTCGATCACCTTCATCCCGCCCATGTAGGGCTGCAACACCTCCGGCACCGCGATGGAGCCGTCCGCCTGCTGATAATTCTCAACCACCGCGATCAGCGCGCGGCCGACCGCCGTACCCGAACCGTTCAGCGTATGCACGAAGCGCGGCTTGTTATCGCTGGCGCGATAACGCGCATCCATGCGCCGCGCCTGGAAGTCGCCGCACACCGAGCACGACGAAATCTCACGATAAGCGCCGCCCTCACCTTGTCCCGGCATCCACACCTCGATGTCGTAGGTCTTCTGCGACGCAAAGCCCATGTCGCCGGTGCACAAGGTCACCACGCGATAATGCAGGCCGAGCCGGCGCAGCACTTCCTCGGCGCACGACAACATGCGCTCGTGCTCGTTCTTCGACTCCTCCGGCGTGGTGATCGATACCAGTTCGACCTTGGTGAACTGATGCTGACGGATCATGCCGCGCGTATCACGCCCCGCCGCCCCCGCTTCGGCGCGGAAGCAGTGCGTCAGCGCAGTGAGACGCATCGGCAGTTCTTTTTCGTCGAGAATGGATTCGCGAACGAGATTGGTCAGCGGCACCTCGGCGGTGGGGATCAGCCAAAAGCCCTTGCTGTCCTCTGACAGCGAACCCGCCGCGAATTGATCCTCGCGAAATTTCGGCAATTGCGCGGTGCCGAACATCGCATCGTCGCGCACCAGCAGCGGCGGATTGACTTCGGTGTAGCCGTGCTCGCCGGTGTGGACGTCGAGGAAGAACTGGCCAATGGCGCGCTCCAGCCGCGCGAGGCCCTTCTTCAGCACCACGAAACGCGCGCCGGACAATTTCGCCGCCGCATTGAAATCCATCTGGCCGAGCGCTTCGCCGAGATCGTAATGCGGCTTCGGCGTGAAGGCGTAAGCGCGCTTGTCGCCATAGCGATGATGCTCGACGTTGTCGTGTTCGTCCTTGCCGGTCGGCACCTCGTCGAGCGGCAGGTTCGGAATTTGCGCCAGTTCCTGCTGCAATTCGGTGTCGGCGGCTTTCGCCTTGTCCTCAAGCTGCGGCATCGCGACTTTCAAGTCCGCGACCTCCGCCATCAGCGACGACGCGCGCGCCTCGTCCTTGGCCTTCTTGGCCTCGCCGATTTCCTTCGACGCCGCATTCCGCCGCGCCTGCGCCTGCTCGAAGGCATGGATCGCCCCGCGCCGCGTCTCATCGATCACCAGCAGCCGCCCCGACAGCGCACCGAGCCCCCGCCGCTTCAAGGCAGCGTCAAAGGCTTCCGGATTGTCGCGGATCGATTTGATGTCGTGCATGGAAGTCAGGTCCTGGGCCGGCGAACTGCGGATTGTCGTTCTGTTTGCAGACAATTTGCATTTGGGCATCCAGTACCCTGAAATTCCCGGGTTTGAAACCTCAAACGGCGCATTTCAGGCAGAAGCTGGTACACCCTCTCCGTCATGCCCGGGCATAGCCGTTCGAAGAACGGCGTCGCTTCGCTCGCCTATGTCACGGGCATCCACGTTCTTCGAACGTCTGAAAACAAAACGTAGATGGCCGGGACAAGCCCGGCCATGACGACTGAGATCGTCGTTCCGGCTACCCTACTCCGCCGGCTTGCTTTCAGCGGGCGGCGTGGCGTCCGCCGATGTCCCGGCCTTTTGGGCAGCGGCCTTCTTCTCGACGACCTTCACGGCGATGATCGAGCCCTCGTAGAGCAACAGTAGCGGGATCGCCAGCGACATCTGGCTGATCACGTCCGGTGGCGTCAGCACCGCGGCGAGGACGAACGCGCCGACGATGAAATAACGGCGCTTCTCGCGCAGCGTCTTGGAGGTGAGCACGCCGACGCGGCCGAGCAAGGTCAGGATCACCGGCAACTGGAAAGCGATGCCGAACGCGAAGATCAGCGACATCATCAACGACAGATATTCGCCGACCTTGGGCAATAGCGCGATCTGCGCCGTCTCGACGCCGGGCGCCTGCTGCATTCCCAGCGAAAACCGGATCAGCATCGGCAGCACGAGGAAATACACCACCAGCGAGCCGAGCACGAAAAAGAACGGCGTCGCGATCAGGTACGGCAGGAAGGCGTTGCGTTCGTGCTTGTAGAGGCCGGGCGCGACGAACTTGTAGATCTGCGCCGCGATGATCGGGAACGAGATGAAGCCCGCGCCGAACATCGCGAGTTTCAATTGCGTGATGAAGTATTCGAGCAACGCGGTGTAGATGAACTTGGAATTCTCCGGCCCAGCCACCCAGACGAACGGCCACACCAGCACATTGTAGATCTGTTTGGCGAACACGAAGCAGACGATGAACGCGAGGCCGAACGCCAGCAGCGCCTTGATCAGCCGCCCGCGCAGCTCGATCAGGTGATCCATCAGGGGGGCCTTGCTGGCCTCGATGTCTTCGGCGCTCATGACGCTTTCGCATCCTTGCGAAGATCCGCGTCAAGGTACTGCTCGGCGCTATGGACCTCTGCCGGCTTGACCTCGGCAACCGGCGCGGCCGCCACCGTCGCATCGTGCTGCGCGGTCTCCGCCTCGCGCGTGATCGCCAGCGGCTCCGACGCGGCGCCGTGGGTTTCGATTTGCATTTCGGTTTCAATCAGCGGCGTGGTCGGCTCCGACGCCGCCGCTGTCGATGATGATGTAGACGTCGATGCCGGCTCGTTGAGATCGCCGACCTTCATTGCGTCGCTGACGTCCTCCGTCAGCGACGTCAGGATATTGTTCTTCGACAGGCTCGACGCGGTGTCCTTGATGTCGTCGAAGGATTTCTTGAGATCGGCCATTTCGGCCTCGCGCATCGCCTCGTTGAACTGGCCCTGGAACTCGGCGGCCATCCGGCGCACCTTGCCCATCCACTGTCCGATCGTGCGCAACACGCCGGGCAGTTCCTTCGGGCCGATGACGATCAGCGCCACGACGCCGATCACGACCAGTTCACTCCACCCGATATCAAACATCCGACAATCCGCTCACACGAGGCGACCGGCGCCCCGCGGCTGGCCTCGCCCGGTCATGCCACAACTGCCACGGATCGGCCACGGCTTTGCCGCAAGAATCCCGGGCGCCTCGATCCGCGGCTGTGCGCTTCAGCCGACTTTGCTCCCGACGTCCGATCGCGCTGCGGCCGAAGTCTGCGCATTGTGGTCGATGGTCTTGACGGGCTCGGACTTTTCCGCAGTCTTTTCATCGTCCTGCATGCCCTTCTTGAAGGCCTTGATGCCCTGCGCGACATCGCCCATCAAGTCGGAAATCTTTCCGCGCCCAAAAAGCAGCAGGACGATCGCGATCACGACGATCCAGTGCCAAATGCTGAGTGAACCCATCCTGCATTCCTCCAAACGCGCGGCCGGCTACCGGCCTCATCTTGCCTGAACCTAGTTGGCGGGGGCGGCAAAAACAAGGACTTAAGCCGCGTCAAATCGCGAGGCACAGCCCGTCTTTCGGCTAGTCTTAACGCGTCGCTGTGCGGTGAAATCAGCCTTCCGCGTCGCCTTCGGGTTCCACCGGCGGCGCCAACGCCAGTTCGAGTTCGCCGTCTTCGAGCGGGTCCTCGTCTTCGCGCAGCGTCGGATCGTCCGACGGCACAGGCACGCTGAAGCCGGATGGCAGGCGGGAGTCGAGCAGGCCCGTGCCTTTCAGTTCTTCGAGACCCGGCAGATCGCCGAGCGCCTCGAGGCTGAACTGCGAGAGGAAGGCTTCAGTGGTGCCGAAAGTCAGCGGACGGCCCGGCGTCTTGCGGCGACCGCGCGGACGAATCCATCCAGTCTCCAGCAACACATCCAGCGTGCCTTTGGATGTCACGACGCCGCGAATTTCTTCGATCTCCGCGCGCGTCACCGGCTGGTGATAGGCGATGATCGCCAGCACCTCGATGGCTGCGCGCGACAGCTTGCGCGTTTCGGTGCTCTCGCGCGTCATCAGCCACGCCAGATCACCGGCGGTGCGGAAGGTCCACTTGTTGGCGACGCGTACCAAATTGACGCCGCGCATCGCGTAGTCCGCTTGCAATTGCGCGAGCGCCGCCTTGATGTCGACGCCTTCCGGCATCCGCTTGGCGAGCGACGCAGTGTCGAGCGGCTCAGACGATGCAAACAACAACGCTTCGAGAAGACGCAATTCCTCTGGCCGCCCTTCAGGCTGCGCGCTAGACTGCTCGACGTTGTCGACGTGATCTTCGACGATCTCGAGATGTTCGACGCGCTTCTCAGCCAGACTCGCCATGGCGGTGTCTCCTTCTTCCACTTACTGCACCGGAGTTTCCGGTGCAGCCGTTGCATCGGGTGCCGCGACCGGCATCCGCTTGCGAAAATACAGCGGCGCGAACGCCTGCTTCTGATTCACTTCCATCGTGCCTTCACGCACCAATTCGAGCGCTGCCGCGAAGCTCGACGCGAACACGGTGGCACGCTGCGACGGATCAAGGACATAAGCGGTGAGATACTCGTCGAGGCGGCTCCACTCCTCGGCGACGCCGACGAGGCGCTCCAGTGATGCGCGCGCTTCTGCCAGCGACCACACCGTGCGCTTGGCCAGATGCACGGTCGCGAGCACACGCTGCTGCCGTTGCGCGGCATAGGCGCTCAGCAGATCGAACAACGTCGCCGTGAATTTCGGATGCTTGATCTCGGCGATCGCTTCGGGCTGACCGCGCGTGAAGATATCGCGCTGCAATTGCGGACGCGCCATCAAACGGTTCGCTGCTTCGCGAATGGCTTCAAGCCGACGCAAGCGATTGGCCAGCGCGGTCGCCATCTCCTCGGCGCTCGGTCCTTCCTCGGACGGCGGCTCCGGTAGCAGCAACCGCGATTTGAGGAAGGCGAGCCACGCCGCCATCACCAGATAATCGGCGGCAAGCTCGAGGCGGATTTTGCGCGCCGCCTCAATGAAAGCGAGATACTGATCGGCCAATGCCAGAATCGAAATCTTGGCGAGATCGACCTTCTGCTGACGCGCGAGGTTGAGCAGCAGATCGAGCGGACCTTCATAGCCTTCGACGTCGACGACCAGCGCCACATCGTCGTCGGCCTGCTGCTCGGCGACCGCCGGCCGCCCGGTCTCGAACGACAGAATTTCTGCGCTCATACGTTCGTCTCCCCGGCACGGCTGATCAGCGCCGCCAGTTCTGCGCGGCCCGCCGCGATATCGAACCCGGCATCCGGCGCCTTTCGCGCGGCAAGAGCCGCGACGGCGCGCGCCTTGGCCTCGCCCGCGAGCATCGGCGCCTCGTGGACGACGGCACGCATCTCGTCGAGCTTGCCGTTGCAATGCAACGCGACGTCGCAGCCGGCCGCAAACAGCGCCCGCGTCCTGTCCGCGATCGAGCCTTCCAGCGCGTTCATCGACACGTCATCGCTCATCAGCAAACCCTGGAACCCGATCCCGTCGCGAATCACCTGCTTAATCATTGTCGCAGAAGTGGTCGCGGGTTGGGCAGGATCAATGGCGCTAAACACAACATGTGCGGTCATGGCCATCGGCAGGTCCGCCAACGAACGGAATGCCGCGAAATCGGTCCGTTCGAGTTCCTCCCGGGGGGTGTCCACCACCGGAAGCCGCAAATGGCTGTCGGCGGTCGCCCGCCCGTGACCGGGAATGTGCTTCAGCACAGGGAGGACGCCCCCCACCCTCAAGCCATCGGTAACGGCACGGGCAATGGCCGCGACCTTGCCGGGCTCCGTGCCGTAGGCGCGATTGCCGATCACGGCATCGGCGCCCGCAACGGGAACATCCGCCAGCGGCAGGCAATCGACAGTGATGCCGAGCGCAGACAGGTCGGACGCGATCAACGCCGCCGCGAAGTGAGCGGCGCGCAACCCCAGTCCGGGGTCCTTGTCGTAAAGCACGCCAAACACCGCGCCCGGCGGATAAATCGGCCAATGCGGCGGGCCCAGCCGTTGAACGCGGCCGCCTTCCTGATCGATCAGGACCGGCACATCACGTCCACCGACGCATTCCCGCAGGCTCGCCACTAGGTCCTTGACCTGCGACGGGCTGTCGACATTCCGCTTGAAGAGGATGAATCCCCACGGCTGCTGCTCGCGCAAAAACGCACGTTCGTCAGCCGTCAGGGCAAGCCCGGAAACTCCGGTAATAAAAGCGCGCGCGTCCATTCCGGCCGATTAGCGCGCGCTCCCCGAAGGGTCAAGGAAAGCGCCGTTAATTCCTTTGGACGACGCACTGGCCGCCAGCGGCCTTGAGATTTCCACAGAATTGAACGGCCTGCTCCGAGGTGCCGAACGGCCCAACCATGGCGCGGTAGTAGACGCCACGCGATCCCAGATCGGCCCGCTTGATCAAGGGCGTGTGCGATCCGAATGAGGACGGGAATTTGTGCTGCAGTACCTTGAACGACGCCCGTGCATCGGCCTCGCTGCGCTGGGATGACACTTGAACGACATAGCCGCCTGTTGCAGCGGGCGCTTCCGCCTGAGTCGGATTAACCGAAGCGACGCGGTTGGGCGCAGCCTGCGGCGCCAGCGAAAGCGGTGCGTTGGCGTTCGGAGCTACCTGCTGCGGCACGGCGGCGCGGGTGGTCGCCGGCGGTGCGGGCACCGGAGCCGGTGCGGGCGCACGCTGGGCAACCGGTTCGGCGGCTGCCGCAGTAGCTTCATCGGAGCGCACCATCAGCGTCTTGATCTTGCGCGGCTCGGTGCCGCCCACCGCAGCAGCGCTGCCACCATTGGCGGCGAGCTTGTTGCCGGGAGCGACACTGGCGGTCGACGGCGGATTGGCATTCTGGTTCAGCGGCGGAAACACCACACGCGGGCCGGCCTTGGCGATATCCTTGACGTCGACGGGCTGCTCTTCCCGCGAGACGAGTTGCTCTGCTGCGTTGCCGGCGGCCATCCGATCCTGAATCTGCTTGCTGGCATTCTCGGCGGACGGCGGCACGACCTTGTTCGGGCCGGCATCCGCCTTGATGATCGGAGGCTCGCCACTACGGGTCGTTCCAACGAAAGTGCGATAGGCAAATGCAGCGCCGGTGCCGACAACAGCCAGAGCGATAACCGCGGCGACCGTCGCAAGGCCCTTGCGGCGTGGCTTACGCTCCTCTTCGTCGTCCTCGTAGTCGTCCTGATAGGAATACTCGTCGTGGTAGCCGGCGTGCTGCTGGCCGCCATAGGCGGCGTGATCCGCATCGGAATCCGCAGGACCGTAAAGCGCGTCATCGTAACGCGACGCATGATCAGCCTCGGGCTGTACCTGTGGCGAGGTATGATAGGTCGGCTCGGGCAAATGATGCGCGGCGGCGTAGCGCCGAAGCGGATGCACATCCCGGGGAGTGACAGGCTCGGCCGGTTGCGGCTCGGCATGACGCCGCATCCACGGCGGCGGCCCGGCCGAACGATCGTCCTCAGCCTCATAGTCGGCTTCCGCCGAAGGTGACGGCTGGCGGTGAGAGGATCGTGCCGGCACAGCAGCATGCTCCTGTCCGAAATCTGCATTCGGATCGGCCTGGCCGATCAAACGGGCGAGTTCGGCAAGCGGATCGCTTTCGACCTTTGCCGACGGACGGTAATCGCGATCCATCGTATCTGCCGTTGCGTAAGTGCGTTCGTGATATCGATCAGCCATGTGATGTGCATCCCCTTCGGGAAAGCGCCGACCCGTCGTTCTAACGAAACGAACGCTACCGGATGCCGACTACACACCCCATGCCGCCGGCGACCCAACCAACTCTATCGCATCTCGACTGGCGCATCGACGCCGAGAACGGCGAGACCGGATGCCAGAACCGAGACGACGCCCTGAACCAATGCCAGACGCGATAAGGTAAGTTCTGCATCATTATTGATAATGAAGCGTAAATGAGGCGCATCCCGTCCCTTGGTCCAAAGCGCGTGAAATTCGCTGGCAAGATCATAGAGATAGAAGGCCACCCGATGGGGCTCATGGGCCAACGCGGCAGCTTCGAGGGTGCGAGGGTAAACCGCAAGCCTGCGAATTAAGTCAAGTTCGATGGGATCGGTCAGCCGCTCAAGCTTGGCGGCACGCAGGAATTTAAGCCGCGCGACGTCATCCTCTGGCAGGTCGGCAATCACTTCGCGGGCGTTGCGGAAGATCGAATGGCCGCGCGCATGGCCATACTGCACGTAGAAGACCGGGTTGTCCTTCGACTGCTCGATCACCTTGGCGAGATCGAAATCCAGCACCGCATCGTTCTTGCGGAACAGCATCATGAAGCGCACGGCGTCGCAGCCGACTTCGTCGACCACTTCGCGCAAGGTGACGAAATCACCGGCGCGCTTCGACATCTTCACCGGCTCGCCATTCCGCAACAGCTTCACAAGCTGCACGATCTTGACGTCGAGCGACGCCTCATCATTGGTGACGGCCTTGATCGCCGCCTGCATCCGCTTGATGTAGCCGCCATGATCGGCGCCCCAGACGTCGACGAGATCGCGGAAGCCGCAATCGTACTTGGTCTTGTGATAGGCGATGTCGGAAGCGAAGTAGGTGTAGCCGCCGTTCGACTTCAGCAATGGGCGATCGACATCATCACCGTAAGCGGTGGCGCGGAACAGCGTCTGCTCGCGATCCTCCCAATCCTCCACCGGCGCCCCCTTCGGCGGCGGCAGACGGCCTTCATAGACGTCGCCCTTGGCGCGGAGAAAGTCGATCGTCGCGGCAACGCGATCACTGCCGCCCTCGATCAGCGAGCGCTCCGAGAAGAACACCTCATGCGTGATGTTGAGCGCGGCAAGGTCGCCACGGATCATCTCCATCATCATGGCGATGGCGGTCGCGCGCACGCCCGGCAGCCATTCGGATTCCGGTTGCTTGAGGAGCGCATCGCCGTGCTGCTTCGCCAGCGCCTCGCCGACCGGCTTGAGATAATCGCCGGGATAAAGTCCGTCCGGAATCTCGCCGATGTTTTCGCCGAGCGCCTCGCGGTAGCGCAAATAGGCGGAACGCCCCAGCACATCCACCTGCGCGCCCGCGTCGTTGATGTAGTACTCGCGGGTAACGTCGTAGCCGGCGAAAGCGAGAAGGCTCGCCAGCGCATCGCCGAACACCGCGCCACGGCAATGGCCGACATGCATCGGACCGGTCGGGTTGGCGGAGACGTATTCGACGTTGACCTTATGGTCGCCGCCGACGCGGCTGCGGCCATATCGCGAGCCTTCGTCGAGAATGCTGCCCAGTGCATCGATCCAGACCGCCGGCTGCAAGGTCATGTTGATGAAACCGGGACCAGCGACATCGACCGAGGCCACCAGCGGATCGGCGCGAAGGCCAGCGGCAATCTTCTCGGCTAGATCGCGCGGCTTGGCCTTGGCCTCCTTCGCCAGCACCATGGCGGCATTGGTCGCCATGTCGCCGTGGGAAGCATCCTTCGGCGGCTCCACCACGACCCGCGACAGATTGATGTCCGCCGGCAACACCCCCTTGGCGACCAGAGCGCGGCAGACCCCTTGCACCCGCGCAAGCAGGTTGGCGAAAGGATGCGGTGCGGAGACTGGATCGGTCATGAATGCTGCTCGGGTTGGTCGGAATTGGGGTACGCGGGCCGCCTGGCGCGGCGAAATGGGCGTCCGCGCCGCCTAACGCAAATCCGGGGTCGAGTCAAAAATCCGCCGGTGTTCGGTCAACGCATAGAGGTCCGTCATCCCGGCGATGTAGTTGCAGACGCGCCGGGCGAAATCGCCTTCCGGCTCATGCCCGCCGGGTGGCAGCCATTCGGCCGGCATGTCGGCCGGGACCGCCCGGTAATGCGCGAACAGATCGCTCACCACCCGCTCGGCATCGCCCATCACCCGCATCACGCGCGGATGGCGGTACATATGCCGCTTCAGGAACGCCTTGATGGCCGCTTCCTCCCCTGTCATCTCCGCCGTGAAGGCCACCAGTGTATCCGCATGATGGCGCACCTCGTCGACGCTGGCGGGTTTTGCTGCGGCCAGACGCGCGCGCGTCTCGGTCACCACCGCGCCAATCAGGCAGGAGATCAGTTCGCGGATCAGTTCGGCCCCGAACCGTGGCTCCGCCAGCCCCGGATAGCGCGCGGCCGTGGCCTCGATCAGACGCGCCAGCAGCGGCACCGCCTTCAGATCGGCGATGCTGAACAGTCCGGCGCGCAACCCGTCGTCCATATCGTGCGCGTCATAGGCGATATCGTCGGCGACGGCAGCGACCTGCGCTTCCAGCGAGGCGAAGCTCCACAATTCAAGATCGTAGCCCGCATTGAACTCGGCGATCCCCACCGGCAGCTTGTGGTCGGCATCGGGGCCGCAACGATCCAGCAACGGGCCGTTGTGTTTGACGATGCCTTCAAGCGTTTCCCATGTCAGATTGAGACCATCGAAGGTCGGATAGCGATGCTCCAGCGCCGTCACCACCCGCAACGTCTGCGCGTTGTGGTCGAAGCCGCCGAAATCCTTCAGGCAACGGTCCAGCGCCCGTTCCCCGGCATGGCCGAACGGGGGGTGGCCGAGATCGTGGGCCAGCGCCAGCGTTTCAGTGAGGTCTTCGTCGAGCCCCAGTTGCCGCGCCAGTGCGCGGGCGATCTGCGCCACTTCCAGCGAATGCGTCAGCCGGGTGCGATAATGGTCTCCTTCGTGGAAGACGAAAACCTGGGTCTTGTGCTTGAGGCGGCGGAACGCGGTAGAATGGATTACGCGATCGCAATCGCGCCGGAAGGCACTACGGGTTGCGCTCGGCGGCTCCTCGAACTGCCGTCCCCGGCTGCGGGCCGGGTCGCAGGCATAAGCCTGCCGGGGAGCAGCCATTCCAACCGACACCGTCTTTTTAGCCTCTAAAGTTTGATTCCGTGATTGGTCACACTTAACTATGGTTTGCGGCATATACAAATAGATGCCTTTGATTCCGGAGCGATATCAATGACGGACACCAACGTCACCATTAGCGAGCGGGCCGCCCGCCGCATCGGCGAGATCCTCAAGACCGAAGGTGACGGCGCGATGCTGCGCATCAGCGTCGAGGGTGGCGGCTGCTCCGGTTTCCAGTACAAGTTCGATGTCGAACGTGCCCGCGCCGATGACGATCTGGTGATCGCCCGCGACAGCGCGGTGGTCGTGGTCGACCCGGCCTCGGCGCCGTTCCTCGCCGGTTCGGAGGTCGATTTCGTTGACGACCTGATCGGCGCGTCGTTCCGCATCAACAACCCGAATGCCACCGCATCCTGCGGCTGCGGAACCAGCTTCTCGGTCTGATCGATAGCGTTACATCCCTCGCAGCTATAGCCCGCGCATTCACGCGACGACGCGGGTATGTCACGACATCATTCGGCAGCCGCCGCGTGTGACTGCTCCAACTCGGCTTCCTCGAGTTGCGGTTCCAGCTTCCGCTTCAGGCGGCGGTCAATGCGATCGAGATAGATGTAGATCACCGGCGTGATGAACAGTGTCAGAAGCTGCGACACCATCAAGCCGCCGACCACCGCAACGCCCAGCGGCTGACGCAACTCGGCGCCCGCGCCGGTGCCAAGCGCGATCGGCAGGGTGCCGAAGATCGCAGCAAAGGTCGTCATCATGATCGGACGGAAGCGCAACAGCGCCGCTTCGCGGATGGCGTGCTCGGCCGACAACCCGACGCGCCGCCGCTCGATGGCGAAGTCGACCATCATAATGGCATTCTTCTTGACGATGCCGACCAGCATAACAATGCCGATCATGGCGATCACCGACAATTCCATCTTGAATAGCATCAGCGTCAGGATCGCGCCGATGCCGGCCGACGGCAAGCCGGAGATGATAGTGATCGGATGGATGAAGCTCTCGTAGAGAATGCCGAGGATCACGAAGGCTGCGAAGATCGCGGCAAGGATCAGGATGCCCTGCCCGCGCAGCGAATCCTGGAACACCTGCGCGGTGCCTGAGAATCCTGTGACGATGGTGACCGGCAGCCGCGAGTCACGCTCGATCTCGGTGATCTTGTCCACCGCGTAACCAAGTGACACGCCGGGCGCGAGATTGAATGAAATCGTCACCGCCGGCTGCTGGCCCTGATGGTTGATCTGCAACGGCCCCACCGATGGCACCATGCGCGCCACCGCGTCGAGCGGAATCGGCCTCCCCTGCGCAGTCTTCACATACAGCTTGGAGAGGTCGGCCGGATCGATGCGGAATTCCGGCTTGGCTTCCATGATGATCTTGTAGTCATTGGACGGCATGTAGATGGTGCCGACCTGACGCGTGCCGTAAGCGTTGAACAGTTCATTGCGGATCTGACCGACGCTGATGCCAAACACCGCCGCTTTCTCGCGATCGACCTCGACGCTGAGCTGCGGGTTCTTGATGTATAGGTCGGTGGTAACGTCAAGCAGGCCCGGCACCTGGGCCATCTTATCGCGGATTTGTGGAGCGAGCCGGTACAGCGCCTCGGAATCTCCGCTCTGCAGGACGTACTGATACTGGCTCTTGGAGATGCGACCGCCGATGTTGAGATTCTGGATGCTCTGGAAGAACGCCTGTAACCCCGGGACCTGCAACGCGGTGCGGCGCAGCCGCCCGATCACGGTCTGCACGTCGTCGCGCTCACTCTTCGGCTTCAGCGAAATGAAGAAGCGGCCGTAGTTCGTGGTCGCGTTGGGACCGCCCGCTCCCACTGTGCTGTTGATATATTCCACCGCCGGATCGGCTTGCAGCAAGGCCGCGAGCGCCTGTTGGCGCTGAGCCATCGCCTCGTATGAGGTGTCGGTGGCCGCCTCCGTGACGCCGATCAGGAAGCCGGTATCCTCCTGCGGAAAGAAGCCCTTGGGCACGACGATGTAAAGCGCGATCGTGCCGGCCAGCGTCAACAGAGTGACGACCAGCATGACGGACTTGAAGGCAAGCACGCGGTCCAGCGCCCACTCATAGGCACGCAGCCAACTGGCGAACATCGCCTCAAACGCGCGCAGCACAATGTTCGGCCGCTTCTCGTGGTTGTGCGAGCGCAGCACCCGGGCGCACAGCATCGGCGTTAACGTCAGAGAGACGAAGCCGGACACCAGGATCGCGACCGCGACCGTCACCGCGAATTCGCGGAACACGCGGCCGACGATACCGCCCATCAGCAACACCGGAATGAACACCGCGATCAGCGAGAAGGTGATCGAGATGATGGTGAAGCCGATTTCACGCGCGCCTTTCAGCGCGGCCTCGAACGGCCGCATCCCCTCCTCGATGTGACGCATGATGTTTTCGAGCATGACGATGGCGTCGTCGACGACGAATCCCACCGACAAGGTCAACGCCAACAGCGTCATGTTGTTGATCGAGAAGTCGAACAGATACATCAGCGCACAGGTGCCGATCAGCGAGATCGGCACCGCCAGCGCCGGGATGAATGTCGCCGATGCCGAGCGCAGGAACAGGAAGATCACCAAGATCACCAGCGCCACGGCGATCAGCAGCGTCTCCTCGACGTCCGCCACCGCCTGACGGATCGAGATCGAGCGGTCCATCATGACGTCGACTGACACCGAAGGCGGAATTTGCGCCCGCAACGCCGGCAGCTTGGCGCGCACGCCGTCCACCACCTCGACCAGATTGGCGTCGGGCTGCTTCTGAACCGCCAGCACGATGGATCTGTTGCCATTAAGCCAGGTCGCGATCTTATCATTCTCGACGCTGTCGTAGACCGAGGCGATCTCGTCGAGTTTCACCGGCGAGCCGTTGCGCCACGCGACGATGACTTTGCTGTATTCAGACGCCTTCGGCATCTGGCCGGAGGCGACCAGCGCGACGTCCTGTTTGGGACCGTTCAGTGTTCCGACCGGCGTGCTCGAGTTGGCGTTGGTCACCGCTGCGCGCACGTCGTCCAGCGTCAGGCCGCGCGCCGCCGCGGCCTGCGGGTCAACCTGCACACGAATAGCGAACTTCTGACTGCCGTAGATCAGGACCTGTGCGACGCCGGGAATCTGCGACAGCGTCTGCCCGACGGTGATCTCGCCGTATTCGTTCACCGCCGACAGCGGCAGCGTGTCCGACGACAGCGACAGATAGATTACCGGATAATCGGCCGGGTTCACTTTGCGGAAGCTCGGCGGAATCGTCATCTCGATCGGCAATCGCCGTTGCGCGATGGTCAACGCCGTCTGCACGTCCAGCGAGGCCGCATCGATATTGCGGTTGAGATCGAACTGGATGGTGATGCTCGACTGGCCTTGCGACGATTGCGATGACATCGACGAGATGCCGGCGATGGTCGAGAGTTGCCGCTCGATGATGCCGGCAACCGACGCCGCCATGGTTTCGGCGCTGGCGCCCGGCAAGGTCGCGGTCACCGCGATGGTCGGGAAGTCGACCTTCGGCAGCGCCGATACCGGTAGCAGGCGGAAGCCGAAAATGCCGAACGCGATGATCGACGCCGTCAGCAGCGTCGTCAACACCGGACGCCGGATACAAAGCTCGGAGAGCGTCATCCGTCAGGCTCCCGCCTTGCGTTCCCGCAACTGGACCAGCGTGCCATCACGAAGCAGCAATTGACCTTCGACGACAACGTTTTCGTCACCGTTCAGTCCGCCGGCGAGAACAGAATTGCCGGACGACGTGCGGGACACCGTCACCGGCTGGACCTTCGCCTTGCCGTCAGTGACGACAAAAACGAAATCACCGTTCTGGCTGCGCTGCACCGCTGCCGAAGGGACGACGACGGCGTTCTCGCGACGCACGATCAAGCGGGTGTTGACCAGCGTTCCAGGCCACAGCGCCTCGCGGCCATTATCCATGATGCCGCGCACCGTCACCATGCCAGTGGTGGCGTCGACGGTGTTCTCGATCATCGCAACCTTGCCCTGCTCCGAGGCCTCACGGCCCGGCACCGTAGCAACCACCTGCGCCGAACCGGTTGTCATGGCATCTCGCAGATCGCTCAGCACGGCTTGCGGCACAGCAAACGTGACATAGACCGGCGCCATCTGATTGATGATTGCAAGCGGCGCGGTGTCGGCCGGGCGAACGAAATTACCGATCTTCACGGCGGCAGCGCTAATGCGGCCATCGAACGGTGCGCGAATGACTGTGTAGCTCTTCTGCACCCGCAAATTATCCAGCGCGGCCTGATCGGCCTTGATGGTTCCGATCAGAATGTCAGCCTGGGTCTTGGCATTATCGAGATTGACCTGCGTGGTCGCGCCCTTGCCGATCAATTCGCTGTAGCGATTGAGATCGCGCTGGGCACCGGCGAGTTGCGCGCGGTCCCGCGCCAGCGTTCCTTCCGCCTGCTCGATCTGCGCATCGATCTGCCGCGCATCGAGCGTGAACAGGAGATCGCCCTGCTTAACGCGCGCCCCGTCCTCGAAGTGCACGCCGATGATAGTGGTCTCGATGCGGGACTTCAGCGCCACGCTGGAGATCGGCGTCACCGTGCCGATCGCCTCGACATCGACAGGAACCGGTTGCTTCACCGCCTTGGCAACTTCCACGGCCACTTTACGCGGCGACGACGCCTGCTTGGCAGCGGTCTCGCTTCCGTACCAGGACGCGCGGGTCTGGTAGGCGGTGATGCCTCCCGCCGCCAGCAACACCGCAACAACGATCCAACCACGCTTTGCCATGAATGTCTTGTACCCACCCGCCGCGCACCGCAAAATGGCGCAGCTTCAGTCTGTTGGAAGCTCTTGAAACCTGCCGTTCCAGCCTAAGGTTTTACCACACCGTCCCGGATCGGGATACGCGGCAGGACAAAATCCAGCGGCAGCGTTAGTGACAACTTCGTCATGTTGCCAGCGCATCTCAAGCGATCGGCTTGCGATGCGCTCGCGATCGCCTCAAGCCAGCCCAAATGAGGTCCGGGAACTCATACCCGGCACTTCATAATCAAGGGGCAACCAACCAATCGGCCGATTGCCCCTTCTCTCCGTCTTCAGGATGCCCTCTTAGGGCCTCATCCGAGTCCGATGGCGGCCAACCCGCGATCAGAAGTTACGTTGGGCGCGGACACCAAAGGTCCATGTCCCTTCACTCGCCAGGGTCGCACCGCCGATGGGCGTGACCCCGACGTTCTTCTGGTCGATGTAGGTGTACATGACCTCGCCGGAGAAGGTCAGGTTCTTAACCGGGGTCCATTTGGTCAGGAAACCGAGCTGCGAAATGTTGAAATCTGGATTGCAAGCGAGCAGACCGGAGCAGATCGAGGTTCCCGACAACAGGGCTTTGGCAGTGTCGTTGTAGCGGACTTGGGTATACGAGCCGAACAGCGATGATGACCAATGAGCGTCCCAGTTGTGGTTGAACGCACCGCGCAGGCCCCATGCTTCGGTCTTCTGGATGCTGCCGCCAGCCCCAAACACGCCGTCGCTGGAATAGGCATAGGCGACCCGCGTGTTGCCGCCACCCCAAATCTGGAAGCTGTCCGGGCTGACGCCGCCGATGATGTTGCGCGAGGCGCCGTTGGCGTAGCCGACCGACAGATTGATGGTATCGCCCGCCCCGGTCGGCAGGTTCTTCAACGACAGCGCCAGTTGCGCTGCGAAGCCCCAGGCATCGTCAGGATGGGGCGCGCCTGCGCCGCCGCCGTAATAGCCATAGGGGCCGGCGCGAAGTTGATGCGCCAGCGCCGATGCCTGGAATATGCCCCACGCCTGATCAACGCGAACCTGGCCGACGATATCCGGCACATTGGTGCCGGCCCAGTTGCTCGCCGGTGTAAAACCGGAAGTCACATCGTAAAGCGGCGCACGCGCGTAAGAACTGACGGGAGCCGCACCGTTCAGACCGCTCGCCTCCTCAAGGCTGAACGCGGCCGACAAGCCGTTGCCAAATTGAGCCGTGTAGGCGATCTGATTGATGCCGCTGTCAACGTCTTCGCCGCCGATCAGATAGGATGTATTGTTGCCGGGAAAGCCCGTCCATGGCGCGGAGAACTGCGACACCGCCTTACCCATGGTGAAACCGGCAAATTGGATGAAAGCGTAATAGACGCCGACATCGCCTCCTGCGCGCGCGGAACTATCCGTCGTCCAGTTGAACCGCAAGTCGGAGTAGGTGCGAACCACGCCATACTCGGTCGCCGTGCGGGTATCGAGGGTGAGGCCCAAACGCGAGCGAGCGATGTAGTCGTTCGAGGCCCGCGTCACCGGGCCGTTCCACCGCGGCGCATCGTAAGCGCCAGAGGCGTTGAACGAGGTATCGGCACGAACGTACCCGCCAAGTTTGATGCAGGTATCGGTTCCTGGGATGTAGTAGAATCCGGCACCGTAGAGCGAGCAGACCTTCACATACTCAACGGCCTTGGCCTTCAATGGCAAATCCGCCGCCTGCGCCCCGCTGACGGCAAGCAAAGCCGCTGCCGATCCGATCATTATTGCTTTTGTTGTTGTCGTCATCTTGATCTCCAAACCCGCTCCGATAGCGAGCACCCTGTCAGGCCTGAGAATCCAGCGCGACCCGACGTCGCACCAAAGATGTCGCGACCAGGCATCATCAGGCAAACACAAACCTCAATCCCGAACCGTTGCCGCGCGCTTTTCTGGGGACGTGCTGCACAACGGCAACGGTGGCGGATTGGCCGGACAAGGACTGTTTCGCGGAGCCCGTGATCTGTGGATGATTATCCTCCGCGACCGTCGCGGGCGTCGGCCTCTCCGGCTTCCCTATCCCGTTGTTGCACGAGCCGGTATAGTCGATACCCATCTCATGATGGCTGCCAGGCCGCGATTCTCTGCGTGCCGAGACGTCGGACCGCCGATGCCATCATCACCAAACGAGGTAACGCAAGCGATGAGGATCGCTACCTGGAACGTCAATTCGGTGCGGCAACGGCTGGACCATTTGCTGACCTGGCTGAGCGAATGCTCGCCGGACGTCGCCTGCCTGCAAGAAATCAAATGCGTCGACGAAGCCTTTCCACGGGAGGCGATCGAAGCGCTGGGCTACAACGTCGTCACCCATGGACAAAAGACTTTCAATGGCGTGGCCTTGCTGTCGCGCCTGCCGTTCGATGAAACCACGCCGAGACTGGCCGGCGATCCGGACGATGCCCACGCCCGCTTCCTCGAAGGCGTCGTGTCGCTGAAGCATGGCGCCCTGCGGATCGCCTGCCTCTATCTGCCCAACGGCAACCCGACGAACACCGACAAATATCCGTACAAGCTCAATTGGATGTCGCGACTTCTTGAGTACACGAAAGAGCGCCTCAAGGCCGAGGAGCCGCTGGTTCTGGCTGGCGACTTCAATGTCATTCCGGCGGCGCGCGACGTCCACAATCCGGAAGCCTGGGTCGACGATGCGCTGTTTCGACCCGAAACACGGGAACGGTTTCAAGCTCTGCTTGGGCTCGGGCTGACGGATGCGCTACGCGCCACCACAGACGCCGCCGGCCAATATACCTTCTGGGATTATCAGGCCGGCGCCTGGCAGAAGAACAACGGGTTGCGCATCGATCACCTGTTGCTGTCGCCGCAGGCCGGCGACCGGCTCAGCGGTGTCGGCATCGACAAATATGTCCGCGCCTGGGAAAAGCCATCCGACCACGTTCCAGTGTGGATCGATCTGGACCTGGAAGCGGCGTGAGACGCCGGCCGGCTTAGTCCCGACGGCCTTGCACCCAGTGCTCGATCATCTGCAACGCCATCGCGCGGTCGTCCTCGGACGCCCTGGCGATCGCCTTATTGTAGCTGTCCTTGATCCAGGCTTCCTCTGGGCCCGCGCTGTCACGCGCCAGCGTCAGCCACATCAGGCCGCGCGCCGCCTGCCGCGGCAGGTGATCGCCATTGAACAGCATCTGGCCGAGCAACGCCTGAGCTTGATGCTGGCCCTTCTGGGCGGCAAGCCCGAGCCAGCGGATGCCATATTTCGGATCGCGGTGTGCGCCGACGCCGTTGAGATAGAGCCGCGCCAGATCATACTGAGCATCGGCATTGCCGAAATACGACGCGGCATAGGAAAACATCTCTCGCGCGCGTTCGGCGTCAGCCTTGATCTTGGAGTTGGGGATACCCTCCAAGTAATAGCGACCAAGCGCGACGAAAGCGTTCGCGACCACCGTTGCCTGCGGCGCGGTCGGGCTGTCCTCGGCGTGCGCATTGGCGATGCGGCTGAAATACTGGAATGCGCGCAGGTCGTCCTGCGCGACGCCGTCGCCCTTGGCGTACATCCGGCCAAGTTTCCATTGTGCGATCGGGTGACCGTCCTCAGCCGCGTATTGCAGCGCGGACAGGGTATTGTTGGTGGGTGCGGACTTGCGCAACGCGCCCGCGGAGCCGACCGGCGGCGCGGCGGAAGCCACCGGCGACGCCGAATCCTGCCCGACGGTGGTGCCCTCGAAGGCAAACGCCGGCGGCCCCGCCAACGCGAAGCCCATCACACTCAACGCAACAACAATACGCTCAGATATCCGCATAACACTGCTTCTCATGCGCCCCGCCCGGGTGGGTTACGGCGCCGTCCACCGCGGGGCCGACCTGCTGGGCGTATTTCCATAGCGCGCCTGAGCGATAGTCGCTCGCACGCGGCTTCCAACTTGTCTTGCGTTCGGTCAACTCGGCGTCTGACAATTTGACGTCGAGCGTGCCGTCCACGGCATCGATTTCAATGATATCGCCGTCGCGCAGCAGCGCGATGGGGCCACCAACGGCGGCTTCCGGCCCGACATGGCCGATACAGAAGCCGCGCGTCGCGCCGGAGAAACGGCCATCGGTGATGAGCGCGACCTTGCCGCCCATGCCCTGCCCGTACAGCGCCGCGGTGGTTGCCAGCATCTCCCGCATGCCGGGGCCGCCGCGCGGCCCCTCATAACGGATCACCAGCACTTCGCCTTCCTTGTAGGTGCGATTCTTCACCGCCTCGAACGCATCTTCCTCGCGGTCGAAACAGCGCGCCGGGCCGGTAAACTTCAACTCCGACATGCCAGCGACCTTCACGATCGCACCCTCCGGGGCCAAATTCCCTTTCAAGCCAACGACGCCGCCCGTTACGGTGATCGGCTTGTCTGCTGAACGCACCACATCCTGGTGCGGATTCCACTTCACCGACTTCAGGTTTTCCGCAATGGAGCGTCCGGTTACCGTCAGACAGTCGCCATGCAGAAAGCCATGATCGAGCAAGGTTTTCATCAGCAGCGGTATGCCGCCAACCTCGAACATGTCTTTGGCGACATAACGGCCGCCCGGCTTCAAATCCGCGACATATGGTGTCTTTTTGAAGATTTCAGCCACATCGAACAGGTCGAACTTGATGCCGCATTCGTGAGCGATAGCCGGCAGGTGCAGCGCCGCGTTGGTAGAGCCGCCCGAAGCCGCTACGACGGCGGCGGCGTTCTCCAGCGCCTTGCGGGTGACGATGTCGCGCGGGCGAATATTGGCGGCGATCAGGTCCATGATCTTCTCGCCGGCCGCCATGCAGAAAGAGTCGCGGATTTCGTAGGGCGCCGGCGCCCCGGCCGAGTACGGCAGCGCCAGCCCGATGGCCTCGGAGACCGTCGCCATGGTGTTGGCGGTGAACTGCGCGCCGCAGGCCCCCGCCGACGGGCACGCCACCCGCTCGATCTCGTCGAGATCGGCATCGGAGAACTCGCCGGTCGAATGCTTACCGACCGCCTCGAACATGTCCTGCACGGTGACCGGCTGGCCGCGGAAATTGCCAGGCAGGATCGAACCGCCGTAGATGAAAATCGACGGCACGTTGAGCCGGACCATTGCCATCATCATCCCCGGCAGCGACTTGTCGCAACCGGCAAGGCCGACCAGCGCGTCATAGGCATGGCCGCGAATGGTCAGTTCGACGCTGTCGGCGATCACTTCGCGGGACGGTAGCGACGAGCGCATGCCGTCGTGGCCCATGGCGATGCCGTCGGTGACGGTGATGGTGCAGAACTCACGCGGCGTGCCGCCGGCGGATGCCACGCCCTTCTTCACTGCCTGCGCCTGGCGCATCAGCGAGATGTTGCAGGGTGCGGCTTCATTCCAGCATGAAGCGACGCCAACAAAGGGTTGATGAATCTGGGCTGTCGTCAGGCCCATGGCGTAAAGATAGGAGCGATGCGGCGCACGCTCGGGGCCTTCGGTCACGTGCCGGCTTGGCAGTCTCGCCTTGATGTTGGTCTTCGCGTCCATCGCGAACCCATCCCGGGACCTGTACCGTATCGATAGCGCCCGGCCCAACAGGCGAAACCTCTAAGCCGTCGGAAAGCTCAGCCGGAAGGCTTGACTGCCGAAGTGCTTAGAATGATTTCATCAAGGGGTGTGGCCAAATAGCGGCGTAGGCAAGGGTTGCCGGCCCTCAGGGTTAAATGTTCAACCAGTGTTGCGTTAACGCAACATTCGTTGCCCGACGGCAACCATATCCGTCAGGCCGATCCATCGAACGATTGTTTGAAATGCCGTGAGGGAGGCGGCCTTCGACGCCACCCCTTCCCGAGCACGATCAGATATTCAGTACCCGGCCGTAAGCATCCAGCACCGCTTCCTTCATCATTTCCGATAGCGTCGGATGCGGGAAGACGGTGTGCATCAGTTCTTCCTCGGTGGTTTCGAGATTCATCGCCACCACGTAACCTTGGATCAGTTCGGTCACTTCCGCGCCGATCATGTGCGCGCCGAGTAGTTGGCCGGTCTTCTTGTCGAAGATCACCTTGATCAGGCCCTGATCTTCACCAAGCGCGATGGCCTTGCCGTTGCCAACGAACGGGAAGCGGCCGACGCGGATGTCGCGGCCCTGCTCTTTCGCCTTGGCTTCGGTGAGACCGACGGACGCCACCTGCGGCTGGCAGTAGGTGCAGCCGGGGATCAGGCTCTTGTCCATTGCGTGCGGGTGCAGGCCCTTGATCGCCTCGACGCAGATCACGCCCTCATGCTCGGCCTTATGCGCCAGCATCGGCGGCCCGGCGACGTCGCCGATGGCGTAGATGCCCGGCACGTTGGTCTTGCCGAAACCGTCGATCACAACACACCCGCGATCCGTCTTGACGCCGAGCTTCTCCAGCCCCAGCCCCTCGATATTGCCGACCACGCCGACTGCCGAGATCACCCGCTCGAATTCGGCGGTGACCGGCTTACCCTTGCCGTCATCAATGGTGGCGACGACGCTGTCAGCCTTCTTGTCGAGCTTGGTGACCTTGGTGCCGGTCATGATCTTGATGCCCTGCTTTTCGAACCGCTTGCGGGCAAGGCCTGCGATCTCGGCATCCTCGACAGGCAAAATCTGTGGCAGCACCTCGACCACGGTGACCTCCGCGCCCATTGTGCGGAAGAACGACGCGAACTCGATGCCGATGGCGCCGGAGCCGACCACCAGCAGCGACTTCGGCATCCGGTCCGGCACCATCGCCTCGAAATAGGTCCAGACCAGTTTCTTGTCGCCCTCGAGCCCCGGTAGCGCGCGCGGCCGCGCGCCGGTAGCGAGGATGATGTGCTTGGCCTGATAGGTGCCTTCGCCTTGCGTGCCCTTCGGCGCTTCCACAGGCGATTTCTTCACCGTGATTTTGCCGGGCGCGTCGATTGACGCCTCACCCCAGATTACAGTGACCTTGTTCTTCTTCATCAGGAAGCCGACGCCGTCGTTGAGGCGCTTGGAAACACCGCGCGAGCGCTGCACCACCGCTTTCGGATCGAAACTGACCTTCTCCGCCGACAGGCCGTAGTCCTTGGCGTGCTGCATGTAGTGATAGATTTCCGCCGAACGCAGCAGCGCCTTGGTCGGAATGCAGCCCCAGTTGAGACAGATACCGCCGAGATATTGCTTCTCGACGATGGCCGTCTTGAAACCAAGCTGCGCGGCGCGGATCGCGGTAACATAACCGCCGGGGCCGGAGCCGATGATGATGACGTCGAAGGATGTGTCGGCCACGTTACACCATCATCGTCATGGGGTTTTCGATCAGTTGCTTGAAGGCGCCGAGCAGTTCCGCGCCGAGCGCACCGTCCACCGCGCGGTGATCGCACGACAGCGTCACGCTCATCATGTTCGCGATCTCGACCTTGCCGTCACGGACGATGGCGCGTTGCTCGCCGGTGCCGACCGCGAGGATCGTCGCATGCGGCGGATTGATAACGGCGGTGAAATCCTTGATGCCGAACATGCCGAGGTTCGACACTGCCGAGGTGCCACCCTGATATTCGTCGGGCTTGAGCTTGCGGTTGCGCGCGCGCGCCGCAAAATCCTTCATCCGGTTGGAGATCACCGACAGCGTCAGCGTCTCGGCGCTGCGCACGATCGGCGTAATCAGGCCACCCGGCATCGCCACCGCGACGCCGATATCGGAGTGCTTGTGCTTCAGCATCCCGCCATCGGTCCAACTCACATTGGCTTCGGGCACGCGCTGAAGCGCGACCGCCATCGCTTTCACGACGAAATCGTTGACCGACAGCTTGTAGGCAGGCTTGCCCTCCTTGTCCTTCGGCGCGGCCGCATTGGCCTGCTCGCGCAACGCCAGCAGCTTGTCGAGATTGCAGTCCATCGTCAGATAGAAATGCGGGATGGTCTGCACCGATTGCGTCAGACGCTGCGCGATGGTCCGGCGCATGCCGTCATGCGGTACCACTTCGTAGGACCCTTCCTCGAACAACGCGCGCACCTGCTGATCCGACATCGACGGCGCGATGCTCGGTGCTGCGGCCGCCGGTGCAGCACCCGGCGCGGGCGCGGCCGCTTTCAAGCCCTGGCCGGATTTCGCGGCCTCGACATCGCGCGCGATGACGCGGCCGTGCGGCCCGCTGCCACTGATGCGCGACAGTTCGATACCGGCATCCTTCGCAAGCCTGCGGGCCAGCGGCGAGGAAAAGATGCGATTGCCTGACGGCTGCGCGGCCGGCGCTGCGGCACTCGCCGGTTGCGGAGCGGGCGCAGCAGACGGCGGCGCTGTGAGAGCAGTCGGTTGCGTGTCGGCCTTGGCAGCCGGAGCCGCGGGCGCTTTCGCTTCGGCCTTCGCTGCACCTCCGCCGCTGGCTGCGGCCTTCACATCCTCGCCATCGCCGGCAAGGATCGCGATCACGTCGTTGACCGGCACATCGGCAGTGCCTTCCGGCACCAGGATTTTCGCGATGGTGCCCTCGTCGACGGCCTCGACTTCCATCGTCGCCTTGTCGGTCTCGATCTCAGCGATGACGTCGCCGGACTGGACCTTGTCGCCTTCCTTCTTGAGCCACTTGGCGAGATTGCCCTTCTCCATCGTCGGCGACAGCGCGGGCATCAGAATGTTGATCGGCATGTGTCAGCCCTGCTCTCAGCGATAACAAACGGCTTTCGCCGCCTCGACCACTTCCGCCACCGATGGAAGCGCCAGCTTTTCGAGATTGGCGGCATAGGGCATCGGCACGTCCTTGCCCGAAACGCGCGCGACCGGCGCGTCGAGATAATCGAACGCGTGCTCCATCAACCGCGCCGCGACCTCCGCGCCGACGCCGGACTGCTGCCAGCCCTCCTCGACCACCACCGCGCGTCCGGTCTTCTGTACCGACGCAACGAACGTTTCGGTATCCATCGGCCGGATGGTTCGCAGATCGATGACCTCGGCCTCGATGCCTTCCTTCGCCAATTCGTCGGCGGCTTTCAGCGCATAGCTCATGCCGTTCGACCACGAGATCAACGTGACGTGCTGGCCGGCGCGCGCGATCTTCGCCTTGCCGATCGGCACGATGAAATCGTCCAGCTTCGGCACTTCGCCGGTGTGGCCGTAGAGGATTTCGTTCTCGAGAAAGATCACAGGATTGGGATCGCGGATTGCGGCCTTAAGCAATCCCTTGTAGTCAGCGGCGCTGTAGGGCGCGACCACCTTGAGACCGGGCACCTGCGAATACCACGCCGCATAATCCTGGCTGTGCTGGGCAGCGACGCGGGCAGCGGCTCCGTTAGGTCCACGAAACACGATGGAGCACCCCATCTGGCCGCCGGACATATAAAGCGTCTTGGCTGCCGAGTTGATGATCTGGTCCATCGCCTGCATGGCGAAGTTGAAAGTCATGAATTCGACGATCGGCTTCAATCCGGCAAAACCCGCGCCGACGCCGACGCCGGCAAAGCCATGCTCGGTGATCGGCGTATCGATGACGCGCCGCGCGCCAAATTCCTGCAACAGGCCCTGCGTGACTTTGTAAGCGCCCTGATACTCCGCAACCTCCTCGCCCATGAGGAAGACATCTTCATCGCGACGCATCTCTTCGGCCATCGCGTCACGTAGCGCCTCGCGGATGGTCATGGTCACCATCTCGGTGCCTTCCGGAATGTCTGGATCGGCCGGCGCGCTCGCTACCGGCGCTTGAGGGGCGGCCGGCTTTTCCGGCGCGGGCTTGGCCTCGGCAGGTGCAGCTTCAGACTTTGTCTCTGTTTTCGCCGGAGCCGGAGTTTTGTCGAGATCGGCGGCGCTTTCGCCATCGGCGAGAATGGTCGCGATCGGCGTATTGACCGCAACGTCGGCGGTGCCTTCGGGGATCAGTATCTTGCCGAGCGTTCCCTCGTCGGTCGCCTCGACTTCCATTGTCGCCTTGTCGGTCTCGATCTCGGCAATCACATCGCCGGACTTGATCGCCTCGCCCTCTTTCTTGAGCCACTTGGCGAGATTGCCCTTCTCCATCGTCGGCGACAGCGCGGGCATCAGAACTTGAATCGGCATATTCGCTCCAGAACTTACGCGGCTGCGCGCTCAGCGATAGACATCGGTGTAAAGCTCGGACACATCCGGCTCGGGATCGTTCAAAGCAAAGTCAGCCGAAGCATTGACGATCTCGCGCGCCTCGGCATCGATCTTCTTCAAGTCCTGCTCGCTGACATTGGCGGCGAGAAGCCGGTTGCGCACCTGCTCGATCGGATCGGAATCGTGGCGCACCTTGTCGACTTCTTCGCGGGTTCGATACTTCGCCGGATCGGACATCGAATGACCGCGATAACGATAGGTCTGCATTTCCAGGATATAGGGGCCCTTGCCATCCCGGCACCACTTCACTGCCTTGTCGGCCGCGGCCTTCACCGCGCGCACGTCCATACCGTCGACCTGCTCACCGGGAATGTTGAACGATGCGCCGCGCTTGGAGAAATCCTGCTGCGCGGAAGAGCGACTGACTGACGTGCCCATGGCGTAACGGTTGTTCTCGATGACGTAGATTACCGGGAGCTTCCACAGCTCCGCCATATTGAAGCTCTCGTAGACTTGCCCCTGATTGGCGGCACCGTCGCCGAAATATGCGACGCTGACGTTGTCATTGCCGCGATAGCGATTGGCGAACGCGAGGCCCGTGCCGAGCGACACCTGCGCGCCGACGATACCGTGGCCGCCGTAGAAGTGCTTCTCCTTGCTGAACATGTGCATGGAGCCGCCCTTGCCTTTGGAATAGCCGCCGCGGCGCCCAGTCAATTCCGCCATCACGCCGTTGGCATCCATGCCGGTGGCGAGCATGTGGCCGTGATCACGGTAGCCCGTGATGATCTGGTCGCCGTACTTCAGCGCCATCTGCATTCCGACGACGATGGCTTCCTGACCGATGTAGAGATGACAGAAGCCGCCGATCGCGCCCATGCCGTAAAGCTGACCGGCCTTTTCTTCGAAACGCCGGATCAGCAGCATCTCGCGCAGCGCCGCAAGCTCCTGCTCCTTGGTGAACTCCAGACCGGATGAACGAGAGGACTCGTTCTTAATCTCCTGCCCTGTTGATGCATTCTTCTTGGGTGCGGCCATAGCTCGTCCGGATAAGAGGGGCGATGATCCTCTCTACTCCAACTCAAACGGGCTTGAAAGCCAAGCGCGACGATCAATCACGCCGAGTCATGTCGCAGCGCAGCGAAACGACATTTTCGAAATGTAATCGCGTTGATTTTGAAATTTCATCACGATCGATCACCGCGGGTGACCGCAAAAACCGGATGGTCGCAATCCTCGACCGCGGCTGTCAGTTCGGCCGATTGATCTTCACGACCAGATCGCGCGGATGTGCGTATTCGAGTTGATAGCGCACGCGCTCATCGAGCATGTCCGGGTCCATGCGGTCAGCGCGCAGCAATGATACTCGCTTCTCGCCCTCGATGCGCTCCTTCTTGAGCCGGGCAAGTTCGGAAGTCAGCGCGATGATTTCCTGATCGAGTTCCTGCCGTGCGTTCAGGCCGTATTTGCCGGTATAGGCATTGACACTGAAATAGCCGACCGTCGCCGCGGCCATCGCATAGAGGGCCACTCCGGTCAGCAATGCTTTCAGTCTTGCGCGCGTTACCATGCGCCGACGATGCGATGGTCCGGTTAACGGACTGCTAACCGAACCGTCACAGCGGCAAATCTATTTGGCGATTCGATCAACCCAGCCTTCAAAGGCGGAGAGATACTGCTTGAGGAAGTCGCGCAGCGACTCCTTGACCAGCCCGCCGTCAGCGCCAAAGGCGTCGCCGATACCGCCGACATAGGCTTCGGGTTGCTGGAGGATTGCGATGTTGAGGAAGGTCAGCGACTGCCGCAAATGGTGGTTCGCGCCGAATCCACCGAGCGCACCGGGTGAATTGCTGATGACGCCGCCCGGCTTGCCATCGAACACGCTCTGGCCGTAAGGCCGCGAGCCAACATCGATGGCGTTCTTGAGGACGCCCGGTACGGAGCGGTTGTATTCCGGGGTGATGAACAGCACGGCATCCGCCTTGCGGATACGATCGCGGAAGGCAACCCAGTCGGCTGGCGGCGTCGCTTCGAGATCCTGATTGTAGAACGACAGCCCGTTGAGCGTGACGACGTCGAACGTCAGCGTGGGGGCAAGCGCCGCCAGCGACTTGGCGAGCTTGAGGGAAAAGGATTCCTTGCGGAGACTGCCGACAATCACGGCGACGCTACGGCTGGTCATGAGATGTCCTCATTCGGTCAAGGTCAGGTCCCCTCACCTAGCCGCTCCGCGAAGAAGATGCAAGTGCATGAACTTTATAGCCCTACCGCCGGCGAACGGAATGCCGGCGGCGGGTCATCACAATCGCTTTAGGCCTGCTTGCTGGGATCGATCAGGAATTTCTCGCCGGTCGCGCGCTTGTTGTAGATCGCGACGTTGGCCAGTTGCAGCGCCTCCTGCAAGGAGATGACGCTCGTATAACGGCTGGCGAAAGTGGTCTTGAGTTCGTCCAGCACGCGCTGGCGCAACCGCGCGCCATCCGCCGGACCGATCTTTTGCAGGAACGGAAACAACAGCCAACCGCCGACACCCCAGGTCATGCCGAACGAGCGATTGATGACGGTCGGCCCGGTATCAAGTCCGCCATAGATATAGACCTGCTTGTACACATCTGAACCGTAGCGGCTGTAGACCTTGGCGGTCCTGTTGGCCGCGACCTCCATGGCCGTCAGGATTTGTCCAGCAAGCTTGCCGCCGCCGATGGCGTCGAACGCAATCGTCGCGCCGGTCTCGATCAACGCCTGCGTGAGATCGTCCATGAAGGTCGGCGACGTAGAATCGCAAATGTATTTTGCGCCGATGCCGCGCAGCAGTGCCGTCTGCTCCGTGCTGCGCACGATGTTGACCAATGCAATGCCATCCTTGATGCAAATGCGGTTCAGCATCTGTCCGAGATTGGAAGCCGCAGCAGTGTGCACCAACGCCTTATGGCCCTCACGCCGCATGGTTTCGACCATGCCGAGCGAGGTCAGCGGATTGACGAAGCACGACGCGCCATCAGCGGCAGTCGCGCCCGCCGGCAGCGCCATGCAGTCGCGCGCCTTGATGGTGCGATACTGCGCGTACATCGCGCCGCCGATCATTGCCACCGTCTTGCCGAGCAGTGCCTTGGCTGCGTCGGACGAACCCGTCTTGACGACAACGCCAGCACCTTCGTTGCCGACCGGCATCGATTGATCGAGCCGCCCGGCCATCGCTCGCATTGCGGCTTCCGGCACCGGTGCGGTGATGACCGGCTGCTGCGCCGTCCCTGAAGCTTTCGCGCTGGACATATCGGCCGCGCCGAACAGCAGACCGAGATCGGACGGATTGATCGGCGTCGCCTCGACCCGCACTACCACTTCGTCGGCGGCAGGCTCCGGGACATCGACTTGTAACAACGAGACTTCGAGTTCGCCGCTCTTCTTGATCAGGGAGCGAAGCTCCAAACCCTTGGTGTGGTCCGAACTCATGTTATCTCTCCCGTGATCCCATTGTTGGTTACTTCGTGGCGCATCACTGTGACCGCCACCTATTGTGCTGTGTCGATCGATCCCAGTCCGCTGGTCCAGGTCGAGGGTTGACCTTCGAACGCCGATTTTGCTCGCTTGTCGAGCCAATAGGAATAAGGCGGCGGCACAAGTTTGAAATCTGGATCGATACCCAGCTTCTGTGCAGCATCCATCGGCCAGTTCGGATTGTAGAGCATCTCACGGGCCAGCGCGACCAGATCGGCGCGGCCACCTTGCAGGATGGCTTCGGCCTGATCGGCATGGACGATATGCCCGACCGCCATGGTCTTGATATCCGCCTCACGGCGAATCTTTTCGGCATACGGCACCTGATAACCGTATTTCTTCGAACGCTCGCCATCCATCGGTGAGCGCGCCAGCGTCCCGCCCGACGAACAGTCGATGACGTCGACGCCCTTGTCTTTCAGAAGTCGCGATAGCCGGACGCTCTCCTCCGGTCCGAAGCCGGCATCGTCCTCGCACGACAGGCGCATGAACAGCGGCTTGTCCGCCGGCCACGCCGCGCGAACGCATTCGGCAACCTCAATCGCGAAGCGCGCGCGGTTGAGTTCGGAGCCGCCATATTCGTCGGTGCGGACATTGGCGAGCGGCGAAAGGAATTGATGAATCAAATAACCGTGCGCGGCGTGAATTTCGACCACGTCGAAACCCGCCCGATCAGCGCGCGCCGCCGCCTCGCCCCACTTCACCGCGAGATCGCGCACCTCGTTATGCGACAACGGACGCGGTGTCGGCGACCTTTCCGAATGCGGCACCGCGCTCGGCGCCACCAATTCCCATCCGGCCCAATCGAATACGCCAGGCTCATCGCCGGTCAGCGGCTTGCCGCCCTCCCACGGACGCGACAGCCGTGCCTTGCGCCCGGAATGCCCGAGCTGAATGCCGGCCCGCGCGCCATGCGCCTTGATGAACGCGGCACAGCGCGCTAGCGGCGGTATGAACTGATCGTCCCACAGCCCGACATCGCCCACGGTGCCCGCACCGTTGCGCGCCACCTTGGTCGATTCCATGATGACGAGCCCCGCGCCGCCCTGCGCAAATTTTCCGGCATTGACGAGATGCCAGTCGTTGGCGAAGCCCTCAACCGCCGAATACTGATGCATCGGCGCGACGACGACACGATTGCGCAAACGCAGGCCGCGTATCTCGAGCGGTGAAAACAACATCGGCTGCGGCATCAGGCATCCACTCCTTCCGAACGGCGACCGCCCAGAGAAACAAATTGACGCAGCAGCGACAACCCCGCCCGGAGCGACGCTGGCTTACGCCAGCGCCTTCAGCGCCGACCGGCCGGCATATTTCGCCTGCGTTCCCAATTCCTGCTCGATCCGCAGCAGCTGGTTGTATTTGGCGGTGCGGTCGGCGCGCGCCAGCGAGCCGGTCTTGATCTGACCGCAGTTGGTGGCGACCGCGAGGTCGGCGATGGTGGAGTCTTCCGTCTCGCCCGAGCGATGCGACATCACGGCGGTGTAGCCGGCCTTGAACGCCATCTCGACCGCGGCCAGCGTTTCGGTGAGCGAACCGATCTGGTTGACCTTGACCAGGATCGAATTGCCGAGCCCCTTCTTGATGCCGTCGGAGAGCCGCGTGACGTTGGTGACGAACAGATCGTCGCCGACAAGCTGGCACTTATTGCCGATCAGGTCGGTCAATTCCTTCCAACCGTCCATGTCGTCTTCGCTCATACCGTCCTCGATGGTGACGATCGGATAGCGCGACACCAGTTCGCCGAGATACCTGGCCTGCTCGGAGATCGAGCGCGTCTTGTTCTCGCCGCCGTAGACGTACTTGCCGTCCTTGAAGAACTCGGTGGAGGCACAGTCGAGACCGAGCATGACGTCCCCGCCCGGCTTGTAGCCGGCCTGCGCGATGGCGTTCATGACGAAGTCGAGCGCGGCGTCGGCCGACGGCAGATTCGGCGCGAAGCCGCCCTCATCGCCGACGTTGGTGTTGTGCCCGGCCTTCTTCAGGCCCGCTTTCAGCGTGTGGAAGATTTCCGCGCCACAGCGCAGCGCCTCCGCGAACGACGACGCGCCGACCGGCAGGATCATGAATTCCTGGAAGTCGATCGGATTGTCGGCATGCACGCCGCCGTTGATGATGTTCATCATCGGCACCGGCAACAGACGGGCCGAGGTGCCGCCGACGTAGCGATAGAGCGGCATGTCGAAGGAATCCGCCGCGGCCTTCGCCACCGCCAGCGACACGCCGAGGATGGCGTTGGCGCCGAGCCGGCTCTTGTTGGCAGTACCGTCGAGCGCGATCATGGTCTCGTCGATCTGCACCTGCTCTTCGGCGTCCATGCCGCCAATGGCGTCGAAAATCTCGGTGTTGACGGCGTCGACCGCCCTCTGCACGCCCTTGCCGGAATAGCGCGCCTTGTCGCCGTCGCGCAGTTCGACCGCTTCATGGGCGCCGGTCGAGGCGCCGGACGGAACCGCCGCGCGGCCCTGCGAGCCATCCTCCAGCACGACATCGACCTCGATGGTCGGATTGCCCCGGCTGTCGAGAATTTCGCGGCCAATGATGTCGACGATGGCGGTCATGAGAACCTCTTGTAGGTCAGGGGAAATATTGGCGCTGCTTCTACAACAAGGCATCCGGCGGGGAAAGGCCGGGCCGACCTCTGCCACGCCGCCCGTCTTGCGGGATCGCCGCGCAAGCGCTACCCACACCGGATGTCAAAATCGCCTCGCGCCCCCAAGCAAGCCGGCCTGCAACTCGGCCGCGCCGTCGAATGGCCGACCTCCCCCGAGGCGGCGCAACTCGACCGCGTGCCCAACCCGCAGAAAGGCACGAATTACGTGGTGCGCTTCACCGCGCCGGAATTCACCTCGCTGTGCCCGATCACCGGCCAGCCGGATTTCGCACATCTGATGATCGACTACGTACCGGGCGCGTGGCTGGTGGAGTCGAAATCGCTGAAGCTGTATCTGGCGAGCTTCCGCAATCACGGCGCGTTCCACGAGGATTGCACGGTGGCGATCGGCAAGCGGATCGTCGCCGAGATCAAGCCGCGCTTCCTGCGGATCGGCGGCTACTGGTATCCGCGCGGCGGCATTCCGATCGACGTGTTCTGGCAGACCGGCAAGTTGCCGAAGGACATCTGGCTTCCGGAGCAAGGCGTCGCGTCCTATCGCGGCCGCGGATGAGACAGTTCTACGCGGCGGGGCGCTGCTCGGCCGCCTTGGTCACCAGCAGCTTGGCGCCGATGATGCCGACCAGCGTGACGATGACGCCGCAGACGATCAGCGTCGGCATCTTGCCGATATGCGCGATGCCGAAACCGTAAGCGATCGGCCCCGCTGTCTGTCCGAGAAAGAAGAAGCACGAGTGCAGCGACAGCGAAGTGGCGCGCGCTTCGACCGCGAGTTCGCTGGCGAACACCTGCATGCAGCCGTGCAGCATGTAGAAGCCGAGCCCCATCACCACAAAACTCGCCATCTGCGCCTGCCACGGCAGGCCGAGGCCAAGCACGACCAGTTGCAGCGCCATCAAGGCACCGCCGCCGATCATCAGTCCGCGCACGCCGAGCCATGGCAACAGCCGCGTCACGCTCGCGGTGTAGACCAGTCCGCCCAGCGCGAAGCCGGCGATGACGATGCCCGCGATCGACAACCGCGTCTCGCCGAGGTCGAACAGGAATGCCGCGACGAAAGGAAACACGCCGAGGACGCAACAGCCTTCGGCGAACACCACGCTGTAGCAGACGCGTGTGCGCGGATTGTGAAACAGCACCTCATAGCCGTGCCACAGCGTCTTGAGATTCGAGCCGCCCGTGGCGATCTTGGTCGAGCTCTTGCTCAAACCGATGCCAACGGCGACGGAAGCAACCACCGTCGTCACGCCGAGAAATCCCAGCACGCCGCGCCAGCCGAACAGATCGCCGACCACGCCGCCGAGCGTCGAGCCGAGAATGTTGCCGATCATCGCGCCCGCCAGCACCCGGCTGATGGCGACCTGCCGCCCCGAGACCGGCACCAGATCGCTGGTCAGGCTGAGCGTCACCGGAAACACGCCGCCGGCACCGACGCCGCACAGAATGCGCGTCACCAGCAGCAGCGGATAGGTTTCGGCGAAGCTGCCCAGAATGCTGCCGACGCCGAGCAGAGCCAGACACGCCACCATCACGCGGGCCTTGCCGATCAGATCGGCAATCGCGCCGATAATCGGCTGTACGATGGCGAAGGTGAAGGCCAGCGCGGCCGACAGACCGGCGGCTTGCGCGATCGAGACGGACAGATCGTCGGCGATATGCGGGATCACCGGGTCGATCGCACGCACCGACAGGTTCGCTGCGAATGACGCGAGCGCAATCAGGTAGAGGACGGATGGCATCAGGACAAACGCCACCTCTCGGAGTCGAAACGATTTGGTGCGTTTTCTTGACGCGAACCGAAAGTCACTTCGCTTGAAAACGCTTCTGAGTTGGCGCGCATCAAAGCGTTCCACTCTTGGCGAGGCGATCGAACGCCATCAACGTCCGCATCAAACCTTCGAATTCGTTCAGCGGCACCATGTTGGGGCCGTCCGACGGCGCGTGATCGGGATCGGGATGTGTCTCGATGAATACGCCGGCCACACCCACAGCAACGGCCGCCCTCGCCAGCACCGGCACGAACTCGCGTTCGCCGCCGGAGGACGTCCCCTTGCCGCCCGGTTGTTGCACCGAATGGGTCGCATCGAAAATCACCGGCGCCTTGGTGGTTCGCGCCAGGATCGGCAGCGCGCGCATATCCGACACCAGCGTGTTGTAGCCGAACGACGCGCCACGCTCGGTCACCAGCACGTTAGGATTGCCGCCGCCGACGATCTTCGCCACCACGTTGGTCATGTCCCAGGGCGCGAGGAACTGGCCCTTCTTGACGTTGACGACCTTGCCGGTCGCGGCCGCCGCCAGCAGCAGATCGGTTTGCCGGCAGAGGAAGGCCGGGATCTGCAACACGTCCACCGCCTGCGCCACCTCGGCGCACTGGCCGGGCTCGTGCACGTCGGTCAGCACCGGCAGGCCAAGCGACGAACGAATTTCCGCGAAGATCGGCAACGCCTGCTGCAAGCCGATGCCGCGCGCCGCGGTGGCGCTGGTGCGGTTGGCCTTGTCGAACGAGGTCTTGTAGACGAGCCCGACGCCGAGCCGGCCCGCGATCTCCTTCAGCGCGTGAGCCGTCTCCAGCGCGTGGGCCCGGCTTTCAAGCTGGCAGGGACCTGCGACGACGGCGAGCGGCAGCGCGTTACCGAATTTGACGGCGCCAAGATCGACGACGGACGAAGGCGTGGAAGACGTGACGGGGTTCAAGGTGGAATCCTTTCGCGGCGACCATGCCGGACGGCCCCCGCCGTCACAAGCGGCGGATGGCGATACGAGGGTTGCGTTAGATGCGTTTTGACGCCGCTTACTTGATCGATGAAAAAGCGGTCGGTTGCAGGAACTGATTGACGATATTGTCGACGATCTGGCCGTCCTTCTCGCTCTCGGCACGGGCGCTGAGCCAGGCCGGATCGGTGGCGAAGGCGGTCCATTTGGTTTCCCGTTCGGCCATCGAGTCCCACGCCAGGAAATAGGTCAGTTCCTGATTGGATGTTCCCACCAGCGTCGTGAAAAATCCCGCCTGGCGGATGCCGTGCTTTTCCCACAACTTCAACGTCACCGTATCGAAGCGCTTGAGCAGCGCCGGCAATTGGCCGGGGACGCAACGGTAGACGCGCATTTCATAGATCATGGGTGTTTCCTTTGCACGGCGATGTCATGTCTGGCGGTTATAGCGGGAGCGACCTCGACTGTCCCAATGGCGTCCGAAACATTTTCGCCGCGATTGGCCGGTTCAATCGGGGCGCAACTCTTGAATGAAGATGCGGGGCTGAGAATGCGAAAGTTTTTCCTGACCGGACTGGTGGCGGGCGCCATCGTCGCGACGGCGGGCTTGGCGGCGGCACAATCGCCGAGCCCCTCGCCCGGCGTCATCACCGGCGGCGCGGATAACGTCATGGTCAACGGCAAGCCGGCGGCGCGGGTCGGCGACACCACGAGCGACGGCTCGATCGTCGAGGGCGTGCCCAACGTCTTCATCAACGGAAAACCCGCGACCGTGATCGGTAACCGCACCGGCTGCGGTGGCGCCGTCGCCGGCGGGGCGACGGGCGTTTTCATCAACGGCAAGCCGATGGCCCGCCAGGGCGATCAGACGTCGGGCTGCGCGAAATAGCGCGGCTTCCTCGTCTCGGCTTTGAATTTCAAACAGCGGTATTCTTCGGGATACGGCTTCGCGATCTCGCAGCGCGCTGCGCCCGAGTTTTGCGAGAAACGCTTCGCCCTCTTGAGAAGAGGGCGCGCGGAACGCCGGACGCACCATGCGTCCGCAGCCTCATGCGCAAAGTGTAGAAAGCGCACGAGTATAGTCACCACGGTCGCACCGGACATCGTCCGGCGTTCCGCGCGC